>Ga0157319_1000002_pt1 | contig 410803 bp, 368 predicted proteins | sample MCvi2old240510_FD_105326 | JGI IMG/M metagenome (GOLD analysis project Ga0157319, IMG submission 105326) | Arabidopsis rhizosphere microbial communities from North Carolina - M.Cvi.2.old.240510 | ecosystem: Host-associated > Plants > Roots > Rhizosphere | place: USA: North Carolina | collected... | reverse complement strand
TGTCGCCACGTCAATCACTCCAATGCTCCTGCCGCAAGTTGCGGCAGGCTAGGGTTCATACGTGGGTCAGGTTTGAACGGAAATCAGTGCGGTCGGTGGGTCAGGATTCGGCGGCAATCAACAATCTGGGCCTGCTTGAAGGTCTGTCCGTTGTACCCGTCGTGCCATATCACCTGGGGGTATCGCGACAGAATGCGGTTCAACATCGTTGTTTTCCCAAGCCCGCTCTCGGCTTCGACAAACAGGCACCCTAGTGCCTCGACGCCCTGGAGCGGATCCCACTTGATGTTCAATCGTTGGTACCGGTAATACTCCCCGTCCCGGGTCATCGGGTTTCTGGCGAGGTATCCCCGACGCAAGGCGCGGTCGAACGCCTCCGCGGCGTCAAGGATCTCGGGCAATGCAAAGTAGATCTGATCGAGGCCATCTACGTCGTACACGCGGAAGTCCAGTGGGTCCTGCATGCATTCCTGTAGTGGCACCAGTGGGCCACGGTTCAATTCGCTTCCGATCTGTGCGCGTGCAGCAACCGGCGGCAATGCCTCTATGAGCGGATTTCCTTTGTGGACGAGAGGAACATTTTTCTGGTAGGCAGTCATCGCGTCGCCGCCTTCAAGAGCTCGGCCAACTCGTCGTCCTCGTCAGATTGATCCCGTGCGGTGCCAATGCCTACGGAGGGCCGAAGAAGCGTAGGGGCAGCAGGCAGGAGGGGACGTCCCCCGTTGTTCATGGCGACCTCGTCTTCACGGTTGCCTCGCATGCCACGCAATTTGGCCGCTTTTGATCGGTTGTCATCGGCTTGGGCCTGCGTGGATTGCTCGATTGCCTCCTTGACGCCGGTGTCCTGAATGTGTTCCAGGCGTCGAGCTGTCTTGGCGTTCTGCTGGTGGAAGTCGTCAGCGTCGTACTTCGCGTGAGCTATGCCGTCGACGTAGTCGTCATAGAAGAGGTGCGACGGTAGTTCGCCTTTCTCGTCGACAATCTGGGCCTCAAGCAGTTCGTCGCGCTCACCGAACAGGAAGCACCGGTCCTGCCTGTCTGGATCCCGGTAGATCGGAACGCTTTCTTGTCGCGCGAGATCAAAAAACCACTCGCTCTCCACCATCCAGGGCGCCACATAGCGCACCGTCTTGGCGGTGATGCCGTTGCGATTGGCGTGGCCAATGAGCGGCGTGAGGAAAGTGCGGACGGCCTCTTCACGCGAGAGCGGTTTGCCGGAGCCGTGCAGCCACTTGAGACCCGCCTGATAAAGCCCCAGCGGTGTCGGCTGAATTTGCTCCGGACATGCGCTCAGAGACCATGGCACCTTCCGGGAACAGTCGTGAGTGAGATTCCAACGCGCTGCAAGTGCAAGCAGTAGACGCTTCAGATCACTCAGCGTGAGCTTGGCGTCCAGACGACAATCCGTCTCACCACGTTCTCGATTCCGGCCCTTGGTCGCGCCGGGAACGTGATGGATGGCCGCGTCGTTCATCAGCCGGAAATATCTTTCCACAATGGCCTTCCAGTCGGCCCTATAGGCGGCAGCGACCGAATGAATGACATTTGACTCACTAGTCGCTAGACGGATATTTTTCGACAGAAGATCGCTTCCCCGGTCGCTCAATACGGCCTGTGGGCGAATACCCGCGATCAGTCCCTTTTGCACGAGAGGCTTCAGCCCGAGTGCAGCCCCGATCCGATCCTTGGCTGTCAGGGCTTGATAGAGCGCCACCTTCGCTTGTTCTGAACTTGGCGCTTGGAGGCAGACGTGGACCGCGAGAATCAAATAGGAGAACGTGTCTACAACCACGTAGATAACTGGTCTGCCAACGAGCCGCTTGCGTCCCTGGTCGGACACCAAGTAAACATCGCCCACCGTTGAATCGATGATGTAAGTCGATCCTGGGAACAAATCGTTGACCCGTGCATGCGAAGTGATGACGCGGAAGTCCTTGAACCAGATCTTAAGGCCGGCCTTAAGCTTCGCAGCCTCCATCGCCGACTGTTCTTTAGCCCAGTAATACCTGAACTGACGTTCACTGAGCGCGAAGAGCGGATCGGTATCGACCTCCTCTTCGCCGCTCCTATCCACTTGCACGACTTTGTCGACGAACTTCTTGCAATACTCCCTGTAGTGATCGGACACCTTTGTCTTGGTTGAAGTTCCCGCTTCCTCTTTCGCGATCGCAGCCGTTCTGATGAGGTAGAACGCGCCGACTGCTGCGATTGCATCGGGCGTAGCGTTCTGACCTTCGTCATTTGGATTTCCCCGCGCGTCAAACTTGTTCGCAGGCCGGCCCAGCTTCATTGTGACCCTGTGGTCCTTGACCCTTGGAAGACGGAAGTTCGTGAGACACGCCGCTTCGATACTTCCGCCGGATATGAAGTACCGGACAAGCTTTTTCTTGAGACTCGACTCGCTAACTTGATGCGTTTTGGCCAACGCTCGGATCATTTCCGCGTATCGCCCATAGATAAACATCTGCTCGAGCTCTAGGTTGCCCGTCATTGCCAGGAGGATGGGGTGCCATTTCTTGAGGTACTTTTCATCATTCTCCGAGCGACCGTGATTCGGCGATGTCATCCAGTCGTATCGCACGATGGAAACGGGCGTGACGCGCCCCGCTTCTCGATGTTTCTCCATCAAGCTCAGCGGCAGGATGATCGGCTTGGCAGCCGGCTCTTGACGCCTGGAGCGCCCGTCTTTACGCAGTAGCGGCTTCGGCTCGCCGATGGGGACTACCAAGATCGAATCCGACGGCCGGTGCTGGTAGACCACCATGTAGACGCCAGTGTCTATACCAACTCCATGGGCGACTGCCCCAGAGATATGGACCGCCATGTTCGAAGGGAGGATCAGACCGGTGTCCATCACATAGGTCCCAGCAGTTGGATGACCTGACGAGGCCTCTTAAGCAATCTCCATGGGCCGGCGAGATTGAGGTCGGTTGTGGAGTGATCGATGGGTATCAGTCCAAACAGCACGGCTTGCTTCAGCCAGACGACTTGTTGCTCGACGCTTGCGCCGTGACGCTGGACCAAGCTCTCGAGGACCCACCTCATCGTGTAACGTTGCCGCCCGTTCAGCGCAACCACGTCGCGGATCCAGCCGGGTGGCAAATGGTGGTTGTCGCGATGAACTGGGTCGGAGGTCATCGCCGACAGCGCCCACTTCATGTTGTTGACGAGGCGGCAGGGGAACTCCTTCTCTGTGAGGACGACTAACCGAACGCCACGCGAACGCCAGTACTCCTCCTCCAGCGTTCGAAGCCGGACATTGGTTGGCTTGGCCAAGTCGGTAGACCATTTGCAATGGACAGCCACAAGGGAACCGTCACCGAGCGTCACAACGAAATCCGTCGTCATGTGCCGAGTGCGGCCGTTATGCGGCGGATGCCTCAGGGCAAGAGCCCGGGCGATGTCCAACGTGCCTAACCCCCAGACCGGGTTCGATGACGTTTCCGGATGGAGGTTGAAGTCGACGCCGGACTCCAACTCAAGCCGATATTGCTCTCGAATGTCGCGTGGCCGGAAAGTGAGCAACGCCAGGAACGCATTTCTCTCGAGATCGCTCAATACGTCGTGTATACGGCCTTCGAAAAGTGGACTTGGTATCGTGTGCGACCTACCTCGGGAGCTGAAATCACGCCGAGTAACTTGGATATAAGCCGAGTAGACGAGACCGTGCCCAATGCCGCGCTGCGGCTTCGATTTCTTCGCCAGCGCTTTCATTGCACGCCTCCCGGCGTGAAGGAATCCTGGTGTCCACCCAATGCAGGGCGAGCGTCCGAAATCTGGGCAAGGTTATGCCCATGCGCCTTGCTGAGCGCATAGAACCGACCAATTTGCATGGTTTCCCCAAACCGTCAGGCAGGCTTCGCCCTCGCCTGACGCGATTTAACTCGATTGAACTGAGCAGGGGTTGACCGCGCGCATTGGCGCGCTAAGATCATGGCCGAGTCTTCGCCTTGCTCCCCGCTGGGTGTAGATTGACCGCCCGCGAGCTGAACCCTCGCGAGGCGGTCGCCTCGAATATTTGCGGTGTCCCTTTCGCGTCAGGTTTCATTCATCGCGTTCCTTGAGACCAAGAGCGACGGCAATTTTGTGAGAATCCCCGCGTAGACACTTTCGATTGCCGCGGAGAACAACGTAAACAAGCCCGGCATCGAAACCGCGTTCTTTAGCCCATTGAGCCACAGTAATACCTTTGCGATGAAGTTCATCCTTTACTTCACCCGAAGTTATTACTCTTTTGGTCGGCTTTTGAGACATTTCTGCACGTATTTGTGAAGTAATTTTCAGGCAGCGGTGATCGGTCCAAGCACCAGGGGCTTGCACCTATTCTTGGAAGTTGCACACTTTATGTCAAGGCGGTGCTGCCGCAGGCCGGTGCGGGAACTCGTCGCGATGGTTTATCGAATATCTATTACGCAATTGCCGACTGCGTACTTAATATCTAATTCACGATTGATCCTGCTCCTCTTCCCTTATCCATGGGGCTGTCGTCAAAAGATCGCACTTGCTACAGACACGCGTTGCAAATTCGCAACCTCACAGATCAAGAACCCGTTGCTTCGCCAAATGCGGGATGGCAGCGGGAAGGACACCGTCAATCCAAACTCGGTCATGCACTAGCAGCCAGCGCACATGACCACCGGTACGCAGGTACACCTCGCTTCGAAGCGCGTTTGGATTTGCCTCAAGGTAGGCGAGGACCGCCAAACGTGACTCCGTCTTGCGTCTGGCCTCCTTTGCTTTGCGCCAAACCGGTCCAAGTACCGGATCCCGCCTGAGCCAGCGCCTTCCCTCGTCCACAGACATGCCGCAGGCATCGCAGGCATCAGCGAGGAGCTGGTGAAACGTCAGCGCCTCATACAGGCGATCTGGCGCCCTCGTACGGCGCGACTTGCTGGGCCCGTCCAGCGTCTGAAGACCGACTCTTGCTGTCGCCTCTTGGAGATCTTGGCTCAGGGACTCGAAGCTGCAGTCGCCGCTCGCGGCCAGTAGCACACCCCATTTGGCCGGATGAAGCGCGCGTCGGTCGGCAAGGACTTCGCGAATCCACCGAGGATCGTCGGGTAAACCGGCCAGTTGAGGGACGCCACACTTGGTCAGCAGCCGCACGCGTGCCTGGTTAAACCGAGCAAGGTCGGAATCAGTTGCCACGATGTCTGTCGTCGCAAAGCCGGCGCGGGCCAGCCGACTGCGGACCATGACGCCGAGGCTTTCGGTCCTTAGTGACGCTTGACGGGTGATCCAAGCCATCGCCTGAGCCAAGCCTATAAGGGGCTGCATGCTTGTTGGACGCAAGACTTGGCCTTTGTCCTTATCCCAACCGGGTAACGCCCAATAGTCGCTATTCGCGGGGAGCGCGAGTGCTGTCAAACAGGCGCCATGAGTCAAACAGACCCATACGCCGGGCAGCTGATGCTCGTTGTGCCAGAACGGGGCTCCCGTTTCCGCGATGTCCTCCTCCCGGCAATGCTCACAGTGGCGTAGATAGATGGACCGGGAAAGTGCGTTCCAGCGCAGCCCGGCCGGCCGCCTCTGGTGTCGCTGTGGCTGTGAGATCGACTGCTCGAGCAACTTGGCTTGCCGGGTCGAGTCGGCAAAGGGCAGGAGAACCGCTAGGCTCGTTCGCCGTCTCAACAAGTCGACCGTGGGCGCGACCAACCCATCGGAAGCCTTAAAGAGGTGACCCAGGCCCGCAGGCATGTCGTGCAGGCAGCTCGCGCGACGGTGCCCGAGCAGTCCGAGGCTTGACGGTTTACTGGCGCGCTTTCCGCTCAGCAAGGCGTAGCGCGCGCACAACGAAAACAAGGTCTCGTCGGGTGCAAAGAAGCGCGGCATGAAGGACAAGCGGGCCACTGAGGTGGATGCAGGACAGGTCATGGCGCCCCCTTAACCGTGCTTTCAGGGCTAAAGTTGTTCGGTCCAGCGATGTGCGCGCCGTCACAAGTGGTTGATTTCATTAGCAGCCTTGTTCGGACTGAGTTATCGGTGTTCGGACTGCTTTGTGGTCCATACCCGCGAGCGCGTGCGCGCCGCGCTGCAGAGCAGCGGGCTCGAGTTTCCGGCGAACAAGCGCATCACCGTGAACCTGTCGCCGGCCGACCTGCCCAAGGAGGGCGCGCGCTTCGACCTGCCGATCGCGCTGGGGTTGCTCGCTGCCAGCGGCCAGATCGACGCCGAGCTGCTGTCCCACCTCGAATGCGCCGGCGAGCTCGGTCTGTCCGGTGAGCTGCGGCCGGTGAAGGGCGCGCTGGCGATGGCGCTCGCGCTGCGCGCCGCCAAGCTCGAGCGCGAATTGATCCTGCCGCGGGGCTGCGCCGACGAGGCGGCGTTGGTGCAGGGCCTGGTGGTGCGCGAGGCCGCCCATCTGCTGGACCTCGTCAACGCGCTGCAGCCGCGCAGCGATGCGCCCTTGCCGCGCGTGCAGCGCGATCCGCCGCCGGCGGTCGACACGCCGCTCGACCTGCGTGACATCAAGGGACAGGCGGGGCCGAAACGCGCCCTCGAGATCGCCGCGGCGGGCGGCCTGAGCGTGCTGCTGGTGGGACCGCCCGGCACCGGCAAGTCGATGCTGGCCCAGCGCCTGCCGACGCTGCTGCCGCCCTTGTCGGAATCCGAGGCCCTGGAGTCCGCCGCGCTGCTGAGCGCCAACGGCCAGTTCCGGCCATCGCTGTGGGCGCAGCGCGCTTTCAGGTCGCCGCATCACAGCGCGTCCGCCGCGGCGCTGATCGGCGGCGGCTCGCCGCCGCGCCCCGGCGAGATCACGCTGGCCCAGCATGGCGTGCTGTTTCTGGATGAACTCCCGGAGTTCCAGCGGCTGTCGCTCGAAGCGCTGCGCGAGCCGCTCGAGACCGGACGCGTCCATATCTCCCGCTCCGCGCATCAGGCGGATTTCCCGGCGCGCTTCCAGCTCATCGCCGCGATGAACCCCTGCCCGTGCGGGCATCTCGGCAACCCGACCAAGGCCTGCCGCTGCTCGCCGGACCAGGTCACGCGTTATCAGAACCGGCTCTCCGGGCCGCTGCTCGACCGCATCGACCTGACGGTGGAGGTGCCGGTGCTGCCGGCCGCGGTGCTTTCGGCCGCACCGGACGGCGAACCCAGCGCCACCGTCGCCGCGCGTGTCGCGGCCGCCCGCCAGCGCGCCGAGGCCAGGCAGGGCTGCGTCAACGGCCGGCTGGCCGCGGGTCAACTGGACGAGCACCTGCGGATGGCGCCCGACGCCGAGGCGATGCTGCATCGCGCGTCGGCGCGGCTGGCGTGGTCGGGACGCAGCTTCCATCGCGTGCTGCGGATCGCGCGCACCATCGCCGATCTGGCGGCCGAGGACATCGTTGCGCCGGCGCACGTCGCGGAGGCGATCCAGTGGCGACGCGCGCTGCCGGGGCGTGAGGAATGAGGCCCGGCGTGGTCGGGCCGGCGCCCCGCGCCGCCCCAGAACGCAGAAGCGCCGGACGATGCCGGCGCTTCGGGGGTTCGCGGCCGCGCGGGGCGGCCTCGCGATCAGGGATCCGGCTTACTGGCGGATCAGCTGGCCGTCGCTGACGCGCACGACGTCGCCGCTCTGCACGCCCGGGTCATGGCTGAAGGTCATCGTGCGGTTGCTCTGGTCGGCGTTGCGCATCTTCACCACCCAGACGGTGGTGCTGCGCTGGCGCTTCTCGATCTCGTTGCCGGCGTAGCCGCCCGCCACCGCGCCACCCACCGTGGCGATCTTCTTGCCGGTGCCGCCGCCGACCGCGCTGCCCAGCAGGCCGCCGACCACCGCGCCGCCCACCATGCCGATGCCGGTGCCCTGGCCTTCACGGGCCTCGGTGCGCACCGACAGGACCGTCGCGCAGGACGCGCACAGACGGGACTCGGCCTGGCCGGCGCTGCCGTTGTTGTCCGCGTAGCCGGTCGAGCCGCCGTCGCGCGACTGCGAGCCGCGGCGGGGTTCATTGGACGCGTGCTGCTGCACTGCCTGGTCGCCCGAGCGGCGCGCGGCGCGCGCCTCGTCGGCGGCATTGGCGCCGTTGCGATCGACGATGTTGCCTTGCTGCTCGGCCGCCGCGACCGGCGTGTCCGGCATCGACGGCGCCGACTGGTGCCGCCCCGCGAAGAACGCTGCCACGACCAGCACGGTGGCCCCAACTGCACCCGCCGCGATCTTTTGATTGGTATTCAACGCCATGATTCACCTCTTATGGTTTTCCCCTACCTCGGGGGACGAGCGAAGAATGCCACGCTGTTACAAGTCGCGGGGCCCGGTTCTTGTTCCGTTTGTAAATTGGTGAAACGCGGCCTGTAGGACAAGGCCGCGTCCTACGGTTTTCGTTGCTCCGGCGCGTCAGCCCAGCAGCGGCGCGAGCGCCCGCTGCGCGTCCTGCAGCTCCAGCGCCATGCGGGCCGCCCAGTCCGCCACCTGGTCGTCGCCGATGCGGCCCACATTGAAATAGGTCGCCTCCGGATGCGCGAGGTAGAAGCCGCTGACGCTGGCTGCGGGCGTCATCGCCATGCCTTCGGTCAGCGCCATGCCGATGTCCTCGGCCTGCAGCACGCGGAACATGTCCCGCTTGACCAGGTGATCCGGGCAGGCCGGATAGCCCGGCGCGGGACGGATGCCCCGGTAGGCCTCGGCGATCAGTTGCTCGTTGCTGAGCGCCTCGTCGGCCGCGTAACCCCAGAAGTCCATCCGCACGCGCTGGTGCAGCCGCTCGGCGAAGGCCTCGGCCAGCCGGTCGGCCAGCGCCTTGAGCATGATCGCGGAGTAGTCGTCCAGGTCGTCGATGAACTGCTGCTCCTTCTTGTCCACGCCCAGGCCGGCGGTGACCGCGAACAGCCCGATGTAGTCCGGCACCGTGCCCTTGGCCGCGATGAAGTCCGCCAGCGCCCGGTTGGGCCGGCGCACGCCGTCCACCACCGGCCGCTCGGACTGCATGCGCAGCCCGCGCCAGGTCATCAGCACCTCCGAGCGCGACTCGTCGCTGTAGATCTCGATGTCGTCGTCGTTGACCTGCGCGGCCGGGTACAGACCCACCACGCCATTGGCCGTCAGCCAGCGACCTTCGATCAGGCGCTGCAGCATGCGCTTGCCGTCGCTGAAGACGCGCTGGGCCTCGGTGCCGACGACCTCGTCCTTGAGGATGGCCGGGAACGGCCCGGCCAGGTCCCAGGTCTGGAAGAACGGGCCCCAGTCGATGCACTGCGCCAGTTCGGCCAGGTCGTAGTTGCGGAACTGGCGCCGGCCGATGAAGCGCGGCGCCGGCGGGGTGTAGGTCGTGAAGTCGGCGCGCTGCTTGTTCGCACGCGCCTGCGCCAGCGTCACCAGCGGCGTCTGCTTCTTGTTGGCGTGCAGCTCGCGGACCTTCTCGTAATCGGACTTCAGCTCGTCGATGAAGCGCGTGGCGCGTTCATCGGACAGCAGGTCCGAGCACACGCCCACCGAGCGCGACGCGTCGGGCACGTAGACCACCGGCCCTTCGTAATGCGGCGAGATCTTGACCGCCGTGTGCACGCGGCTGGTCGTGGCGCCGCCAATCAGCAGCGGGATCTTCTTCACGCGGAAGTAGTCATCGCGCTGCATCTCCGCGGCGACGTGCTGCATCTCCTCCAGGCTGGGCGTGATCAGGCCGGAGAGCCCGATGATGTCGGCGCCTTCGACCTTCGCCTTGGCGAGGATGTCCTGGCACGGGACCATCACGCCCATGTTCACGACCTCGAAGTTGTTGCACTGCAGGACCACGGTGACGATGTTCTTGCCGATGTCGTGCACGTCGCCCTTCACCGTGGCGATGACGATCTTGCCCTTGGACCGGACGTCGGCGCCGGCGGCGGCGAGCTGGCGCTTCTCCTCCTCGATGTAGGGCACCAGGTGGGCCACCGCGGACTTCATCACCCGCGCGCTCTTGACCACCTGCGGCAGGAACATCTTGCCCGCGCCGAACAGGTCGCCGACCACATTCATGCCGGCCATCAGCGGGCCCTCGATCACGTGCAGCGGCCGGCCGCCCTTGGCGCGGATGCCCTGCCAGGCTTCCTCGGTGTCCTCGACGATGAAATCGGTGATGCCGTGGATCAGCGCATGCGACAGCCGCGCGTCGACGTCGCCCGCGCGCCAGGCCAGCTTGGCGCTGTCGTCCTTGGCCGCGCCCTTGACCGACTCGGCCACCTCGAGCAGCCGCTCGGTCGCGTCCTCGCGGCGGTTCAGCACCACGTCCTCGACGCGCTCGCGCAGGTCGGCGGGGATCTCGTCGTAGACGCCGACCATGCCGGCGTTGACGATGCCCATGTCCATGCCGGCCTGGATCGCGTGGTACAGGAAGACCGTGTGGATGGCCTCGCGCACCGGCTCGTTGCCGCGGAAGCTGAAGGACACGTTGGACACGCCGCCGCTGACCTTCGCTCCGGGCAGGTTCGCCTTGATCCAGCGCGTGGCCTCGATGAAGTCGACCGCGTAGTTGTTGTGCTCCTCGATGCCGGTGGCGATCGCGAAGATGTTGGGGTCGAAGATGATGTCCTCGGGCGGGAAGCCGATCTCGTCGACCAGCAGCCGGTAGGCGCGCTCGCAGATCTGGATCTTGCGTTCGTAGGTATCGGCCTGGCCGGTCTCGTCGAAGGCCATCACCACGGTGGCCGCGCCATAGCGGCGGATCAGCTTGGCCTGGCGGCGGAACTCGGCCTCGCCCTCCTTCAGCGAGATCGAGTTGACGATGCCCTTGCCCTGGATGCACTTGAGCCCGGCCTCGATCACCTCCCACTTGGACGAGTCGATCATGATCGGCACGCGCGCGATCTCGGGCTCGGAGGCGATCAGGTTGAGGAAGCGCACCATCGCGGCCTTGCTGTCGAGCATGGCCTCGTCCATGTTGATGTCGATGACCTGGGCGCCGTTCTCGACCTGCTGGCGGGCGACGCTCAGCGCCTGTTCGAAATCGCCATTCAGGATCATCCGCGCGAAGGCCTTGGAGCCGGTGACGTTGGTGCGTTCGCCGACGTTGACGAACAACGTGCCGGCGCCGATGGCCACCGGCTCCAGGCCGGAGAGCTTCATCGGGGGGACCGCGGCGCGGCCCGGGGCGGTGCTGGCGTCGGAAGCGTCGGAAGCGGGAGGGAGGGCGGACATGGCGGCGGCGCTCTTCGAGGCTGGAGGAAGCTGGATCGAGACGGGGCCGCGCAACTCACCGCAACCCCGCGCGGGGCGGGACGGTGAGCGTCGTTGTTCAGCGGGGTCCCGGGGTCCGACCGCGCCGTTCCGAGCCTGGCGGGCGCCCGGATGACGGGACCTGTCGCAACGCTCCTCGGAAACCACCGCCGCCCCGATGCCGCGAATGCGGCATTGCTGGCAGCGGAAACGGCGTGCATTCTACCGGTCCGGCCCTGCTTTGTTCGTGCCGGAATGCCTGCCGAAGCCTCGCGCGGACCTATGCTCGCCCGCAGCGTGCCGCGGTGGAGGGACCCGGCGCAGGCACGGCGACATCCGACAACGACAACAACGAGGAGGCGACGTCCGGTCGCCGGGAAGGCCACGTGGATCTGGTCCAACTTCCTTCAAACAGCCTGCGCGTGGGACAGGTGCTGACTTTCTCGCTGCGCGACGCGGCGGGGCACCTGCTGTTCGCCGCCGGGCATCCGCTGCCCGACACGCCGCAGGTCCGCGAGCTGCTGGCGCGCGGGCCCTGGGTCCAGGCGCACGAGACGCGCGAATACCAGCGCGCCCTCGCCCACAAGCTCGACACGATGATGCTGCAGGGGGCCTCGCTGTCCGCGCTGGCCAATGCCAAGGCCGAGTACAAGCCCACGCGGCCCATGCCCCTGCCGGCGGCGACGGGGCCGGCGCACACCGCCATCTGGGCCGATTTGCAGTGGCATGCGCAGCAGGTGCTGCGCGATCCGCATCGGCCGGACTTCCTCCTGCGCCTGGCGCAGCTGCTGGACACGGTGCTGTCGCGCCTGACGCAGCAGCCCGATGCCTCGCTGGCGATGCTGGTGCACGACGCCGGCCAGGAGCCGCTGCAGTACAGCGCGCGGCATGCGCTGCTGTCGCTGGTGCTGGCGGAGATGACGACCCGCCAGCTCGGCTGGAGCGAGGGCCGCCGGCGCACGCTGGGCCTGGCGGCGCTGACGATGAACCTGGACAGCGCCGCGCAGCAGGACCAGCATGCGCTGCGGCCCGAGGCGCTGGCCCAGGCGCAGCGCGAGCAGCTGGCCGGCCATGGCGACCGCGCGGCGGCCACGCTGCAAGGGATCGGGGTTGACGACGAGGCCTGGCTGGCCGCGGTCCGCCTGCATCACGACGCCGGGCCGGGCCCGCTGGCCGGCCGCGCGGACGGGGAGCTGATGGCGCGCCTGCTGCGCCGCATCGACGTCTATGGCGCGCGATTGAGCCCGCGACGCAACCGCAGGGCGCTGTCGGCGGCGCAGGCCGCGCGGGCGGTCTACCTGGACGAGCTGCAGCAGCCCGACGAGGCGGGCGCCGCGCTGATCAAGGCGATCGGCCTCTATCCGCCGGGCTCGCTGGTCCGGCTGGCCAATGGCGAGGAGGGCATGGTGCTCAAGCGCGGGCACAGCGCGAGCGAACCGCTGGTGGCGGCGCTGATCGGCCGCAGCGGCTCGCCGCTGACCGTGCCGGTGCTGCGCGACACGCGCTTGCCGGCGCAGGCGATCTCGGCCAGCCTCGCGCCGCATGAAGTCCGGCTGCGCGTCCACATGGACGCGATGCTCAAGCTCTATTGAGCTGGACTGCCCTGGCCGCTGCCCCTCCGGCCCTCACCCGCGCCCTCTCCCGCGAAGTGGGAGAGGGAGGGATCAGACGCCTTCAGTGATCAGGCCGCTGAACAGCTTGCTGCCCCACGGGCGCGGCCGGTAGGCGGCGACCTTCTGCGCGATCGCGCGGATGTGGTCGGGCGTCGTGCCGCAGCAGCCGCCGGCGATGTTCAGGAAGCCGGCTGCGGCGAACTCGCCCACCAGCCGGCCGGTGACGTCCGGCGTCTCGTCGAAGCCGGTGTCGCTCATCGGGTTGGGCAGGCCGGCATTCGGGTAGCAGGAGATCGGCGTGTCGCCGGCCGCCTTGGACAGCTCCTCGATGTAGGGCCGCATCAGCGCCGCGCCGAGCGCGCAGTTCAGGCCGATCGCCAGCGGCCGCGCGTGGCGCACCGAGTGCCAGAACGCCGTCACCGTCTGCCCCGACAGGATGCGGCCCGACGCGTCGGTCACCGTGCCGGAGATGATCACCGGCAGGCGCTCGCCGGTGTCCTCCATCAGCTCGTCCACCGCGAAGATCGCGGCCTTGGCGTTGAGCGTGTCGAAGATGGTCTCGATCAGGAACAGGTCGACGCCGCCCTCGAGCAAGCCCTTGGCCTGCTCGTAGTAGGCGGCGCGCAGCGTGTCGAAGTCGACGTTGCGGGCGCCCGGGTCGTTCACGTCGGGACTGATGGACGCCGTGCGCGGCGTCGGGCCGAGCGCGCCGGCCGCGAAACGCGGCTTGTCCGGCGTGCTGAACGCGTCGCAGGCCTCGCGCGCCAGGCGCGCCGCGGCGACGTTCATCTCGTAGGCGAAGGCCTCCAGCCCGTAGTCCTCCTGCGCGACGGTGGTCGTGCCGAAGGTGTTGGTCTCGATGATGTCGGCGCCGGCGTCCAGGTACTGGCGGTGGATCTCGCTGATGACCTCGGGCTTGGTCAGCACCAGCAGGTCGTTGTTGCCCTTGAGGTCCTTGGGATGGTCCGCGAAGCGCGCGCCGCGGAAGTCCGCCTCGGTCAGCTTGTAGCGCTGGATCATCGTGCCCATCGCGCCATCCAGGACGGCGATGCGTTGCGCCAGGAGGGCGGGCAATGCGGCGCCGCGGGTGTAGGCGGCGGCGGGACGGGCGGCGGTCGGGGCGTTCATGGGGCGCGATTGTAAAAAACCGCGCCCGGTCCCAGCCTTCTCATCCGCCAAAGACCTTCTTCAGGATGGCGCTGCCGGTGCCCACCGGGTCCTGGCGGATCTTCTTCTCCTCCTGGCCGATCATGAAATACAGCCCGTCCAGCGCCTTGTCGGTGACGTAGGACTGCAGGTTGGCGTCCTCCTTGCGGATCAGGCCGAAGCCCAGGGCCTTGCCGGCGACGGCGTTGTACTTCTCGCTCAGCGACTGGCGCTCGGTCGCCTTCGTCACGATCGGCAGGAAACGGTCCGTCAGCGGCGAGCGCGTCTTGTCCTCGAAGAAGCGCGTCACCGCGTTGTCGCCGCCGCGCACGATCCGCACCGCGTCCTCGACGCTGATATTGCGCACGGTGTTGACCAGCAGCTGGCGCGCCTCGGGCATCGCCTGCTCGGCGGCGCGGTTCATCGAGGTCACCAGTTCGTCGATGCGCCGCCCCTGGCCGGTGGTGCGCAGCAGCCGGGCCGCGTCCTTGAGCGCGCCCGGCAGCTCGATGCGCACCTGCGGATTGCCCAGGAAGCCGTCGGTGCGGCCCAGGTTCGCGATCGCCGCCTGCGCGCCGCGCTCCAGGGCCGCGCGCACGCCGGAGGCGGCGTCGCCCTCGCTCAGGTTCAAGGCCATCGCCCAGGGCGAGGCGCAGCCCGCGCCCAGCAGCGCGATCAGGTCACGGCGAAGCAGGTTCATCGATGTCTCCTTCGGGGGTATCGGCCGCCGCGGTGGCGGCGGGCTCGGCGGGCTCGACCGGCGGCGTCGCGTCGGCATCGGCATCGGCATCCGCGGCATCGGCATCGACATCGGCCGCGAGCGACGAAGCCTGCTCCGATTCCGCGAGGTCCATGTCGATGGCGCCGAACGGGCCGGGGCCGTCACCGAGCTTGAACTCGATGCGCAGGCTGTCGCCGGCCTCGAGCACGACCGGCTTGCCCAGCACCGGCATGCCGGCGCCGACCAGCGTGCCGGCGCGCAGCGGCCGGTTGCGGGTGGCCTCGGCGAGCAGGTCGCCGAAGGACCACTGCATGCCGGCCTTCGCATCGACGACGGCCTGCTTGCGCCCGTTGCGCATGATCTGCAGCTGCAGCGCCGCGCGACCGAGGTACCAGGCGCCGGGCAGTTCATCGGGCGTGAGGGCGACCGGCGCGAACTGCAGCGCCGGGCGGCTGTGCAGCGCCGGCCAGCCATTGGCCAGCTCCTCCTGCTGCGCCGGCCGCAGCACCCAGTCGCTGACCAGCATCAGCAGCCGGACCGATTCCAGCGCCTGCGACGGCACCGCGCCCTGCGCCAGATCGCCGGTGAGGACCGCGAGTTGCGCCTCGGGCTCCAGGCCCGGCGCGCGCAGGTCCAGCGGATCGGCCGGCCCGAGCAGCGCCTCGGCGCCGCCGGCGCGCAGCAGCGGCGCACTCAGGCGCTCCGGCCAGGCCAGGCCGCGCTCGCGCAGTGCCTGGCCCTGTCCGGGATAGGCCTCGCCGGCGATCCAGCCGGCCAGGCGCGGCAGCGGCGCCATGCACTGCCGGGGATCGAAGGCGAACGCATGCCGCGCGCGGCCCTGGTTCAGCGACAGCGACAGCGTCTCCAGCTGCGGCGCCATGAAGTTCCAGTCGTCGAGCACCTGCTGCAGGCGCGTGGCGATGCCGTTGGCATAGCATGCCTGGCTCAGGTCGCGCGACACGACCACCAGTTGGCCGTCGCGCGATCCATCGCGGTAAGTTGCGAGTTTCATTGTTGTGGTCGGACAGTCATTCGTCGGGCGAGCGTTGGCGGCATTTTCACCTCAGGATCGGAAGGCGCTCGGCGTCGCGCTCGCGGCCGCGCTGCTGCTGCATGCGGCCGTGATGAATGCGCTGTCGCGACGGCCCGCGCCCCGCGCGGTCGACGCGAGCGCGATGGCGACCCGCCTCATCGACGCGCCCCGGCGGCCCGAGTCCTTGGCGGCGCCCATCGCGCCGTCCATCACGCCACCGGTTGCATCGCCTGTTACGCCACCTGTTGAGCCACTCGTTGCGCCGCCCGTGACGACGCCGGAACGCGCGCCCGGCGCGGTGCCCGCCATCGCGACCACAGCCCCGCCGCTCGCCGACGCCCGCCCCGTCCCCGCGCTGCTCGCCTTGCCGCTGCGCGGTGAAGGATCGCTCGCCTATGCCTTCGTCATCGACGGCCAGCCCGGTGAGGCTTCGCTGAATTTCCGGATCGAGGACGGACGCTACGACATGACCCTGGAGCGCCGCGCCGGCGACCGTGAATTGCCGCTCTGGCGCAGCGAAGGTCGCGTCGGTCCGCAAGGTTTGCAGCCGGAACGTCATCGCGTGCGCCGTCAAGGCCGCGAGCGCGAGCTGCTTGTCTTCGACCAGGATGCCGTCCCGCCGCGTCTGCTTGTCGGCGCACGCGCCTACACGCTGTCGGCGGGCACGCAGGACCGCCTGTCGTGGTGGCTGCAGCTGGCGGCGCTGATGGCGGCCGAGCCCGCGCCGCATGTCGGCCTGCGGCTGCGCATGCCGGTGGCCGGCGCGACCGGCGTGCACGACTGGGACTTCGAGGTGGTCGCGCGCGACGGCGACCGCTGGTTGCTGCAGCGCGCGCTGCGACGCGGCCCCGGCCGGCCCGCGCTGCAATGGTCGGCCTGGCTGGACGGACAGCGCGGTTTCCTGCCGGTGGACCTGCGTTTCAGCCTCGACGACGACGAGCAGTGGGCGCTCCGATTGCTGGATTGACCCTGCCGGTGTCGCGCGTGCCGGCACGACGGCCATGGCACGCGAACACGTTACGTTCCGTGAATCCGTGAAACCCTGTGCGGTTGGCACCACAAATGCTTGGGACCGGATGAATCCGTGCCGGCAAGTTCTGCCACCATGGGGTCATGGCCTGGTTGGGAGCGATGGGGCTTGAATCCATCGCGTCAGGCCATAACTCCTGTCACAAAGGAGTCCTTCATGCACATGCTCTACGACTCGCCGAGCTACATCGTCGTGCAGTTCGATGTTCCGGTCGACCCGTCCCCCGGTGACGCGGCGCATGCCGCGCAGGCGGACCACACCCACCTGCCCTCGCTGCAGCGCGATGGTTTCGAGATCGTCGACAAGTTCACCCGCAAGGAAATCTTCATCGAGGGCGCCCTGGCCCAGACCTTCCAGGAAGGCGTGGAGGCGCTGATCGAGCAAGGCCCGGACGTCGACGACCTCGACGCCTTCATCGCCACCTACGCCAACCTGGGCCAGCAGCCCGTCGTCATGCATTGACCCCCCGACCGGCCCCGGCGCCCTCCACCTGCGGGGACCGGGGCTTGTCGCGCGGCACCCGCTGCGCCAAGATCGTGCGGCCATGCACCGCCCCAGGCGGTGAGGCCCTCCCCCTCCGCACGAATCATGGGCAAGCGCGCGCAGCCTCCGCTGGTGTCCCCGGGCCTGTCCGAGAGCCCGGTCCTGGATCGCATGTGCTCGCACTTCGTGCTGACGCTCACAGTCCGCCACGCCAACCGCTTCAACCCTCGCCGCGACCTCAGCGGCCTGCTCGCGCTGACCGCGCGGCACCTGGTCTGGCCCTCGCCGGTGCTGGCCCGCGTGCGGGGCTACCTCGCGCGCCGCTGCCAGGGGCATTCGCTCTGGGCCGGCCATGAGCGGCTGGGCGACGCCGCCTTCCTCGCGCGCCACGGCGTCTGGCGCGGCCCGTTCGCCGAGGCGACGCTGTTCTTCTACCTCGACGAATACATCAAGGACGCGCCCAAGGACCTGCTCGCGCTGCTGTCCTGCACCTGCGACGCGCTCGACGCGCAGCTGCGCAGCCAGTCCACGCTGGTGGAGCAGAACATCGACGTGCTGGGCCGCCTGCTGCAGCTCAACGCGGCCGAGCGCGCCCTGCTGCTCTACGGCACCCTCGCCCGCTACCAGCGCGAGCTGCGCGGCGCGCTGGTCGAGTTCAAGGTCAACACCGCGCAGGAGGCCTTCGCGGCGATCGCGGAGGTGGCGGGCGTCGATCCGCACGAGGTCGCGGAGGCCTTGCGCGCCGGCTCGCGGCTGGAGCGGGTCGGCATGATCGAGAACCTGATCGCCGAGCACAACATCACCGACCTCTCCGACCTGATGAAGGTCAGCGAGCAACTGCCGCCGGTGCTGATGCGCGCCTACGACGGCCCGCAGGACCTGATGGCGGTGTTCACGCGCCCGGTCGCGCCCAGTCCGCTGCAGCGCGCCGACTTCGACTTCATCGCCGAGGACGTGGGCATCCTCGCCACCCTGCTGCGCCATGCGGTGACGCAGGGCCAGCCCGGCGTGAACGTGCTGATCTACGGCCCGCCGGGCACCGGCAAGACGGAGCTGGCCAAGGTCGCCGCGCGCGAGGCCGGGCTGACGCTCTACGAGGTCGAGTACGCCGACCGCGACGGCAATGCGCTGACCGGGCGCGACCGCTACCGCTCGCTGCAGATCAGCCAGGTCTTCCTGAAGGCCAGCCGCGAGGTGGCCCTGCTGTTCGACGAGGTCGAGGACGTGTTCCCGCACCTGAGCGGCGACGCGGCCCACCTGATGGCGCGGCTGGACGCGGCGCTGGAGGTGCCGGCGCCGATGGCCGTCAACGGCAAGGCCTGGGTCAACCAGATCCTGGAGAGCAACCCGGTCCCGGTGCTCTGGATCACCAATCGCATCGAGCACATCGACCCCGCCTTCCGGCGCCGCTTCCAGTACCACCTGGAGCTGACCTCGCCGCCGCCGGGCGCGCGGCTGGGCCTGGTGCGCAAGGCGCTGGAGGAACTGCCGGTGCCCGACGGTTTCGCCGAGCGCCTGGCCGAGCGCCGCGGGCTGACGCCGGCGCAGGTGCGCACCGCGGTGCGCTTCGCCCGCCTGGCCGGCGGCGAGGCGGCCGCGGACGCCGTCGCCAACGAGCGGCTGGTCAGCCGGCAGCTGCTGCATGCCGACAAGGCGCTCGGCCTGGTCGACGTCTCGCCGCAGGCGCGTCCGGCGGCGACGCGTTATTCGCTCGACCTGATCCACTGCGAATGCCGCTTCGCGCTGCCGCGTCTGATCGAGGCGCTGCGCCGTCGCGGTCTGGGCACGCTGTGCTTCCACGGACCGCCGGGCAGCGGCAAGACCGCGCTGGCCGAGCACATCGCCGCGGAACTGCAGCGGCCGCTGATGGTGCGGCTGGCCAGCGACCTGATGTCCAAGTACGTCGGCGAGACCGAGCAGAACATGGCCCGCATGTTCGAGGCCGCCGCCGCCGAGGGCGCGGTGCTGCTGCTGGACGAGGCCGACAGCTTCCTGCGCAGCCGCCGCATGGCCGAGCGGCATTACGAGGTCAGCGAGGTCAACGAGATGCTGGCGGGCATGGAGCGCCATGCCGGCCTGTTCATCTGCACGACCAATGCCTTCGACGACCTCGACGAGGCGGCGCTGCGCCGCTTCAGCTTCAAGATCCGCTTCAAGCCGCTGCGGCCGGACCAGCGGCTGACGATGTTCGAGCGCGAACTGGGCCTGCCGCCCGATGAGCCGCAGGCCGACCGGTTGCGCGCGCTGGACGCGCTGACGCTGGGCGACTTCGCCGCAGTGCGGCAGCAGGCCGAGATCCTGGGCGAGGCGCTGTCGCCGGATGAATTCCTGACGCTGCTCGAGGCCGAGCACCGCGTGAAGCCGGACGTCCGCCAGCGCCGCCCGATGGGTTTCCGCCGGGGCGAGGCCTGACCCCCACGCCATGTTCTATGGCATCGTGCCGGGCATGCTGCTCTCGTTCCTCTTCCGCTGCCTCGCGCGACTGGTGTTCCGCTGCCTCGCGCGACTGAGCCAGGTAGCGCGCCGAGCGGTGCTCCTGCCGCTGACGCTCGCTTTGCTGCTCGGCACCGCCGCGCAAGCCGCTCCTGCCGCGGCCGCGCCGCCGCCCAAGGCCAGTTGCCCCGCCGAGCCCGCGCCGCTGCCCGCCGCGCGTCTGGCCGCGCTCGCCAAGGATCGCGGCGTGATGTGGACGCTGAGCCGCGACGGCCGCACCTCCTACCTCTATGCCAGCCTGCATGTCGGCCGTCCCGCCTGGGCCGCGCCCGGACCGCGCCTGCTCGCCGCTCTGGCGCAGGTCGACGCGGTGGCGCTCGAACTCGATCCGCTGGACCGCGATGCCTGGCAGATGCCGCCGATGCCCGAGCTGCCGCTGGACGCCTCGCTGCGCCGCCGCCTGGACGCCCAGGCCGCCGCGGTCTGCCTGCCGCCGGGCGCGCTCGCGACGATGCATCCGCTGCTGCAGACCAGCACCTACATGCTGCTGCGCGCCCGCGCGCTGGGGCTGGACGTGCGGTACGGCCAGGAGATGCTGCTGAGCCAGTGGGCCCGCGAGCGCGGCCTGCCGGTGCTGGCGCTGGAGACGCTGCAGGGCCAGCTCGAGGCGCTGCTGCCCGCCGATGTCGACGCCGCCCGCCACGAGCTGCGGGCCAACCTGCGCCAGCTGGAGCGCCCCGCCACGCTGCTGCGCACGCTGGACACGATGGTCGCCGTCTACGACCGCGGCGACCTGGCGCGGCTGAACCGCTACGCCGAGTGGTGCGATTGCGTCACCGACGCCGCGGACCGCACGGCGCTGAGACGCATCAACGACGGTCGCAACCCGGCGCTCGCCGAGCGGATCGCCGAGCTGCACCAGCGCGGCCAGTCGCTGCTGGTGGCCGTCGGCGCGATGCACATGACCGGCCCGCGGGCGCTGCCCGCGCTGCTGCGGGAGCACGGCTTCGAGGTAACCCTGATGCCGCCCTCCGGATCGCGGTGACCGAGTTGCGGCACACTGGGCCGCCTTCGCGCCCGGCCCCGCCGCGGCGCCTTCCGCCAGACCCTTCCTTTTCCCTTCGGAGTCCCGCATCTTGGACCCCCTGCCGTCCTTCCTCCAATCGCTGTTCCTGGTGCCGCTGACGCTGCTGCCCATCATCAATCCGGTGGGCGTGGCCCCGATCGTCATCGGCGCGGCCGGCGGCGACGACAAGGTCCTCAAGCGGCTGTCGCGCCAGGTCGCGATCAACGGCTGGGTGGTGATCATGGTGTCGCTGCTGGTGGGCACCTACGTGCTGGACCTGTTCGGCATCTCGCTGCCGGTGGTGCGCGTGGGCGGCGGCTTGCTGGTGGCCTACAGCGCCTGGGTGATGCTGACCCGCAACGAGACCGACGACGTCCAGACCGCCGTGGTGCATTCGTCGCCCGGCGACATCAGCGAGGCCGAGATCGTGCGGCGCAGCTTCTTCCCGATCACCTTCCCGCTGACCACCGGCCCGGGCAGCATCGCCGCGGCAATCGCGCTGGGCGCGCAGATCCCGCGCTCGCCCATCCCCTACGTGATGCAGGCCGGCATCGCCGCGATCGGCGCGGCCATCACGGCGGCCGTCGTCTACCTGGTCTACCGCAACGGCGGCCGGCTGCTGATGCGCATGGGCGAGGTCGGCACCCTGGTCATGATGCGGCTGATGGCCTTCGTGCTGCTGTGCATCGGCATCCAGATCCTGTGGTCCGGCTGGGCCGACCTGAACCACATCCCGACCTGAGGCGACCCTCGCCCCCTCCTGCGCGGAGGCCTCCCGCCGCGGCGTAGGATCGACGCTCACGGCCGCGCCCAGGCAGGCGTCGCCGCAAGCCCACCGAGGAGACAGCATGGCGGACACCGACTTCAGCAAATTCGTTCCTGGCTTCGACTTCCTGCAGGGGCTGATGAAGAACGCCGGCGCCGCGATCCCCGGCTTCAACCAGTGGGTGGCCCCCACGCTGGACCCGCAGGAGCTGGACAAGCGCATCGACGAGCTGCGCACCGTGCAGTTCTGGCTCGAGAACAACGCCCGCATGCTGACCGCGACCATCCAGGCGCTCGAGGTGCAGCGGATGACGCTGTCCACGCTGCATGCGATGAACGTGCCGATGGCCGACCTCAAGGATGCGCTGAGGACCCCCGTGCCGCCGCCCTTCCCGGGGGCGTCGTCCCCTTCGTCGCCGTCCCCGTCCCCGTCCCCGTCCCCGTCGCCGTCGTCCGCGCCGGCCCCGGCACCGAAGGCCGCGACGGCCGCGCCGTCCTCATCGCCTGCCGCCGAGCCCGCATCGAAGGCCGCGCCGGCCGAGGACGCCGCCGAGCCGGCCAAGGCGCCCGCGGCGCCCGGCGCCAAGCCTGCCGGCGCCGACCCGATGCAGTGGTGGAACGCCCTCACCCAGCAATTCACGCAGGTCGCTGCCAACGCGATGAAGAGCGCGCAGACCGCGGCCTCGGTCGCCACGGCGGCGTCCACGGCCGCCGCCTCGTCGGCCGCGCCGTCGGGCCGGCCCGCGGCGACGCGCTCCTCCGCCGCGAAGGGCTCGACCAAGGCATCGACGGATCGCGCCCCCAGAACGGCGGCCAAGCCGGCCGCCAAGGCCGCGCCGGCCCGCAAGACGACCGCTTCCAAACGCAAGACTCCCTGAGCCTCCCGCAGTTCCCCCGAGGGCCGTCCATGCCTCGCTTCCTCCAGGCTCACGCCACCCATCCCGACCCCCACATGGCGCTGGCCCTGGCCGGCGCGCAGCTGGAGGGCCAGCGCGCCGGCATGACGCCGACGCTGGGCTTCCTCTACCTGACCCACCCCTACGTGCCGCAGGCGCAGGCGCTGCTGGACGAGGTCCGCCAGCGCTGGCCCGGCTGCGGCTGGGTCGGCGCGTCGGCGCTGGCGGTGAGCGCCAGCGGCGTCGAGTATTTCGACGAGCCGGCGCTGGTCGTCATGCTCTGCGACCTGCCGCCGGACCAGTGGCGCGTCTTTTCCGGCCGCCAGCCGCTGCCGCCCGAGGGCGAGGCGCGCAGCCTGCTGTTGCACGCCGACGGCGGCACGCCCGATCTGCAGGAGCTGATCGGCGAGCTGGCCCAGCGCTGCAGCAGCGGCTACCTGTTCGGCGGCCTGGTGAGCGGCGGTGACGACGCGGTGCAGATCGCCGACGGCGTCTTCGCCGGCGGCCTGTCGGGCCTGGCGCTCGGACCGGAGGTGCGCTGGATCTCGCGCGTCAGCCAGGGCTGCCAGCCGCTGGGTCGCGAGCGCCGCGTCACCGCCTGCGACGGCCCGCTGGTCACGGAACTCGACGGCCTGCCCGCGCTCGACGCCCTGCTCGAGGACCTGAAGCTGCCCGCGTACACCGGCGAGTCCGGCTCGCTGCGCCAGGCGATGCCGCTGTTCCGGCGCACGCTGGTGGGATTGAACGACGAGCCCGGCGCCCGCCGCGAATACGGCCCCGAGGTCCGCGTCCGCCACCTCGTCGGCCTGGATCCGGGCCGCCGCGGCATCGCCGTCGCCGAGCAGCTGCGGACCGGCGAGCTGCTGAGCTTCTGCGAACGCCATCCCGACGCCGCGCGCCGCGACCTGGTGCGCATCTGCACCGAGATCCGCGCCGAGGCCGAGGAGCGCGGCGCCCACATGGCCGGCGCCCTTTACGTCAGCTGCACCGGTCGCGGCGGACCGCACTTCGGCGCGCCCTCGGCCGAACTGCAGTGGGTGCAGCACGCGCTCGGCGAGGTGCCACTGGCCGGCTTCTTCGCCAACGGCGAGATCGCCCACGCGCGGCTGCATGGCTACACCGGCGTGCTGACCGTCTTCCTGGATCGCTGATGCCGGCGCGTCGCCACCTGCTCCAGGTCGCCGCGGCCTCGGCGCTGGGCACCGCGCTGCCGCTGCGGGCCGCCCGCGACGTCGCCGCCCGCCCCGGCGCGACGCCGCCCGACCCGCAGGCGTCGGGCGCCCCGGCGGCCGAGCCCGCCACCGTCGTCTATCCGCGCCACCTGCCCCAGCAGGACCGGCAGGTCGATTACTTCATCAGCCTGCTGCATGCCGCGCTGCAGCGCAGCGGCGCGCGCTACACGCTGATCCCGACGCAGTCGGAGATGGTCCAGAGCCGCGCGCTGCTGGAGATGGCCAGCGACGATCCCGGCATCGACGTCTTCTGGACCATGACCGACCCGCAGCGCGAGCAGACGCTGCTGCCGGTGCGCATCCCGCTGGACCGCGGCCTGATCGGCTGGCGCCTGTGCCTGACCCGCGACGACGACCGCGACCGTCTGCGCCAGGTCCGGGACCTGCGCGACCTGGCGCGCCTGACCGCCGGACAGATGCACGACTGGCCCGACACCGCCGTGCTGCGCGCCAACGGCCTGCCGGTGCAGGTGAGCACGCATTACCAGGGGCTGTTCCAGATGCTGTCGCAGGGGCGCTTCGACTACTTCCCGCGCTCGATCTTCGAGATCGACGCGGAACTGGCCAGCTTCCCCGAACAGCGCCTGGCCATCGACAGCGCGCTGCTGCTGCACTACCCGGCGGCGCTCTACATGTTCGTGCGGCCGGGCCGGCCACGGCTGGCGGCGGACCTCACGCGCGGCATGGAGGCGCTGGTCGCCGACGGCAGCTTCGAGCGGCTGTCGCGACAGCTGTTCGGAGAGCTCGTGCGGCGCCACCGCGTCGACCAGCGCCGCGTGCTGCGCCTGCGCAATCCGCTGCTGCCGCCGCGCACGCCGCTGGACCGCCGGGCGCTGTGGTGGCCGCTGCCCGGCGGGCGCTGAATCTCCCCCGATGAGCGGTCGCGCTCCCCCCATCGCCGGCGCGCCGGTTCAGGCCCGGGTCAGCGCGCGCGGCTACAGTTCGACGCCATGACCGCCGTCCTCCCCTCGACCCACGAGCCGCCCGGCCAGCAGGCTGCGGCGCTGGCCGCGTTCCGCGCCGGGCGACGCGCGGCGCTGGTCCAGGCCCTGGGCGCGGTGGTGCCGCCGCACGCGCTGCTGTGGCAGGACGAGCAGACCCGCCCCTATGAATGCGACGGCCTGACCGCCTACCGGGAGCGCCCGCTGGCGGTCGCGCTGCCGGAGACCGAATCGCAGGTCGCCGGCGTGCTCAAGGCCTGCCACGCGCTGGGCGTGCCGGTGGTCGCGCGCGGCGCCGGCACCGGGCTGTCCGGCGGCGCGATGCCGCATGCCGAGGGCCTGACGCTGGCGCTGGCCAAGTTCAACCGCATCCTCGGGATCGACCCGCTGGCGCGGACCGCGCGCGTGCAATGCGGCGTGCGCAACCTGGCGATCTCCGAGGCCGCGGCGGCGCACGGCCTCTACTACGCGCCGGACCCGAGCAGCCAGATCGCCTGCACCATCGGCGGCAACGTCGCGGAGAACTCCGGCGGCGTGCATTGCCTCAAGTACGGCCTGACGCTGCACAACGTGCTGAAGGTGCGTGGCTTCACCGTCGAGGGCGAGCCGGTCGAGTTCGGCTCCGAGGCGCTGGACGCCGCCGGGCTGGACCTGCTCAGCGTGGTCGTCGGCAGCGAAGGCATGCTGGCGGTGGTGACCGAGGTCGTCGTCAAGCTGACGCCCAAGCCGCAGCGCGCGCGCTGCATCATGGCCAGCTTCGGCGACCTGCGCCGGGCCGGCGACGCGGTGGCCGCGATCATCGCGGCCGGCATCATCCCGGCGGGCCTGGAGATGATGGACAAGCCGATGACGGCGGCGGTGGAGGACTTCGTCCACGCCGGCTACGACCTCGACGCCGAGGCCATCCTGCTGTGCGAGAGCGACGGCACGCCGGAGGAGGTCGAGGAGGAGATCGGCCGCATGAGCGAGGTGCTGCGCGCCAGCGGCGCGACGCGGCTGGAGGTCAGCGCGGACGAGGCGCAGCGGCTGCGCTTCTGGAGCGGCCGCAAGAACGCGTTCCCGGCCTCGGGGCGGATCAGCCCGGACTACATGTGCATGGACTCGACCATCCCGCGCAAGCGCCTGGCCGACATCCTGCTGGCGATCCAGGAGATGGAGCGCAAGTACGGGCTGCGCTGCGCCAACGTCTTCCACGCCGGCGACGGCAACCTGCATCCGCTGATCCTGTTCGACGCCAACGATGCGGACCAGCTGCACCGCTGCGAGCGCTTCGGCGCCGAGATCCTGGAGACCAGCGTCGCGATGGGCGGCACGGTGACCGGCGAGCATGGCGTCGGCGTGGAGAAGCTCAACAGCATGTGCGTCCAGTTCTCGCCGCAGGAGCGCGAACGGATGCTGGCCCTGAAGCGGGCCTTCGACCCGCAAGGGCTGCTCAACCCCGGCAAGGTGATCCCGACGCTGCAGCGCTGCGCCGAGTACGGCCGCATGCACGTCAAGCGCGGCGCGCTCGCCTTCCCCGACCTGGAGCGATTCTGATGACGGTGCAAGCAGAGGATTTCGAGCGCGGGCCGGCGCCCGTCGCGACGCCGCCCGAGCCGGCGGAGTTCGTCCGCGCGACGCAGCTGATCGACGCGCTGGAGGCGATGGCCGAGCGTTTCCGCGAGGGCCGCCCGGTGCGCTTCACCGGCCACGGCAGCAAGGATTTCTACGGCGGCCCGCTCGGCGACGCGGCGCCGCTGTCGACGCAGGCGCTCAACGGCGTGATGGCCTATGAGCCGAGCGAGCTCTACGTGACCGCCGCCGCCGGCACGCCGGTGGCCGAGGTCGAGGCGCTGCTGGCGCGCCACGGCCAGCACCTGGCCTTCGAGCCGCCGCGCTTCGTCGGCACGGCCTCGGGCGGCACCGGCACCGTCGGCGGCATGGTCGCGACCGGCCTGTCGGGCCCGGCGCGCGCCAGCGCCGGCGCGGTGCGCGATCACGTGCTCGGGCTGACGCTGCTCGATGCCAAGGGCGAGCTGCTGCACTTCGGCGGCACGGTGATGAAGAACGTCGCCGGTTATGACGTGTCGCGCCTGATGGCCGGCTCGATGGGCGTGCTGGGGCTCATCGCGCAGGTCACGCTGAAGGTGCTGCCGATGCCGGTGGCCACGGTGACGCTGCGCTTCGAGTTCGGCCAGGAGGAGGCGCTGCTGCAGATGAACCGCTGGGGTGGGCAGCCGTTGCCGCTGTCGGCCACGGCCTGGTGGGATGGCGCGCTGGTGGCGCGGCTGTCCGGCGCCGAAGCCGCCGTCGCCGCGGCGGTGCGCAAGCTGGGCGGCGACGTCATCCCGGAGGCGATGGCCGCGCCGTTCTGGCAGGGCCTGCGCGACCAGAGCGACGAGTTCTTCCTCGGCGCGCGCCGGGCCGTCCAGGGCGGCGCGACGCTGTGGCGGATCGCGGTGCCGTCGACGACGCTGGCGATGCCGCTGCACGGCGAGCAGCTGATCGAATGGGGCGGCGCGCAGCGCTGGGTGGTCACGCCGATGGCGCCGGCGCAGCTGCGCGAACTGGTCGCCGCGGCCGGCGGCCACGCGACGATGTTCTATGCGAACGACAAGACGGCGGGCACCTTCTCGCCACTCGGGCCGCAGCTGACGCGGATCCACAAGGAGCTGAAGCGGCAGTTCGATCCGGCGGGGATCTTCAATCCTGGCCGTCTCTATCCGGACCTCTGACCGCCGTTCGCCACGCCCCGAGCCCGCCGCAGCAAGCCCGCCGACCGCAAGCCCACCGATGCAGACCCACCTGGCCCCCGAGTTCCAAGGCACCCCGGAAGGCAGCGCGGCCGAGGCCATCCTGCGCCGCTGCGTGCATTGCGGCTTCTGCACGGCGACCTGCCCGACCTACCAGCTGCTCGGCGACGAGCTCGACGGACCGCGCGGCCGCATCTACCTGATCAAGCAGGTGCTGGAGGGCGAGACGCCGACGGCCGCCACGCAGCAGCACCTGGACCGCTGCCTGACCTGCCGCAACTGCGAGAGCACCTGCCCGTCGGGCGTCCAGTACGGCCAGCTCGTGGAGATCGGCCGGCAGGTCGTCGAGGCCAAGGTCGAGCGCCCGCGCGAGGAGCGCGTCAAGCGCTGGCTGCTCAAGGAAGGACTGACCTCGCCGCTGTTCAAGCCGGCGCTGCGGCTCGGCCAGGCGCTGCGGCCGCTGGTGCCGGGCGCGCTGAAGGACAAGGTGCCGCCGGCGGCCGGCCCGCGCGCGCACCAGTGGCCGCGGCGCGCGCATCCCCGCAAGGTGCTGATGCTGATGGGCTGCGTGCAGCCGGCCATGATGCCCAACATCAACGCGGCGACGGCCCGCGTGCTGGACACCGCCGGCGTGCAGACCCTGGTGGCCGACGAAGCCGGCTGCTGCGGGGCGATCCGGACCCATCTGAACGACCACCCTGGCGGCCTGGACGACGCGCGCCGCAACATCGACGCCTGGTGGCCGATGGTCGACGGCCACGGCGGCGAGGTCGAGGCGATCGTCATGAACGCTTCCGGCTGCGGCGTCCAGGTCAAGGACTACGGCCGCCTGCTGGCGCATGACCCGCACTACGCCGGGAAGGCCGCGCGCGTGTCGGCGCTGACGCGCGACCTCAGCGAGTACCTGCCCGCGCTGGTCCCGGCCCTGCGCTTGCGGCTGGGGCAGGACCGGCCGGGCGCCCGTCCACGCCTGGCCTACCACCCGCCCTGCACGCTGCAGCACGGCCAGCAGCTGCGCGGCGGTGTCGAGGGCCTGATGCGGGAACTCGGCTTCGAGATCGCGACCGCGCCCTCGGAGAGCCATCTGTGCTGCGGTTCGGCCGGCACGTATTCCGTGCTGCAACCGGTGCTGTCCAAGCAGCTGCGCGAGCGCAAGCTCGCCGCGCTGGCGCCGCTGGCCGCCGAGGCGATCGTCTCCGCCAACATCGGCTGCATCCAGCACCTGCAGTCGGGCACCGGCACGCCGGTGCGCCACTGGATCGAAGTCCTGGACGACGCGCTGACCGCCTGAGCCGGGCCCTCTCGTCACCGTCTTGTCACCGGGATCGCACGTCGCGCTGCGGATGGACCTGCGGAACGTCGCATCGACGCATCACTCGCCGCACAAACCCCGCCCACTTGAGGAGGAGTTCTCACATCTGAGGCCCGGCCCCGGGCAAACCCGGGCATGCGCATTGCCTGCGGCCCGCAGAATCGCCTCCCATAACAGGAGGGGAGCGCGTCAAGCGATCCAACCAGAAAGTGAAGAAGGCCGGTCACCATGTGGGGACCGGCCTTTTTTCCGTCCAGGATCCGGCGTGAGGCGCCCAGGTTCAGGGTTTTCCCGTTGCGCAGGATGAGCACGGAAGCTGTCAGACGCCCGCCATGTGGCGGCCGGACGCGGATACTCCGCAGTCCTCCCTGCTTCAGCGGCTCCGCGGAGCCCCGACCCGCCATGACCCTGACCCGTCGCACCTGGCTGCTGGTGCCCGTCCTGGCCGCGCTGACCGCCTGCGCCAACGCGCCTGCTCCCTCCGCCACCGGACCGGTCGCGGCAAGCCCTGACCCCACCGCCTCCCCCTTCACGGCGAAGAAACCGCCCCGACTGGTGGTCTTCATGGTGATTGACGGCCTGCCCATCCGGCAGGTGCTGGGCTACCGCGACCAATTGCAGCCCGACGGTTTCAAACGCTTCCTGGACCGCGGCGCCTGGTTCGCCAACGCGTATTACGGCCATGGCTACACGGTCACCGCAGCCGGTCACTCGATCATGCTCAGCGGCGCCTATCCGCAGCGCAGCGGCATCATCGGCAACGAGTGGCGCGATCCGATGACCGGCACGCCGCAGTACAACACCGCCGACCCGCGCTACCAGTACATCGGCAACAACACCGAGCCCCTGGCCGGCACCAGCCCGGAGAACTACAAGGTCGAGACCGTCGGCGACGTGCTGCGCACGCTGCAGCCCGCCGCCAAGGTGATCGGCATCTCCGGCAAGGACCGCGGCGCCATCCTGCCCGCCGGCCACAAGGGCACGGCCTACATGTACATGGGCGGCACTGGCCAATTCGCGTCCTCCACCTATTACATGGACCGGCATCCGGCCTGGGTCGACGCCTTCAACGCCGCCAAGCCGGCCGACCAGTTCTTCGGCAAGACCTGGGCGCCGATGCTGCCCGAGGCCGCCTACGCGCGCAGCGTGCCGGACGGCCAGCCCTGGCAGGCCAACAGCGGCAACGGCAACCGGCTGCCGGCCGTCCTGGGCGCCGGCATGGATGGCCCCGGTCCGCGCTTCTACGGCAACATCCTGCCCTCGCCGTTCGGCGACGAACTGACGCTGGCCTTCGCCCGCGCCGCCGTCGAGGGCGAGCGGCTCGGCGCCGACGACCAGACCGACCTCCTGTCGGTGAGCCTGTCCAGCCACGACTACATCAACCACGCCTTCGGCCCCGAGTCGCGGCTGTCGCACGACCACTTCCTCCATCTGGATGCCCACCTGCAGTCGTGGTTCCAATACCTGGACGCGAAGGTCGGCCGCGACAACTACGTCGCCGTGCTGACCGCCGACCACGGCTTCACCGACACACCCGAATGGGCGAAGTCGCAAGGTCGCGACGCCGGCCGGATCAATCCGGCACAGGCCGTGGGCTTCGTCAACGCGGGGCTGGCGAAACAGTTCGGCGAAGGCCGCTGGGTGGTCGGCCTGTCCGGCACTGGCCTGATCTTCGACGAGGCCGCCATCCAGGCGAAGGGCCTGAAGCAGGACGAGGTCTATGCGGCGGCGCAGGCGCTGGTGCAGCAGGTCGAGGGCGTGCAGGTCGCGTTCACGCGGGCGCAACTCGCCGGCACCGACACCGCGACGCCCTACCTCGAGCAAATGCGCAGGTCCTGGTATCCGGGCATCGCGGCGCCGCTGCAGGTGGTGCCCAAGCCAGGCTGGATCTTCGGTTCGCGCCTGATGGGCACGACCCACGGCAGCCCCTACGAGGACGACACCCATGTGCCGCTGCTGACCTGGGGCCCGGCCTGGGTCGGGCAGGGCCGCATCGAGCAGCGCGTGGAGATCGTCGACCTCGCACCGACGCTGTCGGCCCTGCTCCACATTCCCGCGCCGCGGCAGGCGCAGGGCCGCTTGCTGCCCCTGCCGGCGCGCTGATCGCCCCGCCGGGCCGGCGAATCCCCCCATTCACCGCACCCACCCGCCACCGAAGCGGGGGTGGGATGCGTCCGCCACACGGCTCCTGTAGGCTGCTCGGTCTCGCAGAAGTGACAGGGAGACCGCCGTGTTTGGCTGGTTCGAAAAACTCGTCGATCCGTTTCCGCAGACCCCGGCGCCGCAACCGCCCAAGGGGTTCTTCGCCTTCGTCTGGGCGGGCTCGCAAGGGATGCGCCGGCTGATCCTGGTGCTGACCGTCCTGACCGCCGCCATCGGCGCCTTCGAGGCGCTGCTGTTCTCGATGCTGGGCTCGGTCGTCGACTGGCTCAGCGAGGTCCCACCCGCGCAGTGGTGGTCGACCCAGCAGGACAAGCTGCTGCTGCTGGGCGGCATCCTGCTGGCCAGCCCGCTGCTGATCGCGCTGCAGGCGCTGAGCAAGTACCAGGGGCTGTCCAGCAACTTCCCGATGCGGCTGCGCTGGAACTTCCACCGCCACCTGCTCGCCCAGAGCATGAGCTTCTACCAGGACGAGTTCGCCGGTCGCGTCTCGGCCAAGCTGATGCAGACGGCGCTGGCGGTGCGCGAGTGCTGGCTGATCGTCACCGACATCCTGGTCTTCATCACGATCTACTTCGTAACGATGCTGGGCGTGGTCGGCGGCTTCGACGCCACGCTGCTGCTGCCCTTCCTGGGCTGGCTGGCCTGCTACGTGGTGGCGCTGACCTACTTCGTGCCCCGGCTGGGCAAGGCCGCCTCCGCGCAGGCCGACGCGCGCAGCCTGATGACCGGCCGCATCACCGACGCCTACACCAACATCAGCACCGTCAAGCTGTTCTCCCACTCCAACCGCGAGGCCGGCTTCGCCCGCGGCGCGATGCAGGACTTCCTGGGCACCGCCTACCGGCAGATGCGGCTGATCAGCGGCTTCGAGATCGTCAACCATGCGCTGTCGATGGGCCTGATCGCCTCCACCGCCGGCATGACGGTCTGGCTGTGGACGCAGGGCCAGGTGGGCATCGGCGCGGTCGCGGCGGCCACGGCGATGGCGCTGCGGCTGAACGGCATCTCGCACTGGATCATGTGGGAGATGGCCAGCCTGTTCGAGCACATCGGCACCGTGCAGGACGGCATCACCACGCTGTCGCGCCCGGTCGCGATCCAGGACGCCGCCGGCGCGACCACGCTCTCGGTGACCCGGGGCGAGGTCCGCTTCGACCACGTTGACTTCAGCTACGGCGGCCGCAAGACCGTGCTGCACGACCTGACGCTGACGATCCGCCCGGGCGAGAAGATCGGCGTGGTCGGCCGCTCGGGCGCCGGCAAGTCGACCCTGGTCAACCTGCTGCTGCGCTTCTACGACGTGGACAAGGGCCGGGTGCTGATCGACGGCCAGGACATCGCCACAGTCACGCAGGACAGCCTCAGACGCCAGGTCGGCATGGTGACCCAGGACACCAGCCTGCTGCACCGCTCGGTGCGCGACAACCTGATGTACGGCCGGCCCGACGCGACCGAGGACGAGATGCGCGCCGCCGCCGAACGCGCCGAGGCGGTGGACTTCATCGACGGACTGACCGACCCCAAGGGTCGCCAGGGCTACGACGCGCATGTCGGCGAACGCGGCGTGAAGCTGTCCGGCGGCCAGCGCCAGCGGATCGCGATCGCGCGGGTGATGCTGAAGGACGCGCCGATCCTGCTGCTCGACGAGGCGACCAGCGCGCTGGACTCGGAAGTCGAATCGGCGATCCAGCGCAGCCTGTACCGGCTGATGGAAGGCAAGACGGTGGTGGCCATCGCGCACCGGCTGTCGACCATCGCGGCCATGGACCGGCTGATCGTGATGGACCAGGGCCGCATCGTCGAGCAGGGCGACCATGCCTCGCTGCTGGCCCAGGGCGGCCTGTACGCCAAGCTGTGGGCGCATCAGAGCGGCGGTTTCCTGGTCGAGGACGGCCTGGACGAGGACGGCCAGGGCGATGCGAAGCGCCGGTCCGTCGGCGGCCAGGCGCGCGAGGACGCCGACGACCGTGACGTCGTGCATGACGAGGCGGAATGACGACGGACGCCGGCAGCGGGCGCTGTCGCTCGAACAGGGCGGACGGCATGGCGCGTTCGGCTCAAGGCGCGGAGGCGCTTGCGCACCACGCCGGCGATGATTCGTTTGGCCTCAAAGGATTCGCCGAAAGCCCGCGCTAACTTATCCATCGTCGGAGGGACGCCGCACGCCACTCGTTCAAGGGGTTGGTCGGGGTTTCCGGTCGGTGCCTTGTATGAAACACTGCGGTCGCAGGTCGGACGGGAGCGCCGATCCGCTTGAGCGTCCGCCCCTTCCTGGGGCCCGTGCACCACGAAAGCTGAGCTTATGGACAACAGCAGCGACACCCACCAGCAGCCCTCGGCCACCCCGGCAACCGCCGCGGGCACCGTCGTCTCGCAGCGCCGCCGTCGTTTCATCCAGGCGGGCGTGGTGCCAGTGGGCCTGACGCTGGCCAGCCGGCCGGCGATGGCCTGGCACTGCAACACCACCTCGGCCTGGGGCTCGGCGATCCTGCGCAACGGCGGCGCCAGCGTGCAGGCCCGCGCCGATGCCGCGGTGATCAACAACACCGAGTGCTGGTACATCGCCAACTGGAAGGACAACACCGGCCGGTCCCTGGTGCGCGGCGGCAACGCCCCCTGGAACTACGTGATCGCCCAGTGGTATTCCGGCAAGTCGCTCACCTACGCGCGCAACAACCTGACCGTGGCCAAGCTGTTCCCGGCCGGGTTGAAGAACGTCAGCGGCACCGCCAATGTCTACAACCTGCTGAAGAACGACTCGGCGGGCTACGGCACGATGATGATCGTCGCGCGTCTGAACACCCTGTTCGCCGGCAACAAGGTCAACCAGTGCGTGCTCTCGGCCACCGGCCAGGACATGCTGCTGCAGATGGCCTCGCAGGGCCCCGGCATCTTCAAGCCGGCCAACTCCACCGGCGCGGCCTGGACCCAGGCCGACTTCAAGAACTACCTGTACAGCAACTGGCTCGTGGCCTGATGGCCGGAGCCGCCTGGCACTGCAGGCCCTCGCTCAACGACGTGCTGCTCGCCTGGGAGGGCGAACAGCACGCGGTCTATTTCGACCCTGACACCGGGGACACCCACCTGATCGCCGCGCTCGGCGCGCAGCTGGCCGAATGGCTGGCCGCCGGGCCGCTGGACCGCGACCAGCTGCTGCAACGCCTGGCCCGCGACATCGACTGGGACGAGCCGCCCACGCCCGAGGCGTTGGCCGAGCTGCTGGACCTGCACCTGCGCCGGCTGGCCGAGATCCACCTGCTGGCCGAAGGCCCGGTGGAGGAGCCGGCCGCTTGAGACTGCAGGACGTCGGCACCGCCGGGCTGCGGGCCCGGATGCGCGACGGCGGCGTGACGCTGCGGCTGTCGCCGTTCACCGTGCGCGTGCGCTCCGACATTCCGCACCTGGCCGCCGACGTGGCGACCATGTACCGCGACTTCGAAGTCGCCGGCGATGACGAATTCGTCGACTTCCACGTCGCCGTGCTGCGCAGTCCCCACTGGCTGAGCCGGCTGCAGGGCCGCGCCGAATTCTGGTTCGACGGCCAGCGCTCCTTCACACCACTGCCCGCCGCGCAGGCGCTGGCGATGCTGGAGTGGGGCATCAACTGGTGCATCGCCGCCCACGCCCACCAGTACCTGCTGATCCATGCGGCGGTGCTGGAGCGCGGCGGCCGCGCGCTGCTGATGCCGGCGCCACCGGGTTCCGGCAAGAGCACCCTGTGCGCGGCGCTGGCGCATCGTGGCTGGCGGCTGCTGTCGGACGAACTGGGGCTGCTGGACATGAGCACCGGCCTGGTCCACGGCATGGCGCGGCCGATCAACCTGAAGAACGCCTCGATCCCGTTGATCCGCGCCTTCGCGCCGGAGGCGGTGTTCAGCGCCTCCATGCCCAACACCGCCAAGGGCACGGTCGCGCTGGTGCGGGCGCCGCAGGACGCGATCGACGCGCGGCTCGCGCCGGCCCGCCCGGCCTGGGTCGTGCTGCCCGCGTGGCGCGCCGACGCGGCCGCGCAGCTCGTCCCGGTGGAGCGCGCCCGCGCCTTCATGGACCTGGCGGAGCAGTCCTTCAACTACGACGTCCACGGCCTGGCCGGCTTCCAGGCACTGGGGAGACTGGTCGACAGCTGCGGCTGCCATCGCTTCGAGTACAGCCGGCTCGACGAGGCCCTGGCCTGCTTCGACGCGCTCGAGGAGTCCGCGCCATGAGCGCCCGGCGCGACGATCGCCGCCGCCCACTGCTCATCCGCGTGCTGCTGCAGCCCGCGGTCGCGGCCGGCTTGAGCCTGACCGAGTGGGACCTGCTGCTGCGACAGGCGCGGCGGTCCAACCTGGCCGGCCGGCTGGCCGAGCAGATGGAAACCGGCGGCTGGCTGGACACGCTGCCGCCGCCCGTGCAGCCCCACCTGCGCTCGGCGCTGCTGCTGTCGCGGCGGCAGGTGCAGATGCTGCGGCGCGAGGTCGAACTGCTGCGGCAGACGCTGGCCGAGCTGCCTGGCCCGCTGATCCTGCTCAAGGGCGCCGCCTATGCGCTGGGCGGGCATGCGCCCGCACCGGGCCGGCTGTTCAGCGACATCGACCTGCTGATCCCGCCCGAGCAACTGCCGCGCTGCGAGACGACGCTGCTGGTGCACGGCTGGGATTTCGACGACGGCCTGGACGCCTACGACCAGCGCTACTACCGCGAGTGGATGCACGAGCTGCCGCCGCTGCACCACAAGCGCCGCGGCACCTCGCTGGACGTGCACCACACGCTGCTGCCGCCGACGGCACGCACGCCGCTGGACAGCCGCGCGCTGTTCGACGCGCCGCGCCCGCTGCCCGGCCTCGCGGGCGTCTTCGTGCTGCCGCCCGAGGACATGCTGCTGCACAGCGCCGCGCACCTGTTCCACGAGGGCGAACTGCCCAACGGGCTGCGCGACCTGTTCGACCTCGACGCGCTGCTGCGCGAGTTCGGCGCGATCGAGGGTTTCTGGCCGCGGCTGGCGTCGCGCGCGCGGCGCATCGGCCTGACGCGGCCGCTGTGGCTGGCGCTGCGCTACACGCGGCAGCTGCTGGACACGCCTTACCCGGACACGCTGCTGGATGAACTGGAGCCGCCGCCGGGACCGATGGCGCTGCGGTTGCTGGATGCCTGTTACCGGCGCCTGCTGCGGCCGGGCCATGACAGCTGCCGCCTGCCGGGCCATGCGATGGCGGAGGTCGCGTTGTATGTGCGCTCGCACTGGCTGCGCATGCCGGCCGGGCTGTTGGCGCGGCATCTGGCGCGCAAGGCATGGTCGCGGATGACAACTGCCCCCGAAGTGCCCAAGGTCGAGACGCCTTAGGCCTTCGAAGAGCCCCCTCACCCCTCCCTCTCCCCCTGAAGAGGGCGAGGGGGATGGACCCACCGAGGGGGCGGGCGCGGCCTTTGCCGCGAGGCCAAGGGCCTTCGCTTATGCTCGCTCCCCATGAACCGACCCAAGCCTTTCTCCATGATCCGCGAGTTCCATCTGGCGGACTGGTTCACCCTGGGCAACGCCTTCTGCGGCGTGGGCGCCCTGTTCTCGGTGATGACCTTCCTGCAGACCGGGCTGACGCAGCACCTGTACTACGCCTGCGCGCTGATCCCGGCCGCGCTGGTCTTCGACGTGCTGGACGGCCGCATCGCGCGCTGGCGCCAGAAGAGCTCCGCGATGGGGCGTGAACTGGACTCGCTGGCCGACGTGATCTCCTTCGGCGTCGCCCCGGCCGTGATCGCCTATGGCTGTGGCATGCAGGGCCTGTGGGACCGCATCGTGCTGGGCTTCTTCGTGGCCAGCGGCGTGTCGCGCCTGGCGCGCTACAACATCACCGCCGAAAGCCTGTCCGCGGGCAGCGACAAGGTCGCCTACTTCGAAGGCACGCCCATCCCCACGTCGTTGCTGCTGGTGATCGTGCTGTGGATCGCCGCCTGGCAGGGCGCGATCGGCGACGCGCTGTGGTTCGGCGCCATCAAGCTGGGCGGCTTCACCCTGCATCCGCTGGTGCTGCTGTTCGCGGTCTCCGGCTCGCTGATGATCAGCCGCATCCGCATCCCGAAGCTGTGAGCTGGCGCTGAGCGCCGACGCCCTTGGACGAGCTTGGACGCGCGTCCAGCGCTGGGCCCGATGACGACAAAGGCCGCCCGAGGGCGGCCTTTTGTCATGGCGCTCGCGCGTGGGGCATCGACGGCGGGTCAGGACGGGCCCGGCGGGACGCCGAATCGGAATGGGCGGCCCTGCGGGGCGCCCCAACGCGCCGCCTAGGGCCGCCTCAGGGCCGCCCTCCCAGGATGCGGTTGCTGCGCGCGGCCAGCTTCTTGAACTGCAGCGCCACGGCATCGTCGCCGCCGGCGCGTGTCGCCATCGCGCGTGCCAGGCCCGTGCCGGACGCGCTCGCCGCCGGGCAGCTGCCGTTGGCGCGGTATTGCAGCGCCGCGGCCAGCATCGCCTCGCTGGCGTCACCCAGCGCGTGCTCGAAGTCGTCCGCCACCGCGCAGCCCTTCACGCCAGTGGCGCCGCTGCCCGCGGGCACGAAGCCGTCCGCGTAGTCGCCGAAGCCCTTGTTGTTGACGCCGACGAATTCGATCGGGAAGTAGCTGTAGCCGCAGTTGTCCTTGGCCGTGAAGCCATAGGGCTTGCCGCAGGTGGTGCCGCCCACCAGCACGACCTCCACGTCCACGCCGCGCAGGCTGTTGATCAGCGCCTCGCTGGCCGAGCAGGTGCCCGACTGCGCCAGCACGAACACGCGCCGCAGGTTCAGCGCCGGCAGCGGCTGCCGCGAGCTGCAACGACCGTCCGCCGTCATCAGGCAGGACTGGTCGTAGAACGGCGTCTTCGAATCCTCGCTGTTGGTCTCGGCGGCTCGGCGGCTGTTGTAGCGCAGGTGCTCGAAGGTCTTGCCGGAGGTCGCCGCGCTGCCCGCGATCATGTAGGCCAGTTCGCTGGCGATGAACAGATAGCCGCCGCCGTTGTAGCGGAGGTCGACGATCAGGTCGGACACCCCCTGGCCGCGGAAGTCCTGCATCGCGGCGATCAGCTGCGCTTCCGCCGGAAGGATGTGGTCGTTGAAGACCAGGTAGCCGACCTTGCCGCCATCGGTCGCGGTCAGCACCTGCCGGGTCGGCACCGGCGTCTTGGTGACGTTGCCGGCGACCAGCGTGAGGTCGCGGCTCGCGCCGGAATTGGCGGTCAGCACGAAGCGGTGGCTCGCGCCGGCGGTGTCGGGGAACAGCGCGCCGTTGAGGGTCTTGACGCCCGCCGCGTCGTTGACATCGGCCGCCGCGCCGTCGGCGCTCACCAGCGTGTCGCCGCGGCGCACGCCGGCGCGGTCGGCGGCGCTGCCCGGTTCGACAAACGCGACGCGCAGGCCGCGCGGCGGCGTCGCCGACTTCATCCGCCATTCGATCCCGTAGCCGAGCTCGACGCCGCCCTGCGACAGCGCGTTCCACTCGCGGGTGCTCATCATGAAGCTGAACTGGTCCTTGCGTTTGCCGCTGGCGGTGGTCGCCGGCGAGCGCAGGTCGTCGAAGTAGTTGTCCAGCGCGGTCTCGACATCGCTGCCGCTGTAGCGCGGGGCCGAGGCATCGATCGACGGCACGTCCTCGCGCCACAGGTAGGCCTCGTCGAAGTAGGCGCGGATCCAGTTCTTCTCGGTCGCCAGCGAGCCGCTGCGCTGGCTGGCCTCCGGGTTGCCCGGCGCGCATTGCTGGGCATAGCTGGCGCTGGGCTGGAGCACCGCGCCGGTGTTGCCGCCGTTGCCCGTGCCGCCGCCACCGACCGTGCCGCCACCGGTCTCGCCGCTGCCCACCACCGGCGTGCCGCTGCTTCCCCCTCCGCCGCCGCATGCGCTCAGCAGCATCGCCCCGACGGCGCCAGCCACGGCCAGGCGCGTCACCCGCCACATCGCGGATCGATTCATGTCAACTCCCTCGCGGGACGGTGTCCCGTTGTTGTCGGTATCGCGGGCGCCCCCTTTTGGAAGGCGTCCGCCAGCGTCGAGGGCGGAGTTATAGCGGGAAACCGGCGGCGTACAGCCGCTCAAATGGGCGGTTCTGCTCTCAAAGTGACCAAAGACGCCCCCTCGCCACTGGCGAAGATCCGCCACCCGAACCAAGTCGGCGGCGCGGGCAGCTCGAAGACCTGGCCGGGCTCGAGCCAGTGGTCGTCGGCGCAGCCGGCGCGGGTGATCCAGGCGCGGCCGCCGAAGACCCGCAGGCGCACCGGCCGGCGCAGGCGCAGCGTGACGGGCCGGCCGTCGGTCGGCAGCACGATCGCCTCCAGGCCGGGCGCGGGTGGGACAAAGGCCGGCGCGGGCGAAAGCCGGGGCCGGAACAGCGGAGGGAGGAGGCGCAGCGGTTGCATGGCCCAACGATAGGAAGCGGCTGTGCGGCGCTCCATCCACAGCGGCCGACCGATGCGGCGCATACAGCGCGCGCACGGCCGTGACCTGTGCTGGCCGGCTTGCCGCTGATCTGTATTGGTCATTGCCAACCCGGAACACACAGAATCGACGCATGGACGCGCCGCTGCTACCGCTGTATATGCAACTCGCCGACCGCATGGCCCGGTCGATCCGGGCGGGCACGCTGAAACGGGGCGAGCGGCTGCCCTCCGTGCGGGAGCTGGCCGGCCAGCACGGCGTGTCGCTGTCGACGGCGGTGCAGGCCTACCGCTGGCTGGAGGATGCCCGGCTGATCGAGGCCCGGCCGCGCTCCGGCTACTTCGTCGCCGCGCGGCCGCCGCGGCTGCCGGAGCCGCGGGTCTCCCGGCCCGACACCGCCTCGCGCATGGTGCAGCTGGACCAGCTCGGCGCGCAGGTGATGGCGCTGTCGCAGGATCCCGGCTTCATCTCCTTCGGCGCCGCCTGCCCGGGTCCGGAACTCTTCGACCAGGACCGCGTGCGCCGCGCGATGGCCCGCGCCGTGATGCGCCATCGCGAGCTGCTGTGCACCTACCCGATCGGCCCCGGCATGGAGGAGGCCCGACGCGCGGTGGCCCGCCATGCACTCGGGCTGGGCTGCGTGCTGGACCCGGACGAGGTGGTCATCACCAACAGCTGCATCGAGGCGATCAGCCTGTGCCTGCGCGCCGTCTGCAAGCCCGGCGACGTGGTGGCGCTGGAGTCGCCGACCTATTACGGCTTCCTGGAGATCCTGCAGAGCCTGCACCTGCGCGCGCTGGAGATCCCGACGCATCCGCGTCACGGCATGTCGCTGGACGCGCTGCAGCTGGCCTTCGAGACGCAGCAGGTCAAGGCCGTGCTGACGGTGCCGACGCTGTCCAACCCGCTGGGCGCCTGCCTGCCGGTGCCCGAGCGGCGGCGCCTGGCCGCGATGCTGGCGCGGCACGACGTCGCGCTGATCGAGGACGTGCTCTACAACGACCTGTCCGAGCAGGAGGACAAGCGCCGCGCGGTGAAGTCCTTCGACACGACCGGGCACGTGATGATCTGCGGCTCCTTCTCGAAGACGATCGCGCCGGGGCTGCGGCTGGGCTGGGTCGAGGCGGGCCGCTGGGGCCGGGTGTTGCGGCAGACCAAGGCGGTGCAGTCGGGCGCGCAGACCAGCGTGCTGGAGCTGGCGCTGGCCGACCTGCTGACGCAGGCCGGCAGCGGCGCGGCGCTGCGGCATCTGCGCGCGACCATCGCCGCCCGCGTCGACGAGGCGCGCCAGCTGATCGCCGAGAGCTTCCCCAAGGGCACGCGGGTGTCGGACCCCGCGGGCGGCTTCATCCTGTGGGTGGAACTGCCGGAGGCGCTCGACTCGGCGCAGCTCTATGAAGCGTGCTTGGCCGAGCACATCGTCATCGCGCCGGGGATGATGTTCTCGGCGAGCCCGCGCTTCCGGAACTGCGTGCGGCTGGGCGTCGGCGGCAAGTGGGGCCCCGAGCATCCGCGCGCGCTGCGCCGCATCGGCGCGCTGGCCAAGCAGCTGCTGATGAGCCCGCCGGACGAGCTGGCCGCGTAGGCCGCGCGCCGGCGGCGCTCCGCGCGCTCAGCCCTGCAGCCACTCGTCGTCCGCGTCCAGGCCCTTGGGCGCCTTGAGCCGCGTCATCGCGGCCTCGTCGTCGAGCAGGCGCCAGCGCCACCAGTCGGTGCTGATCGACTTGACCAGCGCCGCGTGATGCGCGGCCAGCCGCTCCGGCGCGCGTTCACGCGGGCGTCCGAGCAGCCGCTGCCCGAAGCCGGCGCCGCGCTCGCCAGCGCCGCCCAGGCTCATGTGATCGGCGCCCTCCAGCCACAGCTGGGCCTTGGCGCCGGCCGGCAGCGCGTCGTAGACGGCGCGGCGGTAGCGACCGTCGCGCTCCGGGCCGAGCGGATTGCCGTCGAGGCTGCCGGTCAGGCACAGCATCGGGCGGGTGATGCCCTTGATGCCGCCGGCGCCGTGCCCCACCGAGGGGCTGAACGCCGCGAAGGCCTTGAAGTGCGATTCCGACAGGTCCGGCGCGCCGCGCACCTGGTAGTCGCGGCCGGCGACCGCCAGCGTGGTCTGCGCGCCGAAGGAATGGCCCGCCATGCCCAGCGCCTCGGGCCGCACCCGCGACCAGGGGCCGTTGCGGTCCTGCCGCAGCTTGAGCAGCTGCTCGACGGCGAACTGCACGTCATGGGCGCGCTCGACCAGCTGCTCGGCGGTGGCGGCGGCCTTGACCGCGGGCAGCCCGCCGCGCCAGATCGCGCGGTCGCTGCCCGCATGCTGCAGATGCAGCGTCGCGACGCCGGCCTCGGCCCAGGCCTGCGCCCATTCGGTGCCGCCGTCGAGGCTGCCGCCCAGTCCGTGCGAGAACACCACCAGCGCGACCGTACCGTCGCCCTCGGGCAGGCGCAGGCGCCAGGGAATGTCGCGCAGGCGGGATCGGTCGTGCCAGCGGCCTTCCGTCACGCCGGCCTCGGCCTGGGCTTCCGCCTTTGCCTCGCCCTCGGGTGCGGCCCGGGCCGGCCAGGCGCCGAGCGCCGCGGAGGTCGCGCCCAGGGTCAGCGCCGAAGCGCGCCGCAACAGCGCGCGCCGGGTCGGATCGGCATCAGGAAGGGAATGGGGGGACGGCCAGGTCAGCAACCGAGCCAGCGGCTGGGCGAGCGTTTCGTCGAGCGGCTGGGTGAGCGTCTCGTCGCGCGACCGGGTGAGCGTGTCGTCGAGCGGCTGGATGTGCGGCTCGTTGAGCGGCTCGTTGAGCGGCTCGTTGAGCGATTGGGCCTGACAGCGGGCGTGAGGTGGGGCGATGGGCATCCGTCGATTCTGCAGAGGCCGGCGCCGATGGCACCGACTTTTACCGGCTTGGGGGACGACGGCACGGGGGCCGCCGTCATGCGGACGAGGCGGGCAGATGCCGTTCCCGGGCCGGTGGCACCGGCTTGAGGCGCAGCGCCCAGCAGACGCCGCCGACCAGCAGCACCACGCCGGCGACGCCCATCAGCGGCGGCCAGGCGCCGCGGTGCACCTGGGCGTAAACCAGCGCGGCCAGCGTCTCGAAGACGATGAGCTGGCCCACCAGCGTCGTGGGCAGGCGCTGGCTGGCCTCGTTCCAGCACAGCGTGCCGAGCCAGGACGCGAACAGCCCGACCGCCATCATCAGTCCGACATAGGGCCACAGGCGCGGCCCGGCGGGGAAGTCGAAGCCGGCGGGCAGCAGCGGCAGGCCGGCGCCGTCGGCGACCGCGAGCACCAGGAAGGCCAGCGCCGCCATCGGCAGCGTCACCAGCCCCTGGGCGGTGGCCCAGGCGCGGGGGCTGCGGTCGGCATGGGCGCGCAGCCAGTCGGCATTGCGGATCGGGTACCAGGTCCAGCAGGCCAGCGCGATCAGCGCCAGGCCGGCGCCCTGCAGGTAGCGGCCCAGCGCCTGCGGGGCCAGCGCCGCCTGCTCGACCTGGTTGACGCAGCCGATGCCCAGCGCGATCAGCAGCAGCGCCGGCGCCAGGTCGCGCCAGCGGTAATGGCCGTCGCGCGCCGCGTTGCGGTGGTTGGAGCAGACCGCGATCACCACCGGCAGCGTGCCGATGATCATCGTGGGCAGCGGCCCGCCGGCGCGCTGGATCGCGGCGGCCAGCGTCAGGTAGTAGAGGAAGTTGCCGATCGCGCTGAGCTTGACCGCGTCCGCCCAGTCGGCCCGCGTCAGCCGCCGCAGCTCGCGCCAGTCGATCAGCGCCAGCGGCAGCGCCAGCAGGCCGAAGGCCAGATAACGACCGGCCATCAGCATGGCGGCGGGGTAGTCGGGCAGCAGCAGCGGCGTGACGAAGACCAGGCCCCACATGAGGCCGGCGGCGAGCGCGAACAGGAATCCGGACAGCATGCGGCGCAGTGTCGCGCCGCGTCAGGCCCGGCGTCTTGTACCGAGTTGCTGCTGGTAGCGCGCCGGGGTGAGGCCGTAACGACGCGCGAAGCTGCGCGTCAGGTGCGCCTGGTCGGTCAGCCCGACGGCGGCGGCGACCTGCGCCGGCGCATGGCCGGCGGCGAGCTGGCGTTTGGCCTCGTTGAGCCGCAGCGCCATCAGCGCCTGCTGCGGCGTCGCATGGTGCTGCGCCTTGAAGCTGCGCAGGAAATGGAAGGGGCTGAGCCCGGCGACGGCGGCCAGCCGGGCGGTGTCCAGCGACTCGTCCAGGTGGGCCCGCATGTGCTCGATCACCGGCGCGAAACGCGGCGCCGCGCCCTCGGGCCGCACCAGCGCGCGATGGGCGTGGCGGCTCAGGCCTTGCACCAGCTCGAGCAGCGCGCTGTCGAAGGCCAGCGGCTCGCGGGCGCGCCACAGCGCGGCGATCAGCGCCGCGGCCTGCGTCGCGGCCGCCGCGTCGTGCGCCACCGCGGCGTCGAAGCGCCAGGCGGGACCGCCGTACAGCTCGGAGAGCAGCTGCTCGTCGAGGTAGACCATGCGGTAGCCCCAGGCATCGGCGGTGGCGGCCTCGCCGGTGTGGATGTCCTCGGGATTCATCAGCATCAGCGTGGCACGCGGCGCGAGGTGCTCGCCGCCGCGCCAGCGGAAGCGGCCCACGCCGTCCGTGATCGCGCCCAGGCCGTAGGCCTCGTGCGTGTGCGGCTCGAAGCTGTGCCGCAGGATGTGGGCGTGGTACAGCTCCACGCCCGCGCGGTGCGCGGGGCGACGGTACTGGGCCTGATCCTCGGGATGCTCGAACGCCGTGGGCATGGGCGGAAGTCTATGCCCGGGCGCCGGCCTCAGAGCAACCCGGGCGTCATCCCGGTCCAGCGCTTGAACGAGCGCCGGAAGTTGCTCTTGTCGTGGAAGCCCAGCGTGCGCGCCACCGCCTCGCCGCGCTGGCCGCGCAGCAGCATCAGGTAGAGCGCCGCGTGCGCGCGGACCTGGTCGAGCTGCGCCTGGTGATGGGTGCCGAGCTGGGCCAGTTGCCGCTTCAGCGTCGCGGGGCTGATGCCGAAGCGCTGCGCGCTGCGCTCCAGCGACGGATCGCCGCCGACCTCGCCCAGCAGATGGTCGTAGAGCACGGCGAGCTGCCCGCGCCAGGCGGCCTGCGGATCGGCGCCCTGCCCCAGCGCGCCGAGCGCTATCGCCGCGCGGCCGGCCGCCGCCGCCGGCCAGGGATCGACGGCCGCCGACAGCGGCAGCCGCATCGCGTCGACCTGGCAGCCGAAGTGCAGCGCCGGGCCGAGGTAGGCCGCGTGCCGCGACAGCTCACGCGGCCGCGTGCGATTGAAGCTGAAGCGCCAGGGCAGCGACCGGCCGCCGCCCAGCCATTGCGCCATCGCGACGACCGCGCTCATCTGCATGTCCACCAGCAGCGGCTGCAGGCTGGGCGGCGCGCCGCAGGCCTCGGTCCAGACCAGCAGCAACTCGTCGGCGCTTTCCACCAGCCGCGGCGTCAGCAGCGGCGACAGCCGCGCGGGCCAGTCGCACAGCACGCGCAACGCCTGGCGCAGGTCGCCAGCCTGCTGCAGCGCCTGGCTGGCCAGGCCGTAATGGCCCGGGAGGCTCAACTGGCCGACGACGAAACCCACGTCGCCCGCCAGCGGCTGCAAGGCCGCCAGCATCGACAGCAGCTGGCGCGCGGACAGCGCCTGGCCCGGCACCACGCCGCAGCGGCCCAGCCACTCGGCCGGATCGATGCCGCGGCTGCGGGCGAACTCGGCCAGCAGCGCGCCCTGGTAGGCCCAGGGGATGAAGGCGTGGTCGGCGCCATAGGCGGTCGCCGCGCCCGTCGGCAGCGCCTGGCGCAGCGCGGCGAGCGCGTCGTCGGGCTCGGGTGCCGCGCTGGGGAGCGCGCTCACCGCAGCCGCTCCAGCAGGCGCAGCAGTTGCGCCTCGCCGTCCTCGTCGGCATCCAGCGTCGCGCTGGCCATGCGGGCGCCGAGCCGCGCCCGGGTGCGCCCATCCGCGCAGGGATGCACATGCGCGGACAGCGCCGCCAGCAGGTCGCCCGGCAGCGCCGAGTCCGCATTCGGCAGCAGCGCGACGAAACGGTCCGCCGCGTAACGGCACAGCAGGTCGCCCTCGCGCAGCTGCAGCAGCAGCAAGGGCCCGGTGGCCTGCAGCAGCCGCTCCGACTCCGCCAGCCCATGCTGGCGCGCCAGCGCGGGCAGGTCCTGCCAGCCCAGCATCACCAGCGTCGTGGGCACGGCGGGCGCGCGCCGCAGGCGCTCGATCTGCGCGAGCAGGTAGGCGCCGTCGCCCAGCTGCGTCAGCCCGTCGATCTGCGCGTGTTCCCGGTAGCCGCGCTCACGGCCGGCGCGCAGCGCGTTCAGCGCCAGCTGTTCCTGCCGCCACAGGTGCAATCCGAAGGTCAGCCCGGTCATGCCGACGACGTGGCAGGTGGATTCCATCCCCATCAGCAGCGTGAACGCGCGCGGGAACTTCCAGAACTCGTCCATCAGGTCCGCCCAGCCACCCAGCAGCATCCCCGCCAGCCCCAGGCACAGCCAGGTGGTGACGCGGCCGGCGGGCCGGCTCGCGCGCAGCTGCACCAGCCACAGCGCCAGCATCGCCACGATCAGCGATTCGCTGAGGATGTCGACCCAGCGCCACTGCGCCAGCGGCTTGGCGACGGCCCAGTAGCCGAAGGACCAGGTGACGGCCGCCATCGCCAGCAGCAGCCCATGGCCGAAATGGCGCGAGCCCGCGACCGGCGCGAGCACCAGCGGCGGACGCGGCAGCACGACTTTCATGGCGCGCGATGCTAGGCAGCGTTTGTGACAGTCGCCGTCACACGCGGCGCCGGGGGTCGGATCGGCTCACGCGCCGGGCCTGGCGGAGCCGTCCGGGCCGCGGCGCGTCGAGAATCCCACGCTGTCACGGACCCGCCATCCCGGCTTCCTAACGTGCGCCGCCATCCGTGACTCACCGACCTCCTCCCATGCGCACGCCGCCCCGCCCGACGCTCCTCGCCCTGTGCCTGTCCAGCCTCTTCGCCGCCGCGCCCGGTTGGGCGCAGCAGGCCGCCGACACCCGTCCCGATACGCGTCCTGACACGCGCCCCGAGGCCGCCGCCGACCTCCGCAAGGACGCCCGCGCGGACGCGCCCGCCACCAAGGACGCGAAGGCCGACGCCCGCAAGCTCGACACCGTCGTGACGGTGGGCCAGGCGGCGGCGCTGCGCTCCGCGCTGGACAAGCAGTCCGCGGCGCCCGGCATCGTCAACATCGTGCACGCCGACGGCATCGGCCAGCTGCCCGACAACAACGCCGCCGAGGCGCTGGCCCGCATGCCGGGCGTGTCGGTGGAGCGCGACCAGGGCGAAGGCCGCTTCATCCGGGTCCGCGGCCTGGGCCCGGACTACAACGCGGTCAACATCAACGGCGCGCTCACACCCGCTTCCGAGTCCGACCGCCGCGCCCCCGGCCTGGACCTGGTGCCGGCCGGCCTGATCCGCTCGCTGGAGGTGCAGAAGACGCTGACGCCGGACCAGGACGCCAACTCGCTGGGCGGCACGGTGACGGTGCGCACGCTCAGCGCCTTCGACCAGCCCGGCCGGCTGTTCACGATGGAACTGGGCGCCAACCACGACGCCAACGCCGGCAGGACCCGGCCGCGCGGCTCGGTCGCCTTCGCCGACCGTTTCGCCGGCGGCACGCTGGGCGTGGCGCTGGCGCTGTCGGCCGACCAGCGCCGCTTCGCCAGCGACAACGTCGAGACCGGCGGCGACTGGGACGGCGACAAGCTGGCCAGCTTCGAGCTGCGCCGCTACACCATCACCCGCGAGCGCGTCGGCGCGGCGCTGAACCTGGACTTCAAGCCGGACGAGGCCTCGCTGGTCTACCTGCGCAGCTTCAGCAGCCGCTTCACCGACCAGGAGCAGCGCCAGTCGATCGCGATCGAGTTCGACGAGCCGCTGGCGCCCGGCGAGACCGGCGACGGCACCGTCAGCCGCGGCCTGAAGGCGCGGCGCGAGATCAACAAGTCCAGCGCCGTGGTGCTGGGCAGCGAGCTCAGCCGCGGCGACTGGAAGTTCTGGGCCGAGGCCGGTGCCGGCCGCGCCAGCGAGGACAAGCCCGACACGCTGGCCTCGTCCTCCTTCACCGCGGACTTCTCCGGCCTGGGCTACACCGACACCGTCCGGCCGATGCCCACGGCGGTGGCCGGGCTGGGCGACGCCTCGCGATACGCCTTCAACAAGGCCAAGGTGGAGCAGAGCAGCGCCACCGACCGGGTGCGCCACCTGAAGGCCGACGTGCAGCGCGAGTTCGACCTGGGCGGCTGGGACCTCGATCTCAAGACCGGCCTGAAGGCGATGCGCCGCGACAAGGACAACGCGCAGGAGACCTATGCGCCCAGCGCCAAGGTGCTGAAGAAGGCGCCGTACAACCTCCCCTCGGCGCAGCTGGGGCTGGGCCAGTTCGTCGGCGGCGGCGAGGTCGACTACCCGTGGACCGCCTTCGGACCCGGCATCGATGCCGGCAAGCTGCGCGGCCTGTACGGCGCCTATGACCTGAACGCGTTCCGCGACGCGGTCGACTCGTCGGTCAACGACTACACGATGAAGGAGCGCACCGACGCCGGTTACCTGCAGGCGACGCTGGAGCGCGGCGGCACGCAGTGGCTGCTCGGCGTGCGCCACGAGCGCGTGCGCTTCACCGCCGACGGCACCGCCTGGAAGGACGGCGTGCTGAGCGCGGTGCACCAGGACACGCGCTCGCGCCACTGGCTGCCGGCGGTGCTGCTGCGCCAGAAGCTCAACGAAGGCCTGGTGCTGCGCGCGGCGCTGACGCACGCGGTGGTGCGGCCGGCCTTCGGCCAGTTGAGCCCGGGCGTGACCGTCGACGGCGACGAGGCCACCGTCGGCAACCCGCTGCTCAAGCCGCTGCGCGCACGCAACCTGGACCTCGGCCTGGAGCAGCGCCTGGGGCGCGACGGGGTGCTGTCGGCCGCGCTGTTCCACAAGAAGATCCGCGACTTCGCCTTCCAGACCGACCTGGCCGGCACGCCGGGCTGGGAGGACTTCAGCCATGTCGAGTCCTTCGCCAACGGCGGCGACGCGACGGTGCGTGGGCTGGAGCTCTCCTGGAGCCAGGCGCTGAGCACGCTGCCGGCGCCGTGGAACGGCCTGGTGATCGGGGCGAACGGCAGCTTCGTGAAGTCGCGCGCGACCATCGGCGGTCATGACGAGGGCCGCTTCGTCAGCCGGCGCATCGCGCTGCCGAGCCAGTCCGACCGCAGCATCAACCTCAGCCTGGGCTGGGAGTCGCCGGCCTTCGGCGCGCGCATCGCGCTGAACCACAAGTCGCCCTATCTGCTCGAGGTCGGCGACGTGCTGGACGCGGCGCAGGACCGCAAGGTCGACACGCAGAACCAGATCGACGCGTCGATGCGCATCCAGCTGACGAAGCAGCTGCAGCTGCAGTTCGAGGCGCTCAACTTGAGCAACGAACGCTATTACGTCTACCAGGGCAGCAAGGCCTTCAACACCCAGTACGAGCAGTACGGGCGGGCCTACAAGCTCAGCCTGAAGCTGGCGATGTTCTGAAGGAGCGGCAGGTCATGACGATGAAGACGATGAGGACGCCCCGCACCGCTGGGATGACGATCCGGACGCTCCTGGCGACGGCTGTTGCGGCTGCGGGCGCGCTCGTTCCAATCGCTCAAGCGGCTTCTGGACCGGGAACGACAACGGGCACAGCGGCAACGGCGGCCGCGCCGGTGCTCGAGCTGGGCAAGAACGGCCTGCGACTGCTCGACGCCGCGGGCCAGCCGGTGGACGAGTTCAGCGTCCGCGCCAAGCGCTGGGATCGACGCCGGCTCGCGGACGGCACGACCGTCGCCCTGCTGCAGGACGCCGACACCGGCACCCTTCGCCTGATCGAGGTGCGGGACCAGCGCCTGCGCGAGCGCGGCCAGTGGGCGGCGCCGGCGATCGACGTCGAGGCGATCTGCCTCTACCTCGAGCCGCGCCAGCAGACGCTCCAGGCCTTCCTGCTCGGCAGCGATGGTTTGTCGGAGCAATGGCTGCTGACCCCGCCGCCCGTCGACCCGGCCAAGCGCCGAGCAAGCAGCACGAGCAGCACGAGCAGCACGAGCAGCACGAGCAGCAGGAGCGACTTGAGCGGCACGAGCGGGCTCCAGGTCGCGCCCTCGCCGATGCCGGCCCAGGTGCTGCGCCAGTTGGCGACGATCCCGGACGCCAAGGGCTGCGCGGTGCGCGACGACGAGGCGACGCTGTACATCGCCGAGGCCGACGTGGGCCTCTGGGCCTTCGAGGCCGACGCCGAGCGCTCGGGCCGCGCGCTGGTCGCGCCGGGGCTGGCGCCCAAGGACCTGGCGCTCTGGCTCGAGGCCCGCGCGGAGCGTCCCCGCCCGGTGGTCCCGGTCGCGGTCCCCTCGGCGCAGACCGAGCCGGTGCGGGGCGGCGGCGACGCCGCGGACGATCCCGCCATCTGGGTCCATCCGACGCAGCCGACACGCAGCCGCATCCTGGGCACCGACAAGAAGCGCGGCCTGGCGGTCTACGACCTGCAGGGGCGCGAGACGCAGTTCCTGCCGGTCGGCCGCGTCAACAACGTCGACCTGCGGCAGCGCCTGCGCCACGACGGCCGCGACTGGGACCTGGCCGTCGCCACGCAGCGCGACCGTCACAGCGTGTTGCTGTTCGGCATCGACGGCGGCGGCCGCGTGAGCCCCCTGGCCGAGTTGCCGACGGGGCTCGACGAGGTCTACGGCGTCTGCGCCGGACGCAACCCGGCGGGCGGTCTCGACGTGTTCGTCAACGACAAGGACGGGCGCCTACTGCAGCTGCGGGTGGCGCGCAGCGCCGGCGCCTGGTCGGCCACGACGGTCGCCACGATGCGGCTGGCCTCGCAGCCGGAAGGCTGCGTGGTCGACGAGCCGGGCCGGCAGCTCTTCGTCGGCGAGGAGAAGCGCGGGCTGTGGCGCGTCGCGCTGGACGCGGAGGGCCGGTTGGGCGCCGCCGCGCTGATCCTGCCGGTCGGGGAGACGCTGCATGCCGATGTCGAGGGCATGGCGGTGCATCGCAGCGCCCAGGGCGCGTGGCTGGTTGTTTCCTCCCAGGGCGACGACAGCTACGTGCTGCTCGACGCGGACGCGCCCCATGCGGTCAAGGGACGCTTCCGTGTCGGCCTGAACCCGGCCCGCGGCATCGACGCGGCATCGGAGACGGACGGGCTGGACGTCAGCGCGGCCGCGCTCGGCGGCGAGTACGGCCAGGGGCTGCTCGTCGTCCAGGACGGCCACAAGCGCTGGCCGATGGGACGGCAGAACTTCAAGCTGGTGCCGTGGCAGGCGGTGATGCGCGCGGTTGAGCCCCCGGCGTCATGTGATGGTTGCCCGGCCTCGCGCGAAGCCCGATGATCGCGGCCCTTTCAACCGGGCCCCGGCCCACGCCTCGACTTCGCGCATGTCCTCTGAAATCGTCGTCCGCCCGATCGCCCCGTCCGACCTCGCCGCCTGGCGTCCGCTCTGGGACGGCTACAACGCCTTCTATGGCCGCGCCGGCGAGACCGCCCTGCCCGAGGCGGTGACAGCCTCGACCTGGGCACGCTTCTTCGAAGAACGCGAGCCGGTCCACGCCTTCGTCGCCGAGCTCGACGGGCGGCTGGTCGGCCTGACGCATTACCTCTTCCACCGCAGCACGACCCGCATCGAGGACACCTGCTACCTGCAGGACCTGTTCACCGCCGAGGATGTCCGCGGCCGTGGCGTCGGCCGCGCGCTGATCGCGGCGGTCACCGCGGCGGTGCAGGCGCGCGGCGGGCATCGCCTCTACTGGCAGACGCACACGACCAACGCGGCCGGGCGCGCGCTGTACGACCGCGTCGCGGAGCACAAGGGCTTCCTGATCTACGGTCAGGATTTCTGAGCGGGGCTTCAGAGCGGGGCTTCTGAACGAGCCCGATGGCGGGCAGCGGCCCGCCGGACGGGTCGAGAGCAGGCGCGCGCTCAGCAGCGGCGCCGGCGCAGGTCCTGGCGGGCGCTCTCGGCCAGGTCGGCGCCGCGCAGGCCGCCCTCCGGGAAGGAGGCCGTGCCCATCTGCAGGCGCACCTGCAGCAACCGCGTGTCCACGCCGTACGGGCTGTTCAGCGCCGGGGCCAGGCGCTGCTGCACCAGGTGGGCCTCGCGCAGGCCGGCGTCCAGCAGCAGCACGGCGAAACTGGTCTCGCCCACCTGCAGGACCATGTCGGTCCCGCGCACCCGGCTGCGCAGGCGGCGACCCACCGCCGTCATCAGCTGCGACCGGGCCTCGAGCGCCGCGCCGCGGTCCGCGGCGCCCTCGCCCTCATCGGCAGCTGGCGGCTCGCCCGACGCCGGGGGGGCCAGGGTCGCGTCGTCCTCGGCATCGGCCGGCGCCGCCTCCAGCCAGAGCACCGACAGGTGACCGCCATAGCGGCGGCACTGCGTCAGCTGGCGCGAGATCATGAGGCCGAACTCGGCCAGCGAATCGACGCGGGGCAGCCACAGCGCCGGCGTCTGTCGCGCCGGCTTGGCAGGCACCGCCTGGCCCTCCTCCATGGCGGCGGACGCGACGATGGCGGTGGACAGGCTCATGCGCGACAGCTCCAGGTCGAGGACGGATCCACGCCCGCGTGCGGCACCGGGCCGACCCGCGGGGAACGAATGAATGGGGTTGAGGACACGACCTGCTGAAGCAGCCCGATCCATGCCGGCCTCCCTTGCCACACTGACCAGCCGTGCCCTCACCTATCTAAAACGGATTCCTCACCGCCGTCCCGACATCCGCTCACAAAAATCTGCTGGGTAGAAACCCTTAAATTGATGTCGAGACCCACCGGTTTGCGTCATCCGTCGCCCAGGCCCATGTAACAAGGTCATACACCCCCGCTAGAGTTCCGCCTCATGAAGGACATCACCCAACTGCTGCACGAGGCCGGCCAAGGCGACCGGTCCGCCGCCGACCAGGTGGTGGCGCAGCTGTACGGCGACCTTCAGCGCCTGGCGCGGCAACGCATCCGGCAGGCCGGCGAGATGACGCTGCTGGACACCACCGCGCTGGTGCACGAGGCCTGGCTGCGCCTGGCGGGCGCGCAGGGCCAGACCTTCCCCGACCGGCGCCACTTCCTGGCCTACGCGGCGCGGACCATGCGCCACGTCGTCATCGACCTGGTGCGGGCGCGCCAGGCCGAGCGCCGCGGCGGCGACCAGCCCGACCTGACGCTCAACACCGCGGTGGTCGAGGGTGCGCCGCAGTCCGACGACCACATCCTGCGCGTGCACGAGGCGCTGGAGGAGCTCGCCACCATCGACGCGCGGCTGGCGCAGGTGGTGGAGATGCGGTATTTCGGCGGCTTGCTGGAGCAGGAGATCGCGGAGGCGCTGGGCGTCACCGAACGGACCATCCAGCGCGACTGGCAGAAGGCGAGAATCCTGCTCTCGATGAGCCTCAAGGACTGACCCCCGGGTCGGCACCGCGCGGTCCGTCGATACGGCGCAAGACGCCCAAGATGCCCACGACGCTCAAGAATCCCAAGACGCCCGACGATGGACGCACTCGATAAACAGCGCTGGATCGCGCTGAGTCCGCTGCTCGACGAACTGCTCGACCTGGAGGAGCCCGCCCGGGGCCGCCGCCTCGCGGAGATCCGCGCCGGCGACGTCGCGATGGCCGAGCACCTGGAGGCGCTGCTGGCGCGCGATGCCGCGCTCGACGACGACCGCTTCCTCGAGCAGCCGGCCGCCGAGGCGCTGCAGGGGCCGGTGCCGTCGGCGGTGCCGCCGCTGGACTTCCGCGGCGAGACGCTCGGGCCCTATGAGCTCGAACGCGAGCTCGGCCAGGGCGGCATGGGCGCGGTCTGGCTGGCGAGCCGGGCCGACGGCCGCTTCGAGGGCCAGGTGGCGGTCAAGTTCCTGAAGTCGGGGCTGTTCGGCAAGGGCGACAGCGGCCGCTTCGAGCGCGAGGGGCAGATCCTCGCGCGGCTGTCGCATCCGAACATCGCGCGGCTGCTGGACGCGGGCGTGCATCACGGGCACCAGCCCTACCTGGTGCTGGAGTATGTCGACGGCCTGCCGATCGACCGCCACTGCCAGGTCAACGGGCTGGACGTGGAATCGCGGATCAAGCTGTTCCTGGACGTGCTGGCGGCGGTGGCGCATGCGCACCAGCGGCTGATCCTGCATCGCGACCTCAAGCCCAGCAACATCCTGGTCACGCATGACGGCCAGGTGAAGCTGCTGGACTTCGGCATCGCCAAGCTGCTGGACGACGCGACGCACTCGGGCGTGGCCACCGAGCTGACGCAGCGGGCCGGCAGCGCGTTCACGCCGCAGTACGCGGCGCCGGAACAGGTGCAGCAGGCCGACGTCACGACGGCCACCGACGTGTACGCGCTGGGCGTGCTGCTGTACCAGATGCTGGGCGGCCGCCATCCGACAGCGGACGACACGCAGACCCACCTGGACCGGCTGCGGGCGGTGGTGGAGCTGGTGCCCAAGCGGCTGTCGGACGTGGCGAGCGACCAGCTCGACCCGGTGATCGCGCGGCAGGCCAAGCTGCTGCGGGGCGACCTGGACACGATCGTCGGCAAGGCGCTGAAGAAGAAGCCGTCGGAGCGGTATGCCAACGCGGAGTCGATGGCGGTGGACCTGCGGCACTGGCTGGCGCACGAGCCGATCACGGCGCGGCCGGACACGCGGCTGTACGTGCTGGGCCGCTTCGTGCGACGGCATCGGTGGAGCGTCGCGGCGAGCAGCGTGGCGGTGCTGGCGCTGGTGTCGCTGACGGGGCTGAGCGTGCTGCAGGCGCGGCGGGCGGAACGCGCGGAGCACCAGGCGCAGGAGCGGCGGCAGCAGGCGGAGGACCTGCTGAGCTACATGCTGGGGGAGTTCGCCGACAAGCTGCGGCCGGTGGGGCGGCTGGAGTTGCTGGACAGCGTGGGCAGCAAGGCGCTGACGTATCTGGCGCAGGATCAGAACGCCACGCCGATGGAGCGGCTGCAACGCGCCAAGGCCTTGACGGTGATCGGTGAGGTCCGTGTCTCCAAGCGGAATCTGAAGGAGGCGCTGGAGCCGCTGCAGGCGGCACGCAAGCTGCTCGAGGGCGCCCCGCCCTCGCCCGACCTGACGGGCGAGTGGCGCAAGGCGCAGGGCGCGGCGGCGTTCTGGGTCGGCCATGTCCATTACTACGCGCGCGAGCTCGACCGGGCGACCGAGGCCTGGCTCGCCTACCGGGACGCGGAACAGGCCTGGCTGGACGCGCAGCCTCGCAACCGCGAGGCGCTGATCGAGCTCTCCTACGCCTACAACAGCCTGGGCACCGCCAAGCTGGAGTTGGCGGACCTGCGCTCGGCGACGGCCTTCTTCCGCAAGTCCATCGAGCTCAAGAAACAGGGGCTGCAGGCACCCGCGGACGCCGGCAATGCCGCTGCGCGGATGGACCTGGCGGACAGCTTGAGCTGGCTCGGGACGACGCTGCTCTGGCAGGGGCTGGACCAGGCCGCCGCCCACACCTTCGCGGAAGGCGCGTCGCTGATCGCCGAGGTGCGACGCGACGCCCCGCAGGACGGCTGGGCCTATCGCGAGGCCATCATGCGTCGCTGGAAAGCGGAGGCGCTGGTCAACACCGGCCAGCGCGGCGCCGCCATCCAGGACGCCTCCACCGCCCGGAGCATCCTCGAGACGCTGGCCGCCAAAGATCCGTCCAATGTCCAATGGCAGATCAACCGGATCCGGATGCAGCTGCTGGACGTGGACGTCCACGGCAGCCTGATGCCGCCGCAGGAGCGCAAGGCCCGCCTCCAGACCGTCCGGCAGGCCCTGGACCTGCTCACGAAGGACGCCGAGCGCATCGACGGCCGGGTGCTCGACGCCTGGATGGTCTGGTCCACCCAGCAGGCACGGTCGCTCAGCCAGGACGGCGACATTGCCGCGGCACAAGCGGTGCTCGCGAACGCGGTGCAGCTGGTGCAGCCGACCCTCGACAAGCGGCCCCGCGAGGTGCGGATCCTGAGCGGGCTGCTACTCGTCCGGCAGCTGCAGATCGAATTGCTGAAGGGACGCACCAGCCCGGAGCAGGCACGCGAGCGACAGGCGGTATGCCAGGACGTTGTTGACAGGATCGAGAAGATGGCCGGCCTGATTCGGGTTCATCAGCAGATCACTCGCGCATGGGTTGATGCCCAATCCTGCTTGGGACAGGGAGGACGCGGAGACGTCAGGCAATCTGCCGAGTGGCTCGCGCGGGATCGATCAGGCATCGCTCCGACCTGACCATTACCAAAACTGCTCAAGGAGTGATTCGATGACCAACACGTTCTATGTCGCTGCCCAGGTCAGCGCCGATGGCAACTTCGCGGACTGCACGTACTACGCCGACCAGGCGGGCACCGAGCCCATCGAAGGTTCCACGCTCCACATTCCCCGCGACGCGGGCTCCTGCAACTTCGCTCAGGCCGACAACACCAGCCTGCTGCTGATCGGCGCCACCTTCAAGACGATCGGCTCCACGCCTGGCATGAACGGCAGCAATTTCTCGCCGGCCGATGACGAGAACGTCGTCACCTTCCCGATGCCGACGAACGGCTCGATCATCACCAAGGGCGTCATCCTGCTCTTCTCCACCCCGGGCCAGGTCGAGAACCTCTACCCGAGCAGCGATCCCCAGGTCCTGAACGACGGCCCGCTGACCTGCTGATCCCGTCGTCCGTGTCGATACGCAAAGGGCCGCATCGCGGCCCTTTGCTCATTCACGGGGCCCGACCAGCGCGGCCGCGGCCTCCTCCCCCATCACCCGTCCCAACCGGGACGGGTTCACCCGATCCATCACCCGCGCATCGAGCGTGAATTCCTTCTGCTGCGTATAGGCCACCGCGCCGATCCGCGGCTGGCTGCCAGCCGCCTGCGGACCCAGCAGCCCCAGCACCGGATACACCCGCAGCCGCGCAATCAGCAGCCCCTGCGCGACGTCGGCGAACAGCGCCGTTTCCAGCACCCGCGTGCAGCCGCGCCGCTGCACCTCGGCAAGCAGTCCTTGCAGGTTGCGCGGCAGGTCGGTCGCCGAAACCGGCAGCACCAGGTTGATCACCGGCAGCCCCGCGGCCGCCAGCGGCTCGCGCACGGCGAGGTTGAAGGCGCCGTTGGCCTCGTCCCAGCGGCGATTGGCCGCCGGCTGCTCGGGATCGAAGTTGCGCCCCTGGCCGAACAGCAGCACGCACGGCGCGCCCGGTGCGGCGCTCGACGCGGATCCCGCGCCGGCCACGACGGGCGCCTGCGCCATCGCGGGCGCGCCCGTCAGGAGCAGGACGGTCAGGGCGGCGATCTGAAACGCCTGTCGGAAGTGCGGTCTCGGCATGGGCCGGATTGTGCGTCGCCGGGCTCGCCGCACAATGGCCGCTTCGTCTGGCAGGAGAGAACGATGCGCGAGTGGACGAGCCTGGGCCCGCTGGGCACGGCAGCGATGGCGGTGGTCGCGACGGTGGCGCTGGGCGGCTGCACGACGCTGCTCAAGGACCAGCGCCTGCAGCCCGGCGTCACGACCGGCGCCCAGGTGCAGCAGCTCTACGGCCCGCCGAGCTACGTCTGGCCCGAGGCCGACGGCGGCCACACGCTGGAGTACGCCACCCAGCCCTTCGGCCGCACCTGCTACATGGTGCGGCTCGATGCGCAGGACCGCTTCGTGAGCGCGGTCGACGGCCTCTCGCCGGCGAGCCGCAACCGCATCGTGCCGGGCATGACGCCCGAGCAGGTGAACCGCATCCTCGGCCGCGAGCGCACCCGCGTGTTCTTCAAGCTCAGCGGCGAGGACGTCTGGGACTGGAACATCGAGCCCGAGATGAACGGCTACCTGCTGCGCTTCAACGTGCACTTCAAGAACGGCGTGGTGTTCCGCACCTCGCAGAGCGTGGTCTATCCGGACCGGCGGTTCTTCTGGGACGACTGAGCCGTCGGCGCTCGCGGTCTCCTCCCAAAGAGGGAACTCCACCCCGTCGCCTGTGACGGATTCAATACAGCCCCGGTCCAGCCACAGAACTGACAAGCGCCGCGGCGCACCCGCTCACTACACTCCCCGCCCTGGAGGGAGAGAAGGATGTCGAACCAATCCGTCGGCCTGGCGCCTCGCGCGCTGGCCATGGTCATCGACGGCGCGCTGATGCTCGCCGCGAGCACGCTGCTGATGTGGGCCGTCTATGGCGACCCGGTGTCCAAGTGGACCGACCTGCGTCCCGGCACGCTCGCCATCAACTGGCTGTTGCCGCTGATCGTCTGCGTGGTGTTCTGGAGCTGGCAGGGCGCCACGCCCGGCAAGCTGGTCGCCGGCATCAAGGTCGTCGACGCCCGCAGCGGCAAGCACCCGTCACCGCTGCAAGCCGCCCTGCGCTGGGCCGGTTATCTCGTGTCCGCGATCCCGCTGTTCGCCGGCTTTCTGTGGGCCCGCGTCGATGCCGAGGGCCGCACCTGGCACGACCGCCTCTCCCGCACCGCCGTCGAGCGCAGCCGCGAGGCGCCCGCCGACGGCGAAGGCCTGCTCATCGGCTACATCGCCAGCCACTGGCGCGGCGAGCAGAGCCTGGCCCAGAGCTTCTGGATCAACCACGTCCTGCTGACCTGGCCCGTCGCCGCCGGCGTGCAGGGCCTGGTCGCCTGGCTCGCGACCAAGAGCGAGGGCCTGCAGGGCGTCGCGATCGCGCTGCTGATCGCCTGGCCGCTGCTGATCGTCATCGAGGTCTGGAGCGCCGTCGGCACCTGGCGCTCGGTGCGCGGCTACGTCGACGCGGGCGGCTCCTACCTGATCTCCGGCCTGGCGCGACTGTCGCTGCTGGGCTCGTTCCTGCAGATCGCCTTCTCGCTCGCGCTGGGCGTGTTCTCCGAGTTCCCGGAGCTGTGGAAGCTCGCCCGCGGCATCGATCCGATCGGCAATGTGCGCCTGTCCGTCAGCGCCGACGGCCGCACCATGCAGTTCAACGGTCCGATCGGCGCCGGCGACGCGCATCGCCTGGGCACGCTGCTGGCGGCCTCGCCGGCGGTGCGGCTGCTCGAGGTCGCCTCGCCCGGCGGCCGCGTCACCGAGGCCGAGCGCATGGTCGAGCTGATCCGCCAACGCGGCGTCGGCACCCGCGCGATCGGCAACTGCGAAAGCGCCTGCACGCTGGTCTTCCTGGCCGGCAACAAGCGCCAGCTCATGCCCGGCGCGCAGCTGGGCTTCCATCGCGCCAGCAGCGGCACCTTCAATCCGGCCTTCGACGAGATCGCCAATCAGGAACTCGCCCGCACCTACCGCCGCATGGAGCTGCCGGAGGACTTCATCGAGAAGACGCTCAGCACGCCGTCCAGACGCATGTGGTACCCCGCCGCCGAGGACCTGGTGCGCCATTCCCTGATCCTGCCGCCGCCGCGCACGCTGGACGTGGCGCTGCCGGAAGGCGACAAGCCCGGCCACTACGCGCCGCTGGTCGACTACGTCAACGCGCTGCGGGCGAGCGACGCGTGGTTCCGGCTCGACCAGCGTTTCCCCGGCCTGATCGACGACGCCGCCGGCCGCATGCGCAACGCCCACATGGCGCTGGCCGGATCGGAACACGCCGTCGCCGGCGCGCAGATCGCGGCCCAGGCGGCGCTCGCACCCAACGTGCGGGAGATGCTGCTGAACGGCTCGCGCGACCTGCGCCGGCGCTACCTGCAGGTGCTGCGCGCGCAGCTGACCGCGGCGCAGGCGCTGGGGGCGGACACCTGCCAGTCCTGGCTGTCGGGCTCGCCGGTGCCGCGCCGCCTGCTACCGGAGGAAGCCATGGCCCTTGAGGCGCGTTGGCTGACCGAGTCCGCCGCCGAGACTGCGCCGCTGCGCGCGCGTGCCCCGCAGGCGACGGCGCTGGAACTCGAGGTCGTGGCCCGGACCGTCGGCACCGCTGCCGCGGGCGCCTTCTCCAAGCTGTGGACGGACGGCGATGCCGGGCCCGCGCCCATCAGTTGCGAACGCGCCAGCCTGGTGCTCAACCAGCTGCAGCGCAGCACGGCGGTCGCGCCGCGCGAACTGGCGGAGCGGGTGGTGTTCCAGAACGTGCGCTGACCTACCCAGGCGAGGCGGTCGGGGCAAGCCTCGCCATCACCGAGCTCTCACCAACAAGAAGGCCCTCCAGCGGAGGGCCTTTTCATTTCGGGCAGGCGACGCGGCCGGCGCCTCGGGCAATGCGGATTCAGTCCTCGTCGCCGATCCCGGCGGCCGCCTTCGCCCGCATGCGCGCATGGACGTAGGCGCCTTGCGGGATGTGCAGCAGGTCGGCGATGCGCCACATCGTGTGGCGCTCGATGTCGCCGAGTCGGCCGTCGGCATAGGCCACGCCCCACATCAGCTCGAGCAGGCGCAGCTTCTGCGGCATCTCCCAGCGCTCGTCGATCGGCGAGGTGAAGGCGAACAGGTCGGAGGCCGTGCGCGCGGTGCGCTCGGCTTGCGCGGTCAGCGCGTCGGCCTCGTCGTCGGAGATGGCGAACAGGGCGGTGAGGGCGCGGTGGACCGCGGCGCGCTCGACGCCGGAGAAGTCAGCGTCCGCGCGCATGACTTCGACCAGCAGCACGGCCGCCGCGAGCGGCAGCGACGGCGTGCCGCCCCGCGAGCGGCCGAACGCATCATCCGGCGCCAGCGTGTCGAAGAGGTCGATCAGCGACTTGAACATGGGGCCGATGGTGGCATGGGCGTCTGCGCGGGGCTTACGCCGTGCTTAAGTCGCTGGCCCTCACCCCAGCCCTCTCCCGCAAGCGGGAGAGGGAGTTCATTCGTGCGCCGTCCTGCTTGTCGCGCCCTACCGCTTGCGGGAGAGGGAGTTCATCCGCGCGCCGGCCTGCTTGTCACCCTCTCCCGCTTGCGGGAGAGGGGGGGTGAGGGCCAAGCGGCCGACGCCAAGCGCGGTTGCGCTCAGCGCACCTTGCCTTCCTTCCACGCCCCCAGCAGCTTCTCATAGGCGATCGTCTCGCCCTTGGGCTTCTCGTTGGCCAGCTTGGCCCACGGCGCGCCCTTGTCGGAGAGCCACTTCTTCGGGTCTTCCTTCTTGTTGAGCTTGGGCGCGCACTTGGCCATGCCGGCGCGCTCCAGCCGCGCCATCACCGCGTCCATCTCGTCCGCCAGCGTGTCCATCGCGGCCTGCGGCGTCTTCTCGCCGGTCACCGCCTGCGCCACGTTCTTCCACCACAGCTGCGCCAGCTTCGGATAGTCCGGCACGTTCGTGCCCGTCGGCGTCCACGCCACCCGCGCCGGCGAGCGGTAGAACTCGATCAGACCGCCGTACTTGTTGGCGTTCTTGGTGAAGTAGTCGCTGCGGATGTCGCTGTCGCGGATGAAGGTCAGGCCCTGGATGCTCTTCTTCAGGCTCACCGTCTTGGCCGTCACGAACTGCGCATACAGCCAGGCCGCCGCCGTCCGGTTGGCGTCATGGCCGCTGAAGAAGGTCCAGCTGCCCACGTCCTGGTAACCGTTCTGCATGCCGGCCTTCCAGTACGGACCGTTCGGGCCGGGCGCCATGCGCCACTTCGGCGTGCCGTCGGCATTCACCACCGGCAGGCCCGGCTTGGTCATGTCCGCGGTGAAGGCCGTGTACCAGAAGATCTGCTGCGCGATCTGGCCCTGGGCCGGCACCGGGCCGGCCTCGCCGAAGGTCATGCCCGTCGCTTCCTTGGGCGCGTACTTCTTCATCCAGTCGACGTACTTCGTCAGCGCGTACACCGCCGCCGGCGAGTTGGTCGCGCCGCCGCGCGCCACCGACGCGCCCACCGGCGTGCACTTGTCGTCGGCCACGCGGATGCCCCATTCGTCCACCGGCATGCCGTTGGGAATGCCCTTGTCCGCCGAGCCCGCCATCGACAGCCACGCATCGGTGAAGCGCCAGCCCAGCGACGGGTCCTTCTTGCCGTAGTCCATGTGGCCGTAAATCGGCTTGCCGTCGATGGTCTTCACGTCGTTGGTGAAGAACTCGGCGATGTCCTCGTAGGCGCTCCAGTTCAGCGGCACGCCCAGCTCGTAGCCGTACTTGGCCTTGAACTTGTCCTGAAGGTCCTTGCGCGCGAACAGGTCGGCGCGGAACCAGTACAGGTTGGCGAACTGCTGGTCGGGCAGCTGGTACAGCTTGCCGTCCGGTGCGGTCGTGAAGCTGGTGCCGATGAAGTCCTTCAGGTCCAGCCCGGGATTCGTCCACTCCTTGCCCGCACCGCCCATGTAGTCGGTGAGGTTCATGATCTTGCCGTAGCGGAAGTGCGTGCCGATCAGGTCGGAGTCCGAGATCCAGCCGTCATAGATGCTCTTGCCCGACTGCATCGAGGTCTGCAGCTTCTCGACGACGTCGCCTTCCTGGATCAGGTCGTGCTTGACCGTGATGCCGGTGATCTCGCTGAAGGCCTTGGCCAGCACCTTGGACTCGTACTCGTGCGTGGTGATGGTCTCGGACACCACCGAGATCTCCTTCACGCCCTTGGCCTGCAGCTTCTTGGCCGCCTCGATGAACCACTTCATCTCGGCGGTCTGCTTGTCCTTGGACAGCGTCGACGGCTGGAACTCGCTGTCGATCCACTTCTTCGCCTCGGCCTCGCCGGCCCAGGCGGCGTTCGCTCCCAACGCCAGCAATGCGGCCACGGCCAGCGCGGAATACTTGCTCTTGTTCACGCTTGTCTCCTGTGTCTGTCGAATCTCCCCCTCTTGAGGACGAATCGCGGCTCCGGGGGAAGAGGAAGCCGAATTCCTTGAAGCTTCAATGAAGTGTCAGCCCTTGCGCAGGATCAGGCCCAGCACCAGCATCGACAGGACGAAGCTGATCCACACGCTGGGCTCGGCCTCGAGCTTGAACCACTCGGCCATCTTCGCGCCCAGGCCGACGAAGGCCAGGTTGATGTACGCCGCCGCCAGCAGGCCGATGAACAGCCGGTCTCCGCGCGTCGTGCGCATCGGCAGCCAGCCCTTGCGCAGCGTCGTCGGCGACTTGATCTCCCACACCGTCATCCCGATCAGCATCAGCACCACGCAGCTGAAGAAGATCGCGACCGGCGTCGTCCACACCATCCAATCAAACATCGCGGACCTCCCTCACACCCGGCCCATCGCGAAACCCTTCGCGATGTAGTGGCGCACGAACCAAATCACGATGGCGCCCGGCACGATGGTCAGCGTGCCCGCGGCCGCGAGCGTCGACCAGTCCATGCCGGAAGCGCTCACCGTGCGCGTCATCGTCGCGACGATGGGCTTGGCGTCGACGCTGGTCAACGTGCGCGCCAGCAGCAGCTCCACCCACGAGAACATGAAGCAGAAGAACGCCGCCACGCCCACGCCCGCCTTGATCAGCGGCAGGAACACCGTCAGGAAGAAGCGCGGGAAGCTGTAGCCGTCGATGTAGGCGGTCTCGTCGATCTCGCGCGGGATGCCGCTCATGAAGCCTTCCAGGATCCACACCGCCAGCGGCACGTTGAACAGCAGGTGCGCCAGCGCCACCGCCAGGTGCGTGTCCATCAGGCCCAGCGTCGTGTAGAGCTGGAAGAACGGCAGCAGGAACACCGCCGGCGGCGTCATCCGGTTGGTCAGCAGCCAGAAGAAGACATGCTTGTCGCCGAGGAAGGAGTAGCGGCTGAACGCGTAGGCCGCCGGCAGCGCCACGCTGATCGAGATCACCGTGTTGATCGCCACGTAGATCAGGCTGTTGATGTAGCCGCTGTACCAGGACGGATCGGTGAAGATCGTCCGGTAGCTGGCCAGCGAGAAGTGCTGCGGCCACAGGCTGAAGCTGGAGAGGATCTCCTCGTTCGTCTTGAAGCTCATGTTGACCATCCAGTAGATGGGCAACAGCGCGAAGAGCAGGTAGGCGATCAGGAAGATCGTGCGCTTGCGGAATCGGCGTTCATCCATGGGCCACCTCGCTCTTGTCTTGGGTGCCGAGCGCCTGCATCCAGTTGTAGAGGATGAAGCACAGCAGCAGGATGATCAGGAAGTAGATCAGCGAGAACGCCGCCGCCGGGCCGAGGTCGAACTGGCCGACCGCCTTCTGCGTCAGGTACTGGCTGAGGAAGGTCGTGGCGTTGCCGGGACCGCCGCCGGTGAGGACGAAGGGCTCGGTGTAGATCATGAAGCTGTCCATGAAGCGCAGCAGCACCGCGATCATCAGCACGCCCCGCATCTTGGGCAGCTGGATGTAGCGGAACACCGCGAACTTGCTGGCGCCGTCGATGCGCGCGGCCTGGTAGTAGGCGTCGGGGATGGAGCGCAGCCCGGCGAAGCACAGCAGCGCCACCAGCGGCGTCCAGTGCCAGACGTCCATGATCAGCACCGTGACCCAGGCGTCGGTGGCATCGCCGGTGTAGTTGTAGTCGACGCCCAGCGCCTGCAGCGACGCGCCCAGCAGCCCGATGTCGGCGCGGCCGTAGATCTGCCAGATCGTGCCGACGACGTTCCACGGGATCAGCAGCGACAGCGCGACGATCACCAGCACCGCCGAGGCCTTCCAGCCCTGCGCCGGCATCGACAGCGCCAGGCAGATGCCCAGCGGGATCTCGACCAGCAGCACCGCCAGCGAGAAGCCCAGCTGGCGCAGCAGCGCGCCGTGGAGTTCCTCGTCGCGCATGACCGCCGCGAACCACTCGGTGCCGACGAAGACGCGACGCTCGGGCGAGATGATGTCCTGCACCGAGTAGTTCACCACCGTCATCAAGGGCAGGATGGCCGAGAAGGCCACGCACAGCAGCACGGGCAGGACCAGGAACCAGGCTTTCTGGTTGATGGGTTTCATGCGAGATCCTCCTGGCGCGCGCCGGCGGTCGCCGCGCTGGCGGCGATCAGCCGCTCGTCCGCGCCATAGAAGCAGGTGTGGGGATTGAGCACGCGCAGCGCGACCGTCGCGCCCGCGGGCGGTGGCGAGGCCTGCGCCGGCAGCCGCGCCTTCAGCGTGTGCGCGCCGGTGCGGGCCGTCAGCAGCCAGTAGGTGCCGATGTCCTGCACCTGCGCCACCACGCCGGTGATGCTGCCGGGCAGCGGCGGGACGCCGTCGCCGACCTCGTCGACCGCCACGTATTCCGGCCGGATGCCCAGCGAGAACGGCGTGCCGCGCGGCAACGCCGCGTCCAGCGCGACGCCACCGGTCGCCACCGGCTGGTCGGCGACGCGCAGCGCGCCGTGCTCGTCCAGCATCGCGGGCAGGAAGTTCATGCCCGGCGAGCCGATGAAGTGGCCGACGAAACGGTGGCTCGGCCGCTCGAAGAGCTCGCCCGCCGTGCCGACCTGCACCGCCCGCCCGCGCGTCATGACGACGACGCGATCGGCGAAGGTCAGCGCCTCGACCTGGTCGTGGGTCACGTAGACCAGCGTGAGCTTGAGCTCATGGTGGATCTGCTTGAGCTTGCGGCGCAGCTGCCACTTCAGATGCGGATCGATGACGGTCAGCGGCTCGTCGAAAAGCACCGCCGACACGTCTTCGCGCACCAGCCCGCGGCCCAGCGAGATCTTCTGCTTGGCGTCCGCCGACAGGCCCGACGCGCGCTGGTCCAGCTGGCCGTTGAGCTCCAGCATCTCGGCGATGCGGCCCACGCGCGCCTTGATGCGATCCGCCGGCACGCCGCGGTTGCGCAGCGGGAAGGCCAGGTTCTCGGCCACGGTCATCGTGTCGTAGATGACCGGGAACTGGAACACCTGCGCGATGTTGCGCTGCTGCGGCGTCAGCGTGGTCACGTCGCGGCCGTCGAACTTCACCGTGCCGTGCGAGGGCCGCAGCAGCCCGGAGACGATGTTCAGCATCGTCGTCTTGCCGCAGCCCGACGGGCCCAGCAGCGCATACGCGCCGCCGTCCTCGAAGCTCATCTGCAGCGGCAGCAGCGCGTAGTCGCTGTCCTCCTTCGGATCGGGCCGATAGGCATGGGCCAGGTCCAGGTCGATGCGGGCCATCAGCGGCCTCCCCGGCGCTCGGGCGCCCGTGTCAGCAGGCCGGCCGCGTCGAAGACGTGGACATGCGCCGCGTTGAGGTACAGCGTCAGCGGTGCGCCGAGCTCGAAGTCGTGCACGCCGGTCAGCTGGGCGACGAGCTCGCCGATCTCGGTGCGCGCATGGACGAAGGTGTCGGAGCCGGAGATCTCGGCGAGTTCGACCTCGCCCTTGATCGCGAGGTCGCCGGGCTGCGCGCTCACACGCAGCGCATTGGCGCGCACGCCGACAGTGACGCCGCCCTGCCCCGGCAGCGCCAACTCGACGCCCGGCCGCAGCTGCAGCCGGTCGCCCAGGCCCTGCGCGATCACCAGGTTCATCGGCGGATCGCTGAAGGCGCGCGCGACGCGCAGCGACGCGGGACGGTGGAAGACCTCGGCGGTCGGGCCGTACTGCAGCAGCTCGCCGGCGTCCATCACCGCGGTGTAGCCGCCGAGCTGGAGCGCCTCGGCCGGCTCGGTGGTCGCGTAGACCACCGTCGACTCGCCGGCGGCGAAGAGCTGGCCGAGCTCCTCGCGCAGTTCCTCGCGCAGCTTGTAGTCCAGGTTCACCAGCGGCTCGTCCAGCAGCATCAGCGGCGCCTGCTTGGCCAGCGCCCGCGCCAGCGCGACGCGCTGCTGCTGGCCGCCGGACAGCTGCGCGGGCAGCTTGTCCAGGTGCATCTCGATGTGCAGCTTGGTGGCGAGCTCGTCCACGCGGCGGCGGATCGCGTCGCGATCGAGCGGGCCGCTCGAGGGGCGCAATCGGAGCGGCGAGGCGATGTTGTCCCGCACAGTCATCGACGGATAGTTGATGAACTGCTGGTAGACCATCGCCACGTCGCGCTGGCGCACCGGCCAGCCGGTGACGTCGGTGCCATCGACCATGACGGTGCCCTCGCTGGGCCGGTCCAGGCCCGCCATCAGGCGCATCAGCGTGGTCTTGCCCGCCTGCGTCGCGCCCAGCAGCACGGTGACCGCGTTCGGCGCCAGCCGCAGGTCCATCGGATACAGGTGCTGCTGCGCGCCGACCTTGTGGCTCACGCCCTGCAGGCTCAGCTCCATGAGCTCGGCTCCATCGTTGTCTCTCTGTGCATGTCGTTGTCGTTTCGTCGCGCCTCGCGGCGTTTCCCGGCGCTGGCGGGCGCCGGTCGGCGCGCCGTTGCGCTTTATGGCGCGGGTGGCTCCCGTTGTCGCTCCCCGCGAACCCGCAGTCCCGACGGGCCACGGGGCGCGGGGTCAGGTCATGCGGCGGCGGCCGGCGGCTTGGCCCAGAGGTGCTCGCGCTCGGCGAACCACTGGACCACCGCCATCCGCTGCGCCTCGGTGTAATGCAGTCCCAGCTTGGAGCGCCGCCACAGCACGTCGTCCGCCGCGCGCGCCCATTCCTCGCGGACCAGGTATTCGAGTTCCGCCTGGTGCAGGCCCGGGGCAATCTCCGGGCCGAGGTCGTCCAGTCGCTCCGCGCCGCCGAGCACCCGGCCGACGCGCGCGCCGTAGGCCCGCGCCAGGCGCCGCGCCAGCGACGGCGGCAGCCACGGGTGGCGCTGGCCGATCGCGGCCAGCAGACGCTGGAAGTCGGTGTCGGGCCGCTGCGGCGCGCCGATCCAGTCGCGCAGGTCGCCGCCGGGCAGGTGCGCATGTTCGGTCCAGGCGCGGCGCCGGTCGCCCAGCAGCGCGCCGATCAGGTCAGCCGCGTCCTCGGCCAGCTTGCGGAAGGTGGTGATCTTGCCGCCCCACACGCTCAGCAGCGGCGCGCCGCCGTCGGCGTGGGTCTCCAGCAGGTAGTCGCGCGTGACCGCCGACGGGTCGCCGGAGGCGTCGTCCAGCAGCGGCCGCACGCCGGCGTAGGTCCAGACCACGTCCGCGGCGCTGACCGGCTCGCGGAAATAGCGGCTGGCCTGCTCGCAGAGGTAGGCGATCTCGCGCTCCTCGATGCGCGCCTTGCCAAAACCCGCCAGCGCATCGGGCGCGAGCTCCACGTCGGTCGTGCCGATCAGGGTGAAGTCGTCCTCGTAGGGGATGGCGAAGATGATGCGCTTGTCGGGGTTCTGGAAGATGTAGGCGTGGTCGTGGGTGAAGCGCTTGCGCACGATGATGTGGCTGCCCTTGACCAGGCGCAGGCTCTTGGTGGCCAGCGCCTCGCCGCGCGCCGGCGTGGCGACCTCGCGCAGGAAGCCCTCCGCCCACGGCCCGGCCGCGTTGACCAGCGCACGGGCGCGCACCGTGCGCTCGCCGTCGGCGCAGCGCAGCGTCACGATCCAGTGGTCGGCATGCCGCCGCGCCGCGGTGACCGTCGTGCGGGTATGCAGCACCGCGCCATGCTCGCGCGCGTCCAGCGCGTTCAGCAGCACCAGGCGGGCGTCGTCGACCCAGCCGTCGGAGTAGACGAAGCCCTTCGTGTACGTGGCCTTGAGCGGCTCGCCGTAGGGCGAGTGGCGCAGGTCGACACCGGTGGAACCGGGCAGCACCTCGCGGCGCGCCAGGTGGTCGTACAGGAACAGGCCGATGCGGATCATCCAGGCCGGCCGCATCGCGGCGTCGTGCGGCATCACGAAGCGCAGCGGCCACATGATGTGCGGCGCGCTGCGCAGCAGCACCTCGCGCTCCTGCAGCGCCTTGCGCACCAGCGAGAACTCGTAGTACTCGAGGTAGCGCAGGCCGCCGTGGATCAGCTTGGTCGACGACGAGGAGGTGTGGGCCGCGAAGTCCGAGGCTTCCGCCAGCACCACCTTCCAGCCCCGGCCGGCCAGGTCCCGCGCGATGCCCGCGCCATTGATGCCGCCGCCGACGACGAACACGTCGCAGACGTTCGACGCGCTCGGCGCGCCCGGCGCGGCGGGGGCTCCGGGTTCGGTCGTCGTGGGGCTGGCGGTCATCGGGGCGGGATTCAAGCGGGTCTCCTGGGGAACGAATCGACGCGACGGCGGTTCGAAGGCCCTTGCGAAGTTCGCAATTCTGTTCTTCTTTTTTCTTTTTAGCGCGAATATGCGCGTTTCAGGCAAGGGTTTACCCGATCATTTGTTCGTTTTGGTTCCTTTAGCCTGCGCGCCATGAATCCCAACCCGCGTCAGAACGACCTGCTGCAAGAGGTGCGCGCCAATGGATCGGTGAGCGTCGAGGCGCTGGCCGAGAAATTCGGCGTCACCCTGCAGACCGTGCGCCGCGACGTGCAGCGCCTGGCCGAGGCCGGCCTGGTGCAGCGCTTCCACGGCGGCGTGCGCGTGCCCTCGTCGACCACCGAGAACATCGCCTACCGCCAGCGCCAGGCGATGCAGGCCGACGGCAAGGCCCGCATCGCGCGCGCCATCGCGGCGCGCATCCCGGCCGGCTGTTCGCTGATCCTGAACCTGGGCACGACGACCGAGGCGGTGGCGCATGCGCTGCTGCGCCACAAGGGCCTGCGGGTCATCACGAACAACCTCAACGTGGCGATGATCCTGAGCGACAACCCGGACTGCGAGCTCGTCATGGTGGGCGGCTCGGTGCGGCACCGCGACCGCGGCATCGTCGGCGAGGCGGCGGTCGACTTCATCCGCCAGTTCAAGGTGGACATCGGGCTGATCGGCATCTCGGGCATCGAGTCCGACGGCAGCCTGCGCGACTTCGATTACCGCGAGGTGATGGTGGCGCGGACCATCGTCGAGCATTCGCGCGAGGTGTGGGTGGCGGCCGACGCGACGAAATTCAACCGCCCGGCGATGGCCGAGGTGGCGCGGCTGCCGCAGATCGACGCGCTCTTCACCGACGAGCCGCCGCCCGAGCCCTTCCCGGCGCTGATGAGCGACGCCGGCGTGGAACTGGTGGTCGCGCCGTAGCATCGCGGCGGGCGTCCGCCACCGCGCGGTTCAAGCGCCGTTCAAGCACACGACCAGCGAGACAAGTCATGACCTACCTGCTGGCCCTGGACCAGGGCACCTCCAGTTCGCGCGCGATCGTCTTCGATGCGCAAGGGCGCATCGTCGCGATGGCGCAGCGCGAGTTCCGCCAGATCTATCCGCAGCCCGGCTGGGTCGAGCACGATGCCGACGAGATCTGGGACACGCAGCTCGCCGTCGCGCGCGAGGTGCTGTCCAAGGCCTCGCTGAAGGCCGCCGACGTGAAGGCGCTGGGCATCACCAACCAGCGCGAGACCACGCTGGTGTGGAACCGCCGCACCGGCCGGCCCATCCACCATGCGATCGTCTGGCAGGACCGGCGCGCCGAGCCGCGCTGCGCCGAACTGCGCGAGCAGGGGCACGGCGCGCGGATCCAGGAGAAGACGGGGCTGGTCGTCGACGCCTACTTCTCCGGCACGAAGCTGCAGTGGATCCTCGACCACGTCAGCGGCGCGCGCGAGCAGGCCGAGCGCGGCGAGCTGGCCTTCGGCACGATCGACAGCTGGCTGATCTGGAAGCTGACCAACGGCGAGGTGCATGTCACCGACGTGAGCAATGCCTCGCGCACGATGCTGTTCAACGTGCGCGAGAACCGCTGGGACGAGGAGCTGCTGGCGCTGCTGGGCATCCCCGCGTCCCTGCTGCCCGAAGTGAAGCCCTCGGCGCATGAATTCGGCAAGGCGGCGCCGGAGCACCTGGGCGGCGCCCTCACCATCGGTGGCATCGGGGGCGACCAGCAGAGCGCGCTGTTCGGCCAGGCCTGCTTCGAGGCCGGCATGGCCAAGAACACCTACGGCACCGGCTGCTTCATGCTGATGCACACGGGGACGCGCTTCCAGACCAGCGGGAACGGCCTGATCACCACCAGCGCCGCGCAGATCGACGCGACGCCGCGCTACGCGCTGGAGGGCAGCGTCTTCATCGGCGGCGCGGTGGTGCAGTGGCTGCGCGACGGGCTGAACGCGATCAAGGCGAGCGGCGAGGTGCAGGGGCTCGCGGAGAGCGTGCCGGACGCGGGTGGCGTGATGTTCGTGCCGGCCTTCACCGGGCTGGGCGCGCCCTACTGGGACGCGGAGGCGCGCGGCGCGATCGTGGGCCTGACGCGGGGATCGACGGTGGCGCACATCGCGCGCGCGGCGCTGGAGAGCATCGCGTTCCAGAGCGCGGCGCTGCTGCAGGCGATGAGCCGGGACGCGGTCGCGGCGGGCGGCGCGCCGGTGAGCGAGCTGCGGGTGGACGGCGGCGCGTGCGTGAACGACCTGCTGATGCAGTTCCAGGCGGACCTGCTGGGCATCCCGGTCGTGCGGCCCAAGGTGATCGAGACGACGGCGCTGGGCGCGGCCTACCTGGCCGGACTGACGGTCGGCGTCTACCGCAACCTCGACGACATCGGCCGCAACTGGCAGGCCGAGCGCGTGTTCCGCCCGACCCTGTCGCGCGACCGCGCCCAGGCGCTGATGGCGCAGTGGGAGCGCGCGGTGCGGCAGGCGTCGGCGCGATAGACCGTCGCGGGGTGCCCCTTTCGCGGGCCCCCGTCCGAGGGGCCGGCGCTCCCTCCTCAATGACTGATTTGAGGAAGTGCGGCTCGGGATCGGCATGCCTAGAGTGGCGGGCTTCTTTCGTTGAAACGACAAGGAGTCATCCATGGCCTCTCATTGCGTACGGAGCATCGGACCGGTCGCCACGATCGGCGAAGGCCTCCAGATCACCCTTCCGCAAGGCGTGCTGGACGCCCTTCGCATCGGCCCGGGCGACCAGGTGGAGTTCTTCCACGTCGCTCCGGACGAATTCCTTTTCTACGTGGCCACGCGGCCCTTGCCGATCGCAGGAATCGTTCCCACGCGCGTGCGTCGCCCCGTGACGATCGACGAGATGAATCACACCTTCGCCTCCATGGAGCGCCAGCGCCGTAAAAGCGCCAAGCGCAAGGAGAAGCGCAAGTGATGGTCGGCATCGATACCAACATCCTGGTCCGTTTCGTCACACGAGACGAACCCGTGCAGTACCGCGCGGCCAAATCGCTGCTCTCCAGCTTCACGCCGCAGGCGCCCGGCTACATCACCGTCCCGACGCTGGTGGAGCTGGTGTGGGTGCTGAACAAGAGCTGCAAGGTGAAACGCGACGAGGTCGCCCGCGCCTTGATCGAACTGCTGCGGGAGGGCGGACTGGTCTTCGAGCAGGTCGAGGACGTCATCGACGCCGTCGCGCGATTCCATGTGGGTCGAGCGGACTTCGCGGACTACCTGATCGAGCGACTGGGCCGGACTGCCGGCTGCGGATGCACCATGACCTTCGACCGCGATGCCGCCTCATGCGCGGGCATGAAGCTGCTGTCGGAGGACCGGGCTCACAACCCCATCGATGCGCCCGCCCCCAGAAGCGTGAGCACGCCCAGCACCGCGAAGATCGCCGCCGCGATGGCGTGAACCAGCCGCACCGGCAGCTTGTGCGCAAGCTTGCCACCCACCAGCACCGCCGGCACGTTGGCGATCATCATCCCCAACGTCGTGCCCGCCACCACCATCCACAGGTCATTGAAGCGCGCCGCCAGCGCCACCGTCGCGATCTGCGTCTTGTCCCCCATCTCGGCCAGGAAGAACGCCACGATCGTCGTGCCCAGCACGCCCAGCCGGAACCTGCCGCCGGTTTCCTCTTCCTCGATCTTGTCGGGAATCAACGTCCACACCGCCATCGCGATGAAGCCCAGGCCCAGCACCCAGCGCAAGGTCTGCGCGGAGACCTGCGTCGTGATCCAGCTGCCGACGGCGCCCGCGCAGGCGTGATTGACCAGCGTCGCGATCAGGATGCCCAGCACGATCGGCCCCGGCTTGCGAAAACGCGCCGCCAGGATGAAGGCCAGCAGTTGGGTCTTGTCGCCAATCTCGGCGAGGGCCACGAGGCCGGTGGAGATGAGGAAGGCTTCCATGAAGGACTCAGCGGCCGGAACAAACCCATGACCATGCCGCCGCCGGCCGCAGGTCCGGGGGCATGGTCAAAGGTCTCGCCAGGCTGGGAACCCGCGGGTTCCTGGCTACCTCGCGCCATGAGCCGAAGCTCAAGTCTGTTGACGCGGGTCTGCTGAATCGGCCCGTCGGGCGACGGGCGGGGTGCAGCGGCTACTCCCCAATGACAGCGCGCATTGTAGTCAGCGCCAGCCCGGGCCAGGCGCGCTGCGCCGGCGCCGGTGGGCCCGCATCGCCCAGAAGCAGCAATTGCGTGCGGTTGTCGCGCCAACTCGCGGCCAGCAGCAGCTGCAGCACCGGCGCGCTGATCGCTCTCACCCGCTGTGGCCATTGCAGGACCGCCTCCAGCTCCCCCGCCGCCATCGCCTGCGCCAGCAGCGCATCCGGCGCCTCCGCCAGCTGCGCCTGCCAGTCCCCCAGCGCGAGGGCCTGGGCCAACGCGAGGTCCTCCGGCGTCACCGGCTCGTCCGCCAGCAGCGGCAGCTGCTCCCGCAAGCGTGCGAGTTGCTCCGGCACCGCCGCCACCGGCAGCGTCACGCCCATCCGCCAGCACAGCGCGCCGCCAAGCGATTCGATCTCGCTGTCCCAGGGCCAGGGCAGGCGCGCGGCGATCCGTTGATGCATCAGCGTGCGCGCGAGTTCGCGCAGGCCCGGCGGCGTACCGCGCGGCACCGGCGTCTGGACGATCAGCCGGCACCCCTGCCCTTGCGGCAGCTGCAGGAACTGGGCGACGGCGGCGGCGGGCGTCGCGGTCGCCAGCGCCGGTGCCGGCGTCGGTCCGGCCGGTGCCTTGGGCACCCGCCAGTCGCCCATGAAGTCCTCGGCCAGACCGCGCGCGGCCTGCAGGCTCAGGTCGCCGGCGAACAGCAGCACCGCGCGTTCCGGTCGCCAGTACTGGCGATGGAAGCCCAGCACGTCCTCGCGGCGCAGGCGCTTCAGGCTGGCCGTCGTCTGCACCGGCTGCGCGCGGCCCCAGCACTGCCGCCGTGCCGCCCAGGGCGCGAGCAGCAGCGCGTCGGCGCGCCGCAGCACCAGCGCGTCGAGCGCCCGGCTGCGGATGTGCTCGAGCGCCTCGAAGGCCAGCAAGGGCCGCTGGGTCAGGTCGGCCATCAGGTTGACCGCGTCGTCGCATTGGTCCGGCAGCGCTTCCAGTGCCAGCTCGCAGGTGGACGGCGTCAGCGCCAGCCGCAGTGGCAGGCCGAGCAGGTCGCCCGCGTAGGCGATGTCGGCCGATTCCATCTCGTCGCCATCGCGCTTCGCGCCCTGCGCGAGCATCGACAGCGCCACCTCCGCCAGGCCTTCCTTGCCGGCCGGATCGCGCAGCCAACCGCCCTCGCCGATCAGGCGGATCGCGGTGCGCGGCGCGCCCGGCACCGGCAGCACGATGACGCGCAGCCCGTTCGGCAGCCTGGCCTGCTCGATCGCCAGCGGCGGCAGCGCGGTCAGCGGCGGCGCCTCCGGCGGGCGGTCGAAGCCGTCCTGCGCCAGCGCCGGCCAGGCCGTCGAGCCGGACGCGATCGCGGCGCCCAGCATCAGTCCGCGACGATGCAGGTCGACCGTCATGCCGCGACTCCCGCGGCGGCACCGACATCCGCCAGCAGCGTCAGCACCGGCGCCTGCACGACCTGGCGGCGCCAGAACTGCTGCACGTCGGCACCGCCGAGCTTGATCCACACCGCCATGTCCTTGGCCGCCGCGCCGGCATCGCCGCGCACCGCCCAGGCGGTGCCGAGCGCCCGGGCGAGCCGGTCGGCGGTCCACTCGGCCGACAGCGTTTCGCGCCGCAGCAGGGCCTTGGCCTTGCCGAGTTCCTCGTCGGTGATCGCCTCGTCGGCCAGCCGCAGCACTTCCTGCTGCAGGGCCTGCGCCAGCGGCGCCGCGGTCTGGCCGTGCGCCGCCAGCGCCTGCGCGACCAGCAGCCCCGCGTCGCGGTGCGCATCCAGCCGCAGGCTGAGCTGATGCGCCAGCGCCTTCTCGTCGACCAGCGTGTCGGTGAGGCGGCCCGACCGCCCCAGCCCCAGCAGCGCCTGCGCGAGCTGCCAGGTCGGCAGCGACGGATCGTCGGCGCGCGGCACCTGCCACACCAGCGCGGCCGCCGGCAGCGGCGCTTGCGCCAGCGACAGCTTGAGCGTCTGGCTCTGGGGACGACGGGATTCGCGCAGCTCGCGCGGCTCGGCCACCGATGCCACGGGCGACGCGGGCGACGCAGCGGCGGGCGGCGTGACCGGCACGGCGGCGGGCCCGGAGGAGGACGAGGCCGGCAGCCCTGACGCCGGCGTTGCCGAGGCGGTCGGCGACACCGCCGGCGCGGCCGTCAAGGCCGTCACCGCGGACGGCGGCATCGGCGGACGGATCGAGCCGAAGTAGTGCATCACCCAGCGCGCGAGCGCGCCCTCGTCGAACGCGCCGGTCACCACCAGCAGCGCGCGGTCGCAGCCGAACCGGGCGGCATGGAAGGCGCGCACGGCGTCGATGTCCAGGTCCTTGAGCTGCTCCGGATCGCCGAGCGCGCCGCGCTGGTACGGATGCGTCAGGTAGCCGTGGCGCTGCACCGCGAGGTCCAGCCGCGCATAGGGATTGAGCAGCGGCTCCTGCACCGCCTGGCGCAGCTGCTGCCGCGCGCTGGCCAGCGTATCGGGATCCAGGCGCGGATTGCTCATCCGCTCGGCCTCGGCCCACAGCACGCGCTCGAGCTGCGGCGCGGGCACCACCGTCTGCAGCGCGGCGAAGTCCTCGTCGATCTCGATGCGGGTGCGCCCGCCGGCGCTGGCGATCAGGCGGTGGAACTGACCCGGCTCCAGGTAGCGGCTGGCGCCGGCGATCAGCCGCAGCACCAGGTGCGACAGCCCGCTGCGGCCGGTGGGGTCGTCGCGGCCGCCACAGCGATAGACGACGCGCACCGCGACCTGCGAGCCCGGGACCGGGCGCGCCAGCCAGAGCAGACCGTTGGGCAGCCGTTGCGGCTCGAGGGGCGGGGCACTCATGGCCGGCATCCTAGCTGCCAATCCGCTGTCAGCAGCCGGTCCGCATCATCGGCGCGACATCGTCCTGACGGGCGGCCCACCCGGATCGGGGGCGCCCGGGCGGCGATCCGGGGCATGGGCCGCGCCGCTGCCCCGCCCAACGGGGACAAGCGCCCCGCTTTCATCGTCACTCCACGGAGGGCTTGCCATGAGCGCCATCAACTTCGCCTACACGATCGTCTACGTCGAGGACGTGGGCGCGTCGCTGGACTTCTTCGAACGGGCATTCGGCCTGACGCGCCGTTTCCTGCACGAGTCCGGCGCCTATGGCGAACTCGAGACCGGCGCCACTACCCTGTCCTTCGCGCGCCATGACATCGCGCGCGGCAACCTCGGCCAGGACTATCGCAAGGCCGCGGACGGCGCGCCGCTGGGGATGGAGATCGGGCTGTCCACGCCGGACGTGCCGGCCGCCTACGCGCGCGCCCTGGGCGCCGGCGCGCAAGGCCTGACCCCGCCGATGACCAAGCCCTGGGGCCAGGTGGTCGCCTACCTGCGCTGCCCCGACGGCACGCTGGTCGAGATCTGCACGCCGATCTGACCGGCGACTAGGCGTCGTCCCGCGCACCGGGCCGGGGCTCCACGACGATGCGCGCATGGCGCTGGAAGGTGAAGTATGCCCAGGCCCAGTCCGCGAAGACGCGGACCCGGTTGCGGAAGCCGATCAGGAAATAGACGTGCACGAACAGCCAGAACAGCCACGCGGAGAACCCGCTGAACTGGATCGTCCCCAGGTCGGCGACCGCCGCCTTGCGGCCGATGGTCGCGAGGTTGCCGTAGTCGCGGTAGCGGAACGGCGGCTCCGAGCGCCCCTGCAGGCGCGCGAGGATCTGCCGCGCCGCATGCCGGCCGGCCTGCTTCGCGCCGGGGCTGACGCCGGGCACCGGCTTGCGGCTGCCATCCTTCTCCAGGCTGGTCGCGGCGGCCATGTCACCGACGACGTAGACCTCCGGATGGCCGGGGATGTTCATCTGCTCGTCGACGATCACCCGTCCCGCGCGGTCCAGCGGCACGCCCAGCGTGCGCGCCAGCGGCGAAGCGGCGACGCCGGCGGCCCACACCTTGGTGCGGGAGGCGATCCGTTCGCGGGTGCCGTCGGCGGTCTGGAGGTCAACTCCCTCCTCGTCGATGCCGACGACGCGGCAGCCGGTGCGCACCACCACGCCGATGCGCTCGAGCTGCGCCTGGGCCTGCGCCGACTGCGCCGGCTTGAAGGCGGCCAGCACCCGGTCGGACCCCTCCACCAGCAGCACCTGGGCGCGGCCCGGGTCGATGCGGCGGAACTCGTCGCGCAGCGTGTGGCGGGCGATCTCGGCCAGCGTGCCGGCCATCTCCACGCCAGTGGGCCCGCCGCCGATGACGACGAAGTTGAGCCAGGGCGCGCGGTCGGCGGGATCGGGCAGGGTCTCGGCGCGCTCGAAGGCGCTCAGCAGGCGCGCGCGCAGCTGGAAGGCGTCGGCCAGCGTCTTGAGGCCTGGCGCATGCGCCTGCCACTGGTCGTTGCCGAAGTAGCTGTGCGTCGCGCCGGCGGCGGCGATCAGGTGGTCGTAGCGCAGGCGCTGTCCGTCGCCGAGCACGACCTCGCGGGCCTGGACATCGATGGTGTCGACCTCCGCCATCAGCACCGTGAGGTTGCGCTGGTGGCGTCGCATGTGCCGGATCGGCGACGCGATCGACGGCGCGGTCAGGCCGGCCGTCGCGACCTGGTACAGCAGCGGCTGGAACAGGTGGTGGTTGCTGCGGTCGATCAAGGTGATGCGGACCGGGGCACCGTCGAGGACCTTGGTGGCCTCCAGGCCACCGAACCCGCAACCGATGATCACGACATGGGGAAGCGCAACATGTGGGTCAGCCATGCGGCACATCGTAGCGGGGATGACGACTCGGATAGGTGGGGCCCATCGCTGACAATGGTGGGATGCGCCGCGCCGACCGCCTGTTCCAGATCGTCCAACTCATCCGTGGACGCCGTCTCACGACGGCCGAGTTCCTGTCCCAGCGGCTGGAGGTCTCGATCCGCACCGTCTATCGCGACGTGGCCGCGCTGCAGCAGCAGGGCGTGCCGATCGATGGCGAGGCGGGCGTCGGTTATCGGATGCGGGTCGGCTTCGAGCTGCCGCCGCTGATGTTCAGCGCCGAGGAAGCCCAATCGCTGGTCGCCGCGGTGCGGCTGGCCCAGCCGCAGCTCGACGCCGTGCTCGGGCAGCGCGCCGAGGAGGCGCTGGGCAAGATCTTCGCGGTGCTGCCGGGCTCGGCGCGCGCCGCCGCGGAGAGCCTCACCGTCTATGCGCCGCAGCGCGGCCTGGACAACGCCACCCGCGAGCGCCTGACGCAGCTGCGCCTGGCCACCGAGTCCCGCACCAAGCTGCGGCTGCACTACCTCGACCTGAGCGAGCAGACCAGCTCCCGCGTCGTGCGGCCGCTGGCCTGCTTCTTCTGGGGACCGGTGTGGACCTTCTCGGCCTGGTGCGAGCTGCGCGAGGACTTCCGCAGCTTCCGCGTCGACCGGGTGCAGCAGCTGGAACTGCTGGAGGAGCGTTTCCGCGACGAACCGGGCAAGACGCTCGCCGACCTGCAACGGCGCGAGAACGCGCGCGAGAACTGGGCCTAACGGACGCCGGGCCTGCCGGGCCCCGGACGCGACGAGCGCCTCAGCGCAGCGCGACGCCCTGCGGCAGCGCCGCGGCGCGCGGCCGCCAGCGCAGCAGCGGCGCCTCGATCCAGCGATGGAAGGGCACCGCCGCCATGTTGCTCAGCAGCCAGGCCGCCAGCAGCGCCAGCGGCGCGAGCGCGTCCAGCATCGGGGCCGGGCTCTCGGCGCGGTGCTCGTAGATCGCGTTCACCAGCAGGCAGACCGGGAAGTGCACCAGGAAGAGCGCGTAGGCATGGCGCGCCAGCGTCTGCACCGGTGCCTGGCCGTGCCGCTGGAACCACGCCGGCAACGTGCCGCGGTGCCACAGCGCGATGACCGCCGCGGTCAGCGCGGCCACGACCAGGCGCTCGCGGAACTCCAGCGCCAGCGCGACGGCCATCAAGCCGCCCAGCGCCAGCAGCGCGGCGCGGCGCGCCCGCGGCGTCCAGCCCTGGCACCAGCAGAGCAGCACGCCCAGGCCATAGGCGCCGAAGAAGTAGACGGCATAGGCGTCCAGCTCGGCCATCCGGTTGAACTGGAGCAGCGACGCCGCGCACAGGGCGCCGACCAGCGCCAGCGCGAGCTCCTGGCGTCTGGCGCCGGGCAGCGGCAGGCAGCGCAGGCCCCACATCACCAGCAGCAGCAGCGCGAAGAGCTGGAAGTCGATCGCCACGTACCAGGCGCCGACGGTGAGCGCCTCGACCGGCAGCAGGTCCTGCAGCAGCAGCGCATGGGCCAGGATCTGCGCCAGTTCCACCTGTTCCGGCACCAGGTCCGGCAGCAGGGGCGCCACCAGCCAGGAACTCAGCAGCGTCAGTCCGACGGCGGCCATGAACGGCGGCACCAGGCGCCAGTAGCGCTGGGCCAGCAGCGCCGGCGCCGAGCGGCGCAGCTGCGGCTCCTGCGCCGCGAGCGCCCGCGCGCTCAGGTAGCCGCCCAGCACCAGGAAGACCTGCACGGCCATGCGCCCGTAGTCGTAGAGCCAGCCGGTCAGCAGCGGGAACAGCCGGTGCATGGCTTCCGCGATCGGTCCGTAGACCGACAGGTGATGCAACACGATCAGTTGCGCGGCGGTGGCGCGCAGCGCGTCCAGCGGGAACAGGCGAGAGGCCATCGGGAATCGGGAATCGGCGGAAAGCAGTCGCCGACGAGCCTGGGTCTCGCTCGGCGCAAAAACGAAGCGGCCACCGCGAGGTGGCCGTTGAGGCGCCAATTCTATAAGCAAATCAACGAGTTACATCGAGTTCGTTTGCATCACGCCCGGCGCACCGCCGCATGACAGCGGACTCACGTCAGACCAACGCCACGCTCACGTCACGCTCACATTCCGCTCACGACGAGCGCCACGTCGCCATGAGGAGGTCAATCGCTCACCGCTTGGCGCGCGGGCCGCGCGCACGGGGCTTGGGCGGCGGGAACAAGGTGCCGTTGAATATCGCGGCGAACCAGCCCAGGTACCAGTCGACGAGGCGCTGCGGCCAGGGCTTGGGCGGCGCCTTCACCGGCCGCGGGCGGTCGGACGGATGGCGGCGCTCGACGGCGGCGGCGATGCCGGCGAGCCGCTCGCGCAGCGTCATCAGGCCGGCGACCTTGGTGGGGGTCTCGCGCTCGGCCTGGATCACGAGCGCCACATGCAGCAGCGCGCGGTCCTCGCCCAGCGAGGCCAGCCGCAGCTGCGCCTGGCCTTCGACCTTGCCGGTGCGAGGGCCGCGGCCGTCGATGCGCAGGCGCAGGCGGCTGGGGACCTCGAGGTCGAGGACGGTCACGACGCCCTCGAAGCCGGGCAGCGCCAGCGCGTAGGACCGCGGCGCGTCGCCGGCCGCGAGACGGGCGCCGTCGGGCAGGCTGTCGGCGAGCAGGGCCAGGTCATGCAGCGCGCGCCAGGCCAGGGCCTGGGACACGGGCAGGACCAGATCGTCGTTGAGGGCGAGCGTGGGCATGCGACGGATTGTGGCCCGCTGGCCCCGGCCGAGGCAGGCCGCAACGAATTTCGCTATGGTGCGGGGATGGACAACATGGACCTGCAGGTGCTGCGCCAGGTGCAGCAGTGGCTAGACGCCGATCAGCGCGTCGTGCTGGGCACGATCACCCGGACCTGGGGCTCGGCGCCACGGCCGGTCGGGTCGATCGTCGCGGTGCGCGCAGACGGATTGATCGCCGGCTCGGTCTCGGGCGGCTGCATCGAGGACGACCTGGTCGCGAAGATCCGCGAAGGCGCGCTCAGCCTGCGCACGCCGGAGCTGATCCGCTATGGGGTCGGCGCGGAGGCGGCGCAGCGTTTCGGCCTGCCCTGCGGCGGCACGCTGGAGTTGATGCTGGAGCCGGTGGGATCGCAATCGGCCATCGGCCCGCTGCTGGAGCGGCTCTCGCGCGGCGAGCGGGTGCTGCGCACGCTGGAGCTGGCCACCGGCGCGGTCACGCTGGCGGAGCCGCCGGCGCATTCGCGCGACGGCGCCGACCGGCTGGTGCTGAGCGACACGCGGCTGGTGACCCACCACGGGCCGCAGTGGCGGCTGCTGATCATCGGCGCGGGCCAGATGAGCCAGTACCTGGCGCAGATGGCGCTGGCGCTCGATTACCAGGTGCAGGTCTGCGATCCGCGCGACGACTACCCGTGGACGCTGATCGCGGCGCCCCTGACGCGCGAGATGCCGGATGACGTCGTCCAGCGGCTGCGGCCGGACGGGCACACGGCGGTGGTCGCGCTGACGCACGATCCGAAGCTGGATGACCTGGCGCTGATGGAGGCGCTGCGCAGCCCCGCGTTCTATGTCGGCGCGATCGGCTCGCGGGTGAACCAGGCCAAGCGCCGCGCGCGGCTGAAGGAGCACTTCGACCTGAGCGATGCCCAGCTCGACCGCCTGCACGGCCCGGTGGGCCTGCACATCGGCGCCCGCACGCCGCCCGAGATCGCGCTGGCCATCCTGGCCCACATGACCGCGGAACGCTACGGCGTGCAGGTCGTCAGCAGCGCCTTGCCGGAGGATCGCGGCGAGGCGGGATGCGTGGTCTAGCGGCGCACCCCGCGCTCAGCGCGCTCAGCGCATGCTGTACCCGCGCCCGTCCATGCAGGCCTCCACCGCGCGGTTGAACACGCCGGCGTCGTTCATCGCGGTGGGCTGCGAGGTCGCCCAGCGGTTGCAGTCCTGGCGGTCGGCCTCGGTCTGCGCGGCGGACTGCCCGTGACGCGGATAGATGATCGGGTCCGGCCGCGGCGGCGCCATCGGGGCCGGCGTCGCGGTGTCGGCGCCGGGCGGCGGCGCGACCACGACGTAGCCCGGCTCGCCGGTGGCCACCGTGTAATACGCGCCGTTGGCGTAGTAGTAGGGCAGCCCGCCGATGCGCAGCGTCACGTAGGCGCTGGGCAGGACCGGCACCACGAAGCCGATCGGCGGGGCGATGACACGGAAGCTCGGCCCCCAGGGCTGGTACCAGACGCCGCCGTGGTACCAGTAGCGGTTGCCGACGAACACCGCGCCGCCCGGCAGGCCGCGGGCCACGTAACCGGGCGCGGGGTAGTAGTGGTCGTGGTGGTAGCGGCTGTCGAAGCGCAGGCCGATGTCGACCCGCGCGCCGCCGCCGTGGTGCTGCGCCGAGGCGACGCCGGCGCTCAGCGCCAGCGCGACGGGAATCAACCAACGAAGCTTGCTCATGATCTGCTCGCGCCGCCGTGCGGCGCCCAGGAAGTCCGGAGGCTTATTGAACGCCGGGCCCTTCGGCCCCGTCTACGGAAGGGCGTTTCGCAGGGGTAAAGATCCATTGCCCGTGTCGGTCCGCGCACGGTCAGCGCACGGTCAGCGCACGGTCAGCGCACGGGCCGCGCATGGGACGGAAGCGGGCCGCGCGCGGTGGAGGAACGGTCGCGCGCGACGATCGGCGATGATGCGCGCCGCCGGGCATCCGCGACGTCACGACATGACGACACGGCCCTCACGGCCTCTCCACGCGCCGCCGGGCGCACGCCTTTCTTGCGACCTCACCTCGCCCCACCTCGACCCCGCCGCCATGATCGAGCTCTACTACTTCCCCAGCAACGCCAGCTTCGCCCCGCACGTGCTCCTGCAGGAACTGGGCGTGCCGTTCCAGCTCCGCCTCGTCGATCGCGATCGCGACGAGCACAAGTCCCCCGAGTTCCTGAAGCTCAATCCCAACGGCCTGCTGCCCGCGCTGCGCGACACGCGCCAGGGCGAGCTGGTGCTGTTCGAGACCGCCGCGATCCTGCTGCACCTGGCCGACACCCATCCCGAGGCCGGCCTGATGCCGCCGCTGGGCAGCGCCGAGCGCGCCCATGCCTACAAGTGGCTGATGTGGCTGACCAACACGCTGCAGCCGACCGTCATCACCTACTACTACCCGGACCGCTTCGTCGCCCCGGGCAACGCCGCCGGCAGCGCCGAGGTCAAGGCCCAGGCGCAGGTGCGCGCCGCGGCGCAGCTGGACCTGCTCGCCGCCGAGTTCGAACGCCACGGCGGTCCGTTCCTGCTCGGCGAGCGCTATTCGGTGCTGGACCCCTTCGCCTTCATGCTGTGCCGCTGGACGCGCAACTTCAGCCATCCCGCGCGCAACCGCCCCGCCCTCGCCGCCTTCCTCGAGCGCATGGCGCAACGCCCCGCGCTGCTGCGCGCGATCGAGACGGAGCAGCTGCCCAAGCCCTGGTTCTGACCGCGCGCTCAGCGAGGCGGCAGCGCGCGCAGGTAGTCGTAGAGCCGCTGCGCGATAGCGGCCCGCTCGTCGGCGGACATGCCCTCGGCGAGCGCCGGCATCGTCGTGCCGGGCCGCACCGCGGCGGGCGCCAGCAGCCAGCGCTGCCAGGCCGCGGCGTCGTAGCCGCGGACGACGACGTCCAGGTCCAGCGGCATCTTGTCGCCGCCGTAGCCGCGGATGCGGTGGCAGCTCAGGCAGTGGGTGCGGGCGAGGTCGGCCGCGTCGGCGTACCGGGTGGCCAGGCCATCCGGCAGCAGCGCGCGCGTCGAGGACGGCCCCACGCTCACCGACGCCACCTGGTAGGGCCAGAGCGCGCCGCCCTCGGCCTGCAGCGCCTTCGAGGCGCGGTTGTCCCACACGAGGTAATACGGCCCGAGCGGCACCTGCCGCTCGCCTTGCAGGTGGTTGTCGACCTGGAAGGGCCGGCCATCGGCGCGCGCGTGCACCAGCCACGCGCGATGCTGCGCGAAGCGCTCCACCGGAATGCGCGAGACGAAACCATCCAGCGCGCGGAATTCCAGTTCTTGCCCCGGCGCACGCCAACCCGTGCCAAGCACCGCCGTCAACGCCGCGTCGGCGGGCACGCCAAGGTAGCGGACCTCGGGCATGCGTCCGTCACGCATCAGGTGCGGCTCGAGCACGGTGACGGTGACAGCGGCCGTCGCCTTGGCCGTGGCCGCCGCCGTCGCCGGGCCGGACGCGCCGGTTGCCGGCCCGACGGCCAGCCGGCGCACGAGCTCCGCCGGTGCCGGCAGGTCCACCGCCAGCGCGGGCATCGCGATGCAGGTCGCGGCGAGCATCGCCAGCGCCAGCACGGCGGCTCGCACACCGCGTGCGCCACGTGCGCCCGACGCGGCCCTCATGGCTTGAGCACCAGCAGGCCGTTCGAATGCGCGCGCACGTCGGCCTCGTCCAGCCACTCGCGGCGATAGCGGCCCTGGGCCAGCAGCGCGGCCTGGTCGGCGTAATGCGCGTCCGGCCAGACGCCGCTCTGCCCGACCGGATTGACGCCGAGCGCCTCCTGCGGCCGCGCGAAGTCGATCAACCGGCGCGTCGACGGTCCGTAGACCACCGGCCACGGCCCACTGCCGTTGCGCTGCGCGAAGTTGTTGGGCACCTCATGCCCGCCGGGCACCGGGAACGGACCGACGTTGAAGATCCGGTTCAGCGGCTTCTGCCGGCCCAGCGGATGCTCGTGCGTCAGCGTGTGCACCGCGTCCCAGCGCCAGGTCCCGCTGTCGGGACCCAGCGTCGCCTGCAGGTGCGCGACCGTCGCTTTCCAGGCGCGGCGCACGATGTCGGTCTGCGTCTCGCGCTGCGGCGTCGAGCGGTCGTCCCACCAGGGCGAGTCCGCGTCCGCCATCAGCCGCGGCAAGGCGTGGTCGAGCGCGCGGGTGCGGCGCAGGTTCTCGAACTGCGCCTCGCCGAGTTCGTCCTTGAGCGCCGCCCGCAGCAACTCGGCGGTGAACTGCTGGAACAGCACCGGCGCCACCGCGTCCGCCTTGTAGGCGCCGTTCCAGCGCACCAGCGCCTCCACCAGCGGCTGCTCCTCGACCGAGGCCGATCCGCGCAGCAGCGGGATGACGGGCCGCAGCACGCGCGGGCCGTAGTCGGTCTGCACGTCCAGCTGCAGCGCCTGGCTGTTGTGGATGTCCCAGCGCTTGCCCTGGCTCAGCAGTCCGTCCAGGCGCCGGCCGCGCTCGGCCAGGTTGTAGTAGCCCGGCACCGGCGTGTCCCCGGTCGGCTGGAAATTGGCCGACACGATGTAGCCGCGCGCGGGGTTCTCTTCGTGCGGATTGGCCGAGAACGGCAGGAAGCCCGGCTTGTCGGCCTCGCCGGTCGCGCCGTCCAGCACGAAGGCCGGATTCACGCCCGGCGGACGCTGCGGCAGCTTCGCGGCCGCCCACCAGGCGATGTCGCCATTGGCGTTGGCCCACACGATGTTCAGCCCCGGCGCATGCACCAGGCTCGCCGCGTCGCGCGCGCGGTCCAGCGTGTCGGCGCGGCCCAGCCGGTAGAAGCCGTCGAGCACCGGGTTCTCGGTCTCCAGGAAGGCCCACCACATCGCGACCGGGCGCTCGCCGCGGTCGCCCGGCAGCGCGTCGTTGACGATGGGCCCGTGCGGCGAGCGGCGCAGCGTCAGCACCTGGTCGGGCTGGCCCTTGACCTTGAGCGTCTCCTGCCGCGCGGTCATCGCGACCCAGCGGCCCTGGTACCAGACCTCGTTGGCATTGGCCGGGTTGACCTTCTCGGCGACCAGGTCGACGTCGTCGTTCTGGAACATCGTCAGGCTCCAGCCGAAGCGCCGGTTGTGTCCCAGCAGCGCCATCGGGTTGAGCGCGAGGTGATGCCCGTAGAGCTCGAACTGCGGCGTGCGCAGGTGCGCCTCCCACCACACGGCTGGCGCCGAATACGCGATGTGCGGATCGCCCGCCAGCAGCGGCTTGCCGCTGACGGTGCGGCTGCCCGACACGACCCAGGCGTTGCTGCCCTCGAACTGCGGCAGCCCGACCAGCGCCGCCGCCTGGTCGCCGACCGCGGCCAGCCGCGCCAGCATCGGCGCCACGTCGGGGAAACGCCCGCGCGGCGCGTTCAGCGCCTGCGGCTCCAGCACGCCGGAGGGATGCCAGTCCAGGTCGAAGATGCGCAGGTAGTCGGGACCGAGCTGGTCCCGCACCGCGGTCAACGCCGGCTCGGTGCGGAAGGCCGCGGCGAAGCTGTAGGCCAGGTAGCCGGCGATGCTGTAGGTATCCGCGGCGGTGAACGGGCGCTTGGGAATGCCCAGGACCTCGAACTCCAGCGGCGCGGGCCGCGTCGCCTGGTACTGGTTGACGCCGTCCAGGTAGGCATACAGCGCGCGGGTCGCTCCCGGCTGGGCGGTGATGGCCGCGCTCGCCGCGGCGAGTTCATCGGCGCGCTGGCGGATGCCGAGCGCGCGGAACAGCCGGTCGGTGTCGACCAGCTTGGGCCCGAGCACCTCCGCCAGCTCGCCGCGCGCCAGCCGGCGCAGCATCTCCATCTGGAACAGCCGGTCCTGCGCGTGCAGGTAGCCGAGCGCGCGGTAGAGGTCGTCCTCGTTGCGCGCGTCGATGTGGGGCACGCCCCACTCGTCGTAGCGGACGGTGACCGGCGCGCTCAGGCCGGACAGCTGCAACTCGCCGTCGCGCTGCGGCAGCTTCTGGTGGACATGCCAGGCCGCGGCCGCGGCGCCCAGCGCCGCCAGCACGGCGACCGTGAGCGCGCCGCGCTTCAGCCAGCGACCCACGCTCATGAACGGACCGGTTGCCGCAGGTGGGACAGCGCCTCGACGCGCTTGATCAGCTCGCGGTCGTTCCAGGGCTTGTGGAACATGCCGTACAGGCCCTGCACCTGGTGCAGCCGGGCGTGCAGTTCCTCATGGCCGCTGATGGCGATGATGGGCAGGTCCTCGGTCGCCATCGCGCCCTGCACCGCCTTGATCAGCTCGAAGCCGTCCATGTTGGGCATCTCCAGGTCGGTGATCAGCACGCCGAAGCGGGTCTGGCCGAGCAGCTCCATCGCCTCCACGCCGTCGCGCGCGGCGACCACCTCGTGGCCGGCTTCGCTGAACAGCTTCAGCAGCTTGGCGCGCACGACCGCCGAGTCGTCGACCACCAGCAGCGGCAGGCGCTCGGGCGAGGCGGCGGTCGCGGGGAACGTGGCGGCGGGCGCCGCGGCGGGGGCCGAGCTGGCGCGGGCGGCCGGGCCGGGCGGCAGTGGACGGGGCGATGGCGGCGGCGCGCCCACGTCGCGATAGTCGCCACGGCGCACCGTGATGATGATGATCACGATGGCCAGCGGGACCACGATCAGCAGCGGCAACAGGAACGGCTGCAGGGTCTCAGGCAATTCAAACGGCATGCGGCTCTCCGACTCCTCCCCAAACCGCGCACGCTACACCGGCCGCAAGACGGCCTGTAGAGGAAAAGCCCTCTCGGTGGACGGCCGGCGCGCGAGCTCCGACGAGCCGCCGTCGCGCCCCGCCGGCTGACGCGGCCACGCGACAGCGCGCCGCCGCCGCGTCCCTGCATCAGGGGGCTTGCACGGCTTCATGCCCAGCTCAGCGCGGACAGGTCGTTGGCGAACAGCGGCGTGCGGCTCCACAGGCCCTTCAGGCCGGCCCGCGCCACCGTGATCCATTGGGGCTGGTAGAGGAAGGCGGCGACCGCGTCCTCGGCGACCTGGCGCTGCGCCTGGCCGAAGAGCCGCGCCCGCTCGGCCGGATCGGCGCTGCCCTGCATGCGCTCGTACAGCGCGTTGAAGGCGGCGCTGCGGTAGCCCCAGTAGTAGTCCGCCCGGGCGAAGTTGCCGAAGTCGTAGGGCTCCACATGCGCGATGACGGTCAGGTCGTAGGCCTTGCTGCCGTAGACGCTGGACAGCCACTGGGCCCACTCGATCTGCTCGATCCGGGCGGTGATGCCGACCGCCGCCAGCTGCGCCGCGATCAGCTCGCCGCCCTGGCGCGCGTACGGCACCGGCGGCAGCTTCAACGACAGGGACAGCCCGGTCGCCTTGGCCTGGGCCAGCAGCGCCTTCGCGGCGGCCGGGTCGTAGGCGTTGATCGCGGTGCAGTCGACGTAGCCCGGCGCGTCCGGCGTGACGAAGCTGCCGATCGGCACGCCGTAGCCGTCGGCGCTGGCCTGGATGACGGCCTTGCGGTCGATCGCCATGGCGATGGCGCGGCGCACGCGGACGTCGCCCAGCGGCGGCCGCTGGTGGTTGATGGCCAGGATGGTCTTGGCGCGCGACGAGGCGGTGATCACCTGGAAGCGCCGCGGCTGCGCCTTGAACTGGGACAGCGCCCGGGCCGCGGCCACGCGCGGGAAGGCGTCCACGTCGCCGGCCAGCAGCGCGGCGACCTGCGCGGCCGGTTCGCCGATGAAGCGGAACTGCACCCGCGGGATCCGGATCGAGGCCGCGTCGCGGAAGCCGGGCCAGGCGGCGACGGTGAGGCTGGCGCCGCGCTGCCACTGGGCGACGCGGTAGGGCCCGGTGCCCACCGGGTTCTGCGCGTTGCCGGCGGCGCTGCCGGGCTCGACGATCACCGCCGTCGCCTGCGCCAGCAGCGCCGGCAGGTCGGGCTCCGGATGCCTGAGCGTCAGCACCGCGGTCAGCGGATCGGGCGTCGCGATCGCGGCGATGTTCTCGAAGACGCGGCGGTCCTTGTTGAGGCTGTTCGGCGCGGCCGCGCGCTCGAAGCTGAACTTCACCGCCGTGGCGTCAAAGGGCGCGCCGTTGTGGAAGCGCACGCCCGGACGCAGCGTGAAGGTCCAGGTCTTCTGGTCCGCCGAGGCGCTCCAGCGCAGCGCCAGCAGCGGCTTGGCCGAGCCGTCCTCGGCCACCTTGGTCAGCGGCTCCAGCACGTTGTAGAGCACGATCTCGCCGATGGCGGCGGCGGCGCCGGCGGTCGGGTCCAGGCCCGGGGGCTCGAGGGTCATGCCCAGCACCAGCGGCCGCCCGCCGGGCGCCTGCGCGAAGGCCGGCAGCGCGGCGCCGAGGCTGGCGCCGACGGCGCCGATCGAGAGCCGGTGGAAACGGCGGCGGTCCAGGGAGGTATCCATGGCCGCGGATCATGCCAAAGCGGCCAGCAGGTCCCGGGTGTAGGGATGCCGGGGATCGCCCAGCACGCGCGCGGCCGGGCCCTGCTCGACCGCTTCGCCGCCGCGCAGCACCAGCGCGTGGTCGCACAGCACCTCGACCGCCGCGAGGTCGTGGCTGACGATGACCAGGCTGATGCCGTCGCGCCGCTGCAGCTCGCGCAGCAGCGCCAGGATCTGCGCCTGCACCGAGACGTCCAGCGCGGACAGCGGCTCGTCCGCGACGATCAGCCGGGGGCGCGTCGCCAGCGCCCGCGCGATCGCCAGGCGCTGGCGCTGGCCGCCGGAGAACTGGTGCGGGAAGCGCAGCGCCGCGTCGGGCTCCAGGCCGACCTCGGCGAGCACCTCCAGCAGCCGCGCCTGGCGCTGGGCGTCGGTCATCGGCAGCGCGGCGAGCGGCTCCACCACGCTGCGGCCGACGCGCCAGCGCGGATCGAGCGAGCCGTAGGGATCCTGGAACACCATCTGCACGCCCGGCCGCAGCGCGCGGCACGCGGCGGCGGGCATCGCGTTCACGTCCTGGCCGAACCAGCGGACCCGGCCGTGGCGCGGGCGCTCCAGCGCCATGACCAGGCGCGCCAAGGTGCTCTTGCCGGCACCCGACTCGCCGATGATGCCGAGCGACTCGCCCGCCGGCAGCGTGAACGAGATGTCCTTGAGCACCGTGCGGCCGCCGTAGCGCTGGCCCAGTCCTTCGACCTCGAGCAGCGGGGCCGCTGGCGAGGACGACGGCGCCGGAGTCCGGCCGATGATGCCGCTCATGTCGACACCTCCCAGCAGGCGAGCCGGCCGTCGAAACGAGGCGGCTCCGCGGCGCAGCGGGCGGTCGCCAGCGGGCAGCGAGGCGCGAACGGGCAGCCGTCGCCGAGCTGCGCCAGCGCCGGCACGTTGCCCTTGAGCGGATGCAGCGGCTGGTCGCGCCCGGCGCCCAGCCGCGGCCGCGCCGCCCACAGCGCCTGCGTGTAGGGATGGCGCGGGTGTGCCAGCAAGTCCGCCGCGACGCCCTGCTCCATCACTCGCCCGCCGTACAGGATCAGCAGGCGATCGACGCGGCGCGCCGTCAGCGCGAGGTCGTGCGAGATCAGCAGCAGCCCCATGCCGCGCTCGGCGACCAGTTCCCGCAGCAGTTCCAGGACCTGCACGCGCAGCCGCGCATCCAGGGCGGTGGTCGGCTCGTCGGCGATCAGCAGTTCGGGCTCGGCGGCGAGCGCCATCGCGATCAGCGCCCGCTGCCGCTGGCCGCCGGAGAGCTGGTGCGGATAGGCGCAGGCCTGCCGCTCCTCGAGGCCGACGCGCGCCAGCAGCGCCAGCGCGCGCTGGCGGGCGCTCGCGCGGTCCGGCGCGAGGCGGTGCAGGCGGATCGGCTCCATCACCTGCGCCAGCACGCGCTGCAGCGGGTTCAGCGCCGTCAGCGGCTCCTGGAACACCATCGCGACACGGCGGCCGCGCAGGCCGCACCAGTCGTCCTCGTCGAGCGCGAGCAGCTCGCGGCCGTCCAGGGCGATGCGGCCGGTGGCCCGCGCGCCGTCCGGCAGCAGCCCCATCACGGCCAGCGCCGTCAGCGTCTTGCCGCTGCCGGACTCGCCGATCAGCGCCAGACACTCGCCGCGGTCCAGCCTCAGGTCGATGCCGCGCAGCGCATGCAGCGCCGCGCCACCGCGCCCGGCGAGCCACACCTGCAGGTCGCGGACCTCGAGCAGCGGCGCGCTCATCGCGGCAGCTCCTTGGGATCGAGGCGATCGCGCAGACCGTCGCCCAGCAGGTTCAGGCCCAGCACCGCCAGCGTGATCGCCAGGCCCGGCGCGAGCGCCAGCTGCGGCGCCTCGAACATCAGCGTCTGGGCCTCGGCGAGCAGCCGTCCCCAGCTGGCCTGCGGCGGCTGGGTGCCCAGGCCGAGATAGGACAGGCCGGCCTCGGCCAGGATGGCCAGCGCGAAGCTGGTCGTGCCCTGCACGATCAGCAGCGGCAGCAGCTGCGGCAGCACATGGCGCACCGTGATCGCCCACCGGCCCTGCCCCGCGACGCGGGCGGCCAGCACGAAGTCGCGCGCCCACCAGCTCTTGGCGCTGCCATTGACCAGCCGCGCGAAGGACGGCACCGCATGCAGGCCGATCGCCGCCATCGCCACCGTCATGCCAGGCCCCAGCGCCGCCGCCAGCAGGATCGCCAGCAACAGCGCGGGAAAGGCGTAGCCCAGGTCGGCGCCGCGCAGGATCAGCGCCTCCACCGCGCCGCGCCGCGCGGCCGCGACCAGCCCGAGCGCCGTGCCAGTGAGCAGCCCGATGCCGACCGCCACCAGGCCCACCAGCCAGGCACTGCGCGCCCCGGCCATCAGGCGGCTGAGGACGTCTCGGCCGAGTTGATCGCAGCCCAGCCAGTGCGCCGGGCTGGGCGCGGCCAGGCGGCGGGCCATGTCGATCTGCTCGGGCGGCCAGGGGGTCCAGACCAGCGACAGCAGCGCCGCCAGCAGCAGCGCGGCGGTCAGCGCGGCGCCGGCAAGGAAGCCGGCGCGCCTCATGCCGGACCTCATGCTGCCCTTTGCACCGTCCTTCATGCCGCGCCCTCCGCCTCGACGTCGGCCTCGGCCCGCATGCGCAGCCGGGGATCGATCCAGCCGTGCAGCAGGTCGATCGTGAAATTCAGCAGCAGCACCAGCGCCGCCAGCCCCATGACGCCGTTGCGCACGACGATCAGGTCGCGGTTGGCGATCGCCTGCGCCATCAGGCGGCCCAGGCCGGGCAAGGTGAAGACGTTCTCGATGACGATGGTGCCGGCCAGCAGGTTGGCGAACTGCAGCCCGCCCAGCGTCAGCAGCGGGATCGCGGCGTGGCGCAGGCCGTGCCGCCACAGCGCCGCGCGGCGCGAGAGGCCCTTGGCGCGGGCGCTGCGCATGAAGTCCTCGCGGGCGATGTCCAGCAGCGCGGAGCGCGCGATGCGCGCCAGGATCGCCGCCTGCACCACCGCCAGCGCCGCCGCCGGCAGCAGCAGCGCGCGCAGGCCCGGCCAGAAGCCGCCGCCGAGCTCGGCGGACCAGCCGGGGAAACCGCCGGCGTCGACCCACTGCAGCTTCACCGCGAACAGCAGCACCAGCAGCATGCCCAGCCAGAAGCTCGGCACCGCCAGGCCCAGCTGCGTGAGGCCCATCACCAGGTGGTCGCCCGCGCGCCCGTGCTGGCTGGCGGCCCACCAGCCAGCGCCCAGCGCCAGCACCACCGTCATCGACATCGCCAGCAGCGCCAGCGGCAGGGTCAGGGCCAGGCGCTCGAGGATCAGGTCGGCGACCGGCGCGCCGTAGGCGTAGGACAGGCCGAGGTCGCCGCGCACCAGGCCGGCCAGCCAGGCGAGGTATCGGGACCATGCGGGCTGGTCCAGCCCCAGTTGGCGCGCCAGCGCCGCGACCGCTTCGGGCGGTGCCTCGGGTCCCATGATCAATTGGGCGGCGTTGCCGGGCAGCCATTCCAGCGCGCCGAAGATCAGCGCCGAAGCGGCCAGCAGCGTCAGCAACAGCACCGCCAGGCGCTTGAGCAGGTAATTCATCGCGGGCGGGATCATAGGCGCCGCGTCCGCGACGGCGTTGCCCCACACGGGCGGACGCAACAGCAACTGGCGTGCCCGCCGCGTCGCATTTTTTTACAGTTCCGAGCGCGGATTTATCAGATCAACGGAAATCTCACGCCGGATCAACGGCTTGGCGAAGTGGCCCGGCTTATGCATAGGGGGAGGCAGGGGAGAACAACAGCCACGTGCATCGTCCGGGAAGGGATCGATCATGAAGCCAACAATGATCCATGGGCTCGCCGCCGCCGCGGCTCTCCTCTTCTGCAGCCAGGCGCAGGCCACCGCGGTGGTGTTCGGCGGCCTCAACGACACCACGACGCTGCTCTACACCAGCACGCTCGACGGCGCCACGCTGTCGGCCACGGTGAAGTTCACGCTGACCAGTTGGTCCGCGACCACCGCCACCTTCGCGACCATCGTCACGAACAACTCCTTCGGGCCGGGGCAGAACGCGCTGCTGTCGTTCGGCATCGACGTCGTCACGCCGGCGCTCCAGGGCGCCACCGCCGGTTCCGGATGGTCCGCGTCGATCGACGACAACTTCCCGAGCTTCAAGAAGGTCGACCTGTGCGTCTGGGCCGGCAACAACTGCTCCGGCGGACCGATCGGCGACGGGCTGGGCGAGGGAATGATGTCGTCCTTCAACCTCGTCCTCACGGCCGAGGCCGGCGGCGATTTCACGCAGGGCATCACCTTCACCAGCCCCTACTCCGCGAAGTTCCAGAGCGTGGGCACGCGCGAAGTCTCGGTGGAATTCGCCGGTTGCGTCGCCAGCCAGCCGGGCTGCGGCGAAGGCGGTGGCGGCGGCTCGGGCGGCGGCGGCGGCAACGTGCCGGAGCCCGACGCGCTGGCGCTGATCGCTATCGCGGCACTCGCCGCCGGGCTGTCGCGCCGGGTGCTGACACGCCCGCTGCGCCGCGCGTCCTGAGACCTGGCCTCGGCAGGGGGCCCTCGGCAGAAAGCCCGCTTCGGCGGGCTTTCTTGCGTTCCGGCGAGCACTCGAGGGGCGGCGCGGGCCCACCGCCCCGGATCAGCGCAGCGGCCTTCGCCTCGGACCCCGCGCCGGTCCGCCCGCCTACTTCGTGAAGGACGTCGTCGCCACCGCGGTGTTGCCGGCGGCGTCCTTCGCGACGGCCTGGATCGTGTGCGTGCCGGCCGAGGCCTTCTTCAGGTTCCAGGTGAAGCTCAGGGTAGCGCCAGTGCCGCTCGCCACCTGCGCGCCGTCGACGTAGAGGGTCTGGCGGATGCCGGCGTCGCCGGCGTTGTCGCTGGCGCGGGTCGAGATCGTCAGCGTGTTGCCGGCCAGCTTGGCATTGGCCGCGGGCGTCGCGATCGCGATCTCCGGCGGCTGCGTGTCGACCAGCGCCGCATTGGCCACCGTCAGCGTCACCGCCGCGCTGGTGCCGGCATTGCCGGCCGCGTCGACCGCGGTGGCGGTGAGCGTCACCGCGCCGTTGGCGACCCGGGTCGAGTCCCAGCTGAAGCCATAGGGTGCCGAGGTGTCCGAGGCGACGACGCTGCCGTTGACCCGCAGGTCCACGCGGGCGATGCCCTGGTTGTCGGAGGCGCCGACATCGACCGCGACCAGCCCGTTGACCGTCGCGCCGTTGAGCGGCGCGCTGACCGAGACGGCGGGCGGCTGGGTATCGGGCGCGGGCGCGGCCAGCACCGCCTGCATCGCCGCAGCAGCGTTGACGCGGCCCCAGCCGAAATACGGATCGCGCCCGGCGGTGCCGAGATCGACGGCGGTGGTGAACAGCGCGTTCTGGATCGCGCTGCCGCTGAGCGTCGGCCGGGCCGACATCAGCAGCGCGACGGTGCCGGCCACGACCGGGCTGGCCAGCGAGGTCCCCCACCAGGCGCCGTAGCTACCGCCGCGCTGGGTGGTCCAGATGTTCTGCCCGGGCGCGGACAGCGCGACGAAGTTGCCGTAGCTGGACCAGCTCGTCCTGGCATCGGTCTCGTTGGTGGCGGAGACCGGGATCATGCTGGCCGTGGGCGTGATGCCCTCGTCGATGCCGTTGTTGCCCGCCGCGACCACGACCAGCCCGCCCTTGCTGCGCAGGTAGTCGGCCGAGCTCTGCACCGAGACGCTGCCCGCCACGCCGCTGTAGCTGATGTTGGCCACGCGGGCGCCCTGGTCCGCCGCCCAGCTCAGGCCTTGCGCGACGGTGCTCCAGTAGGCATAGGCATTGGGATCGGCGATGCGCACCGGCATCAACTGCGCCTGGCCGGCGACGGCCGCGACGCCGATGCCGTTGTTCACGGCCGCCGCCGCCGCGCCGGCCACCGCCGTGCCGTGGCCGTGGACATCGCTGGTGTCGGCGTTGCCGTCATAGAAATTCCAGCCCTGGACCATGCGGCCGGCCAGGTCGGGATGGCTGGCGTCGATGCCGGTGTCCAGGATCGCGATCTTGATGCCGGCGCCCTGGGCGGTGTCCCAGGCCTGCGGCGCATTGATGCGCACCAGGTGCCACTCGCTGCCCATGTAGGGGTCGTTGGGCGTCATCGCGGGCGACACCCGCATGTCCAGCTCGGCCGTCTTGAGCTGCGGATGCCGCGCCAGCACCATCGCCACCGCGGTCTCCGAGGCATTGGGCGGCAGGTCGACGATGGCGACCTGCGTGCGGCCGATGCGCCGCGCCTTGCCGCCGTGCGGGCCGAGGATCTTGGCCAGCGCCTTGTCGTCCAGGCCCGCCCGCGTCTGCACCAGCAGCCGCTGGCGCGCCCAGCCGTTGGCCGTGCCGGCCGCGGGCGGCGGCAGCTCGAGCTCCGTCTGCGGGCCGCCGGGCCGGATGCGCAGCGCCTGCGCGAGCGCGTCGAAGGCATCGGGCTTGCGCCGGCTCAGGCGCGTCAGCACGCGGCCGTCGACGGTCAGGGCGACGCAGGTGTCGCCCTCGCAGAACACCAGGGCGCTGGCCTCGTCGGTCGCCTTCCACGACGACAGGTCGAGCCGGTCGCAGAGCAGGTTGCCGATCAGCGCGTGGCGGATCTCGTCGTCGTAGCGGTACTGGCCGTTGACGCCGGCGCGGCTGAGCATCACCAGGTCGTCGATGCGCAACTGGTCGATGCGGCGGGCGAGCGCCTCGCGCACGGCGGGGCTCAGGTCGGTATAGCGCTCCAGGCCCTGCGATGGCGACAGCTCGTTGCGCAGTTGCTCCGGACGCGCGGGCGCGCAAGGCGGCGTCGAAGCCGGCGTGGCCGCGGCGGCGGCAAGGACGAAGGATGCAAGCACGGACATGGCGGTCTCCTCCGCCCCGAGCGGCGGTCCCCGGCCTGCGGAGCCGTCCCTGCGGAGCTCGTTGTCGTCCCCCTGACGGCGGCCGGCGCGTCTGCGCGCGCACGGTCGGTCTCTCGCAGCAAGGCCCGGGCCAGAACTGCAAGTGGGGACGGCGATTGAGGTTTTTCCGTCGGCCCCGGCGGGACGGCGCGCGAGTGTCAAATCCGTCGACAGCGCGGAGGCGTCATGGCCTCACGGCCGCGCCGCATTGCCGCCCGCGTCAGTGCGCCTGCGCGGCCAGGCGCAGCCGGCGGTGCACCGCCCGCGCCTGCGGCACCCAGCCCAGTCGCGCCCAGCGGCGCCACATCAGCAGTCCGCGGATCCATTCGTCCGCCGCATAGGCGATCCACAGGCCGACCAGGCCCAGCCCGAACACCTCGCCCAGCAGCCAGCTGCCGCCGGCCAGCACCACCAGCATCGAGCCCGCGCCGACCATCACCGGATACTTCGCGTCGCCGGCGGCGCGCAGGGCGTTGATGACCACCAGGTTGAAGGTCCGCCCCGGCTCCAGGATCACCGTGATCCACATCAGCACGGCCGCGCTGGCGAGGATGGCCTTGTCGTGGGTGAACAGCGTCAGCAGCCACGGCGCCGCCGCCGCCGCCGCGCCCGCGACCACCACGCTGATCGCCAGCCCGCGCGCCAGCGCTCGGCGCACCAGCCGGTGCGCCTCGTGCAGCTGGCCGGCGCCGATCAGGTGGCCGACGACGATCTCCGCCGCGAAGCCGGTCGCCAGGCCGGGCAGCAGCACGAAATACATCAGCTGCGAGGTGTAGCTGTGCGCCGCCAGCGCCGACGCGCCCAGGTGCCCGGCCACGGCGATGCTCACCATGTAGGCCAGGCGGTAGGCGATGTTCTCGGCCGCGCCGGGCAGGCCGATGTGCAGCACCGCGGCGAGCTCCGCGCGCGGCAGCCGCCACCAGTCGGAGGCGCGCGGGCGCAGGTCCAGGCGCGCGCGCCACAGCCAGACATGCAGGCCCAGGCCGAAGGCGCGGCTCAGCGCCAGCGCCAGGGCGAAGCCCGGCAGGCCCAGGCGCGGCATCAGCAGCACCGACAGCAGCAGCTGCGCCACCTGCATCGCCACCAGCACCAGCAGCGTGTCGCGGCTGCGCAGGTGGGCGCGCATGACGCTGGCCATCGAGGCATTCCAGGCGTCCAGCATCAGCGCCGGCGCCAGCGCCATCAGGAAGGGCTGCGCCAGCGGCAGCACTTCCGCCGGGGCATTCATCAGGCGCAGCAGCGGGCCGGCGAACAGCAGCGCCATCACCGCGGTGGAGCCGCCCAGCCAGCTGCTGGCGCCGAGCGCGGCGCGCGCGGTCGCGTCCGCCACCGCGCGGCGGCCGCTGCCCAGCGCCTGCGTGATGACCACGCTGATGCCGGCGCCGATGATGCGGAAGAGGATGAACAGCGTGGCCGCCAACTGGTTGGCCAGCGCGAAGGCGGCCCCGGCGGGATCGGAGATCCGGGCCGCCATCATGGTGCCGATCACGCCGACGGCGATGCCCAGGCAGAGCTCGAGGAACAGGGGCCAGGCCAGCGAGAACAGGCGGGGCGACGGCGGCGTGTGCGAGGGGGACGACATGGTGCGGCGGCGGGAGGCGGACGCGCGCCGCCGCTGACAGCGGTGGACACGAGCGCGGGATTCTCTCGTGGCGTCGTTGCGCTTGGGGCCGTAACCGCGATGAAACCGACCGGGCCGTCGACGTTGTCGTTTCGCCGCCACCGGGCGGTGGCGAGGCCGGGCCGCGTGCGCCGTATTGGCCGTATCGGTCGGGTGGGGACCGCGTGCGCCGGGGGCGCCGCTCAGGCGGCCGAGGGTCCGGCCGGCGCAGCCACCGGGCACATCGGCAGGCCGCCGGCGAGGAAGGCACCGCGTTCGGCGTCCAGGGCCGGGCGCAGCGAGACCAGCGTCGCGCGCTCGCCATAGAGCTCGTCGAGCTCCTCCAGCAGCAGCGCGCGCACCGCCGCCTCCGCCGAGGGCGGCAGGGCGCGGACCCATTGGCGCTCGCGGCCGTCCAGGCGATAGAGCACCACCCAGATGACGCAGGTGTCGATGAAAGCGGACATGCGCGCAGCCTAGTCGAGCCGCCGCGCGAAGGCGATGGGGGCGGGCCGCGCGGGGTGCGCCATATTCATCGAAACCGGGCCCCGTGACGCGGCGGCGGCGCCCGGTCGTGACGGAAGTCCGGCCGGCGGCGGCCGGTCGCGAGGAGCGGCCGCGCCTAGCGCCATTCGATGACGGACACGCCCAGCCCCACCCGCGATTCGCGGAAGTTGTAGTCGATCAGGCTCTCGCCGTAGCCGCTGAACAGCTGCAGGTAGCCATGCAGGCCGCCGCCGATCGGGAAGGCCCATTCCAACTGCGCGGAGCCGCGCGAGCGGTCGCCGAAACGCAGGCTGTGCCGCGCCGTCAGCGCCAGCACGTGGCGCCCCAGCTTCTGCGTCACCAGCACCTCGCCGCGGCCGACGTAGTCCTGGATGCGCGGGTTGTCGTCGCTGCCGCCGTTCAGGATCCGCCACCAGGGCCGCAGGCTGACGGTGGTCTCGCCGTGTTCCAGGCTGAGATCGCCGATCAGCCGGTTCCAGCTGCGCGACAGCGGCGCCGCCCGGCCGTTGGACTGGTGGTTCAGGCTCAGGCCCACCATGCTGGCCTTCCAGCCGAAGGGCAGCGCCACGTCGGCACCGTGGGTCACGATCAGCTCCGGCTCGTAGTTGGTCTCGCGGAAGGGCCGCGACACGCGCCCGTTGTAGACCTGCCAGCGCGAGCTCTGGGTGTAGGCGCCCCAGACGGACAGGCTGCCGTGGTCGTCGAGCGACCAGATCTTGGACTTCAGGCTGATCTGGAACTTGGCTTCGTTCTTGTCCAGGTCCAGCGCCTGCACCACGCCGTTGTCCGGCGTTTCGGACGACGGCGCCGGCGAGCGGTTGGAGCGCGAGGTCCAGGACACCGGCAGCAGGTAGACCGGCTTGTACGGCCGCGGCAGGAAGCGCGGGAGCTGGTCACGGCAGGACAGCTCCCAGCGCTCGGACAGCGTCGAGCCCAGGTAGTTGCGGGCGCTGCCCGAGGCCTCCGGCAGGCGCGAGCACGGATCGTCCACCCGCGGCACGCTGGCCGCGGCCGCCACCGGCAGCGCGGCAGGCACCGGCACCGGCGCCGCCTGCGCGACCGCCGATGGCGGCGCCGCGTCGGGCGCGCGGCCATGCAGGCGGTCGTAGCAGGCCAGCCGGGCGTCGTTGTCCGCGATGGCGGCGCACTCGGACGGCGTCTTCGCCGCCGCGGCGGCGTTCAAGGCCGGGGTCTGCGCCGGCAGCGCCGCGACCTGCGCCGACGCCTCGTCCGACCAGGCGGCGATCAGTGCCGCCAGCACCGCCGCCGCCCACGTCATCGCCTTCGCGAGGCGCAGGCGCCACGTCCTCATCGACACCATCGTGCATCCGTCCTAGTCCAGTCGAAGCGGGCGGGATGCAAACGGCGTTCCCGGCCCGGGCGGCAGAACTTGCCGAGGCACGCTCCCTAGAATCGGCCGCCATGCAGCCGTCCACCGCCCCCGTTTCCTTGTCAACCGCCCCGGCGCCGCGCAAGTCCTGGCCCCACCAGCCCCGCTGGCCTGCATGGGCCGCCCTGGCCGCGCCGCTGCTGCTGAGCGCCTGCGCCCAGTGGTCGCGCGCGCCCCAGGCCCCGGCTTCCACGCCTCAGGCCGTGCCGGGCGGGCCCTTCGCCCCCGCCGCGCTGCAGGCGCTGCGGCCGGAGCAGTTCCGCTCCACCGTCGGCAGCGGCGCCGACGCGCAGGCGCGCTGGATCAACGACCGCGCCCGCATCCGCACCGCCGCCGCGCAGGCACTGGCCGCGCCGCAGGACGGCGCCGCCCTGCGCGAACTGGCGCAGGCGCTGCGACTGGTCGCCCATTACCGGGCCGAGATCGATACCGCCCGCCCGGCGCTGCTGGCCGCGCTGCCCGCGCTGGACAGCCAGCCGGCGGAGATCCAGCGCCCGCTGCTGACGGCCGCCTTCACGCTCTACGCCTTCGACGCGGCGCCGCTGCTGCGTCCGCTGCTGCCGCGCCTGGCCACGCCGCGCGAATTCGCGATCGCCGCCTATGCGCTGATGCAGACCCGCCAGCCGGCGGACCTGGCGCTGATCCAGTCGCAACTGGCGCAGCGCGACCGAGACGAGCCGCGCCTGCAGGCGCTGGCCCAGGCCCTGGCGACGGCGCAGGGCGTGCCGCAGCCGGCGCGTCCGCCGCTGGCGGACCTGCTGGCAATCCGCCCCGGCTACCCGGTGGTGTTCAGCTTCCAGCGACCGGGCCGGCAGCAGATGGGCCTGGCGCTGGTGCGGCAGGCCGACGGCCGTTTCGTGCGACGCGCCGATGGCGGGCTCTTCAACATCGAGCAGCTGGCGCTGTCCAGCAGCGGCCTGCCGGGCACGATCACGCTGGGCAACACCCCGCAGGGCCTGTTCACCATCCAGGGCGCCGGACGCGCCGCCTCCAACATCTGGATCGGCCCGACGCCTTACCTCCACACCAAGGTGCCGGGCGAAGCCAGCGTCGCCGAGTACGAGCAGCGCGTCCCCGGCGCCGACGAGCCGGCCTGGACGCTGGACCGCTACCGCGCGCTGCTGCCCGCGTCCTGGCGCGACTACGCCCCCTTGCAGGAGGCCTGGCTCGCGGGCCGCGCCGGTCGCGACGAAATGCTGATGCATGGCAGCACCATCGATCCGCGCTACTACGTCGGCAGCCGCTTCTACCCGGGCACGCCGTCGGATGGTTGCCTGGTGGCGATGGAGTACTGGTCGCCGGAGGGCACGATGGTGCACAGCGACCAGATCGCACTGCTGCAGGCCTTCACCGCCCAGGGCCGTGACCGCGGCTACATGGTGCTGGTCGAGCTGGACCCGGCCCCCACGCCGGTCGCCCTGGCCGAGGTGATCCAGTCCGTGCTCGACGCCGAGGCCCGCACGCCCGGCCGCCGATGAGGCTCGAACAGGGCGTGAGGTTCGCGGACGCGAGGCCTCATGCCCTGGTCGGGCCTGCGCGCCGAAGGTGGCAGTCCTTGCCAGAGCCCTTGCGATCACCACTGGTTATGGCGTTCCCGCGCCGTTTCATTGGCAGCCGCCGGGCGCGCCCACTAGAGTAGGCCGCACCATGCCCGATTCCCCGCAGCCTCTGAACACCGAAGCCCCGAGCGAGCATCACCCGGATCTGGACCTGTATGACAGCCTCCGCCTGATGGAGGTCTTCATCGATGACCAGCGCGCGGCCGTGGCGGCGGTACGCGCGGCGGCCCCAGCGCTGGCGGCGGCCGTGGATGCGGCGCTGCCGCGGCTGGTGGCCGGCGGGCGGCTGCTGTACGCGGGCGCGGGCACCTCGGGCCGGCTCGGGGTGCTGGACAGTGTCGAGCTGGTGCCGACCTTCTCCTGGCCGCGCGAGCGCGCCGTCGCGGTCCTGGCCGGCGGCGAGGGCGCGATGTTCGTGGCCGTCGAAGGCGCGGAGGACGACGAGCCGCAGGGCCGCCGCGACCTGGAGGCGCTCGCGCCGACGCCGGACGACGTCGTCATCGGCATCGCCGCCTCGGGCCACACGCCGTATGTGCTGGGCGCGCTGGCGGCCGGGCGCGCGGCGGGCGCGCTGACGGTGGCGCTGGCCAACAACCCGGGCGCCGCGGTGCTGGCCGCCAGCGATCATCCGATCCTGCTGGACACCGGCGCCGAGGTCATCTCGGGCAGCACGCGACTGAAGGCCGGCACGGCGCAGAAGATCGCGCTCAACAGTTTCTCGAGCGCGCTGATGGTCCGCCTGCACAAGGTCCACGGCAACCTGATGGTGGATATGAAGGCGACCAACGCGAAGCTGGTGCGCCGTGCGGTCGCGCTGACGATGCGCGCCAGCGCTGCCGACGAGCCGGCGGCGCGCGCCGCGCTCGAGCGCTGCGGCTTCCACGTCAAGACGGCGATCGTGATGCTGCGGCGCGCGATCGATGCGGAGGCGGCCCGGGCGCTGCTCGCGCGCCATGCGGGCAATCTGCGCCGGGCGCTGGCCGAGCGCTGATCCGCAAGCGGCCCTCGCACGCAAGCGCGGCAATCCCCATGCGGCCGCCGCTGCGTTTGCACCGACACTGAGGCCCATGTCCGCCGCGCCTGTTTCTCCCGCTTCTCCCGTGACTCCCGCTTCGCCGTCGCCGCGAGGTCCCTGGGCCTGGGTGCCCACGCTCTACTTCGCGCAGGGCATGCCTTACGTGGTTGTGATGACGCTGTCGGTCATCATGTACAAGAACCTGGAGATCTCGAACACCGACATCGCGCTCTACACCAGCTGGCTTTACCTGCCCTGGGTCATCAAGCCGCTGTGGTCGCCGCTGGTCGAGCTGCTGGGCACCAAGCGGCTGTGGATCGTGACGCTGCAGTTCGCGGTCGGCGCGGCGCTGGCGATGGTGGCGCTGACGCTGCCGATGGAGCGCTTCTTCCAGCTCTCGCTGGCGGTGTTCTGGCTGATGGCCTTCGCCTCGGCCTCGCACGACATCGCCGCCGACGGCTTCTATCTGCTGGCGCTGGAGAAGCATCAGCAGGCCGCCTTCGTCGGCGTGCGCTCGACCTTCTACCGCGTGGCCAACATCGGCGGCCAGGGTGGGCTGGTGTGGCTCGCGGGCGAGCTGCACGACCGCGGCGGCAGCTGGGCGCTCGCCTGGCAGGGCGTGATGGCGGTGCTGGCCGGCGCCTTCCTGCTGCTGGCCGCCTGGCACCTGTGGCGGCTGCCGAGACCGGCCATCGACGCGCCGGTGCCGCCCGCCGAGCGCCGCTGGGCCACCTTCTTCGAGATCTTCCGCGCTTTCTTCCGCAAGCCGGGGCTCGCGGTCACGCTCGGCTTCCTGCTGCTGTACCGCTTTCCCGAGGCGCAGCTGCTGAAGCTGGCCACGCCCTTCCTGCTCGACCCGCTGGACCAGGGCGGCCTGGCGCTGAGCAACAAGGAAGTCGGCCTGGCCTACGGCACGATCGGCCTGATCGCGCTGACGCTGGGCGGACTGCTGGGCGGCTGGATCATCTCGCGCGTCGGCCTCAGGCGCGCGCTGTGGCCGCTGGTGCTGGCGATGCATCTTCCCAACGTGGTGTTCCTGGCGATGGCCTGGGCCCATCCGGGCAGCCTCGCCCTCATCAGCGCGGCCCTGGCGGTCGAGCAGTTCGGCTACGGCCTGGGCTTCACCGCCTACCTGATGTACATGGTGCTGGTCGCCGAAGGCCCTCACAAGACCGCGCACTACGCGATCTGCACCGGCTTCATGGCGCTGGGCATGATGCTGCCCGGCATGTGGAGCGGCTGGCTGCAGGACCAGCTCGGCTACCTGCACTTCTTCGGCTGGGTGCTGCTCGCGACGATCCCGTCGCTGGTCATGACCGCGCTGATCCGCATCCCCGAAGGCTTCGGCCGCAAGGAGCCCGGCGCGTGAGCGCGGCCGCGCCCGGCATGCGACCGGCGGGCGGCGAGCGGCTGCTGTCGCTGGACGCCTTCCGCGGCTTCGCGATCGCGGCGATGCTGCTGGTCAACAACCCGGGCGACTGGTCGGCGCTGTACGCGCCGCTCGGCCACGCGCAGTGGCATGGCTGGACCTTCACCGACTGGATCTTCCCGTTCTTCGTCTTCATCAGCGGGATTTCGATGAGCTTCAGCCTGGCCCGCCGCGGCCAGATCTCCGATCGCGGCGCGCTGCTGCGCCATGCCTGGCGGCGCGGGACGACCATCGTGCTGATCGGCCTGCTGCTGAACCTGTTCCCGTTCTTCCACTTCGAGACGGTGCGGCTGCCGGGCGTGCTGCAGCGGCTCGGACTGATCACGATCCTCGCGGCACCGATCGCGCTGTGGTGTGGCTGGCGCGCGCAGCTGGCCGCGTTCATCGGCCTGCTGCTGGGCTACGGGCTGATCCAGACCTTCGTGGCCGTGCCCGATGCGCAGGGGGTCTGGCACCGCGGCTCGCTGCAGCCGGGCGAGGACGTCGGCGCCTGGCTGGACCGGGCGCTGCTGGGCGGGCATCTGTGGGCGAAGAGCAAGACCTGGGACCCCGAAGGCCTGTTGAGCACGCTGCCGGCCGTCGCGAGCCAGATCGCCGGATTGCTGGCGGGCCGCTGGCTCGCGCGACGCGGCCGCGATCCCGCCGAGAAGGCGATGTGGTTCATGGTGGCGGGGCTGGGCTGCCTCTGGGCCGCCCAGGTTCTCGATGCCTGGACGCTGCCGATCAACAAGAATCTGTGGACGCCCGCCTTCGTTTTCCTGACCACCGGCTGGGGGTGCCTCGTGTTCGGCGTGTTCTACTGGCTCCTCGATGCCGCGCCATTGCCCCGGATGCGCGACGCAATGGCGCGGCGCTTGCAGCCGCTGGTGGTGTTCGGCATGAACGCGCTGTTCCTGTTCGCGCTGTCCGGGCTGGTGGCCCGGCTGCTCGGGCTGGTCCACGTCGCCGAGGGCGTGTCGCTCAAGGCCTGGCTCTTCGCGCCGCTGCGCGCGCTGCCGGTGGATCCGCGCTTCGCGTCGCTGCTGTTCGCCGTCGGCTTCGTGGCGGTGTTCTACGGCATCGCGTGGGCGATGTGGCGGCGCGGCTGGATCGTGAAAGTGTGAGCGGGCCACACGGCGCCGCCGGATGAAGTTTCGATGCGACGACGACAGTGGATGACCGCGGCCCTGGCCGCACCGGTGTTTGGCAGCCTGGGGACGGCGCTGCCGGGTTGCTCGACGGGACGGTCGAGCGCCGTGCCGGCCCGGACCGAGGCCGCCACCGCCGAGGACGGCCCGCCGCCCGCGCCGCGCGAGTTCCGGGCCGCCTGGGTGGCGACGGTCGCCAACATCGACTGGCCCAGCCGCCGCGGCCTGAGCGACGCCGCGCAGATCGCCGAGATCCACGCGATCCTCGACCACGCCCGGGCGCTGCGCCTGAATGCGATCGTGCTGCAGGTCCGCACCAGCGCGGACGCGCTGTACCGCTCCACGCTGGAACCCTGGAGCGAGTACCTGTCCGGCGTCCAGGGCCAGGGACCGGGCTACGACCCGCTGGCGCTGTGGATCGAGCAGGCCCGCGCGCGCGGTCTCGAACTCCACGCCTGGCTGAACCCGTATCGCGCGAAGCAGAGCGGCGGCAAGTCCGCGCCCGCCGCCACGCACCTGAGCCGCACGCGGCCGGACTGGGTGAAGAAGTACGGCGACCAGCTCTGGATCGATCCCGGTGAACCGGGCGCCGCCGACCACACGCTGGCGGTCTGCCGCGACCTGCTCACCCGCTACGACGTCGACGGCCTGCACATCGACGACTACTTCTATCCCTACCCGGTCCAGGACGCGGCCAAGCAGGACATCGACTTCCCCGACGACGCGAGCTGGCTGCGCTACGTCCGGGGCGGCGGCACGCTGGCGCGGGCCGACTGGCGTCGCGACAACGTCGACCAGCTGGTGCGACGCTTGTACGAGCTGGTGCGCGAGCTCCGGCCGGCGGCGCGCGTCGGCATCAGTCCCTTCGGCCTGCCGCGGCCCGACCTGCGGCCGGCGGGCATCACCGGGTTCTCGCAGTACGACAAGCTCTACGCGCACGTCGAGCATTGGATGGCCATGGGCTGGCTGGACTACCTGGCGCCGCAGCTCTATTGGCCGCGCGCGCAGAAGCCGCAAGCCTTCGAGCCGCTGATGCGGGCCTGGCAAGGGCTCAATCCGCTGGGGCGGCACGTCTGGCCGGGACTGTTCACCAGCCGCGCCGGCAACGAGGCCGATGGCTGGCCGCTGGAGGAAATCGCCGAGCAGGTGGCGCTCACGCGCGCCGCGCCGGGCACTGGCGGTCACCTGCACTTCAGCATGGTGGCGCTGCTGAAGAACCGCCGCGGTATCGCCGACGCGCTGCGCGACGGGGCCTATGCGCAGGCGGCGCTCGCGCCCGCCACGCCCTGGCTGTCGGCGCCCGCATGCGGCGCCGTCTCGCTGGCGCGCGAGCCCGACGGCGCGCTGCGGGCCTCCGCGGCGGGCGCGCCGGCACGCGGCTTCGCGCTGTGGCGCCGCCCGGCCGGCCAGGCTTGGCGCTTCGAGGCCCTGCCGCCGGACGGTCGCATCCCGCGGCCCTCGCCGGGCGAGGCGCTGGTGCTGTCCGCGATCAATGCGATCGGTGAGGAAGGCCCTCGCGCTTCGTTCGTCGCCTGAACGCAGGGCCTTCACTGTCGATTCGGCGCAACGACCGACCCCGGCGGCGTGCGCTCATCAGCCCTAGGGGAAACCCTCGAACATCGACGCCGATCGGCGGGTTGCGCTACGGGGCGCGCGCCCCGTCCCTGGGCGCTGTTGCGCTTCGGTGTGGCGTAGGTGCCTCACCTGAAAACGCCAGTGAACACTTGTCACAGCTCCTCAACATTGGCTATCCAGACTGCGCCGCTGACGCGTTGGTGAGGCCGCCGTGAGCGCCCCGAAAAAGGGCTCGAATGAGGCATTGACGACGCGCTGTGAAGGAGAGGTCTCCCGATATTGCCGCATTGATGCGGCAGGTTTCGGCTGGTAGGCTTTTTGCTTCATAAGCGGAGATGGCGCGCCCAAGAGCGCGCCCGACGCAACAACAAACGAGGGCGGGCATCGCCGCGACGCGCACCACATCGCGTTGAAGTCGGCGACGGAAAACGTTTGCGGAACGTTCACAGCCCCCTCGGAACGGGTTTCGGTCTGACGTCGCACAGGAGCACAGGAATGAATCAGAAGGATTGGTTGGGTTTTTCGCGGACGGCGCTGGCCGCCGCGGTCGCCATCGTGGCGGCCGCGCCGGTGATGGCGCAGAACACCACCTCGGCCATCGGCGGCCGCGTGGTCGGCGCTGACGGCAAGCCCGTCGCGGGCGCCACGGTGGTGATCCTGCACAAGGAGTCCGGCTCCTCGAACACGCAGACCACCGATGCCGACGGCCGCTACAACGCGCGCGGCCTGCGCGTGGGCGGTCCCTACACCATCACCGTGACCAAGGGCGGCGACCGCGAGGTCAGCGAGAACGTCTACCTGGCCCTGGCCGAGACGCTGGGCCTGGACGTGCAGCTGGGCAAGAGCTCCACCCAGCTCGAGACCGTGGTCACCACGGGCAGCGCCACCGCGGCGAAGTTCAACAACTCGACGATGGGCTCGGGCACGCAGATCAACCGCGCCGAACTGGACGCCTACGCGTCGATCGCGCGCAACCTGCAGGACTACGCCCGCAACGATCCCCGCCTGGCGCAGACCGACAAGGAACGCGGCGAGATCTCGGCGATGGGCCAGAACTCGCGCTACAACTCGATCACGATTGACGGCGTCGCCATCAACGACAGTTTCGGCCTGGAAGCCAACAACCTGCCGACGGCCAAGCAGCCGATCTCGATCGACGCGATCCAGTCGGTGCAGGTCAACCTGTCCAACTACGACGTGACCCAGAAGGGTTACACCGGCGCCAACATCAACGCCGTCACTAAGTCGGGCACCAACGAGTTCAAGGGCAGCGTCTATTACGTCTACCGCAACGACGACATGGTGGGCAAGCGCTTCGACCGCGGCAACCAGCGCTATACCGATTTCCTGCCCTTCAAGGAAGACACCAAGGGCTTCACCCTGGGCGGCCCGATCCTCAAGGACAAGCTGTTCTTCTTCGTCAACTATGAAGAGCTCAAGAGCAACCGCGCCCAGCCCGAGTTCGGGCCGATCGGCAGTTCGCTGACCAACAACGCGATCTCGCAAGGCCAGCTCGATGCGATCACCCAGACCGCAAAGAACGCCTACGGCATCGACACCGGCTCGGTGATCGGTCAGTCGCAGCTGTCGGTCAAGGACTATCTGGCCAAGATCGACTGGAACATCAACGACAACCACCGCGCCAGCATCCGCGTCGCGCGCACCGAGCAGTCGGACACCAACAACGGTTCCTTCGGCGGCTACAGCGCGACCGGCCTGCAGATGACCTCGCAGTGGTGGCAGCAGAAGAAGAAGATCGACACCGTCGTCGGCCAGTGGTTCGCCGACTGGACGCCGGACTTCTCGACCGAGCTGAAGATCTCGAACCGGGACTACAACAGCGTTCCGCAGAACAACAGCAACCTGCCCGCGATCGGCATCCGCTTCAACGGCGCGCTGCCCGACGGCGCCCCGGCCGGCGCGAGCACCGGCAACCGCTTCGTGAACTTCGGCACCGAGCAGAGCCGCCAGTTCAACGTGCTGGACACCAAGACCCTGGACGCCTACTTCGGCGCGACCTGGATCAAGAACGACCACGAGATCAAGTTCGGCGGCGACCTGCAGCGCAACAAGATCTACAACGCGTTCTTCCAGAACGTGAACGGCAACTACACGTTCGGCTGCGAAAGCGCTTGGACCTACAGCTTTGGCGCGATCAACTGCAACACCGCCTCCGCGGCGCAGGTGCAGGCGGCAGTGCTGGAGAACTTCACCCGCGGTCGGCCCTCGAGCTACCAGGTCCAGGTTCCCGTGGCCGGCGGCACGCTGGATGACGGCATCGCCAAGTGGACGCTGGGCCAGACCGGCGTGTTCGTGCAGGACACCTGGAATGTCTCCAAGGACCTGAACATCACGGCCGGCTTCCGCGTCGACCAGCTGAGCACCAACGACAAGCCGACCTACAACGCCGCCGCAGCCGCGGCCGTCGTGCCGGGCGCGGTGACGGGCGCCAGCAGCGTGACGCGTGCCACGGGCGGTTTCGGCCTGGACAACTCGACCACCGTCGACGGCGAAAACCTGTTCCAGCCGCGCTTCGGCTTCAACTACGCGCTGGACAGCCGCACCGGCCACAAGAAGCAGATCCGCGGCGGCGCGGGCCTGTTCCAGGGCGCCGCGGCATCGGTCTGGCTGACCAACCCGTACTCCAACACCGGCATGGCCACGCGCCTGGTCGGTTGTGGAACGGCCGGTCTGAACGCCTGCTCGGGCACCGCCTCGGGCGTGTTCAGCGCTGATCCGAACAACCAGCCGATCCTGGCAGGCGCAACGCCGGCCGCCAACGTCGACTTCATCCAGAAGGGTCTGGGCCAGCCGTCCGTCTGGAAGATGAACCTCGCCTACGACGCGGAGCTGCCGTTCTTCGGCATGAACTTCGGCGTCGAGTGGGTCTACACCAAGGTCAACACCGGCATCTACTACCAGCACCTGAACCTTGGCGACCCGACCGCCACCGGTCCTGACGGCCGCTCGCTGTACTACACGCCGCAGAGCTACAGCCCGAACTGCTGGACCAACACGAACGGCAGTCTGAGCACCACCGGCGCTTGCGCCAACGGCCGCTCGCGCGCACTGTCCAACGCATCGTTCGGCAACGTGACCCTGGCCACGAAGACCAAGAAGGGCGACGGCAACGCCATCACCCTGTCGTTCCAGCGTCCGGCCCGTGACGGCTTCGGCTTCGGCGTCGCCTACACCTACACGGAAGCGTCGGAAGTCAGCCCGCTGACCTCGTCGGTGGCGAACTCCAACTTCAACTCGCGCGCCGTCTTCAATCCGAACGAGAACGTGGCCGCCAACTCGGCGTACATGATCCGCGACCGCTTCACCGCCAACGTGACGTGGCAGAAGGCCTTCATCAGCAACCTGAAGACCAACGTCGGCCTGTTCTGGGAAGGCCGTCGCGGCAAGCCCTACAGCTGGACCTTCCTGAACGACATGAACGGCGACGGCGTCGCCGGCAACGACCTGCTGTACATCCCCGCCGCGCGCGGCGCGGCGGGCGTCAAGTTCGCCACCCCGGCGGACGAGGCGGCGTTCTGGAACATCGTCGACAACAACCCCGACCTGTCGAAGTACAAGGGCGCCGTGGTGCCGCGCAACAGCTCGTTCTCGCAGTTCGTGAACAGCTTCGACCTGCGCGTCAGCCAGGAAGTCCCCGGCTTCTTCCCGCAGCACAAGGGCAAGGTCACCTTCGACATCCTGAACATCGGCAACCTGCTCAACAAGAAGTGGGGCCGCATCGACGAAGTCACCTTCCAGTCCGCCGGTGGCAACCGTCGCAGCTTCGTGAACTTCGCCGGCATCGATGCCCAAGGGAACTACGTCTACCGCACCAACGCCAACGCGATCAACGACAACCTGGCCATCCGCCAGGTCAAGGGCGAATCGCAGTGGGCCATCCAGGTGACGGCCGCCTACGAGTTCTGATCGACGCACGATCGATCACGCTCTCTGCGGGCGACCGGCCTCGACGGCCGGTCCTCGCGGACACCACGGGCTCCTTCGGGAGCCCGTTTTTCATGGCGGCCATGAGCCCAACTCATACCCGCCCCGCGCATTGACAATGGCGGGCCCGCGACGCGCCTCTTAAGCTGCGCGCGCCACGCCCTCCCCCATGAGCCTCACCCCCGACGCCACCGCCTCCGCCCACGCGCCCGACCGGCCGGGCAGCGCGCGCGCCGGCGCCGGGCTCGGCCTGGGGCTTGACGCCGGCGGGACGCAGACGCGCTGGGCGCTGTCGCGGCCCGACGGCACGCTGGTGGCGCGCGGCGAGGTCGGCGGCTTCAGCGCGTTGCTGCTGGACAGCAGCGCCGGCCGCGTCGCGCTGGCGCAGACGCTGCAATCGCTCGCCGCGGCGGTGATCGCGCACGCGGCGCCGGGCGCCCTGCGGGGCCTGCAGGCCGGCATCACCGGGCTCGGCGAACCCGACGGCCCCGCCGGCCGGCAGCTGCGTGCGCTGCTGGCGCAGCAGCTGGGCCTGGCGCCGGCGCAGATCCATTGCGACAGCGACATCGCCCAGGCCTGGCATGCGCTCTACCGCCCCGGCGAGGGCTACCTGGTCTACGCCGGCACCGGCGCGATCGCGGCCTTCATCGACGCGGACGGCACGCTCCACCGCGCCGGCGGCCGCGGTCCGCTGCTCGGCGACGAAGGCGGCGGCCAGTGGATCGCCCGCGAGGCACTGGCGCTGGTCTGGCGACGCGAGGACGAGGCCCCCGGCGCCTGGACGGATTCGGCGCTGGCGCACCACCTGTTCGACGAACTCGGCGGCGCGGACTGGCCGACCACCCGCGCCTTCATGTACGGCGGCGACAACGCGGCACGGCGCGGCTCGATCGGCCGGCTCGCGCTGGCCGTCGCGCGAGCGGCCGAGGCCGATGATCCCGACGCCCTCGCGCTGCTGCACCGCGCCGGCCGCGAGCTCGCCCGGCTGCCGCTGGCGCTCGTGCGCCGCCTGGGCGTGCGTCCCGTCACCGCCGCCGGACGTGTGCTGCAATTGCACCCGGCGATCGAGGCCGGCCTGCGCGCCGCGCTGCCGCACGACCTGCCCCTCGCCGTTCAACAACCCGACACCGCCCTGGCCGCCGCGCGGCGCGCGGCCCTCGCCCCATGAAGACCAAGCTCCTGACCCTCGCCGCCGCCGCGCTGCTCGCGGCCTGCGCCTCGCCCACGCTGCAGATCGACAAGACGCATGTCTCGGAGAACCAGGACAGCCGCGCGCAGTTCCTGATCCTCCACTACACGGTGCTCGACTTCGACAAGTCGATGAAGGTGCTGACCACCGGCGGCAAGGTCTCCGCTCACTACCTGGTGCAGGACAACCCGTCCAAGGTCTACCAGCTGGTCGACGAGAACCGCCGCGCCTGGCACGCCGGCGTCAGCTACTGGGGCGGCGCGACCAACCTGAACTCAGCCTCGATCGGCATCGAGATCGTCAACGCCGGCTTCACCGACACGCCGCTGGGCCGCGTCTACGCGCCCTATCCGCAGAAGCAGATCGACGACGTCATCCAGCTGACCCGCGAGATCGTCGCGCGCCACGGCATCCGTTCCGATCGCATCCTCGGCCACAACGACATCGCGCCGGGGCGCAAGCAGGACCCGGGTCCGGAGTTCCCCTGGAAGCAGCTCGCCGACGCCGGCCTGATCGCCTGGCCGGACGCGGCGCAGGTGCAGATCAAGCGGGCGATCTACGAGGTCGGCCCGGTGCCCGACGTCAACTGGTTCCAGCAGCGCCTGGCGCAGGTGGGCTACCAGACGCCGCGCACCGGCGAGTTCGACGTCGCCACCCGCGAGGTGATCAGCACCTTCCAGATGAAATACCGTCCGGCCAACTTCGCCGGCGACATGGATGCCGAGACCGCCGCGCTGCTGGAGGTGGTCACCACGCCCGGCGGGATGCTCATGAAGCAGCCACGCGCCGCGGACTCGCAGGTGCGCTCGGCGTATTGACCTGGCGCCGCCTGCCTTGCTGAACTTCTTCCTCCGCCGCCTGGCCACCTTGCTGCCGACGCTGATCGGCGTGACGCTGGTCGCCTTCGGCCTGATCCGACTGGTGCCGGGCGATCCGATCGCGATCATGATGGGCGAGCGCGCGCTGGACGAGGCCACGCATGCGCGGCTGATGCACGAGCTCGGCCTGGACCAGCCGCTGTGGCGCCAGTACGCGGACTATGTCGGCGGCCTGCTGCACGGTGACCTGGGGCGCTCGCTGGTGTCGCACGAGCCGGTCTCGCACGAATTCCGCGCGCTGTTTCCGGCCACCGCGGAGCTGGCGCTGTTCGCGCTGCTGCTGGCGATCGTGCTGGGCATGGCCCTGGGCATCGCCGCGGCGCTGCGTCGCGGCTCGCTGCTGGACCAGGGCGTGATGGGCGTGGCGACGGTGGGTTATTCGATGCCGGTGTTCTGGTGGGGGCTGATCCTCATCATGCTGTTCTCGGTCGGGCTGGGCTGGACGCCGGTGTCTGGCCGCATCGCCGTCGAGTACGACGTGCAGCGCGTCACCGGCTTCATGCTGATCGACGCGGCGCTGCACGACGAGGCCGGCGCCTGGCGCTCGGCGCTGCGCCACCTGCTGCTGCCGGCGCTGGTGCTGGGCACCAGCACGACGGCGGTGATCGCGCGCATGACCCGCTCCAGCCTGCTGGAGGTGCTGCGCGAGGACTACATGCGCAGCGCCCGCGCCCGCGGCCTGTCGCCGGCGCGGGTGGTGCTGGTGCACGGCCTGCGCAACGCGCTGATCCCCGTCATCACGGTGATCGGGCTGAAGGTCGGCAGTCTGCTGGCCGGCGCGGTGCTGACCGAGACCATCTTCAGCTGGCCCGGCATCGGCAAGTGGCTCATCGACGCCATCGCGCGCCGCGACTATCCGGTGGTGCAGGCCGGCATCCTGATCTCGGCCTGCACCTTCATCGCGGTCAACCTGCTGGTGGACCTGCTGTACGGCGTGGTCAATCCGCGCATCCGCAAGCAGGGCTGAGATGAGCATGAGCGATCCCACCCGCCCGGCGCGGACGAGCCTCCCACGCGAGGTCCCGCCCGTCGTCGCGCCAGCGCTTCCACCCGTGATGCCGCCCGTGATGCCACCCGGCCCGCTGGCCGAGTTCTGGCGCGGTTTCTCCGCCAACCGCGGCGCGCTGGTGGCGCTGGTCGTGTTCACGCTGCTGGCGCTGGCGGCGCTGCTCGCGCCCTGGATCGCGCCGCACGATCCGGTGAGGCAGTACCGCGAGGCGATGCTGACCCCGCCGCTGTGGATGGACGGCGGCCAGGCGCGCTTCCTGCTCGGCACCGATGAACTCGGTCGCGACCTGCTGTCGCGGCTGCTGCACGGCGCGCGCGTGTCGCTCGGCATCGGGCTCGCCTCGGTCGTGCTGTCGCTGATCCCCGGCGTGCTGCTGGGGCTGCTGGCGGCCTTCCACCAGCGGCTGCTGGCGCCGGTCGTGATGCGGCTGATGGACGTGATGCTCGCGCTGCCCGGCCTGCTGCTGGCGATCTGCGTGATCACGGTGCTCGGGCCGGGCCTGATGAACACGGTGATCGCGATCGCCATCGGCAGCCTGCCGGAGTACGTCCGCCTCACCCGTGCCGCCGCGCTCGCCGAGCTCGGCAAGGACTACGTCACCGCCAGCCGCGTCGCGGGCGCGTCGACCTGGCGGCTGATGTTCTCGACGGTGCTGCCCAACTGCCTGGCGCCGCTGATCGTCAACGCCTCGCTGAGCTTCTCGGCCGCGATCCTCGAGGCCGCCGGCCTCGGTTTCCTCGGCCTGGGCGTCCAGGCGCCGATGGCCGAATGGGGCACGATGCTGTCGTCGGCGCGCGACTACATCGTGCGCGCGCCCTGGGTGGTGACGCTGCCCGGGCTCGCGATCCTGGTCTCGGTGCTGAGCGTCAACCTGATGGGCGACGGCCTGCGCGACGCGCTCGACCCGCGCCTGAAGAGGGTCTCGTGATGCTGGAGATCCGTGACCTGCGCGTGCGCTTCGGCGCCTTCCCGGCGGTGGATGGTGTCGACCTCGATGTCGCGCCCGGCGAGGTGCTGGGCATCGTCGGCGAATCGGGCTCCGGCAAGTCGGTCAGCATGATGGCGCTGATGGGGCTGATCGACGCGCCCGGCGTGACCAGCGCCGCCTCGCTGCGCTTCGAGGACCAGGACCTGCTGGCGATGCCCGCGGCCGCGCGCCGACGGCTGGTGGGCAAGGACATCGCGATGGTGTTCCAGGATGCACTGGCCTCGCTCAACCCGAGCTACACCGTCGGCCACCAGATCGAGGAGGTGCTGCGGGCCCATCTCGGCCTGCGCGGCGCGGCGGCGCGGCAGCGCGCGCTGGAGCTGCTGCAGCAGGTCGAGATCCCCGACGCGGCGAGCCGGCTGGGCGCCTATCCGCATGAACTGTCGGGCGGCATGAACCAGCGGGTGATGATCGCGCTGGCGATCGCCTGCTCGCCCAAGCTGCTGATCGCCGACGAACCGACGACGGCGCTGGACGTGACGATCCAGGCCCAGATCATGGACCTGCTGCTGCGCCTGCAGCGCGAGCGCGGCATGGCGCTGGTGATGATCACGCACGACCTCGCGGTGGTGGCGGAGATGGCGCAGCGCGTGGCGGTGATGTACGCCGGCCAGGTGGTCGAGACGGGCTGGCTGCCCGATGTCTTCGAGTCGCCGCGGCATCCCTACACGGCGGCCTTGCTGGCCGCGATCCCCGAGCACAACCACGGCGGACGCCGCCTGCAGGCGCTTCCGGGCATCGTGCCGGGCGCGCTCGACCGGCCGTCGGGTTGCCTGTTCTCGCCGCGCTGCCCGCGGGCGCAGGACCGCTGCCGCGCGCAGCGGCCGGCGCTGGACGCCGGCGTGCGCTGCTTCTATCCGCTGAGCGAGGAGACCGCCGCATGAGCGCCGCCGACGACGCGCCGATGCCGGCGTCCTCGATGCCCGGAGCGGATGCGACGACAGTCGCGGCGCCGGTGCTGCAGGCGCGCGACCTGGCTCGCCACTACCGCGTGAGCCGCGGCTGGTTCGCGCCGGCCGCGACGGTGCGCGCGCTGGACGGCGTGAGCTTCGAGCTGGCGGCGGGCAAGACCCTGGCGGTGGTGGGCGAGTCCGGCTGCGGCAAGTCCACGCTGGCGCGGGCGCTGACGCTGATCGAGGCGCCGAGCGCCGGCACGCTGCGCATCCATGGCCGTGATGCCGCCGACGCGGCCGCGCGCAAGGCCTTGCGGCGCGAGGTGCAGATGGTGTTCCAGAACCCCTACGCCGCCTTGAATCCGCGCAAGACCATCGCGTCGACGCTGGCGGAGCCGCTGGTGATCAACACGACGCTGGGCCGTGCCGAGCGGCGGGAGCGGATCGAGGCGCTGGCGGCCAAGGTCGGCCTGCGGCCGGAGCACCTGCAGCGCTACCCGCACATGTTCTCGGGCGGCCAGCGCCAGCGCATCGCGATCGCGCGGGCGATGGTGATGCAGCCCGGCATCGTGGTCGCGGACGAGCCGACCTCGGCGCTGGACCTGTCGATCCAGGCGCAGATCCTCAACCTGTTCATGGACCTGCAGGAGGAGTTCGGCACCGGCTACGTGTTCATCTCGCACAACCTGGCGGTGGTGGAGCATGTGGCCGACGAGGTGATGGTGATGTACCTGGGCCGCGCGGTGGAACACGGGGACAAGCGCCGCATCTTCGCGCGGCCGCTGCACCCGTACACGCAGGCGCTGATCAGCGCGACGCCGGCGCTGCGTCCGGCCGACCGCCGCCAGCGCATCCGCATCCACGGCGAGCTCCCGAGCCCGCTCAAGCCCCCGACCGGTTGCGCGTTCCACCAGCGCTGCCCGCTGGCCCTGCCGCGCTGCGCCGAGGTCCGCCCCGAACTGCGTAAGCTGGACGGGCGGCTGGTGGCGTGTGATGTGATCTGAGCCTGCGATTGCAAGGGGGGACGCGGCTCAACCCCCCGTTCCAAGTCAGCAATTCGACTGGTCGATGCGATTGCCGATCCGAGCGGGTCCAAGTGAAATGACGTCCCCTTCGTTCCGACAGGTGACCTCATGCCCCTCCGTACGCCCGAGATCTCTACCCCGCCCTTGAGCCGTCCCTACCGACCGCGCCTCGAGGCGACACCCATAATCGTCTCGCCTGAAGGAGCCGATATGGAAGCCAGCGACCACGAACTCACCGTCACCCTCTCCGAGTTCAAGAAGCAGACGGCGCTCGTCCTGGACGCCGCCAACCATCGGCCGATCACCGTGCTTCGCAACGGCCATGCGGCCTTCTACGTGATGGATCCCCTCCTGTACGAGGCCATCATGGACGACCTCGCGGACCAGGCCACCTACAAGAAGACGATCGAGCGCCTCGCGGACAAGTCCACGCTGATCGAGGTCGACCTTGACGAACTCTGAACCGCCACCGGGACCCCGCCCGTATGGCCTGCGCTTCCTTCCGCAAGCCTGGGATGAATGGCGGGCGCTGGACGGATCGATTCGCCAAGCGCTCAAGGGCTTGCTGATCAAGCGACTGCATCGTCCTCATGTGCCGGGGTCGGCGCTGAAGGGCGAGCTCTCCGGCCTCTACAAGATCAAGCTGCTGCGGCAAGGCATCCGCCTCACTTACGGCGTCGAAGACGGCCTGCTGATCGTCATCGTGTTTTGCGTCGGCAAACGGGAAGGCGCCTTGGCCTACCGCATGACGCTGGTCCGCCTCAAGCAGGCGAGAGGGGCGGGCAACGGGCTACCGCTGAAGCCAGCGCCCGCATAACCCGGTGTTATGGTCCAACCGCCCCATTTCAGTTGTGACCGTCGCGCCCGCGTTTCGACAATGCGCCGGCTAGCCCTCCCCCCCGATGCGCCCTGCCCTTTCCCTCTCGCTGGCCGCGTGGCTGCTCGCGGCACTGCCCGTCGTCCAGGCGGCCGATGCCGCCGCGCCCAAGCCGCTGGTCTACTGCACCGACGCCAGCCCCGAGGGCTTCGATCCCGGCCTGTGGGATTCCGCCAGCACCAACAACGTCAACAACCAGATGTTCCAGGGGCTGGTCCGCTTCGAGCGCGGCGGCACCGCGCTGCAGCCGGCGCTCGCCACCGCCTGGACCATCAGCCCCGACGCCCGCGTCTTCACCTTCACGCTGCGCGAGCACGTCCGCTTCCACACCCGCCCGTGGTTCACTCCCACGCGGCCGATGAATGCCGACGACGTGCTGTTCACCTTCGGCCGCTTCCTCGACCGCGAGCACCCGTTCAACAAGGCCTTCCCCGCCAACTTCATCTATCCGCAGAACCTGGGCCTGGCCAAGGCGATCACGAAGATGGAGAAGCTCGACGACCGCACCGTCCGCTTCACCCTCGCGCAGCCCAACGTCACCTTCGTCACCTGGTTCGCGATGGCCTTCGCCGGCATCCAGTCGGCCGAGTACGGCGCCCAGCTGCTGCGCGAGGGCAAGGCCGCGCAGATCAACCGCCTGCCCATCGGCACCGGTCCCTACCGCTTCCGCAGCTATGCCAAGGACGACGTCGTCCGCATGGAAGCCAACCCCGACTACTGGGGCGAACCGCAGAAGACGCAGAAGCTGATCTTCACCATCAGCCGCGAGGCCGCGGTGCGAGTTCAGAAGCTGCTTGCCGGCGAATGCCAGATCACCTCGCCGCTGCGCGACATCGACGTCGGCGCCATCGACCGCCATCGCGAACGCATCCGGCTGGAGAAGATCCAGGCGCTCAACATCTCCTACCTGTCCTTCAACCTGCGCAAGCCGCCGACCGACAACCGGCTGGTGCGCGAGGCGCTGGACATCGCCGTCGACCGCGACGCGATCTTCCGCGCGCTGTTCCCGCGCGGCGACGCGATGCAGGCGGTCAACCCGTTCCCGCCGGCCATCCCGGGCTACAACCGCACGCTGAAGAACGAGTACGACCCCAAGCGCGCCAAGGCCCTGCTCCGGCAGGCCGGCTTCCCGGACGGCCTGGACATCGACCTCTGGGCACTGCCCGTCACGCGCCCGACCAATCCCAACGGCCAGTTGATGGCGCAGCTGATCCAGCAGGACTGGGCCCGCATCGGCGTGCGCGCGCAGATCCGCACCTACGAATGGGGCGAGTACCTCAAGCGCGCCAACGCCGGCGAGCACTCGGTCTACATGAGCGGCTGGTCCGGCGAGAGCGGCGACGCCGACGACTTCCTGACGCCCAACCTCAGCTGCGCCACCAACAAGTCGGGCGTCAAGTTCTGCAACCCCGAGTTCGAGCGCCTGATCGACGCGGCCCGCGCCACGCCCGACCAGGCGCGGCGCATCGCGCTCTACGAGCAGGCGCAGGTGATCTTCAAGCGGGAGCGCCCGTGGATCACGATGGCACACTCGACGGTCTACATCCCCACCAGCAAGGACCTGCGCGGCTTCAGGATGCAGCCCAACGGCGGGGTGGTCTTCGAGAACGTCTACCGTGAATAAGCCTGCTCTTCCTCTTCGCGCGCCGGCCCGAGCGCCGGGCCGCCCCCGGCCGGGCCGGGCCCCCTCGGGGGGCCGGACGACGTATTCGCCGGCCGGGGGGCCGACATGAGGCTTCGTCACATTGAAGTCTTCCACGCCATCATGCAGGCCGGCACGATCAGCGGCGCGGCGCAGCTGCTGCACATCTCGCAGCCGGCCGTGACGAAGGTGCTGCAGCACTGCGAGCTGCAGCTGGGCATGCCACTGTTCGACCGCGTGCGCGGCAAGCTGTATCCGACGCCGGAAGCGCAGCGGCTGTTCGTCGAGATCGACAAGCTCAACCGCGACCTGGTCGCGATCCGGCGCCTGGCGGCCAACCTGCGCGGCGGCGAGTCCGAATCGCTGCGCCTGATGGCCACGCCGACGCTGGGCGCCGCGGTGATTCCGGCGGCGATGACGCACTGGGCGCAGGCCTTCCCGCGCAGCCGCTGCCAGCTCAGCACCAACCACACCCGCGAGATCGTCTCGGCGCTGCTGCTGGGCGAAGCCGACCTGGCGCTCAGCCTGCAGGACCCGCGCCACCCCGGCATCAAGGCCGAGGTGCTGGCCAGCGGCACGATGATGGCGCTGTGCCCGGTGCAGGGCCCCGAGGCGCAAGGCAGCGGCCCGCTGCCGCTGGAGGAGATCCAGTCCGAGCTGATCGCGATGGCCGAGGACGACCCGCTGGGCCACATGCTGCACAACGCCAGCGAGGCCGAGGGCCGGCACCTGGACAGCCGCATCACCGTGCAGACCTACCAGCTCGCCCGCGCGCTGGTGGAGGCGGGCGTGGGCATGACCGTCGTCGATCCGTTCACCGCCGCGTCGGCGGACCCGACCCGGGTCAAGGTCCGGCCGCTGGCGCCGCCGATGGCCATCCACCTCTACCTGCTGACCTCCGCCAGCGCGCCGCTGGCCCAGGCGGCGCGCCGGCTGGTCACCTACCTGCGGGACGCGGCCCGCGCCAACCTGGACAGCCTCGCCGGATGAATGCCATTCCCTGCGAAGAGATCGCGGCGCACACCGAGTTCCGCTCGCTGCTCACCATCCCCGGCATCGCGGTGGACCTGCGCTACGCGACGCCGGACAACTTCGTCGGCCGCAACGTCTACGGCGGCCTGGACTGCGCCTTCCTGCGCCGCGAGGCCGCCGATGCGCTCGCCGAGGCGGCCGCCTGGCTGGCTCGCCACTGCCCGGGCATGACGCTGGTGGTGCTGGATGCGCTGCGACCGCAGCGGGTGCAGGAAGCGCTGTGGGCCGAACTGGAGGGCACGCCGCTCACCAGGTACCTGGCCCACCCGGCGCGGCGCTCGATCCATTCATTCGGCATGGCCGTCGACGTGACCCTGCTGGACGATCAGGGCCGCGAACTCGACATGGGCACCGGTTTCGACGAAATGACGCCGGCCTCGCACCCCGAGTTCGAGGCCGAGCAGCTCGCCGCGGGCGGCCTCACCCCGGACCAGCTGCGCCATCGCGGCTGGCTGCGCGCGGCGATGCGCCATGCCGGCTTCCAGACCATCACGACCGAGTGGTGGCACTTCGACTTCGGCGACCGCGAGCGCGTGCGCCGCGAACTGCCGCTGGTGCTGTGAACGGCGACCGGCGCCACCCGCCTGCTTCTTCCGGAGTTCCTCATGACCGCTTCCCGCCGCCACCTCCTCACCGGCGCCGCCGCGGCCGCCGCACTGGGCGCGCTGTCGCCGGCGGGGGCGCAGACCGCCGCGCCGGCCCGCGCCGCACGGCCCAATGCCGCGCCCGAGCTGCTGCGCGCGCGGCGCCTGCGCCCCGGCGACACGATCGCGCTGGTCAGCCCCGCCAACGCGACCTATGAGCGCGAGCCGCTGGAGATCGCCGTCGAGTCGCTCGAGGCGCTGGGTTTCAAGGTCAAGCTCGGGGCCAACGTGCGCGGCCGTTACGGCCAGTTCGGCGGCACCGACGTGCAGCGTGCCGCCGACATCAACGACGCCTTCGCCGACGACGAGGTGGCCGGGATCCTGGCCCTGACCGGCGGGTCGGGATGCAACCGCATCGTCGACAAGCTGAACTACGCGCTGATCCGGCGCAAGCCGAAGTTCTTCGGCGGGTTCTCGGATCTGACCAGCCTGGTCAACGCGATCCACAAGCAGACGGGGTTGATCACCTTCCACTGCCCGGTCGCGGGCTCGGAGTGGAACGAGTTTTCGCTCCAGCATTTCCGCGCCGTGGCGATGGACGCGCAGGCCGACCTGCTGCAGAACCCGCAGGGCGAGCGCGGGGCCCACCTCGTCCAGCGCGAGGACCGCATCAGCACGCTGCGACCGGGCCTGGCGCGCGGACCGCTGGTGGGCGGCAACCTGGCGGTGCTGAGCTCGCTGGCCGGCTCGCCCTACTTCCCCGACACGCGGGGCGCGATCCTCTTCCTCGAGGAGGTCAACGAGTACATCTACCGCGTCGACCGCATGCTGTCGACGCTGCGGCTGTGCGGCGCGCTGGACCAGCTGTCGGGCGTGGTGCTGGGCAAGTTCACCCAGTGCGGGCCCGGGGATGGGAGCTACGGCACGCTGACGCTGGATGAGGTGTTCGACGACTACTTCCTGCCGCTCAACATCCCGGTGTACCGCGGGGCGATGATCGGCCACATCAAGCGCAAGTTCACCGTGCCGGTGGGGCAGCCGGCGGAAATGGACGCGACCGCGGGAACGGTGCGCTTGCTGTCGCCGGCGGTGAGCTGAAGACCCTCACCCTCTGCGCTCATTGCCGCGCCACCCAATCGACCAGCGCGTCGATGGCGGGGCGCGCCTTCATCGCCTGCTCGTCGTTGACGATGGCGACGACGATCCAGGTCCGGCCGGTCGAGTCCGGCACGTAGCCCGCCAGCGCCACGACGTCGCGCAGCGTGCCGGTCTTCATGCGGGCGCGGCCCTCAGCCGCCGTGCCCTTCATGCGCCGCGCCAGCGTCCCGTCGACGCCCGCCACCGGCAGCGTCGCCAGCAGCTCCGGCCCGTGCGGCCCGCGCGCCGACGCCCCCAGCATCGCCGCCAGCTGTGCGGCGGTCGCCCGCTCCGTGCGCGACAGGCCTGAGCCGTTCTCCAGCGTCATGCCCGTGATGTCGATGCGCTGCGCCGCGAACCAGTCGCGCACGACGCGCGCGGCAGCCTGGCGCGTGTCCTCGCCCGGCTGCGCCGCCGCGGCGCCCAGCCGCAGGAACAGCAGCCGCGCCAGCGCGTTGTCCGAGGCCTTCATCACCGGCCGAAGCAGCTCCGCCAGCGGGCGGTCCCGATGCTGGACCAGCACGCGCGCGCCCTCGGGCGTCGCGCCCTCGCGGATCTCGCCCGACAAGCTCCCGCCGAGCTCACCCCACAGCTGGCGCAAGGCCTGCGCCGTCTCCCACTGCCGGTCCAGCACGTTCAGCGACTGCGTCACCTGGCAGCCGCGCGGGAACTCCCCCGCCAGCACCAGCCGGCCCGCACCGCCGGGCAAGGGCTCGAAGCGCGACGGCATCCAGCCGTCATCCCAATCCTTGCAGGACTTGTCGTTGAGCCTCACCGCGCTGGTGTCGATCACCAGGGCGCCGAATTGCGGGAAAGGCCGCACCGTCAGCCCGCGCTCATCGGCGGCGAGGTCGTACTGCAGCAGGCTGCCGTTGAGGTGCAGCGCGTCGGGGATGACGTTGTAGGGAAATTCCGCCTGCTCGTCGAAGCGCGGCGCGTCGATGTCCAAGCGCGACGGCTGGAACAGGCCGCGGTCGACGACGATGCCGCCACCCAGTTCGCGCACGCCGTGGCGCTCCCGCAGCTCGCGCAGCATCGCCCACAGCGCGGGCCAGTCCAGGTCCGCGTCGGCCCCGCCCTTGAGCACCAGCGGCCCGTCGAGTCGCCCATCACGGACCTCGCCCGCGGCCAGCAGCTGCGTCTGCCCGCGGCTGCTCGGCCCCAGCCGGTCCAGCGCGACCACCGCGGTGATCGTCTTCATCGTCGAGGCCGGCGCCATCGGCCGGTCCGCGTTCAGGCGCAAGCCGGTGCCGGGCGCTTCCAGCGGATGGGCCACCACCGCCAGCGAGGCGGCCGGCACGCCGGCCTCGCGCAAGGCGGCCTGGACCGGCGCGGGCGGCGTGTCGATGAAGGTGGCGCAGCCGGTCGTGGCCAGCGCGGCGACCAGGAGGGCAAGGGCGGTGATCGATCGCATGAGGGGCGACTGTATCGGCCCGGCGCCTTTGCATTCCCGCAGGTTATGGACGCGCGACAAGCATTCATCGGGACGGAAGCAACAAATGGGTGAGGTTCCTAGGACCTTGAAATCGTCTCGTGCTTGAAGATCGTTCGCAGCTCGCAACAGGTCGATCGCCAATGGTCGCGCCTCCGTCGTTGGCGGCGTTGCAGGACGCCGGGTCCGGTTAACAAGGAGAAGGTCGTGAAACTGAATCAACTCGCTCGCTGTCTCGTGGTGGTGGGGCTGGGCGCCCATGCGGCGGCCTGGTCGCAGGAGGTCCAGAAGATGGAGCGGGTGGAGATCACCGGCTCGAGCATCAAGCGCATCCAGGACGAAGGCGCGCTGCCGGTGCAGACCATCTCCCGCCGGGACCTGGACCGCCAGGGCATCGTGTCTGCCGAGCAGCTGATCGCCACACTCTCGGCCAACGGCAACGGCCTGGACAACCTGGCCTCCAATGCCGACGTGGTCTCGGGCCAGGCGCGGGGCAACAACGGCGCGACCTCCGCCAACCTGCGCCTGCAGGGCGCCAACGCGACGCTGATCCTGCTGAACGGCCGCCGCATCGCCGCGCACGGCCTCAACGGCGGCGTCGTCGACCTGAACCAGATCCCGATGGCCGCCATCGAGCGCGTCGAGGTGCTCAAGGACGGCGCCTCCTCGACCTACGGCACCGATGCCGTGGGCGGCGTCATCAACTTCATCCTGCGCAAGGACTACCAGGGCCTGCAGGCCAGCGCCTTCACCGACGTGACCGAACACGGCGGCGGCAACATCTACCGCGCGTCGCTGACCGGCGGCGCCGGCAACATCGACAAGGACGGCTTCAACCTGCTGGCGGTGCTGTCGGTGACCGACAACAAGCGCCTGGACGGCTCGCAGCGCGATTTCGTCAACAGCTTCCAGCCCGATCGCGGCCTGTCGCCGGACACGCGCGGCACGCCCTTCGCGACGCTGTTCCTGCCCACGACGACGGGCACGACCATCCGCAACGTGCTGAGCCGCCCGGGCTCCAACGCCAACACCGGCCCGCTGTACAACGGCGCCGCGATCAACAGCGTCAACATCCTGGACCTGCCCGGCCAGGCCGGTTGCGCCTCGCAGCCGGGCATGGGGCCGTATGCGGAGAAGCTGTGGAACTCGGCCTCCGCCTCGCCGGCCAACCAGTTCGGCTGCGCCTGGGACACCGGACGCGCCGCGGTCATCCAGCAGCCGGTCAAGAACACCAACCTGGTCACCCGCGGCCAGCTCAAGCTCGGCGAGCACCTGCTGACCGGCGAGCTGCTGCTGGGCAAGTCGGAGTCGACCAAGTACTTCTCGCCCAACCAGATCAGCAGCGCCGCGTCGACCTCGACGCTGGGCCTGCCCAATGGGACGACCACGCGCAACCCCTTCGCCGACCTGGCCTATCCGTCCAGCGGTGCCGGCTACCAGCGGGTGTTCGACGCGCTGGTGGCGCAGTTCCCCTCGCTGGCCGCCAACCAGGGCCTGCCGATGACCTTCCGCTGGCGCTGCATGGAATGCGGCGAGCGCGCCATCGGCACCGACACCGACACCGGCCGCTACCTGCTGAGCCTGGACGGCCCGCTGCCCTTCCTCAAGGACTGGGACTACAAGGCCGGCGCCTCGCACGCCTACAGCAAGAGCACCTCGACGCTGGGCAGCGGCTATCACAACTACGTCGGCCTGGCCAACCTGATCAACACCGGCGTGCTCAATCCCTTCCTGCTGGCGGGCGAGTCGCAGACGCCGGCGGCGCTGGCGGCGCTCAACGCCATCTCGGCGGCGGGGACGGAGCTCTATGGCGGCAAGTACACGACCGACCAGTTCGACGCCACCGTGTCGGGCCCGGTCTTCAAGCTGCCGGCGGGCGAGGTGATGGCGGCGCTGGGCGTGGACTACCGCATCGAGAAGTACCGCTTCGACGGCAACACCTCGGTCAACACCAACGACATCAACACCTGGGTCTACAACGCGCCGTTCGACAACATCAACGCGCTGAGCGGCGTGAAGCGCAAGGTGGGCGCGATCTTCGGCGAAACCATCATCCCGATCGTCAAGAACCTCGACCTGAACCTGTCGGTGCGCTATGACAAGTACACCGGCTTCGGCAGCACGACCAACCCGAAGGCGTCGGTGCGCTACCAGCCGCTGGAGAGCCTGGTGTTCCGCGCCTCGTACAGCACCGGCTTCCGGGTGCCCACCTTCAACCAGCTGTTCAATGGCGTGACCGAGTCGCCCTACACCGGCGCCGGCGTGCCGGATCCGGCGACCTGCCCCGGCAACGTGGTGAGCAACGCGCCGGGCTGCCAGGCGATCACCTTCAACACGCTCTTCGGCGGCAAGCCGGACCTGCGGCCGGAGGAGTCGAAGATGTCCAACATCGGCTTCGTGTGGCAGCCCTCGCCGGCCTTCAACATGAGCGTCGACCTGTGGGACATCAAGCGCGACGGCCAGATCCAGAGCCTGACGCTGTCGCAGATCCTGAACAACTATCAGCTCTTCCCCGAGGCCTTCCTGCGTGACAGCACCGGCGCGCTGAAGATCGTCGACACGCGCTGGATCAACACCGGCGAGACGCGCACGCGCGGGCTGGAGCTGTCGATGCGCGGCAGCACGCCGCTCAACGGCGGCCGCCTGACGGCCGGCCTGGATGGCACCTACCTGCTGGAGAAGAAGTCCAAGCTGCTGGACAACGTGCCCTTCGGGCCGAGCGAGGTCGGCCGCTTCACGCGCTCGAGCGAGCTGGGCCTGCGCTGGAAGCACAGCGCCTACATCACCTACGCCTATGGCGACTGGGCCTGGTCGCTGCGCCAGCAGTACTCGACGGGCTACTACGGCTACGTGCCGCCGGGCATCGCCAACGGCAACGCGACGGCGCCGGCCTTCGACCCGTGGGTCAAGCCGTACTACCTGCACCACGTCAGCGTGGCCTACACCGGCATCAAGAACCTGACGATCACGGCCGGCATCAAGAACATCCTCGACCAGGACCCGCCGTTCGCGAACAGCTACGACAGCAACACCGGCTCGGGCAGCTCGTGGGAGCCGCGTGTCGCCGACCCGCGCGGGCGCTCGTTCACGCTGGGACTTGACTACAAGTTCTTCTGATCGCTCCGATGGCCTGCCGCCTCGCGCGGCGGCCTCGGACACACGAAAGCCCGCCGGGGAACCGGCGGGCTTTTTTACGCCTTGCCGCCCAGTGCGGCCGAGGTCAAGGGGAAGACGCGCTTCACGCCCTGCTCCCGGATCGTGTGCAGGAATCGCAGGAGCGGACCGGTCGGTCGATCCAGCCCTTGCTCGTAGCGGCGCAGCAGCCGCGCTGTCGTGCTGAGCATGTTCGCGAAGACATAGAGGCTGAGGTCCGCCTCCTCCCGGATGGCCCGGACCTCGTCGGGCGTCAGCGGCGCCGGCGGTGCAATGCCGCACCAGGCCAGGCGCTGGAAATGCTCACCGCTGACCAACCCGCAGGCGTGCATGCCGCGTCCGGTCTTCACCATTCGATCAATCGAGTCGTACTTGCGCTTGCGCATCACAGATCACCTCCGTCAGAAATCCAGAATTGATTGCGGCATCCCGCTGAACGATGAAGCCATCGCGTTTGCCGGCGCCGGATCGTGTGATCCGCTTCTTGAAGAGTCCACTACCAAGATCTGCATCGATCAGGCCGCGTTCCATTTCAGCCACGGCACGGCAGAGATCACCGTCTGCGCATGCCCTGCTTGCGCCTCCACTTTTGAAAGCCTGGGGCCAGATAGACGGCGCGAGCCATGTCGACCTCCTCGCATCTTCGTGGACGAGAAGAGTGCCAGGCCTTGCGTGCCAAGTCGTCGCCCTGAGGTCGGCCCTCCGATGGGGGGCAAGCTGTTGCCTGCGGAGACCTCCGCATGCCTTTGTCGTTGTGGCATCGATGCTGCGCAAACGCGTTCCTTGACGCGATCGGAGTGGTTGTCATGTGCTCCGGATCAAGATGTCCCGCTCCCAGCCCCAGGGCACATACGAGCGCTACGGGGCAGCATGCTGATCTGGAGTACTCGACCGTGTGCCATTCCGTTCCACATTCCGACGCCCCGCTCTTTCCCACATCGACGCGCCGCTTCCCTCGCGATCTGCCCCGCGACTGCCCGCCGAGCAATGCCACGCTCCGCCATCAGGCGGTCTATCGCATCGTCAAGGCTGCACCGCCGACCCGGGAAGACTTCCGCACCCACGCAGAGCTTGGCACCGCGACACGCGCCGATCCATGTCGGCGAGCCGCGCTCTCCGTCTTCTCGACCTGGCGCCAGGCCCGCCATCGCCAAATGAGTTCGCCGCACCTCGGTGGACACATCGCGAAGGCCTCGTTGACGCCCAGGCATGGTCCGATCAGCCAGCCCCAGACCAATGGACACATGGACTGGTGGCCCTCCGACGACATGCCGGTACCGTCTGACTTCGAGGTGACGACCCATGACCATTGATCTCACCTTCCAGTCCAAGCTGCCCAATGGGCTGCTGCCGATCCCGCTCGTGGAAGAGCGCGTGCTGTACGAGGCGGAGCAACCCATCGTCTACTTGACCCGCAACACGCACAGGCAGGTCATGCTGGCGTATCTCGCGGGAGAGGACGCGCAATTTCGCTTCACGCTGCTGGCGCCGATCTCAGATCGCGACTTGCAGCTGCTTGAACAAGGCCAACTGAGCCTCCGGGATGCGCTGACCGGAACATGGATGTGGCTACTGCGCGAGAGCCAGCTCACCGGTGACGTGGGGCTGTGGTCGGTGAGCGTCGAACAGATGCCCAAGGACCATCTGCCACTGCCGGGGACACCGTTGCTGCCGGAACACGACCTGATCGAACCGGCCCCGCCCGTCGAGCGGCGCAGCGCTCACGCAAGGCCGACGTTCGGCGCCTCGCCGATCTGCGCTGGACGCTAGGTCAGACGGCGAGCGTCCCCGCCACCGGATCCAGCGTCACCGCGACACCGATCGGCAGCGGAAGGTTCGGCGACGTATGGCCGCTTGACCAACCGGCAAGCACCGGCACGCCGAGCCCGCCGAAGTAATCGGCCAGCACCTCATCCGGCGAGTCCGCATCGCTGAAGCTGCCCAGCAGCACGGCCGTCAGCTGGTCGAGCGCGCCGCTCAGGCGCAGCTGGCACAGCAGGCGATCGATCTTGTAGGGGTCCTCCCCGACGTCCTCGAGGAACAGCACCGAGCCCCGCAGGTCCGGCATGAACGGCGTACCCAGCAGCGCCACGAGCACCGCGAGATTGCCTCCCGTGAGCACGCCGCGAACGGGTGCTGTCCCGCGATTCAGCGGGTGCGGTGCGAGCGCGGGCCCAAGCCGCTCTCCTTCCCGCAGACCCCGCCGCAGCCGCTCCGCGAGCGCGACGGCATCGGCCCATCCCGACTCCCCCTTGCACCAGTCCGAGGCCGGCATCGGCGCATGCCAGCTGGCGAGGCCCTCCTGCTGTCGCAGTGCCATCAGCGCCGTCAGGTCGCTGTAGCCGATCAGCGGCTTGGGGAAGCGGCGCAGCAGCGCGCGATCGATCCGGTCCAGCAGCCGCATGCAGCCGTAACCGCCGCGCAGGCCGATGACGGCGTCGACGTCGGGATCGGCCAGCGCGGCCTCCAGGTCGTTCAGCCGCCGGTCGTCGTCCGCCGCGAGATGGCCGAGGAACGCGGGGCCCGCGCAACCCGGGAACACCTTCGCGCGAAAGCCCAGCCGCTCGATCATCGGCACGACCTGATCGAGCCTGCCTTCGCGCGGCGGACCGGCGGGGGCGATGATGCCGAGGCAGGCGCGCTCGGGCAGGGGAGGCAGCAGCATGGGGGTGGAAGGCATCACGATCAACCGTCGAGTTCAGGCTTCGAGCCACGCCGCCATCCGGGCGTCGATCGCGGCGCCGAGCGCCGGGATGCGCCACGTCGTCGGGCAGCGGGGATCGGGAGCGTAGCGCGACCCAAGGCTGGTCAGCAGCGCGATCAGGTAATGGCGCCGGCGCGGCGCGATGCCGCGCACGATGCCGGCATCGGACGCGTAGTTCTCCGTGTTGCCGGTCTTGTGCGCGAACCAGACCTCGCCGCCGGCCGCGAAGCGCCGCAGGTCGCCGGGCAGCGACACCTCGCCCGCCCGCAGCGAGCCGTCGGGCTGGAGCCACCGGCCCGGCAAGCGCGCCGGCAGTCCCGGCACCCAGCCCGGCACGCCCGCCAATGCACCACTCGACAGCACCTGATGCAGCGCCTGGTCCTGCAACGCATGCATCGCCTGGTTGCGGCTCTCGGGCGACAGCCGCGGCGCGTCGGCGGGCAGCCAGGGCGCGCGCGGCGTGGTCGGGTCCAGCCACCAGAGCAGGCGCACCGTGTCCCACGCCGTCATCTGGATCTGCCCGACGCCGGACCCCGCCGCGTTGCCCCAGCCGCCCTCGGCCGTCGTGTTGGCCAGGCGCAGCGTCGTCAGCCCGAGCGACGCGAACAGCGCATGCAGCTCGTTGCGCACCTCGCGTCCTCCGTCGCGGCGGATCGCACCGGCCGCATGCATCAGCGTCACCAGCGCCGAGGTCGCCTCGTTGCTGCTCCAGGTGACCATGTCATAGGCCCAGTCGGCCACCACGCGCTCGCGGCCGCCATATTCCAGCGACTGCCACCAGCCAGCGCGTCCCTGGTCGACCAGCCGCCCGATGCCGACCAGCACCATCAGCTTCAGCAGCGACGCCGGATAGGGCGCGACCACGCGGCCGCCGCCCTCGCCCACGGCGCCCGCGAGTGGCACCCAGTCCATCGCGGACCAATCCGAGCCCGGGCGCCACGCGATCGAGTTCCCTTCGGCATCGCGCTGGTCCGCCAGGAAGCGCAGGTTGCGCACCGGCCCGCCATCGGCCGGCAGCGCGGCGATCAGGCCGTGCGGATGCTCGCGCGAGAACGCCACGTTCGCCCACACCGGCGGTCCGGATTCGGGGAAGGCCGCGACGGCCAGGTCGATGCTGGGGAAGTGCCGGATCGGTCGCCCCTCGTCCTGCGGATCCAGCGTCGCGCCGAAGTCCTGCGCCAGGACCGCCTCGCGCAAGGCCTGGGCCAGGGCGGCGTGGGTCAAGGGCTGGGCGGGACGGGGGCCTGGACGAAGCGGCGCGCGGCTGTCCGCCGGCGCGGCGGGCGATGGCGCCGTGGGCGAGGGCGCGGTGCGTCCGTCCGTCACCGCGAGCCCTCAGGCGGCACGCAGCTGCAGCCCGTCCAGCGTGATCGGGCTGGGCTTGCCGGACACCAGGTCGGCCACGATGCGGGCCGAGCCGAAGGAGAAGGTGAAACCCAGGGCGCCATGGCCGACATTCAGCCACAGCCCGCGCAGCGGGGTCTCGCCCAGCATCGGCGCGCCGGACGGCGTGGCCGGCCGCAGCCCGGCCCAGGGCACCGCGCGGTCGTAGTCGGCGGCCTTCGGGAAGGTCTCGCGCACATTGCGCTGCAGGGCCGCCAGGCGCTTGGGATCGATGCGGGTGTCCTCGCCGACCAGGTCGACCATCGCCGCCACGCGCAGCTGCTGACCGATGCGGGCGTAGAGCGTCTTGCGTTCGAAGTCGGTCACGCTGACGGTCGGCGGACGGTGCACGCCGTTGATCGGCGCGGACAGGCTATAGCCCTTGAGCGGATACAGCGGCAGCCGCAGGCCGACGAGCTCCGCCAGCGCCGCGCTCTGCAGCCCGGCCGCCAGCACAACCCCGCCGGTCGCCAGTTCGCCCTGGTCGGTGCGCAGCGCGACGACGCGTTCGCCCTCGACGACGAAACCGGTCGCATGCGCCTGCAGCCGCCCCTGGAAATTCGGATGCCGCGCGAGGCGCTCGCCCAGCTGGACGCTGAGCGCGTGGCAATCGGCCACGGCCTCGCCCGTCGTGAAGATGCCACCCGCGAGCCAGTCCGCGCCGCCATCGCCCAGCGCGGGTTCGATGGCGAGGCATTCGTCCCGGGTCAGCGCGCGTTCCGGTCCGCCCGGCGCGCGCGCGGCCACGCGGGCGAATTCCTCTGCCTTCCGGTAGACGACCAGCTTGCCGGGGGTGCGCAGCTCGATGGCGTCGAGGGCCGCGTGGCGTTGCAGTTCGCCGAAGCATTGCTGGCTGAAGGCGCCCAGTTCGAGCAGGCGCTCGGTGGTGCGCTGGTTGATCGGACCGCGGCAATGGGCCAGGAAAGCTGCAAGCCAGCGCCATTGCGCAGCGGTGCCATCGGGCTTGAAGCGCAGCGGGCCGTCGGGGTCCAGCAGCCAGCGCAGCGCCTTCAGCGGCACGCCGGCATCGGCCAGCGGCGACACGTAGCGGTAGCTGAGCTGCCCGCCGTTCGCCCGGCTCGCGCCGGTGGCGAGCGCGGCCTCGCGCTCCACCAGCGTCACCCGGTGCCCCGCCTCCGCCAGGGCCCAGGCGGTGGTGACGCCAACGACGCCGCCACCGATCACCACGAGTTGCTTCATCCCGGACGAATTCATTCTTGAATGGTCCGGGAGGGTACGGATTCGCGCCGGCCTCAGCCAATGAAAGCGAGGCCGCCACCCATAACCCTGTTGAATGCGCGCAAATGCGGTGCCAACCGGGTTACACCCTCTCCCCGCCGCGCGGGGAGAGGGTGGGGGTGAGGGGTCTTTCGATCTGCCTGAGCGCTACGGCGAGAACCCCCTCACCCTACCCTCTCCCCCCCCCGGGGGGAGAGGGAATGATGCGGATCTGCCTCGACAGGCGCAGAGCACGCCAGCCGAATTACTCCTTTCCTTCTCCCTGGGGAGAGGGGATAAGAAAGAGCGGTCCGTTCAGGCCAGCACGGCTGCCATCGCGTTCGCGGTGGCTTCGACATTGCGGGTGTTCAGGCCGGCGATGCACATCCGGCCCGAGCGCAGGATGTAGACGCCGAATTCCTCGCGCAGGCGGTCCACCTGCTCCGGCGTCAGCCCGGTGTAGCTGAACATGCCGCGCTGCGTCAGGAAGTAATCGAAGTTGCGCCCCGGAATCTTGGCCGTGATGACCTCGAACAGCGCGTTGCGCATCGCCAGGATGCGCTCCCGCATCTCCTCGACCTCGCCTTCCCACAGCGCGCGCAGCGCCGGGTCGCCCAGCACCTTGGCCACGACCTGGCCGCCATGCATCGGCGGGTTGGAGTAGTTGCGGCGGATGGTGAACTTCAGCTGGCCCAGCACGTTGGCCGCCTGCGCCGCGTCGGGGCACACGACCGAGAGCGCGCCGCAGCGCTCGCCGTACAGGCTCATGTTCTTGGAGAAGCTATTGGCGACGAAGAAGCTCAGCCCCTCGGCGGCCAGCGCGCGGATCGCGAAGGTGTCCTGCTCCAGGCCGTCGCCATAGCCCTGGTAGGCCAGGTCCAGGAAGGCGATCAGCTCGCGCTCCTTCAGCACCGGGATCAGCGCGTCCCATTGCGACTGCGACAGGTCCACGCCGGTCGGGTTGTGGCAGCACGCATGCAGCAGCACGATGCTGCGCGCCGGCGCCTCCGACAGCGCCTGCAGCATCGCGTCGAAGCGCAGGCCGCCGGTCTTGGCGTCGTAGTACGGGTAGCTGCGGCACTCCAGCCCCGAGCCCTCGAAGACGGCGCGGTGGTTGTCCCAGGTCGGGTCGCTCAGGTAGATGGCGCTGTCGGGGAAGTAACGCTTGATGAAATCCGCGCCCACCTTCAGGCCGCCCGACGAGCCCACGCCCTGGATGGTCGCCACCCGGTTGCTCTTGAGCGCCTCGCTGTCGGCGCCGAACAGCAGCTTCTGCACCTCGGTGCGGAAATTGGCGGCACCTTCCATCGGCAGGTAGGGCCGGGCGCCGGCCTGCTCCACCACGGCCAGCTCGGCCCGGCGCACCGAATCCAGCATCGGGATGCGGCCGTCGTCGTCGAAGTAGATGCCGATGGACAGGTTGATCTTCTGCGTGCGCGGGTCCTTCTGGAAGGCCTCGTTCAGGCTGAGGATGGGATCGCCCGCGTAGGCGTCGACGTGCTGGAACATGCTGGGAACTCCAGGTTGGACAAACGGCGGCGGCCATTATCCCCAGCCGGACCCCGCCGCACCGCAACAGCCCCGCCGCCGGCGCACCGGTACAGCACGACGACAATGCCGGCTTCGCATCACCTGCCCCACCGAATCACATGATCACCGACTTCAACGCGCGTGGCGCCGCCTGCCTGCCGGGCCACCTGGGCATCGAGATCGTCGAGGTCGAGAAGGGCCGCGTCCACGCGCGGCTGCCCGTGCGTCAGCAGGTCATGGCGCCCAACGGCTACCTGCATGCCGGCAGCGTCGTCACGCTGGCCGACACCTGCTGCGGCTACGGCTGCATCGCCTCGCTGCCGGACGGCGCCAGCAACTTCACCACCGTCGAGCTCAAGTCCAACCACCTGGGCACCGCCCGCGACGGGGTCATCGAATGCAGCGCCGTGGCCGTGCACATGGGCCGCACGACGCAGGTCTGGGACGCGACCGTCAGCCACAACGGCAAGACGATCGCGCTGTTCCGCTGCACGCAGATGGTCCTGTATCCGAAGGCTTGAGCCCTCCCGGAATCAGCGACGGGATCGTCAGAGCGCCTTGCCGCTGCCGATGGCCATCACCAGGCGCGTGACCAGCACGAGCTTGGGCGCGATGGCGTCGATGACGACGAACTCGCTGTCGCTGCTGTGCGCGCCGTAGCCGCGCACGCCCAGGCCCTCGATCACCGGCGCCTTGGTCGCCAGCGCGGCATAGGCCGCATCGGTGCCGCCGCCGGTGGGACGGTCACGGACGACCAGCTCCAGCTTCTGCTCGTCGGCCAGCGCCTTGGCCTTGGCGGCCAGCGCGCGCGAGGCCTCCGTCGCCTGCAGCGGCGGCCGGCGGCGGTCGAAGCTCAGCGTGATCTCCGACTCCGGCAGCAGCTTGTTCTGGATGCGCTTGCGCAGCTCGGCCTCCATGCCGTCGAAATCGGCGACGCGGTCCGCGCGCGCGTCGCCGTTGGCCTCGGCCCGCTCCGGGATCGCGTTGCGGACCGAGCCCGCCTTGGCCATCGTCCAGTTCAGGTGCTTCCCGTTCTTCGGGTCGGACAGGTCGCGGGTCTGCATGATCTGGTGGGCCATCTCGTACAGCGCGTTGACGCCCTTCTCCGGCGCCGCGCCCGCATGCGACGAGCGCCCCTTGACCTTCAGGTCCACCGAGGCGATGCCGCTGGTGGCCAGCCGCACCGTGTCCGGCGTCGTCGGCCCGCCGCCGCCCTCGAAGGACAGCACCGCGTCGTGCTCGCCGCCCAGCCGTGTGATCAACGCGTTCGATCCGGGCGAGCCGATCTCCTCGTCGCCGTTGATCAGCACGGTGATCTCCGCGTAGTCCTTGAAGCCGACCGCCTTGAGCATCGCCAGCGTGTGGAGGATGGTCGCCACGCCCTGCTTGTCGTCGGCGATGCCCAGGCCGTAGGCATGGTTGCCGTCGATGCGGAAGGGCTGCTGCTTCAGGCCGCCACGCTGGTAGACGGTGTCCATGTGCGCGATCAGCATCACGCGCTTGCCGGTGGCGCTGCCGCCCTTGAACGACGCGCGCACGATCTGGCCCACCTTGGCCGGGCCGTCGCCGGCGTCGGAGGTCGGCGACGCGATGGTCGTGTCGGGATCGATCAGCTGCACCTGCCCGCCGAGCTCGCGCAGCCGCTGGGCGATGAGGCCGGCGATGCGGTCCAGGCCCTGGCGGTCGGAGCTGCCGGACTCGATCTCGACGAGTTGCTGCAGCGTCTTCATCAGATGGGGCTGCTCCCTGGCGGCCAAGGCCTGCAGCTCGGGCACGGTCTGCGCCTGGACGCCGAGGGCGGCCATCGCGGCCAGGGCGAGCGCCGCGCGGCGCCAGACAGGGAAGGAAGCCAGCATCGTCGAGGTCTCCGATCGGTGGGGTGCTTGTCGTCGCCGCTCCCTCGGGGGAGCGAAGGAAGGGCCGATCCTATCGGCAGACCGCTCCGCCGTCCGCGCTGAAAGTGTTTCGTGTGCGGAGCGACGCAAGCGCTCGCGGCATCCCTGGCGGCGTCACCGATGCGCTGAGGCCCTTCAGCCGTCGCGGCGGCCCTGGCGGCCGGGCGCGCGTTGAGGCAGGCTCGCGCTCATGCCATCGACACCCTCGCCCGTGGGCCGCTCCCCTGTCACGGATTTCCCGCGCCCGGCACCGGCACGGCGCCGACGGCTCGGGAGCGTCGTGCTGGTCCTGGCCCTGGCCACCGGCCCGGCGCTCGGCGACGACGTCCGCCGCAATGTCTTCGACGATCCCTTCGTCCAGTTGACGTCGGCGATCCCGCCTTCGGTGTGCCCGGTCCCGGCGGGCCCGCTGCTCACCGAGGCTGAAGCCCGGGCCCAGGCCCACGGTCGCATCGAGCGCGGCACGAGCTGCTTCCAGAGTGGCCGCTGCCGCCTGCCCAACGCCTATCTCTACGACAAGGAAATCATGCCGCGGGTGCAGAAAGCCATCGCCGCGGACGGCCGTTTCGCCGCCACGACCAGCGTCTGGGCGCTCGGCCAGCGGCGTTGGATCTGGCTGCAGGGCTGCGTGCGGAGCGCCGGGGACGCCGCGGCGCTGGAAGCGCTGGTGAAGCAGCTGGACGATGTCGAGGCCGTCATCAACGAGCTCCAGGTCGTGCCGGGCGGACCGGCCGCGGCGGCCTCGCACTGAACCGGCGGTGGAGGCGCCTGCGCCAGCCGCCAGCCTCGAACGCCGGATTTCAAGCCTCCAGCCACTCGATCCACCGGCCATGGGGGTGGGACCACGCCAGCGCCCCGGTCCGCGGCTCGCCGCCATCGGCCCACTGCAGCGTCCACAGGGTGCTGCTGCCCGGCGACTCGCCCGGCGGACAGTCGGGCGGCGACGGCAGCGGCGCCAGCTTGCCGATCTCGCCGCTGATCCAGGCCAGGCCGCGCTCGCGGACCAGGCGTTCGATGCGCTCGACGTGCGCGCGAAAGGCCTCGGCGTCGAAGTAGGCCAGCACCCAGACATTGACGAGCACCGGCGTGACGCCGGCCGGCAGGTCCGCCATCCAGCGCTCGAGCACTGACAGGCCGTCCGCCGAGCGGACCAGCGGCACCGGATGCCGCCGCGCATCGGCGAGCGCACGGTCCAGGCGCTCGCGCCGGGCGGCGTCGCCGGGCCACAGGCAGGCGCGCAACCAGCGAGCGGCGGTTTCGTCGGCGGGGTCGGCCGGGTTCAGGTCGACGCCCATCCGCCGCGCCGCCCGCCAGCACGGCGCGCCCAGCAGGCCGGTGGGGCGTTCGCCGCGCCAATGCGTCCGGATCACCGGCGCGTCGGGGCTCGCGCCCGGCGTGACCTCGACACCATCGTCATAGGCATAGCGGTCGACGCCCAGGTTCAGGCCGGCGCTGCAACCGAAGTCGAACAGCGCGAGTTCCACCGGCGCCGACGCCGTCCCGCCCAGCCGCGTCGCGAGCGCCTGCAGGGCCGGCCGCAGCACCGCGCAGCGACCGGTCTCGTTGGTCTGCGTCGTGCGGGTGCGGATCAGCGCGCGCAGCGCCGGGTCCTCCCGCTGGATGAAGTCCCGCAGCGTCGCCGGCAAGGCGTCGTCGGGCGCGCGCGTCCCGCCGACGCTGGCGTAATACGCCGCCAACGGATGCGGATCGCCCGCGAGGATCCGCTCATGCAGCGCCGCCAGTAGCAGCACGGGCAGGCGCTGCGTCGAGGGCGCCTCCAGGAGCAGGCCCATCAGCGCGGCATCGCCGCCGATGACCGTCGCGAGGGCGCGGTACAGCGGGTCATCCTGGCCGTCGATCTCGGCGAAACGGGCGAAGTGGTGGGCAATGCGCCCGAGTGCGTCTTCCATGGCGATGGACTCTAGGCCGTCGTGCGCGGCCAGAATGTCGGCCGTCCGACAAATCCACGATGCCGGATCGGTCCGGTCGCGGCCGGCCTTACCGAACTCTGAGCGAACGCTGAGGCCGCTCAGCCGCCGAGCGCCGCCTCGATCTCGCCGCGGATCGCCGCCGGCGCGTCGTTCGGCGCGAAGCGCTTGAGCACCTGGCCATCGCGCCCGACCAGGAACTTGGTGAAGTTCCACTTGATGCCCTGCGTCCCCAGGATCCCGGGCTTCTCGCCCTTGAGCCACTGCCACAGCGGATGCGCCTCACTGCCGTTGACCTTGACTTTGGCCATCATCGGGAAGCTGACCCCATAGTTCAGCTGGCAGAACGAGGCGATCTCCTCATTGCTGCCGGGATCCTGGCCGCCGAACTCGTTGCTCGGGAATCCGACGATCACCAGCCCGCGGGCCTGGTAGTCGCGCCACAGGTCCTCCAGGCCCTTGAACTGCGGGGTGAAACCGCACTCGCTGGCGGTGTTGACGATCAGCAGCACGCGGCCGCGGTACTGCGACAGCGCGACCGGCTCGCCAGCGATGCTGACGGCGTCGAAGTCGAAGGCAGTCTTGCCATTGGCGCTCATGGGGGACCTCCTCGTTGGGGCCGGGTGGGCCGGGGTGCATCCTAGCGCGGCGCGGCGGATCAGGCGCGGTGGCGCTCCAGGGCCGCCAGCATCGCCGCGCCCAGGATCGCCGCACCGCCCAGCGCCGTCTTGCCGTCCAGCGTGCCGCCGCCCAGCAGCAGCGCCGAGATCGCCGCCACCGGGACCTCGGTCAGCATCACGACCGCCGTGACGTTCGCCGGCAGCCGCGCCGCGCCGTACTGCAGCGACAGGTTGGAGACGAAGAACAGCAGCGCCATGCCCGCCAGCGGCAGCAGCCAGACCGCGCCCGGCAGCGAGGGCCAGGGCGAAAGGCCGTGGCCCGCCATGGCGATGGCCGACAGGCCCGCCACCAGCACGCCGCCGGTGAACATCGCCAGCGCCCGCGCCCCCGGGCTGCGGGCGGCCTCGCGGCGCAGCATCACGTTGTTGAACGCGAAGGTCATGCCGCCCACCAGCCCCAGCACGTCCGGCAGGCTGGACGGCACCGGCCAGCCGCCGTCCGCGGGCGCCAGCACGGCCAGCGCGCCCCCCAGCGCCAGGGCGATCCGCAGGCCCGCCATCGCCGTCAAGGGCTCGTGCAGGACCACCCGCGCCAGCAGCACCGCCCACAGCGGCATCAGGTAGAAGAGCAGCACGACCCGCACCACGTCGCCGGTCGACACGCCCCAGTTGAAAGCGGTGTTGGTCATCCCGGCCGCCAGCGTCACCACCCACAGGCCGGGGGAGCGCAGCCATTCGGACACCGCCCCGCGCTGGCTCAGCAGCACCACCGCCCAGGACAGCGCGTACATGATCACCGTGGTCCAGAGCGGGTGCATGCCCGCCCCCTCGAATTGACGGAAAGGCCACCAGGACAGCCCCCAGATGGTGGCGTTGAGCATCAGGGCGAGGATCGGCATGCGGGAACGGCGGCGGGAGCCAGGGGACAGAGGGAAGGGACAGGGGTGGGGCTTGCGCAACAGTCCCCGGGTCGGGACTTGGAACCGGCTCGCGGCGCGGCCAACAATGCCCAGGGTTTGTAGCATGGCGCAAGGACTGACCCTGCCCTCCAATCGGGGCGCCGTGCGCCTGTCATGCACGCGGCCTACCCTGTCGCGTGTGACCCGTCCACCAAACTAGGGAGAGCTTCTCTTGGATCACCTGGCCTGTTTCGCCCCCGAGGATCTGCAGTCCAACCCCGGGCCCGACCTGCAGGGCTACCACTGGCGCCTGCTGGCCCAAGGGGACTCCTGGTTCTCCACCGCCCAGGCCAAGCTCAGCGCGCATGCGAACCTGCTCCAGGAACTGGTGCTGACCAAACCCGCCGTCGCGATCAACTGCGCCGGCCAGCGCGAAAGCCTGTCCAAGGTGGTCGAGCTCGAATCCGCGCCGGACTTCGTGCGCCTGCTGACGGCGCCGGAATCGCCGGTGTGGGACGGCATCCTGCTGTCCGTCGGCGGCAACGACCTGATCAAGGCGGCGCAGACCCCGACCCAGATCGACGGCGCCGAGGTGCCGCTGCACCTGCGCCTGCTGCGCCGCCAGACCGAATGGGGGCCGCCGTCGGCGGGGGTCGGCCGCTACTTCTCGGAGCCGGGCTGGGCGACCTACGCGGACTACCTGAAGGCCAACCTGCGTCATCTGCTGACGCTGCGCGACCAGGGGCCGTCCGCCGGCAAGCCGGTGTTCATGCACTGCTACGCAGTGCCGATGCCGCGGCCGGCCGGCGCGGAGGATGCGGGCCACGGGCCGTGGCTGTATCCGGCGCTGAAGGCCTATGCGATCCCGGCGGCCGACTGGGCCGCGGTCAGCCGGCTGATGGTGATGCACCTGGCGCAGCTGCTGAAGTCGCTGATGGCGGACAAGGAGCAGTTCCCGGGACTGTTCGTGTTCGATTCGACCGCCGTGCCGCTGGCCGCGGCCGCGCCCGGCGCCAGCGGCATCAGCGGCGACTGGCACAACGAGATCCACCTCAACCACAGCGGCTGCCTGAAGATCGGCCGCGCGTGGTCGGAGCACATCGAGCAGGTGCTGACCACTGGCGGCCTGGTCGTCGAGACGCCGCCCAGCGGCCGAGGCCGCGCGCGGCGCTGAGCCGCCCGGCCACCGCCGCTGGCCCTCACCCCTGCCCTCTCCCGCAAGCGGGAGAGAGCGGCCTCAGTGCTTGTCGCTGCGCGCGATTGCGAGCAGGCGCTCGAGCTCTTCGGTGTGCTCGCGCTTGTTGTGCGCATGCCAGCGCCCGACGACCCACATGATCCCCGCCACCAGCAGGCCGAAGATCGTGATCGAGCCGAAGGCCGAAGTGCCGAAGCGGGTCAGCATCGTGTACAGCGCGCCCAGCCCCAGGATGCAGGCCTGCTCGTTGAAGTTCTGCACCGCGATCGAACGCCCGGCGCCCATCAGGTTGTGGCCGCGGTGCTGCAGCAGCGCGTTCATCGGCACCACCAGATAACCGCCGATGCCGCCCAGCAGGATGAGGAACGGGATGGCCAGGTAGAGGTTGTCGATGAAGTTCAGCACCAGCATCAGCAGCCCCATGCCGATGCCCAGCGGGATGACGCTGGTGGCCTTGTCCAGCCGCACCGCCACCGAGGCGACCACCGCGCCCACCGCCGTGCCGATCGCCACCACGCCCGCCAGCGCGGAGGCCTGCGTCGTGCCGTAGCCCAGCGCCGCGGCGGCCCAGGCGAAGACGATGTAGCGCATGTTGCCCGACACGCCCCAGAACAGCGTCGTCATGCCCAGCGAGATCTGGCCCAGCTTGTCCTGCCACAGCCGCGAGTTGCAGGCGGCGAACTCCCGCACCAGGTCGGTCGCGCTGTGGGCGATGGGCTGGAGGGGGGCCTCCGTGCGGGGGATGCGCAGGTTGAAGAGCGCCGCGATGAAATACAGCACCACCATGAAGGCGATGGCGGCCTCCGGCGGGGTGTCGATGCCGGTGTCGATGAAGGGCACGTCGATCGCCAGCAGCACCGCCGAGGCCTTGGCGCCGATCAGCTGCCCGCCAAAGACGGCGCCCAGGATGATGGAGGCGATGGTCAGGCCCTCGATCCAGCCATTGGCCTTGACCAGCTGGGACGGCGGCAGCAGTTCGGTCAGGATGCCGTACTTGGCCGGCGAATAGGCGGCGGCGCCCAGGCCCACGATCGCGTAGGCGATCAGCGGATGGACGCCCACCAGCATGCTCAGGCAGCCCAACACCTTGATGGTGTTGGAGATGAACATGACCTTGCCCTTGGGGACCGCGTCGGCGAAGGCACCGACGAAGGGCGCGAGCACCACGTAGAACAGCGCGAACATCGGCACCAGCGCGGCGCGTTGCCATTCGGCGGCTCCGCTGGTGCGGAGCAGTTCCACGGCGGCGACGAACAGCGCGTTATCAGCCAGCGAGCTGAAGAACTGCGCTGACATGATGGTGTAGAAGCCTTTTTTCATCGACCCGGCATACCTGGAACTGCGGTGATCACGCTGGGTCCACGGGGTGGGGAAAGGCAGCGCTGCGGCGGGTTTATAGCACGCGCTCGTTTTCGTAACAGACCTTCCCGGGACAGCGGCTCTGTGCTATTTCGCACCGCTTTTCCGACCCTCGCGACCTCTCCCCCCTCGCACCGCCGCGGGGCGTGAAACCGTTCCTGCGCGGCACAATGCCGACCCATGCCGCGTCCGATCGAAGCCATCGTCCACCAGCCCGCGCTGGCCCACAACATCGCCTGTGCCCGCGCCCGCGCGCCGGATGCGCAGGTCTTCGCCGTCGTCAAGGCCAACGCCTACGGCCATGGCATCGAGCGCGTGTTCGACGCGCTGCGCTCCGCCGACGGCTTCGCGCTGCTCGACCTGGACGAGGCCCAGCGCCTGCGCGACCTGGGCTGGCGCGGCCCGATCCTGCTGCTGGAAGGCTGCTTCGAGACGCGTGACCTGGAGCTGTGCTCGCGGCTCAAGCTCTGGCACACCGTCCATCACGAGCAGCAGGTGGACTGGCTGGCGATGCACAAGACGCACGAGCCGCACCGGGTGTTCCTCAAGCTCAACAGCGGCATGAACCGGCTGGGTTTCACGCCCAGCGCCTTCCGCGGCGCCTGGACGCGGCTGAACGCCCTGCCGCAGGTGGACGAGATCTCGCTGATGACGCATTTCTCGGACGCCGACGGCCCGCGCGGCATCGCGCACCAGACGGCGGTCTTCAAGGAGGCGACGGCCGACCTGCCGGGCGAGCGCTCGCTGAGCAACAGCGCCGCGATCCTGCGCCACAGCCAGGATCCGGCGGTGCGCGCCGACTGGGTGCGCTCCGGGATCATGACCTACGGCAGCGCGCCGGACTTCCCCGAGCACGACATCGCCCACTGGGGCCTGAAACCCACGATGACGCTGCGGGCCAAGGTGTTGGCGGTCCAGCATCTGCGCGAGGGCGACAGCGTCGGCTACGGCAGCAGCTTCGTGGCGCAGCGCGCGATGCGCATCGGCACGGTGGCCTGCGGCTACGCCGACGGCTACCCGCGCCACGCGCCGCACGGCACGCCGGTGCTGGTCGGCGGCCAGCGCAGCACGACGATCGGGCGCGTGTCGATGGACATGCTGGCGGTCGACCTGACGGACCTGCCGGCCGAAGGCATCGGCAGCGAGGTCACGCTGTGGGGCCAGGGCCCGCAGGGCGCGGTGCTGCCGATCGACGAGGTGGCCCGCGCCGCGGGCACCATCGGCTACGAGCTGATGTGCGCCTTGGCCCGGCGCGTGCCGGTGCACGTCGAGACCCTGGGCTGAGGCCCCGCGAGCGCCTGGTCGCGTCGGCGTCATGCACCTGGACTGGACGCCGGCCGACTGGGAGCTGGAGATCTCCGCGATCCGCGCCAGCGGGCCCGGCGGGCAGAACGTCAACAAGGTCAGCAGCGCCGTCCACCTGCGCTTCGACATCCGGCGCTCGACGCTGCCGGCGGTGATCAAGGAACGGCTGCTGGCGCTCAGCGACCAGCGCATCACGGCCGAGGGCATCGTCGTCATCAAGGCGCAGGAGTCGCGCAGCCAGGAGCAGAACCGCGCCGACGCGATCGCGCGGCTGGTCGCCCTGGCGCAGAGCGTGGCGCACACGCCCAAGAGCCGCCGGCCGACGCGGCCGACGCACGGCTCGCAGAAGCGCCGCCTGGAGGCCAAGTCCCAGCGCGGCGACATCAAGGCCGGACGCGGCAAGGTGCGCATCGACTGACGCCATTCACGAGGGAGAAGACATGTTCAAGGCACTCCGCATCCTGGTCCTGCTCGGGATCCTGGTGACGGTGGCGGGCACGACGCTGGTCGGCCGCTGGCAGGCGCAGTCGTGGAAGCGGCCGCAGGTGGTGACGCTCTATCCGATCAGCGCCGGCGGCGACGCCGAGACCGAGGCCTACCTGGGCCGGCTGGACGAGTCGGCCTTCGCGCGGCTGGAGCCCTACTTCCAGGACGAGGCGCGGCGCTACGGCGTGCCGCTGTCGCAGCCGGTGCGGGTGGTGCTGGGCAAGCGCGTGCGGGTTGCCCCGCCGCCGGCGCCGGCCAGCGCCAATCCGCTGTCGGCGATCGCCTGGAGCCTGCGGATGCGCTGGTGGGCCTGGCGCCAGACGCCGGCGAGCTCGCCGGTGCCCGATGTGAAGCTGTTCCTGATGTATCACCCGCCGGACTACGCGGGCGCGCTGCCGCACTCGATCGGGCTGGAGAAGGGGCGGCTGGGGCTGGTGCATCTCTTCGCCGCGCGCGGCCAGCAGGCGCAGAACGAGGTGGTGATCGCGCACGAGGCGCTGCACACCTTCGGCGCGACGGACAAGTACGACCGCTCGACGCTGGCGCCGGTGTTTCCGGACGGCTATGCCGCGCCGCGGCAGGAGCCGCGCTACCCGCAATCCGCCGCGGAACTGATGGCCGGCCGCATCCCGGTGCGCGAGGGCGAGGCGCGCATTCCCTCGAATCTGGGCGAGACGGTCATCGGTCCGGCGACGGCGGCGGAGATCGGCTGGGCGAAGTGACGATGCGCGAGCAGCCCCCTGCGAATGCGGGGGGTGATCGGCGGCTTTGCAGAACTGACACGAAGAGAATCCCCCCGGTTCGGGAGGGACCTCATGCACAAGAAGATGGGCGAGCGGATGCTCGCCGTGGCGGCGCTGGCCGCCTCGATCGCCGCGCCCGCGCAGGCGGAGCGTTTCGAGCTCACGTACACCGGCACGCTGACGCGGATGCAGTCGTCGCTCGGCTGCCAGAATTTCGGCTCGATCGTGTGCGATGGCGGGCAGGCGCTGTCGCCGGTGGCGCCGATCAGCTTCACCCGCTCGGTCGTGTTCGAGATCGGCGGCCCGGCATTCGGGCTGACCTACACCTATGCGCTGGACTCGACGACCGATTGGTACGGCCGTCCGATGCGGTATGAGGTGTTCAACCAGTCGATGGGCGATTCCGCGCTCTCCGGGAGCCTGCACGGATCGGACCTCCCGGCCGCGATCCTGACGCAGGCGGGCTTGGCCACGCCGGGTGCCATTTCCGCCCCGTTCGTCAGCAGCTTCTTCACCCGCGAGATTGCCAGCTACCTGGACGTTCCCGGCACGGAGCGCCGCTCCGACATGTGGGGGATCTCCGAATACCTCAATTGGCGGACGGCCGAGGGCCACGACCTCGGCGTGATGTTCCAGCTCATGCAGGACAGGCCGGCGGCGATCACGCACCAGGACCTGAGCCAGCCGATCTCGGTGAGCCAGTTCATCGCGCGCATGAACCAGGACTTCTGGTGCGACGGCTGCACGCAGACCGTGCTCGCGACGGTGCGCGACCTGACGGGCCTCTACGGCCCCTACGACGATTACCTGTATCACGGCACCGTCGGCGCCTTCAGCCTGCGCCAACTCGATGCGGCGGTGGTGCCGGAGCCGGCGACCTACGCGCTGATGCTGGTCGGGGTCGCCGCGATCGGCGTGGCTGCCCGTCGGCGGCGCACATCGAATTGACGGCCGCCTGCTGCGCCCCGGCATCGATCACGACGACAGGAACGAACCCATGAAGAAGCATTGGATGGCCATCGCGCTCTGCGCCGGCCTGGGTCAGACGGCGGCGATGGCCACGACCTACAAGGTCGACTTCGAGGGCACGCTGAGGTCTGGCAACAAGATGGTGGATTGCCCGGCGGACTCCGTCGACTGCGCCGGCTTCCTGCAGGACCTCCCCCTCCAAGGCCAGTCTTTTTCGATGAGCCTGACCTTCGAGATCGGCGCGACACCCGGGCGATCGACCTTCTCCACCACCCATCAGGTGTCGACCGACTCCAACTCCGGCCGCAGCTACGACTCTCGATCAGCGGTCGAGCGTTATGCCAACTGGGCGACGAATGACGCCACGGCAGCGCAGATCCCCTCGCTGCCCTCCGCGTCGACCAACACTCTCGACGGTGTCGCAGGCGTCACGCATCAGGTCTACACGTCGGCGACGCGGAGTCGGAACGTCCGCTCCTGGACCGACACCCAGCAGGTGCTTGGCGCTTCCGAAGGATGGGGCGTGGTCAGCACCGAGATCTGGCAGGACGCCTCTGGTGCGGGTTTCCAGAATTTCGTCGCGCTGAGCGGGCGGAGTGCCTTTTCCACGGCCTCGGCCGACAGCTACGACGACCGTGAGCCGCTCGCCTACTTCCTGGACATGCTCCAGCAGAGCACCCAGTGCCAGCAATGCGTCCAGCTGCAGTGGTTCGATTCGAGCCTGTCGCAGAACGGGCTGTACAACGGTGTCCGGGTCGATGGCGTGGGCCGCCTCGTGTCGATCACGGAGGTCGCCTCCGCGGTGCCTGAACCCTCGACCTACGCGCTGATGCTGGCCGGCGTCGCCGCGATCGGCGTGGCGGCGCGCCGGCGCAAGGCGGGCGCCGCGCTCAAGTCCTGAGGTCCTCCAGCGGATCCTGCGGCGGCTGAACTCAGCGCTGCGGCCGCGTCGCCGCGTAGATGCTGCCCAGGCACAGCACCATGCCGGCCAGCGCCAGCAGCGTCGGCCGCCAGCCTTCGAAGATCGCGGAGATCCCCAGCGCGATCACCGGGATCACCACGCCGGTCAGCGCCGCGCGCGCCGTGCCCTGGCGCTGCGCCAGCTTGAAGTACAGGACGAAGGCGATCACCGAGCCGAACACCGCCAGGTACAGCAGGCTCAGCATGTAGGACGAGGTCCAGGCGAAGTTCAGGCCCTGCCCCGTCGCCACCGACGCCACCAGCAGGAAGACCGCGCCGTAGCCCATGCTCCACGCGAGCACCGGCACGAGCGGCAGCCCGCGCCGGGTCAGGGTGAGCGTCAGCACGTTGCCGATGCAGGCGGCCAGCACCGCCGCCAAGCCGATCGCCAAGCCGTAGGCCGCCGTCGGGCGTGCGCCGGTCGAGGCGATCTCCGGCCAGAAGATCATCACCACGCCCGCGACCGCGCCGGCCGAGGCCGCCAGGAAGCGCCCCGTCACCCGCTGGCCGAAGAAGATCCGCCCGGACAGGGCATTGCCGAACACCATCAGGCAGAACAGCACCGCGACCAGGCCGCTGGGGATGTGGCGCTCCGCCTCATAGACGGAGAAGTAGTTGCCGCTGTACTGCACGATGCCGGTCGCCAGCATCAGCCCGTGCGCCGACAGCGGCAGCTTCAGCGACAGCTTCTGCCAGCGCGCGAAGCCCGCGAGCATCAGCGCCGCCAGCCCGAAGCGCCAGCCAACCGAGTTCAGGATCGGCACGCCCGAGCCCAGCTGGTAGAGGATCACGTGCCAGGTGCTGGCCCAGATCAGCGTCGGGCCCCAGAACAACCAGCGGTCGGAAACGGTGGACATGATGTGCGACAGCGATCTGTACCGGCCGCCCGCGCGGGGACGCATTCAGCGGGCCGGGGAAAACAACAAGGCCGCCCTTTGGGGGCGGCCTTCGGTGGGAGGCGGTCCTGACGCGGACCGCCTGGGGGACGTCGGAAATCGTGTGGGATCGGGCGCGTCGGCCCTCAGTCGGCGGCCTTCTTGAAGGTCGCCAGCAGCGCGCCGGCACCGACGAACAAGGAGCCGAAGACCCGGTTCATCGCCTTCAGGTGGGACTCCGAGCGCAGCGCCCGCAGCACCCGCGCCGCCAGCAGCGTGTAGCCGGCCATCACGACGGCGTCGGTGAAGGCCAGCGTCGCGCCGATCACCGCGTACTGCTGCGTCAGGCTGTGATGCAGGTTCAGGAACTGCGGCACCACGGCCAGCAGGAAGACGGTGCCCTTGGGGTTCACCGCGTTGATGGCCCACCCGCGCAGCACCAGGTCACGGCGCGAGACCTGCTTGGCCTCGGCCTGCTCCGCCACCAGCGGCCGGGCCGGCGAACGCCATTGCTGGATGCCGAGGTAGACCAGGTAGGCCACGCCGGCCCACTTCACCACGGCGAAGGCCTGCTCGGAGGCCGCGATCAGCGCGCCCAGGCCGGCGCCCACCACCACGATCTGGGTCAGGATGCCCAGGATCAGCCCGATGGTCATGAAGTAGCCGCGCTGGAAGCCGTGATTCAGTCCGGCACTCATCGCCGCGATGGCGCCCGCGCCCGGGGACAGGCTGATGGCCCAGGAGGCCGCGAAGAACCCCAGCCAGACTGACAACTCCATGATCGACTCCTTCGAAGGACCCGAGGTTGTAGCACGCCGCCCGCCAGCGGACGAAGGTCAGGGTTAACGCCAGGCGCGTCCGGATCGCCCTCCCCGGCCGGTTATGTCCCCCGTCCGATTCGGAATGCGTCCGTGGCGGCGGCGCTCCAATAATCCCGCGCCATGTCCGCCACCGTGCTGCTCGTCGTCATCGCCGCCTACTTCGCGCTGCTGCTGGCCGTGGCGTGGTGGACCTCGCGCCGGGCCGACAACGACAGCTTCTTCATCGGCAACCGCAGCAGCCACTGGGGGCTGGTCGCCTTCGGCATGATCGGCACCTCCCTCTCCGGGGTGACCTTCATCAGCGTGCCGGGCTCGGTCGGCAGCGGCGCGTTCAGCTACTTCCAGATCATGCTGGGCCAGGTTGCCGGCTACGCGGTGGTGGCCTTCGTGCTGCTGCCGCTGTACTACCGGCTCCAGCTGAGCTCGATCTACCGCTACCTCGGCGCCCGTCTGGGCGTGGCGGCGCATCGCACCGGCGCGGGTTTCTTCATCCTGTCGCGCACGCTGGGCGCCACCGCGCGGCTCTACCTGGTCGTGCGCATCCTGCAGGACCTGGTGCTGGCCCAGTTCGGCATGCCGTTCTGGCTGAGCGCGCTGCTGGTGCTCGTGATGATCCTGCTCTACACGCTGGAGGGCGGCGTCAAGACCATCGTCTGGACCGACACGCTACAGACCACCGGCATGCTCGCCGGCCTGGTGATCTGCGTGGTCTTCCTGCTGCACGCGCTGGGCCTGGACCTGACCGGCGGCTGGCAGGCGATGCGCGCCGCCGGGCTGGCCGAGGTCTTCGTCACCGACCCGATGAGCGCCGCCCACTGGGCCAAGCAGCTGCTGGCCGGCGCCGCGATCGCGGTAGCGATGACCGGCCTGGACCAGGAAATGATGCAGAAGAACATCTCGGTCCGGCGGCTGGCCGACGCCCAGAAGAACATGATGGTGATGGCGGCCATCATGACCGGCGTCGTGCTGCTGTTCCTGTTCCTGGGCGGCCTGCTGAGCCTGTACGCGCACCAGCAGGGCCTCGCTGCGCAGGGCGACCGGCTGTTCCCCGCCGTGGTGATGGGCCACCTGCCGGCCTGGGTGCAGCTGATCTTCGTCGTCGCGCTGATCTCCGCGCTGTTCCCCAGCGCCGACGGCGCCATCACCGCGCTGACCTCCAGCACCTGCATCGACCTGCTCGGCCTGCAGGAGCGGCGCGACTGGGACGAGGTCCGCAAGCGCCGCGTCCGCAAGGCCGTCCACCTCGGGTACGCGGCGGTCTTCCTGCTGCTGACGCTGGGCTTCCGCTGGCTCGACGACCCCAGCATGGTCAACCTGATCCTGAAACTGGCCGGCTATACCTACGGCCCGCTGCTGGGCCTGTTCGCCTTCGGCATCCTGAGCTCGCGCACCCTGCGCCCGGGCGTCCTTCCCTGGATCGCCCTGGCGGCCCCGGCCCTGTGCTGGATCGTCGACACCCATCAGGCCGCCCTCTTCGGGGACTACCGCATGGGGCTGGAATTGCTGCTGGTCAACGCCGCCCTGACCTTCGGGGGACTCTGGATCGGCTCGCGCCCCGCGGCTTATCCCCAGCCAAAGGCCGCTTGAGCACAGGCTGGCCCCAGCCTGTCCACAGCTCCTCCCCCGCGGCGACGCCGCTTGCCCACCGCTTGCCCACAGGCGGGGGCCTGGTTGTCCCCCGCTCGCCCACACCCTGCCCACATCCCGCCCACAAGCCGGTCACAGGTGGATCACAGCCGCCGCACAGCGAATTCACAGGCTTCTCAACAGGGTTGTCCACAGCGCGGGCGGCGACAATCGCGCCCCATGGCTGCTCCGAAATCCCATTACGTTTGCTCCGAATGCGGCGCCACCAGCGCCAAATGGCTGGGCCGCTGCCCGTCCTGCAGCGCCTGGAACACCCTGGTCGAGACCGCCGCCGAGTCCACCGGCGGCAAGAACCGCTACCAGGCGCTGGCCCGCAGCCAGCCCGTGGCCACGCTGTCCGAGATCGAGGCCCGCGACTTCGACCGCACGCCGACCTCGCTCGAGGAGCTCGACCGGGTGCTGGGCGGCGGCATCGTCACCGGCGGCGTCGTGCTGATCGGCGGCGACCCGGGCATCGGCAAATCGACGCTGCTGCTGCAGGCGGTCGAGGCGCTGTCCAAGCAGATGAAGGTGCTGTACGTCACGGGCGAGGAGTCCGGCGCGCAGGTCGCCATGCGCGCGCGCCGGCTGGGGCTGGACGGCTCGCAGGTCCGGGTGCTGGCCGAGATCGGCCTGGAGAAGATCCTCGCCACGCTCGAGGCCGAGCGCCCCGACTTCTGCGTCATCGATTCCATCCAGACGCTTTATTCCGAACAGCTGTCCTCGGCGCCCGGCTCGGTGGCGCAGGTGCGCGAATGCGCCGCGCAGCTGACCCGCACCGCCAAGGCCACCGGCTGCGCGATGGTGCTGGTCGGCCACGTGACCAAGGAAGGCGCGCTGGCCGGCCCGCGGGTGCTGGAGCACATCGTCGACACCGTCCTGTACTTCGAGGGCGACACCCACAGCAGCTACCGCCTGGTCCGCGCGATCAAGAACCGCTTCGGCGCGGTCAATGAGATCGGCGTCTTCGCGATGACCGAGAAGGGCCTGAAGGGCGTGACCAACCCCAGCGCCATCTTCCTGTCCACCCATGGCGATCCGGTGCCGGGCTCCTGCGTGCTGGTCACGCTGGAGGGCACGCGGCCGATGCTGGTCGAGCTGCAGGCGCTGGTGGACGGCGGCGGGCCCAACCCGCGGCGGCTCTCCGTCGGCCTGGAGCGCGACCGGCTGGCGATGCTGCTGGCGGTGCTGCACCGCCATGCCGGGGTGGCCACGATGGACCAGGATGTCTTCGTCAACGCGGTCGGCGGCGTGCGCATCAGCGAACCCGCGGCCGACCTGGCGGTGCTGCTGGCGATCCAGAGCTCGCTGCGCGGCAAGCCGCTGCCCAAGGGCTTCATCGCCTTCGGCGAGGTCGGGCTCGCCGGCGAGGTGCGGCCCGCGCCCCGCGGCCAGGAACGCCTGAAGGAGGCGGCCAAGCTGGGCTTCTCGATCGCGGTCGTGCCGCAGGCCAACGCGCCCAAGAAGCCGATCGACGGGCTGACGGTGCACGCGGTCGCGCGCATCGAGGACGCGATCGAGATCCTGCGCGGGATGTGACGCCGCATGGGGCGACGACAATGCGCGCTCCGCCTGACGCCCACCGCCACGGACCTCCCCATGAGCGCCACCGACCTCCTGCCGCCCGCCTCGCCGTCGATCCAGCCGCCGTACTACGCGGTGATCTTCTGCAGCCAGCGCACCGACGCCACGCCCGACGACGGCTACGTCGCGATGGCCGAACGCATGGCGGCGCTGGCCGCAGCGCAACCGGGCTACCTCGGCGTGGAGAGCGCCCGCGGCGCGGACGGCCTGGGCATCACCGTCTCCTACTGGCGCAGCCTGGAGGACATCCGGGCCTGGCGCGCGGTCACCGAGCACACCGCCGCCCGCGACCAGGGCCGGCGCGGCTGGTACCGCCATTACGAGCTGCGCATCGCCAAGGTCGAGCGCCATTACCACTGGGACGAATCCGCCGGGACCGACGATCCGGTGCCCGTCGCCCAGCGCTGAGGCGACACCGCGCCGCTCCTCCCGCTGCCCCCCGCTGTTCCCCACTTTCACCCCTTTCTTCCCCCTTCGGAGTTCCCTCGCATGAACCGCCTCGCCGGCATCCTCCTCGCCCTGGCCGCCATCGTCGCGGGCAGCGTCTTCTTCGGCTGGAAGGGCGCGATCCTGGGCCTGTCCTGCATCGTCTTCTTCCTGCTGCTGCAGTTCTCCCAGCTGATGCGCGTCATGCGCACCGCCCAGAATGCGCCGCTGGGCCATGTCGCCAGCGCGGTGATGCTCCATTCGAAGCTGCATGCCGGCATGAAGCTGCTGGACCTGATCCGCATGTGCGGCTCGCTCGGTGTCAAGGTCGACCCGAACACCTACCGCTGGACCGACGCCGGCGGCGACGCGGTGGACGTGGTGCTGGAGCGCAGCCTGGTCACCCGCTGGACGCTGATCCGCGCGGCGGACGCGCAGGCGCACACGGGCGCCCCTTCCGACACCCCGGCCGCATAAAATCCACGACTTTTGCAGCACCCGGCCGATTCGCGGCCGAAAAGGAAGACCCATGTCTCTGGACGATCGCGACGGCAAGATCTGGATGGACGGCGAGCTGGTGGACTGGCGCGACGCCAAGATCCATGTCCTGACGCACACGCTGCACTACGGCTGCGGCGCCTTCGAGGGCGTGCGGGCCTACCAGACCGACAAGGGCACCGCGATCTTCCGGCTGCGCGAGCACACCGAGCGCCTGTTCAACAGCGCCAAGATCCTGCGCATGAAGCTGCCCTTCTCGATCGAGCAGGTCGAGGAAGCGCAGAAGGCGGTCGTCCGCGAAAACAAGCTGGCCAGCTGCTACCTGCGCCCGCTGACCTGGATCGGCAGCGAGAAGCTGGGCGTCAGTCCCAAGGGCAACAAGGTCCACCTGATGGTCGCGGCCTGGGCCTGGGGCGCCTACCTGGGCGAGGAAGGCCTCAAGCGCGGCATCCGCGTCAAGACCTCGAGCTACACCCGCCACCACGTCAACATCACGATGACGCAGGCCAAGACGGTGTCCAACTACACCAACTCGATCCTGGCCAACATGGAAGCGACCGAGGACGGCTACGACGAGGCGCTGCTGCTGGACGCCTCGGGCTTCGTCTCCGAGGGCGCGGGCGAGAACCTCTTCATCATCAAGAACGGCGTCGTCTACACGCCGGACCTGTCGGCGGGCGCGCTCAACGGCATCACCCGCAACACCATCTTCGCGATCTGCCAGGACCTGGGCCTGAAGCTCGTGGAGAAGCGCATCACCCGCGACGAGGTCTACATCAGCGACGAGGCCTTCTTCACCGGCACCGCCGCCGAGGTCACGCCGATCCGCGAACTCGACCGCATCGAGATCGGCATCGGCAGCCGCGGCCCGATCACCGAGAAGATCCAGGCGGCCTTCTTCGACATCGTCAACGGTCGCAATCCCAAGTACGCCCACTGGCTGACGCTGGTCTGATCGGGATCCCCCGTCCGGACGCGCCCGCCTTCGCCAGCCCGCAAGAACAAGATCATGAGCACCACCACCACGCCCAAGGCCACCGTCGAAGTCACCGCGCAGGACCTGCAAGGTCCGGGCGTCGTCTTCTGCCCGAATCCCAAGATGCCGCTGTGGAGCAACCACCCGCGCGTCTACATCGACCTGAGCCACGGCGGCGAAGGCACCTGCGCCTACTGCGGCACGCTCTACAAGCTCAAGGCCGGCGAGCAGCTGCCCTCCGGCCACTGATCCCCCGGCCGTCCCCCGACGTGGGGGATCCGGTCATTGCCCCGCTCCCTTGAACAAGGAACGAGATCCATGGTGCGCAAGCCTCAGACCGCCCTGCTGCTGGCCTCTCCCGAGGACACCGAAGCGCAGTTCTACGAGGCCTTGCAGGCCGGCGACCTGGAACGCCTGATGGCCGTCTGGGGCGATGAGGACGAGGTCTGCTGCGTGCATCCGGGCGGACCGCGCGTCGTCGGCGCGGCGGCGATCCGGGCGAGCTTCGAGCAGATCTTCGCGCGCGGCGCGATCCCGGTGCATCCCGAGTGCCAGCGCCGGCTGGTCAACGGCGACACGGCGATCCACCAGGTGCTGGAGCGCGTCGAGATCACCGACGAGGACGGCACGCAGAGCGCCTGGGTCGTGGCCACGAATGTCTACCTGAAGACGGCGCTGGGCTGGCGGCTGGTGGCGCACCACGCCAGCCCCGGCACCTCGCAGGACGTGAAGCAGGAACTGTCGATCGTGTCCGTGGGCGCGCCCACCACCCTGCATTGAGAGAGGTCCGCTGATGCAGTACCAGGCGCCTCCCTGGTTGCCCGGAGGCCATGCCCAGACGATCTGGCCCGTGCTGTTCGCGCGGCGCTACGACGGCCCCGCGCCGCGCTTCCGACGCGAGCGGTGGCACACACCGGATGGCGACTTCATCGACGTCGAGTGGCTGATCGATCCGGCCGCCCCCACCGATGCCACCCCTTCCGCCGCCACGGCTGCCACGGCTGCCGCGGGCACGACCGGCGCGCCTGCATCGGCGCCGGAGCGGCCGTTGCTGGTGCTCTTCCACGGGCTGGAGGGCTCGGTCGACAGCCAGTACGTGCAGGCCTTCGCCGCCGTCGCGCAGCGGCGCGGCTGGGCCTTCGCGATGCCCTACTTCCGAGGGTGCTCGGGGGAGCTCAACCTCGCGCCGCGGGCCTACCACTCGGGGGACTACGTCGAGATCGGCTGGATGCTGTCCCAGTTCCGCGCGGCCCACCGCGGGCCGATGATCGCGGCCGGTGTCTCGCTGGGCGGCAATGCGCTGCTGCGCTGGGCGCAGGAGGCCGGCGACACGGCCGCGGACACCGTCAAGGCGGTCAGCTCGATCTGCTCGCCGCTGGACCTGACCGCCGCCGGCCATGCGATCGGCAAGGGCTTCAACAAGCTGGTCTACACCCGCATGTTCCTGCGCACGATGATGCCCAAGGCCATGAGCAAGCTGAAGCAGCATCCGGGGCTGTTCGATGCGGAGCGGATGCGGCGGGTGCGCAACCTCTACGAGTTCGACAACCTCTTCACCGGGCCGCTGCACGGCTTCCGGGATGTCGACGATTACTGGCTGCGCGCCTCCGCCAAGCCGCACCTGGCGCGCATCCGCGTGCCGGCGCTGGTGCTGAACGCGCGCAACGACCCGTTCGTGCCGGCCCACAGCCTGCCGGCGCAGAGCCATGTGGGCGCGCACGTGACGCTGTGGCAACCCCGCGAGGGGGGCCATGTCGGATTCCCGTCGGGTCGCCCGCCGGGCCACGTGCGCACGATGCCCGAACGGGTCACCGACTGGCTGGCGATGCGGCTCTGAGCCGCCCCGCACAAGGACCGAAGGAGCGCCCATGGATGCGATCGTCGAGGCCGCGCTGAAGAAGTGGCCCAACGTGCCGCACTGCTACGGCTGGCTGGCGCTGGATGCGCGCGGCGACTGGTACATGCGCGACGAGCGCATCCAGGCGGCGGGCCCGTTCCCGGCCGTCAAGGGCAGCCGCATCGTGCATGACAAGCTGATCGGCTTCATCGACCGCAACTATGGCGTCGACGACGCGGGGGCATGGTTCTTCCAGAACGGACCGCAGCGGGTCTACGTGCAGCTGGAAGCGGCGCCCTGGATCTGGCGGCTGCAGCCCGACGGCCGCGTGCTGAGCCACACCGGCCGCGAGGCGCAGGTCACCGGCGCGGTGCTGGACGAGGCCGATCGCCTGTTCCTCGAGACCGACCTCGGCCTGGGGCTGGTCCACACGCAGGACATGGGGCCGGCGGCCGACGCGATCGAAGCCGGTCGCTGGTCGATGACGAACGCGACGCACGCCGAGCTCGTCACCCGTCATGGGGTAGTGCTGTCCCCCCTCGACCCGAAGGGGGCCGTCGCCCGGGGGTGAGGCCGGCGAGCACGTGAAAAAGCCGACCCGCGGGTCGGCTTTCTGTTGGCGCGCGAGGGCTTACTGCGAGGCTGCGTTCGCCGGCGCCGAGGCGCCTGCATCGGCGCCGGAAGCGGCCGCGGCGGGCAGCTTGGGGTCGTCGAACTTGGCGCCGCCCTGGTTGGCCATGTAGACCACCGCGCGGGAAATCTCGAAGTCGCTGAAGTCGCCGCCGCCTTGCGGGCCCATGTTGCCCTTGCCCTTCAGGGCGGAGTGCACCAGGGTGTCGAAACCGGTCTTCACGCGCGGGCCCCAGGCGTCGTGGTCGCCGAGCTTGGGCGCGCCGGCGGCGCCGGTGGCGTGGCAGGCGGCGCATTGCGCCTGGAAGACCTGCTCGCCGGACTTCATCGCGGCGGGGTTGGCCAGGTCCTTGAGTTCGATCGAGCCCACCGGCTGGATGCGGGCAGCGACGGCCTGCTCCTCGAGTCCGCTGCCGCCGGCGCCGGGCTTGATCTCGCTGGACACGTAGTTCGCGAGCATCACGATGATCACGATCGGGATCACGAACGCGAAGAAGACCGCGACGATCAACTGCTTGGGTGTCTTGATGGGCCCTTCGTGGGCGTCGTGACCGTCGGCGTGCGTGTCCTGGGCGTTGGCGTGGTCCTGGGTTCCGCTCATGAATTCCTCGTGAATCGAATCGACTACGGCAGAAGCGCGTCCGTGTTTCGCAGGGGTTTCGCGGCTTGATCGGCCCTCGGGAAACCGGACGGGGGAACAGCAAATCGGCGCAGTATAGCCAGCCCCCTGGCGCCCCACCCTGGGGCTTTCGTCAAGGTCGGCACGGGGGCGGGCCAGGTGTTGCGCGAGGGTCGCGCAGCGGGTTCGCCCTGGTGCCGTTTCAACGACTTGAATCGGCTTGGGTCGAGTGGGGCCAGAACGAGGCTAGAATGCGCGCTTCCCATGGCGACCGTGGTGAAGTGGATATCATTGGGCCCTCCGAAGGCCTAGTCGCAAGTTCGATTCTTGCCGGTCGCACCAGAACATCGAGAAGCCGGTTGTCACACGCGTGGCAACCGGCTTTTTCATTGCCGCTCGTCGTTGCGAAGGCGTGCTGACGGCGGCGGATACTGCGCCCTGTCCCATCGCGACGCGAGCTCCCCATGCGACTGCTCATCCTCGGCGGCACCGTCTTCCTCGGGCGCCACGTCATCGACGCCGCGCTCGCGCGAGGCCATGCGGTCACGATGCTGAACCGCGGCCGCCACGGCCGCGGGCTGTTCGCCGAAGTGGAGCGCCTCGTCGGCGATCGCGACGGCGACATGAGCGCCCTGCGCGGCCGCGCGTTCGACGCCGTCATCGACTGCACCGCCTTCACCCCCGCGCAGGTCGAGCGCAGCCTCGCCGCGCTCGACACCGGCGCACCGCATGTGGTCCTGGTTTCGTCGATCTCGGCCTACGGCGTGTTCCCGCCGCACCGGGTCTTCGACGAATCGGCGCCGCTCGCGCCGGGCCACGAGGGCTACGGCCCGCTCAAGGCCCGCGCGGAAGAGGCGCTCGCGCGCGCCCTGCCCGATCGTCACGCCATCGTCCGTCCCGGGCTGATCGTCGGCCCGCACGACCCGACCGGCCGCTTCACCTACTGGCCGACACGCGTCGCGCGCGGCGGCGAGATCCTCGCGCCCGGTCGGCCGGAACGTCCGGTCCAGGTCATCGATGTCCGCGATCTCGCGGCGTTCTGTCTGGCCCTCGCCGAATCGCGCGTCACCGGCAGCTTCAACGCCGTCGGACCGCGGATGCCGATGCAGGCGCTGCTCGACGCCTGCGTCCAGGCCGCGCCGGAGGCCGGCGCGCGCTTCACCTGGCTGCCGGATGACCTGCTGCTGGTGCTGGGCATGACGCCCTGGACGCAACTCCCGCTCTGGCTGCCCGAGAACGACCCGACCCATGGCGGCATGCTGCTCGGCGACGCCACGCGCGCGGCGGCCGCGGGCCTGACCTGCCGCGCCATCGAGGACACCGCCGCGGACACGTTGGGCTGGGCGCTGGCGCCGCGCGAGCCGGACTGGGATGCCAGCAAGCTCGTCGCCACGCTGACCCCGGCGCGCGAGGCCGAGTGCCTCGGCGCCCGCCCGGTCACGCCAGCCTGAACACCGCGATCGCGGCCGACAGCCGCTTCGACTGGTCCTTGAGGCTCTCCGCCGCCGAGGCGGCCTGCTCCACCAGCGCCGCGTTCTGCTGCGTCATCTGGTCCAGGTGGCCCACCGCGGCGTTCACCTGGTTGATGCCGTCGCTCTGCTCCTGCGAGGCCGCGCGGATCTCCGCAATGATGTCGGTCACGCGCTGCACGCTGGTCACGATGTCGGTCATCGTCGTGCCCGCGTCGGTCACCAGGCGCGAGCCCGATTCCACGCGGTCCACGCTGGTCGCGATCAGCGACTTGATCTCCTTGGCCGCCTCCGCGCTGCGCTGCGCGAGCGAGCGCACCTCGCCCGCCACCACCGCGAAGCCGCGCCCCTGCTCGCCGGCGCGGGCCGCCTCCACCGCCGCGTTCAGCGCCAGGATGTTGGTCTGGAAGGCGATCCCGTCGATCACGCCGATGATGTCGGCGATGCGCCGCGAGCTGTCGCTGATCTCGCCCATCGTCGTGACCACCTGCCCCATCACCGAGCCGCCGCGCTGCGCCGTCTCCGCGGCCGAGCTCGCCAGCTGGTTGGCCGTCAGCGCCGCATCCGCCGTCTGCCGCACCGTGCCCGTCAGCTGCGTCAGCGAGGCCGCCGCCTGCTGCAGGTTGGACGCCGTCTGCTCGGTGCGCGCCGACAGGTCCATGTTGCCGCTGGCGATCTCAGCGCTGGCGGTGCCGATGCTGTCCGTCGAGCCGCGCACCTCGCCGATCAGCCGCAGCAGGGATCCCTGCATCGCGTCCAGCGCGCGCAGCAGCTGCGCGGTCTCGTCGCTGCCGCGAGTCTCGATGCGGCCCGTCAGGTCGAAGCGCGCGATCGCGTCGGCCACCTGCGCCGCCTGGCCCAGCGGCCGGGTGATCGAACGCGTCAGCCACACCGCGAGCGCGCCGCCCGCCGCGAGCGCCACCAGCCCGAACACCACCAGCGCGATCCGGGCGCGTTCGTTGGTCGCGGCCAGCGCCTGGATCGCCTGGTCCAGCTGGTCGCGCTGCTGCTGCGCCACGGCGCGGATGCCGTCCAGGTAGGCGCTCGACGCCTTCTGGAACTGCTCGTCGAAGATCTGCTTGGCCTGCGCCATGTCGCCCTGCTTCTTCGCCGCGGTGATGGCGTCCCGCACCGTCAGGTAGGTCTTGCGCAGCTCGGCCACCTTGTCGAAGGTGGCGCGTTCCTCGGGCTTCGTCAGCAGCTTGTCGAGCCGCTGCTGCAGTTCGGTCGAAACCTTGGTCGCCTCGGCGGCGGCCTGGGTGAAGAAGGTCGCCAGGCCCGGGTCCGCGCTGACCGCGATCGCCGTGGTGCGCGTCGTGCCGTTGAACACGTTGCGGTACCAGTCGGACGCGGCGCGCTCGGTGACGATCGCGTCGGTGTACATCGCGGCGGTCTGCTCCGCGACGCGGTTCAGGCCCCAGTACCCCAGCGCCGATCCGATCAGCGCGATCACCAGGACGCCGGTCTGGACCATTCCCAGACGACGACCGATGGACCCCCGGGCGTTCGTGTTGGACATCATGTGGTTCTCCTCGGACGCGGGCCCGAAGGGAGATCGGACCTCGACGCGGCACGATGTGGCACGCGCAACCGTACTCCGATCTCCGGCTGGCGTTAAGGGGCCGGCCCCCCGAACCCGGCGGACCGGGTCGGCTGTCACTCAGACGCGTGGCACGAGGCGCACCTGCGGGATCGGCTTGAGCGAGCCGACCTCCAGCGTGCGCGGCTGTCCCGACTGCTTCAGCGGCACGGCCGCGCCCAGGCCCTGCAGCCCGGTGAGGAACCGGGTCGCCTCCGCCCGCATCGCCGACGAGCGCCGATAACGCGGATCGTCCTTGAGCAGCGCCAGCCAGTCCGCCGGCGCGCCGGCCGCCACCACCTCGAGCGTGGCCGGCTGCATCACGCCCAGGAAGGTCGTGAGCCGCGCGCGGCGATGGTCGTCCCAACCCGCGCCGCCTTCCGCGCCCAGCGGATGGAAACGCGCGATCAGGCGCTGCGCCGCCAGTCCGCCCGCGTCCGCCAGGGCCGCGATCGTGCCGGAGGCCATGGTCAGGTTGAGCCCGCCCTCGTCGGGCTTCTGGCTGATCTGGACGATGCGGTCGCGGAAGCCGGGCGTCGGGAACAGGATCTCGTCGCGCCAGTTCTGCATCGTCCCGACGATGCTCCAGAGGAAACCCGCCAGCCCCGCCAGCGGCGTCTTCTCGCGCGCGGCCGCCTCGCGCTCCTCCCAGTCGGGGACCAGGTCGGGCTCCGGCCAATAGCGCAACCGGCCGCCGCGATCGTCCTCGGGCAGGTAGACGCGGCCGCCCTCGTTGCCCGCGACGGCGGGCTGGATGCCATGGTCCGGATGCGGCGGCTTCAGGCTGACCGCGAAGGTCGGGTGCCGCGGCAGCATCGCGTCGAAGAGGTGCAGCGGCATGTTGCTGCCGATGCCGCCGTCGGAGAACCAGATCCGCGTGGCCCGCAGGCGCAGCTGGCGCCGGGCCTCGGCCGTCTCCGCGGCGCGCACCTGGGCCTGCGCGCGCTGGTTCGCGGTGCGCGACCAGTCCACCGCGTACAGCGGCACCGCCGACAGCAGCAGCGGGAAGCTCAGGCTCATCCGGACCGCGACGACGACCGGCAACTCGCCATGCCGCGGCAGCGGTCTCAACTCGCGCCCCTGCGCGTTCTCGATCACCGGCCCGTCGTTGCCGCCGGCGAAGGGCGCCGCCAGCGCGGCCATCACCGCGGGCGGGAAAAGCCTCGACCACTCCTGGGGGTCGTAATAGAACATCGGCGTCCCCGGACGGAACGGGATGCTGTAGACCATCTGCTGGCTCACCGCGCTGGTGATCACCTCCAGATGGATGCGTCGCGTCGTGGGGTCGGGCCCCCATAGATCGCCGAAGCTCAAGGGCGGCCCATCGATGCTTTTGCCCGCCAGCTGGTTGAAGTAGCCGTGCAGCCAGTCGGTGAGCGCGGTCCGGCCGCCCTGGTCCGGCTGCGTCAGGCCGCTGCACAGGCCATAGCCGTTGTCGCGCAGGCCATGCGCCAGCCCACGGACGAACAGCGCGGCCGTCACCCCGATCGCCGCCGCGCCGGTCAGCGCCGCAATGCCCATCACGGCCACCGCGGCCAGCCAGCGCAGGCCCGGCGACGCGCCGCTCCCGTCGATCAACAGATGCAGCGCCGGCCAGGCCAGCAGCAGCCCGCCCGCGGCGACCCCCAACGCGGCCGCCGCATGGACGGTGAGCATGCCCCCCACCACCGCGGCGACGGCCTGGCCACGCGACTTGCCCAGCGCGCGCGCCAGCACGTCGAAATGGCGACGCAGCGCGGGCACCGGCTGGAACAGTGTGAACAAGCGGCTGCGGCCGGGCTGGCGCCGATCCCCGGTGACCTCCGCACCCAGTTCCTCGGGCAGCTTCGCGAGCTGGTCGAAGGCGCCGACATGGCCGCGCTGGCGGCCGAGCTCCGCAGCCGCGCTCGCCCCGGCCGCGATCGCGCCGGCCGAGGTGCCGCCGATGTTCTTGAACCGGTACCGGTCGGCCAGCGCCGCCACCAGTCGCGGATAGATCACGCCACTGGTCACGCCGCCCTTCATGACGAGGTCGCAATGGCTGACGTCGTCCGCCTCCGGCTGCCGCTGGTCGTCGCTGTGCATGACGCCGATTCTCGGCGCCCTGGCGACCATCGGTGTCAGGAGCGCTCCGACCCGTCCCCGGACGTCGCCAGCACCTGGACGACGCCTTCGCGCAGCATCACGCGCCGGTCGCCGAAGCGGGCCACGTCCTCCGGATCGTGCGTGATCATCAGCATCGGCATGCCGATGCGCGCCAGCAGCGTGTCCAGCTCCGCACGCATCCGGCCGCGCAGCTCCGGATCGAGCGCCGAGAACGGCTCGTCCAGCAGCAGCGCACGCGGCTCGTTGACCAGCGCGCGGGCCAGCGCGGTGCGCTGCCGCTGACCGCCGGACAGCTGGTGCGGACGCTGCTGCGCAACGCGCTCCAGCTCGAAGGCCTGGATCCAGCGGTCCACCGCCTCGCCGCCCTCGTGGCGCGACGGATTCAGCCAGCCCCGCTTGAGCGCGAACGCGATGTTCTGCCGCACGGTCAGCTGCGGGAACAGCGCATAGTCCTGAAAAAGGAAACCGAGGCGGCGCTCGCGGGCGGGCACGTCGATGCCCGACGCGCTGTCGAAGACCGGCTGGCCGTCGACGCGGATCGACCCCTCGTCCGGCTTGAGCAGCCCCGCGATCGCCAACAGCGTCAGGCTCTTGCCGGCGCCCGACGGGCCGTGGATCACCGTGCGGCGAGCGTCGGTGGTGAAGGCGACATCGAGCTCGAAGCGGCGGCCGCCGCCCTCCACGCGCTTGCGGATGCGCACCTCGAAGCTCATGCGCCGCTCCTTGGACCCGCCAGCCGGCCCGCCACCAGCAGCACCGCGACGCAGGTCAGCGACACGATCAGCACCAGCAGGTTGGCGGTGTCGTCCTGCCCAGCCTGCACCGCCTCATACACCGCCACGGACAGCGTCTGCGTCTTGCCCGGGATGCTGCCCGCGACCATCAGCGTCGCGCCGAACTCGCCCAGCGCGCGGGCGAAGGCCAGCAGCACGCCGGCCAGCACGCCGCGCCAGGCCATCGGCAGCGTCACGCGGAAGAACAGCGCCCACTCGCCCAGGCCGAGCACGCGGGCGGCGCGCTCGAGCTGCGGATCCACGCCCTCGAAGGCCGCGCGGGCCGACTTCATCACCAGCGGGAACGCCACGATCGTCGCCGCGATCACCGCGCCCTGCCAGGTGAAGATCAGGTTGATGCCGAAGCTCTCCCACAGCCAGGCGCCCAGCCAGCCGCGCTTGCCGATGATCACCAACAGGTAGTAGCCCAGCACCGTCGGCGGCAGCACCATCGGCAGCGTCAGCACCGCGTCCAGCAGTTCTCGTCCCGGGAACCGGAAACGCGCCAGCGCGAAGCCCGCCGCCACGCCGAGCACGAGGTTCAGCGCCGTCGCCCAGCCGGCGACTTTCAGCGACAGCGCGAGCGCGATCCAGGCGGGTTCCACGTGCGCCGTGCCCCCGGCCGATCAGGGCTTCTGGAAGCCGTGCCGGGCGAGCACCGCCTGGCCGGCCGCCGAGGTGACGAAGTCCAGGAAGCGCTTGCCGCCTTCGGCATTCGCGCCGCCGGTCGTCACGGCGATGGGGTAGGAGATGGGCGCCGGCGTCGGCGCGCTGAACAGGATGCGCACCTTGTCCTTGAACATCAGCGCATCGGTCATGTAGACGAAGCCGGCCTCGGTTTCGCCGCGCGACACGTAGTCCAGCGCCTGCCGCACGTTCTGCGCGAAGACCGCCTTGGGCTCGATGGCCGACCACAGCCCGGCCTGCTCCAGCGCGGCCTTGGCGTAGCGGCCAGCGGGCACGCCCTCGGGACGCCCGATCGCGACGCGCTTCACGGCGGACTGCTGCAGGTCGGACAGGGTCTTCAACGCCACGCCGCCTTCCGCAGGCGTGATCACCACGAGTGCGTTGCTGACGAAGTTGCGCCGCGTGCCTTCGACCAGCAGCTTCTGTTGCTGGGCCTTGTCCATCGTCTCCTGGTCGGCGGAGGCGAAGACGTCGACTGGCGCGCCCTTGGCGATCTGGGCGAGGAGTGCGTCCGATGCGGCGAAGTTGAACTGGAGCTTCGTGCCCGGATGCGCGGCCTCGAAGGCTGGTGCCAGTTCCCTGAACGCGTTGGTCAGGCTGGCGGCTGCGGAGACGGTGATCTCGGCCGCCTGCGCCAGGCCCGAGGCCATCAGCGCGAGGGCCAGCGCGGCGACGCGTTGGGTGATCGAAAGGGAAGTCGAGCGCATGGCGATTCCTCGTAGGAGCCGTCGACAAAACGAGCCCCGCAATATATCCCAGGATATTGCGCCCCCTTCGCCGACCGACTCCCTCCCCCGCACTGCGCCTCGTTGAAGTGCTCCCCCACCGCACTGCGCTTCGTTGAATGGCTTGGTGTGTCGACGCTGGCGGCGCCGGTGCCCCTCCGAGCGATTGCCGAGCGTGCGGAGGCGCTTGAGCGAGGAGGGGCACCGGCGCTGCCGGCGTCTGCTCGGTCCAAGCCCAGCCTCCCCGCGCCCGCCGGGGCCGTGCCTCAAGTCGCCAGCAATTTCATCAACTGCCGGATTTCCGGCTTGGCAGCTTGAAGTGCGGTGTCCTCGATCTGTCGATAGAGCGTGATCAGCGCGCGTCCCGAGTCGGTCAGCGCGCTGCCACCGCCTTTGGCACCGCCGGCCGCGGTAGCGACGGCGGGCGTTTTCAGAGCGCGATTGAGTTCATCGATCAGCAGCCAGGCGCGTCGGTAGGACATGTCCAGCGACTTGGCGGCTGCCGTGATGGAGCCGGTTTCGTCGAGCGCCTGGAGCAGGGCGATTTTTCCGGGCCCGATGGCGATGATGTCGCCGACGGTCACGCGCATGCGGAGTTTGAGGCTTGGCTTGGGCGCGAGCTTGGGCGCCGGTTTGGGCTTCACGTGAGGAGGAGTCGGGCGGGCCACCATGCCGCGCATTAAACCTGATGCCGGCGCGCTCAATCGGCCAGCCGCCAGCAGCCGCGGCCGGCCGCCTTCGCCGCATAGAGCGCATCGTCGGCGCGGCCGAGCAGCGCCACTTCGCCTTCCTGGCCGCCGTCGTGGCAGGCGATGCCGATGCTGGTGGACAGCTGCAGCTGCTGGCCCTGCAGCGTCAGCGGCGCCTTCACCGCGTCCAGCACCTTGCGCGCGACACCGGTGGCTTCGTCCGGCGCGTTCAGGTTCTCGAGGATCAGCACGAACTCGTCGCCGGCCAGGCGGCAGAGCTGGTCGGTCTCGCGGATCGCGCCGCGCACCCGGTCGGCGAAGGCGCGCAGCACCACATCGCCGGCCGCATGCCCCAGCGAATCGTTCACCTGCTTGAAGTGGTCCAGGTCCAGGAACATCAGCGCCAGCGTCCGGCCGCTGCGGCGGTTGCGCGCCAGCGATTCCGACAGGCGGGACTCGAACTGCCGCCGGTTCGGCAGCCCCGTCAGCGGATCGACGCGGCTGAGTTGGTCCAGCTCCCGCTCGACCTGCTTGAACGCGGTGATGTCGGTGGCCAGCGTGTAGACGCCGGCCACGCTGCCATCGGGCTGCACGTCGGGCACGTATTCGGCCAGCAGGTCCCGCACCACGCCGTTGGCTTCGGAGCGCGTCTCGAAGCGCTGCCGCGCGCCGGCCAGCGCCGCCTTCAGGAAGGGCAGCCGCTGCTCGTGCAGCACCGGCCCGATGACCTCGGCCAGCGGCCGGTCCAGCGCCTCCTCCGGCGCCATGCCCATCCAGGCGCGGAAGGTCGCGTTGAGGAACCGGAGCCGGTGCTCCGAGTCGATGTAGGAGATCAGCACCGGCAGGTTGTCGGCGATGGTGCGCAGCCGGCGCTCGATGGATTCCTGGCGCAGCAGCGCGTCGTGCAGTTCCAGCGTGCGCGCCTGCACGCGCAGCTCCAGCGAGGCGTTCAGCTCGGCCAGCGAGCGGTCCTGGTCGGCCTGGCGGTGCGCCAGGTCGTTCAGCGCCTGCGACAGCACCGCCGCCTCGCGGTAGCCGCCGACGGCGGGCAGGTGGTCCTCGCTGAGATGACGGCGCTGCGCGATCGCGGCGGCCAGCTCGCGCAGCGGCCGGCTCATGCGCCGGGCCAGCCACCAGCTCAGCGGCACCGCCAGCGCCAGCATCAGGATCGCGCTCAGCGCGATCTGGCGCCGCAGGCCGTAGTAGTCGGCCAGCGCCACGGCCACCGGCTGCCGCACCAGCACCGTCCAGCCCAGTCCGGGATAGGGACCGTAGCCCTGGCTGGGCACGCTCACCGCGAAGTAGTCGACGCCGCCGGCCTCATGGTGGCGCAGGCCCTGCCCGCTCTCCGCGCCGATCGGCATCTTCTTGCCCTCCTGGTCCGAGGGTCCCAGGATCACCACCCCGTCCTTGCCCAGCACCAGCGCGTCGGCCTGGTGGGAGGCCATGGTCGCGTCGATCAGCTCGCTCTTGATCTGGCGCGCCCAGCCCCAGCTCAGGTGGACGCCGAACACGCCCTGCAACTGCCCGCGCCCATCCAGCAGCGGCACCGCGAAGTCGACGAAGCGCCAGGGCTCGTTCTGGCGCGGCAGGAGTTTTTCCAGCAGCAGCGCCGCATGCACGTCGCCGACGAAGGGCTGACCGCCCCGCGCGCCCTGCCACCACGGTCGCTTGGAGACGTCCACCCCGTCCAGCAGGCCGCCGGCGGCCGCCAGCACCTTGCCCTGCGCGTCGGTCACACCCAGCCACGCGAAGTGGTCGAAGCCGACCTGGACCTGATCCAGCGCGCGGCGCATCCCCTCGGGGTCGTCGAAGCGCCGGAAGGGCTCCAGCTGCGCCAGCACCCGCACTTCCTTGAACTGCTGCGCCATGCCGCGGTCGAGCGCGTCGCGGAAGTCGACGGCCACCTGTCGCAGCGACTCCACCGCGCGCCGCTCGGCGTGGGCGCGAGCGAAGTTCTCGATCAGCAGCGCGGTGATCAGCAGCGCCGTCGCCACCGCGGCCAGCACCATCGCGGTGAGCCAGCGGCCGAGCGAGGCCCGCGAGCCGCGCGGCGGAATGAAACCGTCCTGGCCGCCGGCGGCGGCGGAGCCGCCCGGTCGTCCGGGCGTGGGAGGAGGCGGGAGCGCCTGGGAGTGATCGTGCATCGCGGAGTTGTATCGAGAGCGGCGACCGGCCGCAACGCGGGATAGTGCCACTGCACCAGCGGTGGGCGATGACGGAACCTGCGGAGGCACCGTCACGGGGCAGGCTTTGCAGGCGCACCAAAACCGGTCAAGCTCGGGCCCGTGCCGGCCCCGCCAGGGCGCCGGGCTGGGCACGGGCCTTGCAACCTGCCCCGCCGGGCCGCCGCCCGGAGGCGGTCCGTCCCTGGAGACCCCATGCATGCGCTGACTTTGCCGGCCGCCGGCCATTACGACGAGATGCTGCTGCAAAGCGGCGCGATCCGGCCCAGCTACCAGGCCTTCGCGGACTGGCTGCACGCACAGACGCCGGAGGCGCTCGCGAAGAAGCGGGCCGAGGCCGATCTGCTGTTCCACAAGGTGGGCATCACCTTCGCCGTCTACGGCGACGAGGCGGGCGCGGAGCGCCTCATCCCCTTCGACACCGTCCCCCGGATCGTCCCGGCCGACGAATGGCGGATGCTCGAACGCGGCCTGCGCCAGCGCGTCACCGCGCTCAACCGCTTCCTGTGGGACATCTATCACGAGCATGAGATCGTGAAGGCCGGGCTGATCCCAGCCGAACAGGTCTTCGCGAATGCGCAGTATCAGCCGGCGATGCAGGGGCTGGACCTGCCGCTGGGCGTCTACGCCCACATCACCGGCGTCGACCTGATCCGGCATGCCGACGGCGGTTATTACGTGCTCGAGGACAACCTGCGCGTCCCCTCCGGCGTCAGCTACATGCTGGAGAACCGCAAGATGATGATGCGGCTCTTCCCCGAGCTGTTCGCCAAGTACGCGATCGCGCCGGTCGCCCACTATCCGGCGCTGCTGCTCAACACGCTGCGCCAGGCCAGCCCGGCGGACAACCCGACCGTCGTCGTGCTGACCCCGGGGCCGTTCAACTCGGCCTACTTCGAGCATGCCTTCCTCGCGCAGCAGATGGGCGTCGAGCTGGTCGAGGGCCAGGACCTGTTCGTCAAGGACGGCTTCGTGTTCATGCGCACCACCGTCGGCCCCAAGCGCGTGGACGTGATCTATCGCCGCATCGACGACGCCTTCCTCGACCCGCTGGCCTTCCGCGCCGATTCGATGCTGGGCGTGCCGGGGCTGCTGTCGGTCTACAAGCAGGGCCACGTGGTGCTGGCCAATGCGATCGGCACCGGAGTCGCGGACGACAAGTCCATCTACCCCTACGTGCCGGACATGATCCGGTTCTACCTCGGCGAGGAGCCCATCCTGCACAACGTGCCGACCTGGCAATGCCGCAAGCCCGAGGACCTCGGTCATGTGCTGAACCACATGTCGGACCTGGTGGTGAAGGAGGTCCACGGCGCCGGCGGCTACGGGATGCTGGTCGGGCCGGCGTCGACGGCGGCCGAGGTCGCCGACTTCAAGGAGCGGGTCAAGGCCAACCCGGCCAACTACATCGCGCAGCCGACGCTGTGCCTGTCGAGCTGCCCGACCTTCGTCGAGCGCGGCATCGCGCCCCGCCACATCGACCTGCGGCCCTTCGTGCTCTCGGGCCGCGAGGTCAACATGGTGGCCGGCGGCCTGACGCGCGTCGCGCTGAAGGCCGGCTCGCTGGTCGTCAATTCGTCGCAGGGCGGCGGGACGAAAGACACCTGGATCCTGGAGAGAACATGATGCGCGCACGCCCACTTCCTTCGCTGGCCGTCGACGGCGCACCGGCACCCCTTGGGAACGGCCCGGCGGGAGGCTCGACATGCTGAGCCGCACCGCCGCCCAGCTCTACTGGATGAGCCGCTACCTGGAGCGCGCCGAGAACCTCGTGCGGATGCTCGACGTGACGCATTCGCTGTCGCTGCTGCCGCAGTCGCGCGGCGCCGCGACGGAGCTGGCCGCGCCGCTCGCGGTGACCGGTACGCTCGAGGCCTACCAAGCACGTCATCCCGGCCTGAGCGCCGAGCAGCTGTTCCGCTTCATGGGGCTGGACCTGGACAACCCGGCGTCGGTGCTGTCCTGCATCCGCCAGGCGCGGGAGAACGCGCATGCGGTGCGCGGCCAGATCACCGCCGAGATGTGGGAAGCCATCAACACCAGCTGGCTGGAAGCGCGAGGACTCGCGCGCAAGGGCTTCGCCGAGCCATCGTCCTTCTTCGACTGGGTGAAGGAACGCTCGCACCTCTTCCGCGGCGCCACCTACGGCACGCTGCAGCGCAACGACGCGTATTGCTTCATCCGGCTCGGCACCTTCGTCGAGCGCGCCGACAACACCGCGCGCTTGCTGGACGTGAAGTCCCAGCTGATCGCGCCGGCGGTGGACACGCTGGCGCCGGTCGACGCGCCCAGCGAGAGCGCGCCCGACTTCTACGCCTGGAACGCGCTGCTGCGCTCGCTCTCGGCCTTCGAGGCGTATCACGCGGCCTACCGCGACAGCCTCAACGGCCGCCGCGTGACGGAGCTGCTGATCCTGCGCCCGGACGTGCCGCGCTCGCTGCGCGCCTGCTGCGACGAGATCCGGTCCATCCTGCCGCAGATCGAGGCGCGCGGCGGCGCCGAGGACGCCGGCCGCACCGCCAAGCAGAGCGCCGGCCGGCTCGCGCTGCGCCTGGAGTACGGTGCGGTGGACGAGATCCTCGAGCAAGGGCTGCATCCGTGGCTGACAGGCTTCCTGGAAGACTCGGCCCGCCTGAGCCTGGACATCCAGCAGGCCTACTTCGAAGCGCAATGACCTCGGCGCCGACCGCGTCGTTCCGACGCGGCGGACGCCACCCGGAGACAAGGCATGCACCTGCACATCTCGCACGAGACGGTCTACGACTACGACGCGCCGGTGGCGCGCAGCACGCAGTACCTGCGCCTCACGCCGCGCGCGGGCCGTGGCCTGCGCGTGCTGCACTGGCATCTGGAACTGCCGGCACCGGCAAGCGCCTGCAAGGACGCGTTCGGCAACACCATGCATGTGTTGAGCCTGGACGGTCCGCGGCGCGACATCGTCCTGCGCGCGGTCGGCGAGGTCGACACCAGCGATGCGCCCCCCACGCCCGATCCCGAGGATGAGCTGCCCGCGCCGCTGTTCCTGCGCGACAGCCCGCTGACGCGCGCGGACGAGCCGCTGCGGCAGTTCGCCGCGAGCTTCGCCGACGCCGCGACCGCCGATGCCCACGGCGCGCTGCTGGCGCTGATGGCGGCGCTGGGCGAGCGCATGCCCTACGTGCGGGGCTACACCGACGCGGCCACGCCGGCGGCGCAGGCCTTCGCCACCGGTCACGGCGTCTGCCAGGACCACGCGCAGGTCTTCGTCTGCTGCGCGCGGCTGCTGGGGCTGCCGGCGCGATATGTGTCGGGTTACCTGGCCACCGACTTCGAGCACGTCGCCAGCCATGCCTGGGCCGAGGTGCGCCTGCCCGACGCCGCGCCGACGGCGGCGGACGGTCGTGACGCATCGCACGGCATGGCGGGCGGCTGGCTGGGTTACGACATCAGCAACCAGTGCCTGGCCGATGGTCGCTACGTGAAGCTGGCGATTGGCGCCGACTATCTGGACGCCTGCCCCGTGCGCGGCGTACGAACAGGCGGCGGGCTCGAAACCATGCGGGCCGAAGTGCTCGTGAAGCCCGGCACGACCGACCAGCAATGACGAAGGGCGCCTCGCCCACAAGCGCGGATTGATCGGCTACGCTCGCGCCCCATGACTTACTGTGTTGCCATGCGGCTGCGTGCCGGCCTGCTGTTCGCGTCGGATTCCCGCACCAACGCGGGCGTGGATCACATCGCCACCTTCCGCAAGATGAATGTGTTCGAGCAGCCTGGCGAACGCCTGATCACGCTGCTCAACGCCGGCAACCTGGCGACGACGCAGAGCGTGGTGAGCCTGCTGCGCCAGCGCGCGGTCGGCCAGGGCGCGCACCTGATGAACCTGACCTCGATGTACGACGTCGCGGAGCTGGTGGGCAAGACCCTCAAGGAAGTGGTCGCGCGCGACAGCGATGGTCCCGGCCAGCTCAACCAGGGCGTGGACTTCGGCGCCAACTTCATCGTCGGCGGCCAGATCCGGGGCGAGGCGCCGCGGATCTTCCATGTCTATCCGCAGGGCAACTTCATCGAGGCCACGGAAGACACGCCCTACCTGCAGATCGGCGAATCCAAGTACGGCAAGCCCATCATCGACCGCGTGATCGATTTCGACAGCTCGCTGGCCGAGGCCACCAAGTGCGCGCTGATCTCGTTCGACTCGACGATCCGCAGCAATTTGTCGGTGGGCCTGCCGATCGACATGCTGCTCTACAAGACCGACAGCTTCGCGCCCGCGCAGCCCCACCGCATCACGCGGGAGGATCCCTACTTCATGAAGGTGAGCCAGGGCTGGGGCGGCGGCCTCAAGCGCGTCTTCGAGCAGTTGCCGGACGAGGACTGGTTCGCGTGAGCGAGCCCGGCTGACGCTCAGCGCTTGCAGTCGCAGACGTCGCTGCCGTTGTCGAAGACGACGCGCCAGCGGCCATCGGGATCGAGTCGCCAGGTCGATGCGAAGCGCGCGACCAGCTTGCCCTTCGCATGCACCGGTCCGGTCGAATAGGCGAGCGTGCCGTCCGGCAGCGCCTCGACGAGATCGGGCGCCCATGAGAACGGCGCCTCGGCGCCATCGAAGAAACGCTTCCATTCCGCGAGCACGGCTGCCCGGCCGCGCAGCGGTTTGCTGCCGTTGATGAAGATCGCGTCCTCCGCGACGAATTCGGCGAATGCCTTGAAGTCGCGTTTGGCCATGGTCGCGGCGAAGGCGATCTCGGCCTCGCGCACCGCGGACGCGCCACTCGGCGCCACCGCCTGCGCCTGCAACGGCGCCATGAACGACACCGCCAGCATGCCGGCGGTCAATGCCAAGGGGGATCGAAGGATCGAGCGGCGGTCGGGCATGGCGAGGCTCCTGGTGACGTAGGCCGAGGAGTCTAGGCCGCGCGCGCCCTCATGCCGATGGACACGCCCCTTTCGACGGCCCCCTCCCGAGCGACTCACTCATCCAGCGACTTCAGGAACTGCTTCAGCTCCGGCGTCCTCGGCGCGCCGAAGATCTCGGCCGGCGGTCCGATCTCGTGCACGCGGCCCTGGTGCATGAAGATCACCCGGTCCGCCACCTTGCGCGCGAAGCTCATCTCGTGCGTGACCATCAGCAGGGTCATGCCCTCCTCGGCCAGCGACTCCACCACCCGCAGCACCTCGCCCACCAGCTCGGGGTCCAGCGCCGAGGTGATCTCATCGCACAGCAGCACCTGCGGCTCCATCGCCAGCGCCCGCGCGATCGCCACGCGCTGCTGCTGACCGCCGGACAGCTGGTCCGGCATCGCGTCGAACTTCTCCGCCAGCCCCACGCGCGCCAGCAACGCCCGCGCCTGCTCGGCGGCGTCCTGGTCGGAGCGCTTCTTCACCAGCATCGGCGCCAGCATCACGTTGCGCCCCACGCTCAGGTGTGGGAACAGGTTGAAGCCCTGGAAGATCATGCCCACCTGCTGCCGCAGCGCGCGCATCGCCATCGCGCTGTCGTGCAGCAGCGGCTTGTCGGCCACGCGCAGGGAGCCGTCCTGGAACTGCTCCAGGCCGTTGATGCAACGCAGCAGCGTGCTCTTGCCCGAGCCGCTCTTGCCGATCAGCGCGATCACCTCGCCGCGCATGACGTCCAGGTCGATGCCCTTGAGCACCTCGTTGGTCCCGTAGGACTTGCGCAGCGCGGTGATGCGCACGATGGGCACGCCCGGCACGGGCGCGGGCGACGCCTCGGCCGTCACGGTCTCAGGCAGCACGGCCATGTTGCTTCCTCTCCAGATGTTGGGCAGCCAGGCTCACGGGGAAGCACAGCGCGAAATAGAACAGCGCCACGCAGCCGAAGACCAGGAAGGGCTTGAAGCTCGCGTTGGCGATCATCCCGCCCGCCTTGGTCAGCTCCACGAAGCCGATCACCGAGGCCAGCGCGGTCCCCTTGATCACCTGCACCAGGAACCCGACCGTCGGCGCGATCGCCAGGCGCGCGGCCTGCGGCAGGATCACGTGCCGCAGCTGCTCGCCGAAGCTCATCGCGAGGCTGCGCGCGGCCTCCCACTGGCCGCGCGGCACGGCCTCGACGCAGCCGCGCCAGATCTCGACCAGGTAGGCGCTCGTGTAGAGCGTCAGCGCCAGCGACGCCGCCGTCCACGCCGACACCTCGATGCCCAGCAGCGCCAGCCCGAAGTAGGCGAGGAACAGCTGCATCAGCAGCGGCGTGCCCTGGAACAGCGCGACGTACGCGCCGATCAGGCGCTGCGTCTTGCGGCCCAGGCCGATGCGCAGGCACAGCAGGGTGCCGCCGACCAGGCCACCGCCGATGAAGGCGATCAGCGACAGCGCCACCGTCCAGCGCAGCGCGAGCGCCAGGTTGCGCAGGATGTCCCAGAGGGTGAACTCGATCATGGGCGGCTCCCCGTGCCGATGCCGGCCAGGCGTCGCCACAGCGGCTGGCGTGTCGGAGCCGGCGCGCCGCCGAAGAACCACCGAGGCCCGGCCCAGAGCAGCAGGCGCCGCACCAGCACGGACAGCGCCAGGTAGATCAGCGTCGCGACGATGAAGGCCTCGAACGCGCGGAAGTTGCGGCTCTGGATCAGGTTGGCGGCGTAGCTGAGCTCCTCGGTGGAGATCTGCCCGCACACCGCCGAGCCCAGCATCACGATCACGATCTGGCTCGTCATCGCCGGCCACACCCGCTTGAACGCCGGCGGCAGGATCACCCGCGTGAAGACCTGCGTCGGCCCGAGCGCCAGGCTCTGCGCCGCCTCCCACTGGCCCTTGGGCGCGGCCTGGATGCCGGCGCGCAGGATCTCGGTGCCGTAGGCGCCCAGGTTCAGCGTCATCGCGATCAGCGAGGCGCTGGTCGGCGACAACTTCACGCCCAGCGACGGCAGGCCGAAGAACACGAAGAACAGCTGCACGATGAACGGCGTGTTGCGCAGCAGCTCGACGTAGACGCCGACCAGGCGCCGCGCCCAGGCCGGCCCGCAGGCGCGCGTCCAGGCGCCCAGCGTCGCGATCGCCAGGCCCAGCGGCACCGCGATCACGGTCAGGCCCACGGTCCACGCCAGGCCGCGCAGCAGCAGCGGCCATTCGGCAAGGACGGCGCCGAAGTCGAACTCGATCATGGGCGGCTCCCGGAGGGACCAGCGAAGGGCGCGGTCGGTCTCACGTCAGGCACGGTGGCGATCCGCGTCCGCTCAGAGCGGCAGCTCGCCGGCGCCGCGGCCCAGCCACTTCTTGGACAGGGCCTCGAGTTCGCCCGCCTGCTTGGCCGCCGCGATGATCGCGTTGACCTTGGCCAGCAGCGCATCCTCGCCCTTGGCGACGCCGATGAAGCACGGGCTGTCCTTGAGCAGCAGCTTGTATTCGACATTGAGGCCGGGCTGGCGCTGCATCAGGTTGCCGGCGACGGCGGCGCTGGTGGCCAGCACCTGCGTCTGGCCGGCGGCGAATGCGGCGATGGTCGCGTTGTTGTCCTCGAAGCGCTTGAACTCCAGCGTCGGCGGCGCGACCTTGGCCAGCTCCTGGTCCTCCATCGCGCCGCGCGTGACCGCGACGCTCTTGCCGGCGAGGTCGGCGAAGCTCTTGATCGCCAGGCTCTTGGGCGCGAAGACCGCCTGATAGAAGGGCGCGTAGGCCGAGCTGAAGGCGATGACCTTCTCGCGCTCCGGGTTCTTGCCGAGCGTGGAGATGACCAGGTCGGCCTTCTTCGTCTGCAGATAGGGAATGCGGTTGGCGCTGGTCACCGGCACCAGCTCGACCTTCACGCCGAGCTTGGCGGCGATCAGCTCGGCCATCGCGACGTCCAGGCCCTGCGGCTTCATGTCGGGACCGACGAAGCCGTAGGGCGGGTAGTCGGTCGGGATGGCGATCTTGATGGTCTTGGCCTTGGTGATCGTGTCCAGCGCGGTCTGCGCCTGGGCGCCCAGCGCGAGCAGGCCCAGGCCCGCGGCCAGCAGCAGGCGGCGCGGCAGCGCGCGGACGGAGGAACGGACGGCGTGGCTCATAACAAGGCTCCTAGGTAGGCGGGGGCGGGATCGGCGGGGTCGGACCCGTCGCGGCGCGCGGCGCGCGGGCGGCGGGAGGTCGAGGGAGCGACGGATGCGGCGGTGGCGGCCGACGACGCGAGCGGCGTCAGCGCCTGCCGCAGCTGGTGCAGCGGGTCGTCGGTCTGCGTGTCGAGTTGAAGGCCCGACTGCACGCTGGCCAGGTGTGCGGCCATCAGCGCTTCGGCGCCCGCGGCGTCGCCGCGCTCGAGCGCCGCGACGATCGCGACATGCTCCTGGCAGGACTGCGCCGCCTCGTGCGACGACTGGTAGAGCATCGCGATCAGCGTGGTGCGCGCGGTGTAGTCGCGCAGCGTGTCGGCGAGCAGGCTGTTGCCCAGGCACTCGGCCAGGCAGACATGGAAGTCGCCGAGCAGGAAGCTGCGCGCGCCGACGTCGTCGCCGCGCAGCGCGGCCTTCTCCTGCGCCAGGTGTTTCTTCAGCCGCGTCAGCGCCGGCTTGTCCAGGGCGCGGCGACCGCGCAGCAGGCCGAGCTCGATGACGCGGCGCGCCTCGAAGGCTTCACGGGCCTCCTCGCGCGAGGGCGCGATCAGGTACCAGCCGCGCCGCGCGCTGACGGTGACGATGCCCCGCGCGGCCAGGCGCGTCAGCGCCTCGCGGACGATGGTGCGGCTGCAGTCGAAGAGCAGCGCCAGCGGCTGCTCGCCGAGCCGCGTGCCCGGCGCCAGCTTCTGCGCGAGCACGGCGTCGATGATCCGTTGGCTGATGTCGGTGGCGGTGATGCCCATGCCCAGGGCATTGCAGCTTCCGTGCCAGCGGCCGCCACGCGTGCCTCACTGGCGCATCTGTCTTGTATGCAAGCCAGGACGACACACGCGTGCGGCCGTTGCGCACAAGCTTGGTGTGCGAGGCACCGTCCCGGTGCCTGGCCTCAGCCCTCGACCCGCATCGAGTAGTCCACCGCCTTGGCGTCCTTGGTGAGGCGCCCGACCGAGATGCGGTCGACGCCGGTGGCCGCGATCCAGCGCAGCTGGTCGATGGCCACGCCGCCCGACACCTCCAGCAGCGCCCGGCCGCCGGCGATGGCCACCGCCTCGCGCATCATCGGCTCGCTGAAGTTGTCCAGCAGCACGCTGCCCGCGCCGGCGGCCAGCGCCTCGCGCAGCTGCTCCAGGGTCTCGACCTCGACCTGGATGGACACGCCGGCGTTCAGCGCCTGCGCCTGCCGCAGCGCCTGCGTCACGCCGCCGGCCGCGGCGATGTGGTTTTCCTTGATCAGGATGCCGTCGTACAGCGCCAGGCGCTGGTTCGCGCCGCCGCCCACGCGCACCGCGTACTTCTGCGCCAGGCGCAGCCCGGGCAGGGTCTTGCGCGTGTCCAGCACCGCGCAGCCGCGCGGGTTCGGACTGGCGCCCTCGATGGCGCGGGCATGGGCGCGCGTCGCCGTCGCGGTGCCTGACAGCAGCTGCAGGAAGTTCAGCGCCGGCCGCTCGGCAGAGAGCAGCGAGCGGCCCTCGGCCTCGATGCGGCAGACGAGGGTGTCGGGCGCCATGTCGGCGCCCTCGTCGTACAGCCACTCGATCCGCGACGAGCCGTCCAGCGCCAGGAACACGCCCTCGAACCAGTCGCGGCCGCACAGCACCGCCGCCTCGCGCACCCGCACATGGGCCTGCACGCGCCGGCCCGCCGGCACCAGCCGCGCGGTCCAGTCGCTGATGCCGATGTCCTCGAACAGCGCGTCGCGGATGTTGCGCGCGCGGGCCTCGTCCAGGGTCTCGTTGTGGTCGAACATCGTCGCGGTCCCGGCTGCCTCTGGATTACTCGGCGTCGCCGATGGCGATCGACAGCTCGCCGAAGCCCTCGATGACGCCGGTGATCACGTCGCCCGGCTTCACCGGGCCGACGCCTTCGGGCGTGCCGGTGTAGATCAGGTCGCCCGGCGCCAGGTGATAGAACTGCGACAGGTTGGCCACCAGTTCCGGAATGCTCCAGATCATGTCGGACAGGTCACCGCGCTGCTTCTCGACGCCGTTCACCGCCAGCGTGATCGCGCCCTGGGACAGCTCGCCCAGCTCCGAACGCGGCACCAGCGGAGTGATGACGGCCGAATGCTCGAAGCCCTTGCCCAGGTCCCAGGGCCGGCCGATGGCCTTGGCCTCGTTCTGCAGGTCGCGGCGCGTCATGTCCAGGCCGGCGGCGTAACCCCAGACCGCGTCGGCGGCCTGCTCGGGCGTGGCCTTGAAGACCGGCTTGCCGATCGCCACGACCAGTTCCATCTCGTAATGCAGGTTCTTCGTGCCGGGCGCGTAGGGGATGGTGCCGCCCGACGGCGCCAGCGCGCTGGCCGGCTTGGTGAAGTAGAACGGCGGCTCGCGGTCCGGATCGCTGCCCATCTCGCGGGCATGCGCCGCGTAGTTGCGACCGACGCAGAAGATGCGGCTCACGGCATAGCGCGCATCGCTGCCGCGCACGGCCACGGCGGCCTGCGGCGCTGGGGGGAAGACATAAGTGCTCATGGCGTGCGGAGGTAACGATCGCAACGATCGTGCAAGGAAGGAGGGGAGCGCGGAGCATAACCTTGGCAAATCCACGCGGCATTGCTAGGGTTGCGGCCATGTTTGAAGCCCGCCCCGCCGGCCAGCGCCTGGCCGTCCTGACGTGTGCCCTGATCCTGGCCGCCTGCGCCAGCCGCGGTCCCACCCCCAGCCGCCCCGCCCCGGGCGGCCCCAAGCCCTCCTCCTGGCCCGACCGCGACGGCCCCGACGCCGTCGTCCCGCCCGACCTGCAGAAGGTGCCCGACGCGGTGCCGCGGCTGGAATCCATCCGCAAGGGCGGCCCCAACAAGCCCTACGAGGTGCTGGGCGAGCGCTACGAGCCGATCGCCGACGACAAGCCGCTGGTCCAGAAGGGCCTGGCGTCCTGGTACGGCCGCAAGTTCCACGGCCGGCCGACGTCCAGCGGCGAGATCTACAACATGTACGCGATGACCGCCGCCCACGCGACCATCCCGATCCCGAGCTACGCGCGCGTGCGCAATCCCAAGAATGGCCGCGAGGTCATCGTCCGCATCAATGACCGCGGACCGTTCCACAAGGGCCGGATCATCGACCTGAGCTACACCGCCGCGCTCAAGCTGGGCGTGCTGAACGGCGTGGCGCCGGTCGAGATCGAGCGCATCACCTACGAGGACATCCGCACCGGCGCCTGGACCCGCGACCGCGACACGCTGTCGCCCGATCCCAAGGTCGCGCCCGACACGCCGGTCTATGCCGCCGCGACGCCCAGCGGCGCGCCCGATCCGACGACGACCGCGCAGCTGCGTCCGCCGGCCGCGCCGGTGACCGTGCCGGCGCAGGTGCCGCTGCCGGTGCCGGTGGTTCCGGCGGTGGCGCGCGCCGACAAGCCGGGAACGTCGACCGGCGCGGCGACGGGCACGGGCACGACGCCGTCCGCCAATCCGGACGCCAGGCCGGATGCCAGCCTGACGCCGATCCCCATCACCGCACTGCCGCCCGGCAGCGACCTGCCGCCGTCCGGCCAGTCCAAGGCCGAGGCCATGGCGGTCGCCACCGCCGGCGCCATCGCCGCGGCCGATCCGCAGGCGCCAGTACCCGCGCTCAAGATCGCCGCGGCGGCGCAGGGCTTCTGGCTGCAGTTCGGCGCCTTCTCGCGGCTCGAAGGCGCGGAGCAGCTGCGCGAGCAGTTCACCCGCGGCATGGAGGAGATCGCGCCGATGCTGACGATCTTCAAGGACCGCAACCTGCACCGCCTGCAGGCCGGCCCCTTCGCGAGCCGCGAGGACGCGCGCGCCGCCGCCGACCGGGTGCGCACCGCGATGTCGCTGACGCCGGTGCTGGTCGAGCGCCGCTGAGCGCCGCGGAACACCGGCGAGCGCCCGTCGGTCACCCTGACCGGGCGCGGCCCGCACGCCGATTGCCCCGTTCCAGGCGGGGCGCCGTGGGGCGCTTCGTCCCTGGGAGAGGAAGCCGGGGCCGGTGACGACGGCGCGATGGTGCGCCGCGCATCGCCCTGCGAAGATGACCCGCATGCCGCCGCTCGACGCCGCCACGCTGCTGATGGTGATCGCCGTCATCGATACCGTCGCGTGCATCGTCTGGCTCGCGCTGGGCGAGGTGCTGCGCATCGCGCCGCGCGCGGCGCGTCGGCTCTCCGCCTATCACGGCGTGTGCGCGCTGGCCTGGTGGCCCGCCTTGCCGGCCGCGATGGAGCGCCTGGTCGCGCTGCCGCTGGACGTGATCGCGGCGGGACTGCTCGCCGCCGGCGTGCGCGGGCTGATGCGGGTGCGCTACGGCGCCCCGGACATTCTCGCGATCGTGACGCTGGGGCTGGTGGCGACCGCCCTCACCGCGGGCGATCCGGACCTGGCCTCGGCGCGTGCCGTCTCCAACATCGCCGGCGGCGTGCTCGCGCTGATGGCCGCCTGGGACGTCGCCCTCGGCGCCGGCTTCCGCGCCGGCTTGACCACCATCGTCGTGACGCCCTACCTCGTGCTGGCCGGTGGCTGCCTCTGGCGCGCCGGCGGGCTGCTGGGCTGGACGCCGGCGGGACTGGGCCTCACCGGGCTGGGCGCCAACGCGCCGCTGGCGATGCTGCGGCTGGTCGTCGACCTGACCATCGCCACCGGCCTGATCGCGCTGGTGATGCAGCGCCTGATCGCGCGCGTGCGCCACCTGACGCGGCGCGACGCCTTGACCGGCCTGCTGAACCGGCGCGCGATCGAGGACCATCTCGCACGCCTGCAGGCGCTGACCGAACGCGGCTGCGCCAACGCGGTGATGGTGCTGGACGTGGACCATTTCAAGCGCATCAACGACGAACTGGGACATGCCGGCGGCGACGCCGCGCTGCAGCACCTGGCCGCCGTGCTGGGCGCGACGCTGCGCGACACCGACTGCTTCGGCCGGCTCGGCGGCGAGGAGTTCGCCGTGCTGCTGCCCGACACCGAGCTCGACGGCGCGATGCTGGTCGCGGAGCGCCTGCGCGAGCTGCTGCAGAAACACCCGCTGGCCTGGGGCGACAAGCTCTGGCCGATCAGCGCGAGCTTCGGCGTCGCCACCATGCGCGCCGGCGACACCCATGGCCACGGTGCGCTGTCGCGGGCCGACGCGGCGATGTATGCCGCGAAGGCGCGTGGCCGCAACCGCGTCCTGCGCGCCGCCGGCGAAGCGGAGTTCGCGTGAGCCCCCCGACGATGGAGCCCGCCTGATGCTGCCCGCCGCCGATCCGGTCTCGCTGATCGCCGCACTGGTGGTGCTGTTCGGCATCGCCGCGGTGGTCTGGCTGATGATCGCCGCCGGCCTGCGCGAATCGCCCGGCGCCTGTGCCTGCCTGTCGGGCGCCAACGCGGCGCTGGGCGCTTCGTTCCTGCTCCACGAGGCGCTCGGGCTGGTGTCGCCGCAGCATTACTGGTGGTCGGACCTGCTGTCGCTGATCGCCTTCGCGCTGATCCGGCTGGCGGTGCCGGTGGTGGGCGAGCGGCCCGCGCCCTGGCGCTCGGTCGGCGGCGCGACGATCGCCGTGGGCATCGTCGTCGCGCGCTTCACCGACGGGCCGGACACGCTCGGGCACAAGCTGCTGATCTACGGCGCGATGGCGGCGCTGGCGATGCTGGCGGCGGTCGATGCCTGGCGCCTGCTGCGCGCGCGCGGCCTGGCGCCGCGCGCGGCGCTGGCGCTGGCCGCGCCGCTGATGGCGGTCGGCCTGCTACTGCTGGCGCGGCCGGTGGAGGCGCTGCTCGCGCCGGGCCGCACCGCGGACATCGACGTCGCTTCCGACTTCAACATCGCCTGGTTGTGGGCGTCGCTGGTGCTGGCGCTGCTGATCAACGGCTGGATCGCCTTCCTGCTGCTGATGAAGCTGGTGCTGGAGATCCGCCGCCTCACCGAACGCGACCCGCTGACCGATGCGCTGAACCGGCGCGCGCTGTCCGAAGCGGTCGATGCCGAGCACTCGCGCCAGATGCGTGGTCACGGCTACGCGCTGGTGCTGCTGGACATGGACCGCTTCAAGCAGCTCAACGACACGCTGGGGCATGCGGCCGGCGACGCCGCCTTGAAGGCGCTGGTGCGGGTGCTGCGGCCCTGCCTGCGCGAGGTCGACCGCCTCGCGCGCCTGGGCGGCGAGGAGTTCTGCGTGCTGCTGCCCCACACCGGCATCGCGGGCGCCGCGCTGGTGGCGGAGCGCATGCGCGCGCTGCTGGCCGGCTACGCCTTCGCCTGGGAAGGACAGGCCTGGACGCTGACGGCCAGCTTCGGCATCGCGGAGTCCTCGGCCGCCGACGTCAGCGCCGCCGAGGTCCTGCGGCGCGCCGACCAGGCGCTCTACCGCGCCAAGGCGCAGGGCCGCAACGTCGTACAGGCGGTGGAGCTGGAACCGGCGCGTTGAGCAGTGCGCTGAGCGGCGCGATCGCGACCCGCGTCAGAAGCGGCCGCGCACGCTCAGCATCACGCTGCGCGGATCGCCGTAGTTGGGATAGTCCAGGTTGGTCCAGTAGGTCTTGTCGAGCGCATTGCGGATCGACAGGCCCAGGCTGAAGCGCTCGTTGAGCTGGTAGGTCGCATGCAGGTTCAGCAGCGCATAGGCGCCCTGGGTGACGGTGGTCGTGCCCAGGGTCGGATGCGCGATGCCGTAGCCGGTGACGGTGCTCTGGTAGTTCACGCCGCCGCCGACGCTCAGCCGCTCCCAGGCGCCGCCGAAGCGGTAGCTGGTGCTCAGCTGCAGCGTGTGGCGCGGCAGGTTCGCGTAGATCAGGTCCAGCGCGTGGCGGGTGATGCGCGTGTTGGCGTAACCGGCGCTCAGCGTCCAGCCCGGCGCGATCTGGCCGGCGACGTCGACTTCGAAGCCCCGCGTGCGGGTGCCGTTCACGCCGACGTAGGCGGAGCTGCCGTCCGGCAGCGAGCCCTCCGGCACCGCGACGTCGCGCACCGCGTAGTTGTCCTGCTTGGCCTCGAAGACCGCGGCCGACATCGCCAGGCGCTTGTCGAGAAACTCGCCCTTGATGCCGAACTCGGTGTTGCTGCCGCGGATCGGCGAGAGCAGGTTGTCGTTGCGGTCCTTGTAGTTCTGCGGCTTGAACAGATCGGTGTAGCTCGCATAGAGCGACAGCGCATCGCTCAGGTCGTAGACGATGCCCACATACGGCGAGACCTCGTTGCTGACCTTGTAGGCGCCGGTCGTGCCGGTGTAGGTGCCCGCCGTGTTGAAGGCGTCGGTGGCGGTCTTCCAGTAGCTCAGCCGCGCGCCCGTCACCAGCGACAGCGGCTCCAGCAGCTTCCATCGGCCCATCGCGAAGAGGCCGCTCTGCTCGGTCTCGGCGACGCGCTTGGCGCCGGTGGCGCTGAAGGTCGGCGCCGGCGCGCTGCCATCCCAGCTGCGGATGTCGGGGATGGCGTAGCTCCAGGCGGCCACCGAGGTGAGCGTGGGCGTGACGGTCGTGGTCTTCACGCCGTTGGCGCCGATCACCAGGTCATGCTTGCGGCCGAACAGCGACAGCGTGCCCGCGGCGTAGACGTCCAGGCTGTCGCGGCGCTCCCAGCTCTTGCCGACGGCCGCCAGCAGCTTCAGCCCGGCGCCGGTGACCGGGTCCGGATAACCGCTGGCGTAGGTGGCCAGCCGGAAGGTGTCGCCTTCGCTGTGGTTGGCGATGGCCTTGAGCGTCCAGTCGTCGCCGAGCTTCTGCTCCAGCTGCGCGTAGAAGGTGCCGTTCTGGCGCGACCAGCGGGTCCAGGACGGCGAGAAGCTCGTCTCGCGCGGCAGGCCCGCGAGCGAGCCGTCCGAGGCAAAGCGCGGGATCGTGCCCCAGATCGGGCCCTGCGGCACGTTGTTCTGGTCCTGGTAGCCGAGCGTGACGGTGGTGCTGGCGCCCAGATCGGCCTCGACGGTGGCCATGAAGGCCGTCTTGGTCTCGCTGTGGCGCTGGCGGAAGCCGTCACGCTCCTGCGCCGCCGCGATGAAGCGCGCGCGCACGCGGCCGTCCTGGGTCAGCGGCGTGTTGACGTCGGCCTCGATGCGGTGGAAGTCGTCGGTGCCCATCACCAGGCCGCCGTAGGCGGAGAAGGCCTTCTCGGGCCGCTTGCGGATCATGTTGACCGTCGCGGACGGGACGCCCGCACCGGTGGTCAACCCGTTGGCGCCGCGCACGACATCGATGCGCGAGTAGAAGACGGTGTCGAACTCCTGCTGAGTGTTGCCGCTGTAGGTGGGGATGCCGTCGATCTGGAAATCGGTGATCTGGAATCCCCGCGCGAAGTACAGCGGGCGCTGCGTGTCGTAGAAGGACACGTTCACGCCGGTGATGTTCTGCATCACGTCGTTGATGCTGATCAGCGTCTCGTTCTCGAGCCGGCTCGCGTCGATGCTGCTCATCGACTGCGGTGTCTCGCGCGCGCTCAGCGGCAGGCGCGTGCTGGCGCCCTCGAGCTTCTTGCGCGCGGCGCTGATGGTCACGCGGTCCAGCGCGTTGCGGCGACCGGCGCGCGGGCCGTCTTCGGCCGCGGATGAGGACGACGGCTCCGCCGCGTCGGAGGCGGCCGCGGCGGCGGTGTCCGCGGAGACGGTGGACCCGGCGGGTTCAGTCGCCGGCGCGTCGGCGGCGCGGACGGCCAGGGGGTGGGACTCGGCCAGTGCCAGGCCGGTGGATATCAGCAGCGCGACGGCGGCCGCGATGGGGGACAGGGAAGAACGCGACATGGGAAAGAGCAGCAGCAGGCGGGCGCAAGCCCGCACACCGGCGCGCACGGGCGCACCGGCCCCGAAGGGAGGTGGAGGGGATAGGCTTGCGGGTCCGGCTCCGGCATCGCGCGGGGCGCGCGACCAAGGTCGCGGGGCGCGGTGGAGCGTGGGAATCAGGCTGGCGCGAGGCTCAACCGCGCCGGTTTACCGGCCAGATGAGAACTCTTCTCATTGTAGAAACAGGCGCGGAGGCGCCGCAGGCAAAACCTGTCCCCGTGTGCGGTCTTCAGGCCAGCGCGACGCGGTTGCGACCCAGGTGCTTGGCCCGCTCGACCGCGGCGTTGGCGCGCGCGATCAGCAGGTCGGTCGCATAGGGCGGCGCGTTCGCCAGGCCCATGCTGAGCGTCACGTCCAGGCCCGCCGCGAGCTGGTGCCAGGGATGCACCGATACGCTGGCGCGGATGCGCTCGCAGACCTCGAAGGCGCGGTCCGCCACGGTGTCGGGGAAGACGACCAGGAACTCCTCGCCGCTCCAGCGCAGCAGCAGGTCGGAGCCGCGCGTGTTCTCGCGCAGCAGCTGCGCCAGTTCCTGCAGCACGCGGTCGCCGGTCTCGTGGCCATGCCGCTCGTTGATGTTGCGCAGGCCGTCGGCGTCGATCAGGGCGACCGTCAGCGGCCGCGCTTCCTGCTCCGCCGCGCGCAGCAGCGGCGGCATTCGGGCCTCCAGGCAGCGGCGGTTGCCCAGCCCGGTGAGCGGATCCTTGAACTCGGCCGTGTCGCGCGTGTCGCCGCTCGTCGCGCCGCTGGCGAATTCCGCTTCCATCCGCGACACGAAGTACTGGGACTGCGCCATCAGCTGCCCGACCGCGCGACGGCGCTCCAGCGTGCGCGCCTGCTCCAGGTGGAACAGCGATGGCCCCAGCAGCGCCAGCGCCCGGGCCGCGCGGTAGCTGGCGTGATGCAGACGCAGGCTCAGGAACAGCGGCACCTGCGAAGGCGCGGCGGGCGCGGTCGCCGCAGCGTGCGGATCGGCACCGGCGTTCGCGCCGAGCGCCACCGTCTCCTCATGCAGCGCCTGCAGCTGCTGCCACGCGGCGCTGGACTGGCCGCGCGCCAGTTGCAGCTCGGCCAGCATGCAGCGCAGGCGCCAGTCGAGCAGGCGGAAGCCGGCGCGCTGGCTGTCGTCGCGGGCCTCGGTCAGCAGCGGCTCGGCTTCGTCGAGGCGGCCCATCAGCAGCAGCACCTCGCCGAAGTTGGAGGCGGTCAGCGCGATGCCGTAGCGGTCGCCGAGTTGCAGCGAATGCGGACGCGCCTCGCGGGCGAGTTCCAGCGCGCGCTCGAGCGTGCGGGGCGCCTGCTCCGGTGCTGCGCCGTCGCGTTGCAGGTGGTACGCGCCGAGCGCGACGGTGCACAGGTTGGTCAGCGTGACCACGCGCTCGTAGGGCGTAGGGTTGGTGCGCAGCAGGCCGGCCGCCTCGCTCATCAGGCGCTCAGCCTGCCACGGGTCGCCCATGCGCTCGAAGCAGGCGCCCAGGCCGTTCAGCGCGACGGCGTGCAGCCGCAGGTCACCCAGCTCGCCGGCGAGCTTGAGCGCCTCATGCGCGCAGGCCAGGCCTTGCTCGTAGGCGCCGAGCTCGCAGGCGGCCAGGCTCATCCAGCGCAGCAGTTCGCAGGCAGCGGGACTGGCGCCGAGCGGCCGCATCAGTCGCAACGCGCGCTCGCCGACGTCCAGCATGCCCGGCAGATCGCCCATGCGCAGGCGGAAGAAGCTGCGCAGCTTGCCGGCTTCGGCCTGCTCGTTGATGAAGCCTTCGGCATCGGCGCGATGCCAGACGGCATCGGCCAGCGCGAGGCCGTCGTCCAGTCGCGCCTGCTGCTGCGCCAGACGCGCGCGCGCCAGCAGCTCGCTCAGCGGCACGCCGTCGAGGGCTGCCGGGGACATCGGATCGGAGGAGGGATCGCCGCTCGGAAACATCCGGCAAGCGTAGCCGATCGGGCGGCGCGCTCACCACCGGCCCAGCGGCGATGGCAGTCCCGACCCGTCTACTTGCTGGTGGGCATCACGAACTCGGCGCCCTTGGCGATGCTCGCCGGCCAGCGCTGCATGACGCTCTTCTGCTTCGTATAGAAGCGCACGCCCTCCTCGCCATAGGCATGCATGTCGCCGAAGAGGCTCTTCTTCCACCCGCCGAAGCCATGCCAGGCCATCGGCACCGGGATCGGCACATTGATGCCGACCATGCCGACCTGCACGCGACGCGCGAACTCGCGCGCCACGTTGCCATCGCTGGTGAAGCAGGCGACGCCGTTGCCGAATTCATGCCCGTTGACCAGCTCCAGCGCCTCGCCGAAGTCCTTCACCCGCACGCAGGCCAGCACCGGGCCGAAGATCTCTTCCTTGTAGAGGCGCATCGACGGCCGCACGTGGTCGAACAGCGTGCCGCCGGTGAAGAAGCCGTCCGGCAGGCCCTCCACCTGATGGCCGCGGCCGTCGACGACCAGCGTCGCCCCTTCCTCGACCCCGTGGGCGATCGCGCCCTCGATGCGGTCGCGCGCCTCGCGCGTGACGATCGGTCCCATCTCGGCGTCCAGCGCCATGCCGTTCTTGATCTTGAGCGCCTTCGCCCGCTCCGCCAGCTTGGGCACGATGCGGTCCGCGACGTCGCCGACCAGCACCGCCACCGAGATCGCCATGCAGCGCTCGCCCGCCGAGCCGTAGGCGGCGCCGATCAGCGCGTCGACGGCCTGGTCGATGTCGGCGTCGGGCATGACGACCATGTGGTTCTTCGCGCCGCCCAGCGCCTGCACGCGCTTGCCGTGGCGGGCGCCGGTCTCGTAGATGTACTGCGCGATCGGCGTGGAGCCGACGAAGCTGAGCGCGCGCACGTCGGGGTGGTGCAACAGCGCGTCGACGACCTGCTTGTCGCCCTGCACGACCTGGAAGATGCCGTCCGGCAGGCCGGCCTGCTGGAACAGCTCGGCGATGGCCAGGCTGGGCGACGGATCGCGCTCGCTGGGCTTGAGGATGAAGGCGTTGCCGGTGGCGATGGCGATCGGCGCCATCCACATCGGGACCATGAAGGGGAAGTTGAAGGGCGTGATGCCCGCGACCACGCCCAGCGGCTGGCGGGTGGTCCAGTTGTCGATGCCGGTGGAGACCTGCTCGGTGAAGTCGCCCTTGAGCAGCTGCGGCACGCCGCAGGCGAACTCGACGACGTCGATGCCGCGCGAGACCTCGCCCTGGGCGTCGGTGAAGACCTTGCCGTGCTCGGCGGTGATCATCGCGGCGAGGCGGTCGCGGTGCTGGTTCAGCAGCTCCAGGAACTTGAACATCACCCGCGCCCGGCGCAGCGGCGGCGCGTCGGCCCAGGCCGGGAAGGCGGCCTGCGCGGCGGCGACGGCGGCATCGACGTCCGCCGCGCTGCCCAGCTGCAGTTGCCGCGCCACCTGGCCGGTCGCCGGGTTGAAGACCGCCTGGCTGCGTCCCGAACTCGCCGGGCGGCGCTCGCCGGCGATGAAGTGGGTGATGTCAGCGTTGTCGGTGAATGCGACGGGAGCGACGGGGGCGCTCTGGCTCATGGCGGTCTCCTGCTTCTTGGGGGATCGCCGTGAGTCTAGGCAGCGCGCCCTGCCCCGCCTAGGCCAGATCGCCGATCACATTGTTCGATAGACTGAACACATGGCCCCGCGCTCCCCCGCCCCATCCCCCGTCCGTGCCGAAGTCCGGGACGAACTGCTGTGGTCGCAGCTGCAGGCGCTGATCGCGGTCGCGCGGCTGGGCAGCTTCACGAAGGCGGCCCAGCGGCTCAACCTGTCCAAGGCGGCGGTGAGCCAGCGGATCGCCGACCTGGAACGCCACCTGGACCAGCAGCTGGTGCAGCGCACGACGCGCTCGGTGCGGCTGAGCGAAGCGGGCTCGCGCCTGGTCGAGCAGGCCGAACCCGGCCTGGCCCTGCTCAGCCGCAGCCTGGGCGAGGCCCGCGAGTCCGCCGGCGCGCCGCGCGGCCTGCTGCGCGTGACCGCGCCGGTGGCGCTCGGGCGGCAGCATGTGGCGCCCGCGCTGCCGGCCTTCTTCGAGCGGTATCCGGAGCTGCGCATCGAGCTCGACCTGTCCGACCGGCTGGTGCCGCTGGCGCAGGAGGGCTTCGACCTGGCGATCCGGCACACCAGCGCGCCGCCGGACACCCATGTCGCCTTCAAGCTCTGCCCGTCGCGGGCGCTGCTGACGGCCAGCCCGGCCTACCTCGCGCGCGCGGGCCGGCCTCAACATCCGGCGGAACTGGCGCAGCACCACTGCCTGCCCTACCTGCGCCCGGGGCCAGCGCAATGGTTCTTCGAGCGCGCCGCCAGCGCGCCGGCGCCCGAGCGCCTGCGCGTGCCGGTGCAAGGCCTCTTCCGCGCGAGCAACAGCGAGGTGCTGCGCGACGCGGCGCTGTCGGGGCTGGGCATCGCGCTGCTGCCGGACTTCAGCGCCCGCGACGCGATGCGCGACGGCCGCCTGGTCGAGGTGCTGCCGGACTGGCGCGCCGTGGGCTTCTTCGGCGACGCGATCTACGCCATCCATCCGTGGAGCAGCCACACGCCGCAGGGCGTGCGGCTGCTGGTGGATCACCTCAAGGGCGTGATGGCCGGCGGCTACTGAGGGCTCAGCGCGTGACCTTCACCGCGCTCAATGGCACCAGCGCGAGCAGCGCGGCCAGCAGCCAGAACGCGGTCGACAGTCCGACGCCCGCTGCGAGGAAGCCGATCAACGCCGGCCCGAGCAGCACGCCCGCATAACCCGCCGTCGTCACCGCCGAGACGGCGAACGCGGCGGGCATCACGGTCTGCTGCCCGGCGCGCCGGAACAGCACCGGCACGAGGTTGGACGCGCCCAGGCCGATCAGCACGAAGCCCGCGAAGGCCACCGCGCGGACCGGCGCGAGCAGCAGGGCCGCCACGCCCAGCACCGCGACCACGCCGCCCACCACCAGCGTCCGCCGATCGCCCAGGCGCGCGACCACCGCGTCGCCGGTGAGCCGTCCCGCCGTCATCGCGATCGAGAACAGCATGAAGCCGATGCCGCCCTGCGCCGGCGCGACCAGCTTCGCCTCGGTCAACAGCAGCGCGCTCCAGTCCAGCACCGCGCCTTCCGCGAGGAAGGTCACCGCGGCGAGCAGCGCCATCAACCACACGAGGCCGCGCGGCATCACGAACAGCGGCCCGCTGGACGAGCGCGCCGTCTCCAGCACGTAGGGCCAGGCCACCACGACCGCCAGCGCCATCAGCGCGGCGCCCAGCAGCGTCGCGTGCAGCGGCTCGAAGTCCATCGACAGCAACAGCGTCATGAAGGCAGCGCCGATGAAGCCGCCCACGCTGTAGAGCCCATGGAATCCGGACATCAGCGGCTTGCCCGCCGCGCGCTCGACCTCCAGCGCGTTGATGTTCATCGCGACGTCCAGCGATCCCAGGCATGCACCGAAGGCCGCCAGCGCCAGGCCCAAAGTCCAGGGCGAGCCCGCGAAGGCCAGCAAGGGCAGCAGCGCCGCCATGCCGAAGCCGCTGCAGACCATCACCAACCGCGTGCCGAAGCGCGTGCTCAGCATGCCGGCCGCGACCATCGCCACGACCGAGCCCAAGCCCAGGCACAGCAGCAGCACGCCCAGCGCGCCTTCATCGACGCCCAGCCGCTGCCGCGCGAAAGGCACCAGCGGCGCCCAGCACGCGACGCCGAAGCCCGCCACCAGGAAGGCCAGGCGCACGGCGAGGCGATGCTCGGGTTTCTCGACCACGGGCTCGGCGCCCGTGAAGCTCTGCGGCGCGGCGCTCATGCCGCGGTCTCCACGGCGACCACGTCGACGCCAGCTTCGCGCAGGCCGCGCACCACGCCGGCATCGAGGTCCTGCTCGATCACTGCCGTCCTGAGCATCGCGAAGTCGGCGATGTGGTGCGGAGCGGAAGCACGTGCCTTGTCGCTGGTCAGCAGCGCCACGACCTGGCGGCTGTTCTGGATCAGCGTGCGCTTGAACGCTGCCTCGCTGAACTGCGTCGTCATGACGCCGTCCGCCACCGACAGCGAACAGACGCCGACGAAGCACCGGTCGATGCGCATCCGGGACAGCGCATCGACCGCGGCCGCGTCCACGCAGCCGCCCAGGTGGCGGTCGACCTCGCCGCCCAGCATCAGCAGCCGCAGGTCCTGCCGGCGCAGCACGGCCGCCGCCACGTCGACCGCGTTGGTGGCGATGGTCAGCCCGGCGTCCTCGGGCAGGAACTCGACCAGCGCGAGGTTGGTGCTGCCGGTGTCGATGAAGACCAGTTCATCCGGCCGGACTGTGGCCGCGCCCGCCCGCGCGAGCGCCGACTTGCGCCCCGGCGCCTCGCGCAGCCGCGCCGCCAGCGGACGGTCGCTGTCCTGCACCGGCACCGCGCCGCCATACACGCGGCGGCACAGGCCGTCGGCTGCGAGCGCGCGCAGGTCGCGGCGGATCGCGTCCTCGGAGAGCTTGAATTCGGTGGCGAGGTCCGCCGCCACGACGGACTGGCCCGCGGAGAGGCGCTCGGCGATGAGCTGCCGGCGGGCTTGGGGAAGGTCGGGTTGCGTCATGTCGCGCCTCGGTTGAAGCGCCGCAGTATGCATGATTAATCTCGTTTATGCACGTTCATGCACGATTTGCCGACCACTACTCGCAGCGGGGCAGGCCGCCGTTTCAACCCCCTGCCGCCTCCCCCGCTGTGGGGAAACATCCCTGATCCGAGGGGCCTCGCCTTCCCTCCCATGGGGGTCGGCCTCCCTAGTCCATGGGTTTTTTCGTGAAGCGCCGCCGCCGAAAGTCGCCCCGGGCGGTCGATGTTGGCCGTCAGGAGACAGGTATGACTTCGTTGACTGTGATGCGTCGTCGCATGGCCGCCTGCGCGGCCCTGTGCGGCGCGACCGCCGCGCTGCTGGGCATGACGCCCGCCGCGGCACAAACCCTCAAGCCCGAGACCGACCTGGTCCAGGGCGTGACCCTGCGCACCGGCGAGGCGCTGCGCGTGGGCGGTTACTCGGCGCTGCGCGCGAAGGCGCTGCAATCGCCGCGCAAGCTGCGGGTGATCGCGCGGCTGTCGGCCTACGCGACCGGGGCCGGTCCCGCCGGCGAGCCCTTGCGCGCGATCGGCGAGACGCCCGCGATCCGCGGCGCGCGTGACCAGCTGGTGCTGCGCCTGCGAGCCCGCGGCGCCGACGCGGTGGAAGGCCTGCCCGACACCGCGCTGGTGGTGATGGAGGTCGATGCGGCCCAGCTCGATGCGCTGGTCGCCAACGGCGAGATCGCCGAGCTGACCGAGGACGTGCCGGTGCCCGCAACGCTGGCCGAGTCCGGCCCGCTGGTGCGGGCGCCGCAGGCCCATGCACTGGGCGCGCGCGGCGCCGGCACGACGGTGGCCATCCTCGACACCGGCGTGCAGGCCAATCATCCGTTCCTGAACGGGCGCGTCGTCGAGGAGGCCTGCTTCTCGACGACCTCGGCGGCCAACAACTCGACCTCGGTCTGCCCGGGCGGCGCGTCCAGCAGCACGGCGGTCGGCTCCGGCGCGGCCTGCGCGATCAGCGGCTGCGACCATGGCACCCACGTGGCCGGCATCGCCGCCGGCCGCGCCACCGGCGCCACCACCTTCAACGGCATGGCGCCGGACGCCAACCTCATGGCCGTGCAGGTGTTCTCGCGCTTCACCGACTCGCCGGGGAACACGCCCTGCGCGAACTCGAACAAGGCTTCGCCCTGCATCCTGAGCTTCACCTCGGACCAGATCCGCGGCCTGCAGCGGGTGCTGGAGCGGCGCGCGGCCCGCAACATCGTCTCGGCCAACATGAGCCTGGGCGGCGGCGTCAACGCCGCGGCCTGCGATGCCGATGCCCGCAAGGACGTCATCGACGACCTGCTGGCCGCGCGCGTGGCCACGGTGATCGCGTCGGGCAACAACGGCTCGGCCACCGGCGTCAGCGCGCCGGGCTGCATCTCGACCGCGGTGACGGTGGGCTCGACGACCAAGAGCGACCTCGTCTCCAGCTTCTCCAACAGCGCGGCGCTGGTGGACCTGCTGGCGCCGGGATCGGGCATCACCTCGTCCGTGACCGGCAGCGGCTTCGGCGCGAAGAACGGCACCTCGATGGCGACGCCCCATGTGGCGGGCGCCTTCGCGGCGATCCGCTCGGTCGTCCCGGGCGCCAACGTCGGCGACATCCTCGGCGCGCTGCAGGCCACCGGCGTCGCGATCACCGACACGCGCAACAACCTCACGCGCCGGCGCATCAACCTGGAAGCGGCGGTGAACCAGCTTGCGCCGCAGCCCTTCGCGCTGTCCAGCGGCATGCTGTTCCAGATGCATGCCGACGGCCGCATCTGGGCCCACACCGGCGTGGCCTGCAACGGCGCCGGCTGCCCGGGCTGGGTGCTGCTCGACGCCAACCCGGCGACGCGCGCGATCGCGGCCGGCGGCAACGCGCTGTACCAGCTGCACGCCGACGGGAAGGTCTGGCGCTACACCGGCATCCGCTGCGGCGGCAATGCCTGCCCGGGCTGGCAGATGCTGGACAACAACCCGGCGACGAAGCAGATCGCGGCGGGCGGCACCTCGCTCTACCAGCGGCATGCGGACGGGAAGATCTGGCGCTCGACCGGCGCGGCCTGCTCGGGCAACAGCTGCCCGGGCTGGACGATGCTGGACAACAACCCGGCCACGATCGACATCGTCGCGGACGGCGCGCGGCTCTACCAGCTGCACAACACCGGCGCGATCTGGCGCTCCACCGGCGCGGCCTGCTCCGGCAACAGCTGCCCGGGCTGGACCCAGCTGGACAACAACCCGCATGCCAAGGCGCTGGCCGCGGCGGGCGGCCAGCTGTACCAGCGGCATGACACCGGCGCGATCTGGCGCTCGACCGGCGTGGCCTGCTCCGGCAACAGCTGCCCCGGCTGGACGATGCTGGACAACAACCCGGCGGCGCGCGAGATCGCGGCCAATGTCGGCGGGCTGTTCCAGCGCCATGCGGACGGCAAGATCTGGCGCTTCACCGGCCAGGTGTGTTCCGGCAACAGCTGCCCGGGCTGGACGATGCTCGACAACAACGGCGCGACCGTGCAGATCGAGGCGGCCAGCAGCGGGCTCTACCAGCGCCATGGCAATGGCCGCATCTGGCGCTCGACGGGCGCGGCCTGCTCGGGCAACAGCTGCCCGGGCTGGGTGATGCTGGACAACAATCCGACGACCAGCACCATCGTGACGGCCCAGCCATGAGGGCCCGGTCACCGCGTCTATCGCGCCTGCGCATGCCGGCGTGCATCGCCGCCGCCCTGATGGGCACGGCCTGCGCGCTGATGGGGGGCGACGGCGCGGTGGCCGGCTCGCCGAGTGCGCCGCTGTTTTCTTCCACCGTGGAGTGCCCTGCCATGGAGGCCATCGAAGGCGCCGCGGCGCTGCTCGCGTCGCTGGACCGCAGCCCGGACCGCACGGCCCGCGTGCTGCTGCGGCTCAAGCCGGGGCCGGCCGCGATGGCCGGCGCACGGCGCGCGCTCGACGCGGCGAAGGCCGTGGGCGAGCCGATCGGTGGCCGGCCGCTGCTGGTCGCCGAGCTCACCGCCGCGCAGCTGCGAGCGGTGCTCGCGAGCTGCGAGGTGATTGGCGTGCAGCCGGACGAGGCCGTGCCACCGAGCTGACCTTCGGCGCGGCCGAAGCGGCGCTGTCATGATGTCGCCCAGCCGAGGCCCATCCCGGGCCGACTGCCAAGGAGCACCCATGAGCACCGCATCGATGCTGTCGACCCTGTTCCGCTACCAGGCCTGGGCCCACGACGGGTTCCTGCGGGCGATCGAGGACCTCGATGCCGAGCGGTTCGGGGAAGCGCGCCACCTGGCGCTGCGCGTGCTGAACCACGTCTACGTGGTCAACCAGATCTTCACCGGCCACCTGACCGGCCAGCCGCACGGCTACGAGGCCAACAACACCGTCGACACGCCCACGCCACAGGCGCTGCGCGCGGCGCATGCGGCGTCAGACCGTTGGCTGCTGGAGTACGTCGCGGCCATCACGCCCGAGCAGCTGGCCGAGCGCATCGCGTTCACCTTCACCGACGGCGACCGCGGCGCGATGACGCGCGAGGAGATGCTGTTCCATGTGGTGACCCACGACGGGTACCACCGCGGCGAGGTGGGACGGATGCTCAAGCAGATCCAGTCACCGCTGCCGTGGGACACCTTCGCGGTGTTCCTGCACCAGGATCAGCCGGAGCGGCGCGGTCAGGGCTGAGGGCGGACCTCAGTCCGCGGGCCTCACGTAGTACAGATCGAACTCGCCCTCTTCCACCAACTCGAATCCGTGCCGCTGATAGAAGCGGTTGGAGTCGCTCTGCTTCAGCGCACCGACACGCACCGGCAGGCCGAGTGCCCGTGCTTCGCGGAAGACTTCGGCGAGCACGCCGGCGCCGATGCCGCGTCCCTGCCAGGCCGGATCGATATAGAGATGATCGAGCGCCAGCCAGCCAGGCTGCTGCGTCGTGACGACGAAGCCAAGGCGCTGCCCGTCGACGACGATGTGGCGCGTGCGCTCGGGATCGAAGCTGGAGAGAAAGCGCTCGCGCGCCCGCTGCGGATCGAAGCGGCCGATGCGTTCGAGGCTCTCGCGCATCGCGGCGATGCGCAGCGCCACAAGGGCTTCGGCGTCGTCCAGGACGGCGGCGTCGAACCGGAGAACGGCGGGGCTTGGCACGGTCGGCATGGCGCGCATCGTAAGCGCGGTGCCGATCGATTCGGACCCACAAAAAAGGACGCCCGACCAGCGGAGCTGACCGGGCGTTGCAAGTCCTAGAAAGGACGTCGTTGGGATCGGTGCCGTCCATCGGGGCCGAAGGCCGCGCCGTTGGAAGGCGTGAGGTGGACTCTAGGGCGAACCCTGAGGGGGCGGCATCCCCTCAAGGTGGGATACCTGGGGAAATTGGTCAGCAGGTGTAAGGAGCACTCCGCATTACGGAAAACTGCGGCGGATCTCACGCCGCGACCCATGACTTCCGTTCGCCGGCGCACACAAGGCATCCCGGTCGCCGTGCCCAGGCGCGGATCCTGTCGCTGCTGTCGTGGACAACGCGGTTGCGCCGGGGGTCGCTTCATGCGGCCCACACGCGCGCCGGATAATCCCGCCTCATGACCGCGCCCAAGCCTCCCAAGAAGTCCGCGCCCCGGCCGCCTGCAAGCAAGACCTCGGGCTCGCCCGCGAGGGCCGGCACGCCGTCGCACGGGCCGCGTCCGCAGCCTCACCGCCCTGCGATCGACGCGCCCAGCGCGCCGCCGGAGCCCTGGAGCGACGACGACCTCGACGAGCTGCAGTCGCTGCTCGACGAAGTCCCGGCGCCGCTGGAGCCGCTCGATGCCTCGATGCTCGACGGCTTCCTGGTCGCGCTGATCCTGCAGCCCAAGCCGGTGCCGCTGTCCGACTGGTGGCGCTGGGTGCTCGACGCCGAGGAGGGCCGGCCCGCCCCGGCGCGCTACGACGCGCAGCCGCTGCTGCAGCTGGTCCAGCGCCGCGAGCATCAGCTCAAGCAGGCCATCGCCGATCGGCAGTGGTTCGATCCCTGGGTCTTCGAGCTCGACGAGGACGCGTCCCCGTCGGAGACCGTGCTGCCCTGGGTCGCCGGTTTCGCGCTGGCCGCCGACCTGTTCCCGGCGCTGATGAACCTGGACGAGTCCGAGCTCAACGAGCCGCTCGCCCAGCTCTACATGCATCTGGATCCCGAGGACCTCGAGGACGCGGACGCGCTGCTCGAGGAAATCGAGAGCCTGGAGCCGCCCGAGGAACTCGACGAGGCCGTCGAGAGCCTGGTGCGCGCCAGCCTGCTGCTGGCGGACATCTCGCGGCCGCGCCCCGCGCCGAAGCCGCAGCGGTCGGGCGGTCCCGGCGGACCGAGGGGTCCGGGCGGCCCCGCCGGTCCGCGCCGCGGCGGACCGCCGCCCCGCCGGCCCCGCTGAGGCTCAGCGCGCGGCGGGCGGCTTGGGCTCGGCGTCCTCCGCGGCGGACGACGTCGCGCTCGGCGTGTTGGGCGCGATCGACGCGATGGGCGCGCCGGGCCCCACCTGGCGCTTCATCCACTCGCTCATCTCCCACAGCGTGTGCCCCACCGACTCGCGCGCCGAGTAGCCGTGCGATTCGAAGGGCAGCGTGACGTAGCGCACCGAGCCACCGGTGCCCGCGAGCGCCTGGTACAGCCGCGCGCTCTGCATCGGGAAGGTGCCGGGGTTGTTGTCCAGCTCGCCGTGGATCAGCAGCAGCGGCTCCTTGAGCCGGTCGGCGTAGTTGAACGGCGAGAGCTTCTGGTAGACCTCCTGCGCCTCCCAGTAGGTCCGGCGCTCGCTCTGGAAACCGAAGGGCGTGAGGCTGCGGTTGTAGGCGCCGCTGCGCGCGATGCCCGCCTTGAACAGCCGCGTGTGGGCCAGCAGGTTGGCCGTCATGAAGGCGCCGTAGCTGTGGCCGCCCACCACCATGTGGTCGCGGTCGCTGACGCCCAGGTCCACCGCCTTGTCGATGATGGCCCGCGCGTTGGCGGTGATCTGCGCGATGAAGCTGTCGTTCACCGTCTTGGGATCGCCCACCACCGGCATCGTCGCGTCCATCAGCACGACGTAGCCGTCCAGCAGCAGCATCAGCGGGCTGGTGCCCGGGAAGACGTTGAAGCGGTTGCTGGAGCCGCTGACCTGGCCCGCGGTCGAGGCGTCGGTGTACTCCAGCGGATAGGCCCAGACGACGGTCGGCCGGCGCTCGCCGGGCTGATAGCCGGGCGGCTTGTACAGCCAGAACGACAGCGCCACGCCGTCCTCGCGCTTGAAGCGCACGAACTCGCGCTGGATCTCGCGCAGCTGCGGCGCCGGGTCCTTGACGTCCGTCAGCGGCGTCAGCTCGGCCAGTGACGGACCGCCGCGCAGCACCACGTTGCCTGGCTCGCTGACGCTCTCGCGCACCGTCAGCACGCGGCGGCCCTCGCCATCGAGCACCGCCAGCGGACGCTCATGGTGCGCGGCGTCGCCGCCGTTGACCGGCGCGCCGGACTGGAACACCCGCGACTTCTTGTTGTCGGCGAGCCCCAGGCGGTCGATGAAAGGCTTGTCGCCCTCGGGGCTGGCGCCGGTGCCGAAGTACCAGAGCGCGCCCTCGTCGACCCGCACGACCGCGCGGCCGGTGGGCAACATCCGCTGCAGCGGCGTGCCGGGATCGCGATAGCGGTCGCGCACCGAGCGCTCGATCAGCCGCTGCGCGGCCGCGCCGCCGTCCATGGTGACCAGCTCGGTCGAGGTGCGCATCTTCGCCAGATCGAAGTCCTGCACCAGCGCCTGGCGACCGCCCTCGAGGAAATCGAGCCGGCTCAGCCGCTGCGCGACGCGGTGCACCTCGCGGGCCTCGCCGGTGTAGGGCGGGTCCAGCCGCATCAGGCGGTCGCGGTGCGGCGCGGGCACGCGGGTGTCGCCGCCATCGAGCGCCTCGACCCAGTAGACGGCGCCGTCCGCGCCCGGCGAGGCGAAGAAGTGACGCGGTCCGGTGATGACGCCCTCGACCGGCACGCCTTCCTTCAGCCGCGTGCGGCCGATGGGCACGACCTTGCCGTCGACACCGCGCACCTCGGCCTGGGCCGCGAAGTCGTCCCAGCCGACCTGGTAGCTGAACGGCTCCAGCAGCCGCATCGTCAGCAGCTGGCCCGGCGTACCGAGCGCCTCCAAGTGGCTGAACAGGCCCGGCTCGCCGATCGGCCGCACCGCGCCGCTGTTCAGGTCGACGCGCGCCAGCTGCGAGCTCGCGTGATGCGCGAAGACGGCCGCCTCTTGCGCGTTGCCCAGCAGGTCCTGCTGCGTGCGCTCCGGCGAGTTGCGGCCGATGGATTCCTGGATCGACGGCCCCGACGGCGCGTTGAACACCGGCGCCGGCCCGCGCTTGGCGGGCACCGTCAGCGTGACCAGCTCATGGTCGTTGAGCCACACGACGTCGTTCTCCAGCATCGTGTGCAGCTTGAGCCGGGGCACCGCCTTGAGCTTGCCGGTCGCGACCTCGCCCACCCACAGCTCGACCGCGGTGTCGGTGCGGCGGTTCAGCAGGAAGCGCTTGCCGTCGGGCGAGAAGCGCAGCTGGTGGAAGGCACCGCCGGCCGGCAGCGCGACGGGACGCTCGGCCCCCTCGGCACCGCCTTGCAGCGGGCGCAGCGACAGCGACTCGATCGCGGTGATCAGCTGCGGGCTGTCGGTCGCCGGGTCGTAGCGCAGGCCGGCGTGGCGCAGCACCGGCCGGGCCAGCTCGGCGACGGTGCGCAGCTTGCGCGGCACCACGATGGCCAGCGTGCGCTGGTCGGGGGAGACCAGGTAGCTCGGCAGCGCCTTCGCATCGAGCACCGCGCGGATCGCCGGCGAGGGCTGCTGGTAGATCTGCGCGAGCGTCGCGGCCGAGGTCAGCGCCGAGGTGGCGGCCGGCTCGTCCGCCGGCGCGGCGCTGGCGGCGCTCGCGGCAAGCCCGCCGAACGCGGCGGCCAGGGACAAGGTGAGCGGGATCAGCGACGGGACGCGCGCTTGGGGCATGGATGGACACCGTGAAGCGAAGGAAGGCGGCAATCTAGCAGCGCCCTCCGCCGCTGACGGGGCATGTCGCTCGGGGTGATCCCGAGGTTTCAGGCCCGCCCGCTCACGTCCGGATCACGCAGCGAACAGACGCGCGGCGTGCAGCCCGAGCCCGGTGGCGACGGAGGCGAAGCGGTCGCCGCGCACGGGCCGTGCCGCGGGGAAATCGGCGGCGATGCGGTCGGCCAGCACCGTCAGGCCGGTCGAGCCGCCGGTGAAGTACAGCGCGTCGACGTCCGAGGGCGGGAGCCCCGCCCGCTCGACGGTCTCGCGGCCCGCCTGCGCGATGCGCTCGATGTCGTCGCGCAGCGCGCCCATCGCGGCCGTCTCGGACAAGGCGACCGACAGGCCCGATTCGATCAGCCCCAGGTCGATCGTGCAGTCGCCGCCGGCCGCGACCTCGATCTTGGCCTCCTCGGCCCGATGGGCGAGCTCATGGCCCAGGCGCTCCTCCAGCACCGTCATCAGGCGCTGGTGATGGCGCGGGTCGCCGTAGAAGCCCTTCATGTTGCGCAGCTCGATCACCCGCTGCGGGCTGTAGCAGGTGTTGATCAGGTGCCAGGTCGCCAGGTCGAAGTAGACGCCGCTGGGCACCTCGCGCGGCGTCTGGCCCGGCTTGGCGGGACCGAGGGCGCGATAGCCGAATTCACGCAGGATGCCGGTCAGCTCGAGGTGGCGGTCGAAGTCGGTGCCGGCGATGTGGACGCCGTGGTTGGCGAGGATGTCGTCGCGGCGGTCCAGCCGCCGGATGCGCTCCGGCCCGACGCGCACCAGCGAGAAGTCGGAGGTACCGCCGCCGATGTCGGCCACCAGCACCAGCTGCTCGCGATCGGCCTGCTGCTCGAAGTCGAAGGCCGCGGCGATCGGCTCGAACTGGAAGTGCACGTCCTCGAAGCCCACCGCCCGCGCCGCCGCGGCCAGCGAAGCCTGCGCGGCCGCATCGCGCTCGGGCTCGCCGTCGACGAAGTAGACCGGGCGGCCCAGCACCACGCGGCGCGGCTCGTGCCCGTCGCGCGCGGCCTGCCGGCGCAGACGCTTCAGGTAGCCGGCGAGCATGTCGGCGTACTTCACACCCCGTCCGCCGCCGACGTCGGTGACCTGATCGATCAGGCTGGAGCCGAGGATGCTCTTCATCGAGCGCATCAGGCGCCCGTCGACGCCTTCCTCGTAGGCGGCCATCGCCGCGCGGCCGAAGGCGCGCGGCGGACCGTCGGCATCGTGGCGGCCCTCGGCGTAATAGAAGACCGCGGTCGGCATCGTGACCTTGTCGTCCTCCAGCGGCACCAGGCGCATCGCGCCGGGGCGCGCGGCGTCCGGCACGGCGACGGCCGAGTTGGAGGTGCCGAAGTCGATGGCGCAGAAGTCGCGCGGCAGGTCGGTGGACGGGGAGGACATGGCGCGGCGGTCGGAAATGCGAAAAGGGCGCGGATTCTAGCCGCGCCCTTTTTTCGGGGTCCCGGCGTGCCGATGACGCCGGCAGGGGCTCCGCCGGTCGGGCGGGCCGGCGCTCAGGCGGCCTGGAGGCTGCTCACCGCGCGCGCCGGCAACGCGTCGCCGTAGAAACCGAAGTCCAGGTCCGGACGCTTGCCGCTCATCAGCTCGGCCAGCGCGCGGCCCGAGCCCGCGCCGTGCGTCCAGCCCAGCGTGCCGTGGCCGGCGTTGATCCACAGGTTTGAGGCCTTCTGGCTGCGCCCGATGTAGGGCACGTTGGTCGGCGTGCTCGGCCGCAGGCCGGTCCAGTAGTTCGGCTCGGACAGGTCGGCGACGCCGGGGAACAGCTCCTCGTAGCGGCGCACCAGCGACTCGCAGCGGACCTTGGAGGTCGGGCTGTCCAGGCTGGTGTCCAAGCCCACCAGCTCGGCGGTGCCGGCGATGCGGACGAAGTCGCCCAGCCGCGAGATCGCGATCTTGCGCGCGTCGTCCAGCAGGCTGACGGTGCTGGCCTGCTCCGGCCGCTTCAGCCGCAGCGTGGCCGAGTAGCCCTTGGCCGGATAGATGTTGAGGTGCTCGCCCAGCGGCTTGGTCAGGCCGGGCGCGTAGGAGGCCAGCGCCACGACGTAGGCGTCGCCCTTGAGCCATTGCGTCTGGCCGGTCTCGCGGGACTGGATCTGCACGCCGGCGACCTCGTTGCCCTGCGGCTGCAGCGTCACGATGTCGTGGTTCCACAGGAACTGCGCGCCGCGGCGTTCGGCCAGCTTCGCCAGCGCCTGGGTGAAGACACGCGCGTCGCCGGATTCGTCGCTGGGCGTGTAGGTGCCGCCGAAGACCGCGTGCTGGGCCGAGCGCAGCGCCGGCTCGATCGCCAGGACCTCGTCGCGGCTCAGCACCCGGCGGTCGACGCCGTGACGGCGCATGATCTCGGCGCCCTGCGCGCCGGCCTCGAAGTCGGCCTCGCTGCCGAAGAAGTGCAGGATGCCCTTCTGCAGGCGGTTGTACTGGATGCCGGTCTCGGCGACGAGCGCCTGCAGCGACTCGTGGCTGTAGCGGCCCAGGCGCACCAGCTGCTCGACGTTGCGCTCGAACGCGGCCGTCGTGCACTGGCCCAGGAAGGACAGGCCCCAGCGCCACTGCGCCGGATCCAGCCGCGGGCGGAACAGCAGCGGGGCGTCGTCCTTCAGCAGCCACTTGGCGACCTTGAACGGCGCACCGGCATTGGCCCAGGGCTCGCAGAAGCAGACCGAGATCTGCGCGCCGTTGGCGAAGCTGGTTTCCAGCGCCGCATCGGGCTGGCGGTCGACGACGACGACATCGTGACCCTGGTCCAGCAGGTACCAGGCGGTGTGGATGCCGATGATGCCGGCGCCGAGGACGATGACCTTCATGGGAGAGCTCCAGGTGAACTTGTGGTTCCGCTTCGATGCAGCGTGGGGCGGGCTTCAGGCCAGCGGGCGCAGGATCAGCTGCAGTCCCAGGATGGCCATCACGAGGGCGATCAAGGCATCGATGCTGCGCCAGACCGCCGGGCGGCGCAACGGCACCGCCACCGCCGCCGCGCCGAAGCCCAGCAGCGAGAACCACATCCAGGACGCCACCGAGGCGCCGGCCGCGAAGGGCAGCTGCATGCCGGCCGGCTGCTGCGCGCCGACGGTGCCCAGCAGCACCACGGTGTCCAGGTAGACGTGGGGATTCAGGTAGGTCATCGCCAGCGTGCTGCCCAGCACCGCCGTGAGCGAGCCACTGCCCGCCTGCGCCTGCAGGCCGGCCTGGGGCGACATCGCCCGCAGCGCGGCCTTGAGGCCGTAGGCCAGCAGGAAGGCCGCGCCGCCCCAGCGGAAGACCTCCATCAGCAGCGGGCTCGCGGCGATCAGCCGGCCCAGCCCGAACACGCCCAGCCAGATCAGCAGCATGTCCGACAGCGCGCACACCAGGACCACCGGCGCCACGTGCTGTCGCATCAGGCCCTGGCGCAGCACCAGCGCGTTCTGCGCGCCGATGGCGACGATCAGGCCGGCTCCGGTGAGCCAGCCTTGCAACAGGGCTGCGCTGGGGGACGACATCGGGGGTGTTTGGGCGGGCGGGTGGAGCAGCGGATTGTGGTGAGCCGCCGTCATTCCATGAAGCGGGATTAATATCTCAGCGCATACATTAGGACCGCTAATAGAGCTGTTGGAGGCCTCGATGAAGGATCTGGACGCCGCAGGGCTGGACTGCCTGGCCGCGCTGGCCGACGAGCGCAGCTTCGAGCGCGCCGCGGAGACGCTGGCGATCACGCAGAGCGCCGTCTCGCAGCGCCTGCGCAATCTCGAAGCGCAGGTGGGCCAGTTGCTGGTCGTGCGATCCCGGCCGCTGCGGCTGACCGAGCCCGGCAAGCGCCTGCTGCGCTATGCCCGCCAACTGGCGGCGCTGCGCTCGGACGTGGTGCGGGAACTGGGCGTGCAGTCGGCCCAGGCGGAACGCTTGCCGATCGCGGTGAACGCCGACAGCCTGGCGACCTGGGTGCTGCCGGCGCTCGATCCGCTGGTGCAGCGCGGCCTGCGGGAGGGCTTCGGGCTGGAGCTGGTCGTCGACGACCAGGACTTCACCCACGACTGGCTGCGGCAGGGCGAGGTGCTGGGCTGCGTCACCACCGTGCCGCAGGCGCTGCGCGGCTGCATCGCGCAGCCGCTGGGCGTGATGCGCTACATCGCCATCGCCAGCCCGGACTTCGCCGCGCGCATGCTGCCCCATGGGCTGGGCGAGGCCAACTTCGCGCAGGTGCCCTTCCTGGTCTTCAACCGCAAGGACGACGCGCAGCAGCAGTGGGTCCGCCAGGCGATGGGCCTGCGCTCGGCGCGGCTGAACGCGCGCTATGTGCCGTCCAGCGAGGGCTACGTGAACGCGGTGCGGATGGGCTGGGGGGTGGGCGTGGCGCCGGAGCTGCAGGTGCGGCCGCTGCTCGCGAGCGGCGAGCTGGTGGCGCTGCGGCCGGAGGTGCAGGTGGCGGTCGCCCTGTACTGGCACCAGTGGAAGCTGGGCGGCGAGACGGCCGTCGGGGGAGAGCCCCGGCGCGCGGCCCCTGAAGGAGGGACACCGCCGGCCTTGCTGGATCAGATTGGCGAGGCCTTGGCGCGGGGCGCGCGGGAGGCGTTGATGCCGGCCTGAGGTTGGCGGGTCAGTGCGTTGACGCAGCGCGTCAGCGCTTGACCGCGGCCAGCTGGATCTTGGTCTGGGGCTGGAGCTGGGCGGCCGGGACGGCCGAGGCCGGCGCGGCGCCTTGCTGGGCCAGGTGCAGGCGGAAACCGCCACGCTCGTGCTTGTCCTGGACGGAGCTCGCCAGCCACGCCGAGGTCAGCACGACGCTGCTGACGATGGCCCAGGTCATCGACTTGTGGATCAGCGGGGACATGAGGGGGGCCAGGCGGCGGAGGTATTAGGGAAGGCCCGGAGCATAGTCACCCCCGATTGAGGGGGGGATCACACCTAAGTGGGGTGCGTGGTTATTCCGCCTCAGCTGTGGCGGGGTCACCCCAATCTGTGTGTATTTGTGAACACGATTCCGGAGCACCCGCGATCTGGGGATTCTCCCGAAGACGAAGGCGCGCAAACTGGGGCTCACCGCGCGGCGCTCCGCATCGGCACCGGGCGGCGGACTCACCCCGTGCTTTTCGACGAGGTCCATCATGCGCATCACCTCCGCCCTGAGCCTTTTCCGTCGCCCCAGTGCCGCGCGAGAGCCGGAACCGGCCGACATGGGGACCGCGTTCGGCATGGAAGCGAGCTTCGGCGACGACAGCGAGTACGAGGACTTCCGGCGCAGCGACTACGGCCTGGAGTCCGAAGCCGCACCGCCGGCGACGGTCACCTCGCCGCTGTCCTGGATGGCGGCCCGCCGCGGATGAATCGACAAGGCGCCCCGTCGGGCGCCTTTTTCGTTGGGCCAGGCGGTGTCAGCGGATCAGCAGCACCGGCACGTCGCTGTGCGCCATCACCTTGGTGGCGACCGAGCCCAGCACCAGCTTGCCCAGCGCCGTGTGGCCGTGCGAGCCCATCATCAGCAGGTCGAAGCGGCCCTTCTCCGCCACGGCGGTGATCGCGTCCGACGCGTGACCGGTCTTGACGACGTACTGGGCCTTGATGCCGCGCTTGTCCATGAAGGCACGGATCGGCTTGAGCACCTTCTCTGCCTCTTCCTGGTAGTAATCGGCCAGCACGGCCTTGTCGAGCACCGCGGCCGCGCGGGGCGGCACGCCGGCCACCACGTGCACCACCGTGTAGTCGTGGGCTCCGCCCAGCCATTCGTCGTGGGCGGAGAGATAAGCCAGCATGCGCTTGGAATAGGTGCTGCCATCGACGGCGACCAGGATCTTCATGATGGTGTCCCTCTCTGTCGGCCGACGACCGGCCGCGGGGCAGTGTGGCACAGAGCGCTCTCTGGAAAGCCGCACCCTTGGCGCAGGCCGCGGCTGAATTGACGTTGGACAATGCGGGCTCCCCGGCCGGTCGCGAGCCGCCCGGGCCGCGTCCCCGGACCCTTCCGCCGTCATCCGCCCAACCGTCCCTCCGCCGTGCGCCTGCAACTGATCTCCGACCTCCACCTCGAGCGCCAGATCGACTTCCAGACCGTCGCCGCGCCCGATGTCGATCTGCTGGTGCTGGCGGGCGACGTCGGCTCGTACCAGGCGGGCTCGCGGCTGGTGACCGACGACTTCGGCCTGGGCCGCTTCTCGCCGCGGCGCGCGGACGCGCCATGGCGGCGCGTGCTCTACGTGCCGGGCAACCACGAGTACGACGGCCTCGAGTTCACCACCGCCCAGGCGCGGCTGCGCCAGACCTGTGCCGACCTCGGCATCGAGTGGCTGGACCGCGAGCAGATCGTCATCGGCGACGTGCGCTTCATCGGCACCACGCTGTGGGCCGACTTCGACGCGCTGGCCGCGCGCGAAGCCACCGTGACGAAACAGCTGGCGGCGCGCGAGAAGGCCTTCCGCGCCGCGAATTTCTACCTGCGCCGCTACTCGACGCTGGTCGACGGACAGCACCTGCTGGCCGAGGGCCAGCGGGAACTCGCGCTGGACTGCCAAGCCTGGCTGCGCACGGCGCTGGCCGTCCCGTTCGATGGCAAGACGGTGGCCGTCACGCACTACGCGCCGAGCCTGCGCAGCGCCGATCCCCGCTATGGCTTGACGCCGGGCACCGCGGGTTTCTGCAACTCGCTCGACGAGCTGCTCCCCTTCGCCGACCTGTGGCTGCACGGCCACCTGCACTGCGCCCACGACTATGTCGTCGAGTCGCCCTCCGGCCCGCGCGGCGAGCTGCCGCACCGCTGCCGGGTCGTCGCGAACCCGCTGGGTTACGCGAGCAAGGGCGAGCAGGAGGACTACCGGCCCGAGCTGGTCATCGAGGTCTGACGGGCGGCGGGCCGTCGTAGGTCCAGAGGTAGTCGCGCGGCATCGGACCCTTGTTGCGGCCGCCCTGCTGCGTCTGCTCCCACGCGTGGGCCAGGATGCCGACCGAGCGCGACAGGCAGAACAGGCCGCGCGCCAGCGGCGCCGGGAAGCCGAGCTCGGCGTAGATCACCGCTGTCGCGCCGTCGATGTTCATCGGGATGCGCCGGCCGTCCTTGCGCCGTTGCAGCTCGGCCTCGACCGCGCGCCCGATCGACGCGAAACGGCCCGACACCACGCCGAGCTGCGCGGCTTCGTCCACCAGCGCCAGCAGCCGCGGCGCCCGCGGATCCACCGGGTGGAAGCGGTGGCCGAAGCCCGAGACGAACTTGCCCCGCAGCGCGATGGCCTCGTCCAGGCCCGCGGCGACGGCCGCCTCCAGCGTCGCGCCGGCGCCCATCCGCGCCGCGATCGACTGCAGCATCTCCACGCATTGCTCGCCCGCGCCACCGTGCACGTCGCCCAGCACGTTCATCGCCGACGCCATCGCGTTGTTCAGGCCCACGCCGCAGGTGGCCGCCATGCGCGCGATCGCGATGCTCGGCGCCTGCGGCCCGTGGTCGACCGCCGCCATCAGCGCCATGTCCAGCAACTGGGCCTGCTCCGCGCCGGGCAGCTCGCCGCGCGTCATCAGCCAGATCATCTGCGCGAAGCTGACCTGCCCGATCAGGTCCTCGATCGCATGACCGCGGTAACGGATCACGCCGGGCGACATCTCGATGATCGACGTCCGCCACCAGTCCGCCACGCGCGGATCGCGAGCGGGCGCCTGCGCGTCGCCATCCGCCGCCGGAAATTCCTGCCCGCTCATACCGCCTTCTCCTCGATCAATGCCGCCCGCTCGGCGGCGCCGTAGCCCAGTTCCTCCAGGATCGCGCCGGTGTGCTCGCCGAGCCGCGGCGGCGGCCGGTCCACCGACGGCGCCTCGCCATTGAGCTTGAAGCCGGTGCGCAGCACGTGGATGTCGCGGCCGACGCCGGGCACGTCCTCGAAGCGCTCGACCAGGCCGCGCTGCGCGATCTGCGGCTGCTCGAGCGCCGCCTTCACCGACAGCACCGGCCCCGCCGGCACGCCGGCCGCGTTGAGGCGCTGCCACCACTCGCTGGCCGGCCGGGCGGCCAATGCGGCCTCGAGCCGCTGCTTGAGTTCGGCCCGATGCTGCAGCCGCGCCTGGCGATCGACGAAGCGCGGATCGGTCTTCCACTCGGGATGGCCGGCCACGTCGCAGACGGCCTCGAACTGCTCCTGCTTGTTGGCCGCGATGTTCAGCAGCCCGTCGCCGGTGCGGAAGGCGCCGGACGGACTGGCCGTCACGTTGTCGTTGCCCATCGGGCGCGGTTCCTGGCCCGCGACCAGCAGGTTCGATACCGCCCAGCCCATCGTCGCCATCGCGGCCTCGAGCATGGAGACGTCGATGAAGACGGCCTCATCGCGGTCGCGGTCGGCCAGCGCCGCGGCGATCGCCATCGCGGCGGTCAGGCCGCCGATCGTGTCGGCGACCGGATGGCCGACGCGCAGCGGCGCCGTCGCCGCGTCGCCGGTGATGCTCATCATCCCGGACATGCCCTGGATGATCTGGTCGTAGGCCGGCAGGTCGCGCAACGGGCCGTCCTGGCCGAAACCGGAGATCGCGCAGTAGACGAGCCGCGGCTGGATCAGACGAAGCGCCTCGAAACCGACGCCCAGCCGCTGCATCACGCCGGGACGGAAGTTCTCGACCACCACGTCGGCGGTCGCCACCAGCTTGCGGAACACCGTCTGGCCGGCCGGGCGCTTGAGGTCGATGGTGATCGAGCGCTTGCCCGGGTTCTGGGCCAGGAAGGACGCGCCCATCCGCGCCCGGTTGAGCGCCGCGTCGGCACCGAGTTGCCTGGCAAGGTCGCCGGTTTCGCGCGCCTCGACCTTGATGACATCGGCGCCCAGGTGGGCCAGTTGGTGGCAGGCGAACGGGCCCGCAAGGACGTTCGTCAGGTCCAGGACGCGCACGCCGCGCAGCGGGGAAAGGCTCATGGTGGGCTCCGTCGCGCATGCCTGCGTTGGGTCCGCATGCGTTGGCGAAAGTTCTATCTGACAGAATAGTGATTTGTCTGATAGAACTCTAGGACGACTTGATCCGCCTGAACAGGGCCTGAGACAAGGGAATTACGAGGGAATACCCATGGCTGACCGCAAGACCGCCCCCGCCCGCCCCCCGGAACCCGCCGATGGAGGGGGCTCGTCAGCGGACGCCGACTCCAGCGGGGTGGCGGTGCTCGACCGCGCCTTCGCTCTTCTGGGGGCCTTCGGTCAGGACGACAACAGCCTGTCGCTGGCGGAACTGGCGCGCCGGACCGATCTCTACAAGAGCACGGTGCTGCGGCTGCTGGCTGCGCTGGAACACGGCGGCTTCGTGCGCCGGCTGTCCGACGGCCAGTACGCCATCGGCCCGGCGCCACTGCGGCTGGCGACGATCTACCAGCGCTCGTTCCAGGTCGGGCCGGCGGTGGAGCCGCTGCTCAAGCAGCTGAGCGCGGACACCGGCGAGACAGCGTCCTTCTACGTCCGGCACGGCGACGCCCGCATCGCGCTCTACCGCTGGGAGCCGGCGCGTTCGGTGCGCGCCGCGGTGGCGGTGGGCCAGCAGTACGCCTTGCGCCAGGGCGCCTCGGGCAAGGTGCTGTGCGCGTTCTCGGAGGACCGGAGCGCCGGCTTCGAGGCCATCCGGGCGCGGGCCTGGGCCGATTCCTACGGCGAGCGCGAGCCGGACACCGCCTCGGTCGCCGCACCGGTGCTGGCGGCCGACGGACGGGCACACGGGGCGATCGCGATCTCCGGACCGCGCATCCGCCTGTCGCCTCCGACGACGATGCTGGCGGCTTGCCAGGCGGTCCTGGGCGCCGCCCGGGAAGCGACGCGATTGCTGGGAGGCGACGTCGCGCGGCTCGATGCCGCGTCGCGCGCGCTCAGCCCCGACCAGTTCAGCGGCGGCGCCTGAGCGCCGCGCGCATCAGCGACCGCGGCCCCCGGCGAGGCGATCAAGCCGCGCCGTGGCAGTTCTTGAACTTCTTGCCCGAGCCGCAGTGGCAGGGATCATTGCGACCCAGCTTGGGAGCGTCGCGGCGGACCTGCTCGACGTGATACCGCTGCGACTCGGTCGCTTCCTGGAGGTCGACCACGGTCAGGATCAGATCCTCGATCGCCTCGTCGATGTTCTTCAGCGGATGCTCGCGATCCAGCAGCTCGACGACCTCCCGCTCCTCCGGCGTTTCGGCCGGCAGGTGGCGGTACAGGCGGGCGAGCAGCGCGTTGACGTTGTCGTCGGCCTGCTCGTGCAGGTCGGGGAAGGTCACCGCGGCGTATTCGAAGCCGCCGACCCACGGCAGCAGCGCGCGGGTGATCGGGTCCTCGGGCAGTGTCACCGCGTCGGGATCGATGCCTTCGGCGGCCGCGATCTCGGCGGCGGCCTCGACGGCGTCTTGCGCCTGCTCCTCGGCCTGCTCCTCGGCCTCACCGCTCCCCTCGCCGCCCTCGCCTTCGGTCGCGTCCTCCGCGTCCAGGTCCAGCACCAGCGGATAGAACCAGCCCTGCTCCAGCATGCTGTGGTTCAGCGAGGCGAAGCGGCGCTCCACCAGCGAGCGGATGCGGGCAAGCCAAGCGGGGTCGACGTCGTCAGGCAGCGGGCGGCCTTCGTAGTCGAAGACCGGCGGCAGCCACTCCTCGATCGGAATCAGGCGCGGCTGCACCAGCACGCCGGCCAGGTAGCCGTCCAGCATCGAGGCATCGAGCGGCTCGAGCGGCGCGGGCGTGGCGGCGAGAAGGTCGTCGAGTTCGTCGAACTCGGCGTCGGAAAGGTCGTGGGCAATGCTCATGGGGCGCGATTGTCGCCGGGCGCGACCGATTCGATCAGCCGTTCGCGCATCCAGCGCTGGGCGCTGCGATCTTCATTGCGCAGGTGCCAGAGCAGGTCCACGTGCACCGGCGAGAGCTGCATCGGCAGCGGCCGGTAGATCAACGCGTCCTGGTAACCGGTGGCGGTGATGAAGGATTGGGGGAGCACCGTCAGCAGGTCGGAATGCGCGACCACCCGTCCGGCGGTGAAGAACTGGTTGACCGTCAGCGCGATCCGGCGACTGCGCTTGAGCGCCGCCAGCGCTTCGTCGACGAAGCCGTAAGGCCGGCCGGAGAAGCTCACCAGCAGGTGATGCGCCTGGCAGAAGGCGTCCAGCGTCAGCTCCTGGTCCGCCAGCGGATGGCCCCGCCGCATCACGCAGACGTAGTACGAGTCATACAGCCGCTGCTGGCGGATGGCCGCCATGTCGCCCTGCCCCTTGAGCGCGGCGACGGCGGTCGGAAAGTAGCCCAGCGCGAAGTCGGCCTCGCCCTGCTCCAGCAGCGAGCGGGGATCGCGGGTCGTCAGCGGCAGCACATGGACATTGGCCAGCGCGCGCAGCCGCTCCAGCTGCTGCATCAGCGGCGGCAGGATCAGCGCCGCAGTGGCGTCGGCCATGGCCAGCCGGAAGGTGTACTCCTCCGAGCCTGGCTGATAGTCGCCGGGATCGAGCGCCACCCGCAGCCGCGTCAGGGCCGACCGGACCTCGGGCCACAGGCCCTCGGCGCGGGAGGTGGGCTTCATCCCGAAGGCTTGGCGCACGAACAGGTCCTCGCCCAGCGCCTCGCGCAGGCGTTTGAGCGCATGGCTGACCGCCGGCTGCGTCATCGACAGCCGCTCCGCGGCCCGGGTCATCGAGCGCTCCGCCATCACGGCGTCGAAGACCTTCAGCAGGTTGAGATCCAGGTTGCGGAAGCTCACGGGAGGCCCTCCAAAGCAGGCACTTCTTCACGGGAAACGCGCGCACATCGGTGCGGCGACGCGCTCCAACGACGGCACTCCAACGGGTGATTCGCGGCGCGAATTGCGCATTCCTTCGCGCTTGGCGGTGCGCACCGTGAGGCCGGTCACGGTCGGAACGCGGACCGCGCAATGATATGCACGGTGTTTATACATTCGATGCCCATCTTTCATTGGCGTCATGTCTAGGGGAAACCCTATAGTTCGTTCCGTCGGTTCTACAGAGCCGCACCACCAAGCCAATCAAAGGAAATCGCCATGAGCGTCGCTACCCAAACCTTCGGTCTGCCGCTGAGCCGCACGGTGCGTCGCGGCGGCACGTTCGCCACCATCGGTGCCCGCGTCTGGGCCCGGACCATCACCAACGTGAAGGCCCGCATCGAGTCCGCCAAGATGGCCCGCGCCGAGCGCGAGCTGCTGGCCCTCGCCGCCCAGTACGAAGAGAGCATGCCCTCCTTCGCCGCTGAACTGCGCGCCGCCAACGCCCGTCGCAACGGCTGACACTTCGCCCCACCGGGCGCCGTACAGGCCCGGTCGCGAAGCCAGGAACCCTCGTAAGGTGAGCGCAGGCTCTCTTCGAAAGGCGCTCCAGGCCGAGCAAAACAAAAGCCCGCCTCGAATCGCTTCGAGCGGGCTTTGCCTTTTGCGGCGCCGATGACGGCACCGCCCCCTTTGTCGGGCAGCGGGACTGCGGGCCGGGTGGCCCGCCGTCGATCAGGCCTGGGCCAGGCGCTGTTCGATCCTGGCCTTGGTGGCCGGCAGTTCGGCCGGCAGGCCCTGCGCCAGCTGGGTGAAGAGCTCATCGTGCAGCTTGAGCTCGGTCGCCCAGTCCTCGTTCGAGATCTGGGTGACGGTCTTGAACTGTTCCGGCGTGAAGGCCAGGCCCTGCCAGTTCAGGTCCTCGTAGCGCGGGCTGGTGCCGAAGGCGTGTTCGACGCCCTGGCCCTGGCCGTCCACGCGTTCGAGCATCCACTTCAGCACGCGCATGTTCTCGCCGTAGCCGGGCCAGACGAACTTGCCGTCGGCGCCCTTGCGGAACCAGTTGACGCAGAAGATCGCCGGCAGCTTCGCGCCGGACTGGGCGAGCTTGGCGCCCAGCGTCAGCCAGTGCTGGAAGTAGTCAGCCATGTTGTAGCCCATGAAGGGCAGCATCGCGAACGGGTCGCGGCGCACGACGCCCTGCTGGCCGGCGGCCGCGGCGGTCGTTTCCGACCCCATGGTGGCGGCCATATAGACGCCTTCGGTCCAGTCGCGCGCCTGGGTCACCAGCGGCACGGTGGTCGAGCGGCGCCCGCCGAAGATGAAGGCGTCGATCGGCACGCCGGCGGGGTTGTCCCACTCGGCGTCCAGCGCCGGATTGTTGGTTGCCGCGACGGTGAAGCGCGCGTTCGGATGCGCGGCCTTGGCGCCGGTTTCCTTGGCGATCGCGGGCGTCCAGTCCTTGCCTTGCCAGTCGATCAGGTGCGCGGGCGGCGTGTCGGTCATGCCTTCCCACCAGACGTCGCCATCGTCGGTCAGCGCGACGTTGGTGAAGATGACGTCCTTGTCCAGGCTGGCCATGCAGTTCGGGTTGGTCAGCGAGTTCGTGCCCGGGGCGACGCCGAAGTAGCCGGCTTCCGGATTGATCGCGTACAGGCGGCCGTCCTTGCCGGGCTTGATCCAGGCGATGTCGTCGCCGATGGTGGTGACCTTCCAGCCCTCGAAGCCGGCCGGCGGGATCAGCATCGCGAAGTTGGTCTTGCCGCAGGCGCTCGGGAAGGCGGCCGCGACGTGATGCTTCTTGCCTTCCGGCGAGGTGACGCCCAGCACCAGCATGTGCTCGGCCAGCCAGCCCTGGTCGCGGCCCATGGTCGAGGCGATGCGCAGCGCGAAGCACTTCTTGCCCAGCAGCGCGTTGCCGCCGTAGCCGGAGCCGTAGGACCAGATCTCGCGCGTCTCGGGGTAATGGACGATGTACTTGGTCTTGTTGCAGGGCCACTTGACGTCGGCCTGGCCTGGTTCGAGCGGCGCGCCGACGGTGTGGACGCAGGGCACGAACTCGCCGTTGTCGCCCAGCGTGTCCAGGACCGCGCGACCCATGCGGGTCATGATGCGCATGTTCACGGCGACATAGGGGCTGTCGGACAGTTCGACGCCGATGTGGGCGATCGGCGAGCCGATCGGTCCCATCGAGAACGGCACGACATACAGCGTGCGGCCGCGCATCGCGCCCTTGAAGAGCGCCTTGTCGCCGGTTTGCAGCAGCGCGCGCATCTCGGCCGGTTCCATCCAGTTGTTGGTCGGGCCGGCGTCGAGCTTGTTCTTCGTGCAGATGAAGGTGCGGTCCTCGACGCGGGCGACGTCGCTGGGGTCGCTCCATGCGAGGTAGCTGCCGGGGCGCTTGGCCGGGTTCAGCTTCTGGAAGGTGCCGGCGTCGACGAGCTGCTGGCACAGGCGGTCGTACTCGGCCTGGCTGCCGTCGCACCAGTAGACGTCCTTGGCTTCGGTGAGCGCGGCGATCTCGGCGACCCAGGCGATCAGGCGCTGGTGTTTCACGTAAGCCGGCACGTTCAGGCGCAAGCCTTCCATTACAGGTCGGTTCATGGCGATTCCCAATTTGAGGATATGAAAAGCGGAATTGGGTCAGCTCCGATCCGGTGGCTTCCCGCTCTGCCTACAGAGGAGAAGACCGCGGAGCTGACCCAATGCCGCACGCCATGGCTGGTGCCTCGCCGAACACTGGTTCCAATGTAATCACGCCGTAACTCGCGTGCTCGGCGGGGTTATGCGTTTCTGGAATGGATTGATGCCGGGGTCTGGAAACCCCTCACGTCAGCGGCCGCTCTCCCCCACGTTGGGGAACACCACGCTGCGCTTCACCCGCCCATAGGCGAAGCTCGTGTCGATGGACTGGATCCCGGGGATGGCGTGCAGCTCCTGCCGGACGAAGCGCTCGTAGTCCTTCAGGCTCTGCGTCAGGACGCGCAGCAGGTAATCCACCTGACCGGTCATCACGTAGCAGTCCAGCACGGCGTCGACCGCCTGGATGGCGCGCTCGAACTTGCGCACGGCGTCGGCGGTGTGCTCCTTCAGCTTCACACCGACGAAGGCGGTCACCGGCAGGCCGAAGGCCTCCTCGTCGACGACCGCCGTGTAGCCGCGGATCATCCCGGACTCCTCCAGCATGCGCAGCCGGCGCAGGCACGGTGTCGGCGTCAGGCTCACCTGCTCCGACAACTCCTGGTTGGTCATTCGCCCGTTGGCTTGGAGGGCGGCGATGATTTGGTAGTCCTTGCTGTCCATGTGCTGGACATTAGCAGCTTCTGCCAACCACAAGCCCGATAACGCGTGACTTTGAACGCTTCCGCTGGACCGGCGAATCGAGAATTCCCGGGTCCGACGAGAACGCCATGAAGTCCCTCCAGCCCATCTCCGCCTCCCCCCTTTCGATCGCCGCGCCGCCCCGCCCGTGGGTGGGCTGGCTGACGATGGGCCTGACGCTGGTGATCTGGGCCAGCTTCTCGCTGTCGATCCGCGCCATCGGCAGCTCCAGCCTCGCGCCCACCGACGTGGCGCTGATCCGCTTCCTGGTGCCGGCGCTCGCGCTGGCGCCCTTCCTGCCCTCGCGGTTCGCCGCGCTCCGGGCGCTGCCGGTGAAATGCTGGGTCATGGTGGCTTGCGGCGCGGGACTTCCCTTCTTCCTGATCGCCTCGCTGGGCGGCAAGTTCACCTCGGCCGCGCATGTCAGCGCGCTCATCGCCGGCACCACGCCGGTGTCCTTCGCGGTGATCGGCTGGCTGCTGTGGCGGGAGCCGGTCTCCCCCGCGCGGATGCGGCGGCTGGCCCTCATCCTGGTGGGCGTGGCCCTCATGGTGTGGGGGTTCGGCGCGCAATCGCCGCATGCCATGGTCGGCGCGGGCGTGCTGCTGCTCGCCAGCCTCCTTTGGGGGATCTACACCCATGGCCTGCGGCTGGCGGGGCTGGACCCGCTGTCCGGCGTCATGGTCGTGACCTACCCGTCGGTGGTCGCGCTCGCCGCCCTGGTCGGCTCGGGGCTGGTGGAGTCGCGACTCGCGGCGGCGCCGGTAAACGAGCTGCTGATGTTCGCCGCGGTCCAGGGCGTGGGCGTCGGCCTGTTCTCGACGCTGCTGTATGGCATGTCGATCCGACTGCTCGGCGCAGCGAAGTGCGCGATGGTGGGCGCGCTGGCGCCGGTGCTCGCGACGCTGCTGGCCATCCCCCTGCTGGGCGAGTCGCCCACCGCGCTGACCGCCTTTGGCGTGATGGTGGTCAGCCTCGGCGTGGTGCTCGCCGTCCGGGCCAGCACGGCGCCCCGCTGAAGGCCCCCCGTAAGCGGGACCTGAGCTCACCCGGCGAGGCACTCCGCCGGTGACAGGCCAGCGTTGTGCCCCCACGCTGCTCGGGCAAGTCCCGACCCGCCGGGGCCGCGCCGGCACGTCGAAAGCCCCTATGCTCGGCGCGTCCACCGCGAGGTTCCCGACGCTCATGTCCGCTCCCACCGGCCTCAGCCTCCGCGCCCGCCTGTACCTGGTCCTCGGCCTCGCGCTTGCGCTGGTGGCCGCGTCGGCGCTGCTGGGGTGGTGGCAGTCGAGCCGGCTGGCCGGCATCGCGCAATCCCTCTATGAAGACCGCCTCGTGCCGGTGGACCTGCTGCGGGAGATCGAGCACACGCTCGGCGCGCAGCACCTGGGCGCGCTGCTGATCGCGCAGGCGCAGCAGCCCGACGCCGCGCAGCTGGACAGCGCCGGCCGTCGCCTGGCCGATGCCACCCGCGCGCTCTGGCGGCGCTACCTGGCCACCCGCATGGCGCCGGCGGAGACGGCCCTGATCGCCCGCACCCAGCCGCAGCTGGACCAGCTCTGGGCCGCGCTGACCGCCAACCTGCCACCGACCCCCGACGCCCTGCGCGAACTCAACCAGCGCCGCCTGGCCACGATGCGGATGCTCGACGAGCTGATCGCCTTCCAGCTCAGCCAGGCGCGCGTCGACACCGAACGCGCCCGGCAGGGCGCCACCGACGCCGCCCACCTCGGCCTGCTGCTGGTGCTGCTCACCGCGGGCCTGTGCGGCGTCGTCGTCTGCACCGTCTGGACCCGCTACGACGAGGAGCGCCGCGCCGGCCAGGCGTCGCACCAGCGGCTGCAGCGGCTCTACCAGGCGCTGTCGCAGACCAACCAGCGCATCGTGCGGCGCGAGGCCGAAGCTTTCAACGATCCCCGCGCGGAGCAGCACCTGTTCGAGGACCTGTGCCGCATCTGCGTCGAGACCGGCCATGCGCGCTTTGCCGCGGTGGTGCTGATCGATGGCGATCATTTCGAGCGGGTCGCCGACCACGGCCCCGCCGACCGGCTGATGCCCGGCGCGCCGCAGCGCTGGCGTGCCGATGCGCCGTTCGCGCGGAGCTCGATGGCGACCCGCGCCGTCCTCGAGGGCACACATCAGGTCAGCAACCGCGCGCTCGAGGATCCGAGCCTGACGGCGCCCGGGGCGCCGCTGATCCCGCCGGGCGTCGAATCGATGGCGGCCTTTCCGCTGCGCCGCGGCGGCGAGGTGGTGGGCGCGCTCAGCCTGCTCGCGGGTGAGCCGGACTTCTTCGATCCCCAGGTGATGGGACTGCTGGACGAGATGGCCGGCGACCTGTCCTTCGCGCTCGAGCACCTGCGGCGCGAGCGCCATCAGGCGCGCGAGCTCGATGCCCAGCGCGAGGCGCTGCGCCAGCGCGAGCCCGGCCTGGTCGAAACCACGCCTGCGGCAGAATCGCCGGATGCAACTGATCAGTCTGAACACGGCCCGCGCTGAACCGCTGCTCATCGACGGCCGGCCGGTGATGACCGGCATCCGCAAGCAGCCCGTGGCCGAGGCGCGCGAGGTGCGCCCCCTCGGCGTGGAGGGCGATGAGCAAGCCGATCCCAGCGTCCACGGCGGCCTGTCCAAGGCGGTCTACGCGTACCCCGCCGAGCATTACGACTTCTGGCGCACGGTGCGCGCCCAGGCGCAGGTCGCGGGCTGGGAGGCGCCGCTGCCCTGGGGCGCGGTGGGCGAGAACCTGTCGATCACCGGGCTGCTCGAAGGCGACGCCTGGATCGGCGACGTGCTGGTCTTCCCCGACTGCGAGCTCGCGATCAGCGAGCCGCGTTATCCCTGCTTCAAGTTCAACGCGGTCATGGGCTTCAACAAGGCCGCGAAGATGATGACCCAGAGCGGCTGGTGCGGGTTCTACCTCGCGGTGCGGCAGCCCGGCACGATCGCGGCGGGGCAGGCCTTCACCGTCCGGCCCGGGCCGCGCGAGGTCTCGATCGCCGAGCTCTTCCGGTCGAAGACGAAGGGCAAGGATTGACCCTCGTCCTGCGGCGCCCCGCTCAGTCCGCCAGCGCCGGATAGTCGGTGTAGCCCTCGGCGCCGCCGCCGTACATCGTGGCCGAATGGGCCTTCTGCAGCGGCGCATTGAGCCGCAGCCGGCGCACCAGGTCCGGATTGGAGATGAAGCTGCGGCCGAAGGCCACCGCGTCCGCGTGGCCGGTGGACACCGCCTCGATCGCCATCTCGCGGGTGTAGCCGTTGTTGGCGATGTAGACGCCCTTGAAGCGCTCGCGCAGCGCCCCGTAGTCGAACGGCGCGACATCGCGCGGACCGCCGGTGTGGCCCTCGATCACATGCAGGAAGGCGAGCTTCATCGGCGACAGCTGCTCGACGACATGGTTGAACAGCGCCTGGGCATCGCTGTCCTGGCCCGCGTCGTTGACCGGCGTCACCGGCGACAGGCGCAGCCCGGTGCGGTCGGCGCCGATCGCCTCGGCGATGGCCTGCATCACCTCGAGCAGCAGCCGCGCGCGGTTCTCGATCGAGCCACCGTAGGCGTCGGTGCGGTCGTTGATGCTGTCGCGCAGGAACTGGTCCAGCAGGTAGCCGTTGGCGCCATGCACCTCGACCGCATCGAAGCCCGCGGCCATCGCCGCATGGGCCGCGTGGACGTAGGCCTGCACGATGCCGGGCAATTCTTCGGTCGTCAGCGCCCGCGGCGCGGCCACGTCGACGAAGCCGTCCTTGGTGAAGGTCTTGCTCTTGGCTTGACGGTCGGTCGCCGATTGCGGCGGGGCACCGGCGGGTTGGAAGTCCGCATGGGAGATGCGGCCGACGTGCCACAGCTGCACGGCGATCTTGCCGCCGGCTTCATGCACCGCATCGGTGACCTGCTTCCAGGCGGCGATCTGCTCGGGCGAGTGGATCCCCGGCGTGTCCAGATAACCCTGGCCCTCGGGAATGATCTGGGCGCCCTCGCTGATGATCAGGCCGGCCGAGGCGCGCTGGCGGTAGTACTCGACGGCCAGCGGCCCGGGCACCAGGCCGACGGAGCGGTTGCGCGTCAGCGGCGCCATCACGACGCGGTTGGACAGGGAAACGGCGCCGACTTGCAGGGGGTCGAAGAGACTGGGCATGGTGACTCTGGAATGCGGAAGGGAATGCGAAGACGCCCACGCGGGGCGCCGGTTCAGGATGGGCCGCAGCTTAGCGAGCGAACCCGGCCGGCGCAGCGCCTTGGCGACAGCCCGGACGCTCGCTGGGGGCTTGGCGGCGGGCCGCAGGCGCGCCAGGTCGCTTGGCTACACTCGCCCGTCCGCGCGGGGGCGCCACGTCCATCGCGCGCTGCCTCGCCTGACGCGCGCCCACGCGCCCTGCCGGCCCGGCGCATGTCCCGCGATGCTGATCCCGCCATCACCTGGGAGGCCCCGATGACATCCGGTTCCCCGTTCGATCCCCGTCGTGCCGTCCTCGGCGTCGACCGTCGCCAGTGGCTGCGCACGGGTGCCCTGCTGGCGCTGCCACCCTGGCTCATCCAGGCGCGAGCCCAGGCCGCGGCCGGCGCGACGGCGGTGCTGCGCGTCGGTCCCGACCATCCGGTGAAGACCCTCGCCGCGGCCGCCAGCCAGGCGCGGCCCGGCATGACGGTCGAAATACAGGCCGGCGACTACCCCGGCGACGTGGCCGTCTGGCCGCAGGACGACCTGACGCTGCGGGCCGTCGGCGGGCGGGTGCGGCTGCTGGCCAACGGGGCGCATGCGCAGGGCAAGGGCATCTTCGTCACCACCGGCCGACGGATGACGATCGAGGGCCTGGACTTCATCGGCGCCCGCGTGCCGGATCGCAACGGCGCCGGCGTGCGGCTGGAGCGCGGCTCGCTGACGCTGCGCGACTGCCGCTTCCAGGACAACGAGAACGGCCTGCTCGCCGGGAACGATCCGACGATGGAGCTGCGCATCGAGTCCTGCGACTTCGGGCCCATCGCGCCCGGCGAGGGCCGCACCCACACCTGCTATGTCGGCGCGATCGGCCGCCTGACGGTGCTGGCGAGCTACTTCCACCACGGCGCTTCGGGCCATCTGCTGAAGTCGCGGGCGGCGGTGAACCACATCTTCTACAACCGGCTGACCGACGAGACCGGCCGCGCGAGCTTCGAGCTCGAATTCCCCAACGGCGGCCTGGCGCTGGTGATGGGCAACCTGATCCAGCAGAGCCCGTCGACCGAGAACTACCACCTGATCGCCTACGGCAGCGAAGGGCTGACGCACCGGCGCCATGAGCTGCACCTGATCAACAACACGCTGGTCGACCGGCGGCAGGCCGGCGGCGTCTACCTGCGGATGGCGCAGCGCGCGCAGCAGCTGCGGCTGATCAACAACCTGCTGTGCGGCAAGCAGGAGCTGCCGGCCGGGCCCGACCGGGAACAGCACCACAACTACTTCGTCGAGCTGGACAGCTTCGTCGATCCGGACCGATTCGATTTCCGGCTGCGGCCGGCCTCGCCGCTGATCGGCCGCGCGGTGGACGCGGGCACGGTCGACGGGCAGCGGCTCAAGCCGGCGATGCAGTACCTGCATCCGTGCGCGCTCCAGGAAGTGCCGGCGGGAACGCCGTATTCGCCGGGCGCCTTCCAGCTGTGAGGCCCGGGCCGGCACGCTACAGTCCTGCCCATGCTCGCTTACCGACACGCTTTCCACGCCGGCAACCATGCCGACGTGCTCAAACACCTGGTGCTGGCCGAGGTGCTCCGCTACATGGCGGAGAAGGACAAGGCCTACACCGTGGTGGACACCCATGCCGGCGCCGGCGGCTACGCGCTCGACGGCCGCTACGCCCAGAAGAACGCCGAGCACCTGGGCGGCATCGCCGCCCTCTACGCGCGCAAGGACCTGCCCGGGCCGCTGCAGCAGTACGTGCAGCTGGTGCACGACTTCAACCCCGGCAAGAAGCTGGAGCAATACCCCGGCTCGCCAGCGATCGCGCGCATGCTGATGCGCTTCGACGACCGGCTGCGCTGCTACGAGCTGCATCCCACCGACCACCGCATCCTCGCGAGCTACCTGGAGGACCGGCCCAACACCCAGGTGCTGCAGCAGGACGGCTTCGCGTCGCTGAAGGCCGAGCTGCCGCCGCCGTCGCGCCGCGGCGTCGTGCTGATCGACCCGCCCTACGAGATCAAGGCCGACTACGGCAAGGTCGTGGCCGCGCTGCGCGAGTCGCTGCAGCGCTTCGCCGACGGCACGGTCGCGATCTGGTATCCGCAGCTGCAGACGGTCGAGTCGGTGCAGCTGGTGCAGCGCCTGAAGGCCGCGGCCGAGCCCGTCGCGAAGAAGGGCTGGCTGCATGTGCGCCTGACCGTCGCGCAGGCGGACGAACGCGGCTTCGGGATGATGGGCAGCGGCATGTTCGTCGTGAATCCGCCCTTCGTGTTGCACGACAAGCTGGCCGAATGCCTGCCCACGCTGGTGGACACGCTCGGCCAGTACGACGACGCCAACTACCTGCTCGAGCAGCAGAGCGCCTGAGCGCCTGAGCGCCCGCGCCCGCGGGCGCGGACGACGCGATCAGTACCCGACGGTGAAGCGCCGGCGGATGTGCTGCGGGCGCTCCAGCTCGTCGACGATCGCGACGGCCAGGTCGGCGGTCGACACGTGGGCCGGCCCCTGGGCGTCCATCACCGGCGTGTCCAGGCTGACGCGGTAGCTGCCGCGGCGCTCGCCCGGCTCCAGGTGCACGGCCGGCGACAGGAAGGTCCAGTCCAGCGAGGACTCCTCGCGGATCAGCTTCAGCGCCTCGCGCGCGGCCAGCGCGCCCTGCTTCCACTGGTCCGGGAATTCCGGCGTGTCCACGAGCTGCACGCCCGGCGCCACGTACAGGCTGCCCGCGCCGCCGACCACCAGCAGGCGCTTCACGCCAGCGCGCTTCACGCCGGCATAGATGGCGCGGGTGCCTTCCAGGAACTCGGTGTGGATGTCCGGCACCGACCAACCCGGGTTGAAGGCGTTGACGACCGCGTCCGCGCCCTCGACGGCCGCGGCCACCTGGTCCGCCTGCTTGGCATCGGCCCGGACCACGGTCAGGCCGCTGCGCGCTTCGAGCTTCGACGGATCACGCGCGAGCGCGATCACCTCGTGGCCGCGGGCCAGCAGTTCCTTGAGCACTTCGCTGCCGACAAAGCCGGTGGGTCCGATCAGGGCGACTTTCATGAGGGGGTCCTTTCGAGGGAGATTCCGAGAGTGGTTCCGAGGAATTCGGGGGGGATGCGACAGGAGCGTCGCGACGGGATCCACTGTAGGAACTTCACAATCGCCGATGAAGTCCTCAGAATCCGCCTTCATTCTTTAGACCCTCTACACAGTCCCCCCCGATGCTGGATCAACTCCGCCGCATGGCCGTGCTGGCCACGGTCGTCGAGCAGGGCAGCCTGGTGGCGGCGGCCCGGCAGCTGCAGACGACCACCTCCGCCGTCAGCCAGCAGCTGCGCGCGCTGGAGCGCGACATGGGCGTCACGCTGCTGCACCGTTCCACGCGCCGCATCAGCCTGACGCCGGCCGGTGAGCGCTTCGTGCAGGGCTGCCAGGCCATGCTGGCGGCCGCGCGGGAAGCGCAATCCCAGCTGAACCACCTGCGCGACGCGCCGGAAGGCGAGCTGCGGATCAGCGCGCCGGTCGGCGCGGCACGGCAGATCGGGCCGGCGCTGGCGCCGCTGCTGGCGGCGCATCCGGGCTTGAGCCTGCACCTGGAGGTCGACGACGGCTTCACCGACCTCGTCGCCAAGCGCATCGACCTGGCGGTGCGCTTCGGCCGCTTACCCGACAGCAGCTGGGCGGCGCAGCGGATCGGGCAGAAGACGGTCGGCCTCTACGCGGCGCCGGCTTACCTGGCGCGCCGCGGCGTGCCGGTCTCGATGTCGGACCTAACGCGGCACGACTGGCTGCTGCTGCGCTCGGACACGGGCGCGATCCGGAGCTTCTCGCTGGTGGGCCCGGAGGGCCGCGAGGAGATGCTGCGCATCAGCCCGCGCGCCAGCAGCAACAACCAGCTCAGCCTGCAGCAGTTCTGCGAGGCCGGCATGGGCCTAGCCATGCTGGGCGCGGAGGACGTCGACGAGTCGCAGGCGCAGGGTCGTCTGCTGCCGCTGCTGCCGGGCTGGTCGCTGCCGACCCTGCCGGTCTACGTGATGACGCCGCAGCGCGATGCCCAGCCGGCGAAAGTCCGGCACGCGATCGAGGCGCTGCGCCATGCGTTCGGCGCGGTCCGCGATGTCGGCGGATGATCGACGACGGCTTCCCGCAGGCAGGACGACGGCGACGATGGTGGCGACGGCGATGACGACCATGACGACGACGGCCGTGAAGGCCAAGGAGGCGGACGGAGCGACGCACGCGGCCTCGGATGGTCATTGGCTCCAGTTGCGGCGGGACGCACGCACCGGCATCGAGACCGTGCGCGCCCATTTCGACGGCCACGCCTACGACCCGCACGGACATGACGAACTGCTCATCGGCGTCACGCTGCAGGGGGTGCAGCGCTTCCGCTGCCACCGCTCGCTGCACACGAGCACGCCCGGCCGGGCGATCCTGATCGAGCCGGGCGCCATCCATGACGGCCATGCGCCGGAGGCCGGCGGCTTCACATACGCGATGCTGTACCTGCCGCAGGCCTGGACGGCGCAGTTGTTGGCCCGCCATGAGCTGGGCGGGCTGAGCGCGCTGCAGCCCGCCTTCCGCCACACGCTGGCCGACGACAGTCGGCTCTGCGCCGCCATCCGGCAAGCCTTCCTGGCGCTGCACCTCGACGAGGGCCGCCTCGCCTGTGACCAGCAACTCGATGCGCTGATTGGCCTGCTCGCCGGACAGCTCGGCGAGTCGCCGCCGCGCGGCGACGCCGCCCGCCCGATGGTGCGCGCCCGGGACTTCCTGCACGACGGCATGGCCGGCGACATCGGCCTGGACGAGCTTGCGGCCTACACCGGCATGGACCGTTTCCGGCTGACGCGGCAGTTCAAGCAGGCCTTCGGCCAGTCGCCGCATGCCTACCTGGTGAGCCTGCGGCTGCGCGCGGCGCGGGCGCTGCTCGCTGAGGGCAAACGGCCATCGGAGGTCGCCACGGCGGTCGGCTTTTCCGACCAGAGCCACCTGGGCCGCTGGTTCCAGCGCGCCTACCGCCTCACACCGGCCGACTACCGGCGCCGCTGCACAAACGTTCTAGACCCCGAGCCGGGCACGCGCAGACGATGACGGCTTCATTGTTGAAGCACGCCGTGCGATGTCCATGTTTGATACGAAAGTGGCGCTCATCGTCCGCGACGACCTCGCGACCTGGCAACGACTGAACGTCGTGGCCTTCCTGGCCACCGGCGTGGCCGCCTCGGCACCGGAAGCCCTGGGCGAGCCCTACGTCGATGCGCGGGGGCGCCGTTACACCGCGATGCTGGGTCAGCCGATGCTGGTCTTCGAGGCGGACCTCGCCGGGCTGCAGGCGGCGCACCGCAAGGGCCTGGACGCCGGTCTGACGCTGGTGCCCTATGTCCACGCGATGTTCTCGACCGGTCACGATGAGGCCAACCGCCAGGTCTTCCTGGCCGGCGACGCGGATCGGCCGGACCTGGTCGGCCTGGCGCTGCGGGGCCCGAGGAAGGCGGTCGACCAGGCGGCCAAGGGCCTCTCGCTGCACCGTTGACCGGGGCTCGGTTGTCCGCATGGAGCTGTCGCGCCGGGCCGCTACATTCGCCGGATGCCATTGAGTCAAGCCGCCTGGGCCCGCATCGTCCCGTTCGCGCTCTTCATGTCGCTGCTGGCGCTGCGGGGCGCCCTGCCCGAGGAAAACGCCTGGGGCCTCGACCCGCGCTGGATCTATGCGCTGAACCTCGTCGTGGTCGGTGGCGCGCTGGCCTGGTTCTGGCGCGCTTATGGCGAATTCGCCCGCCAGAACCGCCCCACCGCCGGCGAGGCGGGACTGAGCGTCGTCGTCGGCCTGGTCGTCTTCGGGCTGTGGATCTCGCTGGATGCGCCGTGGATGCGGCTCGGCGACGCGACCGCCCCCTTCGTGCCGATGACCGCGGCGGGCACGCCGGACTGGCCGCTGATCGCGGTGCGCTGGATCGGCGCGGCGCTGGTCGTGCCGGTGATGGAGGAGCTCTTCTGGCGCAGCTTCCTGATGCGCTGGATCGCCAGCCCGCGGTTCGAGAGCGTCGATCCCAGAGCGGCGGGCCTGCGGGCGATCGTGCTCTCGACCTTCGTCTTCATGCTCGCGCACACGCTGTGGCTGGCGGCGATCGTCGCCGGCGCGGCCTATGCGTGGCTTTACGTGCGCACCGGCAAGCTGTGGACGGCCGTCATCGCGCACGCGGTGACGAACGGCGTGCTCGGGATCTGGGTCGTGTACAGCGGGCGCTGGGAGTTCTGGTGACAGGCGCGATCAGCGGCTCATCGCCTTCGTGACACCGGCCGGCCGCTGCAGGTGCTTGAAGCGCTCGAACAGCCAGCAGCGCATGCCCATCACCAGCGTGAACTGGCGCTTCTCGTGGTCGGGCAGCTTCTGGTCGAGCAGGTGCTGGCGGGCGAAGTCCTCGGCGACACGCTGCAGCCGGTCGCGCAGTTCGCGCGCCATGCCGGGGCTGAGCTGGCCATGGACCAGCATCAGCAGTTCCGCATCGTTGTCGAAGCCGCCGGCGAAGAAGTCCTGCATGACGTGCTCGCGGAAGAAGCCCATCACCGGCCCCTGCGGTCGCCAGCGGAAGGTCTTGGCGACCTGCAGCCGATAGCGGTTCAGCGGCCGCAGCTCGATGATGCCGAGCCGGTCCAACTGCGCCAGCGCGCGCGTCACGTCGGCCTCGCTCATCCGGTAGGTCGCCACGATCTGCTCGAAGCTCCATTGGCTCAGGCAGCACAGGGCGGTCAGCAGCAGCTTCTCGTCGGCGACGACCTCGCGTTCCTGCTGCAGCGTCAGCTCGCGGCGCAGCGGCTGGGATTGCGCCAGGCGCTGGGACAGCTCGGCGAAGTCGGTCTTGAGGACGCGGCACAGCTCGTCGATCCGCGACAGCGGCATCTCGCCGCCCGCGGCGAACATGCGCTTGACGCTGGACTCGGACAGGTCCAGCGCCGTCGCCAGCTGCGCGTAGCTGATGCCGGCCTGTTTCAGCTCGGCCTTGATGAGGTCGATGAGGGATTGCGTGCTCGCCATGGCGGCGGACGTTAGCGCAGTTCGGTAGCGCCGATCGACCCCGCGGGGGCCGCCTCGCGATACCGCAGCGGCCGGTGCTGCGCCGCCAGGACTGGCACGACCGGCTGCTGCATGGCTCCGACTACCCGCTGCCGGGCGTGCTGCCGCTGGTGCGCCTCCCGCAACTCGTCCGGGCGGGGGTACTCGATGAGAGCCACGTCGCTCCTTTGGGGGCGTTGCGGGACCACCACCCCCTGATGTTTGATCTCGCCCTCAAGCGGCTGGCTCGCTGGCAAGGGCAAGCGCTGGGGGCGTCGGTCTACGGGACCGCCCGGCATTTCGGCCCGGCGCCCGCCTGATCGCCCCCCCTGAACCGGGTCGTCCCGCGCGGTAGCGCGGATCGATACCGGGGCGGGCGGCGCGCGATACTCGCCGCCAAACATCAGGGGGGCCCAGGCAGGGACGGCGACAGTCGCGCCATCGCCACCGGCAACCCATCGGTCCCGAGGGACCTTTCATCGAGGAGGAACGACGACATGAACACCCCGCACATCCGCGTCCAGCGCGACACCCAGGCCTGGCGCTACCAGGTGTGGATCTCCTTCGGCATCAGCGTGGCGCTGTGCGCCATCGGCCTGGCCTGGCTGCCGGGCGCCGACCTGGACCGGGCCTTCATGGTCATGGGCTATGTGTTCTGCCTGTCGACGGCCTTCGCGCTGTCCAAGTACATCCGCGACAACCAGGCCACCCGCACCGACACCCCGATGTGGGGCCTGGTGGTGTGGAGCGGCTTCGGCCTGGCCATGGCGCTCACCGGCTGGGGCCTGTGGCGCATGGAGATCCAGCCCGTCTGGAAGGCCTACCTGCTGGTGTGCTGGCTCTACCTGATCTCCAACGTGTTCACGCTGGCGAAGATGCTGCGCGACGCGCATGAGGCCGACCTCGCCGAGGCCCGCCTGCAAGGCCGCCGCGAGGCTCACCGCGAAGCCGTCGCGGCCGCCGAGTGATGCGCCCGCCCGCCTCGCCGCCCCATCCCAGTCCCGCTCGCCCGACTTCCAGGAGCTCCGCCATGCGTGCCCGCCTGTCCCTGATCAGCGTCCTGACCGCCACCACCCTCGCCCTGCTGGGCGCCAGCGGCGCGGCCCGTGCCCACGGCGGACCGAGCGACGCCAGCGCGGCGCTGTCCGCGGTGCCGGTCGCCATCTCGGTGGTCGCGCCGTCGGTGGTGCTGTCCGCCGGCGCGGCCTTCGTGGTCGTCGCCATCGAGAGCACCGCCCGCGGCACCGTCTGGGTGCTGGAGCGCGCGTCCGATGGCGCGCGCCTCAGCGTCGAGTTCTCCGGCAAGGTGGTCGCCGGCGCCGCGACCTCGATCGGCTCGGCCGTCGTCGTGACCGCGATCAGCACCGGCTACGTGCTGTCCGCCGCCGGGGAGGCGATCGCCTTCATTCCCAACGAGATCGGCGCCTCGCTGCTTCACAACGAACGCGTCACCCAGCGGGACCGCGTCACGCCATGAGCGGCGCGCACCCCAGGGGCTTGCTGGTCGCCGCCGCGCTGGGCGCGCTGCTGGCGGCCGGTCCGGCGCAGGCCGGCCGGCCGTGCGAGGACAAGCCGCCCTCGCCCGACCAGATCCGCCGCGGCATGGACCTCGCCCAGGCCACCGCCGCGGCGCTGGACCGCAGCGGCGCCGAGGTGGTGCTGCTCGCGCGCGCCGGCCAGGACCTGACCGAGTACGGCCTGCGCTGGTCGCATGTGGGCTTCGTCTACCGCGACACCGCGGGCAGCGGCGCGAGCGCCAGGCCGGTCTGGCGCGTGATGCACAAGCTCAACCAGTGCGGCACGGCGCTGGCCGACCTGTACCGGCAGGGACTGGGCGAGTTCTTCATGGACAACCCGGTCCGCTACGAAGCCGCCTTCTCGGTGCTGCAGCCCGAACTGCAGCAGGCGCTGCTGCCGCTGCTGCGCGAGAACGCGCGAGCCGCGGCCATGCACACGCCGGCCTACAGCATGGTGGCCTACCCCTGGTCGCGCGAGTACCAGCAGAGCAACCAATGGGCGCTGGAAACCCTGGCCGCGGCGGCCGCGCCACGCGAGGTCTTCAACCGCGCCCAGGCGCAGGACTGGCTCAAGCGCCAGGGCTACACGCCGTCGGACCTGCGCCTGTCGACCGCGAAGCGGCTGGGCGCGCGCATCGGCATGGCCAACGTCGCCTTCGACGACCATCCGTCGGCGCGCCGCTTCTCCGGCCACATCGAGACCACGACGGCCGACACGATCTTCAGCTGGCTGAGCCGCACCGGCCGCGGCCAGGCGATGCAACGCGTCACGGCCGGCCCCTGACCGGACTGTCCCCCCGACGCCCCACCCTCCCCCTGACTCCCTCAGCGAGCCCTCCCATGAGCGACTCTTCCCACACCAGCCAATTCGCCCTGCTGGGGCAGCGCAGGTTCGGACCGTTCTTCGCCACGCAGCTGGCCGGCGCGTTCAACGACTCGTTCCTGAAGCAGCTGGTCATCCTGCTGGTCACCTTCCACGCCACCGAGTACACGACGCTGTCCGCGGGGCTGGTCGCGAACATGGCGGCGGGTCTCTTCATCCTGCCGTTCGTGCTGTTCTCGGCCTACGCCGGGCAGCTGGCCGACCGGTTCGACAAGGCCCGCGTCATCCGCGCGGTGAAGGCCGCCGAGGTCGCGATCATGGTCGTGGCCAGCGCGGGCTTCTACATGAAGAGCCTGCCGGTGCTGCTCACGTCCATCTTCGCGATGGGCTGCCACTCGGCGTTCTTCGGCCCGGTCAAGTACTCGCTGCTGCCGCGGGTCCTGGCCAAGGAGGAACTCACCGGCGGCAACGGCCTGCTGGAAATGGGCACCTTCCTCAGCATCCTCCTGGGCACGCTGGTGGCCGGCGTCATGGCCGCGATGACGACCAACCCGCTCTGGCTGTCCATCGCGCTGCTGGCCTTCGCCATCGTGGGCCTGGCCTCCAGCCTGTTCATCCCGGCCACCGGCGAGGCGGCCCCGGACCTGAAGCTCCGCTTCAGCGTGGTGTCCGAGACGCTCGCGACGGTGAAGATGGGCAAGCGGGAGGGCGAAGGCGTCTGGAACAGCCTGCTCGCCATCTCGTGGTTCTGGTTCGTGGGCGCCGTGGTCCTCTCGCACATCCCCGGGCTCGGCAAGGAAGTGCTGCAAGGGGACACCACGGTGGTGACGGTCCTGCTGGCCACCTTCTCCATCGGCATCGCGGCGGGCTCGCTGCTGTGCGAGCGCCTGTCGGGCCACAAGGTGGAGATCGGCCTGGTGCCCATCGGCTCCATCGGCCTGTCGCTGTTCACCGCGGACCTGGCCTGGTCCTGCGACAGCTTCGCCGCGGCGCTGCAGGCCTCCGCGGCCAAGCTGCCGTTGACCTGGACCCAGTTCCTCGCCACCAGCGGCAGCCTCCGCGTCCTCGGCGACGTCGCGCTGCTGGGCCTGTTCGGCGGCCTCTTCATCGTCCCGCTGTACGCCTTCGTCCAGCTGCGCACCGCGCCGGAGCGGCAGTCGCGCATCATCAGCGCGAACAACATCCTGAACGCCGTCGCGATGGTCATTGCCGCCGGAATGTCCGCCGGCCTGCTCGCCTACGGCGTCTCGGTGACGAGCATCATCCTGATCTGCGCCGGCCTGAACGCGCTGGTGGCGATCTACATCTACCGGACCGTTCCCGAGTTCCTGTGGCGCTTCCTGAGCTGGTTCGTGGTCCACACGATCTACCGGCTCCGCACCACGGGCGCCCACCACATTCCCGAGGAAGGACCGGCCCTCCTGGCGCCCAACCACGTCTCCTACGTGGACGCGCTGGTCCTGAGCGCGCTCTGCCCGCGGCCGATCCGCTTCGTGATGGACGCGAGCATCTTCCGGGTGCCGGTGCTGTCGTGGTTGTTCCGCCAGGTCAACGCCATTCCCATCGCGTCGGCGAAGAAGGAACCCGAGACGCTCGAGCGAGCGCTGGCTGCGGTGGATGCGGCCTTGCGCAACGGCGAGCTGGTGTGCGTCTTCCCCGAGGGCGCGCTGACCCGCGATGGTCAGCTGGCGGAGTTCAAGCCCGGCATCCGCCGGATGCTCGACGCCAACCCGGTGCCGGTCATCCCGGTGGGCCTGAGCGGCTTGTGGGAAACCGCGTTCGCGAGGAACGGCAAATCGACCGCCGCGCGGCTGGGGAGCTTGCGCCCGGGACGGCGGCTGGAGGTGAAGGTCGGGGCGCCGTTGCCGCACGACGTGAGCGTCGAGGAACTGCGCGCCAAGGTGCAGGGCCTGCTCGACCCGGTTGCGGCGGCGAGCCGGCCGCAACCGTCGGAGGCGCGGGGCTGAGTGGTCGCCGTCCTGAGGAGAGGCTGCAAGGGGTCAAGGACGGGGTGATCAGGTCGGGACGAAGATCCCTTCGCCCCGTTCATCCCTCAGCTTCACTGGCATGTCGCGCTGGACGACGGCCGCGAACTCGTCGCTGAAAGCGGTCGCGTCCAGGGCCGTGGGATGGGTCACATGGCGGCAGTCCTTGAATCGCCGCACGCCACGCGGAGACAACAGGAAATCCAGCCTCATGCGCCAACTCGACGTCCGGATGCTCGCGTGGAGCAGCGGTGACAGCGACGTGATGGCCTCGTCATATTGCTTCATCAGACGCTCGAATCGGGCCAGGGTCGTTGCCTCGTCCGTCGACGCGGGGAACAGCTGTGTGGCCGGATTTGGTGCCGTGTCCAGCACGGCAGCGAATTTCCACAGCGGCTCGTGATGGGCAATGCGGTTCCTGATTTCGCTGAACTCGAGAAACTGCCGGACCGCGCGCTGCCGAGCAGGTGCGTTGAACCAGTTCAGCTTGGCGCCAGGCTGGCTCAGCGGATGCGCTGGAAGGATCTTCGACGCCACCTTTGGCCGCTGCTTGGCGATCCAGGCCAGTAGGTTGGGCCAGAACCCGAAGCTCATGCGGGAGACGATCTCATCCGGACTCAGGAGCACGTGAGGTGACTTGTCACGGACCTTCTGGATCTGGCTTCGCGCCTCAGGCTTCAGTTGGCCTGCGACACCGTCCCACCAATGGACGCTCCGGTCGACCCCGCCCGAGACGTGGAAACTCATCTCTCGATGAATGCCGTTGCGGAGGCAAATCTCCAGATAGGAGAGCAGCTTCGACATCTCGCCGCACACCTCGCCGTTCCACATGTACAGACCGACAGCCGCATCGCGGCCGACCTTCCAATAGCCTCGATAGCTGTCGAGGCGTGGTTTGGAGACGATCTGCTCGAAGGCGACTGCGGGAGGCAACATGCTGGAGTGGTTGACCAAGCGGTCATCGGCGGCATACAGTCGCCTCCGACGCGCTGGCTAGACAACCCGAAAGGGCGCGACCCAGTGTAAAGAGTGTGAAGGCCTCCGAAAGGAGGCCTTCCGCTTTCCGGGGTCAGGTGTTGCGCCGGCTTCTCACATGTTCCTGCATGCGTGCAGCTGGTGATCAGATGCTGCGCGTCCCGCGTCGTATAAGCCGACGGCTCCAAAGCTTGAGCGCCCGCGCCGAGTGCCGCACCGCGCTGGCTTCGGGCCAAGGTTCCCGTCCAGCGTCAGCGGCAGGTCGCTGATGCCATCTTGAAGCCGCTGTTCCTCGAGCGCTTGTAGACCACTTCACAGCTGGAATAGCCGTCCAGCGAGCGAGCCAGCTCGACGCGCGTGCGGAAGTAGCTGCAGACGGCGAAACCGCCGGACATGCCCTGAAGGTTCCAGCGCTGCGTGCGGGTCGCACCGCCCTTGCCGTCCTTGCATTCTTCTTCCTTGTCGTAGATCTCGCCATTGGGAGAGCCGACCGGGCCGCCGTTGACGGCGAAGTTGGTGAGGTCGTGCTGGGTGCGCTCGCTGCCCGCGGTGGTCGCCTCCCAGCCCGAAGGCGCTGTCGCCAGCGACTGCTGGGTCAGGGGAATCTGCATCGGGCAGCTGAAGGGCTCGGGCGCGGCGATCGCGGCGACCATCCCGAAAAGCAGCGTGGCCGCCGCGACGACTTGACGGAGCTGAAGCGGGATTCGTATGAGGATCACCATGGGATGGTCAAGTGGTCGAGGCTCGGGGGGCCGATGGCCAAACCCGCCACCAGCTTCGGCGTGAGATTCACGTTGCCGACTCCAGGCTCAGGCGCCACCGGTGCTGCGCCGAAACACCCGACGGATCCGCAGCCGCAGCGCCCGCGCCGAGCGCCACACCGCGCTCGCCCGGACCCAGGCGAGCAGCGCTTCCTTCCAGACGGTCCAGCGGCCGTAGAGCCGCGCGAACCACGGCAGGGTCATCAGCGCGGGATGCGTGAGCGCGAAGATCCGCGCGACGATCGCGGTGCCGATGACCTTCGCCAGCACGATGACGGCGAGCCCGAGTCCCGGGCGGCCGATGCCGATGAGCCACAGCGCCAGCAGCTTGATCGGCAGCAGCATCAGGCCCGGCAGCAGGAACACGACAAGCGCCAGGTACGGCGGCAGCCGTCGCACCACGGCTTCCAGCTGCCGCAGCACCGGCAGCCGGCCGATGGCCGCCATCACCCGCTGCAGCGGCTCCCAGCCCCATTCCTCGAAGAGGATGACGACGGCAAGGACGACGCGGATCAGCCAGCGAAACGGCGCGAAGAGCAGCTTCAGCATCGGGCGATCTTCACACGCCGCGTCTTAGGGCCCTCTGAATCCGCCTCCGGGATTTCCGAAGCTCAGATCCCGCGCGCCCGATCCGCCAGGAAGCGGGTGCGGAAGCCCTCGAAGTCGCCGGCGTCCAGCGACTCGCGCACTTCCTTCATCAGGTTGAGGTAGTAGTGCAGGTTGTGCACGCTGGTCAGCATCGGGCCCAGCATCTCGCCACAGCGGTCCAGGTGATGCAGGTAGGCGCGGCTGAAGTTGGCGCAGCAGTAGCAGCTGCAGGTCTCGTCCACCGGCTTCTCATCGGCCTTGTAGCGCGCATTGCGCAGCCGCAGGTCGCCGAAGCGCGTGAACAGGTGGCCGTTGCGCGCGTTGCGGGTCGGCATGACGCAGTCGAACATGTCCACGCCCTGGCGCACGCCCTCGACCAGGTCCTCCGGCGTGCCCACGCCCATCAGGTAGCGCGGCTTGTTGTCGGGCAGCTGGTGCGCGATGTGGTCCAGGATGCGCAGCATGTCCGCCTTGGGCTCGCCGACCGACAGCCCGCCGATCGCATAGCCCGGCAGGTCCAGGTCCTTGAGCCCGGCCAGCGACACGTCGCGCAGCTGCTCGAACATGCCGCCCTGCACGATGCCGAACAGCGCGTTCGGGTTCTGCAGCCGCGCGAACTCGTCCTGGCAGCGCTTGGCCCAGCGCAGGCTCATCTCCATCGAGAGACGGGCTTCCTTCTCGGTCGTCAGCTGACCCTTGGTCTCATACGGCGTGCACTCGTCGAATTGCATGACGATGTCGCTGTTGAGGATCGTCTGGATCTGCATCGAGATCTCGGGCGTGAGGAACAGCTTGTCGCCATTGACCGGGGACGCGAACTTCACGCCCTCCTCGCTGATCTTGCGCATCTCGCCGAGCGACCAGACCTGGAAGCCGCCCGAGTCCGTCAGGATGGGCTTGTTCCAGCTCTCGAACTGATGAAGGCCACCGAACTGCTTCATGATGTCCAGGCCCGGCCGCATCCACAGGTGGAAGGTGTTGCCCAGGATGATCTGCGCGCCCATTTCCTCGAGCGAGCGCGGCATCACCCCCTTGACGGTGCCGTAGGTGCCCACCGGCATGAAGATGGGGGTCTGCACGACGCCGTGATTGAGCGTCATGACGCCGCGTCGCGCGCGGCCTTCGGTCTTGAGCAGTTCGAACTTCAGCATGATGGCCGCGATTATCGGCCCCCCTTCGATGGGGGTTTCGCCCGACCGGCTCCCCCAGGGGCGACGTAGACTCCCGTCCCAATTGGGGGCGCAGACTCCTGGGAGAAGCATCTTGAGGTCCTGGATCGCCGCCCTGGCCGCGACGGCCGCCTGTCTGGTCGCGACGAGCGCGCACGCCTGTGGGCCGTACACGGTCGGCCTGTACGAGTACAGCGCCCTCTACTACCGCGACGCCCAGGGCCGCTGGACCGGCATCGACAAGGACGTCGTCGACGAACTGGCCCGCCGCAGCGGCTGCAAGCTGGTGGCGCGCACCGAATCCCGCGTGCGCATCTGGGCGCAGATCGGCGCCGGCCAGATGGACATGACGGTCTCCGCGCTGATGACGCCCGAGCGCGAACTGCTCGTCGAGTTCATTCCCTACATCGAGTCCCGGCAGTACGTGGTTGTGCGGCCGGCGCTGGCGGGCGCGCTCACGACGCCGGCGGCCTTCCTCGCCGATTCGAAGCGGCGCCTGATCGTCGTGCGTGGCTACGCCTTCACGCCGACGCTGGAGTCCTGGATCGCGACGCTGCGCACCCAGGGCCGCATCGACGACGCCCCCGACCAGCCGACCGCGGTGCGCATCTTCAAGGCCGGCCGGGGCGATGCCGTCGTGCTGGGCGCCCACAGCCTCGCGAGCGCCCGGCGGGCCGATCCTTCGTTCGCGTCCTTCGTGGCGATGTCCTACGCGCCCCACGAACGCAGCATCGGCGCGCTGGCGCTCTCCCGCCAGCGCGTGCCGCAGCAGGACCGCGACCGCATGCGCCACGCCATGGACGAGATGCTGCGCGACGGCACGGTGGAGTCGATCAAGCGGCGGCATCTCGGCGATCTCTCCGACATGCCGTGAGCGCGACCGCATGACCGGCGCGCCGCGACAATCGCGCCCATGCCCTCGAGCCTTGCCGCGCCGGTCCACGCCGAACTGATCATCAAGAAGAGCCGTTTCCTCGGCTGCGTCGAGGCCGTGCCCGACCGGGCCGCCGCGCTGGCGCGCGTCGCGCAGCTCCGCGCCGAGCACCCCGGCGCCGCGCATGTCTGCTGGGCGCTGATGGCGGGGGGCCAGTCCGCCGCCAACGACGACGGCGAGCCCGGCGGCACCGCCGGCCGGCCGATGCTGGAGGTGCTGCGGCACCAGGATCTGGACGGCGTGCTGGCGACGGTGGTGCGCTACTTCGGCGGCGTGAAGCTGGGCGCGGGCGGCCTGGTGCGGGCCTACACCGACGCGGTGGCACAGGCGCTGCTGAAGGCGGAGAAGGTGCCGATGGTGCGGCTGCGGACGCTGCGCTGCACGCTGCCCTACGCGCAGGAAGGCCTGCTGCGGCGCGAGGCGGAGAAGGCGGGCGCCGAACTGGTCGAGGTGGCGCATGGCGCGCTCGTCGAGGTCACGCTGCGGCTGCCGGAGTCGGCGGCCGAGGGCTTCATGGCCTCGCTCGGCGAGTCGGGGCAAGGCCGGATCGGGTGGCTCGCAGGCCCGGAAGATCCACTGGCTCCAGCGCGATAAAAGCCCTTTTAAGGGCCATTAGCCTCTGAATCCTGGGTTAGCGGCCCTTAAAAGGGCTGCTATCGGCGCCACCTCTCCATCGCCCATCCGCGAAGCCTGCCCGCCGGGCGCGCCCTAGAATCGCCGGCTGTTTTCCCACTTCCGCGCGAGACTGCCCGTGGCCGCAACCATCCTCCAAAAGATTCCCGCCGGCGAGCGCGTCGGCATCGCCTTCTCGGGCGGCCTGGACACCAGCGCCGCGGTGCACTGGATGCGCGGCAAGGGCGCGATCCCCTGCGCGTACACCGCCAACCTCGGCCAGCCCGACGAGTCCGACTACGACGAGATCCCCCGCAAGGCCAAGGCCTATGGCGCCGACATCGCCCGCCTGATCGACTGCCGCGCGCAGCTCGTGGCCGAAGGCATCGCCGCCATCCAGTGCGGCGCCTTCCACATCAAGAGCGGCGGCGCCACCTACTTCAACACCACGCCGCTGGGCCGCGCCGTCACCGGCACCGCCCTGGTCGTGGCGATGCGCGAGGACGGCGTCAACATCTGGGGCGACGGCTCGACCTTCAAGGGCAACGACATCGAGCGCTTCTACCGCTACGGCCTGCTCGCCAATCCGGCGCTCAAGATCTACAAGCCCTGGCTGGACCAGACCTTCATCGATGAACTCGGCGGCCGCAAGGAGATGAGCGAATACCTCATCGCCAATGGCTTCGACTACAAGATGAGCGTGGAGAAGGCCTACTCGACCGACTCCAACATGCTGGGCGCCACCCACGAGGCCAAGGACCTGGAGTTCCTCAACAAGGGCATGAACATCGTCAACCCGATCATGGGCGTGGCCTTCTGGAAGGACGACGTCGCGATCAAGGCCGAGACGGTGACCGTGCGCTTCGAGGAAGGCGTGCCCGTCGCGCTCAACGGCCAGCAGTTCGCGAACGCGGTCGAACTCTTCATGGAAGCCAACCGCATCGGCGGCCGCCACGGCCTGGGCATGTGCGACCAGATCGAGAACCGCATCATCGAAGCCAAGTCGCGCGGCATCTACGAGGCCCCCGGCATGGCGCTGCTGCACATCGCCTATGAGCGCCTGGTCACCGGCATCCACAACGAGGACACGATCGAGCAGTACCGCATGAACGGCATGAAGCTCGGCCGCCTGCTGTACCAGGGCCGCTGGTTCGACCCGCAGTGCCTGATGCTGCGCGAGACCGCCCAGCGCTGGGTCGCCCGCGCGATCACCGGCGAGGTGACGCTGGAGCTGCGCCGCGGCAACGACTACTCGATCATGGACACCGTCAGCCCCAACCTGACCTACGCGCCGGAGCGCCTGTCGATGGAGAAGGTGGAAGACGCGGCGTTCTCGCCGGCCGACCGCATCGGCCAGCTGACCATGCGCAACCTGGACATCGCCGACACGCGCGAGAAGCTCGGCGTGTACAGCCGCGCGGGCCTGCTGGGCAACAACTCGGAAGGTTCGATCCCGCTGCTGACCGGCGGCGACGAATAAAAGCCCCCCGCGCCTCTGGCTCGAAAGCCGCCGTTCATCGGTCTTGCGTTGCTTCATCCAACGATCAGCCGGGTTGGAAAGGCGCGTTGCAACGTAGGACCGCCTTGCCCGACTAGGCGTCCGGCACGTGGACCGACCAACTCGGGGCTGTGGGGGATTCCCAGCTGTAGAGGCTCTGAGAGCTCAGGGCTGCCTGGGAAATTGCTCGCGTCACTCGGCGGTGACCTTGACCACCTGCCCCTTCGCAACGGGGGCGGAGGCGAGTGATCCATCACGCAAGGCACCGCCCCAGGCAGGCGGTCCGTTGAAATGATCCAAGCAGGCATGCTGCGATCGGCCGTCGCTTCTCAGCGCATTTGCCACCTTGATGTCTGCAAGTTCAGCCGGACCAACCGCTCGGCACAGCTGTATCGCTCCTTTTGCGGCAAGCAATCGAGGCGCGCTACAGCTCTCTCTTTGTCCACCAAGAGCGAGCTTGTTCGACCGACTTCCCCTTAAAGAAGGAAGCGAGCTCTATCGCTTCGTCCCAGTCCAAGTGCTCCCGGGAAGACAGGATTTCGATGCCGGTCTTGTCCAAGAGCGACAGGTAGAACCGATCGTTCAGCGTGCGCTGCCATTTCTCTGGGTCTACGACGCGAGCTGCAGGGCTAATCAAAACCTGCACATCGTCCACGGGATACTCGACCCGACCGGTGACTGCGACATGCCCTTCCGGACAGACATGATCTACCGGCCACTCTTCTTCCGTGTCTTGCCGCCGAACAAACCACTCGTGGCCTTGGTCGCATCGATATCGCCGAACGACTCTCATCGCTGTGCCTCTCTATAGAAGAAGTGGAAGCTGGAGCCATCGATCCACACATTGACATGCGGATAGCGTCTCACCATGCATGCAAATCACGCTCAACTTAGCAAGTTCTTGAGTCTCGTCCTTCGTCACAAGCCCGATGCCATCGGTCTGACGCTTACTCCCGAGGGGTGGGCAGACATCGACGAACTGCTCGCCAAGAGCGATGCAACCGGCACCCGGCTCAGTCGGGAAGACTTGTTGGAAATCGTCGCGACCAGCGACAAGAAGCGGTTCTCTCTCTCGGAGGATAGGCAACGCATCCGTGCCGCCCAAGGACATTCGGTGACCGTTGAACTCGGACTGCCACCGCAAGAACCGCCGAACATCCTGTACCACGGGACTGCAACCCGGTTCATGGACTCGATTCGGTCAGAAGGGCTCAGACCACAAGCGCGGCAGCAGGTGCATTTGTCCGCTGATGAGGCCACCGCGAAGCGCGTTGGCCAGCGTCACGGCAAGCCAGTGATTTTCAAGGTTGAAGCGCTTCGTATGCACGTGAATGGCTTCAAGTTTTTCTTGGCAGACAACGGCGTTTGGCTGACCGATCAGGTACCGCCCGAGTTCTTGTCACCCTAGTCAAGCGCGGCAGATTCCGCGACGACTTCGAGGCAGCCGAAGCTATCGAGGTAGATGATGAAGTGGCGCATTACCCAACGGTCTCGCCATTCAGGTACTGCATCGTTGCGAAGCTCTGCAACCCAATCCGAGCCTTTAACCTCGCAGACAGTGTCGTATGCGTCCTTGACGTGCCACCCGGTGCAGTAGGTCTCCTCGCGCTTGCGGAATGCCCGAGGCTTGACAAAAAGCACCCCCAACTGCCGTTCACGTCCATCGTCATCGCAAACCAGCGAGAGCAGTAGTCCTCTGTCTTGATCAACCAACGTCGGCCCGTGCATGGCTCCGGTCGAAGGACATGGCAGTGAGAAGAGCGATACCTTTTCCATCAGGGGCCTCCTGAACGACGAACGGTCGCAATGCCTTCGCTCGTCAGTCCATTGCGTTGGAGCTGGCCGCTGAGCATGCTTTCAAAGGTTTCCTGGCCAGTGCGGTTCACCGCATTCCACGCCGAACGCGGAACACCGGCCAATTCAAGTGCCTGAGCAGATCGAGTATTCAGGATCAACGTATTGCCATTGCGCACGATGAAGTCAATCGGCACCTCTGACGGTTTCATCGCTCCAGATCTCAGCGCAGTGGCAACGTCATCGACACTTCTGCCGGCAAACGCACCTCCCTTGCTGAACATAGATCCAAAGGTCTTCTGCGCGAAGTTCGCGCCTTCCAGCGTTCCCTTTGCAGCAATTTGCTCCGCAACTTTCGCCTCAGATCTTAATAGCCGCGTCAATCTCGCCGCCGCGGCAGCGTCCCCAGCAATCGGCACCATCGTCGCCAACGACAGGCCTGCGCTGATGTAGTCACCGTCCCACGCATCCCACGCCGCCGAACCCAGTCCGCTCACGGTCTGCAAACCAGGCACGAAACTGGACACCGTCAAGGCATTCTTCGCCCAGTTCTTGAAGCTCGGCTCCTGGCCGTGCCCTCCGTTCAGCAAGTGGCCTGACGGTTGCGCCACCGTCTGCGTGGGTGCACGTCGAATGCTTCCGGCATCCACGTTCGGAATGCTCGGCCCCAAGACCTTTCCCGGCTGTCCGGTCGGTGCGCCGCTCAGGTACTCCTTGAACGAGTTACCCGTGACGATCACCGGATCACGCGGCACCGCCCCTGGCCCAGCAATCTCCTGCCCATCCAAGATGGTGACGCACCCGTTCGCGTCGACTGAGACGCTCGCCCCCAAGTACACCCCTGCACCCGGAATGATGACAACGACGTTGGCAGAAGTGGTCGCGATAGAGCCACTCGTCTTTCCCGGTCCGGTGCTCCCACCGCCGGAGAAGTCGTTCCATTCCCCGCGGGGGTCATAGGCCCGCGGCGCATCCGAGTCTTCGTTCTGCAAGCCGCTCGGATCGGTGCATGTCAGCGGGTTGTTCCGGCAGTAGGCGTACCGGTGGTACGACTGGAGATCCGACGGGTCGCTGACGAAGGGGTCTGCCTGCATGAACTGCGCCGTCGCAGGGTCGAACAGGCGTCCGTTCATGTGAATCAGACCCAGCTCGTCCAGATGCTCGTGCTCCGTGAACCCTCGCCGCGTCCCGGTATTGACCGCGATCCCCCAATTCACCACCAATGAGTTGGCCGGATCGCCATTGCCGTCGACAAATCGGCGCTTGCCGAATGGATCGTAGGAATACCGCCCGGTGAGTGCCCCCACGTGATCCGTCGTGGCGGCGACGCTGCCCTGATGGTTCTTGTGCCAGTACTCGAGCTTGACGACCTGCATGCTCGCATTTGCAGCCGGCGCCAACGCCCCGTTCGCAGCCGCCGGAATCGAACCGCGCGTGACCACGACACCCACCGTCTGCCCACCCGCCACCAGGAAGTGGCGGTTGCTCACCAGCCCTGCGGACTCCTCGCTTTCGAAGCTGAGCGCGCCGGCGTTATCCGGGTGGACGTACCACGTCGTCCGCACCCCGCTGCTGTCGGTGCGGGTTTCCTTCACCCGGCCATGGGACTCGTCGTATTGCCACAGATACCGGCTCGCCCCATTGGGACCCGCGATGCCCTGCTGCGAGTCCGGCAGATTGAAGCTGTTGTACGCAATGGACTGGAACTTGGAAAGGTCGCCCGAAGTCACGTTGCCGTTGACGTCCCGCACATACGTCGTGGAGCCGCTCGAGCCGTCGACGAAACGAAGCCCATGCGGCTGGACCTCACCCGGTCCCTGGGGTCCATAGCTGAAGTCGCCGACATCGCTCTTCTGCAGCAACATGCCCAGTGCGTTGTACTTGAGCGTGACCGTCCGACTCAGGTCAGGAATCGAGGCGCCGACGACGACGTACTTCGTCAATCGCGAGACATTGCGCGTGGTGTCCGTGCCATCCCCGTACTCGAAGTTCTCGACCAATCCATAGCTGCCGTCGGCATTGATCTCTTCGCGCCCCACCATGTGGCCGAGGCTGTCCCACGCATAGCGTTGATTCAGGACCTCCTTGCCGCTGCTCGAACCCGCGGAACGCTCCAGCAAGCGCCCCGTGCCGGGATCCACCACTTCGCGTTCGACCACGCCGTTGCCGTACGTCTGCGACTCGATCGCGCCCCAGGCGTTTGCACTGGTGGCGGACCACAACACCGCATTCGCCGGCAATTGCACGGCGTTCCCCGCGCCGCCACCGGGCGTCGCAGGCAGTGGTGTCACATTCGCCTGCGTTGCGAGCAGCAATTGCTGAAGCTGGCGACGACCACTCGTGTAGCGATAGGCCACCTGGAGGCCGGTCGGATAAGTGACGCTGGCGATCTGCCCGGTCACGGCGTCATAGGTGACCGAATGCCCGAACGACGGTCCATTCAGAACGCTCATCGAGCCACTGATGGCACGCCCCAAGGAGTCATAGGCGTACTTGCGTACCAGGCCGTTGCTGGTGCTGCTCTCACAGAGCTGCCCGATGCCATTCAGACAGCTCGTCTGATCGGCATAGTGGTCGTAGGTCCAACTGCTCTGATACTCCGCACTCTCCCCGCGGGAGATCAGACGCCCCAACGCGTCATACGCCATGGAGGTGTACGAACCGCGCGCCAGCTGCAAGGCATTCTGTTGCCAGACCAGCTCGCCGATCGCGTCATAGCGGTAGCTCACCTTGCCGCCGTCCGGATCGGACAGGTCCAGCTTTCGACCCAAGCGGTCGTAGCTCATCTGAACGACGTTCTGCAGGGCATCCTTCGTGGCCACCAGATTGCCGAAGGCATCGCGCTGGTGCAGCAGTTGAGCACCGGAAGGATCGGTCATCCGGAGCGACTGTCCGATGACAGTCTGCTCGTCCACCTGCACCTGCTGCTTGTCGTTGGTGACCGTGACCTTCAGCGCCGCATAGGCGTAGCTCTCAACCGCGGCCTTTCGCGTTCCGTAGTCACCGAAAGACACCTCGTCGAGTCCCCCTGCCGGATCGCTGCGATAGACCTTGATCGGTCGCCACAGCAGGTCGTGGTCGACCCGCCTCAGCCCGACGTCACCGGAGCCGCTCGTCGTGCTCGATCGACTGGACAGGAAGTAGGGTTGCGTAGCGATCGTCAGTGAGCCCTGGGAGTCAAAGACCTGATCCACCACGATCAGGTCATTCGCATTCGACTGCTGGGGCCCGTCGAAGTTTTCTGTGACCCGCCGCAAGGGCCGTCCGACGCGATCCCAATAGAGACGGACAAAGCTGCCCATCTTCCGTCCGGCGCTGTCCCAGACCTCGCGATGAGAGAAAGAAGCGGCTCCCACCGGCGTTTCGGAAGCCGACGGGTGCGGGCAGTCCAGCGGATCGCCCGCCGCGACACTGCTGTTGCTCGCGTCCGCAGAGTCCACGCCCGCGTCGGACAGGGTGCAGTAGGCCACCACGGTACTGGTGCCGTCAGGCGCTCGCATCCTGCTCGGTCGTCCGAGATCGTCGGCCGTCCAGTGGGTCGTCAACCCGTTGGCGTCAGTGCTGTCCAGCACGGAACCGAAACGCGGGTCGTAAAGCGCCTTGACCACATGCCCGAGCGTGTTGGTATAGGCGGTGGGGAAACTTCCAGCCGGCACGGGAAGCGCGATCCCGCCGGCGACGACCGCCTGCGCGCTGTACTGCAACGCGTCCAGGCGCGACGCGAATTGGACGGCGGCGGGCGCCTGCGCGCAGTTCGCCGTGCTGATCTGGATCTTGTTGCCGAAGGCGTCGTACGCGTAGCCCTTCGTCGAGCACAACGAAGGATCATCCGGCTCGATCGTCTCCGTCGCCAGGAACCCCGTCTGCGGTCCGCTGGCGACATACGTGTATCCGGTGGTCCGGCTCGCGGTGTAGGCATCCGCGAGCACCGGGAGTGCCGGCGACATCAGCACGAGGGTCGTGGCGGTCAGCCCCAGCCAGCGCGCGGTGCGCGATTTCGTCATCATGAAACGTGCTCCCTCAACCGATCTCAGACGCACCGACCGGATGCATTGGCGGCGGTGGCAGTGAAGTTGAGTGCCGGGAAATTGATGCCATTCAGCGTCACCGTTCCCGTGAGCGACCCGCCGTTGCAGGTCGCGTCGTAGGTGACGGTGAGCGAGCAACTCGCCCCCGGGGCCAGCGACGAGCACACCGAACTCGTATAACGACCCGCCGTGTTCGACGACGGCGACACGCTCGACTTCAACCCCAAGGCCGTGCCTGTGCCCGAGTTCGTCACCGTCACGCTCAGGCTCTTGACGAGTCCCCTCGACACCGTGCCGAAGGAGATGCTGGAGGCGCTGAGCGACAAGGACGGTGCATTGACCGTTCCGGAGACCGTCGTCGCAGCCTGACCCGTGCTTCCACCAGTGGCCACCAGTGTTTGCGGCCCTTGCGTGCCGGCGCTGATGGGCGACATCGTGACGGTCACCGTGCACGTACCCCCTGCGGCGATCGCGCAGTCGGCCGGGCTGACCGAGAACGCGCCGCTGAGCCCGCTCATGTTCAGCGTCGCCGGCGCATTGCCGCCGTTGGCGAAGGTCACGGATCCGGTAGCGTTGCTGTCGTTCAAGTTCGCGCTGAGCCCCGTGGCGGAATTGGAAGCCACCGAAATCGCTGAACCAAGACCGTTCCCCGAGACCGGCACCGACAGGCTCACGGAAGTGCCCACCGCCTTGGAGGAGTCGACGACACCACCAGCGATCCGCGCATAGCCGCCCGAGATCGCCACGGCCGCGGTCACGCCGTTCGCGATGGCGGTCGGCGAGAAGCTCACGTTCACCGTGCAGGAGGCTCCTGCGGCGAGCGCGCCAGCGCAGTTGTGCGACAGCCCATAAGAGGCGGGACTCACGCCGACAAGGGAAATCGACAGGTTGAGCAGCGCCCCTCCATTCACCGCGTTGTTGGTGAGCGTGAAGCTCTGCGAAGCGCTGGTGCCGGACATCTGCACATTGCCGAAGTCCAATGACCCGGCGTTCACCGTCGACGTCGCCACGCTGAAGCTGTAGCCCTGCTGCACCGAGAACGTCGTTGCCGGTGCGTTCACCGCCTGGTACGCGATCTGATTCGCCGCGCCATAGCTGCCCGACGTAACGGTGCCCATTCCGAAGAAGGTCTTGCAACTGGCACCGGGTGCGAGCACCGTCGAGCCGACCTGACAGTAGCCGGCGTCCGGGATCCCTTGCCAGGCCCACATGCCGGCAGGCCCCGATGCCACCGAGTGGCCGGTGATCCGAACCGAGACATCGCTCTGGTTGGTGACCGTCAACCAGTCGCCGGAATCGGAGGCGGAACCGACGACGCCCCAGTTGCTCGATTGCGGCGTGATCACCACCGCCGGCGCAACCCCGGTCGCGGAGACCGCCGAAGTCTTGGTCCCGCCCCCGGTGACGACAGTCACCGAGCCACTGTAGGCGGACACGGCCGTGGGCGTCACGCTCACGTTGATGGTGCAGCTTTCCCCTTCCTTCAGGCTGGCGGGACAGTTGTTACCCACCAGCTGCACATTGGCACCAGAGACGGCCATGCTGCTCTGCGCCACCACGATCGCTCCGCGGCCCGTGTTGGACAACGTCGCCTGCCCGGACTTCACTCCCCCGACGGCGATGTTCCCCAGCACGACGTCACTCAGGCTGGCCGAGGAATGCAGTGTGGTCGCCAGCGCATTCGCCCCCGTGCCGGCGAACGTCGCGATGTCGTTGAGGTTGTTCGGCACCGTGTTCGTGACCGTGCGACGGGTCAGACGTCCCAGGATCCAGTTGTCCGCGTCGATATGGGGCGACTCGTACTGACTCGTGGTTGTCTGGCTGAAGGTCTGAGAGATCCCCGCCGCGACCCCGGTCGTCGATTTGGTCGAGGCCGTCGTGTCCCCGAACTCGTTCACCGAGCTGACCACGGTGGTCACCGGCAAGGCCTCTCCGTTGAGTTCCCAGCCAGATTCGACGGTCTGACGAACATACGGGCGACGAAGCTTGGCGCTGCTGGCACAGAACTCCGTGATCTCGGTGCTGGTCTGGTCGCAATAGCTGGCGACGACCGATCTCAGGCGATTCGAATCGGCCTGCGCACCAACCGTGCTGGCGAAGACTTCGGTGCGGCTGCGCAGACCGATGTACGGATAGGTCTGCGCGTACTCCTCCTTGACCGACAGCGGTGCGCCGGACCCGCCGACGCCCTGGCTCAAGCGCTGCCGGAAGCCGAGCGTCCCTCGTCCGTTCAGCGATGTCTTGAGACCCCGATACGCATACTCGGTCCGGTTGACCGTCTTGTTGGCGGCGCTTCCGACACCGGAGTCCTCGATCAGCGTCGTGACCACCTGGATCGACGGCGTCAGGTCCACGTCCGGATAGACCGCCGCGTTCGACGTTCCGCGATCGGACAGATAGCGGTTTCCCACCCCGTCGGCGGTGAGATGGCTCAGCGGCTGGGAGACCCAGCTGGTCTCCTGCCCGGCCGGCGTCACCACGCGCCACAACTGATCCGGCGGCGTCGGGTCCGACTTCACATACAGCTGATGACTGCCATCCTTCAGACGCAGCAGCTCCGTCTGCCCGTATCCGGTGAAGTTGCCGGCGATGAAGGATGTGCTCCCCGCCGAGTTACGCAGCTCGGCATCGCCGCCGGCGAGGTTGAAGGTGCCCGAAGCCTGGAACGTGCCGTCGCCAAGGCTCAGGAACAGCTTGTTGTCCCCACCGTCCTTCCAACGGAGGATGTCATCCCGTCCGTCGCCGTTGAGATCCAGGACGGCAATGCCGAGGCCGGTCCCGAACAGCTCTGTCCCCAGTCCCTTCAGATTGGAGTTGTCCGCCGCAATGCTCCTGCCGGTACCGTCCCCCCACTGGAGCGAGATCAGGGACGATGCCGCGCCTAGCACCTGCAGGCAATCGTTCACTCCATCCCCGTTGAAGTCGATGGAATAGCCGCAGAACTGGGCATCGGTCGGCGCGTCGAACGTACCGTTCCCCAAAGAGCGGAACGAGCCGCTGTTCGTCCGCACGATGTCGTACAGACCGTCGCCGTCGATATCGATCACGTGGGTCGGTTGACCGACCGCATTCAGCGTATCGGGCGCGGAATACATGCTCAGATGGACCGAGCCGGCCGGAGTGATATCGGTGAATCCTCCCAGCCCATCACCCTTGTAAATCCAGGTGCATTGCGTTTGCGGGCAAGGGTCCTTCGGACTGGTCGTAGGCAGTACGCCCGGAAGCTGGGCGAACACGATGTCCATCTTTCCGTCGCCATCGACGTCGAGCAGATAGAAGGTGTAGCCCGACGACCAGCCTCTTTTCACTCCGGGCTCGGTGCACAGGGAAGTCGCCTCCGATTGCGAGGGATGAATGCAATCGGTGGTGGGTTTGCTAACCACCCGTTCCAGCTGCTGCAGCCCGGTCAGAGGCTTCGGAGCGGAGAAGGATCCGTCACCTTGATTCAGGTAGAGATAGTGGTTGCGCGGCACGGGGCAGCTGGTTCCGGCACTCGTGGCCGCGCCTGCGAACCTCAACAGATCGGGAAGACCATCGCCATTGAAGTCGGCCACCACCGTGTAGTAGCACCCGTCGGATCTACCGAGGTTCTGGTCGGTGACGTTGAACTGACCGGCTCCGGTGCCGACAGGCACCGGTCGGAAGGAGCCATCGCCATTGCTCAGGAAGAGCCGGTTGGACGCCGGCGTATCGGACCAGCGAAGGATGTCCGTCTTGCCATCCCCGTCGAAGTCCGCGGCGAAGACACCCGTGGTCCCTGAGCCGTTCCGGAGATCCTCGGTTTGCAGATTGAAGGTCGTGCTTCGGACGTACGCGTCTCCAGAGCCGTCCTTGTAATCGAACGCCGTCGGCTTGAAGCAGCGAGACCCCGCGCCATTGCAGGCGGTGATGGTCTTGAGTCTGCTGCGTCCCGTGCGAGCGCCCGTCTCGTAGGCGAGAACGAACTTCTTGACGGCCGTCCCACCACCGGCGTAACGGGCGCCTTGATAGGGCGAGTTCACGTAGGTGGTCACCGCCCTCAATCGGGCAACCTGAACAGACTTGGTTCCCAGATGAAATGCTTCATTGGCATCCATCGGAGAAACGCCGTTCGTGGGCCTGTCCTCGTACTCGAACACCACGCGATTCGTCGGGGACTGGGCGGCATTGACGTTGCCGGTGTAGTCGATCTCAGCCAGTCGCCATTCGATCCCCGGCAGTGGGGAACCCGCCGAAGGTCCCGATCCCCACGGCACACTGCTCTGTTGATGCTTGAAGTCGATGTAGTTGCCGGCCGTGTCGGAGATCCTGGCCACACCCCAGGCGATCGCCGCGCCGCTCGAACTGGCCGACAGCAACGCGCCGCTGTTGGCATCGGCCGACGGACCCGCACCCAGTTCGAAGATCTGCCCCGCCTTCGTCCAGACCTTGAAGTAGGCGGGACCGTTGTTGACATCACCATTGGCCGCGCCATACGCGCGAATGCGCGCATAGGAATCGATCTCCGAGCGGAACTCCCGATATCCGGAGGTGAGTCCCAGACTGTCTCCCGTCTGGGGGAACGGCAATGGATTGCCGCTCGCGTCGGTCTGAATCAGTCGCTTTCCGTCCAGGCAGAGCTTGTCCGAGGTGATGTTCCGGACCGGCGACCTGGCCCCGTCGGTGGCGACCGTCGCCGCGCAACGTCCTATCGTCGACCCCACGGCCAGTCGCCAGCCTTCGCCGGCAATGCCCTGTGAGGACCCGTCATATTGCAAGGTCACTTCGGGCACCATGTCCCGGACTCCGGGCGGCACATCGATCCGGTAGCGATAGACGGGCTGCCCCATCTGGGACACATCCACCTGCGCCCACGCCTGACCCAGATGCGTCAGGGCAAGCACCGCATAGACGGCAGCAACGCTTGAACCTGGTATCGCATGCACGCGGCGTCGCCGGCAGGCAGGCAGCAAGTCCGAGATCAGATCAATGAGACAGCGCATGTGAGCTTTTCCGGCCCATGCGGGGGAGAAGCTCTTGTTGACACAGGCGATCGCAAACCGCGATTCGCCATGCCTCGCCTTGAGCGAAGCACTGCCTCAATATCCTCCCTCGCATGAGAATTTCGTTTCTTCTATGGCGAGATCTGCCGCATCGCTGAGCGGCAGCGCCGGAGGATAGAAAGGCTCGCGTTCGTTGCCGCGCTGGTTAACCCTCATTCACCGGAGAAGGCAATGAGAGGGGTGCGAACTCAGATGTCTACACAAACGACGCACTAACGTTTGAGGAAATTGACTGCACCGAAGCGGTCAGCGAATGCCGCTGGGACTGAGAGATCACCCGATGTGCCGCATCACGAATCACCTTCGCAATGGCGCAGCGCCGTGAGCACTCCGTGATGTACCTCAAACGCCGGACCAGGATTGCCAAGCGCCGTGACACGCACCAGCCACAGGTCGAGCCTCAAGAAAAAAAAGCCGCTGATCACTCAGCGGCTTCTGCTCATCGGGCGCGGGCGTTCAGCCGCGGCGGCGCCGCGCCACGAAGCCCAGCGCACCCAGGCCGGCCAGCATCAGCGCATAGCTGTGCGGCTCCGGCACCGACGGCGCGATCGTCGCGTTGACGTTGGAGCTCAGGAACTCCGCGCGCAGGCCGGTGAAGTTGTAGGTGCGGTCGACGTTGTCGGTGACGACGAACTGCAGCGTGTTCACGCCCGCCAGGAAACCGGTCGACGCGGCGAACGAGGTCCAGCCGGCGTAGCCGCGCTGGCTGGAGATCGTCGAGATCACGTTGCCGTTGAGCAGCAGCACGCCCTTGTTGTCCGCCGCCCACTGGCCGGTGAACGACGCGCTGCTGGCGTCGAAGCCGGTCAGGTCGAAGCTCAGCGACCAGGTGAAGACCGAGTTCGAGGTCGGGCTGTAGTTCGTGTTCTGGTTGGCGCCGGGGATCAGCCACGAGGAGCTGGCCGTGTTGGCCAGCCAGCTCGGGAACGGATCCAGGCTGCCGTTGCTGACGATGCCGTTGCCGCTCAGGCCGGCCGCGTTGCCGATCGCGGAGAACGAGTAGTTGCTGTCCTTGCTGCCGGCAGCCAGACCGGCGCCGGTGTTCACGAGTCCGCCGATGGTGGTGGCGGCGGCCAGGCCGCTGAACAGCGTGGCGGCCGCAGCGATGGAAGTACGAACCAACGGCGTCATGAGAGGTCCCGAGCAGTGAAGAGGTCTTGTGGCGGCGATTGTCCCTAAAGGTAGGGATTCACAACCCCCCGTGGGCGCGGGGGGACACCACAGTCCGCATCGGGGGTCGGGACTTGCGTCACGCCCCGGATGGGCGCATCCCGCGCTTCAGGGGGGCGTATCCGCACCCGGATCGGGCATCGCGGGCCGATCCGGTGCGGGGGTCGCCAAGGGCTCCATGCGGGGCAGGTGGCGCAGCTTGTCCGGATTGCGCTGGACGTAGATCGCGCTGATGCGGCCGGGCGCCGCCGCGGGTCGCAGCGCCACCGTCTGGATCGGCTCGCCGGCGGTGTCGTAGACGATGTAACCCGGCAGCCCATTGACCTGCGCCGGCCGCACGCGCCAGTCCCGGCTGGTGCGCATCCGGACGAAGCCGACGAAGGTCCGCGCCACCAGCGCGCCGCCCTCGAGCATCCGCGGCACCGCGGACGCCTTGCCGCCGCCGTCGGCCAACAGCACCGCGTCGTCGGTCAGCACGCGGGCCAGGCCCTCGACATCAAAGGACTGCAGCGCCCCCATGAAGGCCTGGAACAGGCGCTGGCGCTCCTCGTCCTCGACCTCGTGGCGCGCGTAGTCCGCCTTGACGTGCTGCCGCGCCCGACTCGCCAGCTGACGGCAGGCCGCGGCACTGCGACCCAGGCGGCGCGCGATCTCGTCGAAGTCCAGCTCGAAGACCTCATGCAGCAGGAAGGCGGCCCGCTCCAGCGGCGACAGCCGCTCCAGCGTCAGCAGGAAGGCCACCGACACGTCCTGCGCGAACTCGGCCTGCGCCTCAGGACTGGGCGACCAGTCGCCAGCCTCGTCGACCAGCGGCTCCGGCAGCCAGACACCGACGTACTGCTCGCGCCGCGCCGCCGCCGACTGCAGGCGGTCCAGGCAGAGGTTGGTCACCAGGCGCGACAGGAAGGCGCCCACGTGCCGCACCGTGGTCTCGTCGACATCGGCCCAGCGCAGCCAGGCTTCCTGGACCATGTCCTCGGCCTCGGCGCGGGAGCCCAGCATCCGGTAGGCCAGCGCGCGCAGCGGGCGTGCGTGCTCGCGGTCGAAGCGCAGCGCGCGGGCCGCCGGGGACTGGTCGGCCGCCGCCGGCGCGGCGTGGCCGCCATCGGAAGCAGCGGCTGAGGAGGAATCGATGTCGGGCATGGCGCGTCGTCCGGTGTCGTCTTGCTCACAAGACGACGCAGCCTACCCGGTTGTGACACCGGCGGGGGCTCAGCCGCGGGCGCGCTCCAGCAGCATCGCGTCGCCGTAGCTGAAGAAGCGGTAGCGCTGGGCGATCGCATGGCGGTACAGCGCCATGACCGGCTCGTAACCGGCGAAGGCCGAGACCAGCATCATCAGCGTGCTCTTGGGCAGATGGAAATTCGTCACCAGCCGGTCCACGACCTGGAAGTCGAAGCCGGGCGTGATGAAGATGTCGGTCTCGCGCGCGCCGGCCTTCAGGCCGCCGCCGAGCGCGGCCGACTCCAGCGCCCGCAGCGTCGTGGTACCGACCGCCGTGACCTTGCCGCCGGCGGCGCGGCAACGCGCGATCGCGTCGACGGTCTCGGGCGTGACCTGGAACCACTCGCTGTGCATCTTGTGCTCGGCCAGCGACTCGACCCGCACCGGCTGGAAGGTGCCGGCGCCGACGTGCAGCGTCACATGCGCCGTGCCGATGCCGCGCTCGGCCAGGCGCGCCAGCAGCGCCTCGTCGAAGTGCAGCGCGGCGGTCGGCGCGGCGACGGCTCCGGGCTCGCGCGCGAACACGGTCTGGTAGCGCCGCACGTCGTCGGCGGAGTCGTCGTGGGCGATGTACGGCGGCAGCGGGACATGGCCGTGCCGCTCCAGCAGCTCGAACGGATCACCCGAGAGGCGCAGGTGGAACAGGCCGTCGTCCGGCCCGCAGCGGCCCAGCACCTCGGCATCGAAGGCCTCGGCGAAGCGCACCACCGCGCCCGGCTTGGGACTCTTGCTGGCGCGCATGTGGGCCCAGACCTCGCGCGTGCCGGGCAACACGCGCTCCACCAGGGCCTCGACCGCCCCGCCGCTGGCCTTCGCGCCGTACAGGCGCGCCTTGATGACCTTGGTGTCGTTGAACACCAGCAGGTCGCCGGGATGGAGCAGCTCGGGCAACTCGCGAAACACGCGGTCGACGGGCGGGTCGGCGCGGCCATCGAGCAGCCGTGAGGCGCTGCGCTCGGCGGCGGGATGCTGGGCGATGAGTTCGGGGGGCAGAGCGAAGTCGAAATCGCTCACCGTGAAGTGACGGGACATGCGCGTTGAGGGCCGGACGGACCCGTGCCAATCGGAGGGAAACGGAGGGGGAACGGAAGCGGCGATTCTCCCATGGGCGCCCGGCGCGGCCGGGCCGCGGGGCCTCACTGCCAGCGCGCGCCCTGGTGCAGCAGCGCCGCCAGCCGGCCAGTGCCCTGCAGCTCGCCGACGCCTCGGGAAAGCGCGGCGGCGAAGCGCTCGCCCTCGGGCCGGACCTTGGAGAACACCGTGTACAGCGGGATCTCCGAGATCGCCGGATCGAGCCAGGTCAACCTGCCGGCCGCCTCGCGCAGCTGCGTCTCCAGCAGGTGGGCGCCGACGCCCTTGTCGATCAGCACCAGGTCGACGCGCCCGGCCAGCAGCTTGCGCAGGTTGGCCAGGTCGTCCACCGCGCCTTCGACGGACAGGTTCGCCGCGTCGAAGCGGGGCGGATTCACGTAGCCATGGACGACGCCGATGCGCAGCCCGGCCAGCGCGCCCAGGTCATCGATGCGGCGCCTGCGGTCGGTCCGCGCCATGAAGCCGACCTGGTTCACGATGCCCAGCGGCGGCGGGAAGCGCATGGTGCGCTCGCGTTCCTCGGAGCGCCAGGTGCCGATGACACCGTCGTGGTCGCCGCGCTGGAACTCGAGCAACGCGCGCGCCCAGGGCCGGAAGCTGAGTTCCATCTCGCGACCGGCCTGCCGCAGCGCAGCGCGGGTGACCTCGCAGGCCACGCCGCCGCCCGGCAGCGCGCTGCCGGTGTAGGGCGGGAACTCGGTCGCGACCAGGCGCAGCGGTCCTTCCGCCGCACCTGCCGGCGGCGCCGGCAACAGCGGCAAGGCGGCGGCGGCGAGCCGGAGGAGGCTGTCGCGGCGGGTGGTCATGATCGGTCGGTGCGGACGGGCCAGGGAGGTCGGCACAGCCTAGCAGCCGACGGTGGCGGCGGTCGCCTCGACGACCCGGGGGAAATGCCCGGTTGCGGGCCCGGAAGCGGCAATCGATCACGCAGGGCCGTGAAAAAGCCGGCCGGGTCTCGCGACCGGGCCGGCTTCAGGGGACGGGCGACGGCCCGTCGCGGGCCGTGCGGCGGCTTACTGGCCGCCGGTGCCGGTGGCCAGCAAGGTGCCGGCGCTGCCCGCGACCCAGCCGGTGCGTGCGTCGACGAAGAACACCTGCGTCAGCGAGCCCTGCGTGCCCACGAACTGCTTCTTCCAGGTCGCGCCGCCATCGGTGGTCATCAGCACGGTGCCGCTGTCGCCGACCGCCCAGCCCCGCTGCGCCGTCAGGAAGCGGATAGCGCGCAGGCCGGTCATCGGCAGGCTGACGTTGGTCTGGAGGGTCCAGCTGGCGCCGCCGTCCTTGCTCGACATCAGCAGGCCGCCATCGCCGACCGCCCAGAGGGTGTCGGCATCGCTGAAGGCCAGTTGGTGGAGGGTCGCGCTGGTGCCGGAGAAGCGACCGGTGAAGGTCTTGCCGCCGTCACTGGTGACCACCACCGCGCCGCCGTTGCCGACCAGCGTGCCCTTGAGCGGGCCGCTGAACTTCAGGTCGTTGTAGTAGCCGTCCAGCGTCGCCTGCTGCGTCCAGGACTTGCCGCCATCCGTCGTCGCCAGCAGCAACTGACGCTGCTGCGACTGCTGGTAGTCGCTGGCCAGCGCGAAGCCGGTGCTCGCGTCGATGAAGTGGAAGGCGGTGACGGTGCGCCCGCTCGACTGCAGCGGCGTGAGCCAGCTCAGGCCGCCGTCGTCGGTGAGGTAGATGCGACCGTCCGCCGCCAGCAGCCAGCCCTTCTTCGCGTCGACGAACTGGAAGCGCGGCAGCATCGAGTAGTAGCCCGAGCTGGTCAGCCCACCGACCTTGACGGACCAGTCCAGGCCGCCGTTGGCGGTTTCCATCAGGTCGCCCTTGGCCGACAGGGCCAAGCCGCGCTTGGCATCAAAGAACCAGAAGGCCTGCAGCGTCTTGCCCGCCGCATCGGCGTCCGGACCCGCGATGCGCTTCCAGGTCTGCAGGTCGGTGCTGATCCGCGTCACGCTGTCCCAGCCGGTCACCAGCCAGGTCTGCCCGTCGATGGGCGTGAGCTGGCCGCCGAAGTCCAGGCGCGCGGCGCGCCAGGTCAGGCCCAGGTCGGTGCTGAGCTCGGTCACGGTGCCGAGGCCGGACGCGGCGTAGTACTGCCGCATCCAGACGCCGCGGGCGGCCAGGCTGTAGCTGACCGTGAACCCGGGGTACACGTTCGCCGGCGCTGCCACCGCGGACCAGTTCCGTCCGCCGTCGACGCTGCGGTACAGCGTGCCGTTGGTGACGACGGCGCCGGTGGACGCATCGACGAACTGCGGATTGCCCGAGGAGAAGTAGCCGGTCGACGGCAGCCCCTGCGGGACGACCGTGTCCCAGTTCTGGCCGCCATCGGCGCTCTGGCGGATCGAGAGGGTGTAGACCCAGCCCTGGCCGTTCACGTAGTTCGAGCTCGTGCCGGTGGCCACCACCGCGTTGCCGAAGACCTGGAAGCCGCTCAGCGGCACGTTGGGCGTGGCCGGCAGCACCACCGTCGAGGTCTTGCCCAGGTCGGTGGACTTGCGCAGCGCGCCGCTGTCGAACCACCACAGCGTGCCGTCGGCGGCCAGCATCGGCTCCTGCGTCAGCGTCGCCTGGCTCCAGGTCGCGCCGCCGTCCGCGGTCGCGCGGATCAGGCCGTTCATCGACATCACCAGCGTGCCGGCGCCGGCCAGCTGCAGCGAGGCACCGGTCATCGGCGGCTGCGCGGTCGGCTGCAGCGTCCAGCGCGCACCGCCATCGGTGGTGCGCAGCAGCGCGCCCGCGTCGCCGGCGGCCCAGCCGTTGTTGGCGTCGGAGAAGCGGATCGTCGTCAGCCGCGTCGTCAGGCCGGAGGCCTGCTTGGTCCAGCTGCCGCCGCCGTCGCGGGTGCGCAGGATCTCGCCGTTGTCACCGACCGACCAGCCATTGCTCGCGTCGATGAAGAAGAAGGCCGCCGGCACGGTCCCGGTCGGCCGCGGCGCCTGCCAGCACCAGCCGGCGCCCTCGGCGCCGGTGCAGCTCAGGCCCTGCACGTGGGTGCGGTTGTTGACCGACACCGTCCACTTCACTTCCTTGGAAGCGCCCGCGGCGTTGGAGACCTTCAGCGTCACCGCGTAATCGCCGACCTTGGCGTAGTCGTGCTTGGGACTGGCCTCGGTGCTGGTCGTGCCGTCGCCGAAGTTCCACGCGAAGCTCAGGCCGGTGGTGGCCGCGGCATTGCTGGTGAAGGCAGTGCCGGACGTGACGTCGGTCGAGGCGGCGGCGGCGATCGCCAGGTTGTCCGGAATGGCCACGCCCTGGACCGGCGGCGGCGGCGGTGGCGCGTCATCGCCCCCACCGCCTCCACCGCAGGCGCTCAGCAGCGCGGCACTGATCAGCACGCCAGCCCAGCCGGCGCGCATACGCTTGTTCGTATTCAAGGAATCCTCCCGATGTATCAATTTGTCTTCTTTTTGAAGCGGGCGGATTCTGCCCGAGGCCCTTGCCGCGCCAGCCCCGGGTGCACCCGCTCCACCCGAACGGGGGAGACGCCGAGGCAGAATCGCGGCCATGTCCGAGGCCCGCAGCACCGTCCCGCCGCCGTCGCCCGCCGCGAAACGCGCGGGGGCCGATCCGAGCGGGCGCGCGCCGGCGACCGAGGCGCCGGCCGCCAAGTCCGCGCCGCAGAAGGCGATGGAAAAAATGGGGCTGACGCGCGACATCGACCTCGCGCTGCACCTGCCGCTGCGCTACGAGGACGAGACCACGCTGACGCCGCTGGGCCAGGCCCGCGATGGCGACACGCTGCAGTGCGAGGGCGAGGTGATCGAGAGCCGCATCGAGATCCGCGGCCGGCGGCAACTGCTGGTCAAGCTGCGCGACGACGACGGCGCCCTGCTGACGCTGCGCTTCCTCCACTTCTATCCCTCGCATCAGAAGACGCTGGCCGTCGGCACGCGCGCCCGCGTGCGCGGCGAGATCCGCGTGGGTTTCTTCGGCCGGGAGATGGTCCACCCCAGCTTCCGCAAGGTCGAGGCGAACACGCCGCTGGCCGCGTCGCTGACGCCGGTCTACCCCACCAGCGCGCAGCTGCCGCAGGCCTACCTGCGCAAGGCGGTCGCCTCGGCGCTGCGCCGCGCGCCGCTGGACGAGGTGCTGCCGCAGGCGCTGATTCCGCGCGGCCTGCCGCCGCTGCGCGAGGCGCTGAACTTCCTGCATCACCCGCCGCCGTCGGCCGGCCTGTCGACGCTGGAAGATCACACCCATCCGGCCTGGCAACGGCTCAAGTTCGAGGAACTGCTCGCGCAGCAGCTCAGCCAGCAGCGCGCCCAGCGCGAGCGCGCCCACCTGCGCGCGCCGGTGCTGCGCGGCGCGCCCGGCGGGCTGCATGAACGGCTGCTCGCCGCGCTGCCCTTCGCGCTGACCGGCGCGCAACGCCGCGTCGCCGAGGAGATCGCCGCCGACCTCGCCCGCCCCCAGCCGATGCACCGGCTGCTGCAGGGAGATGTCGGCTCCGGCAAGACGGTGGTGGCGGCGCTCGCGGCGGCCGTGGCCATCGATGCCGGCTGGCAGTGCGCGCTGATGGCGCCCACCGAGATCCTGGCCGAGCAGCATTTCCGCAAGCTGATCGGCTGGCTGGAACCGCTGGGCATCCGCGTGGCGTGGATCACCGGCAGCGTCAAGGGCAAGGCGCGGCAGAAGATGCTCGACGCCGCCGCCTCGGGCGAGGCGACGCTGATCGTGGGCACGCACGCGGTGATCGAGGACAAGGTCCGCTTCCACCGGTTGGGGCTGGCCATCATCGACGAGCAGCACCGCTTCGGCGTGGCGCAGCGGCTGGCGCTGCGCAAGAAGCTCGCGGACGAGGCGGCCGGCGCGGCGGCCACCGCCGGGCCGGGCGTGCCGCCCGGTTCAGGCCCGCTCGAGCCGCACCTGCTGATGATGAGCGCCACGCCCATCCCGCGCACGCTCGCGATGACCTACTTCGCCGACCTGGACGTGTCGACGATCGACGAGCTGCCGCCCGGCCGCAGCCCCATCGTGACCCGCGTGTTCGCCGACAGCCGGCGCGACGACGTGATCGAGAAGATCGCCGCCGCCGTCGACGACGGCCGCCAGGTCTACTGGGTCTGTCCGCTGATCGAGGAGTCGGAAGCGCTCGACCTCAAGAACGCGACCGAAACCCACGCCGAGCTGGGCGACGCGCTGCCCGGAAAGATGGTGGGGCTGCTCCATGGCCGCATGGCGCCGGCGGAAAAGGCGGCGGTGATGTCGCTGTTCAGCGGCGGGCAGATGCAGGTGCTGGTCGCGACGACCGTCATCGAGGTCGGCGTCGACGTGCCCAACGCCAGCGTGATGGTCATCGAGCACGCTGAACGCTTCGGCCTGTCGCAGCTGCACCAGCTGCGCGGACGCGTCGGCCGCGGCTCGGTCGCCAGCGTGTGCGTGCTGATCTACACCGGGCCGCTCTCGGACACCGGCAAGTCGCGCCTGCGCGCGATGGCCGAAACCACCGATGGCTTCGAGATCGCGCGGCGCGACCTCGACATCCGGGGGCCGGGGGAATTCATGGGGGCGCGGCAGAGCGGCGCGCAGTTGCTGCGCTTCGCCGACCTGCAGGAAGACGCGCCGCTGCTGAGCGCCGCGCGCGCGCTGGCGCCGAAACTGCTCGACGAGCAGCCGCGGGCGGCGCGACTGCACGTGGAGCGGTGGCTCGGTCACAAGACCGAGTACCTCAAGGCCTAGTCAGGGCCCTTACTTCAGCTGGATGGCCCAGTACAGCAGCACTTCGGTGGCGGTCACTTCGGAACCGGTGTAGAGCTGGGGCTCGGCGTTGATCTTGTCGACCGTGGCCTGGCCCGAGATGACGCGACCGAAAACGGCATAGCCCGGCTGCGAGGCGCTCTTGTAATCCAGCGCCGCGCTGTTGTCGACCGAGTTGAAATAGAACTGGCTGGTCGCCGAGTCGGCCGCAGTGCCACGCGCCATCGCGATCGTGTACTTCGTGTTGGACAGGCCGACGTTGGTCTCCAGCTTGATCGTGCCGCCCAGGTTGGCGCCAGGATTCTTCGCCACGTAGCCGGTCGAGAAGCCGCCACCCTGCACCACGAAGTTCGGCACGACGCGATGGAAGATCGTGTTGTCGTAGTACTTGGCGTTGACGTACTTCAGGAAGTTGTCGGTGGTGATCGGCGTGCGGGCATCCAGCTCGACGACGATCTCGCCGTCGCTGGTCAGCATGCACACGGTGCGCGCCGCGGTGCTGGCGTTCGACGCGGCAATGCCGGCGGCGCTGCAGGTGAGCGTCGGCGGCGTCGTCACCGGGTTGGGCTTGGGGCTCTGCGCCGGGCTGCCGCTGTCGTCGTCATCGCCACCGCCGCAGGCGGCCAGCATCAGGGCACCGCCCAGGGCGGCCGTCAGGGCCAGCCACCGGGGAGCGGCGGCGATCGAGGAAGAGAAGGAAGTCGTCTTCATGGGGGCTCGCAATGGGAGCTTGTGGCCCCCGCTTCTGGCAAAGAAGCGCGAAGTATCGTGGTCGCCTCGACACACGTCATGGCCCCGGTGCGCGGCCCGCACGAAAACCGATCGGGCTTTCCCTAACGACACCTTCACAGGGTGATGGGTGTCACCCAGCGTCGCCATCCGCGCCCCGGAGTGCCCAGGATCGGCGACGGAAAGACACCGTCGGTTTCAGAACTCGAGGTTGTCGATGAGGCGCGTCTGGCCGATCCGGGCGGCCGCCAGCGCGACCAGCGCCTCGCCCTCGCGCGCCGGGCCGAGGTCATGCCGGCGGCGCAGCGTCAGGTAGTCCGGCGCCCAGCCCGCGTCGCGCAGCGCCTGCATGGCGTCGGCCTCGATGCGATCCAGGTCGCGCTCGCCCGCCTGCCAGCGGCCGATCATCGCCTTCAGCGTGCGCGACAGCAGCAGCGCGTCCTGCTTCTGCTGCTCGCTCAGGTAGCCGTTGCGCGAGGACAGCGCCAGGCCATCGGCAGTGCGCTCGGTCTCGCCCGCGAGGATGCGGATCGGCATCGCCAGCTGGTCGACCATGCGGCGGATCACCATCAGCTGCTGGTAGTCCTTCTTGCCGAAGACGGCCACGTCCGGCTGCACGATCTGGAACAGCTTGGCCACCACGGTGCAGACGCCGACGAAGAAGCCGGGGCGGAAGTGGCCCTCGAGGATGTCGGCCAGCTCGGTGGGCGGATGCACCTTGTAGCCCTGCGGCTCGGGGTACATCTCGCGCTCGTCGGGCGCGAAGACGAGGTCGCAGCTCGCGCCCTCGAGCAGCTCGGCATCCCGCGCCAGCGTGCGGGGGTAGCGGTCGAAGTCCTCGTGCGGCGCGAACTGCAGCCGGTTGACGAAGATGCTGGCGACGACGAGGCCGCCCTCGCCCACCGCCGCGCGGGCCTTGCGCACCAGCGCCAGGTGGCCGTCGTGCAGGTTGCCCATGGTGGGCACGAAGGCGACTTGGCGGTCGCCCGCGAGCGCGGCGCGCAGGCCGGCGATGTCGTGGTGGATCTGCATGATCAGTAGCTGTGCTCGGGCGCCGGGAAGGCGCCGGACTTGACGTCGGCGACGTAGCGCGCGAAGGCCTCGCCGACCGAGGCCGACCCCTGCATGAAGTCGCGCACGAAGCGCGGCTTGCGACCACCGCCCACGCCCAGCATGTCGTGCATCACCAGGACCTGGCCGGAGCATTCCGCGCCGGCGCCGATGCCGATCACCGGCACGCCCAGCGTGCGCGTGAGTTCGCCGGCCAGCGCGGCGGGCACCATCTCGAGCAGCAGCATCTGCGCGCCCGCGTCGACGAGTTCGCGCGCATGCGCCCGGATCTGCGCGGCGCCGGCTTCATCGCGGCCCTGGACCTTGTAGCCGCTCAGCGCGGTGACGGTCTGCGGCGTGAGTCCGAGGTGGGCGCAGACGGGGATGCCGCGCTGGGTGAGGAAGCGCACCGTGTCGGTGGTCCAGCCGCCGCCCTCGAGCTTGACCATGTGGGCGCCGGCCTGCGCCAGCTGCATCGCATGGCGCCAGGCGACCTGCGGCGACTCGTGATACGTGCCGTAGGGGAGGTCGGCCACGATCCAGGCCAGGCGGCGCGCGCGGGCCACGCATGCGGTGTGATAGACCATGGACTCCAGCGTGACCGGCACCGTCGTCTGCAGCCCCTGCACCACGTTGCCCAGCGAGTCGCCGATCAGGATCGAATCCACGCCGGCCTCCTCCATCGCATGGGCGAAGGTGGCGTCGTAGGCGGTGAGCATCGCGATCTTCTCGCCGGCGGCATGCATGTCGAGCAGGCGCTGCAGCGTCACGGGCTTGCGGTCGGCGGTCGCCTGCGGGCGCGGCGCGGCGTAGGGGGGGGTCGGTTCGGTCATGCGTGTCCCCTGGAGGATGGGCCGGGGCCCTTGGGGTGGGGCGGCAGTGTACGGGACGGTGCCAGAAGGCCGCATTCTGAGGACAATGCCGGCCCATGACCCTGACCGAATTGCGCTACATCGTCGCCGTCGCCCGCGAGCGCCACTTTGGCCGCGCGGCGGAAGCCTGCTTCGTCTCGCAGCCGACGCTGTCGGTGGCGATCAAGAAGCTGGAGGAGGAGCTCGACGTCAAGATCTTCGAGCGCGGCGCCAACGAGGTGACGATGACCCCGCTGGGCGAGGACATCGTGCGCCAGGCCCAGTCGGTGATCGAGCAGGCCAGCGCGATCAAGGACATCGCCAAGCGCGGCAAGGACCCGCTGGACGGCCCGCTGCGGCTGGGGATCATCTACACGATCGGGCCCTACCTGCTGCCCGAGCTGGTGCGCCACTGCATCGACCTCTACCCGCGCATGCCGCTGATGCTGCAGGAGAACTTCACCCAGAAGCTGCTGGACATGCTGCGCACCGGCGAACTGGACTGCGCCATCATGGCCGAGCCCTTCCCCGACGCCGGCCTGGCGGTGGCGCCGCTGTACGACGAGTCCTTCGTCGTCGCCGTGCCGGCGGTGCATCCGCTGGCGAAGAAGGAGCGCATCGCCGCCGAGGAGCTCAAGGCCGAAACCATGCTGCTGCTGGGCAACGGCCATTGCTTCCGCGATCACGTGCTGGAGGTCTGCCCGGAATTCGCGCGCTTCTCCACCGACGCCGAGGGCATCCGCAAGAGCTTCGAGGGCAGCTCGCTGGAGACGATCAAGCACATGGTGGCCTCCGGCATGGGCGTCACCGTGGTGCCGGCGCTGAGCGTGCCGGAGCATGTGCCGCCGCACCTGCGCTACGTGCCCTTCGAGGACCCGGCCCCGACGCGCCGCGTGGTGCTGGCCTGGCGCCGCACCTTCACCCGCTACGAAGCGGTCGCCGCGCTGCGCAACGCGGTCTACGCCTGCAAGCTCAGCGGCGTGAAGCTGCTCTCCTGACCGGCCCGCGGTAGTCCCCCGCCGCCGGCCGCGACGGGCTGGCAAGACCCGCCCCCCTCGAAGCGGGGGTCGTCAGGGTATCCGTGAATTTCTCACGAAGTCGTCACCGATAGCCTCGCTATGCGCACGGCGCCTACCCGGCTCCGTGGCCGCGCTCGCCCCGGACGCAGGGTCCTGGGTGCATCGCCATGTCCAACCATCGCATCAGGGGGAAATCTTGAAACTTCGACCCACCCTCCTCGCCGCCGCGCTGCTGACCGCGGGCGTGGCGCACGCGGGCCCGACCACCGTGTCGGGCTCCGCCAATGGCCTGAGCTGGACCGCCGCCAGCACCATCGTCGGCGTGACCTCGACCGCCACCGCCGCCGGCGGCGGCGATCCGCGCTACTTCGCGCCGCGCTCGCAGTACGGCGGCGTCGCGACGCTGATCATGGATTACGGCGCGGCCGGCCAGTTCATCTGCTCCGGCACGCTGCTGCCCAACCAGCGCTCGATCCTGACCGCCGCCCACTGCGTCAGCGACGGCACGAACGCGCGCCCGCTGAGCACCTCGGTCTACTTCTATACCGGCAACAACCCCGACAACATCACCTGGAACCAGCCCTCGTTCTCCTACCAGGTGACCAACTACGCGGTCCATGCCGCCTACACCGGCGAGGTGATCGACCAGAACGACATCGCCGTCCTGTCGCTGGACAAGCTGGTGGACTGGTCCGTCAAGTCCCACGGCCTGTATGAAGGCGATGACCTGACCGGCAAGGACTTCAACATCGCCGGCTACGGCGCGCGCTCGGACACCGGCGGCAACGTCGGCGACAACCTGGGCACCGGCCGCCTGCGCCAGGGCGACAACCGCTATGACTTCCGCCTCGGCGACGCCGACTTCGGCGGCGTCTGGGCCGACATCCTGGGCGAGCCGGCCGGGCAGATCGAGCACACCTACCTGTCGGACTTCGACAACGGCCTGCCCGCCAACGACCTGGCCTGCAACATCGCGGTCGACGGCCTGGGCCTGCCGCCCAGCGCCAAGTTCTGCAACACCGGCCGCGGCGCCAACGAGGTGTCCTCGGCCGGCGGCGACTCGGGCGGTCCGGAGTTCATCGACGGCAAGGTGGCGTCGGTCACCTCCTTCGGCCTGACCTTCGGCAGCTTCTGGGGCGACGTGGACGACGCGCTGAACAGCAGCTTCGGCGAGTTCAACGGCTTCGTGCCGGTGAGCATCCACCGCGACTTCATCAACGCCAACGCGGTGCCGGAACCGGCCTCCTTCGCGCTGGCCGGCCTGGGCCTGCTGGGCCTGGGCTGGAGCCGCCGCCGTCGCGTCCAGGCCTGACCGCCCCACGCGCCAGCGAAGCCGCCTCCGGGCGGCTTTTTCGTTGGCGCCGCCGCGTTTGATTCTGGCTATGACATCGGTGAAGCTATTCGAATGGCAATATCAATAGCTAATCCCTAAAGTAGCAGCTCATCGGCCGCCGGCATCCTCCGTCCGGGAGATGTCGGCGGCGAATCGAGGACCTACAAACGCGGCCAGCGCCCCAGGCGCGTCCCGTCGCGGGTTCATTTGCAAGGAGCAAGACATGACCCTTCGATCCGGGCAACGCACCGTGGGCTGGCTGCTGGTCGCCGCCGGCGCCGCGCTGAACACCCAGACGCTGATCGACTGGATGCGCCACAGCGTCGTCTGACATGCGCGCGCCGTTCACACGACCGCGGCTGTGGATCAGTTAGGCTGCGCAGCGTCTTTTGTCTTCCATTCCCAGAAGGAGTCCCTCGATGGCCAAGAAGAGCCCCTCTCCCGCCAAGGCGCCCTCCGCCAAGGGTGCGCCATCCCTCCAGATCGGCATCAGCGACAAGGACCGCGCCGCGATCGCGCAGGGCCTGTCCAAGCTGCTGGCCGACACCTACACCCTGTACCTGACCACGCACAACTTCCACTGGAACGTGACGGGGCCGATGTTCAACTCGCTGCACGCGATGTTCATGGCCCAGTACACCGAGCTGTGGAACGCGGTCGACCCGGTGGCCGAGCGCATCCGCTCGCTGGGCCACAAGGCGCCGGGCTCCTACGCCCAGTTCGCGCAGCTGAGCTCGCTGCCGGACGCGCCGGCCACGCCGCCCAAGGCGCTGGACATGGTGCGCATCCTGGTGGACGGCCATGAAGGCGTGGCCCGCACCGCGCGCGCGCTGTTCGACCTGGTCGACAAGGCCAGCGACGAACCGACCGCCGACCTGCTCACCCAGCGCCTGACGGTGCATGAGCAGACCGCGTGGATGCTGCGCTCGCTGCTGGAAGAGTGATCGTCGCGACGGCGGGCACACCCGCCGCCGGCAGCCAGGGGACCGCGAGGTCCCCTTTTTCGTGGGCCGGCGCCCAGGCCTCCGGTCGCGGTCTCAGCCGATCGCCTTGATGCGCCCGCCGCGGCGGGCCTCGGCCAGCATCGAGGCCAGCGCGCAGGACGCCAGCCGCGCGGTGCGCGAATCGGCGCGGCTGGTCAGCACGATGGGCACCTTCGCGCCCAGCACCACGCCCGCCGCGTAGGCCTGCGCCAGGAAGCTCAGGCTCTTGGCCAGCATGTTGCCGGCGTCCAGGTCCGGCACGATCAGCACGTTGGCGCGGCCCGCCACCGGCGACACGATGCCCTTGATGCGGGCCGCCTCCGGATCGATGGCGTTGTCCATCGCGAGCGGGCCGTCCAGCACCGCGCCGGTGATCTGTCCGCGGTCGGCCATCTTGCACAGCGCCGCGGCGTCGATCGTCGACGGCACCTTCGGATTCACCGTCTCCATCGACGAGAGCAGCGCCACCCGCACCTCGGGCAGTCGCAGCGCATGGGCCAGGTCGATCGCGTTCTGGACGATGTCGACCTTCTCCTCCAGCGTCGGCTCGATGTTGATCGCCGCGTCCGAGATGATCAGCGGCTGGGGATGCCCCGGCACGTCCATCACGAAGCAGTGGCTGATGCGCCGGGCGGTGCGCAGCCCGCCCTCGCGGCGCACGACGGCGCCCATCAGTTCGTCCGTATGGAGGCTGCCCTTCATCAGCGCGTCCACGCTGCCCTTGAGCGCCATCGTCACCGCCATCTCCGCGGCCGCGTGGCTGTGCGGGACATCGAACAGCGTGAAGCGCGCGAGATCCACGCCGGCCGCCGCCGCGGCCTCCGAGACCTTGCCCGCCGGGCCGATCAGCACCGGCTCGATCAGCCCGAGCGAGGCGGCCTCGGTCGCCGCCAGCAGTGCCACGTCGCTGCATGGATGCACGACGGCCATGCGCAGCGGCGGCAGGTGCCGCACGGCCTCGATGAGGCGGTCGTAATGGGGATGCGCGCTGGGCGGATGCGCGATGGATGGCGCGATGGATGGCGCGATGGACGGCACCGATGACGGCGCCTGGCCGGCCGGCCCGCCGGCGCTTCGGAACGAGGTGATCACTGGCTGGCTCCCTGTGCTGGAGGACCGCGCGGCGTCCCGTTGTCGCCGCGCATTCGGACAAGTTTTCCGACGCCCCGACCCGCCGCGCGCTTGACCCTGTTTGTTCCTCGGGCTTTCACGACGAGTCGCGGTCGATGATGCATGCTGCGCTGCAACAAATCAAGCGACGCGGGGGTCGCGCGGCCGTGCTGGAAACGGGCAGATGTCCGGCATCGGCGGCGATCCTCATGAAGGGGTGAGCGATGGGTCCAAGGCTGGAAGGCGAGTTCATCGCGGTCGTCAACGCCGGCTCGTCCAGCATCAAGCTGTCGATGTTCTCGCTGCACGACGATCGCCGGCAGGGGCCCCTGCGGCTCGAACTGCGCGCGCAGGTCGAGGGCCTGGGCACCGCGACGCCGCATTTCGAAGCCGCCCATGCCGACGGCACGAAGGCGGGCTCGCGCGACTGGCCGGTCGGCGAGCGGCTCGGCCACGAGGGGGCGCTCGAGCACCTGGTCGAGTTCGTCCGGCACGAATTCCCGGGCCTCTCGATGCTGGGCATCGGGCACCGCGTCGTGCACGGCGGCACGGCCTTCCAGGAACCGGTGGTGGTGACGCCGGCGGTGCTCGCCACGCTGGAGACGCTGGTCCCGCTGGCGCCGCTGCATCAGCCGCACAACCTGGCGCCGATCCGCCGCGCCTTCGCCGCCCTGCCCGGCCTGCCGCAGGTGGCCTGCTTCGACACCGCCTTCCACCGCGGCCAGTCCGACGTCGCCGACGCCTTCGCGCTGCCGTATGCGCTGTTCGAGGCCGGCGTGCGGCGCTACGGCTTCCATGGGCTCAGCTACGAGTACATCGCGTCGCGGCTGCCGGCGCTGTCGCCGCGGCTGGCGGACGGGCGCGTCGTCGTCCTGCACCTGGGCAACGGCGCGAGCGCCTGTGCGCTGCATCGCGGGCGCAGCATCGCCAGCAGCATGGGCTTCACCGCCGTCGACGGATTGCCGATGGGCACGCGCAGCGGCGCCGTCGACCCGGGCGTGCTGCTCTACCTGATGGACGAGCACCGCATGGACGCGCGCGCGCTGGAAACGCTGCTCTACAAGGAGTCCGGGCTGCTGGGGCTGTCGGGCGTGTCCAGCGACATGCGGCAGCTGCTTGCCAGCGATGCGCCGCGGGCGCGCTTCGCGGTCGACGTGTTCGTGCATCGCGTCGCCCGCGAGATCGGCGCGCTGGCGGCGGAGATGGGCGGCCTCGACGGCCTGGTGTTCACCGCCGGCATCGGCGAGCACTCGGCCGAGATCCGCCGCCGCGTGCTGTCGCGCTGCCTGTGGCTGGGCGTGTCGGTGCAGGAGGCCGCCAACCGCGACGGCCCGCCCGAACGCCGCCTCAGCACCGTCGACAGCCGCTGCGAGGCCTGGGTCATTCCCACCGACGAGGAACTCATGATGGCGCGCCACACCTTCCGCCTGCTGGCCGGCGAGTGAGCCCGCGGCAATAACCCCACCGGCTTGGGCGGCGCGGGCCTGAGCGCTACAGTCGGCCGCATCGCCTGGTGGGACCTCCGATGCGCATCGCCATCCTCTCCTTCGACGGCTTCAACGAGATCGACAGCTTTCTTCCGCTGGGACTGCTGAACCGGCTCAAGCCGCAGGGCTGGTCCGCCGAGCTGTGCGGGCCGGGTCCGGCGGTGACCTCGATGAATGGCGTCACCGTGCAGCTGAAACGCCCGCTCGAATGGGCCAACGAGGCCGACGCGGTCTGGTTCGGCTCCGGCATCTATACGCGGGCCATCGCGGAGAACTCCGCGCTGCTGGACCGGCTGCAGATCGATCCGACGCGGCAGCTGATCGCCTCGCAGTGCTCCGGCGCGCTGCTGGTGGCGCGCCTGGGGCTGCTGGGCGACGCACCGGCCTGCACCGACGCGAGCACCCGGCCCTGGCTGGTGGAGGCCGGCGTGCGGGTGCTCGACGAACCCTTCCATGCGCGCGGCCCGGTGGCCACCTCGGGCGGCTGCCTGGCCTCGCAATACCTGGCGGCGTGGCTGATGTGGAGCAAGGCCGGCGAGGCCGCCACGCGCGACGCGCTCACCTACGCCGCGCCCGTCGGCGAGAAGGCGGACTACGTGGAGCGCCTGCTGGCGCGGGTGCGGCCGTTCATGACGCCGGACTGAGGGCCAGGGCACGGCAGGGAAGAACCCCGATAATCGCGGGTTCGCCGCCCAAGAGCCGTCATGTCCACCGATCAGCCCAGCCGTATCCAGTCCGAAGTGCGCCGCCGCCGCACTTTCGCCATCATTTCGCACCCTGACGCGGGCAAGACCACGCTGACGGAAAAGCTGCTGCTGTTCTCCGGCGCGATCCAGATCGCGGGCTCGGTGAAGGCGCGCAAGGCCTCGCGCCACGCGACCTCCGACTGGATGGAGATCGAAAAGCAGCGCGGCATCTCGGTGGCCTCGTCGGTGATGCAGATGGAATACCGCGACTGCGTCATCAACCTGCTGGACACCCCGGGCCACCAGGACTTCTCGGAAGACACCTACCGCGTGCTGACCGCCGTCGACGCGGCGCTGATGGTCATCGACGCGGCCAACGGCGTGGAGCCGCAGACCCGCCGCCTGCTGCAGGTCTGCCGCGCGCGCAACACGCCGATCCTGACCTTCGTCAACAAGCTGGACCGCGAGGTCCAGGAGCCGCTGGCGCTGATGGACGAGATCGAGCGCGAACTGGGCATGACGGTGGTCCCCTTCACCTGGCCGGTCGGCATGGGCAAGCATTTCCACGGCGTGATGGACCTGCGCCAGCAGCGCATGCGCGTGTTCTCGCCCGGCGAGGACCGCGCCGCCGGCACCGAGGAAGTGCTGGAGGGCCTGGACAACCCGGCCTATGTCGAGCGCTTCGGCATGCAGTACGAGAACGCACAGGGCGAGATCGAGCTGGTCAACGAGGCGGCGCCCGCCTTCGACGAGGACGCCTTCCTCACCGGCCGGCAGACGCCGATGTTCTTCGGCTCCGCGGTGAACAACTTCGGCGTGCAGGAAGTGCTGGACGCGCTGGTGGAGCTGGCGCCCGCGCCCGCCGAGCGCGCCGCGATGCAGCGCGTGGTGCAGCCGGAGGAGCCCAAGTTCACCGGCGTGGTCTTCAAGATCCAGGCCAACATGGACCCGGCGCACCGCGACCGGATCGCGTTCCTGCGCGTGGCCTCGGGCCACTTCGAGCGCGGCATGCGGCTCAAGGTCGTGCGCTCGGGCAAGGAGCTGCGGCCCAACACGGTGGTGAGCTTCCTGTCGCAGCGCCGCGAGCTGCTGGACGAGGCCTTCGCCGGCGACATCATCGGCATCCCCAACCACGGCGTGCTGCAGCTGGGCGACACCATCACGGAGGGCGAGGCGCTGCAGTACACCGGCCTGCCCTTCTTCGCACCGGAGATGTTCCGCTCGGTCGAGGTGGCGGACCCGCTCAAGACCAAGCAGCTGCGCGAGGGCCTGCGCCAGCTCGGCGAGGAAGGCGCGATCCAGGTCTTCCGCCCCGAGGCCGGCAGCGTGCTGCTGCTGGGCGCGGTCGGCCAGCTGCAGTTCGAGGTCGTCGCGCACCGCCTGGAGCACGAGTACGGCGTCAAGGCCCGCATCACGCCGGCGCGCTACAACGTCGCGCGCTGGGTGACCTGCGACGAGGCCGACGGCGGCGAGAAGGAGCTGCGCCGCTTCATCGACCACAACGCCCACCGCGTCGCCTGGGACGCGGTCAACGCGCCCACAGTGCTGCTCGAGTACGCCGGCGAGCTCCGCGCGATGCAGGAGAACTGGCCCAAGATCAAGTTCCACGCGCTGCGCGAGCACGCGGGCCTGGTCTTCCAGAAGCAGATGGACGCCTGAGACGGCGCGGGGTGGACCGGGGGCCGGCGCTGCGGCGCCCCGGCGACCGGTGGCTCAGTACGCCAGCTGCCAGCCCACCAGCCACAGGCCGGTGTTGATGCCGGAGAAGCGCTCGTAGCCCGCGGTCAGCGCGACGTGGCGGCCGAACTCCAGCGCGGCACCGACGCCGGCGGTCACGGTGGTCTTGTCGCTCGGGTTCACGCCGTCGTCGCGGGACATCTTGGTGCGGCCGATGCCGACGCGACCGGTCAGGCTGAACATCCGCGCCAGCGGATAGCGGCCCACGGCCGCGATGCCGACATGCGAGTCCGGATATTCGAAGTCGCGGCGCGGGCCGAAGATCTTGAACTCCAGGCTGCGTGAATACAGCTCGACGCTGTAGTTGGCATTGAAGCGATAACCCAGCCCATAACCGATCGACAGTTGGCTGCCGTCGCGCTTGTAGGACTCATGGCTGCCGTCGACACCGCCCACGGCGATCGAGGCATAAACGAGCGGCTCGCCCAATTCGGCGGCGGTGGCGGCCATGGTCGAGGTGGCGGAGGTGGCCCCGGTGGCCATCAGGGCGGCCATCGCGGCGACCCGAAGCGTCTTCATGTGGTGTTCTCCCTGGGAAACGTAGCGCGGCGCCGATCCTGGCGACTTCGCGGCGGCGCGCAGGATAGCCGTCGCCGCGCCGACGGGCGCGCGCCTGCACGCCGTTCCCCTCTTCGGAGGGAAAGGGCTTCCCCGGGCTTGATGCCGTGACCTTGTTGACGTTTCACCGGGCGCCCCGTTGGCGCCGTGTCATCACCGCTTCCTACACTGCGCCGATGCCGAACGTGATCGAGCCCCTGCAGGAGCGCCGTCTGAGCTGCCTCCTGCTGGCGGCGGGCCTGATCGCGGGCGCGATGCCGACGGCGATCGCCGCGCAGGTGCCGGCCAGCGCGGTCCAGGACGCGCCGCGCGAGCTGGTCGCCTTCACCGAGAACCTGCCGCCGCTGAACTACGCCGAAGCGGGCGAGGCGAGCGGCTTCAGCACCGAGCTGCTGCGTCTGATGAGCGCCGAGGCCGGCGTGCGGCTGCGCATCGAGGTGCTGCCCTGGCAGCGCTCGGTGCAGGAAGCGGCGCGGCGCGCCGACAGCGTGCTGTTCTCGCTGGTGCGCACGCCAGAGCGCGAACACCAATACCGCTGGGTCGGCCCGATCAGTCCGCGCCGGATCCTCGTGTACCGGCTGCGCCACCGCACGGACGTGCGTCCGGCCAGCCTCAAGCAGCTCAACGGTCTGCGGCTGGGGGTGTCGCGGGACTCGGCCGCCGCCCGTCAGCTGCTGGCGGACGGCCTGCGGCCGGAGCAGGAGCTGGAACTGGGCCTGGACGACGCCACCAACCTGCGCAAGCTGCTCGCCGGCCGCATGGACCTGATCGTGATGCTGGACTGGGCCGCGGCCTGGCACCTGCGGGAGCTGAAGCTGCCGTACTCGACGCTCACGCCGGTGCTGTCGATGGACGTGGACAAGGCCTACTGGTTCGGCCTGCCCGCCGACAGCGACCCGGCGATCGCGCGGCGGCTGCAGGTCGCGCTGGACCGCCTCAGGCGGGATGGGCGCTACGAGCGCCTGCGGCAGCAGTATTTCGATTGAGGGCGACGGCGGGCGGCCCGCCCACCGTCGCCCTGCCCCTCAAGGCTTGACGCTGTAGTTCACCGGCACCCAGCGATAGCCCTTGCCGTCGGCGGCCACGTGGCCGATGCCGGGGAAGGACACATGCGCGATCGCCACCCAGTAGCCCTGCTTCGCCGCATCGGCGTAGGCCAGCTTGCGCTGCGGCATCGCCGCCTTCGAATCGGTGTCGAATGCGATCGTCACCGACGGGTCCGGGAACTGCACCGCGGCGACGTGCATCAGGTCGCCCCACACCGCCAGCTTCTGGCCCTGGCTCTCGACCATGTAGACCGTGTGGCCCGGCGTGTGGCCGTAGGCCGCGTGCGTGCGCACGCCAGGCACGAGCTCGGTCTCGCCGCTGAACGGCTTGAGCCGGCCCGCGTCCTTGTAGGGCTTGAGCGCCGCGATCGCGGCGGCGAAGAAGTCCTTGTGCCCGGCCGGCGCCTTGGCGGCGTTGTCCAGGTTCAGCCAGTAGTCGGCATCGTGCTGGTCCATCCGCACCACCGCGTTCGGGAACAGCGCCTGGCCGTCCTTGCTCAGCCCGGCCGCATGGTCGGGATGCAGGTGGGTGATGTAGACCTCGTCGACCTGCTCGGGCTGGTAGCCCGCCGCCTTCAGGTTGGCGAGCAGCTTGCCGGTGGTCGGACCGAAGGCGCCATTGGCGCCGGTGTCGATCAGCACCAGCTTGGTGCCGGTATTGATCAGGTAGCCATTGATCGAGGTCTCCACCGGCGGCTTCAGGAACTGCTTGTTCAGCGCCTTCACGACGCTGCCGGGCTTGGCCTTGTCCATCAGCTGGTCCACCGGCAGGTCGACGGTGCCGTCGCTGAGGGCGGTGACTTCGAAATCGCCCAGCATCAGGCGGTAGTAGCCCGGCGCCTGGGTCTTCACCTGCGGGGCCGCCGCCTGCACGCCCGCCGCGGCCAGCGCGAGCGCGAGACCGAGGGCGGCGAACTTTCCGGAACGGGTCATGAGGAACCTCCTGTGCTTGTCATGTCGTGTCGCGAGGCGCGTCCGGCGCGCCTCGGGGATGTCCTGCGTTCGAGCAGGCGCGCAGCATAGCCACGCGGCCCGCGGCGCGCGCTCCCCGGTCGGAAGAAGCACCGCTCTCCCGCAGGAGATTCCGGTGACACGCGTTCGCTGTGCCGCTGTTGTGGCACGTCCTGGCCCCCGGTCGTCAGCCTCGTGAAAGACGCCTGTTGCGTGATCCGAACCTGCCGGGCACGCCCTTGACGAAGGCCCCCGGGTTAGCCCTTGCGCAATGCTGCGTAAAGGGTTTTACGCTGTCGAGGGCGCCCGCCGGGGCCCTAAATTCCTGGCTCCACTACAGAGGCTCCGCACACCGGCGCCCACCTTGCGCCGATGAGCACCCTCATCCTGGAGACACGCAAACTGACCAAGGAGTTCAAGGGCTTCACCGCCGTGGACTCCGTCGACCTGCAAGTGCAGCGCGGTCACATCCATGCGTTGATCGGCCCCAATGGCGCCGGCAAGACCACCTGCTTCAACCTGCTCACGAAGTTCCTGACGCCGACCCGCGGCCAGATCCTCTTCAACGGCCACGACATCACCGGCGAGAAGCCCGCCCAGATCGCCCGCCGCGGTGTGATCCGCTCCTTCCAGATCTCGGCCGTGTTCCCCCACCTGACGGTGCTGGAGAACGTGCGCATCGGGCTGCAGCGCTTCACCGGCACGAGCTATCACTTCTGGAAGGGCCTGGGCGGCCTGCGCCAGCTGGACGGCCGCGCGCTGGAGCTGCTGGAGCTCGTCGACCTGCGCGACATGGCCGCGCTGCGCGCCGCCGACCTGCCCTACGGCCGCAAGCGGGCGCTGGAGATCGCCACGACGATGGCGATGGAGCCGGAGCTGATGCTGCTCGACGAGCCGACCCAGGGCATGGGCCATGAGGACGTGGACCGCGTCACCGCGCTGATCAAGCGCGTCGCCGAAGGCCGCACCGTGCTGATGGTGGAACACAACATGAAGGTGATCAGCAGCATCGCCGACCGCATCACCGTGCTGGCGCGCGGCGCCGTGCTGGCCGAGGGCGACTACGCCACCGTTTCCCGCCATCCGAAGGTGCTCGAGGCCTACATGGGCTCCGAGGCCTCCGAGCTGCAGGGAGCGCATTGATGGCTTACGCGCTCGAGATCAAGGGCCTGCAGGCCTGGTACGGCGAAAGCCACATCCTGCACGGCATCGACCTGGCCGTGCCGCAGGGCCAGGTGTTGACCCTGCTGGGCCGCAACGGCGCCGGCCGCACGACGACGCTGCGCGCCATCATGGGCCTGACCGACCGCCGCAGCGGCTCGATCAAGGTCCACGGCCAGGAAACCGTGCAGCTGCCCACGCACCGCATCGCGCGCCTGGGCCTGGGCTACTGCCCGGAGGAGCGCGGCATCTTCGCGTCGCTCAGCACCGAGGAGAACCTGCGGCTGCCGCCGACGCTCAAGGGCGGGCGCGGCAAGGTGATGTCGGAGGACGAGATCTACGCGATGTTCCCCAACCTCGCCGAGCGCCGGCACAGCCAGGGCACGCGGCTGTCCGGCGGCGAGCAGCAGATGCTGGCCGTGGCCCGCATCCTGCGCACCGGCGCCGACATCCTGCTGCTGGACGAGATCTCCGAGGGCCTGGCCCCGGTCATCGTCCAGGCGCTGGCCCGCATGATCACCGCGCTCAAGGCGCAGGGCTTCACCATCGTGATGGTGGAGCAGAACTTCCGCTTCGCCGCGCCGCTGGCGGACCACTTCGTCGTGATGGAGCACGGCCAGGTGGTCGAGTCCTTCGCCGCCGCGCAGCTCCAGAGCAAGCGCGCGCTGCTCGACGAGCTGCTGAGCGTGTGAATCCCCGTGCGGTCACCGCGTGACCGCCACCGTTGATTTCGAGCTTCGAGTCTGAAACCCGCGTGGCCCGACGAGGCCGTTAGAAAAGGAGACAAGCGATGAAGACGACCCTCAAGACCCTTGCCCTGGCCTCGGTGCTGGCCTGCGGCAGCTTCGGCGCGCAGGCGCAGATTTCCGGCGACGTGGTCAGGATCGGCATCATCACCGACATGTCCAGCGTCTACGCGGACATCGACGGCGCCGGCGGCGTGGAGGCGATCCGCCTCGCGATCGCGGATGCCAAGGGCATGGCCGCCGGCAAGAAGATCGAGCTGGTCTTCGCCGACCACCAGAACAAGGCCGACGTGGCCGCGTCCAAGGCGCGCGAGTGGTTCGACACGCAGGGCCTGGACCTGCTGATCGGCGGCACCAACTCCGGCACCAGCCTGGCGATGGCCAAGGTGGCGGCGGAGAAGAAGAAGCCCTTCATCTCGATCGGCGCCGGCACCTCGCGCCTGACCAACGAGGAATGCACGCCCTACACCATCCACTACGCCTACGACACGGTGGCCCTGGCCAACGGCACGGGCGCGGCGGTGACCAAGGCCGGCGGCAAGAGCTGGTACTTCCTGACGGCGGACTACGCCTTCGGCACCTCGCTGCAGGCCGACACCTCGGCGGTGGTGACCAAGTCCGGCGGCCAGGTGCTGGGCGCGGTGAAGCACCCGCTGAACGCGAGCGACTTCTCCTCCTTCCTGCTGCAGGCGCAGAGCTCCAAGGCCCAGATCCTGGGCCTGGCCAACGCGGGTGGCGACACCATCAACGCGGTCAAGGCGGCCAACGAGTTCGGCATCACCAAGACGATGAAGCTGGCCGGCCTGCTGATGTTCATCAACGACGTGCATTCGCTGGGCCTGAAGACCACCGAGGGCATGTACCTGACCGACAGCTGGTACTGGAACCAGAGCCCCGAGGCACGCGCCTGGGCGCGCCGCTTCTTCGAGAAGATGAAGCGCATGCCCTCGTCGCTGCAGGCGGCGGACTACTCGGCGGTGGCGCACTACCTGAAGGCGGTGGAGGCCATCAAGACCGACGACGGCGACAAGGTGGTGGCCCAGATGAAGGCCACGCCGATCAACGACTTCTACACCAAGGGCACGATCCGCAAGGAAGACGGCCGCGGCGTGCACGACATGTTCCTGCTGCAGGTGAAGTCGGCCAAGGAGTCCACCGAGCCCTGGGACTACTTCAAGGTCGTGACCCGCATCCCGGGCGACGACGCCTTCACCAAGCTGGCCGACTCCAAGTGCCCGCTGGTCAAGAAGTGAGCTGAACCGGCGCTGGCGCGTCGCGCGGCCTGGCCGCGCGCGTGCCGGTCCGCCGCGATGTCCAAGACGATGACGATGAGCGACCACGCATGACCGACTTCTTTGGTGTCCCCCTGCCCGCGCTGCTGGGCCAGCTGCTGCTGGGGCTGGTGAACGGCTCGTTCTACGCGATGCTGTCGCTGGGGCTGGCCGTCATCTTCGGCATGCTGAACATCATCAACTTCGCCCACGGCGCGCTCTACATGATGGGCGCGTTCCTGGCGTGGATGGGGCTGGAGTACTTCGGCATCAACTACTGGGCGATGCTGCTGATCGCGCCGCTGATCGTGGGCGTCTTCGGCCTGGTCATCGAGCGGCTGCTGCTGCAGTGGCTCTACAAGCTGGACCACCTCTACGGCCTGCTGCTGACCTTCGGGCTGACGCTGGTGATCGAGGGCGTCTTCCGCTCCTTCTTCGGCGTGGGCGGGCAGCCCTACTCGGCGCCCGAGGCGCTGCAGGGCGCCACCAACCTGGGCTTCATGATCCTGCCGAACTACCGGGCCTGGGTAGTGGTCGCCTCGCTGGTGGTGTGCCTGGGCGTGTGGGTGCTGATCGAGAAGACCTCGCTGGGCGCGACGCTGCGCGCCGGCACCGAGAACCCGAAGCTGGTGCAGGCCTTCGGCGTCAACGTGCCGCGGCTGGTGACGCTGACCTACGCCGGCGGCGTGGCGCTGGCGGGCTTCGCGGGCGTGCTCGCGGCGCCGATCCTGCAGGTGAATTCGCTGATGGGCTCGAACCTGATCATCGTCGTCTTCGCGGTGGTGGTGATCGGGGGCATGGGCTCCATCCTGGGCTCGATCCTGACCGGCCTGGGGCTGGGCGTGATCGAGGGCCTGACCAAGGTCTTCTATCCGGAAGCCTCCAACACCGTGGTGTTCGTCATCATGGCCCTGGTGCTGCTGGTGCGTCCCGCCGGCCTGTTCGGCAAAGAGAAATGAACAAGAAACCGCTGGGCTACGCCGCCCTGTTCGTCGCCATCGCGCTGCTGCCCTTCCTGGGCGTGTATCCGATCTTCGCGATGAAGGTGATGTGCTATGCGCTGTTCGCATGCGCCTTCAACCTGCTGATCGGCTTCACCGGGCTGCTGAGCTTCGGCCATGCCGCCTTCCTGGGCGCGGCGGCCTACGCCGCCGGGCATGCGCTGAAGGTGTGGGGCTTCCCGCCGCTGCTGGGGATCGCCTTCGGCACGCTGATGGCGGCGCTGGCGGGGCTGGTGTTCGGGCTGCTGGCGATCCGGCGCTCGGGCATCTACTTCTCGATGATCACGCTGGCGCTGGCGCAGATGCTGTTCTTCTACTTCCTGCAGGCGCCGTTCACCGGCGGCGAGGACGGCCTGCAGTCGGTGCCGCGCGGCAGCGTCCTGGGCATCAACCTGGAGAACGACACCGCGCTGTACTACCTGGTGCTCGCGATCTTCGTGTTCGGGTTCTGGCTGATCTACCGGACGGTGCACTCGCCGTTCGGGCAGGTGCTGACCTCGATCCGCGAGAACGAGGCGCGGGCGACCTCGCTGGGTTACGACGCGGCGCGCTTCAAGCTGATGGCCTTCGTGCTGTCGGCGGGGCTGGCGGGGCTGGCGGGCGCGACCAAGACACTGGTGCTGGGTTTCGCGACGCTGACCGACGCGATCTGGACGACCTCGGGCCTGGTGATCCTGATGACGCTGGTGGGCGGCATGGGGACGATGGTGGGGCCGATCGTGGGCGCGCTGGTGATCATCGCGCTGGAGAACAAGATCGGCGACCTGGGCCAGTGGCTGGCCGGCGTGACCGGGATCCAATGGTTCACCGGCCTGGGCGAATCGGTGAGTCTGGTGACCGGGCTGATCTTCATCCTGTGCGTGCTGGCCTTCCGCCGCGGACTGGTGGGCGAGGCGGGGGCGCTGGTGGAGCGGTTCCGCAAGCCGGGGAATGCTCGTTAAATCGAGCGTTATCGAGATAAGGCTCGATTTGACGAGCATGAAAGTTCATCAGTTCTCCGCCCTGCCAGTCCATCTGCAATCCGAGTGCGCTCAACTGGGCGATCTCCTGGCGCGGCTGCGGGTAGCGCGCCAGATCAAGCAAGCGGATGCCGCAATTCGCGCCGGTCTATCGCGCAACACGGCTTACCGCATCGAACGGGGCGAGCCGGGGCTGGCAATGGGCCAGTTGTTGCGCTATCTGGATGCGATAGCGCCAGGGATGACGTTGGTCGAGCTTCTGACCGAGAGCGATCCCGCCCTCTTGCAACAGCAACGCGAGGATCAGCGCCGCCGAGTTCGTAGCCTCACGCAGGCGGAACTCGAGGAGCTGAACTTCTAAGGACCTCCATAGCCTGGCACGCTAAAGCGCCGAGCTTCGCCGCAAGCTGCCATGAGCACTACGCGCAACGCGTGCGGCCCGCAGCGCGACAATCCCCGCCATGACTCCCGCCGCCCCCTCCCCCGCCGCGCCGTCGCGTCTGTCGCTCTACCTGAACCTGATCCGCTGGGATCGGCCGGCCGGCACCTACCTGCTGCTGTGGCCGACGCTCTCCGCGCTGTGGATGGCCGCCGACGGCTGGCCGGGCTGGCACCTGATGCTGGTCTTCACGATCGGCACCTTCCTGATGCGCAGCGCCGGCTGCGCCGTCAACGACGTCGCCGACCGCGACTTCGACAAGCACGTCAAGCGCACCGCCCAGCGGCCCGTCACCGCCGGGCTGGTGTCGGTGAAGGAAGCCCTGGTGCTCGGCGCGGTGCTGTCGCTGGTCGCCTTCGGCCTGGTGCTGACGACCAACCCGCCCACCATCCTGCTGTCCTTCGCCGCGCTCGCGGTGACCATCCTCTATCCGTTCACCAAGCGCTGGGTCTCGATGCCGCAGGCCGTGCTGGGCGTGGCGTTCTCCTTCGGCATCCCGATGGCCTTCTCCGCGGCGCTGGGCGGGCGCGAGTGGAGCCTGCAGGCGATCGCCGCCTCGGTGCCGCTGTCGGCCTGGGGACTGCTCGCCGCCAACCTGTTCTGGGTGCTGGCCTACGACACCGAATACGCCATGGTCGACCGCGACGACGACATCCGCATCGGCATCAAGACCTCCGCGCTGACGCTGGGCCGCTTCGACGTCATCGGGGTGATGACCTTCTACGTCGTCTTCCTCGCGCTGTGGGCGGCGCTGGGCCTGCGGCTGGGCATGGGCCACTGGTTCCTGGCTGGCCTGGCCGCCGCGGCGGCGCAGGTGGTCTGGCACTACACGCTGATCAAGGACCGCGGCCGCGACGGCTGCTTCAAGGCCTTCCGCGAGAACCACTGGGTCGGCTTCGCGATCTTCGCGGGCACGGTGCTGGACCTGGCGCTGCGCTGAGCGCCGCGGTCGCGATCCCATGGCAAACGGGCGCCTGGTGCGCCCGTTCCCACGTCCAGCCCGGCGCGCGGCTCAGGACAGCAGCTGGACGATCAGGTCCGGATGCAGCGGCCAGCCGCCCAGGCCCGCCAGGCCCATCAGCACGCCGAACACCGTCGGCACCATGGCCACCGCGAAGAGCGCCCACATCTGCGTGAGCGCCGTGATCGCCAGCAGCGCGATCGCGATGGCCAGCAGCGCATCGGACAGGTCGAACTGGTCGTCGCGGAAATTGAGCGCGTCGTAGCGCTGCTGGTCGGCCTCGGCCTGCTTGCGCAGTTCATCCTTCTTGGCCGACTGCTCGGCCGCCAGCGTCTCGTAATGCGCGATCGCCTGCCGGTAGCCGTCGGCGGCCGACTCCGGCGCGCCAAGCGCCTGCAGCCTCAGCTGCGTCAGCGCCGCCTTGGCGATCTCCTCGCGGGCGTTGCGGGCCTGGTAGAAGGCCCAGTGGTCGATCTTGTCGGCCTGCGCCTGCTGCATGTTCTGGTTGATGTTGTCGTCCTTGACCTTGCAGATGCCCATGAAGGTCGCCAGCAGCGCGACGGTCACCGCCACGACGGCATTGAGCCGCGACGGGCGCGCGGCGGCCTCGGGCCGGTCCACGGCCTGGCGGGCGTTCTCGATCAGTTCTTCGGGGTCGATATCCATCGGCGCGGCATCCAGGAAAACGGAGCGGCCGCAGCATACCGAGCGAACCTGAGCGGGACCTGTACGGATCGCCGCGCCAGGCGGTCGGCGTCCGCGCCGCCGCCCCTGGCCCGTGGCCCGGCGGCCTACAGGCGATCCACCCGGGCCAGCGCCGCGACCAGGTCGGACTGCGTCAGGATCCCGACCAGCCGCGCCTCGTCGCCGACGATGGGGATGTGGTGGTGCCCAGTCGCCGCGAACAGCGGCACCAGGTCCGCCAGTGGGCGGTCCGCGCTCGCCACCCGCACCTGCCGGCTCATGATCTGGCCCACGACCTCCGCCTTGTCGCTGTGCGTCGAGGGCGTCGGACGGATCAGCTGTCGCAGCCGGGTCGCCCAGTCCGCGTGCAGGTCGAGCGAGGCGCCGCGCAGGAAGTCCGCCAGCGTCACGATGCCGACCACGCGCCGCGCGCGGTCCACCACCGGCAGCGCCTTGATGTGGTGTTCCCGCAGCAGCGACCAGGCCTCCTGCAGCGGCGTGCCCCATTCCACCGTCTTCACCTCGCGCGACATCACGTCGGCGCAGCGCAGCGTCGTCATCCGCCGCCGCGCGGCCAGCAGGCCGGCCTCGTCGACGATGGCCTGCAGGTCGTCACGGGGAATGTCCAGCACCTGGTTGTAATGGGCCAGCACGGTCTCCAGGTCGGCGCCGCTGAAGGCGGTCGCCTCGCCGGCCGGACCGCCGCGGGCCGGCGCCGCGGCGGGCGCGGCCACCTGCGGGTGGGGATAGCGCCGGCCGGTGACGCCGTTGTAGAGCATGCCCGCCGCGACCAGCAGCGCCGAGTTCGGCAGCACCGTGTCGAGCGCGACGTGCCAGTCGTGCGCGCCCGACAGCACCATCAGCAGCGCCGCCGCGCCGCCGGGCGGATGCAGGCAGCGCAGCAGGAACATCAGCCCGATGGCGCCGCCGACGGCGATCGCGGCGGCCAGTTCCGGCACGCCGCCGAACAGGTGCACGCAGGCGATGCCCACCAGCGCCGACGCGGTGTTCCCGACCACGACCGCCCACGGCTGCGCGAGCGGGCTGGCGGGCACGCCGAAGACCAGCACCGCGCTCGCGCCGAGCGGCGCGACCAGCCGCGGCACGCCCGGCGCATGGCGCGAGAGCAGCTCCATCAGCACGGCCGTCACCAGCACGCCGGCGATCGCGCCGGCCACCACGCGCAGGCGCTCGCCGGCATCGACGCGCATCGGCGCCGGCCGCAGCGCCTGCAGCCAGCGCCGGAACGCGCCGACCAGGCGCGCCCCGAGCGTCATCGGCCCGGCATCGGCAGGGGAAGTCGGATCAGGCATCGGCGTCTCCGGTGGGCGTCGCGCGCGGCTCGGCGGCGTTCAGCGCCGCGGCCGCGACTTGCGCCGCAGCGGCCCGGGGTCGCGCAGCGCGACGTCGGGCACGAACATCTCCATCACCCGCAGCTGCTGCCCGTGCCGGGTGAAGACGGAATTGCGCGACCACTGCATCCGCGCGGGCGCCTCGGTGCCGGTCGCGGCCAGCCATTGGCGCTGCATCTGCCGGTGGGTCGCGCCATGGCGGGTCACGCGGCGCGGCTGCAGCTCGCTGCGATGGATGCGGGGATCGTCGTAGAGCAGATGGCCCAGGGGCCGGCTGCCCAGGCCCTTGAGCGCCTTCCAGGGGCCCGCCAGCGAATGGCCATGCACCGCCGAGCGCGCCCACACCAGCGGCTGGCCGTCGACATGCAGCAGCACCTCGCGCACGACGGTCAGGCCGCGACGCGGCAAACCGAGCGCGGCGCGCTCCTGCGGCCGCAGCGGCGCCACCGTCTGGCGCAGCACCAGCACCTCGTAGCAGCGGCCGGTCGCGGCCAGGCGCTTGCTCAGCGAGCCCGGCGCGCGCAGCCACGCGCGCAGGCCCCAGCGATCGGCGATCCCCATCGGTCGGAACGGAACTCTGGATCAGGACATCGGCGGACGTCGACGCGGCGCGTGAAGCACGGGGCTTCAGCCGCGCCCGAACTCGTCGCCCAGCTCGCCCGCGCGCCGATGCGCGGCCTTCACCGCGCGCTCGATCGCATCGCCGACGCCGTCCGCCTGCAGGCTGGTGATCGCCGCATGCGTGGTGCCGCCCTTGGAGGTCACCTTCTCGCGCAGCGCGGTCGGCGATTCCCCCGACTGCAGGGCCAGTGCGGCGGCGCCGCCGCAGGTCGCCAGCGCGAGCTCGCGGGCCTTGGCCTCGTCCAGGCCCAGCGCCCGGGCGGCGGCGACCATGTGCTCGACCAGGAAGAAGAAGTAGGCCGGGCCCGAGCCCGACAGCGCGGTGACGGTGTCGAGGTCGCCCTCGGCATCGACCCACAGCGTGCGACCGGTCGCCTGCAGCAGCTGCTCGACCAGCGCGCGATCGTCCGCGGTCACCGCGGCGCTCGCATGCAGGCCGGTGATGCCCTGCCCGATCAGCGCCGGCGTGTTGGGCATGCCGCGGACGACGCGCGCGGCGCCCGTGGCGCGGGCGATCGCGTCGGCGCGCAGGCCGGCCATCACCGACAGCTGCAGCGCGCCGCCCACATGCGGCGCCACCGGCGCGGCGGCTTCCTGGAACAGCTGCGGCTTGACCGCCCAGACCACCGCGCGGGCGCGCGACAGCGCGGCATCGGCGGCCGCCATCGGACGCAGGCCGAAGTCGGCGGCCAGGCGCTCGCGCTGGGCCTCGAAAGGCTCGACCACCAGCAGGTCCTCGGCCGGATGCCCGGCGCGGCGCAGGCCGCCAATGATGGCGCTGGCCATGTTGCCGCCACCGATGAATGCGATGCAGGAACTCATGGGCCGGCAGTGTAGCCGCGGGCCTCCGGGCGGGAGGACGGTCAGCGCCCGCGCAGCATCGACGCGCAGAGCTGCCCCAGCGTCGCGATGGCGCGCCGCTGCGCCTCGTCCATCGGATTGCCGGCGTTGATGCGGATGAAGTTGTCGAAGCGGTCCGAGTTCGAATACATCAGGCCCGGACCCAGCCGCACGCCCTTCTCCAGCGCCGCGTCGAAAAGCGCCAGCGACGACAGCCCCTCGGGCAATTCCACCCACAGGCTGGGGCCGCCCGGCGGCATGGACAGGCGCGTGCCGGTCGGCAGCTCGTCGGACAGCGCCGCGGCCATCTGCTCGCGCTGGGTGGCGAGCTTCGCGCGCAGGGCCCGCAGGTGGCGGTCGATCTGGCCGCCGGCCAGGAACTCCGCGAGGATCGCCTGCCCCAGCATCTCGTTGGGCCGGCTCTGCGCGTACTTGAGGATCTCCACCCGCGGCTGCCAGCGCCCGGCGGCGATCCAGCCCACGCGCATGCCCGGCGCCAGCGTCTTGTGCAGCGAGGAGCAGAAGATCACCCGCCCGGTCGTGTCCCAGGACTTGATCGCGCGCTGCGGCGTGTCGCACAGCAGCGCGTAGGTGTCGTCCTCGATCAGTGCCAGGTCACGGGCCTCGCAGCGCGCCAGCAGGGCCTGCTTGGCCGTGTCGGGCATCACCGCGCCGAGCGGGTTCTGCAGGTTGGGCACCACCACCACCGCCTTCAGCCGCGGCTCCTGCGCGGCGGCGGCCTCGAGGGCCTCGACCGACAGCCCCGTGTGCGGGCTGGTCGGGATCTCGAGCGCGCGCAGGCCCAGGCTTTCGAGCAGCTGCAGCAGGCCGTAGTAGGTGGGCGATTCGACGGCGACGGCATCGCCAGGCGTCGTCACCGCGCGCAGGGCGACGCTCAGCGCCTCGGTGCAGCCATGGGTGATGACCAGCTGCGAGGGGTCGAGCTGGATCTGCGCGTTGAGCGCCAGTCGCGACAGCGCCTGGCGCAGACCGAGCAGGCCCTGCGGATCGGGCTGCGTGCCGAGGATCTCCGGGCGTCGGCGTAGCAGGCGCTGGCCGTGCAGCGCCAGCGCGCGAGTCGGATACAGCGAGGGATGCGCGCAGGCGCCGGACAGATTGACCTCGGGCTTGGCCGCGATGCCGCGGGTGAGGATTTCCGAGATGCGCTCATGCACGCCGACGAAACGCGCCGGGTCCGCCTGCGTCTGGCGCGGTTCGGCCGCGCGGGCCAGGCGCGTGGGCCGTGGCGGGCGGACGAAGTAGCCGGCGCGCTGCCGGGCCTGCAGCAGCCCCTGGCTCTCCAGCAGCCGATAGGCCTGCAGCGCGGTGCTGAGGCTCACCCGGTGCAGCCCCATCAGCGTGCGCACCGACGGCATCCGGCTGCCCGGCGGCATCGTGCCGGCGGTGATGGCCTGGCGGTAATGCGCGGCGACCTGGGCGTAGAGGGGGTCGGTGGCGTCCATGGCGGCGATTCTGCGCCCGGCGGTCCGCGCGACACCGGAACAGCGGGCGGGCAGTGGATACGGAACAGCAGGCGCGCGAGCGCTGTTGCGCAGAACAAATCGGTCGGCTGTACCTGTCGCGACGCGGCGGCGATCGGAACACTGGTCCCCATCATCCTCATGGCGCCCGGACCCGCGACCGGTCGGGCGATGACCTCATGTTCCTCACCCATGTCCTGAGATGGCTGCCCGCGCCGTGGTCCGGGCAGCACGTGCCGACCCGTCTGGCGAAGGCGATGGCGCCGAGGCAAGCGTCGACCGCCGACGATCACGCGCTGGCGGCCGGTCAGTCGACGGTGCTGCGGCTGGCCCGCGGCACGGTGCTGCACCTGCGCGGCGGCGAGATCAGCGTCGAGGACGCGCCCGCGCTGTGGGCCGACCACTGCTGGCCGCAACCGATGCGCCTGCGCGCAGGGGAGACCTGGATCGTGCCGCGCACCGGTTGGTGGCGGATCGACGGCCGTCCCTCCCGGGACGGCGTCGGCCGGTTCAGCCTTCGGCGCTGAGCGCCGGGCGCCAGGCACGCGGCGCTGGGGGCGCTGAAGCGCTGAGGCTCAGTGCACGCCTGCCAGCAGCGCGGCGTTGCCGCCGGCGGCCGCGGTGTTGATCGTCAGCGTCTGCTCGGCGACCAGGCGGTAGAGCTGGCGTGCATCCGCCAGTTCCATCATCGGCACGACCGGCAGGATCGCGCCGTCGCGGCCGGCGAGCTCGCGCTGCGCCGCCAGCTGCAGGCCCGCGGGCGCGATCACGCCGGCCAGCTTCGCCGCGCGCAGCACCGCGCCGAGCTGGTCAGCCGGCAGCAGCTGCATCGCCGCCGCCGCCACGCCCCCGCGCATCAGCGCGGTGCGCAGGTCCTGCGCCGTGTCGCCGCCGCCCACCACGGCCACCGCGTTGCCCGCCACCAGCGCCGCGCCCAGCGCGCGCGCCAGTTCCTCGGTCGACGCCCCCTGCGCCAGCACCGCGATCACGCCGCGGCCGTGCAGGCGCAGCTCGTTGCTCTCGCCGGTCGGACCGGGCAGCTTCACATCCACCAACGCACGGCGCGCGGCCGCGCCCAGCGTGCGCCAGGCTCCGGCCACCACCGGCGGCTGGCCGGCGCTGGCGCGCTCCAGCGCGGTGGCGCGCTCGTCCAGCGCGCGTTCGGCCCAGCTCTCGTGCGCCGCGAACAGCGGCCCGAGGTCCGCGCCGGCGACCGTCGTCACCAACGCCGGGGCCGCCGCTTCGGTCGCCCCGACCTTGGGCTGCGCCGCGAAACGCAGCAGGTAGTGCGGGCCGCCCGCCTTCGGGCCGGTGCCCGACATGCCCTCGCCGCCGAAGGGCTGCACGCCGACCACCGCGCCGATGATGTTGCGGTTCACATAGACGTTGCCGATGCGCGCCTGCGACGCCAGGCGCAGCGCGCGGCTGTCGATGCGGGTCTGGATGCCCAGCGTCAGGCCGTAGCCCAGCGCGTTGATCTCCCGCACGACGCCGTCCACATCGCCGCTCCAGCGCACGACGTGCAGCACCGGGCCGAAGATCTCCTGCTTCAGCGAGGCGATCGTCGGCAGCTCGACCGCCACCGGCGGCAGCAGGCGCGGGCAGGCATCGACGGGCACGGCCTCGGCGATCAGCGTCGCCTCGCGCTTGAGGCGCTGGACTTCCCGGGAGACGCCCTGGAAGGCCTCGTCGTCGATCAGCGGACCGACGTCGGTGGCCAGATCGGCGCTGTCGCCGACGCGCAGTTCCTTGACCGCGCCGCGCAGCATCTCGATGACGCCATCGGCCACCGCCTCGTGCACCGCCAGCAGGCGCAGCGCCGAGCAGCGCTGGCCGGCGCTGCGGAAGGCCGATTGCACGACGGCGTCGATGACCTGTTCGGGCAGCGCGGTCGAGTCCACGATCATCGCGTTCAACCCGCCGGTCTCGGCGATCAGCGGCAGCGCCGCGGCGCCGGGCTTGGCCGCCAGCTGGCGGTTGATGATCTGCGCCACCTGCGTCGAGCCGGTGAAGCACACGCCCGCCGTCTGCGGCGCGGCCACCAGGCGCGCACCGACGGTCTCGCCACGGCCATGCACCAGTTGCACCGCGTCCTCGGGGACGCCGGCGGCATGCAGCAGCTTCACGCATTCGGCCGCGACCGCGGGCGTCTGCTCGGCCGGCTTGGCGGCGACGGCATTGCCGGCGGCCAGTGCGGCCACCACCTGGCCGGCGAAGATCGCCAGCGGGAAGTTCCACGGCGAGATGCAGACGAACACGCCGCGGCCATTCAGCGCGACGCCATCGGCGGCCAGGCGCTCGGCCTCGTCGGCGTAGTAGCGCAGGAAGTCGATGGCCTCGCGGACTTCGCTGATCGCGTCGCCGAAGCTCTTGTAGGCCTCCTTCACCAGCAGCGCGCAGTACTGCGGCAGCTGTGCCTGCAGCGCGTCGGCGGCGCGGCGCAGCACCGCGGCGCGCCCGGCCACCGGCGTCGCGTTCCAGCCGGCGAAGCCGCCCTGCAGGCGCGCCATCACCGCGTCCACTTCATCGGGCGAGGCTTCCGTCAGCGTCGGCACGCTGCAGGCGGCCAGCGCGTCCAGCAGCGGCTGGCGCTGCGCCGGCACCGCCAGGTCCAGGCCCGCGGAGTTGTCGCGGCCGCGGCCCGCCGCGTCGCGGTACAGCGCCACCGGCAGCGGCAGCGCCGCGGCCTCCTGGATCTGCGTCATCGGCGAGGCCAGCAGCTCCTCCGGCGCCACCGTCGGATCGGCCAGCTGGTGGACGAAGGAGGAGTTGGCGCCGTTCTCCAGCAGGCGGCGCACCAGGTAGGCCAGCAGGTCGCGGTGCTCGCCGACCGGCGCGTAGACGCGGCAGGGGATGCTGCCGTCCTTCAGCACCTCGCGGTAGATGCCCTCGCCCATGCCGTGCAGGCGCTGCATCTCGAACTTGGCGCCCAGCGCGCGGGCCATCTGCAGGATGGCGGCGATGGTGCCGGCGTTGTGGCTCGCGAACTGCGGGTAGATGACGTCGTGGTGCTGCAGCAGCGCCTGCGCGCAGGCCAGGTAGGACACGTCCGTGTGCGGCTTGTGCGTGTAGACCGGGTAGCAGGGCAGGCCCTGCTCCTGGGCGCGCTTGATCTCGCCGTCCCAGTAGGCGCCCTTCACCAGTCTCACCATGAAGCGCAGCCCATGCCGGCGGGCGATCGCGGCGACGGCCTCCACCACGTCGCGGGCGCGCGTCTGGTAGGCCTGGACCGCCAGGCCGAAGCCGCGCCACTGCGGGAAGTGGGTGGCGATGCGCGCCGCCAGCGCGTCGAGCAGCTCCAGCGACAGCTCCAGCCGGTCGACCTCCTCGGCGTCGATCGTCAGGTTGATGTTGGCTTGCGCCGCCTTCTCGACCAGCTGCCACACGCGCGGCAGCAGCTCGGCGTAGACGCGCTCGCGCTGCAGCACCTCGTAGCGCGAGAACAGCGCCGACAGCTTGATCGAGATGCCGTCGCTGCCCTCCGGCGACTCGGCCTTGCGACCGGCGGCGATGGCGGCGATCGCATTCAGGTAGGACGCCTGGTAGCGCTCGGCATCGCGCTCGGTGCGGGCGCCCTCGCCCAGCATGTCGTAGGAGAAGCGCAGCTGGGCCTGCGCCTTGCGCGCGGCGTCGGCCTCCTTCATCGCCTCCTGGATGTTGCGGCCGAGCACGAACTGGCGGCCCAGCAGCTGGATCGCCCGCACCGTCGCGGCCACCACCGTCTGCGCGCCCAGGCGCTTCATCAGGCCGCCGTCGGATTCAGCGTCCGGCAGGAACTTCTTGGACAGCGAGATCGCGCTCGCCGCCAAGCCGGCCAGCATCTTGTGCGGGCCGTCCGAGCCGCCCTCGAAGTCCGCGCGGCCAAGCTGGTCGGCGGTCAGCGCGATGGCGGTCTCCGCGTCGGGCACGCGCAGCAGCGCCTCGGCCAGGCGCATCAGGGCCAGGCCCTCGGCGCTGGTGATGGGGTACTCGCGCAGCAGCGACTCCATCGCCCAGAACGGCGCTGGGTTGGCGCGCACCTGCTGCACCCAGGGGCGCGCTTGGTCGACCACCGCCGGCCAGTGCAGCGTCTGCAGCGGCGCGGCCAGCGCGCGCACCAGCGGCAGCTCCTCGCGGTAGGGGTCGGGCAGGCGGGAGGTCTCGGGCGGCAGGGCGAAGGCGGTCATGGGATCCTCGAATGTTCGTGCGAGGGGCGCTCCCCTAGCGAATATCGGGAGTGTAAAAAGGAGGGCTCCGAATTAATCTCCAATGTTTAGGCCATCCACCGCACGGAATCCAGCATGAGCGACCTCCAGGACCTGGACAAGATCGACCGGCGCATCCTCGCGCTGCTGCAGCAGGACGGGCGCATCAGCAACCTGAAGCTGGCGGAGGAGGTGCAGATGTCCGCGACGGCGGTGCTGGAGCGGGTGCGGCGGCTGACGCGCGAGGGCTTCATCCTCGGCTACGAGGCGCGCCTGAATCCGGCCAAGCTGGGCGCGCAGATGCTGGTGTTCATCGAGATCCTGCTGGACCGCACCGTCCACGACGTCATGGACAACTTCCGCGCGGCGGTGCAGGCGCGGCCGGAGATCCTGGAATGCCACCTGGTGGCGGGCGGCTTCGACTACCTGCTCAAGACGCGGGTGTCGGACATGGCGGCCTACCGCGAGTTCATCGGCGCCGTCATCTGGACGCTGCCCGGTGTGCGCGAGACGCGGACCTACGCGGTGATGGAAGAGGTGAAGCACACGACAGCGCTACCGCTGTGACTTGCACACACCGCCGGCGCCGGCAAGTGATTTCAAGGGGGAGATGTCCTCCCCCGCCAGCCCCTCCATCTGCGGGCTGACGGTCGCGGGCCGAGAGGATCACCATGGAGTGCCCCTTCCCCGTGATCCCGGAGTTCCAGCGATGAAGTACCGGTCCTCCCTCCCACAGCTCCCGCCCGCGGCGTCCAGGCCGATGGCGACCGGCGGCGGGTCCGACAGCCTGTATCCCAGCCATTACGGCGAGAGCCGTTTCAGCCATGGCGAGAGCCAGTACGCGGACAGCGGCAGCAGCTTCGGCGACTCCGAGTTCGGCTTCGAACCCCCGCCCAAGCGCACCGTCGCCGGTCCGGTCGAGAGCTGGCATGACTCGAGCTATGTCCTCAGGCGCGGCCTGGAGGTGCGCGAGATCAGCGCCCGCGAATGGCGGCTGTGGGTCAGCGAGCCGGCCCCGCCGACCGCGCCCCGGCGCCGCGTGAACGGCGACGGCGACGCCTGATCAGGCCAGCTGCAGCCGCTTGGCCGGCGCGCGGCGCAGCGGCTCGGGCGGCGGCGTGAGCACGAAGTCCTCGGCCGGCATCGGGCGGCCGTAGTACCAGCCCTGGGCCCAGTCGCAGCCTTCGCGGCGCAGCCACTCGGCCTGCTCGAGCGTCTCCACGCCCTCGGCCAGCACGTCCAGGTTGAGGCTGCGCGCCAGCACGATCACCGTGCGCGCGATCGCGGCGACGTTGGCGTCGCTGCTGAGCTCGTGGACGAAGCTGCGGTCGATCTTCAGCGTGCTGACCGGCATCCGCTTCAGGTAGGCCAGCGAGGAATAACCGGTGCCGAAATCGTCGATGGCCACGCGCACGCCGCGCTTGGAGATGCGGGTCAGCAGGCTGATGGCCTGCTCGGCATCCTCCAGCAGCAGGCTCTCGGTGACCTCCAGCTCCAGCGCGCTGGGCGGGCAGCCGGTTTCGCCGAGGATGAAGTCCAGCGTCTCGATGAAATCGGGCTGGCGCAGCTGGCGGGCGGACACGTTGACCGCGACCTGCTGCGGCTTGCCCTCCTGGCCCTGCCAGCGCGCCACCTGCGCGCAGGCCTGCTCCAGCACCCAGCGGCCGATCGGGATGATCAAGCCGGTCTCCTCGGCCAGCGGGATGAAGTCCGCCGGCGAGATCGGTCCGCGCGTCGGATGCCGCCAGCGCAGCAGCGCCTCGGCGCCGATCAGCTGGCCGTCGCTCAGGCGCACCTGCGGCTGGTATTCGAGGCGGAACTGCGCCGCCTCGTTGGCCTGGCGCAGCGCGTGCGTCAGCTCGAAGCGCTGCTGCACCGCCTGGGTCAGCTCCGGCCGGTAGGCCTGGACCGAGCCGCGCGCATGCAGCTTGGCGCGCACCATCGCGACCTCGGCATTGCGCAGCAGCTCGTCGACCTGCGTGCCGTCGGCCGGGAACAGCGCCAGGCCGATGCTGGCGCCGACATTGAAGCGGTGGTTGTCGATGACGACCGGCTCGTCCATCGCCTGGATCAGGCGGTCGCCCAGGCGCATCGCGGTTTCCTCGTCGACCAGGCCGGACAGCACCACGACGAATTCATCCGCGCCCACCCGCGCCACCGAGTCGCTCAGCCGCGTGACGTTGGCGAAACGCGCCGCGGCCGTCAGCAGCACCTGATCGCCGGCGGCATGGCCGGCGATGTCGTTGACGTCGCGGAAGCCGTCCAGGTCGATGTAGAGCACCGCCACGCAGGTGTGCTCGCGCTGCGCGTTGCCGATCTGGCGCGAGATGCGGTCGCGCAGCAGCGCCGCGTTGGGCAGGCCGGTCAGGCTGTCGTGCAGCGACTGGTGCAGCAGCTCCGCCTCGGTCTGCTTGATGCGGGAGATGTCGGTCAGCACGCTCAGGTACTGCACCTGGTCGGGATCGCCCGACGGCGCCGGCACCTTCACGAAGGTGGCCCACATCGGGATCGATTCGCCGTTCTTGTGGCGCTCGGTGACCTCGCCGCTCCATTTGCCGCGGGACTCGATGTCGGCCCACAGCGCGCGCAGCTTCTCGGGGTCCTGCTCGGCCTCGCGCAGCAGCAGCGGGCGCTTGCCCAGCAGCGTCTGGCGGTCGTGGCCGACCATCGCGACCAGCGCCGGATTGACGTCGACGATGCGCAGGTTGTGGTCGATGACCATGATCCCTTCGCCGCAGTGCTCGTAGACGGTGGCGGCCCGGCGGGCGGCATCGGTGGCCTGCTGCAGCTGGGTGATGTCGCGCGCGATGGCGACCTGGCCGAGGTACTGGTCGTCGTCGACGACCGGCGCGCTGAGCACGTCCAGGCAGCGGGCGCCGCCGTCGGCGCCATCGCGCCAGGTGAGCGTGCGGCCGTCGGCCTGCGTGTCGACCCAGCCCGGCGGGTTGGGCAGGTCGGCGTCGCGGCGGCCGATGATCTCCTGCTCGCTCAGGCCGACGGCGCGCTCGAAGGCCGGATTGCAGCCCTCATAGGCGCCATTCGCGTCCTTGAAATACATCGGGTCGGGGATCGCGTTCAGCAGCGCGCTGAGGCGGGCGCGCTCGCGGCGCACGCGCTTGAGTTCCTCGCGGCGGCGTTGCAGCCGGCCGCGCTGCTGCACGAACAGGCTGACCATCACGCCCAGCGTCAGGCCGCCGATCACGCAGCCGGCGCCCAGCCAGAACACGGTCGAGCCGGAATCGATCCACGCCGGCAGGCGCGAGGCCATGCCGGTCGCCGCCGCCTGGACCGCCGCAGGCGCGGACGCGCCGGCCCATGCCGTCGTGCTCAGGCACGCAGGCAGCAGCGCGGACACGGCAAGGCATCCCCAACGACGGGTCAGGCGAAGACGCATGGCTCACCCAAGCTTTTCTTATGAATGGAGGGGCAACAGCTGGCCCCATGTCGGCGGCGGCCGCGTGTGGCGGCCGCTCCCTTTGGCTCGACCTTCGGAGTATCGGCGCGCGGCTGAAGGGGCCGCTAGGGTTTACAGCGAGGCCGCCACCTGGGTTCCCTGCAGGATTGCACGCTTTGCGTCCAATTCTTTCGCCTCGGCCGAACCGCCGATCAGGTGCACCGACCGGCCCGCCGCGCGCAGCGGCGCCTCGAGTTCGCGCAAGGGTTCCTGGCCGGCGCACAGCACGATGGTGTCGCAGTCGATGCGCTCGGGCTCGGTGCGATCCTCGCCCCGGCTGATCCACAAGCCGGCCGCGTCGATGCGCTCGTACTGCACGCCGCCGATCATCCGTACACCGTGCGTCTTCAGCGCCGCGCGATGGATCCAGCCGGTGGTCTTGCCCAGGCCGGCGCCGAGCTTGCCGGCGCGGCGCTGCAGCAGCGTGATCTCGCGCTCCGCCGGCTGGGGTTGCGGACGGGCGAGGCCACCGCGGGTCTCCTGCGGATCGCCGACGCCCCAATGCCGGCGCCAGGCGGGCGCATCCAGCGCCAGCGAGTGCCCCTGCTCGAGCAGGAACTCCGACACGTCGAAGCCGATGCCGCCCGCGCCGACCACCGCCACGCGGCGGCCGACCGGCTTCTCGCCACGCAGCACTTCCAGGTAGGTCAGAACCTGGCCCCGCGCGACGCCTTCCTCCTGGCCGGGGATGCGCGGGTCGCGCGGCGTGACGCCGGTGGCGAGCAGCACCTCGTCGTAGTCCATCAGGTCCTGGGCACCGACGCGCCGGCCCAGCTGCGGCGTCACGCCCAGCAGTTCCAGCCGCCGCTTGAAGTAGCGCAGCGTCTCGTGGAACTCCTCCTTGCCCGGGATGCGCTTGGCGAGGTTGAACTGGCCGCCGATCTCGGTGGCGGCGTCGATCAGGGTGACGGCATGGCCGCGCTCGGCCAGCGTCGTGGCGGCGGCCAGGCCGGCCGGTCCGGCGCCGACCACGGCCACCCGCTTGCGCCGTTGCTCCGGGGCGACCGGCACGATGCGCAGCAGCGTCTCGTGGCCGGCGCGCGGGTTGACCAGGCAGGACGCGACCTCCTGCTTGAAGACATGGTCCAGGCAGGCCTGGTTGCAGGCGATGCAGGTGTTGATCTCGTCGGCGCGGCCCTCCGCGACCTTGCGCACGAAGGCGGGGTCGGCCAGCAGCGGCCGCGCCATCGAGACCATGTCGGCCGAGCCGTCGGCCAGCACCGACTCGGCGACCTCCGGCGTGTTGATGCGGTTGCTGGTGATCAGCGGGATGCGCAGGCCCTCGGCGTGCAGCTGGTCGCGCAGCTTCTTCGTGACCCAGGCGAAGCCGGCCCGCGGCACGCTGGTGGCGATCGTCGGGATGCGGGCCTCATGCCAGCCGATGCCGGTGTTGATGATGGTCGCGCCGGCCTGGGCGACGGCGCGCGCGAGCTGCAGCACCTCGTCCCAGCTGCCGCCGTCGGGGACCAGGTCCAGCATCGACAGGCGGTAGATGATGATGAAGTCCGGCCCGACGGCCTCGCGCATGCGGGTCAGGATCTCCACCGGCAGCCGCATGCGGCGCGCAAAGTCGCCGCCCCAGGCATCGTCGCGCTGGTTGGTCGCGGCGACCAGGAACTGGTTGATGAAGTAGCCCTCGGAGCCCATCACCTCGACACCGTCGTAGCCCGCTTCGCGCGCCAGCACGGCGCAGCGGATGAAGGCGCGGATCTGGCGCTCGATGCCGCGCTCGCTCAGCGCATGCGGCGTGAAGGGCGAGATCGGCGACTTCAGCGCCGAAGGCGCGACGTTGAACGGGTGGTAGCCGTAGCGGCCGGTGTGCAGGATCTGCAGCGCGATCTTGCCGCCCTCGGCATGGACCGCGCGCGTGATGGCCTGGTGCCGCCGCGCGGCGCCGCCGGTCATCAAGGTGCCGGCGAAGGGCTTGGCCCAGCCGGCGATGTTGGGCGCGTAGCCGCCGGTGACGATCAGGCCGACCTGGCCGCGGGCGCGCTCGGCGAAGTACTCGGACAGGCGCCCGATGTGCTTGCGCGAGTCCTCCAGCCCCGTGTGCATGCTGCCCATCAGCACGCGGTTCCTGAGGGTGGTGAAGCCCAGGTCCAGGGGCGACAGCAGCTGCGGGTAGGCATTCATGGCGCGGATGCTAGCGGCGCGCCCGCCGGCCGTTTAGAGAGTGGAACCCAGGAGGGAAGACCCCAGGTGCGCCCCGCGCTGGGCCGGGCGCCAGCAATGCTGTGTCGGTCTTGATATGGAACTACACAAACCTGGCAAGCGGCCACAAGCCGCAGCAACACGGGCCTCGTTCAATCCCGCCATCCTCAATCGGAGTGTCGGACGATGCGATTCAAGACCTGGGCCTGGGGCCTGAGCGTGGCCGCGGCCACCTTGCTGACCGCCTGCGGGGGCGGCGGTGACAGCAGCACGGCGCAGATGCGCCTTCTCAACGCCAGCATCGGCTATGTCGCGCTGGACATGTCGGTGGACAGCACGACGGTCAACTCCGCCGTGGCCTACGCCGGGGTCGGCAGCTATGCCGACGTGAAGACCTCCGCCACCGGCACCGAGATCCAGAGCAACAGCGTCGGCAGCACGCTGGCCTCGTCCACGCCGACGCTGGCGGCCGGCAGCCACTACGCGATGATCGCCTACGGCTCGGCGGGCTCGCTGCAGACGACGCTGCTGCAGGAGGACCAGGAAGCGCCGGCCTCCGGCAAGTCCAAGCTGCTGGTGCTGAACCTGGCGCCGGACGCGGGCTCGATGGACGTCTACGTCACCGGCGCGGACGAGACGCTGGACACCGCGTCGACGGTGGCGGCCGGCATCGCGGCCGGCTCGGGCAGCGGTTACGTGTCGCTGAACAGCGGCACCTTCCGGGTCCGCCTGACCGCCGCCGGCTCCAAGAGCGACGTGCGCCTGGACATCCCCAGCATCACCCTGCCCTCGGCCGGCGTCTCGACGCTGGTGCTGACCGGCAGCGCCGGCGGCGTGCTGGTCAACGGCATCCAGCTGATCCAGCAGGGCGCGACGACCAACTTCCCCAACACCACCGCGCGGGCGCGGCTGGTGGCGGCGGTGGGCGGCAGCGCGCTGGTGTCGGGCTCGGTCGGCCAGACGGCGCTGATGCCCACCTCGGTCGCGCCCACGATCGGCGACTACACGACCCTCACGGCCGGCGCGGCCGACCTGTCGGTCTACGTCAACGGCCAGCTGATGTCCTTCGCCAAGCCGACGCTGGTGGCGGGCAACGACTACACGCTGATGGTGTGGGGCCCGGCGGCGAGTCCGCAGCTGGCGGTGCTGACCGATGACAACCGCCTGCCCACCAGCCCGACGACGACCGCCAAGATCCGCCTGGTCAACGGCGTGGCGAGCGCCGCGACCGGCCTGACACTGAACGTCGACTACAGCGCGCTGGCGTCGAACGTGGTGGCCGGGACCGCCTCGACGGCGCAGACGACGCCGGCCTCGACCTCGGCGCTGCTGACGGTGACCTCGCCGTCGTCGACAACGCCGGTGTACTCGCTGAGCGACCTGGGCATCACGGCGGGTTACGTCTACACCGTCTTCGTGATGGGCGACAACACCGCGATGGTGGGCTCGCTGCGCCGCGAACGCACGAACAACTGACGCGCCGAAAGCGCTGGAATGCGCCGGCCGGGCTCTGGCCCGGCCCTCGGGCCCGACGCTCCGGGCCCCGGCAACTTCCTCCCTGTTGGCCACGTCCTCTCACGAGGCGTGGCTTTTTTTCTCCTGTTGAGATCCTCGCCCACCTTTCGCGGTCCGCATGGCTGGACCGGAAGAGGTCTGTCGGGTTTAGGGCTCCCATCAGAACCTTTATGAGCCCTGATAGTCGCCATGACGTCCATTATTCGACCGGGCGGCGTGATAGGCGACGGGGCGCGTGGTAGCACGTGTCCAGGCCCGCCGGGCAAGCGCGTCAGGCAGCACCGCGCATGCCGCAACGTGGCTGCTGCCGGGTTTCGCCATGCCTGTCGGGCAACATCGCCGGATGTCCTCGCCGCCGCTCCGTCCCACCGTGATCCAGATCCGCCGCCTGCGCCAGCTGTGGCGCTCGGCGGGCTGGCCGTGCCAGGACATGCTGGAGGTGGAGCTGCTGGCGCTGGGCTGGCTGGAGCGCCAGCAGGACGCGCACGGCCGCGAGACGCTGCGGCTGACCGCCCCCGGCATCGAGGTCCTGCACCTGGGCCTGCGCAGGAACCGCGCCGCCCGCGACCGGCACGAGGACCTGGTCGGCCGGATGGCCGTGGAGCTGCAGCGCGCGGGGCGCGTGGTCTGGCGCGGACTGTCGCTGCGCGCCGGACTGCCGCGCGAGGACGAACCCGACCGCCTGCGCTGGGTCAACGCGATGCCCGACGTCTATTCGGTGCGCAACACCACCGTCGAGGACTACCTCGAACCGGCCGTCCACGAGATCAAGGTCAGCCGCGCCGACCTGCTCTCGGAACTCCGCCGCCCGGCCAAGGCACAGGCCTACCTCGCGCTGAGCGGCCAGTGCTGGTACGTGCTGCGCGCAGGCATCGCCGCGGTGGAGGAAATCCCGCCCGCCTTCGGCGTGCTGTTCGCGCATGAGCTGGGCGAGGGCTGGCGCTTCGAGCTGGGCCGTCCGGCGCCGCGCCGGCCGATGAAGCCGGACTTCGGCACCTGGATGGCGCTCGCGAAGGCGGCGCCCGAAGCGCCGCCGCTGGACGAGGGTCAGGACTTGCTGGGCGAGGCCTGAAGGCCGTCGGCCCGGGGCGCCGGCGCGGTCGCGGCCTTGGGCGCCAGCAGCAGGTACAGCAGCGGACCGACCGAGCCGGCCGCCAGCGTGATCACCGCATACGGCCAGAAGCGACGGCCCTGCTGCCGCGCGTCGCGCCACAGGAAGCCCAGCAGCAGCACGCAGGCGATCATCAGGTCGGCCACCGCCTGGCGGCTGCCGGGCCGCTCGAACAGCGACATCCACAGGCCGACGTAACCCAGCTCCACGACGACGTGCATCGAATACGCGCCGAACACGGCCAGCACCAGGGCGAGGGAGATCTTCAGCATGACGGGCTCCTTGAGGTCATCGACGGGTTGAACATGGCGGTCAGTCTCGGCGGCGGCGCGCGCCGGCTCAATGACCTCCGAGGTCATTGCCGCCCTCCACCCCGCGGCTAGCATGCCCCGCATGAACACGTTCACCGCCTCGACCTCCGCGACCTCCCCCGTCACGGTGCTGCTGCCGCAGCTGCGCCGCGAGCGCCGCCTGAGCCAGCTCGAGCTGTCGCTGCGCGTGGGCGTGTCGCAGCGCCACCTGAGCTGCATCGAGACCGGCCGCGCGCGGCCGAGCCGCGAGATGCTGATCGCGCTGCTGGACGCGCTGGACGCGCCGCTGCCGCGCCGCAACGAGGCCCTGCTGGCCGCCGGCTACGCGCCGCACTATCCGCGCCGCTCGCTCGACGATCCCGACCTCGGCGCGGTGCGCGAGGCGCTGCGCCATCTGCTCGACGCGCACGACCCCGCGCCCGCGCTGGTGCTGGACGGCGGCTGGAACCTGGTGATGGCCAACCGCGGCGCGCACCGGCTGATGACGCTGCTGGGCGTCGACGCCGAGGCGATGCTTCAGCCGGGCTTCAACCTGCTGCGCGCCTGCCTGCAGCCGGGCGGGCTGCGCGCCCTGTGCGAGAACGAGGCCGAGGTCTGCGCCGCGCTCTGGAGCCGCGCCCAGCACGAGGCCGCGCATTTCGCCGAGCTCAAGCCGCTGCTGGAGGAACTGCGTCCGCATGTGCCGCAGCGCGTCGCGCCGCACGCCCACACGCCGCTGCTGCACACGCGGCTGCGTTCGTCGGCGGGCGTGCTCAGCCTGTTCTCGGCGTTCACCAGCTTCGGCTCGCCGCTGGACGTCACGCTGGCGTCGCTGCGCGTGGAGCATTTCTTCCCCGCGGACGCCGCGACGCGGCGCGCGCTCGCGGACGGCTGAGCCCTGCGCCGCCGGCGACGGCCGCGAGCCGCGCCGTCCCCGTTTCGCGCGGCGGCGCGGGGCGGAGCTGGCACTCGCCGTTTTCGGCCGGCTATCCTGCGCCCTCCGCATCAGGAGGAGACACGCCATGAGCGACACCCCGGAGAGCTTCGAAGGCGGCTGCGACTGCCGCCAGGTCCGCTACCGCATGACCAGCCGGCCGCTGTTCGTCCACTGCTGCCATTGCCGCTGGTGCCAGCGCGCCAGCGGCGCGGCCTTCGCGCTCAACGCGCTGATCGAGGCGGACCGCGTGGAGCTGCTCGCGGGCGAACCGGTACCGGTGATGAACCCGTCGGCGAGCGGCAAGGGCCAGAAGATCTGGCGCTGCCCGAACTGCTGGATCGCGGTGTGGAGCAACTACGCGGGCGCCGGCGACGCGATGCGCTTCGTGCGCGTGGGCACGCTGGACGAGCCGGACCGGCTGCCGCCGGACATCCACATCTTCACCGCCTCCAAACAGCCCTGGGTGCAGCTGCCGCCGGGCGCCGTCGCCGTGCCCGAGTACTACGACGCCCGCGAGCGCTGGCCCGCCGAGAGCCTGCGGCGCGGCGCGATCCTGCGGGGCAAGCAAGGTTAGAAGCGTCCCGCATATCGGGCGGGCCGGCGCGGCGCCACAATGCCGCCTTCCCTCGACACCAACGGCTCACGAGGCCGCGCGTTCCGCCATGACTTTCCGCACCTCGACCGCCCGGCGCCTGCGCTCGGCCGCCCGACTGACCGTTCTTGCCGCCGCGCTGTCCACGATCGGCGCGATCCCGGCGCTGATGCCCGTGGCGACCGCCGCCAGCGCGGCGTCCTCGGTGTCGTGGCAGGAGGCCTCTGGCGACGCCGACATCGAGCGCGCCTTCGCCCAGGCCCGCGGCGAGAAGAAGCCGGTGCTGCTGTACTGGGGCGCCAAGTGGTGCCCGCCGTGCAACCAGCTCAAGGCCACACTGTTCAACCGCGCCGACTTCATCGAGCAGTCGCGCGCCTTCGTCGCGGTCCACATCGACGGCGACAACCCCGGCGCCCAGCGCCTGGGCGCGCGCTTCAAGGTGCGCGGTTATCCGACCATGATCCTGTTCGGCAACGACGGCCAGGAGCTCACGCGCCTGCCGGGCGAGGTCGACGCACCGCAGGTGCTGCGCGTGCTGCAGCTGGGCCTGGCCGGCGGCCGCCCCGTCAAGACGGTGCTGGCCGACGCCCAGGCGGGCCGGAAGCTGTCCGCCAACGAGTGGAAGCTGCTGGGTTTCTATTCCTGGGAGACCGACGAGCAGCAGCTGGTGCCCGCCGCGCAGCGGCCCGCGCTGCTGGCGCGGCTGGCCGCGGCGAGCCAGGGCGTCGATGAGGAGACGACCACCCGGCTGTGGCTCAAGGCGCTGGCCGCCACCGAGGGCGGCGGCGCGCTCAAGGCGGATGCCGCGCTGCGGTCCCGCGTGGAGCAGGTGCTGGCGGATCCGGCCGCTGCCCGCGCGCAGATGGATGTGCTGAGCAACAACGGCGACGACATCGTCCGCGCGCTGGCGCCCGCCGCGGGTCCGGAGCGGCAGGCGCTGGTCGCGAAGTTCGACGTGGCGCTCAAGCGCTTCGAGGCCGACGCCTCCCTGTCGCGGGCCGACCGCCTGCAATCGCTGATCGCGCGGGTCGAGCTGGCGCGGCTGGACCAGTCCAAGACCGAGCTGACGCCGAAGCTGCCCGCGCCGCTGCTGGCGGAGGTGAAGGCGCATGCCGCCAAGGTCGACAAGGAGGTCACCGACGGCTATGAGCGTCAGGCGGTGATCACGTCAGCGGCCTTCCTGCTCGGACGCGCCGGCCTGTGGAGCGACAGCGACGCGCTGCTCAAGGCCAGCCTGGCCAAGAGCCACAGCCCGTATTACCTGATGAGCTCGCTGGGCGGCAACGCTCGCAAGCAAGGTCGCAAGGAAGAGGCGCTGCGCTGGTACGAGGAGGCCTTCAACAAGAGCGAAGGGCCCGCGACGCGGTTGCAGTGGGGATCGAATTACCTGAGCGCGCTGGTCGAGCTGGCGCCGCAGGACGCGGCGCGCATCGAGAAGGCCGCCTCGCAGCTGCTGGCCGAGGCGGGGAAGGACAAGGGCGCGTTCTATGAGCGCAGCGCGCGTGCGCTGCAGAAGGTCGGCAGCCAGCTGGTGGCGTGGAACGCGAAGGGGCAGCATGAGGCCACCCTCGCGCGGCTGCGGACGCAGCTCGATGGCGTGTGCGCCAAGCAGGACGCCGATGACAAGGGCGCCTGCGAGTCGCTGCTGAAGAAGGGCTGAGGCCGCTGGCCCTCACCCCTGCCGAGGGCGCCGACTACTTCAGCAGGCCTTCTGCCTTCATCGCTTCCTGCACGGCCGGCCGGGCCGCGACGCGTCCGCGGTAGGCCACCAGATTGGGGTAGCCGGCGAGATCCACGCCCACATGCTGAGCCCAGTTCGAGACGGTGAACAGGTAGGCGTCCGCGACCGAGAACTGCTCGCCCATCAGGAACTGCTTGCCTTCGAGCTGGCCGTCGATCCACTTGAAGCGCTCATGCAGCTTGCTGCGGAACACGCCCTTGGCGTCCTCCGAGACCGCCGGGTTGAACAGCGGGCTGAAGGTCTTGTGCAGCTCGGACGTGATGAAGTTGAGCCACTCCTGCAGCCGGTAGCGCGCCATCGTGCCGTTGGCCGGCGCGAGCTGCTTGTCGGGCGCCTGGTCGGCGATGTACTGGACGATCGCCGGCCCTTCGGTCAGCCGCTGGCCGTCGTCGAGCTCCAGCAGCGGCACATACCCCTTGGGATTGATGCCGTAGTAATCGGTCCCGTCCTGCAGCTTGTGGGTCTTGGTGCTGGCCAGCACCGGCTCGAAGGCCAGGCCGGCCTCGCGCAGGACGATATGCGGCGACAGCGAGCAGGCGCCGGGGCTGTAGTAGAGCTTCATGGGGTCTCCTTCGACGTGGCCCGCTCGGCAGCGAGCGGGCGATGGGGGAACGGATTGGGGAAGCGGAACCCGGGGACCATACGCGCCCAACCGGACGGGCGCAATGCCGAGGGCGGCGCGCGGGGATGTCGCCGTCGCGCCAATCGCCCGGCGGCCGCGCGCCTACAGTCGCCCGGTCGCGACTTGTCCGAGGACCTGACCGATGAGCACCCCTACGCCCGCCCCCGCCCCGACTGCCGCTCCGGCCTCCTCCCCGACCCATGCCTTCGAGGACTTCAGCGTCGGCCAGGTCCGCGAGTTCGGCTCGCGCCTTGTCGACCGCGAGGAGGGCCTGGCCTTCGCCGCGGCCTACGACCCGCAGCCACTGCACCTGGACGAGGACGCCGCCAACGCCTCGGTGCTGGGCGGCCTTTCGATCAGCGGCTGGCACACCTGCGCGCTGGTGATGCGGATGATGTGCGACGCCTACCTGCTGGACTCGACCAGCCAGGGCTCTCCCGGCATCGACCAGCTGCGCTGGCTCAAGCCGGTGCGCCCCGGCGACACGCTGCGGGTGCGCATGACCGTGCTCGAGACCAAGGACAGCCGCAGCCGCCCGGCCATCGGGCTGGTGCGCTCGAGCTGGGAGGTCTTCAACCAGAAGGACGAGCTGGTCATGACCATGGACGGCTGGAGCATGTTCGGTCGCCGCGGGACCTGACCGAAGGCACCCGGCCGCGTCTCTCCCGCTGGCCATAATCGCCGGGCACGACGGAGGAGAGAGTCCATGTTGACGCGTCCCGGGGCAAGGCCTGCCCCCCGAGCCCGGCCGGTCCCGGCCCTGCGACCGAAGGCGGCGGCCTCAGCGGCGGCTTCAGCAGCAGCCTTGGCAGCGGCGATCGCGGCAGCGCTCGCGCTGGCCGCCGGCGGCGCCCGCGCCGCATCGCCCGAGGCGGCCTCGCCGCTGAAGGCCTGCCGCGTCGACGGCGTCTCCACCGAGGTGCTGTGCGGCCAGGTGAGCCGGCCGCTCGATCCGGCCCGGCCCGACGGCGTGCGCATCGACATCCGCTATGTCGTGGTGCCCGCGCTGGCCCGCAACAAGCTGCCCGACCCGGTGCTGCTGCTGGCCGGTGGTCCCGGCCAGAGCGCCATCGCGCTGACGGCCTCGGTGATGCCGCGGCTGTCGCGGTTGAACTATCGCCGCGACCTGGTGTTCATCGACCAGCGCGGCACCGGCCGCTCGGCGCCGCTCTCCTGCCCCGACAACAGCGACCGCAGCCTGGACGAGCTGCTCAAGCCCGGCGCCAAGGTCCGGCTGCTCGAGCAATGCCGCGACGCGCTGCAACGGCTGCCCCACGGCGACCTGCGCTTCTACACCACGACGATCGCGATGCAGGACATGGACGCCGTGCGCGCGGCGCTCGGCGTCGAGCGCTGGAACCTGATCGGCGCGTCCTACGGCACCCGCGCGGCGCTCGAGTACCAGCGCCAGTTCCCCGACCGGGTGCGCCGCGCCGTCATCGACGGCGTCGCGCCGCCGGACATGGTGCTGCCGGTCAGCTTCTCCCAGGACGCGCAGCGCGCGCTGGACCTCAGCTTCGCCGCCTGCGCCCAGGCCGCCGACTGCCAGGCCCGCTATCCGGCGCTGAAGGCGGAATGGCAGGCGCTGCTCAAGGGCATGCCGCGCAAGGTCGCCTTCACCCATCCGCTGACCGGGCGGCCGGAGGAGGTCACCCTGACGCGCGAAGGCCTGCTGGGCCTGGTGCGCCCGCCGCTGTACGCGCCCCAGGTCGCCGCGGCGCTGCCGGCGGCCATCCATGAAGCGTCGCTGGGCCGCTTCGACGCGCTGGCGGGGCTCGCCGGCCAGCTCAGCGGCGGCTCGCGCGCGATGCGGATCTTCGAGGGCATGCACTTCTCGGTGATCTGCGCCGAGGACGCGCCCCGCATCGCCGCCTCGACCGAGGCGCCCTCGCCCGACTTCGGCACCCTGGACCGCGACCTCTATGCGCGCGTCTGCGCCAGCTGGCCGCGCGGCGCGGTCGAGCCCGCGTTCTATGCCCTCCCGCCGGCCCGCCATCCGGTGCTGATCACCAGCGGCGGCAGCGATCCCGCGACGCCCGAGCGTCACGGACAGCGCGTGCAGGCCGCGCTGGGCGCGCAGGCGCGGCATGTCGTCGTTCCCAACGCGGGCCACGGCGTCGTGCTGGCGCTGCCCTGCATGCGCGACGTGCTGTTCCGCTTCATCGACGCGCCGCGCGACGCCGATGCCCTGGCCGTCGACGCGAGTTGCGCGCTCAAGCTGCCGCGCCCGCCCGCCTTCCTGCCCCCCACCCCGGCGACCCTCGCGGCCGCCGCCTCCGCCGCCCGGGAGTCCGACCGATGATCCGCCTGCATGCCCTCCACAAGGCCTTCCAGACGCGCGGCGGCGGCGGCTCGCTGGCGGCCCGCTTCGGCCGCAAGGGCCCGGCGCGCACCGTCGTCGCGGTCGATCACCTGGATCTGGACGCGCCCAACGGCCGCATCACCGGGCTGCTCGGTCCCAACGGCGCGGGCAAGACAACCTCGCTGCGGATGCTGGCGGGACTGTTCCCGCCGGACCGGGGCACGATCGAGGTCGACGGCGTGGACGTGCTGCGCTCGCCGCGCGAGGCGCTGTCGCGCATGGGCATCCTGGGCGACGCCCATGGCCTGTACCCGCGCCTGACCGCGCGCGAGAACATCGTCTACTTCGCGCGGCTGCAGGACCTGCCGATGGAGCAGGCCCAGGCGCGCGCGGAGTCGCTCGCGGAATTGCTGGACATGCGCGCCATCCTGGACCGCCGCGCCGAGGGCTTCAGCCAGGGCGAACGGATGAAGACCGCGCTGGCCCGCGCGCTGGTGCACGACCCGGCCAACATCGTGCTGGACGAACCGACCAACGGGCTGGACGTGGTCGCCACGCGCGCGCTGCGCGAGGTGCTGCGCCACCTGCGCTCGCCGGCCGGCGGCGCCAAGTGCATCGTCTTCTCGAGCCACATCATGCAAGAGGTGGAACAGCTCTGCGACCAGGTCGTGGTCATGTCGCATGGGCGCTCGGTCGCGACCGGCACCGTCGACGGCCTGCTCGCGCAGACCGGCCGGCAACGCTTCGAGGACGCCTTCGTCGACCTCGCCTTCCCCGAGGCCGCGCACGCGCGCCACCTGGAGTCCGCATGAACGGTCCCTTCCTCAAGGCTTTCCGCACCGTCTTCGCCAAGGAGATCGTGGACGCGCTGCGCGACCGCCGCACGCTGCTGCGCCTGCTGGTGCCGGCGGTGCTGATGGGGCCGCTGCTGCTGATGCTGATGTCGGGCCTGACGGCCTCGCTGCAGGAGCGCGCCGAGCAGCGCGAGCTGCTCGCCGTGGGCATCGAGCATGCGCCCACGCTGCGCAACTACCTCGAGCGCCAGAACTACACGATCAAGGCCGCGCCGGCCGACTACGAGGCCCAGCTGCGCTCGTCCACGCTGAGCGATCCGGTGATGGTGGTGCCGGCCGACTTCGAGACGCTGCTGGCCGGCGGCGAAGCGCCGCGCATCGAGATCGTCACCGACAGCGCCAACCAGCGCGCCGAGGCCGGCGTGGGCACGATCGGCCGCCTGCTGCAGGGCTTCGGCAGCGAGCGCGCGACGCTGACGCTGGCGATGCGCGGCATCGGCGCGCGGCAGCTGCAGCCGGTCGAGGTCCAGGAACGCGACCTCGCCAGCCTGCAGGCGCGTTCGACGCGGCTGACCCAGATCCTGCCGATGTTCATCATGATGGCGGTGCTCTACGGCGCGCTGACCGCCGCGCTCGACAGCACCGCCGGCGAGCGCGAGCGCGGCTCGCTCGAGCCGCTGCTGGTCAATCCGGCGCCGCATGCCGCCATCGTCGCCGGCAAGTGGGCCGCGGTGATGATGGCGGGCCTGGCGGTGGCCGTGCTGTCCAACCTCAGCTTCCTGCCCGGCCAGTGGCTGATGCGCAGCGACGCGCTGGCGGCGATGTTCCAGTTCGGCTGGAGCGAGGCGCTGCGCTTCCTGCTGCTGCAGATCCCGCTGGCCGCGGGCCTGGCGGCGGTGCTGATGGCGCTGGCCATCCGCACCAAGACCTTCAAGGAAGCGCAGGCCAGCACCACGCTGGTGGTGACCGCGATCTCGCTGGCGCCGGTGGTGGCCATCATCCATCCCGGCGGCGAGGCCTCCTGGCACCTGTGGGTGCCGGGGCTGGGCCAGAACCTGCTCATGATGCAGGTGCTCAAGGGCGAGCCGCTGACCTTCGCGAAGGTGATGCCGACGGTGATCGTCGGCGCCGCGCTCACCGTGGCCGGACTGGCGCTGGTGGCGCGCTCGATGCGCGCGGCCGTGGCGCGATGAGCTCAGTGCCGCGTCGCGAGCGCCAGCTGCACCTGCTCCTGCCAGGGCAGCGTGTGCACGATGCCGTTGAGCTGGATGGCCGATTCGATGGGAGCGAGCACCTCGCCCTCGCCATTCAGGAACTGGAGATTGGTCACCAGTGCCATCGGATCGACCATCGACACGATGCCGTAAGGCATGCGCACCCAGTCCCAGGCCACGCCGGCGGCGCCGAATTCCGACTCGCCACTCCACAGGGTTTGCCCCATGGCCGGGTGATCCTCGTCTCCCGCCACCAACACGCGCGTGCTCAAATGCGCGAACTGTAAGCGGGGTAGACGCTGCACATCACACAATATTCGTGGCCACGCGTACACAATCCAAGCTGGTGTCATTGTCAGAATTGTTTGGTTTGGCTATTGCGGATCGGCGGTTGCTGCTTCTCCCCTTGACCAGCAGTGTGGTCATGATGAGCACGACCCGCCAGCTGTAAACCCTGTCAGGGGCGTGAATGCGTCACGTGGCCTATGCGGTCGCAGTGGGCGCGTGGCGGAACCCCGACGAGCCCGGCGCCCCCCGCGACAGCCACCCGAAGAGGCCCACAAGGCCGGCCGATGGGCCGGAGCGATCAATGCTGCAAGGCGGTTATCAATCAGTCCTGGAAGCGCGCTCACGCGAAGAGTTCCGCAGTGAGGTGATCCGCTTCGCGCAAAAACTGGATTTCCAGACGGTCTCGGCGATCACGGTGGTGGACCACACGCTGGCCGACACCGAGTTCATCACCATCGACAACTGCCCCGCCGGTTATGCGGAGGTGATGCACGCGCCCGAATTCGGCCGCCGCGACCCGGTCATGCAGCACTGCAAGCGCAACAGCATGCCCATCGTGTGGGATCGCCAGACCTACGCCCGCCATGGCGCGAGCGACATCTGGGAATCGCAGGCGCAATTCGGCTACAGCACCGGCATCTGCCTGGCGCTGCACCTGCCCGAAGGGCGGCACTTCGTGCTGGGCGTCGATCGCGACCAGCCGCTGCCCAGCGATTCGGGCCAGCTCACGCGCATGGTCGCGGACCTGCAGCTGTTCGCGGTGCACGCGGTCGACACCGCGCTGCGCGTGCTGCTGCCGGAGGAGAAGGTCACCGAATCGCCGCGGCTCACGCCGCGCGAGCTCGAGTGCCTGCATTGGACGATGGAAGGCAAGACCGCCTGGGAAGTCGGCGCCATCCTCAGCATCACCGAACGCACGGCGGTGCTGCACATCAACAATGCGATGCACAAGTTGGGCTGCTCCAACAAGCATCAGGCGGTGCTGAAGGCGCTCCGGCTGGGCCTGATTCGCTGATGCTGCCCGCGGCGGCACCTTGTAAACACTGTAAGAGCTGACAGTTATGCGTCAGGCGGCGCGCTGCTTCAATGCGTCCCGTGCTCAACACTTTTCCGGGCACGTCACCGAATCTGGAGCCTCTTATGCAAGCCCAACCGCAAAACGTCGCTGTCACCACGCAAGTCGAAGAAGGTCTGGTCGAGTTGGACCTGCAGGCCCTGGTTCACGTCGGCGGCGGCGCCCCGAAGGGCACCTGGCTGGTCGGCAGCGATGCCACGCTGAGCACGACCACGTCGGCGGACGTGGAACCCGCGCCCAAGGGCACCTGGTGAGCCCTCGCGGCTCACGCGCGATCCGTCAGGTTCGCAACCAGGCGTAGCAAATCGTGGTGGCGCTCTTCCGCGCCGAAGCCCAGGCCTCGCAGCAGCAGGCCTGGCTGGGATCGGTGCAGCTGCATCGGCCCGCCACCTTGCGCTGGTTGAGCCTTCTGGCGCTGGGGGGTGTCGTCGCGGTCGGCGCCTTCCTGTTCAGTACCGAATACACCCGCAAGGCCCGCGTCAACGGCTTGCTGGTGCCCGAGCGCGGCGTGATGCGGCTGAGCGTGCCGCAGAGCGCCACCGTCGTGGCACGGCCCGTCCAGGATGGGCAGCAGGTGCGTGAGGGCGACGTGCTGTTCGTGTTGTCCCTGGACAGCGCGAATCCGACGGGCGACAGCCTGTCGCGGACCTTGAAGGACCGCGAGCAATCGCTGGGCGCCGCGCAGGCGCAGCAGCGGGAACTCGCGCAGAGCCAGGCGGCCTCGCTGAAGGCGCGGATCGCCACGCTCGAATCCACGCTGCGGCAGGCCGATGCCGAGCTGCAGCTGCATGCCCAGCGCGAGGCGCTGGCGCAGCAGAGTCTGGGACGGCTGGAATCGCTGGCGAAGGACCAGTTCGTATCGAGCGCCCAGGTCCAGACCAAGCGGGAGGAGTTGCTTGGCTTGCAGGCCCAACGGCAGGCACTTTCGCGCGAGCGCGAAAACCTGCAGCGGGAGGCGTTGGGCTTGCAAGCTGAGCTTCAGGCGATTCCCTTGAAGGCACAGGTCCAGCAAGGGGAACTCGCGCGCGACATCGCCGCGCTGCAGGCGCAGGGCGTCGAGAACGAGGCGCGCCGCCGGCTCGTGCTGCGCGCGCCCAGCGACGGCCAGATGAGCACCGTGCTGGCCGAGCCGGGCCAGGTCGTGCAGGCGGGCACGCAACTCGCCGCCCTGCTCCCCGCCCGCACGCCGCTGCAGGCGCATCTCTACGCCCCGTCCAGCGCCGTCGGCTTCCTGCGCCCGCACCAGGCGGTGCTGCTGCGCTACCAGGCCTTCCCGTACCAGAAATTCGGCCAGCAGGCCGGCGAAGTCCTGCAGGTCGCGCGCACCCCGCTGCAGGCCGCGGAGCTCGCCCAGCTCGGCCTGCCCGCCGCGATGGCGCAAGGCGAGCCGATGTACCGCATCACCGTCCAGCTGCAGCGCCAGTCGGTCGAGGCCTACGGGCAGGACCAGACGCTCAGCCCCGGTATGCTGCTCGAGGCCGACGTGCTGCTCGAGCGGCGCCGCCTGATTGAATGGATCTTCGAACCGCTGCTGAGCCTCGCCCGCCGTGTCTGACGTCCCCGCTTCCGGCGCCCCGCCAGGCGCTCCGCCGCCGGGCGCCGCGCCCACCGGCTTCCTGGCGAAGCTGAACCTCGGCTGGCGCCGCCGCCGTCCCGTCATCCTGCAGACCGAGGCCGCCGAGTGCGGCCTCGCCTGCCTGGCCATGGTCGCCGCGGCGCACGGCCAGCGCTGGGCGCTGGGCGAGCTGCGGGACCGCTTCGCCGTCTCGCTCAAGGGCCTGACGATGGCGGACCTGGTCCGCATGGGTGCGCAGCTCGGCCTCACCGCCCGCGCGCTGCGCGCCGAGCCGCACACGCTGCACAAGCTGCACACGCCCTGCATCCTGCACTGGGACTTCAACCACTTCGTCGTGCTGGACCGCGTCGACGGCGACCGCGCGGTCGTGCTCGATCCCGCGCACGGCGAGCGCCGGCTGCCGCTGGCCGAGGTCTCCAAGCACTTCACCGGCGTCGCGCTCGAACTGCGGCCCGGCATGGACTTCGCCCGCAAGGCGCCGGCGCCGGCGCCCCAATGGCGGCAGCTGCTCGGCCACGTCAGCGGGCTCAAGCGCTCCATCGCGCAGGTGCTCGCGCTCGCGCTCGGACTCGAGTTGCTGGGCCTGCTCGCGCCCTTCCTGCTGCAATGGACCGTCGATGGCGTCATCGTCAGCGCCGACCGCGACCTGCTCGTCACGCTGGGCATCGGCTTCGCGCTGCTCGTGCTGCTGCAGGTCGGCATGGGCCTGCTGCGCTCATGGGCGGTGATGATCCTGTCGGCCTCGCTCAACCTGCAGTGGCTCTCCAACGTCTTCTCGCACCTCCTGCGGCTGCCGCTGGCCTGGTTCGAGAAACGCCATCTCGGCGACATCTGGTCGCGCTTCTCCAGCGTCCAGGAGATCCAGAAAACGCTGACCGGCAGCTTCATCGAGGCCGTGCTGGACGGCCTCATGGTCCTGCTCACGCTGGCGATGATGGTGCTCTACAGCGGCCGCCTCACGGCGGTCGCGTTGACCGCGGTGGCCGGCTACGCGCTGCTGCGCTGGGCCTGCTTCCGTCCGCTGCGCGATGCGCAGGAAGAAGCGCTGACCCACGAGGCGCGCCAGAACAGCCACTTCCTCGAATCGCTGCGCGGTGCGCAGGCGATCAAGCTCTTCAACGCGCAGGCCGATCGCGGCGCGCGTTTCGCCAACCTGGTCGTCGAGCAGATGAATGCATCGCTGACTGGCCGCAAGCTCGAGCTCGGCATGACGCAGGGCAACAAGCTGCTGTTCGGGCTCGAGCGTGTCGCCATCGTCGGGCTGGGCGCGATGCTCGTGCTGGACAAGGAACTCTCGGTCGGCATGTTGTTCGCGTTCCTTGCCTACAAGGACCAGTTCAGCCAACGCATCGCCGGCCTGATCGACAAAGTCGTCGTGCTCAAGATGCTGCGCCTGCAAGGCGAGCGCCTGGCCGACATCGTCCTCACCGCGCCCGAGGCCGACCTGGACGCGCCCGGCCGCGCGGTGCCGCGCGAGGCGCCGCTGGAGCTCGACGGCCTGCGCTTCCGTTATGCCGACGGCGAGCCGGAGGTCATTGCCGGCTGCTCACTGCGCATCGAGCCTGGCGAATCGGTCGCCATCGTCGGCCCGTCGGGCTGCGGCAAGACCACGCTGATGAAGCTCATGCTGGGCATCCACGCGCCGCAGCACGGCGAGATCCGCATCGGTGGCGTCGCCCTCGCCCAGCTGGGCACCAATGCCTGGCGCGAGCGCATCGGCACCGTCATGCAGGACGACCAGCTCTTCGCCGGCAGCATCGCCGACAACATCAGCTTCTTCGACCTCAACGTCGATCCTGACTGGGTCCGCGAATGCGCGCGACTGGCCTGCGTCCTGGAGGACATCGAGGCCATGCCGATGCGTTTCCAGACGCTGATCGGCGACATGGGCTCGAGCCTGTCCGGCGGCCAGCGCCAGCGCATCCTGCTGGCCCGAGCGCTCTACAAGCGCCCGCAGTTCCTGTTCCTGGACGAGGCGACGAGCGCGCTCGACGTCGAGCGCGAGCGCCTCGTCAACGCCAGCCTGCGCCAGCTCTCGCTGACGCGCATCGTCATCGCGCACCGCCCCGAGACCATCGCCGCGGCGCAGCGCGTCGTCAGCCTGCAAGGTGGCCGCGTCGTGCAGGACCTGCGCTCAGTCCAGCACCGCTGACCCAACCGACAACCCCTCCCCGCCACCGCCTCGACGCCCTCACGGCGTCAGCGAGTGTCACGCGCAGGGCGGTGTCAGCGAGCGTCTGTGGGGCCGGAATGATGCGGGGGGTTCCCGGACGGGACGCCCCCCGCGTCGTGGAGAGCCCGCGCTTGGCCAACCGCAGTCGCCCTCCCGAGGGCACCCCAATTGGCCCCCCGGAGGGGTCACAGAAGCCCCCTCAATCGGGCTTGATCTTCGCCCGTGCCACCACCTGCTTCCAGCGCTGCTGTTCCTGCGCAATGAACGCCGCGAATTGCGCCGGCGTATTGCCGATCGGTTCCGCCGCATCGTGGCTGAGGCGCTCCTTCGCAGAAACCGATCGGATGGCCTTCGCCGATTCCACGGCGAGTTTGTCCGTGTTTGCCGCCGCGAGATTGGCCGGCGCGCACAGCCCGTACCACTGGGTCATTTCGAAGCCTGGATAGCCTTGCTCGGCGACGGTTGGCACGTCGGGCAATTGGGGCAGGCGTTCCTTCGAGCCGGTCGCCAGACAGCGCAGCTTCCCGGCCTTGATGAATTGAAGGATGGCCGGCGCGCCGACCGACGCGGCCTCGAGCCGTCCCGCCAGCAGGTCGGTCAATTGCGGGCCGGTGCCGCGGTACGGAACGTGGAGGATGAACAGGTCGGCGACCATTTTGAGGTACTCCATCGCCAGGTGCCCCGCGCTGCCGTTACCGGCCGAGCCGTAGCTGAATTTGCCAGGGTTCTTGCGCACCAGCGCGACCCATTCCTTGAGGTTCTTCGCCGGCACGTCGGGATGGACGACGTAGAGGCTGGGCACTTTGGCCAGCAGCGTGATCGGCTTGAAGTCGCGGTTGGGGTCGTAGGGCAGTTTGTCGTAGATGTACGGGTTCACTGCCAGCGTCCCGATGTGGCCGAGGATCAGCGTGTGCTGGTCCTCCGCGCGCGCCACCTCCACCATCGCGATGTTGCCGCCGCCGCCGGGCTTGTTGTCGACGTAGACCGCCTGGCCCAGCGTCTTGCTCAGTTCGGCGGCGGTGGCGCGGGCCACGATCTCGCTGCTGCCGCCGGGCGCGAAGGGCACGACCAGCCGCACGTTGCGCGACGGCCAGGTGGATTGCGCGAAGGCGGGGGCGCTTGCGCCGAGGGTCGTGCCCGTGGCGCCGAGCGCGGCGGATTGGAGGAGGAAGCGGCGGCGGTCCTCGTTCGTGGGGGTCATGCGATGTCTCCGGTCGGTTCTTCTGGAGAGGATGACTCTACGAACACGCGCTTTCAAGGCGCTGTCGGTCCGTCGGCGCCGCGTGAGGGCCTAGGCCGGGGGCGCGGTCTGCTCCTCCATCCAGCCGAGCCAGCGCATCGCCTGCTCGCGGGAGTCGCCGCACATGTCCTCCGATGGCGGCAGCGATCCGCAGACCGAGGGCCGTTCCGGCCGGCCGAAGATCCGGCAGCGCAGCTCGTCGTCGAGCTGGATGCAGCGCACGCCGGCCGGCTTGCCGTCGGGCATGCCGGGGATCGGGCTGCTGATCGACGGGGCGATGCAGCAGGCGGCGCAGTGGGGGCGGCAGTTCATGACGGCGGGATTGTCGCCGCACGCCCTTCGCAGACGCCAACAAGGTCCGCCCGCTATCTCCCTGAGGCAGTGACTTATCCACAGCCCCGCGTAAAATCGCGCCCTTCCCTCATCTGAACGCCAGCCGGCTGTCCATCGCCTGGATTCGCGCCTTCCGCGCGCCGCGATGGCCTCGATCGACCGATCGCCGATTCCGCTGGACGCCTTGCCATGCTTTATCCGAAAGAGTTCGACGTGATCGTGGTCGGCGGCGGCCATGCCGGCACCGAGGCCGCACTGGCGGCGGCCCGCATGGGCGTCAGCACGCTGCTGCTGACCCACAACATCGAGACGCTGGGCCAGATGAGTTGCAACCCGTCGATCGGTGGCATCGGCAAGGGCCACTTGGTCAAGGAGGTCGACGCGCTGGGCGGCGCGATGGCCGCGGCGACCGACGAGGGTGGCATCCAGTTCCGCATTCTCAACGGCTCCAAGGGCCCGGCGGTGCGCGCCACCCGCGCGCAGGCGGACCGCATCCTCTATAAGGCCGCCATCCGGCGCCGGCTGGAGAACCAGCCCAATTTGATGCTGTTCCAGCAGGCCGTCGACGACCTGATGGTCGAGGGGGACCGCGTCGTCGGTGCCGTCACCCAGTCGGGCCTGCGCTTCCGCGCCCGGGCGGTGGTGCTGACCGCCGGCACCTTCCTCGACGGCCGGATTCACATCGGCCTGGACAACTATGCCGCCGGTCGCGCCGGCGATCCGCCGGCCGTGTCGCTGTCCGGCCGGCTCAAGGAATTGAAGCTGCCGCAAGGTCGTTTGAAAACCGGCACCCCGCCGCGCCTGGACGGCCGCACCATCGATTTCTCCAAGTGCGCCGAACAGCCCGGCGACCTGGACCCGGTGCCGGTGTTCAGCTTCATGGGCAGCGCCGCGCAGCATCCGCAGCAGTTGCCCTGCTGGATCACCCACACCAATGCCCGTACCCACGAGATCATCCGCTCCGGCTTCGACCGCAGTCCGATGTTCACTGGCGTGATCGAGGGCGTTGGTCCGCGCTACTGCCCGTCCATTGAAGACAAGATCAACCGCTTCGCCGACAAGGACTCGCACCAGATTTTTCTGGAGCCCGAAGGCCTGACGACGCACGAGTTCTATCCGAACGGCATCTCGACCTCCCTGCCCTTCGACATCCAGCTGGCGGCCGTCCAATCCATCCCTGGACTCGAAAACGCGCACATCCTGCGTCCGGGCTATGCGATCGAGTACGACTACTTCGACCCGCGCGAACTGAAGTCCAGCTTCGAGACGCGGGCCATCGCGGGCCTGTTCTTCGCCGGACAGATCAACGGCACCACCGGCTACGAGGAAGCGGCCGCTCAGGGGCTGTTCGCCGGCCTGAACGCGGCGCTGCAGGTTCAAGGCAAGGACGCCTGGCTGCCCAGCCGCGACCAGGCCTATCTGGGCGTGCTGGTCGACGACCTGATCACCAAGGGCGTCACCGAGCCCTACCGGATGTTCACGAGTCGCGCCGAGTTCCGGCTCCAGCTCCGCGAAGACAACGCCGACATGCGGCTGACCGAAGCGGGGCGGCAACTGGGCCTGGTGGACGACGCTCGTTGGGATGCCTTCAACCGCAAGCGTGACGCTGTTTCACGTGAAACAGAGAAGCTGAAGTCGACCTGGGTTCATCCGAACATCCTGCCGGCGGTCGACGCAGAGCGCCTCGTCGGCAAGCCACTCGAGCGCGAGTACAACCTGATCGACCTGCTTCGCCGCCCCGGCGTCACCTTCGACACCATCGCTGAAGTGGCTGCAATTGCACGCCCGGAAGCCGGCGTGTCGCGCGCCGCGCTGGCCGCGTCCGTCGGCGCGGACTTGAGCGATGCGGTGGTCGAGCAGATCGAAATCAGCGTCAAGTACGCCGGCTATATCAGCAAGCAGCAGGAGGACGTCGCCCGCGCCTCCAACTACGAGCACCTGAAGCTGCCCGAAGACCTGGACTACGGCTTGGTCACCGCCCTCTCCTTCGAGGCCAGACAAAAGCTGAACAAGCATCGTCCCGAAACCCTGGGCCAAGCTTCGCGCATCTCGGGCATCACACCGGCGGCGATTTCGCTGCTGCTGATCCACCTGCGCAAGGGCCGCTTCAAGGGATTTACCGACCAGGATGCAACCGCCGAATCGGCCGCCGCCTGATTCATCCCTTCCACGTTCCGATCCTGAATCGACCGACCACGCCGTTGATGACCGACCTCGACCTGCGCTCCCGACTTGCCGCCGCCGCCCAGACCTTGGCGCTCGGTCTGAACGACCAGCAGCTGGATCAGCTGATCGCCTACCTCCAGCTGCTGTCGAAGTGGAACAAGGTCTACAACCTGACGGCCGTCCGGGATCCCGAGGCCATGCTCACCCAGCATCTGGTCGACAGCCTCAGCCTGATCCCTCCCCTGCGCCGCCATGCCGCCGGTCGGCCGCTCCGCCTGATGGACGTCGGCAGCGGAGGCGGCTTGCCTGGTGTGGTGATCGCGATCTGCGATTCGAGCATTGATGTGACCTGCGTCGACACCGTCGGCAAGAAGGCATTTTTCATCGCTCAGGTCGCGGCGGAAATCGGCCTGCCCAACCTGCATGCAGAGCACTCCCGCGTGGAGCAGCTGAAGACGGCGCCGTTCGACGTCATCACCTCGCGGGCTTTCGCCTCGTTGGCGGATTTCACCGAGTGGACCCGCATGCACCTGAAGCCCGGCGCCGTGTGGGCAGCCATGAAGGGGCAGCAACCGGTCGAGGAGCTTGCTGAACTCCGTCAACGGGCCCCGGACCTGAGCGTGTTCCACGTGGAACAGCTGACCGTGCCCGGGCTTGACGCCCAGCGCTGCCTGCTCTGGATTCGCCCGATTGGGGCGGAAGCGACATCCGCCGCCTGAGGTCGCCCTCTCCCGGCGACTCTGCGTCGCCGACCCTCGCGCCAGCGGTTAAGCTGCGCCCTCTCCCGAGTTCGTTCTCCCAGCATTCATGGCCAAGATCTTTTGCGTTGCGAACCAAAAAGGTGGCGTCGGCAAGACGACCACCACCGTGAATCTGGCCGCCGGCCTGGCCAAGGTCGGCCAGCGCGTGCTGGTGGTCGACCTGGATCCGCAGGGCAACGCGACGATGGGGTCGGGCATCGACAAGCGCGCCCTCGCCCTCACCGTCTACGACGTGCTGCTCGAATCGGCCACCATCGCCGAAGCCCGCCAGCGCAGCGAGAAGGCCGGCTATGACGTGCTGGGCGCCAACCGGGAACTGGCGGGCGCTGAGGTGGAGCTGGTCGAGCTGGAACGCCGCGAGCAGCGCCTGAAGACCGCGCTGGCCGCCGCCGCGCAGGACTACGACTTCGTCCTGATCGACTGCCCGCCCTCGTTGTCCATGCTGACGCTCAATGGCCTGTGCTCGGCCCACGGCGTGGTCGTGCCGATGCAGTGCGAGTACTTCGCGCTGGAAGGCCTGACCGACCTGGTCAACACGATCAAGCAGATCCACGCCAATCTGAACCCGGACCTGCAGATCATCGGCCTGCTGCGCGTGATGTTTGATCCGCGCATCACGCTGCAGCAGCAGGTGAGCGAGCAGCTGAAGGCGCACTTCGGCGAGAAGGTCTTCGACACCGTCATTCCCCGCAATGTCCGTCTTGCCGAGGCGCCCAGTTACGGTCTGCCCGGCGTGGTCTTCGATGGCGGCTCCAAGGGTGCGCATGCCTTCATCGACTTCGCCAAGGAAATGGTGAAGCGCGTCGGCGGCATGCGCTGAGCGCGTCCCATCGATGTCGCCGGAACTGGAAGCCCTCGCCCGCCGCGCCGAACTGGCCGGCCTCAACGCAGCGTCGGCGCCACGTGAAGCCCAGGTGGAGGGGTGGCTGCTGCGCTTGTCGCCGGGCAAGGCCAAGCGGTCTCGCTGCGTGAACCCACTCGCGGGGGGATCGCTTCCCCTGGAAGAGCTGTTGCGCCGCTGCCGTGTCAGCTTCGAGCAGGCCGGGTTGCCGCTGATCCTGCGCCTCACCCCGTTCAGCCAACCGGACGACCTCGACGACCGCCTCGCCGCGATGCACTGGCATCGCTTCGATCCGGCCGACGTGATGGTGCTGCCGTCCCTGGACGGCTTCGGCGAGCCTGGTTCGTCGGAGCGGCTGACGCCGCTTTCCGCAGCCGACTACGCCGCGCTGATCGGCGCGCTGCGCCGTTCCAGCGTCGAGGAGATCACCGGCCATGCGCGGCGCCTCGAAGAAGCCAGCGTGCGTCACCAAGCCTTCAAGCTGGAACGCGATGGCGTGCTGCTCGCCTGCGGCCAGGTGGCCATCGATCCCGGGCCGGCCGGCACCTCGGTGGGCGGCATGGCGGGGCTCTTCGACATCTTCACGCCCGAGGACCAACGCGGTCGCGGGCACGGCCACCGGCTCTGCGCCGCGCTCCTGGGCCAGGCGCGCCTGCAGGGCGCCACGACGGCCTACCTCCAGGTCGGCGCCGAGAACGATGCCGCGCAGCGCCTGTATGCCCGCCTGGGCTTCCTGCAGGCCTACCGCTACCACTACCGCAGCGACGATCCCCGCGCCTGGGCCTGAGCGCCCTCGACCCGCGCCGCGAGGCTCAGTCGCGCGCCTGCCAGACCTTCAGCAAGGTGTGCCGGGTGAAGCCCGGCACGAAGTCGTGGACGTGGCTGATGCAGGCGTAGCCGAGATGTTCGTAGAGCTCGGCAACCTCGTCCAGCAAGGTTTCGATCAGCGCATCGACGCAGCCGCGCTGCAGGGCCAGCGCCTCTAGCTGGCGCAGGCAGTCGCCGCCCAAGCCTTGGCCGCGGTGGTCGGCCTCGACCCACAGGTAGCTGATGTAGAGCCGCTGGAACTCCGTGCGGCCAAAGCCGCCGGCGATCAGCACGTCGCCGTCATAGAGCGCCACCGCGATGTCGCGGGCGTCGCTGCCCTGGGTCTGCTGGCGTCCGTGGGTGATGACGCCGTCGCGGATGGTGTCCAGGTCAGCCTGCGGAACGGCGCCATCCCGGCGCCATTCGCGGCTGGCGATCCGCGTCGGATCCGCCATCAGATGCTGTTGAGGTCCGGACCGGTCAGGCCCAGCGATTCGTCGACGCCCAGGTGCACGTTCATGCTCTGCACTGCGGCGCCGCTGGCGCCCTTGCCCAGGTTGTCCAGACGCGCCATGACGAGGATCTGCTGCTCGCTGCCAAAGACGAAAAGGTCGACGTTGTTGGTGTCGTTGCAGGCCTGCACGTCGAAGAAGCCACCCGCCAGCGTGTCCGGGTCGCGCAGCGGTTTCACGTGGACGAAGCGTTCGCCCTCGTAATGCGCAGCCAGCGCGTCGCGGACCTGCTGCGGCGTCGTGCCGGCGCGCAGCTGGCTCAGGTGCAGCGGCACCGTGACGGCCAAGCCCTTGTAGAAGTTGGAGACGATCGGCATGAACACCGGCGCCTGCTTCAGGCCGGTGTGGGCCATCATCTCCGGCAGGTGCTTGTGGGCCAGGCCCAGCGCGTAAGGACGCGGCGCCGTCAGCTTCGGCTGACCGCCGGCCTCGTACTCCGCGATCATCGACTTGCCGCCGCCCGAGTAGCCGGTGATGGAGGTCGCGGTCACCAGCGCGTCGGGCGACAGCAGGCCGGCATCGACCAGCGGACGCACCGCCAGGATGAAGGCGCTCGCATGGCAGCCGGGGTTGGCGATGCGTTTCGATTCGCGGATCCTGGCGCGCTGGCCCTTGGCCAGTTCCGGCAGGCCGAAGGCCCAGCCCGGCGCGGTGCGGTGCGCGGTGCTGGCGTCGATCAGGCAGGTCTTGGGATTGGTCACCATGGCCGCCGCCTCGCGCGAAGCGGCGTCCGGCAGGCAGAGGAAGGCGACGTCGGCAGCGTTCAGCAGCCGGGCGCGCTCGGCGGGATCCTTGCGCTTGTCGGCGTCGATGCGAAGCACCTCGATGTCGGCGCGCTGCGCCAGATATTCATTGATGCGCAGGCCGGTCGTGCCTTCCTGCCCGTCGACATACACCGCGTACTTCATCGCCGCTCCTGCAAAATCCGCTGCCGCCGGGGCCCTTCCCCGATGGCGCCAAAGAAAGCGCGAAGCATAAGGCCAACAGATGTCACAGCACGCCCTTCCCTCGAATGACCTCGACGATCCCCTTTTGGCGGGTCCGGTCTACCTGCTTCCGGGTTGGTTGAATTCCGATCCCGACCATTGGCAGAGCGAGTGGCAACGCCGCCATGGCGACACGCGTGTCGAACAGGACGACTGGGAATGGCCTCGCCGCGGCGACTGGATGGCGCGCCTGGACGAGGTGCTCCAGCAGGATGCGCGCCTGGTCGAACGGCCCGCGCTGCTGGTCGCGCACAGCCTGGGCTGCCAGCTGGTGGCGGCCTGGGCCGACCACTCGAGCCACACGCGCCTGGTGGCCGGCGCGCTGCTGGTCGCGCCGCCCGACACCGAGCGCGAGGACACCCCGCCCCAGCTGCACAACTGGCGGCCCATCCGCCGCCCTCGCCTGCCGTTCCCGGCGATCGTGGTCGCCTCCACCGACGACCCCTTCTGCCGCCCCGAACGCGCCGCCGGCATGGCTGCGGACTGGGGTGCCGAATTCGTGCTGGCCGGGCCGCTCGGCCACCTGAACGCGGCGTCCGGACTCGGCGCCTGGCCCGAAGGGCGGGCGATGCTGCAACGCCTCGCCCGCTGAAGCACCCGGTCGGCCGCGAGCCTCCCCCGCAAGGCGGTCGGCGGGGGCCGTCGGAAGAGCGAAGGAATCACGGAGAATCGCGCCCCATGGCGACAAAGAAACCCAAGGGCCTGGGCATGGGCCTGGAGGCCCTGCTGGGCCCCAAAGTGAGCGACGCACCGGCGGTGCGCGAAGGCGAACCCGGCGTGCTGCCGCTGGCGCAGATGCAGGCCGGCAAGTACCAGCCGCGCACCCGCATGGACGAGGGCTCGCTGTACGAGCTGGCCGAGAGCATCAAGGCGCAAGGGATCATGCAACCGATCCTGGTGCGCCCGATCGCGCCCCAGGGCGCGGTCCGCTACGAGATCATCGCTGGCGAACGGCGCTTCCGCGCCGCCAGGCTGGCCGGGCTGGCCGAGGTGCCGGTGCTGGTCAAGCCGGTGCCGGACGAGGCCGCGGCGGCGATGGCGCTGATCGAGAACATCCAGCGTGAGGACCTCAACGCGCTGGAAGAGGCGCAGGGCCTGAAGCGGCTGGTCGACGAGTTCGGCCTGACCCATGACCAGGCCGCGCAGGCGGTGGGCCGCTCGCGCAGCGCGGCGTCCAACCTGCTGCGCCTGCTCAACCTGGCCGAGCCGGTCCAGAACATGCTGATGGCCGGCGACATCGACATGGGCCACGCGCGCGCGCTGCTGGCGCTCGACGGGGCCCACCAGATCACCAGCGCGACCGAGATCGCCGCCAAGAAGCTCAGCGTGCGCGAGGCCGAGAAGCTGGTCCAGCGCCAGCAGGGCGCGGGCCGCCAGGCCCCGCTGCTGCGCGTGAAGTCGGACAAGAGCCGCGACGTGCTGCGGCTCGAGGAAGAGCTGTCGGACCTGCTGACGGCGCAGGTCGAGATCCGCGTCCGCAAGAAGACCAAGCGCGGCGAACAGGGCGAGGTGGCGATCAGCTTCGGCTCGCTCGACGAATTGAACGGCTTGCTGCAAAAGCTGCGTCCGCCAGGCGCGGAGGAGTGAGCACGGACGGGCCGCGCTGCGCGCCGGCCCGCCGACTAATCCATGAGGATGGCACGCGGGATGCGTGCTGTCTTCTTCGTACTTCCCACAGGTGCCCCACACACGGGGGGCCGTCAACGGCAGTGCTTCACAGACGTTGCACGAGGGAGTACAACGGGGTCACGTCTTGCTATCGCGCATCGCTCTCGATGGGCGTAGCATGGCCTCCAAAGCCGCGCCGCCCTTGAGGTTGTCGATCGCGATCCGCGACAGGGCGAAGGACTTTGGGCCAGCATGGGCTGGCCGTTTGCTGAATGCTTGCTGAGCTCGGAAAGCTCTGATGACGCCTTGAGTCATGGACGTCGCCAGAACTTCCTGGACGATGCGAGGTCCGTGGTCACACCTGGACGCGCGTCGCCTCCCTACGAACTACTCCGGAGGTCAGCATGGATGTGATCAGCCATTTCGCGGCTCGTTATGAACGCAGCAAGGTCGAGGAACTCACGCTGGAGGAGTACCTGGACGAGTGCAAGCGCAACCCCCTTGCCTACGCCACCGCGGCCGAGCGCATGCTCAAGGCGATCGGCGAGCCCCAGATGCTGGACACGCGCAACGACCCGCGGCTGTCCCGCATCTTCCAGAACAAGGTCATCAAGATCTATCCCGCCTTCGCCGAGTTCTTCGGCATGGAGGACGCGATCGAGCAGGTCGTGAGCTACTTCCGGCATGCCGCGCAGGGGCTGGAGGAAAAGAAGCAGATCCTCTATCTGCTCGGGCCGGTGGGCGGCGGCAAGAGCTCGATCGCCGAGCGCCTGAAGCAGCTCATGGAGCACGTGCCCTTCTACGCGCTGAAGGACAGCCCGGTGAACGAAAGCCCGCTCGGGCTGTTCGACCCGGTCGAGGACGGCCCGCTGCTCGAGCGCGAGTACGGCATCCCGCGTCGCTACCTCAATCGCATCCTGAGCCCCTGGGCGGTCAAGCGCCTGGACGAATACGGCGGCGACATCCGCAAGTTCAAGGTCATCAAGCGGCTGCCCAGCGTGCTCAAGCAGGTCGGCGTGGCCAAGACCGAGCCCGGTGACGAGAACAACCAGGACATCAGCTCGCTGGTGGGCAAGGTCGACATCCGCAAGCTCGAGACCTACGCGCAGGACGACCCCGATGCCTACAGCTATTCCGGCGGCCTGTGCCTGGCCAACCAGGGGCTGCTGGAGTTCGTCGAGATGTTCAAGGCGCCGATCAAGGTGCTGCACCCGCTGCTGACGGCGACCCAGGAAGGCAACTTCAAGGGCACCGAGGGCTTCGGCGCCATTCCCTTCGACGGCATCGTGCTCGCCCACAGCAATGAGAGCGAATGGAAGAGCTTCCGCAACAACAAGAACAACGAGGCCTTCCTCGACCGCATCTACATCGTCAAGGTGCCCTACTGCCTGCGCGTCAGCGAGGAAGTGAAGATCTACGAGAAGCTGATCCGCAACTCCTCGCTGGCCGAGGCCAAGTGCGCCCCCGGTACGCTGAAGATGATGGCGCAGTTCGCGGTGCTCACGCGGCTGAAGGATCCGGAGAACTCCAGCGCCTTCAGCAAGATGCAGATCTATGACGGCGAGAACCTGAAGGACACCGACCCCAAGGCCAAGTCCATCCAGGAGTACCGCGACTACGCCGGCGTCGACGAGGGCATGGCCGGCATCTCCACGCGCTTCGCGTACAAGATCCTGTCGAAGGTCTTCAACTTCGACTCGACCGAGGTGGCGGCCAATCCGGTCCACCTGATGTACGTGCTGGAGCAGCAGATCGAGCGCGAGCAGTTCCCTCAGGAAGCCGAACAGAAATTCGTCGGCTTCATCAAGGAGGTGCTTGCGCCGAGGTATGCCGAGTTCATCGGCAAGGAGATCCAGACCGCCTACCTCGAGAGCTACAGCGAGTACGGCCAGAACATCTTCGACCGCTACGTCACCTACGCCGACTACTGGATCCAGGACCAGGAGTACCGCGACACCGACACCGGCGAGGTGTTCGACCGCTCGGCGCTGAACGCGGAACTCGAGAAGATCGAGAAGCCCGCAGGCATCAGCAATCCCAAGGACTTCCGCAACGAGATCGTGAACTTCGTGCTGCGGGCGCGGGCCAACAACGCCGGCAAGAACCCGACGTGGACCAGCTACGAGAAGCTGCGCACGGTGATCGAGAAGAAGATGTTCTCCAACACCGAAGAGCTGCTGCCGGTGATCAGCTTCAATGCCAAGGCCAGCGCCGACGAGGCCAAGAAGCATGAGAACTTCGTGCAGCGCATGGTCGACAAGGGCTACACGCCCAAGCAGGTCCGGCTGCTGTGCGAGTGGTACCTGCGCGTGCGGAAGTCGAGCTGAGCCGAACGGACGCCACCGGAAAGGTCCCTACATGACAGGCCTTCAACAGATCATCGATCGGCGGCTGTCGGGCAAGAACAAGTCGATCGGGAATCGGGAGCGCTTCCTGCGCCGCTACAAGGACCAGATCCGCGAGGCGGTGCGGCGGGCGGTCGACAAGCGCGGCATCCGGGACATGGAGCGCGGCGAGGACGTGCACATCCCCAAGCGCGACCTGAGCGAGCCGGTCTTCAGCCACGGCGAGGGCGGCATCCGCGAGGTGGTGCGGCCCGGCAACACCGAGCACATCAAGGGCGACCGCATCGGCAAGCCGCAGGGCGGCCAGGGCGGCGGCGGCGGGTCGCAGGCGAGCGACTCCGGCGAGGGCGAGGACGACTTCGTCTTCCACCTCAGCAAGGAGGAGTTCATGCAGGTCTTCTTCGAGGACCTGGCGCTGCCCAACCTGGCGCGCACCACGCTCGCCGAGACGCCCGAGTACAAGACCGTGCGCGCCGGCTACGTCACCGACGGCACGCCGACCAACCTGCATGTGGTGCGCTCGATGCGCGGGGCGCTGGGGCGCCGCATCGCGCTGGGCATGGAGAAGCGGCGCGAGCTGCATGAGCTCGAAGCCCGGCTGCAGACGCTCACCCAGGAAGAGGACGCGCGCAAGCCCGAGGTCCAGGCGCTGATCGCGGAGACCGAGGCCCGCATCGTGCTGCTGCGCCAGCGCCTGTCCAACATCCCCTTCCTGGACCCGATCGACCTGCGCTTCCGCAACCGCATCAAGGTGCCGCAGCCGACCACGCGCGCGGTGATGTTCTGCCTGATGGACGTGTCGGGCTCGATGGACGAGAGCCGCAAAGACCTGGCCAAGCGCTTCTTCATCCTGCTCTACCTGTTCCTGACGCGGCATTACGAGAAGATCGAGGTCGTCTTCATCCGCCACCACACGCAGGCGCAGGAAGTCGACGAGCAGAACTTCTTCCACGCCACGGAGACGGGCGGCACGGTGGTGTCCTCGGCGCTGGTCATGATGGAAGAGATCATCCGGGCGCGATACCCCTCCGGCGACTGGAACATCTACGGCGCGCAGGCCAGCGACGGCGACAACTGGCATCACGACAGCGGCCGCTGCCGCGAGTTGCTGGCCGAAAAGATCCTGCCGCTTTGCCGCTACTACGCCTACGTGCAGGTGGCGGAAGCCGAGCAGAACCTGTGGGAGGAGTACGCGAAGCTCGAGGAGGACGTGCCTCACTTCGCGATGCGCAAGGCGGTCGAGGTCGCGCAGATCTATCCGGTCTTCCGCGACCTGTTCAAGAAGGAAGGGGCGGCCGCGTGAGCGCGGCGCCGGAGGACAGCACCATGAGCAGTCTCGAGAACCGTCGCCATGTGGGCGTGGGCGTGGGCGCGAACGAGTACGGCGGCCGCCGTGTGCGCGCGCCGCTGACGAAGATGCGGCCCCTGGAGAAGCGGCCCGACCGACCGCTCGAGTCGCCCAGCGACTGGACCTTCGACCTGATCGAGCAGTACCACGAGGTGATCCGCCAGACCGCGGAACGCTACGGCCTGGACACCTACCCGAACCAGCTGGAGGTCATCACCGCCGAGCAGATGATGGACGCCTACGCGTCGGTCGGCATGCCGGTGAACTACCGGCACTGGAGCTATGGCAAGGAGTTCATCTCGACCGAGCGCCACTACAAGCGCGGCCAGATGGGCCTGGCCTACGAGATCGTCATCAACTCCGACCCGTGCATCGCCTACCTGATGGAGGAGAACACGATGGCGATGCAGGCGCTGGTGATCGCGCATGCCTGCTACGGCCATAACAGCTTCTTCAAGAACAACTACCTGTTCCGGATGTGGACCGATGCGTCGTCGATCATCGACTACCTGGTCTACGCGAAGAACTATGTCGCCGACTGCGAGCAGCGCCACGGGCTCGATGCGGTGGAGTCGACGCTGGACTCCTGCCATGCGCTGATGAACCACGGCGTGGACCGCTACCGCCGCCCGGCCAAGCTGTCACTGGCCCAGGAGCAGGCGATGCGCAAGGACCGCGAGTCCTACGCCCAGCAGCAGGTCAACGACATGTGGCGCACCCTGCCGCGCCGGCCCGAGGACGAGGCCAAGGCGGAAGAGAAGCGGCGCTTCCCCGACGAGCCGCAGGAGAACCTGCTGTACTTCATCGAGAAGAACGCGCCGCTGCTGGAGCCCTGGCAGCGGGAGATCGTCCGCATCGTCCGCAAGATCGCGCAGTACTTCTACCCGCAGCGACAGACCCAGGTGATGAACGAGGGCTGGGCCACCTTCTGGCATCACAAGCTGCTGAACACGATGTACGACGACGGTTATCTGTCGGACGGGATGATGATCGAGTGGCTCAAGTCCCACACCAACGTGGTGGCCCAGCCGCCGATGGCGCAGCTCAATCCGTATGCGCTGGGCTTCGCGATGTACACCGACATCAAGCGCATCTGCGAGCATCCCACCGATGAAGACCGCGAGTGGTTCCCGGCGATCGCCGGCAGCGACTGGCTGCCGACGCTGGATCACGCGATGCGCAACTTCAAGGACGAGAGCTTCATCGCGCAGTACCTGAGCCCGAAGATGATGCGCGACTTCCGGCTGTTCTCGATCCTGGACGATGAGCATCAGGCGGAGTACGAGATCTCCGCGATCCACGACGAGCAGGGTTACCAGCACGTGCGCCAGACCCTGTCCCGGCAGTACGACCTGTCCACGCGGGAGCCCAACATCCAGGTCTGGAACGTGAACCTCAGAGGCGACCGCTCATTGACCCTGCGCCACCAGCAGCACCTGGACCGCCCGCTGCACGACGACGCCCAGGAAGTGCTCAAGCATGTGGCGCGCCTGTGGGGCTTCGGCGTCCACCTGGAGAGCGTCAATGCGCGCGGCGATGTCACGCGCCGGTGGAGCGTGCCGGCACCGCAGCATTGATCAGGCGAAGACCTTCCCCGGATTCATGATGTCGTTCGGATCGAGCGCCCGCTTGAGCGCTCGCATCTGATCGACCGCGCCCTCCCCGGCCTCCTGGAGCAGGAAGCCCTGCTTGTGCAGGCCGATGCCGTGCTCGCCGGTGCAGGTGCCTTCGAGCGCGATCGCGCGCGCCACCATCCGCGCGCTCAGCGCCTCGGCGGTTGCGCGTTCAGCGGGAATGGTGGGATCGATCAGGTAGCCCATGTGGAAATTGCCGTCGCCGACGTGGCCGACGATGAAGTACGGCAGCCCGCTCGCTTCAACTTCCTCCACCGACGCATTGATCGACTCCGCCAGGCGCGAGATCGGCACGCAGGTGTCGGTCGTCACCGCGCGGCAGCCGGGCTTCATCTGCAGCGCGGACAGGTAGGCGTGATGCCGGGCCGTCCACAAGCGCGTGCGCTCCTCCGGCGTGGTCGCCCACTCGAAGCCGGTGCCGCCGTGCTCGGCGGCGATCTCCTGGACGGTGGCCGCCTGCTCCGCCACGCCAGCGTCGGAGCCGTGGAACTCCATCAGCAGCATCGGCGCCTCGCGCAGCGTGAGCTTGTCATGGCGGTTGACCGCCCGCACCGCGTGGGCATCGAGCAACTCGCAACGCGCGATCGGCACGCCCATCTGGATGATCGCGATCGTGGTCCGGACCGCGGCATCGATCGACTCGAACGAGCAGACCGCCGCCGACACCGCCTCCGGCAGCGGGTACAGCCGCAGCGTGATCTCGCAGATCGCGCCCAGCGTGCCCTCGCTGCCGACGTACAGGCGCGTGAGGTCGTAACCGGCGCTGCTCTTGCGCGCGCGGGAGCCGGTGCGGATCAGCCGCCCGTCCGGCGTCGCGACCGTCAGCCCGAGCACGTTCTCCTTCATCGTGCCGTAGCGCACCGCATTCGTGCCGCTGGCCCGCGTGGCCGACATGCCGCCGATCGATGCATCCGCGCCGGGGTCGATCGGGAAGAACAGTCCCTGGTGCCGGATCTCCGTATTGAGCTGGTTGCGCGTGACGCCGGCCTGCACGGTCACCGTCAGGTCCTCGGCGTTGACGCTGAGGATGCGCTTCATCCGCGACAGGTCCAGGCTCACGCCGCCCTGCACCGCCAGCAGGTGGCCTTCGAGCGAGGTTCCGGCGCCGTAGGGGATCACCGGCACGCGATGCGCGTTGGCCAGGGCCAGCACCGCGGCGACCTCGTCGTTGCTTTCGGCGAAGACGACCGCCTCCGGCGGCGGCACGTCGAAGGGCGATTCGTCGCGACCATGCTGCTCGCGCAGGGCCATCGCAGTGCTGCAGCGGTCGCCGAAGCGCGCCTTCAGCGCCTCCAGCATCGCCGCCGGCATCGCGCGCGGGGCGTAGACCGGCTGGTGCGGCGCGCCGGGGTCTCCCTGGTCGTCACCGAGTTCTCGAGGCGCGTTCATCGTGGTCTCCTGGTGCCGCCGTTCCCGGATCGGCAGCACCGATCGGCCGGCGGGTCATCGCTCGTCGATGCGATGGATTCTAGGAAGACGCGTCGCTGCATTCACTTGCATCGTCCCGCTTGCGCCGCGACCCGCACAGTGACAGCATGAACGGATCGCGCGCCTGGTCGCGCGCCACGAGGAGTCCGCCATGTCCCACCTGTGGTTATGGACGATCTGGGCCCTGCTGCTGGCGCTGGTGGTGCTGGCCACCCTGCGCATGGATTGGCTGAGGGTCTGGTGGATGGATCAGCTGCGCCACCTGCCCGGCGACGCTGCCGACGAGGACATCGATCCCGGACAGCCCGCCCGCGGCCACCTCGAACCTGGCGGCCGTCAGCCGGCGCCGCATGTGCCCCGGCCGGTCGGCATCCCGAGACACACCGTGCACGACGTGCATGGCCATGCCGCCGCCATGTCGCACCATCGCCCGGTCTTCCATCGCAGCGGCAGCCGCAACTGACCGCCTTCCCGGTCGAGTTGCGGCAAGATGCCGGGTTTGCACTTCCGCAGCCCGCGCGGCATCCGCCATGGCCAATCGACTTTCCCAGATCGCGACCCGCACCGGCGACGACGGCACCACCGGCCTCGGCGACGGCACCCGCGTCCCCAAGGACCACCTGCGCATCCAGGCGATGGGCGATGTGGACGAACTGAATTCCCAGATCGGCGTGCTGCTGGCCGAGCCGCTGCCCGACGATGTGCGCGAACTGCTGGTCACCGTCCAGCATGAGCTGTTCAACCTCGGCGGCGAGCTGTGCATGCCGGGCTACAGCCTGCTCAAGGAAGCGGCGGTGCTCCACCTCGACCAGGCGCTGGCCGACCACAACGCCACCCTGCCCCGCCTGGCGGAGTTCATCCTGCCGGCTGGCACGCGCAGCGCGGCGATCGCGCATGTCTGCCGCACCATCGCCCGCCGCGCCGAACGGGCGGTGGTCACGCTGGCCGCGAACGAGGCCCTCAACGCCACGCCGCGGCACTACCTGAACCGGTTGTCGGACTTGCTGTTCGTGCTGGCGCGGGTTCTCAATCGCGCCAACCTCGACGGCAAGGGGGGTGATGACGTCTATTGGAAGAGCGAGCGGTTGGCGCGCTATGAGGCGCAGGAGGCTCAAGAGGCTCAGGAAGACCGCGGACAGGGGTGAGGGCTCAGGCAAGGGCAGCTGCAGCAGCGGTAAGGCGCTTCGCGTAAGCCTCCCGCAGCGCTGGCGGCGACAGCACGTCGACCTGGCCGGCATGGCGCAGCAGGTCCATCAGCAGTTCCGTCGCGTCCACGAAGGGCAGTTCCAGCTGCCAGCGTCCATCGGACAACCATTCGCTGCGCTGGGACGGATGCCATTCCTCGCTCGACACCCACGCGGCGATCTGCGCGCTGAACACCACCGTCGCCCATTGCGGATCGCCACCCGCGAAGATCCCGTAGCCCTGGTCCAGTTCCCCTTCGAGCTCTTTCAACGGCAGGCTGCGCGCGGCCTGCCCTTCGAGGACTTCCGCATCCTCCATCGCGTCGAGCGCGAACCGTCTCAGCCCATCGCTGGCGTGGCACCACGCGTCCAGGTACCAGGTATTGCGGTAATGCACCAGGCGCTGCGGTGACACCACGCGCTCGCTGACCGAGCCGCCTCCCGCCCCCCGCTTGCGATAACGCATCCGCAACCGCTGTCGCTTCACGACCGCGCTGCCCACGGTCTCGAAATGCTCGGACGGCACTCGGCGCCGCGCCGTCGAGATCAGCTTGATCCGCCGCGTCATTTCCTGCGCTTCGGCGGCATCGCCGCCCAGCATGCCGGTGAGCTTGTCCAGCATCGGCTGCAGGTGCCGGCTCAGCAGGCCGTTCTCGTCGAGGCCGGCCATCATCTGATGCATGGTGAGCAGCGCGTGCAGCTCCTTCTCGCTGAACCAGACGCCCGGCAGCTCATGCCGCTGACCCCGCCATTGCTGCCCGAAGCGATAGCCGTTCTCCGTGGCGTCGTATTCGATCGGCGCATCCATCCGCTCGCGCAGGTACTGCAGGTCGCGCTTGAGCGTTGCCGGCGACACCTCCAGCAGCTCGCGCATCTCCGCGAAGCTCACGCAGCCGCGGCTGCGGATCAGCATCTCGATCTTGTAGAAGCGCTCGGTGCGATCCATGCGGGGGGCCTCCTGACAGATTTAGGTGGGTCAGCCCCGACTTTCTACTGACCAATTTCGGGGTGGCTCATTCTATGAGCTACCCAACTTGAATACTTGATCCCAAGCCTGAAGCAGTAGCCGCAGGCCACCCGGTATCCCAGTCTTCAAGGAGCAGCCCATGGTCGCCACGATCCACCGCAATGCCGACGACATCACCCTCCAGCAACTGGCCCTGCCGATGACGGCCGCCGAGACGCTGGAGGACCGGAAGGACGAAGCCGGCGCGTCGAGCCATGAACGTGTCGGCTTCGAACTGGGCTGGGACTATGCCCATCACGGCTTGACGCCACCGGTGGAGCAGCTGTTCCGCCAGTCGCCGCTGCAGCAAGGCTGGCAACTGGGACGCTCGACCTTCGGTGCCCGCACGCTGAAGTCTCATCGGCACACGCAGCTGTGGCTGTCGCTGCGCCTGCATGCCTGGCAGCGCGGCCGCAGCTTCGAGACCCTGCTGGTCACACCCAACTACCTGCAGCAGCTGGACACCAGCCATTGCCCGGTCAGCCGCCTGCCCTTCAGCGATGAAGCGGACCACCCGCAGCGCCGCTCGATCGACCGGGTCCGTGACGACGCCGGTTATGCGGCTGGCAACCTGGCGCTGATGAGCCACGCCGCCAACGTCGCGAAACTGGACCGCGGCTGGCAGCAATGCTGGGCCATGGGCCAGAGCCTGCGCCAGGGCCCGATGACGATGGCCGGCGGCCTGAACGCCGAGGCCTGGGAACGGATGGCGATCCTCGCGAGCTTCGTCACGCCCATGGCGCACGAGCTGGCCGCGCAACTGCCGATGCTGGTGCTGCCGCCGAATCGGCTGCGCCTCTTCAACCCCGTCCAGGCGCTGCAAGTGCTGGTGACGCGCCAATTGGCGACGCCCGGCTGGAGCCAGCGGCTGACGCGCCTGGAGGCGCTGATGGCCACGCAGCAGCGCGCGGATTTCTCGAAGTTCGTGCTGGCGCTGGTGCCGCGCGTGTTGCGCTGCCAGTCGCTCACCGATCCGATGGAGATCCGCTGGGCCCTGGAAGACGCGTGGCGCGATCCGCTGCTGCAGAAGCGCTGGACGCACTTCGCGCAACAACTGACCCCGGAACAAGCCGAACAACTGGTGCAGCGTGCCGCGAAGAAGCAGCTGAGCAACATTCGCGTGCAGAGCCACGCCGCGCCGACCGACGGCTGGGCGCTCGAGCGTCAGGGGTTCCGCGCGGCGGCGTGAGAGGCGACGCGAGACGCGGCGCGTGGGCGGCCCGCTTCAGCCGGGCAGTCCGACGTGCAGCTTCTCCAGGCCGCCGTTCTGGTCCTGCAGCGCGACGTGATAACCGCGCTCGATGAACCAGTGGGCCCAGTTGCGGGCGAGGGTCTTTTCCGGCAGCCAGGGGCCGGTGCGGTCGAGGTGGACGCGATTGCCGCGGCGTTCATAGAACACCACGCGCCACATGTTGGCAGGGATGCGGTCTTGGAAGCTGGCCATATGCGACCGCGGAATCTAGCAAAGCAGCAGGTCGCGTTGGGAGGGGGGCAACACCTGGAACCATGCGGACATCGACTGGACCGTGCAGAGTTGCCGCGCGGCCTGGCTTCGACTGTTCGCAGACCATTCCGCGAGCACCGCATCGTCGCTGAGCAGCAGTGACGCTTCGCCTTGCAGCGCCAGTTCGACGAGGGCCTGGGCCTCCTCCGGCACAACGGCCAGACGCGTTTGCCGCTGCGGCTTCACGACCTGCGCATACGGCAGGAAATCGGCCAGCAGTTCCTGCTGCTGCGCCGCGGACAGTTGCAGCTTCGGGTAGGCCAGCGCGCGCATCAGCGTCGACGCGAGCCCGGGACTGACCAGCGGGCGCAGCACGCCCTGCTGCCAGGCGCGACGCAGACCCAGCGATTCGCCGCCGGACCTCAGCAAGGCGTGCAGGATCAGGGCGGGATCGATGACGACGAGCACCGGCGCCGCCGGCTTCGATCGACGGCTCATGCGGACTTGCGGGTCTTCTTGCCAGCGGCCTGTTTCGCGGCCGGGGACTTCGCAGTTCTCGCCGGCCTTTTCGCCGCCACTTTTGCCGCCGCTTTCGCAGCCGGCCTGGCGGCCTTGGTCGCGAAGGCGATCGCCTGAGCGACCACCTCGTCACCGAGCTCGAGTTCCGCCAATTTGGCCCGCACCGCATCGCCGCGCTGGATGCGCACCGGCGTCAACAGCACCTGGCCGGCCTGCAGCTGGACCTCGAAGTACTGCACCGGACCGAGCTTCTCGGTGACGCTTTTCGGCAGGGTGAGCTGGTTCTTGGACGTCAGCTTCGCCAGCACGGCTCAGACCAGCGAGCGCTGCAGGCGCAGTTGCTCCAGCGGCTTGCCCTCGACGTCCACCGCCTTGACGCTGTCCGACTCGGCGCGGAAGCCGGCGATTTCGAAGAAGCGCATCGCGCGCTCGTTGTTCCTGTAGGTCCAGAGCGTGACGCGGGTGCAGCCCTCTTCCTGCAAGCCTTCCTGCGCCGCCTCGACCAACGCCTGGCCGACGCCCTTGTCCCAGTGGGACGGTGCCGCGTACATGGCCCAGATCTCGCCCGTCGTCGACGGCGTGCCCTTGTCGCGCGAACGGTCGAAGCCGACGAAGCCCATGACCTCGTTGTCCAGGTGCGCGACCAGCACCTGCGGCTCGCACATGTTGATGGCCTCGCGCCAGTAGGCCTGGCGCTGGGCGACGGACAACCCGTTGAGGGCGGTGTCGGGCCAGAACGCCTTGTACGCGTCCTGAGCGGAACTCACCTGGATCTGGGCGATGGCCTTGGCATCACGCAGCGTGGCCGGGCGAATCTGAATACTCGACATACCTTGAGAACAAACGCAATTCAGGAAAGGGCGGGATTGTCCCAGCCAATGCGGCGAAACGGGCACCTTGACAGCAAATGTTTTGCTGACCTTTGATCGCCGGACTCGGCATCGCCAGGACGACGCGCCCGAACGTCACCACATCCGAACTTCAGACCAGCGACGCCTGCAGATGCCGACGGAAATCGCGCGCGAAACCGGTGGCCGCCTTGTGCCATTGCGGCCGGGCGACCGCCTGCAAGCGCAGCAGCAGTTCGTGCTCGACGGACAACTCGCCGAGGAACTCGGCAAGTTCGGTGCCGATGTCGCGCTGCATGCGCTGCACCAGCTGGGCGGTGGTCATCGCATCGGCGAGCGCGCGGTGCGCGCGACCGTTGTCGGGCAGGCCGTGGTATTTGGCCAGCGTGCCGAGCTTGCAGTTCGGCGACTCCGGATAAAGCCGCCGAGCCAGCTTCACGGTACAGGCGAACTCCGGCGCGATGCGGGGCGCAGCTTCCGCGCGGTCCAGTTCGTGCAGCCAGAAGCCGCGATCGAAACCCGCGTTGTGCGCGACGAAGCCACAGCCGGCGGTGAACTCGGCGACCTCGCGCATGACGCGGGCCGCGTCGGGGGCATCCTCCAGCATCTCGTTGCTGATGCCGGTGAGGCGCTCGATCATCGGCGGGATCCAGGCGCCGGTGTTCATCAGGCTCTGGTACTGGCCGACGATCTCGCCGTCGCGCAGCAGCACCACGCCGATCTCGGTGGCGCGTCCCCCACCCTGCGGCGAATGGCCGGTGGTCTCGAAGTCGATGACGGCGATCGTGCGTTTCATGCGGTCGGTGCGGGGTACTTCTTCGCGTTCATCGCGATCTTGCGGTCGACCGCCGCCAGCACGTCGATGCCGGCGCGGTCCGCGATCTGCAGCAGGTACATCAGCACGTCGGCCACTTCCTCGCCGAGGTGGCGATGCTCGTCGGGCGACAGCTGCTGCGACTCCTCGGCCGTCTTCCACTGGAAGATCTCGACGAGCTCGGCCGACTCCACCACCAGCGCCATGGCCAGGTTCTTCGGCGTGAGGTAGGGGTCCCAGTCGCGGGCCGCGGCGAATTCGCGCAGCCGTCGTTGCAGGTCGGCAATGTCCATGGGTCGGCAGTGTGCAAGTCCGGCGTCGCCCGCTCAAGCGGCCTGTGCGCAGGAAGCGCCCCACAGCAACGCCGGGACGAAATTTCCTGCCTCTCTTTTCAACATCAAGGTTTTATATATCTCTCTGGTCGTCTTAGTAGAGGGCCGTAATTTTTGTGGACAAGTCCAAATTCCTCTTGGGAGCCAACGACTTGTCGGCATCCAAACCCTGTGCGCGGAGGGCCGGTTTGGCGTTGCATGAACCAACAACAAGACCGAGAGGACCCCCTCCGGCTGTGGAGAAGCCCCCGGTTGCCAGAAAGTTTTCCACAGCGTTGTTGGCTTTACAGCCCGCTCCCGGATGCGCTAGCGAGCGCCGGACTGGGGACAACTGCCGCCCGTTCCTGGCATCGCTTCAATCGATCCCGACCACCTTGTGCATCTGGATCGACAGCTTCCATTGCGGATGCGCCATGCAATACGCGACGGCCTCGCGGGTGTTCTGCTTCTGCAGGATCGAGTCCATCGGCTGCAGGAAGAAGTGGTCGAAGTCCAGGTCGGCGAAGCGCTCGGGCAAGGCCAGAGGCTGTGGATAAACCAGCTTCAGCTCGTTGCCCCGGGTCAGCACGAGTTCGGCGTCCGCCTTGGGACTGACGCAGATCCAGTCCAGTCCCTCCGGCGCCGGCTGAGTGCCGTTGGTCTCGACGGCGATTTCGAAACCGATGGCCTTCAGCGCGGTGATGAGCGGCCCGTCGAGCTGCAGCAGCGGTTCGCCGCCGGTGCAGACGACGTAGGGCGTGCCGGTCTTGCGACCGTCGGCGTCCTTGGGCCACTGGGCGTCGATCGCCTCCGCGAGCGCATCGGCGGAGGCGAACTTCCCGCCGCCCTGCCCGTCGGTGCCGACGAAGTCCGTGTCGCAGAAGCTGCAGACGGCCTTCTCGCGGTCCTGCTCTCGGCCGGACCACAGGTTGCAGCCGGCGAAGCGGCAGAACACGGCCGCGCGGCCGGCTTGGGCGCCCTCGCCTTGCAGCGTGTAGAACATTTCCTTGACGGCGTAGGTCATACCGGGATCAGCTCCTCGAACGGACCGTGGCTGACGATGACGCCGCTGCCGCGGGTCTCGTAGAGGTCGACGCGCTCCAGCGGCGGCAACTGGGCCTTGGCCTGACGCAGCACCCACGCGGCCAGGCTGGCGGTGTCGGCGTCCGGCAATCCGGCCAGCTCATGCAGCGGATGGTGGTCCATCGCCTTGAAGATGGGATCGAACAGCAGCTTCACGTCGCTGAAGTCCATCGCCCAGCCGAAGACCTGATCCAGCGCGGCGCTCAGGTGCAGTCGCAGCGTGAAGGTGTGGCCATGGATGCCGGCCAGCGGATGGTCCGCCGGCGCCCGGTTGAGTTGCACCGCGCTGTCGAGGGTGAATTCCTTCCAGATCCGGTAGCGCTCGCCGTCGAAGTTCGCACCGCTGGAGCCGGTCTCGTACACCGTCACCCAGCTCAGTTCCGGCAACTGCGGCTTGAGCCGCGCCCACAGCCAGGACGAGATCAACTCGCTGGTCGGATTGGACAGGCCCTCGATCTCGTTGAGGCAGCGATAGTTCAGCTGCGCATGGAACGGCGCCCAGAGCTCGTCGAGGTGGTCGTAGTCGATGCTCAGGTCGCGCTCGCCGAGGTCCTGGTTGGCATGCAGGATCAGCTCGAAGCCATGACCATGCATGCGACCGCACTTGTGGCCCATCGGGACATTGGGCAGCTGGTGGGCGGCCTGGAAGCGGTAGCGGCGCCAGACATGGGCATGGCCGTTGGCGTCGAGGTCCACGCCCGAGTTCGAGGTGCTCTGGATGCCGACCTGGGTGATGCCGGGGACCTGGAATTCGGATTCGAGGCGCTGGCGGATCCAGCGGGCGATGTTCTCGTCGGTCGGCTGCGGGATGTGCGTGTTCAGCAGCCCATGGTCCAGCGGGGCGATGCAGCGCTCGAGGCAGTCGCGCAGCGCGCTGACTTCAGCGCCGGGAAACGGGGCCCAGCCGGCGGGAAGTTCGGCGCGGATGGTGGCCAGGTAGCTGTGGCCGTGCAGGCCACGCGAGCGGTGGCCGGGGGGCAGCGCGTCGATCTGGCAGGCGGACTCGAAGCCGGCCGAAGCGGTGAAAAGGGAAGCAGGAAAAGCAGACATCCCGACAGTGTGACACGCCGGGTTTTCTTATCTCCTTGTGTTGAATATCTCTTTGGTCGTATTGGTAGGTGTTGGCGGGTTTCTGTGGACAACCACCGTTTTCCGTGGCCCGACAAGGACTTGCGACCGGCGCAACGGTGTGGGTCGGACCCGGGGCAACGGCGGGATGGCGAGACAACAACTTCCGGCGCGACCATGCCGCTGTGGACAAGCGCCGAGTTGTTCAAGCGCCATCCCCAGGCTTGTACACAGCCGTTCTCAAGACCGGATCGTCCGTCAGGACGAAAAAAAGCCCCGCGACGGCGGGGCGCTGGCCGGGAGGCCGGGTTCAGCGAGTCAGGGCTTGTCCGGCCAGATCGACCGCAGCAGCTGCGCCAGACGCGCGCCGCCCTTGATGACGTTCTCGCGGGTCTGCTCCAGGCTGCGGGCTTCATAACCGGCCGGCGGCGTGCCCATCCAGCGCGGGCCGCGCAAGCTCTGCTGGCGGGCGCCGAAACTCATGCCCTCGAAGGCCTCCTTCGCGCCGATCAGCGATTCACTTGCCCACAGCACCGGCCAGTCGTCCGGATTCCCGGTGGTCGGCGGCACGGCCTTGGCGAGCGCCGGCATCGCGGCCAGTTGCTCGGCGCTCAGGCGCCCTGGCAGGCCGTCCCAGTAGCTGTGCAGGTTGCCGCCCGGCGTGCCGTCCGGACGCGGCATCGTGATCGCATTGCCGCCGACCGTGTGCGTCAGCGCATCCGCGCCCTGCCGGTCCGGGTCATAGGGCTTGCCGTCGGCGTCCAGGTAGAGCGAGCCCATGTGCAGCGGCTGATGCATGTCGCCCAGCGCGTGAACCACCAGCGCCAGCGCCTCGCGCTCGTTGAAATCCATCGGCGGCGTTTGCCGGCCGGTCTTGAGCACGAGGATCGCGGCCTTCAGCGCCGGCACGATGTCGTGATCGCTGGTTCCGATCGCGCCCGGCACATAGCGGCCCCGCTGGACCGCGACGTTGGCGTAGTGGTACTGCTTGTTGCAGGACTCCTCGCCCGGCTTGGGTCCGCATTGCTCGAAATTGCGCTTCACGTAGTCGCGCATCCGGACCTCTTCCTCGGCGTTGTTCTCGAAGACCGCGCACTCGGGAAAGCGGCCGGTCACCGCGTACTTGAAGTCGTTGCCGGTGTCGATGCCCTTCACGCAGTCGTCCCAGACGGCGATGTCGCGCAGCGAGACCGGTCCGAGGATGCGCTGGACCTCGGCTTCGGCGCGATGACCCTTGATCAGCTGGGCGGCGATGTCGCCGACCGCGTTGTGGCCGGCGGCGCCGAAGCCGAAGGCGGAGCCGCAGCAGGCGGCGAGCAGCGACAGCGCGGCGATGCCGCGCGCGAAGGAAGTGGTCATGACAGGAACCCGTGTCGGACGATGCGCCGGCGGTGCGCCGGCAAGGGATCGCGGATTGTGCATGGCGCCTTGTGACGGACATCAACGGAGATCCCCGGGGTCCGGGGCTTATGCGCCGGCCGCATGTCCATGGGCAAAGCGCTTCGTTCGGCAAATGAAGGGCGCTGCCTAAGCTGACCGTCACCTTTTCAGGAGCCCCTCGCATGACCATCACCGCCATCAATGTCCGCAACCAGTTCCGCGGCACCATCAAGGAGATCGTCGAAGGACCGGTCGTGTCCGAGGTCGACGTGCAGACCGCCGGTGGACTGATCGTCACCTCGGTGATCACGACGCGCTCGGTCAAGGAACTCCAGTTGACGGTCGGCAAGGAAGTCGTCGCGCTGGTGAAGTCCACCGAGGTGTCGATCGCGACCCTCTGACGCGCGCTGTCCGCATCGACCCCGCAGGAGACCGCCATGGCGCTCTACCCTCACCGCTCCGCGCAGCACAACGGCAGCGCCGAGCCGCGGCTGCTGATCATCCCCGGCCTGCACGACAGCGGGCCGGCGCACTGGCAGAGCTGGCTCGAGCAGCAGTACCGTGACGCCCACCGGGTGCGGCAGCGGGACTTCAGCCAGCCCGACCTGGAGCGCTGGTCGGACCGCATCCACGCGCGGATCGACAGCGCCGGCCCCGGCGAATGGATCGCCGTGGCGCACAGCTTCGGCTGCCTGGCGCTGGCGCATCACCTGCAGCGCCATCCCGATTCGCCGGTGCGCGAGGCCTTGCTGGTCGCCCCCGCCGAGCCCGACAAGTTCGGCCTGGCGGAGAGCCTGCCGCACCAGCGGCTGGGCCGGCCGACGGCGCTGATCGCGAGCCAGAACGACCCCTGGATGAGCGCCTCCAGCGCGCTGCGCTGGGCGACGCGCTGGGGCAGCAGCTACAGCAACATCGGTCTGGTGGGCCACATCAACAGCGAATCGGGCTTCGGCCCCTTCCCGCTGGCCAAGCGCTGGGTCGAGGCCGCCCGGGCCCGCGCCGCGCGCGAGCGCCGACCGGCGCGGGCCAGCATCCTGGAGTGGTCGTTCTCGGTCTGATCGGGTGGGCCAGCTTCAAACGAGGCTTGAAATAGGTTCAACGATTGACCCGTTCATTGAAAGTCGGCCCGGCGGAACACTGCGTCCCGTCTCCACCGATCGTCTGAACGAGGACTCCATGAACCGTCATCCTTCGAAGCCATCCGCCCGCTTCCACTCGATCCATCGCGCCGCGACCGCACTGGCCGGCGCGCTGACTTTCGCGCTCGCTGCCGTCCCCGCCCTGTCTGCCCGCGCGGCGACCCCCGGCGAGCTCGAGGTCGTCGCCGAACTCCCGATCCGTCCCGGCAACGTGGCGCCCGGGCCCGGGGGCCGGCTGTTCGCCACCGTGCATCCGCTGGGCGCGCCCGCCGCGGCGCAGTTGATCGAGATCACCGGCCGGGACAGCTTCAGGCCCTGGCCGTCCGCCGACCTCCAGCGTGGCACGTCGACCGCCAGCGACGATCGCATCGACTCGCCGCTGGGCATCATCGGCGACGGCCTTGGCCGCATCTGGATCGTCGACATGGGGCTGAACCTTGGAAAGACCCGGCTCTGGGCCTTCGAGGCCGAATCCGGCCGGCAGGTCCAGCGCATCGAGTTGCCGCCGGAGATCGCGCCCAAAGGCAGCTTCGTGCAGGACCTGGTCGTCGACGACCGCGCGGGCTGGGTCTATCTGGCCGACATCGCCAACCCGGGCCTGATCGCCGTCGAGATCGCGACCGGTCGTGCCCGCCGCTTCGGCGGTCACGCCGCGCTGCAGGCCGAGCCGCAGGCGCGGATGGTCATCGGCGGCCGGCCGATCCAGTTCCAGGGCAAGCCGGCGAATGTCGCGGTCAATCCGATCACGCTCTCGGCCGATCGCGAGACGCTGTTCTTCGGCGCGATGAACGGTCGCAGCTGGTACTCGGTGCCGGCGCGGCTGCTGCGCACCGGCGTCCCGGACGCCGAGACCGCCGCGGCGATCCGCCGCGTTGGCCCGAAACCAGTCTCCGACGGCGCCGCGACCGACGCGAGCGGACGCCACTTCTTCACCAACGTCAACGAGGGCGGCATCGACCGCCTCGGTACCGACGGCAAGCTCGTCCCGCTGGTGCGCGACGCACGGCTGGACTGGCCCGACAGCGTCCATGTGGGCGACTCGTCCTGGCTCTACATCTCGGTGAACCAGCTGTACAAGACGCCGGCCTTCACCGGCGGGCGGGACGAAGGCAAGCCGCCCTACCGGATCATGCGGGTGTGGGCAGGCGACACGGCGCGCTGAGCCCCGGGACCCTGCGCTGACACGCCGCGCCGAGGTCCCGGGGAATCCCTGTCAGGGGCGAGGAGTCTCGCGCCAGACACGATCCAGGGCTATGGTCCGTCTCCCATTCGTGCACGAATCCAGGAGACACCCATGCCCTTCACCCTCCGCCTGCACCGCGTCCTGAAGGCGCCGCCGGAACGCGTCTATCGCGCGTTCACCGACCCGGCGGCGATGTGCAAATGGCTGCCGCCGCATGGCTTCACCGGCACCATGCACCACATGGAGCCGAAGGTTGGCGGCAGCTGGCGCATGTCCTTCACCAACCTCTCGGCCGGAGCAACCCACACCTTTGGCGGGAACTACCTGGAGCTGCAGCCCGGCAAGCGGCTCCGCTACACCAGCAAGTTCGACGACCCCAACCTGCCGGGGGAAATGACCACCACGGTGGAGCTGTCGCAGGTCTTCTGCGGGACCGAGATGCAGATCACCCAGGAAGGCATCCCGGACGTGATCCCGTCGCAGGCCTGCCATCTGGGATGGCAGGAGTCGCTGGCGCTGCTCACCCAGTTGGTCGAGCCGGACATTCCGAACGGCTGATCGGTGGCTCGATCGGGCGGCCCGATGGGGCCTCCCTGGTTTTGCCTGTTTTGCCTGTTTTTCTGCCCCTCTGATTTTTTGGAGCGCCGGCGCTGCCCGGCGTCGGGTTGCGGCTGTCAGGGCTTGTCAGGCTCTCCTCATTTTTTTCGCCGTCGCCCAGGGTCCTCTCCTGCGTTTCGCCAAGCGCGTGCTCTCCACAGGGCATGGGGGATCCCTCCTGGACCCCCAAGCCCTGTTCCGGCCCCAGCCGCGCTCGTGGTCGTCGACGTCGTGGCCGAGAGAATGACTCGGGGGCGTCACGGATCGAGCGAATCCAGGATCACAGGGACACCGGATTCTTCGAATCCAGGGAGTAAGGAAACAAGGAAGCCGACGCCTTGTGAGGGTCGGCCCCATTCCCTAGCATCGCGCCCATGCGTCTTTTCCGACTCGCCATCGCGCCAGCACTCGCAGCGATCACCCTTGCGGCCCTCACGAGCGCGTCGCTCGCCGCGCCACCCTCGGATCGCGCCGCCACCGATGAAGTCCAGGTCCGGTTGATCAGCGACAGCACCCAGGTCGCGCCCGGCCAGACCCTGCTGCTGGCGCTCGAGCAGAAGATCGCACCCCACTGGCACACCTACTGGAAAAACCCCGGCGACTCCGGCCAGCCCACCAGCATCGAATGGAAGCTGCCCCAAGGCGCCACCGCCAGCGACATCCTCTGGCCCGCCCCCAAGCGTTTCGATGTCGGCCCCATCACCAATTACGGCTACGAGGACCGGGTCGTCCTCCTGACTGAAATCCGCCTGCCGCAAGGCCTGACCCCCGGCTCCACTGCGACGATCGGCGCCGAAGCCACCTGGCTGGTCTGCCGCGAGGAATGCATCCCGCAACAGGCGACGCTGTCGCTCTCCCTGCCGGTGGGGCCCACGGCCAAGCCTTCGCTCGAGCACAGCGCGCTTGCCGCGGCACGAGCCGCGCTGCCCGGTCCGGCGCCCTTTGCCGCCGTCGCGCGGCTCGAAGGCCGGGACCTGATCGTGAGCTGGCCGTTCACAGGTGCCGGCGGCGCCTCAGCCAGAGAGGCCCATCAGGCGCTGTTCCTGCCGGAGGCCTGGGGACGCATCCAGCATGCGGCGAAGCCCCAACTGGATCGCGATGGCCAGCAGTGGCGGCTGCGCATGCCGGTTGGCGATGAGCCGCCTTCAGCCGGCAAGCCGCTGGACGGCCTGCTGCTGATCGACGGCCAGGCCTGGGCGGTCAGACTGCCCGTCAGCGGGAGCCTGGACACGGGTGGCGGGACCTTGTCGTCCAACACGGCCAATGCGACGAACGCGACGAACGCCGGGAACGTCGCCAATGCGACCAATCCCGCGACTTCGCCCGCCGCGACAACGACGAAGACCCCAGGCGCCACCGCAACCGCCACCGCCGGTGCCGGTGCCGTTGAGGCCGCTGGTCTCGGCCTGTGGGCCGCGATGGGCTTGGCGCTGATCGGCGGCCTGATCCTCAACCTGATGCCCTGCGTGTTTCCGGTGCTGGCCATCAAGGCGTTGGGCTTTCTGCACGGCAGCGCATCCACGCATCGCCGTCAGGGGCTGGCCTATACCGCCGGTGTGCTGGCCGCATTCGCCGCGCTTGGCGCGGTGCTGCTGGCCCTGCGCGGCGCCGGCACGGGCGTGGGATGGGGCTTCCAGTTCCAGTCGCCGCTGTTCGTGCTGCTGCTCGCCTGGCTGATGTTCGTGCTCGGCCTGTCGTTGGCCGGGCTGCTGTCGATCGGCGCTGGTTTCGCCGGTGTCGGACAGGGCCTCGCGGAGAAGCCGGGTCTCACCGGCAGCTTCTTCACCGGCGTGCTGGCAACCGTCGTGGCGACGCCATGCACCGCGCCCTTCATGGGCGCTGCCATGGCCTACGCGCTGGCGCAGCCGGCCGTGGAGCTGATGGCGGTGTTCCTCGCGTTAGGTCTGGGGCTCGCGCTGCCCTACCTCGCGCTGGCCTGGTGGCCGGCGTTGCAGCGCCGCATGCCTCGGCCCGGGCCCTGGATGGACCTGCTCAAGCAGGCGCTCGCCTTCCCGATGTTTGCCGCGGCGATCTGGCTGGTGTGGGTGATCGCGCAGCAGGCCGGACCGATGGGCGTGCTGGTGGCGCTGGCCGGCATGGGTCTGTTGGCGCTGGCCGCGTGGATCCGCACAGTGAGTCGTCACGCGACGCCGCGTTGGCGGTGGACGGGCGCGGGCGCCGCCTTGGCTGCCGTCGTCGCCGCGGCGGCGCTGGTGCCGACGCTAGGCACGGTGGTCGGCGAGGACGTCGCACGCGCCGGCGGCTCGGGCAGCACGAGCGGTCCGTCGGCGAGCGCCGATCACGAGCCGTATTCGCCGGAGCGCCTGGCCCAGCTGCGCGCGCAGGGCAAGCCGGTGTTCGTGAACCTGACCGCGTCGTGGTGCATCACCTGCCTGGTCAACGAGCGCGTGGCCCTGTCCACCGACGAGGTGCGCGAGGCCTTCGTGCGCGAAGGCGTGACCTACCTGAAGGGCGACTGGACGCGCCAGGACCCGCGCATCACCGAGCTGCTGAAGCAGCACGATCGCAGCGGCGTGCCGCTCTACCTGTTCTATCCGGCCGGCACCGGCAACGACGCCCAGGTGCTGCCGCAACTGCTCACGCCGGGCATCGTTACCACCGCGCTGCGTGGCGGTGCCGCCTGAGCGAGCTTCCCGATCGATCCCCCGGATCCGATCAACCCTCGGCTTCGATTTCATCCCTGGAGACTGCAACATGACCCGCTCGATGACCTCCAAGACCTCCTTCCTGCGTGGCCTGCTGTCGCGCCGCACCGTGCTGGCCGGCGCTGCGACGTCGGTGCTGCTGGCCACCGGCGGCCTGGCCCGCGCCCAGGCCCAGCTCGACCAGCCCGCGCCCGCGTTCACCGCGACAACGGCTGAAGGCAAGACCGTCTCGCTCGACAGCTACAAGGGCAAGACCGTCGTGCTGGAGTGGACCAACCACGATTGCCCCTTCGTGAAGAAGCACTACGGCAGCGGCAACATTCCCGCGCTGCAGAAGGAGGCGACGGCGCAAGGCGTCGTGTGGCTGCAGGTGATCTCGTCGGCGCCGGGCCAGCAGGGCCATGTGGACGGGCCGACTGCGCTCAAGCTGAACAAGGACCGCGGCGCCGCGCCGACGCAGGTGCTGCTGGACCCGAGCGGCCAGATCGGCAAGAGCTACGGCGCGCAGACCTCGCCCCACCTGTTCATCGTCAATCCGCAGGGCGTGCTGGTCTACAAGGGCGGCATCGACAGCATCGCCACCGCCAAGGTCGACGACATCCCCAAGGCGGATCCCTACGTGAAGACCGCGCTGGGCGAGCTGGCCGCCGGCAAGAAGATCACGCACGCCAGCACCAAGCCCTACGGCTGCTCGATCAAGTACGGCAGCTGACGCGGCGATCGGCGCGCCGCGCGCCGATCTGTCGCTTTCTTCCGTTTCCGGCCGCATTCGTCGCGGTACTGGCGCCGACGCGACGCGGTGCCGGGCCGGTCTCCCGTTACAGTCCGTCGACAACCGAGAGCGGACGGGATGACGGACAGACGAGCGTGGGAGGCGGCCGATCCAGAGGCCTGGCAGGCGGAGCGGACGATCCATCAGGGTCAGCGGAGCGAGGTCCTCCAGGTCGGCGACGGCCGGGGCGGGCGGGCGCTGCTCAAGCGCCTGCGCGACGCCCGGCCGGACGCGGCCGCCATCGCCCGGCTGCGCCGCGAATATGAACTGGCCCAGCGCCTGGATCCCGCCTTCGTGCTGCGACCGCGCGCGCTGGTCGAGCATGACCAGCGTCCCGCGCTGTTGCTGCCCGAGCTGGAAGGCGAGACGCTGCGGCAGCGCCTGCGGCGCGGCACGCTGGACAACGACGCGCTGATCCGGATCGCGCTGGATCTGGTGGAGGCGCTGCAGCACCTGCATGGCCAGGGTCTGATCCATCGCAACCTCGGGCCGGGCCAGGTGCTGCTGCTGCCCGGCGCGGGCCGCGAGGCCGGCCGGACGCTGATCGCGGACCTCGGCCTGGCCGCCGAGATCGAGCGGGAACGGCCGCTGGTCCAGCGCGCCGAGCTGATCGAGGCCTCGCTGGCGACGCTGGCGCCCGAGTTGACTGGCCGGATGAGCCGCGATGTCGACTACCGCGCGGACTTCTACAGCCTCGGCGCCACGCTGCTGGAGGCGCTGACCGGCGCGCCGCCCTTCAGCGTCGACGATCCGGCGCGGGCGGTGCATGCGCACCTGGCGCTCGCCGCGCCGATGGCGACCAGCCGCAATCACCAGGTCTTCGCGCCGCTGGCGCAGGTCGTCGCCCACTGCCTGCACAAGGAGCCGGAAAGCCGCTACCAGAGCCATCAGGCCCTGCGCCAGGACCTGCAGCTCTGCCAGGCGGCGCTGGCACAGGGCCGCGACCTGCCCGGCTTCGAACCCGGCCATGGCGATGCCGCCGTGCGCTTCCAGCCCAGTGGCCGGCTCTACGGTCGCGAGTCGGCGCAGGCGCAGCTCGGGCAGGCCTTCGACGAGGCCGCGTCGGGCCTGGCCGGCGGGCCGGGGCTGGTGGCCGTGGCAGGCTTCTCCGGCATCGGCAAGACCGCGCTGGTGCTGGCCGCGCAGCGCAGCCTGCTGGCCCAGCGCGGGCACTTCGCCGCCGCCAAGTTCAACCAGTACGGCCAGGACCGGCCCTACGGGCCGCTGCTGCACCTGCTGCAGCAGCGCGCGGCGCAGGTGCTGTCGCTGCCCGCTGAACATCAATCGAGCTGGCGCGATCGCCTGCGGGAGCGCCTGGGCGCGAATGCCGCGCTGCTCGCGCAGGCGCTGCCGGAGATCGCCCCGCTGCTGACGCCGGACGCGCCGCTGGTGCCGGTGGGCCCGGCGGAGGCGGAGAACCGCTTCCTGCGCAGCATCAGCCAGGGTTTCGCGGCGCTCGCGCGCGAGGGCGAGCCGCAGACGCTGTTCCTCGATGACTGGCAATGGGCCGACCGCGCGTCGCGCCGGCTGCTGCGCGAATGCCTGAACGACGCGACGCTGCGCCACACCCTGTTCGTCATCGCCTACCGGGACAACGAGACCCCGCCCGGCCATCCGATCGCGCAGGAGCTGACGGAACTGCGCCAGCAGCTCGGCGAGCGCTTCACGCCCTTGCGCGTCGGACCGCTGGGCCTGGACGACACGCGGCGCCTGCTCGCGGACAGCCTGCGTCGCGATCCCGAGGTCGAGGATGCCGGCCTGGATGAACTCGCGCGCCTGTGTCAGACCCGCACCGCCGGCAATCCGTTCTTCCTGCGCCGCCTGCTCGAGGACCTGGTGCGGCGCGGCCTGATCCACTACGACGCCGCGACGCAGCGCTGGGACCATGCGCTCGAACGCATCGCGGCGACGCGCACGGCGGACAACGTCGTCGCGCTGATGCTGCAGCAGCTCGAGCGCCTGCCCGATGCGACGCGCCAGGCGCTGAGCGTGGCGGCGCTGCTGGGCGCGAACTTCGGCCTCGACGGCCTGGCCACCGCGCTTGACGTGCCCGCCGACGCCCTGGCCACCGACCTGCTGCCGGCGCTGCAGGCGCAGCTGCTGGTGCCGGCCAGCGCGCTGTACCGCTACGCCCCGCAGCTGCAGGGACAGGCGAGCGAGGGCGTGCGCTACGCCTTCGCCCATGACCGCGTGCAGGAGGCGGCGCTGCAGCGCATCGCGGCCGACCAGCGGCCGGCGCTGCAACTGCGCATCGGCCGGCTGCTGCGCGACAGCCACCTCGCCGCCCATGCCGACCTGCCGCTGCCCTACACGGTCCTGCACCACCTGAACGCATCGCGGCTGCTGCTGTGCGAGCCGGCGCAGGAAGCGGAGCGCCAGGCGCTGGCCGGGTTCAACGCGCAGGCCTCGTTCCAGGCGATGGACGCCGCGGCCTTCGAGCCCGCCGCCGACTACGCGGAGCTCGCGCTCGAGCTGGCGCCCCTGGCGCCGCAGCGCGCCGCCTGGCTGCATCACGCGGCCCGCATGGCCTACCTCGCGGGCCGGCCGTCGCGGATGGATGCGCTGCTCGAATCGGCGCTCGCCGACGCCGCGGACAACGCGCAGCGCGCGCGGTTGTTGGAAGTCCGCATGGAGGCCTTCTACGCGCAGGGGCGGCTGGCCGAGACCGTCGACCTGGGACTGGAGCTGTTCCTGCTGCTGGGCGCGGAGCTGCCGCGCGCCGCCGGGCCCGACCCGATGGCGCAGGTCATGGAATTGCTGGCCGGATTGCAGCGCGAGATCGCCGCGATCGGGCTGGACACGCTGGCCGCGCGCGCGCCGATGCGCGACGAGCAGCGCCTGCTGCTGATCTCGATCGCGGCCAAGATGACCGCCGCCGCCTACATCGTGCGGCCCGCGCTGCTGCCCTTGCTGACGCTGTTCCAGGTCCGCCTGATGGTGGACCACGGCCATGTGCCGCAGGCGCTGTCGGCGTATTCGGTGCTCGGGCTGATGTGCGCGGAGTTCCTCGGCGACTACCGCTTCGCGCATGACCTGGGCCGCATGTCGACCGAGCTCGTGAGCCGGCACGGCTGGATGCAGGTCTACGCGCATGCGGGCTTCTCCTTTCATGCCTTCCTCAGCCACTGGGTGCAGGGCCTGCGCGTGAGCATGGACGGCCTGATGCAGACGCATCGCAACGGGCTGGAGTTCGGCAACCTGCGCCATGCGGGCCTGGGCCTGTACGTGCACGACGCGCATGCCTTCCTGGCCGGCATGCCGCTGCCGGCGCTGGAGGAGCAGCTGGTGACGCATGGCCGGCGCCTGCGCGCGATGCGCCAGCCGGTCGCGGCGGACTACGAGGACGCGCTGCTCGCCTTGGTGCGGACGCTACAGCAGCCGCGGTTGCCCGAGGACGGCTTCGACGGCCTGGAGGCGTTCGCGCGCACCTATGGCGAGCGTCAGGACCAGACCGGGCTGATGTTCCTGCACGGCTGGCAGGCGGTGCTGCACTTCGTGGCGGACCGGCCGGAGCCCGCGCTGCGGCTGGCGCTCGAAGCGCGCGGCCTGTTCGCGGCCGGCCGCGGCATGCATGCGCAATCGCTGCTGCTGTTCATCGCGGCCTGGGCGGCGCAGCGCGTCGCGCTGGCCGGCGGGGCGCGCGACCAGGCGCTCGAGGACGACGCGCTGCGGCGCCTGCAACGCTGGCAGGACGCGGGACCGGGACACCTGGCCGATCGCGTCGCGCTGCTGCGGGCGCAGCAGGCGATGCTGGCGGGCGAACCGGACGAGCAGATCGCCGCGGCCCTGGACCGGGCGCTGGCAGCGGCGGAGGGGCCGCAAGGCACGCCGCTCGATGTCGCGGCCGTGCTGCGCGCGCAGGTCGACTGGTGGCGCGAGCGCGATCCAGCGCAGGCCGACCGGGCGCGCCAGCGCCTGCAACTGGCGTGGAAGGACTGGGGCGTGGTCGCGCTCGCCGGCGAGGCGCTGGCGCTCGCGCCCTTGTCCGATGCGCCGGGACGGTCGGCCAGCGCCGCCACCGGGGGCACGGAGATCCGCGCCGATGCCGCCGACCTCAGCACGCTGACCAAGGCGGTGCAGGCCATCAGCAGCCAGCCGGACCTGCCGCGCCTGCTGCGTCGCCTGCTGGAGGTCGTCGCCGAGAACGCCGGCGCGCAGCGCGCGGCGATCGTGCTGGCCAGCGGCACGGCGGGCGCGTCGCGCTGGGTGCTGCAGGCCGAGGCGACCCTGGGCGAGCAGCCCCGGCTGCATTTGCTGGAGCAACTGCCGCTGGAACGTGCCGGCGCGCAGCTGCCGCTGGCGCTCATGGGTCGAGTGCTCGGCGACGGGCGACGCGAACTGATCGTCGACGCGCGGGGCCTGGCGACGATGGAGGACTACTTCCAGCGCCATGCCGCGCCGCCGCGCTCGGTGCTGGCGCTGCCGCTGCTCAAGCAGGGGCAGACGGTGGGCGCGCTCTACCTGGAGAACGCGGCCGCGGCCGGCGTGTTCACCGAGGCGCGGGTGAGTTTCCTGGAGCTGCTCTGCGCCAACGTGGTGAACGCGGTGGACAACGCGCGACTGGTGGCGGAGCTGCAGGAGCTCAACGCCAGCCTGGAGCGCCGCGTGACGCAGCGCACCCGCGAGCTCGCCGACAGCGAGGAGCGCCTGCGCGCCGTGCTGGACCACGCGCCGATCCCGATGGTGGTGACGCGCGAGCGCGATGCGCTGATCGTGTATGCGAATGGCCCGTCCGCCTTGATCGCGGGACGGACGCTGGATGAGCTGGTCGGCAAGCCGGCGATCAGCTTCTACCGCGACCCGGGCGACCGCGAGCGCATGCAGCTCAAGTTCAAGGAGGAAGGCCGGCTGCAGGGCGAGGAGGTCTGCCTGCTGGCGGCCGACGGCGGCGAGCTGTGGATGCTGCTGTCGATGGTGCCGGTCGTGTACGACGGCGAGCCCTCGGTGCTCAGCACGCTGGTCGACTTCACCGACCGCAAGCGGCTGGAGCTCGAGCTGCAGCGGCTGGCGACCACCGATGCGCTGACCGGCGCGGCCAACCGGCGCTGCTTCCTGGACCACGCGGAGGCGGAGGTGGCGCGCAGCCGGCGCTACGGGCTGGAGATGGCGCTGGTGATGATGGACGTCGACCACTTCAAGCGCATCAACGACACGCTGGGCCACGCGCGCGGCGATGCGGCGCTGTGCCGCCTGGTGCAGCTGTGCGCGCAGGTCGTGCGCAAGCAGGACCTGCTGGGACGGCTCGGCGGCGAGGAGTTCGCGCTGCTGCTGCCGCAGACCTCGCTGGAGCACGCGATGCAATTGGTCGAGCGGCTGCGCCATCACATCGAGACCAGCGGCATGGCCTTGCAGCCGGGCCTGCCGCCGGCGTCGCTGACGGCGAGCTTCGGCGTGACGGCCCTGCGCCCCGAGGACCTGCGGGTGGACGAACTGCTCGGCCGCGCCGATCAGGCGCTGTACCGCGCGAAGGACGGCGGACGCAACCGCGTCGAGCACCAGGCCTGATGGGCGGCGGCGGTCCCTAGGTCGTCGCAGGCATCGGCATTTGCGTCGGCATTACGCCGGAACGTGCCGATCGGCGGCGGCATCAGGGATCGATGCGAGAGGGCTTGGCGCGTTCGCGATAGAACGCGTCGAAGCGGGCTGCGTAGTGGGCTTTGGTTTCCGGCGTGAGCCAATGCATCAGGCCCTTGCGCAGGCTGGCGGCGCCTTCGGGGCGGCCGTAGGCCTTGTCGATGCCCCGGATCGCGGCCAAACCCCAAGGCGTGCGGGGACAGGCGATGCCGGCCATCACCAGGTCGCTGGCGCCCTGGATGGGGACGCTGACGAGGTCCGCCGGATGTCCGGCCATGACCAGCGCCATGTCGAGTTCGACTGAATAGTCCGCGCGCCCGAGGCTGATCATCTGCAGCAGCCGTGCGCCGAAGTCCTTCGGCGAGTACAGCGAGACGGCGCTGTCGGCCGGCCGCGCGGCGAGTGCCTCGTCGAGCACCGGCCCATAGCTGCGGCCGTCGATCAGCGCGCCCCGCATCGAGGTGTCGGCGAGCAGGCGCGGCAGCAGCACCTCGCCGGCGCCGTTGCGCGGCAGTCGCTTGAGCAGCTCGCGTCGCACGATCAGTTGCGGTGGCGGCGTGAGCTGCGTGTTGATGAAGTAGGCGGCCCGCTCACGCTCCGGCGTGCGGACCACGTTGGCGCGGCACACCTCGTCGCCGTTTTCGATCATCTGCCAGCTGCGCTTGGCGTTGGCGAAGACGATCTCGTGCCGGACGCCGGGCCAGCGTTTGTCGAGGTAGGTGATCACGTGGCCGGTGACGCCACTCGCGCTGGCGCCGGTCATCTGCGGCGCGTGGTCGGAGGCGAGCCAGGTGATCTTGGCGACCACCGGCGGCGCGACCGCCGCCGCCCCCACGGTGTCCCCCTGCGCGTGCGCGGACGCCCCGCCCAAGAGCGAGGCGGCCAACGGAAGCGACGCGACGAGGCGGCCGCGGGTCGAGGCAAGGGGATTCACGGCGGGCAGCATACGGGGATCCCCCCTGGCGCTCGTCCGCCATCCCCCACGCCGGAGCCGCGGAGCGGTAGTTGGTCACTCCCGGCGTGTCTTCGAGCGCGGTGCGTCGGGCCGGCCCTCCGGCCAATACGCCAACCAACTCGCCAATCAATCCGCCAAATAGCCCGCCAGCGATGTCTGTCAAATTCAGCGGCCTGGGTCTGGCCCGGATGGTCTGAACCGAACTGGCAGCGGGCAACAACGAGACAAGGTCCAGGTCTGGGCGTCTGGGCGCAATGCTTCCTGAACTCAGGTTCGTGGCCCGCGTGGGTTGTTCGGACGCGAAAAGATTCGGGCGTGGTTGTTGTTCGGGTTTTGCGGATCGCCCATCAGCTCGGTCGGATAGTGCCCCACGTCGAATGGGCCACGGTGTGCCGGAGTCGCCGAGCCATTGTCCAGATGACGGGCACGCGAACGGGCGTGGTTTGAGCCCTGTACGGTCTGCGCTCCATTCCTGCGCTCGCCTTGGTCGGCTGCCGGGGAGCGCCGGTCTGCGGTCTGTGTTGAAGGGCTCGGGTTGTTCGACAGCACCGGCGGGTTCGCGGTCACAAGGGTCAGCAGACTGCTGGCCAGCTGTTCCGGGTTGTCGTGCCACCGTTGTGCCGCCTGCCGCACGCCTGCATGCAATGACGAGAAAGGCTGCGTCACGATGTCCCGCAGATGGCCGGCCACATCGCGCCGGTTTTGCTCGGTGGCCTGCGGCATGCCGGTGCCGCGCGCCACCAGCACGACGGCGTCACCAATCACTTCTGCGCTCGGCACGGTCGGCGGCTGAACCGATGAGGTCGCTCGTGTGGACAGCACCGGTTCTTTCCTGGTCACAAGACGCAGCAGGTTGAGCACCAACTGCTCGGGGTCGCCGTTCGCCCGGGTCGCGGCCCTTGCCACCTGCGCATTCAGACCGCCAGAGGGCGGCGAGTGGATGTCCTGCAGATGATCGACCAGGTTTTGCGTGTTGCGGCCCGCCACGGCCGTCAAGTCGATGTCGTGCATGCCGGTGAGCATGTCCATGGCGTCATGCAACATCGCTGTGCGACGGTCGGCATTGGACTGGACGTCCTGCCTGGGCATGTTTGTATGGCTGGGGCGGTTGGTCGCCCGATCAGGCTGATTTGCGGGGGCCGAGGCCAACAACTGATCGCCAGGACGTATTTCCGATCTCTGGCTTCGCGGCAATACCGGCGAGTCTGACGTCACCAACGCCAACAGGTTGCGCACCAGTTGTTCCGCGCTGCCGCTGCCTCGCTGCGCAGCTTCGACGACCCGTGGGTCGAGGCGAGATGCGGGCAGCATGGCGATCTGGTGGACGTGATTGGTCACGTGGAGCACCTCTCGATGGCTCATGCCTGTGATGTTGGAGCGGTCTGTCCCACCCAATAGGCGCAACGCGCCTTCCATCACTTCACGGTTTGGCATGCGCCCAGGGCCAGCCACGGTCGCGCCAGCTGCCGCCCCAGCGTGGCGTGCTGCATCGCTGCGTGGCGTGGGATTGCCGATCTGCACTCGATGCCTGCGTCCATCTTCAGCCGTGGCCGCAGCCTGATGGCGCCGCCCGGTCGGAATACCGTAAGGCGATGCTGGCGCGTTCTGCGAGGCTCGTGCCTCGGGAGCCGTCTCTTGGCGTTGCGCTGGCGAGCTACTGGATTCCGCAGAGGGCGTGCGATTCGTCCGGAAGAGATTGCGAAGATTGTTGATGGTCATCTGTACTGCCAGGTGTGCCGGCGGTCGGCGCCGGTGTCGAAGACGTTCCACAGACCTTATGTGCGGTCTCGGCATCGAACCTTGCCGGCGCGAAAACTCCTTCAACGATGCGAAGGCGCGGGCGCCGCAGCGATGACGCGGCGCTCCGGAGTCTCCCGCTAGCAAGCGGCCGTTCCCCATTCACGAATGTTCATGGGGTAGCTACGAGAACGTCAGGACAAAAAAAAGCCCCACCGGCCATCGCCAGCGGGGCTGCTCGCACAGAGCGAACGGTCTGATTGCCTGTGACGCCGCTTGCGCGGCGCCCGAGACCGACCGAGGAGACAAACAGGTGTTCTTGCTCGAGGCGCCGGATCAGCGCTTCTCGTTGATCTGGTCGAAGACGCCGCCGTCGTCGAAGTGGGTCTTCTGTGCATTGCGCCAGCCGCCGAAGACCTCGTCGATCGTCACCAGCTTCACCGGCGCGAACTGCTTGGCGTACTTGGCGGCGACCTTCGGGTCACGCGGACGGTAGTAGTTCTTCGCGGCGATCTCCTGGCCCTCCGGCGAATACAGGTACTCCAGGTAGGCCTGCGCCACCTTGCGCGTGCCCTTCTTGTCCACCGTCTTGTCCACCACCGACACCGGCGGTTCCGCCAGGATGGACAGGCTGGGCGTGACGATCTGGAACTTGTCCGGCCCCAGCTCCTTCACCGCCAGGTAGGCCTCGTTCTCCCAGGCGATCAGCACGTCGCCGATGCCGCGCTCGACGAAGGTCGTCGTCGCGCCGCGCGCGCCGGAATCCAGCACCTTGGTGTTGGCATAGATCCGCTTGACGAAGGCCTTGGCCGATTCGGCGTTGCCGCCCGGCTGCTTCAGCGCATAGGCCCAGGCCGCCAGGTAGTTCCAGCGCGCGCCACCCGAGGTCTTCGGGTTGGGCGTGATCACGTCGATGCCGCCACGCGCCAGGTCCGGCCAGTCGTTGATGTGCTTGGGATTGCCTTTGCGCACCAGGAAGACGATCGTCGAGGTGTACGGCGACGCATTGCTCGGCAGGCGCTTCTGCCAGTCGGCGGGCAGCAGCTTGCCGTGGTCGTGCAGCGCGTCGATGTCGTAGGCCAGCGCCAGCGTCACCACGTCGGCGTCCAGGCCGTCGATGACCGAGCGCGCCTGCTTGCCCGAGCCGCCGTGCGAGTTCTTCACCGTCACGGTCTCGCCGGTCTTGGCCTTCCAGTACTTCGCGAACGCGGCGTTGAAGTCCTGGTACAGCTCGCGCGTCGGGTCGTAGGAGACGTTGAGCAGCGTGACCGCGCCCTGCGCATGGGCCTGGGGCATCAGCGCGGCACCCCCCAGCAGAGCGGCGGTGGCAAGCAGCGAGACGGTGCGTCGGAGTGCGTTCACGGGAGTCTTCTCTTCACGGGGGGGTTGAGGGGAGCGCCCAATGTAGGCAAGCGCACCGGCCAAGGGAACGAAGAAGATCTGCTTTGCTTTGCAGCCTTGCCTGGAAAAAGGGCCGCTCCCTCGTGAGGAGCGGCCCGCCATGCCGGCGCGGGGTCGCGCCAGCAGTCGGATCGACGCGAGGGACCGCCGCGCTCAGCCGCCGAAGCGGTAGTCCAGCTCGATCCAGGCCTGCCGCCCATGCGGCAGGTAGTAGCCGACCGGGTAGTACGGCCAGGTCGCGCTGGGATCGCGGCGGATGCTGTTGAACAGGTTGTTGACGATGACGCTGACGCGAGTGCGCTTGTCCAGTTGCCAGGCGGTGCTCGCGTTGACGTTCCAGTACGGGCCCAGCCAGCCGTCCTGCGCCTCGCGGGCGATGCGGCCGTTGCGCTGCGCGGCCAGCGTGTGCGTCCAGTCGCCGACCTGCCAGGACAGGCTGGCGTTGAGCTTGCTCGGCCAGTCGCTGAAGTCCGGCGTGCCCACCAGGTTGCGGTTGTCGTCGCCGGCGAACTGCTGGTACTTGAAGCTCTTGACCCGCGTGTACTTCGCGTCGGCCGTCCAGCGGCCCCAGGTCGCCGTCGTCCAGCTGTAGCGCGCGCCGATGTCCACGCCCCAGGTCGATTCGTTGGCCGCGTTGATCGGGTTGACGCGGATCTCCGCCACTTCGCCCGGCCGCACGAGCGCATCCAGCGGATTGCGGCGCACGCGCGCCACCGCGTCCTGGCAGGTCGGCGACTGCGCGTCCTTCACGCCGGTGCGGCAGTCCGCCTCGGTGCGCAGCACGCCGTCGGCGCTGAGGTCGGTGACCAGGTCGCGGATGGCGATCTTCCACAGGTCCACCGAGAGATCGAAGGACGCGGCCGGCTGCCACACCGCGCCCAGTCCCCAGGAGCGGCCGCGCTCGGACTTCAGGTCCGACGAGCCGGTGCGCACGTAGTTGAAGCCTGGTGACACGCCGGCGAAATCGCATTGCGACAGCGGCTGGCCGGCCTGCGCGCAGCGGTAGTAGTCGGTCGACGACGAGTAGTAGCCCTTGGTCTGCTGCGCGAAGATGTAATTCATGTCCGGCGCGCGGAAGCTGGTTGCGTGCTGCGCGCGCAGCAGCAGCGTGGACAGCGGCCGGAACTCCAGGCCGGCGTTGTAGGTCGTGCTGCCGTCGCTGCGGCCGGCGAATTCATAACGGTCATGGCGCGCGGCGACGGTGGCCGTCAGCTGCCGGGTGATCGGCGCGTTCAACTCACCGCCCAGCGCCAGGCGCTCGCGCGTGCCGCGCACCGTCGGCGAGGCGCTGGTGTTGTAGAAGACGCCCTGCCCCAGTCGCGGGTCGGCCTCGTTGCGGAAGCCCTGCGTGCCGGCCTCCGCCACCACCGCGGCCCGCACCGGACCACCGGGCAGCCGGAACCACTCGCCGCTCGCAGAGGCGCTCAGCTGCTGGTTCCAGCTCGCGTTGCGCGTCCAGCTGCGGTCGCTGACGCTGTCGATCTCCTGCGGCGTGAGCGGGCGGAACAGCCGCGCCGGATCGGCCGAGTAGATCGCCACGCCGTCCGCGTCCGTCCCGATGCGCGGGCCGAGCAGCAGGGACTCGATGCCGGCCGTCAGGCGCGGGGTCGTGGTGCGGTTGAGGTAGTAGGAGCTGTTGGCCGCGACCTCGAAGGTCCAGCTGCCGGTGAGCTCCCCGCGCGCGCCGACCGCCACGTTGTGCGTCGCGTCTCGCCACTGGCGGTTGAAGCGGTCCACGCCGCCCAGTTCCTCGGGCGCGAAGCGCCGGGTCCAGATCTCCAGCTGGCCGGTCGCGGCATTGCGGAAGTAGCCCTTGCCGGCGGCGTCCGAGGTCCAGCTCGGACCGCGGGTGTTGTTCTCGGTCCGCGCCCAGCCGAACTGGCCTTCGGCGAACAGCTCCAGCCCGCCATCGAGCTGCCAGGTCAGGCCCCCGGCCGCCTGCGCGCTGCGGTTGCCGGTCTGCGTGGTCCAGTAGGTCGGCGAGGCCCGACCGCTGCCGCAGTAGGTGCCGTTCCTGGCTTGATAAGGCGCGACCGAGCCCTCGAAGAGCCCTCCGGCCGCGGCGCAGCCGTCGCTGGGCGTGAGGTAGGCGCCGCCGGTGGCGTTGCGGCGGCCGAAGACCACCGTCGGCGCCGCGCCACCCAGCGTGGTGTCGGCCATGAAGTCGCGCTGCCGGCTCCAGATCGGCTCGCGGCCGCTGAGCTCGATGCCCCACACGCCCTGCAGCCGGCCGCCGTCGAAGCCGCCGGTGACCTGGGCCCGGGCGTTCTCCCCGCCGCCGCGCTGCGTGCCGCCGGCGCGCAGGTTTACCGAGACGCCCTCGACCCGCTTCTTCAGCACGATGTTGACCACGCCGGCGATCGCGTCCGAGCCGTAGACCGAGGACGCGCCGCCGCTGAGCACCTCGATGCGGTCGATCAGCGCGGACGGGATGTTGGCGATGTTGACGAAGTTGACCGAGCCCTCGTAGGCGGTCGGGTAGTCGGCGACGCGTCGGCCGTTGACCAGCACCAGCGTGTGGTTGGGCCCCAGGCCGCGCAGGCTGATCGCATTGGCGGCCGGCGTGAAGGTGTTGCCGAAATCCTCGCCCTGGGTGAAGCCGGTGTTTTCGGTCAGGCCGCTCAGCGCGTCGGAGACGTTCTTGTAGCCGAGCCGGTCCAGGTCCTCCGACTTGATGACGGTGACCGGGCTCGGCCCTTCGCTGTTGACGCGCGAGATGCGCGAGCCGGTGACGACCACCGACGGCAAGGGCGCGTCCTTCGCGTCGTTGACCGCCTTGGCGTCCTTGGGATCTTTGGCCGGACTGGCGTCCTGGGCGGGCGCCGTGGCCGGAACCTGGGCGTGAACGCTGCCGACGGGAAGGACAGCGATGGAAAGGACGGCGATGGGAGATGCGGCCGCCAGTGCGGCGGCCAGCGTGGCGGCCGATCCGGTGAGGCGGGCCGCGTGCTCGACGAAGGGCTTCAAGAGACTTCCTCGTGGGAGTGAACTGGTGAGCCCGTCACTCTAGGAAGCGCCCTCAGGTCGATGAAGCAATCGTTTCTGCTTTGCTTTGTTGTGCGGTCCGGTTATGCACATGCGGAATTTCTTCCGGCACCCCCGGCGGTCCTCACTCCGCCGGTCAGCCGGAGCTTCCGCGAGGCCCTCAGTCCGACCCGTTGGGCGACACCCGCGCCTGCTCGACCAGGTCACGCGTCAGCGGCGGCGCGAAGGTCTCCATGAAGGCGTAGACATAGTCGCGCAGGTAGGCGTCGCGCCGCACCGCGAGCCGCGTCAGGTTGTCGGCGAAGAGATGGCGCGCATCGATCGCGCGCAGATGGCGGTCGCGCTCCTCGTCGTAGGCGATCGCCGCGACGATGCCCACGCCCAGCCCGAGCTCGACGTAGGTCTTGATCACGTCCGCGTCCATCGCCACCAGCACGACGTTGAGGTCGAGCCCGGCCGCCGCGAAGGCGTCGTCGATGTGCGAGCGGCCGGTGTAGCCGGTCTCGTAGGTGATGACCGGGAACTCCGCCAGACGCTCCAGCGTCAGCGGCGTGCCGGCGCTGGCCTCGGCCTCCAGCGGATGGCCCGGCGGCACCAGCACCGTGTGGGTCCAGCGGTAGCACGGCAGCGTCAGCAGCTGCGGATGCAGCGCCAGCGCTTCGGTCGCGATGCCGATGTCGGCCTCGCCGTCGATCAGCAGCCGTGCGACCTGCTGCGGCGAGCCCTGCGTGAACTGCAGGCTGACCTCGGGATGGGACTCGCGGAAATCGCGCACCGCCGGCGGCAGCGCGTAGCGCGCCTGGCTGTGCGTGGCGGCGATGCGCAGATGCCCGCTGTCGGCGCGGGCGAAGTCCTCGCCGGCGCGGCGCAGGTTCTCGGCCTCGCGCAGCAGCCGCTCGACGATGGGCATCACGTTGCGGCCCGGCTCGGTCAGGCCGGTCAGGCGCTTGCCGGCGCGCACGAAGATGTCGATGCCGAGCTCGTCCTCGAGCTCGCGGATCTGCCGGCTCACGCCGGGCTGCGAGGTGTGCAGCGCCTGCGCCACCTCGGTCAGGTTGAAGTTGCGGCGCTGGGCCTCGCGGACGGATCGGAGTTGCTGGAAGTTCATCGTCGGCAGTCACATCGGGGGGAGGGCTCGCCGGCCTCGACGGCATTCGATGAACGTCGCGAAAGCGGCTTGCTTATGCGGATTGATTATTCGAATCCGCGCCGCCGATGTCCTCCAACAAATTCCGATAAGCAATCCCGCGGCGCCCGCATGAGCAATGCAGGCGCGATGCGCCTGCGCTTCAGGCCTCAGGCGTCGGGATCCATCGCCTCGCGGACCGCGTCCTCGGTCAGCTCGGCCACGCATTCCTGCAGGAAGCGATAGGCGAAACCGCGCAGGTAGTGGCCGCGCTTGAGCGCGATGCGCGTCGTGTTGGGCGGGAACAGGTGGCTCGCGTCGACCAGCTGCAGGCCCGAGTCGCGACCCGGCTCGAAGGCCATCGCCGCGATGACGCCCACGCCCAGCCCGATCTGCACGTAGGTCTTGATGACGTCCGCATCGAGCGCCGACATGACCACGTCGGGCGCCAGGCCCGCGGCGGCGAAGCTTGCGTCGATGCGGGCGCGGCCGGTGTAGCCCTCGTGATAGGTGATCAGCGGCTGCTCGGCCAGCGCCTCCAGCGTCAGCGGCTGGCGCGTGAGCGCATGGCCCTCGGGCACGACCACCGCATGGCGCCATTCGTAGAACGGGAAGGTGACGAAGGCGTCGTCCTTGCCGAGCGCCTCGGTGGCGATGCCGATGTCGGCCTCGCCCGACTGCAGCAGCGAGACGATCTCCGACGGACTGCCCTGGTGCAGCACCAGGTGCACGCGCGGGTAGGCCGCCTTGAAGCGCGCCACCACCTGCGGCAGCGCGTAGCGCGCCTGCGTGTGCGTGGTGGCGATCGTCAGCTGGCCTTGATCCGCACTGCTGAACTGCTGCGCCAGCCGCTTGATGTTGCGCACGTCCTGCAGCATGCGGTCAACGACGACCGCCAACTCCTTGCCCGGCTCGGTCAGCCCGAGCAGCCGCTTGCCGCGGCGCTGGAAGAGCTCGACGCCGAGCTCGTCCTCCAGGTCCTTGATGTGCTTGCTGACGCCCGACTGCGAGGTGAACAGCGCCGCCGCCACCTCGGTCAGGTTGAAGTTCTGCTGCACCGCCTCCCGGACGATGCGGAGCTGTTGGAGATTCATGGTCGGAGGACTCGAGGGATCGCGCGCTCTGCGGCTCGCTGATCGAGGGGGATCAAGCAGCCTGATCGATGCCGAACAGGCTCAGGCGCGAGGCCTGTAGGCGGACGCGCTGGCCCGAGGCCAGCTGCAGCGCCTCGGCCTGTTCGCGGCTGAGTTCGGCTTCCAGGTGCTCGCCCGAGGCGCCGCGCAGTTCCACGCGCGCCGCGGCGCCGAAGGCCAGCACGCGCTCGACGGTGGCCGGCAGGCCGGGTGCGTCCTGCGCCGGGATGATCACCAGCTCGTGCGGGCGCGCGTAGGCCTGCACCAGGCCCTGCTGGGCACCTTCGATCGCGGCGCCGGCGCCCTGCGCCAGCGTCTGGTCGCCGACGCGCACGATGCCGCTGTCCACGCGGCCTTCGAAGCGGTTGACCGCGCCGAGGAAGCCGTAGACGAAGGGCGTGGCCGGACGCTGGTAGACCTCGGTCGGCGAGCCGACCTGCTCCACGCGGCCGTGGTCCATCAGCACGACGCGGTCGGCCACTTCCAGCGCCTCTTCCTGGTCGTGCGTGACGAAGATGCTGGTGATGTGCAGCTCGTCATGCAGGCGGCGCAGCCAGCGGCGCAGCTCCTTGCGCACCTTGGCGTCGAGCGCGCCGAAGGGCTCGTCCAGCAGCAGCACGCGCGGCTCGACGGCGAGCGCGCGGGCCAGCGCGATGCGCTGGCGTTGACCGCCGGACAGCTGCGGCGGATAACGATCGGCCAGCCAGTCCAGCTGCACCAGCTGCAGCAGCTCGTGGACCTTGCGCTTGATCTCCGACTCGGGCGGTCGCTGCTTGCGCGGCTTCACGCGCAGGCCGAAGGCGACGTTGTCGAACACCGTCATGTGGCGGAACAGCGCGTAGTGCTGGAACACGAAGCCGACCTCGCGCTCGCGCACGTGGGTGTCGGAGGCATCGGCGCCGTCGAGCAGCACCTGGCCGCGGTCGGCGGTCTCCAGGCCCGCGATGATGCGCAGCAGCGTGGTCTTGCCGCAGCCCGAGGGACCCAGCAGCGCGGTCAGCTCGCCGGTGGGGAAGTCCAGGCTGACGTCGCCCAGCGCGGTGAAGCTGCCGAAGGACTTGTGGATGTTGCGGACCTGGATGCTCATGCTTCTTCCTTGATCACATTGCGCGAGGCCTGCCACTCGACGAACTGCTTGAGTCCGAGCGTGACCAGCGCCAGCAGCGCGAGCAGCGACGCGACGGCGAAGGCCGCGGCGAATTGGTATTCGTTGTAGAGGATCTCGACCTGCAGCGGCAGCGTGTTGGTCTGGCCGCGGATATGGCCCGAGACCACCGACACCGCGCCGAACTCGCCGAAGGCGCGCGCGTTGCACAGGATCACGCCGTAGAGCAGGCCCCACTTGATGTTGGGCAGCGTCACATGCCAGAAGGTGCGCCAGCCGCTGGCGCCCAGCACGGTGGCGGCTTCTTCTTCATCGCGGCCCTGCGCCTGCATCAGCGGGATCAGCTCGCGCGCGACGAAGGGGAAGGTCACGAAGACCGTGGCCAGCACGATGCCGGGGACGGCGAAGATGATCTTGATGTCGTGCTCCGACAGCCAGGGCCCGAACCAGCCCTGCGCGCCGAAGATCAGCACGTAGATCAGGCCCGCCACCACCGGCGAGACCGAGAACGGCAGGTCGATCAGCGTGATCAGCAGCTGCTTGCCGCGGAAGTCGTGCTTGGTGATCGCCCACGCGGCGCTGACGCCGAAGACGACGTTCAGCGGCACTGCGATGACCGCGGCGATCAGCGTCAGCTTGATCGCGGAGACGGCGTCGGGCTCGATCAGCGAGGCCAGGTAGGTGTCCCAGCCCTTGCGCAGCGCCTCGGTGAACACCGCGGCGAGCGGCAGCAGCAGGAACAGCGCGAAGAAGGCCAGCCCCAGCGTCAGCAGCGTGTAGCGCACCCAGCGCTTTTCCGCGGTGGCGGGGTTCCCTTGATAGTGACCGGCCGAGCGGGCCCGGCCGAGCGATGCGGCGGATCCGGCCATGTCAGCGCTTCCCGTCCAGTCCGTTGCGGCGCAGGCTCCAGGCCTGCAGTCCGTTGATGCCCAGCAGCAGCACGAACGAGAACACCAGCATCACCACCGCGATCGCGGTAGCGCCGACGTAGTCGTACTGCTCGAGCTTGGTGATGATCATCAGCGGCGTGATCTCGCTGACCATCGGCATGTTGCCGGCGATGAAGATGACAGAGCCGTATTCGCCCACGGCCCGCGCGAAGGCCAGCGCGAAGCCGGTCAGCAGGGCCGGCGTCAGCATCGGCAGCACCACCAGGCGGAAGGCCTGCCAGCGGTGCGCGCCCAGCGAGGCGGCGGCTTCCTCGAGCTCGGTGTCCAGGTCCTCGAGCACCGGCTGCACCGTGCGCACGACGAAGGGCAGGCCGATGAAGATCAGCGCCACCAGCACGCCCAGCGGCGTGAAGGCGACCTTGATGCCCAGCGGCTCCAGCCACTGGCCCATCCAGCCATTGGGCGCGTACAGGGCGGTCAGCGCGATGCCGGCCACGGCGGTGGGCAGGGCGAAGGGCAGGTCGATGAGCGCGTCCACCAGCTTCTTGCCCCAGAAGTCGTAGCGCACCAGCGACCACGCCAGGATGAAGCCGAAGATCACGTTGATGAAGGCACCCAGCAGCGCCGCGCCGAAGCTCAGGCGATAGGACGCGAGCACCCGCGGCGAGGTGGCCGCGGCCCAGAAGGCCTCGACGCCATGGCCGGCGGACTTCAGGAAGACCGCGCACAGCGGGATCAGCACCAGCAGCGAGAGATAGAAGAGCGTGAAGCCCAGCGTCGGCGCGAAGCCGGGCAGCACGCGGCGTCGCTTGCGGGCGGGCGCCGGGGCGGCCTGCGTCGCGGGGAGCACGGCGGTGTTCATCGGATCAGTCGGTCAGGAGTCGGCGGGGAGGGCGGACGGCGCGGGCTTCGATCAGCGGCGCGCGGCCATGATCTGGTCGTAGGTGCCGCCGTCGGCGAAGTGCGTCTTGCCGACCTTGGCCCAGCCGCCCAGCGTCTGGTCGACGCTGAACAGCTTGATCGGCGCGTAGCGCTTCTCGTGCTTCTTGAAGATCGCCGGATCGCGCGGGCGGAAGTTGTTCTGGGCAATGATTTCCTGGCCCTCGGGCGTCCACAGGAAGTCCAGGTAGGCCTTGGCCAGCGCGGCCGAGCCCTTCTTGGCGACGACCTTGTCGACGATGGCCACCGGCGCGTCGGCCTCGACCGAGATGCTGGGCGCGACGACCTCGAAGTTGCCCTTGCCGAATTCGTTCTCGATGAGCTCGGCCTCGGACTCGAAGGTCAGCAGCACGTCGCCGATGCCGCGCTGCGTGAAGGTGGTGGTGGCGCCGCGGCCGCCGCCGTCCAGCACCGGCACGTTGGCCAGCACCTTGGAGACGAAGTCCCGGGCCTGCGCGTCGCTGCCGCCCTTGGCGATGACGCTGCCCCAGGCGGCCAGGTAGCCGTAGCGGCCGTTGCCGGTCACCTTGGGGTTGGGAATGATCACCGAGATGCCGGGACGGGCCAGGTCGGCCCAGTCCTTGATGCCCTTGGGATTGCCCTTGCGCACCAGGAACAGCATGGTCGAGCTGTAGGGCGCGGCGCCGTTGGGGAACCTGCTGCGCCAGTCGGCGCCGGTCAGGCCCTTGTCGGCCAGCGTGTCGACGTCGGTGGCCTGGTTCATCGTGACCACGTCCGCCTCCAGCCCGCCGATCACCGAGCCGATCTGCTTGGACGAGCCGCCGTGCGACTGGTTCACCGTGATCGTCTGGCCGGTCTTGGCCTTGTACGCGGCGACGAAGGCCGGATTGATCTGCTTGTAGAGCTCGCGCGCCACGTCGTAGGAGACGTTCAGCAGCGTCGTGGGCTGCTCGGCCGAGGCCAGCATCGGCACGCCCAGCAGCGGCGCCGCGGCGGCCAGCATCAGGGCCCGGCGGCGCGTGGCGGAGAACAGGGAGCGGTTCTTGTGGGCGTTGTTCTGGAACATGGCAAGCAGGCGGAGCCGGCGACGTTGAAGGTCGGGCTGCGAAGCTTGCCAAACAGTCCTTATTCCAGGAACGATTGTTTGAGCATTTGCTTATCTCGCATATTGAATATGCGAGGCGGGCGGGATGAAAGGCGCCAGGACCGCGATCGGGCTCCGCCGGAAGCGCCTCCCCCAAGACCCCGAGGGCGGCCCCCGGTCGCGACCTGGGCTTTCACCATGCCTTCCCGGCGGCCCTACTGCCGCCGCCGGCGGGGGCGACATGGGCGCGCCCCGTGGAACGGAGTCTGGTGCGGGTCGCTCGTCGTCGCCAATGCGGAATGCAAGTGAGCAGCGTCGGCCGGCTCATATGGGACGGGCACCGGCCGCGTGCGACAGGCCGCGCTGTCCTCCCTCCGATGGACGAGGGTGGTGGCGAGCGCTGGGGGAGTCGGCTAGGCTGCGCAGGGAGCACGAACCCCACCGCAAGAGCGAGGAACCGCCTCCATGATGACTGCCCCGATCCCCGCGAACGAAGCGGAGCGGATCCAGGCGCTGCGCGAGCTGCTGATCCTGGACACGCCGCCCGAGGAGCGCTTCGATCGCATCGTCGAGTTCGCCGCCGAGGAGTTCGGCGTGCCGATCGCGCTGATCAGCCTGGTCGACGACGACCGCCAGTGGTTCAAGGCCCGCTTCGGGCTGGCGGTGTGCGAGACCGACCGGCGCAGCAGCTTCTGCGGCCATGCCATCCACGTGTCGGAGGTGATGGTGGTGTCCGACGCCACCCAGGATTCGCGTTTCGCGGACAACCCGATGGTGCTGGGGCCGCCGCACATCCGCTTCTACGCCGGCGCGCCGCTGGAGATCCGCCCTGGCGTCCGTGTCGGCACCCTGTGCCTGATCGATCGGCGCCGCCGCACGCTGGACGATACCGACCTGGCCATCCTCATGAGCCTGCGCGACGTGGTGGTCTCCGAACTGCTCGGGAAGGCCGCGGAGTCGGGTTCATGAGCGCCGTCGCGCCGCCCCAGCTGCTGCTGGTCGACCCGCATTCGCTGTTCCGCCGCACGGTCGCGATGGTTGCGCGGCAGCTGGGCATCGCGCAGGTGCATGAGTCCAGCAGCCTCGAGGCGGCGCAGCGCCTGCTGGAGCACCAGTCGATGGACGGCCTGCTGCTGGACATCGGGCAGGGGCTGGACGCGCTCGCGCTGCTCCAGAGCGTGCGCGCCGGCGCCCTGCGCTGCCCGCCGTCCACCCCGGTGGCCTTGACCGCCGAGGCCTGCGACCTGCCCACCGCGCAGCTCTACAAGGAGCTGCAGGTGCGCCGCATCATGCTCAAGCCCTTCAAGGTCAAGACCGCGTTGGAGGTCATCCAGGACCTGGCTCGCCCCGAATCGGCCCAGTGAGGGCCGCGGGCACACCCCCGGCGGGGGTTACTCCACCCAATGCTGGGTGAGCCAGGGGGTGGGCAGCACGTAGCTGCGCAGATGGCGCCAGCGGTGCTTGACGCCGCCAGCGAAGGCGGCGCGGAAGTGGTCCCACGGCTTCTCGTGCGGCGGGTCCTGGGTGTTCCAGCGGCCCAGCATCACGTCGGCCGGGTTCGGGCCGCCCGGGAAGGTCACGATGCGCGCGCCGGCCGGCAGCTTGGCCGGCTTGAAGTAGCGCAGCGGGAAGGCCGGCAGGCAGTGCAGGCGGAAATGGCGCGTCCACAGGTGCGGCCAGAACTTGATGCCGCCGGGCACCGACGCGGTCACCCAGTGCTGCTCGAAGCCATGCTTGTCGGCCACGGCCTGGGGGTCGGCGCGGAATTTCTCGATGATGTGCGGGTACTTGCCGACCGGGAAGCGGAACACCGAGGTCTGCCCCAGGCGCTGCATCGGCTTGGCCCAGTTGCGGGCCAGCACCACGTCGTCGGGATGGCCGTGGGTGAAGTAGCCGTCGATGTTGTCGACGATCACCGAATCCAGGTCGATGAACAGCACCGGGCCGGACAGGCCGGTCTTCTCGCCCAGGTCGGCGCTCCACATCACCAGCTTGCGCCACTTGCCCAGGGACTTCTTCGGCCATTCGCAGCCGAGTTCCTCCAGCGGGTAAGCGTCCACCTCCGGGCGCAGGCCCTCGGCGTTGTCGGTCAGGCAGACCAGGCGGAAATCGCCGGTCACATGCCGGCGCAGCATGCCGTAGAGGCGGTTGACGTATTCCGGGCCGTAAGCGGTGCCCCACTTGACGCAGATGACTTGTTTCATGGGGGAGCGATGGCTCATTTTGGTTGTGGTCTCACCCAGATAGGGAAGGACGACACTATACGCAGCTGCCTGTAACTGGATTGCAAACGGGGCTTTCGGTGTCGATGACGCGGGACATCGGGCGCCCCGCCGGGCGACTGACGCACCCGCCGCCGGACTGGCTTCAATATGCGATGGGCGCAGTTGGACATGCCAGGACCTTCGTTCCGGCGAGGAAGCGCGCTGCCTAGAGTCGGCGCCCATGACAGCCCTCGCCCCGCCCCTGACCGTCCCGCCGCCGCGGCCCGCCGTGTTCGTGGAAGACGCCGACGCGCCCTCGCAGGCCTTCCAGATCCAGGCCTTCGACGCGCCGCTTGGCGCGGAGGTGCTGGGGCTCGACCTGGCTCGGCCGCTGAACGACGCCGACTTCGCGCGACTCCACCGCGCGCACCTGGACCACCACGTCCTCGTCTTCCGCGACCAGCGGATCACGCCCGCGCAGCACATCGCCTTCAGCCGGCGCTGGGGGCCCTTGCAGATTCATGTGCTGCGCAACTTCCAACTGCCGGGCCATCCGGAGATCCTGCAGGTGTCCAACCTCCGCGATGCGCAGGGCCAGCCGGTCGGGCTGGGCGACGCCGGCCAGTACTGGCATTCCGACCTCTCCTACAAGGAGCGCCCCAGCCTGGGTTCGCTGCTGCATGCGCAGGAACTGCCCGCGGAGGGCGGCGACACGCTGTTCGCGAACCAGCATCTCGCCTATGACGGCCTGCCGCTGGCGCTGAAGACCGCGATCGCCGGCAAGCGCGCGGAGCACAGCTACCTGGCGAAGTACGAGGAACTGCGGGCGCGCAATCCCTGGCGCCCGAAGCTGACGCCGGCGCAGATCGCCGAGGTCAAGCCGGTGTCGCAGCCGGTCGTGCGCATTCACCCGGAGACCGGCCGACGCGCGCTCTTCGTCAGCGAGCACTTCACGACGCGCATCCTGGACCTGCCCGAGGACGAAAGCCGCGACCTGCTGGCGCAGCTCTTCCAGCACAGCAGCCGGGAGAGCATCGTCTACCGCCACCGCTGGCAGGCGCACGACCTGGTGTTCTGGGACAACCGCTCGCTGCTGCACCTGGCCGCGGGCTGTCCGGATTCCCTGCGCCGCCACCTCCACCGCACCACCATCGAGGGCGACGTTCCGGTGGGATGACCCACCCCTTCGCGTGCTTCACCCGCCTCCACTTCCCTGCCATGACCTCTTTCTTCAAGAAACCCCTGATGGCCGCCCTCGGACTGGCGCTCGCGCTGGCCGGCACCGCCTCGCAGGCGGAAGGCAAGCTCCGCATCGCCGAGCAGTTCGGCATCGTCTACCTGCTGCTCAACGTTGCCCAGGATCAGCAGCTGATCGAGAAGCACGGCAAGGCCGCCGGCGTCGACATCCAGGTCGAGCGCGTGCAGCTGTCCGGCGGACCGGCGATCAACGAGGCGCTGCTATCCGGCAGCATCGACATCGCCGGCGCGGGCGTCGGCCCGCTGCTGACGCTGTGGGACAAGACGCAGGGGCGGCAGAACGTGCGCGGCATCGCCTCGCTGGGCAACTTCCCGTACTACCTGACCAGCAGCAATCCCGCCGTCAAGAGCATCGACGACTTCAGCGACAAGGACCGCATCGCGCTGCCGGCGGTGGGCGTGTCGGTGCAGTCGCGCATCCTGCAGCTGGCCTCGGCCAGGCGCTGGGGCGATGCACAGTTCAACCGGCTGGACCGCCTGCAGGTCGCCTTGCCGCATCCGGAAGCGACCGCGGCGCTGATCAAGGGCGGCACCGAGATCAACGCCCACTTCGGCAACCCGCCGTTCCAGGAACAGGGCCTGGCGGGCAATCCCAACGTGCATGTGGTGCTCAGCAGCTACGAGGTGCTGGGCGGGCCGGCGTCGGCCACGGTGCTGTACACGACGGAGAAGTTCCGGCGCGACAACCCGAAGACCTACAAGGCCTTCGTCGGCGCGCTGGCCGAGGCGGCGGACTTCATCGCGAAGCACCCCGAGCGCGCGGCCGACATCTACATCCGCAACGAGAACTCCAAGGTGCCCAAGGACCTGCTGCTGAAGGTGATCAAGAACCCGGAGGTGCAGTTCAAGATCACGCCGCAGAACACCTTCGCGCTGGCGTCCTTCATGCATCGGATCGGCGCGATCAAGAACAAGCCGGCCTCCGCGCAGGATTACTTCTTCGACGATCCGCACAACGCGGCGGGGAGCTGAGCATGAGCGCGGTGCTGGAGCGGCTCGACGCGATCGACACCCGGCCTGGCTGCGAGGCCTGCGAGGCCTGCGAGGGCGGCGGCCAGGCGGCGGGCGCGCCGCTGGCGCAGCAGGCGCGGCTGAGGGTGGAAGGCGTCAGCCTCGAATACCGCGGCGAACGCGGCCCCATCCGCGCGACGCATCGCGTCGGCTTCGACGTGCTGCCATCGGAGCGCTTCGTGCTGCTTGGCGCGTCGGGCTGCGGGAAGTCCTCGCTCCTGAAGGCGGTCGGCGGCTTCATCGCGCCCGCCGAGGGCCGGATCCTGGTCGACGGCCGGCCCATCGACGGACCCGGGCCGGACCGCATCGCGGTGTTCCAGGAATTCGACCAACTGCCGCCGTGGAAGACGGTGCTGGAGAACGTCGCGTTCCCGCTGATCGCCTCGGGGTCGTCGCCGCGCAAGGTGGCGCTGGAGCAGGCGGGGGACTGGCTCGCCCGCGTGGGCCTGGCGGACTTCGCGTCGGCCTATCCGCATCAGCTGTCCGGCGGCATGAAGCAGCGGGTCGCGATCGCCCGCGCGCTGGCGATGAAGCCGCGCGTGTTGTTGATGGACGAGCCCTTCGCCGCGCTGGATGCGCTGACGCGACGTCGCATGCAGGACGAGCTGCTGGCGCTGTGGGAGCAGGAGCGCTTCACCTTGCTCTTCGTGACCCATTCGATCGAGGAGGCCTTGATCGTCGGGCACCGGGTGCTGGTGCTGTCGCCGCATCCGGGACGCGTGCGGGCGGAGTTGAATGCGCAAGGGCTGACGCCGGCGCAGCGGGCCGCGCAGGCCAATCGCATCGAACGACTGCTGTTCGGCGACCCGGCGGCGGTCGATGCGATCAGCGAGCCGGTGGCTGCTGAACGGGCCGCGGCCCTGATTTGAGGAGGCGCGATGACCGTGACCGCGTTGCCGACATCTCGGCTGCTGGATCCCGCCGCGCGAGCCGAGCGCGAATTCGCGCTGACCGATGCCCCGCCGGTCGAGGCGACGCCCGTGCCGCTGTGGCGGCGCGCGCTGGACTCGAGCGCCTGGCGCCAGGCCGCGCTGCTGGCGCTGCTGGCTGCGTTGTGGGAGATCGCCGCGCGCGCCGCCGGCAACGACCTGCTGTTGCCGACCTTCACCGCGGCCGCGAGCGCCCTGTGGGAGGGGCTCGCCAGCGGGGAGCTGCTGCAGCGGGCGTTCATCTCGCTGAGGCTGCTGCTGCAGGGTTATGCGCTGGGCGTGGCGCTCGCGCTGGGCTTGACGGCGCCGGCCACCTCGTCGCGCTGGGGCCGCGACCTGCTGTCCAGCCTGACGGCGATGTTCAATCCGCTGCCCGCGATCGCGCTGCTGCCGCTGGCGCTGCTGTGGTTCGGACTGGGCTCGGGGAGCCTGATCTTCGTGCTGGTGCATGCGGTGCTGTGGCCGCTGGCGCTGGCGGCTTCGGCGGGGTTCGCGGCGGTGCCCGAAACGCTGCGCATGGCGGGCCGCAACTATGGCCTCAGGGGGCCGCGCTATGTCGCGCAGATCCTGCTGCCCGCGGCGCTGCCGGCCATCCTGTCGGGGTTGCGCGTGGGCTGGGCTTTCGCGTGGCGGACGCTGATCGCCGCGGAGCTGTTCTTCGGCGCCTCCTCGGGCCAGGGCGGCCTGGGCTGGTACATCTTCCAGAACCGCAATGAGCTGATGACCGATCGCGTCTTCGCGGGACTCGCGCTGGTGATCCTGATCGGATGGCTGGTCGAGCGGCTGGTGTTCAGCACGATCGAGCGCGTGACGGTCAGGCGGTGGGGCATGCAGCGCTGAACCCAGCGATCCGGATGGATCTCGGGGCGGGCTCTCCCTCCAGCAGCGGAATACCGAGCAGCGTCGCCAGGCGTTGCATCTTCTTGTCCTTCGACCAGAGCCTGGCCTCCGGCGTCCTGAGCGTGGCCACCAGGACGGCCATGTCGACCAGACCGCAGCCGGAGCCGTACATCTTCCGTTCTTCGACCACCGTCAGAACCTCGTCGACATCGACGGATTCGATCTGGAGCAGGCTCGCAAGAAGCTGCAAGGTGGCCGATCGCGGTACGGGCGGTGTGCCGCAACGCAGCTCACCAATGAGAAGCTCATGAGTGACCACGCGATGGTCGTTGAGGAGCTCAAGCAATCGTGGATTGCTGCGGCGGAAGTGCTCGATCCAGATCGAGGAATCGACAACGATGCAGGTGGTCATTCGGGAACCTCCGGATCCCAGCGACGGCGAGGAATGTCCTCCATGTCCGGCGCGCAGCCGCCAAGATCGGCCAATCGATGCGCCGCTTGGATGGCGATGTAGGTCTTCATCGCCAAGGTCACCATCTCCTGGGGGCTCATGGGCGTGTCGGAGAGCTCGAGGGCGCGTTGATAGAGGGCTTGGTCAAGCATGATCTTCCTTTTCACGACTCGCTCCGAGGCGGCATCACTGAAGCTGGAACAGTGACTCGACACGCGCATCGGATTGCGAAGGCGCCAGCTTGCGCCGCCTCGCCCCCGCCGTCAGTGGCCTGTTCCTATGCCGCTGCCGGACCGACCCACCGACTCCAGTGGTGCCGCCCCCAAAAACAAACGCCCCGGCCGAAGCCGGGGCGCTGCTCGCATCGGATGACAAGGGTCAGTTCATGGCTGGGTCTTGGACTTCCTCATGCTGGACGACATGGATAAAGGGTAGGGACGCGGCGCCACGCCGGGAACGAAGCGAAGCGGATAAGCTGCGGCGACAACCGCGCTTGGAGCGACCCGCTCCCGGCAGATAGGCTGCGCGGTTTGCCCGCGTCCGGTACCACCCCGCCGGACGCGTCGCCGGACCATCCCACCAGGATCACAAGGAGCGCCCATGAGTGCCAAGGAGACCTCTTCCCCCACCGCGTCGCCAGCGATCGAGCGGCCCGACCGCCCCGCCGTGCTGGACCTGATCGGCAACACGCCGCTGGTGCCGGTGAACCGGCTCGACACCGGCCCCTGCCAGCTCTTCCTGAAGCTGGAATCGCAGAACCCCGGCGGCTCGATCAAGGACCGCATCGGCCTGTCGATGATCGAGGCGGCCGAACGCGACGGCTTGCTCCCGCCCGGCGGCACCGTCGTCGAGGCCACGGCCGGCAATACCGGGCTCGGGCTCGCGCTGGTCGCGCGGGCGAAGGGCTACCGGGTCGTGCTGGTCGTGCCGGACAAGATGTCGGCCGAGAAGGTGCTGCAGCTCAAGGCGCTCGGCGCCGAGGTGCACATCACCCGCTCCGACGTCGGCAAGGGCCACCCCGACTACTACCAGGACCGCGCCGCGCGCCTGGTCCGCGACCTCCCCGGCGCCTGGTACGCCGACCAGTTCAACAACCCCAACAACCCGCTGGCGCACGAGACCACCACCGGTCCGGAGATCTGGCAGCAGGTCGGCCACCGGATCGACGCGCTGGTCTGCGGCGTCGGCTCCGGCGGCACCATCACCGGCCTGTCGCGCTTCTTCGCCAAGGTCCGGCCGGGCCTGGACGTGGTGCTGGCCGATCCGGCCGGCTCCATCCTCAAGGACTTCATCGAGACCGGCAGCTTCGGCGAGGCCGGCTCCTGGGCCGTCGAGGGCATCGGCGAGGACTTCGTGCCGCCGATCGCGGACCTGAGCGGCGTGCGCCACGCCTACGCGATCACCGACGAGGAGAGCTTCGCCACCGCGCGCGACCTGTACCGCGCCGAGGGCATCCTGGCGGGCTCGTCCACCGGCACGCTGCTGGCCGCGGCGCTGAAGTACTGCCGCGCGCAGACCACGCCCAAGCGCGTGGTGACGCTGGTCTGCGACACGGGCACCCGCTACCTCTCCAAGGTCTACAACGACCCGTGGATGTTCGACCAGGGCCTGCTCAAGCGCGAGAGCAAGGGCGACCTGCGCGACCTGATCGCGCGGCGGCCGGAGGATGGCGCCGTCATCAGCGTCAGCCCCGAGGACACCCTGGCCACCGCCTTCTCGCGCATGCGCCAGGCCGAGGTCTCGCAGCTGCCGGTGCTCAAGAACGGGAAGCTGGTGGGCCTGCTGGACGAGTCCGACCTGCTCGCGCAGATGCACATGGACGCGCGCCACTTCAAGGACAGCGTCGACAGCGCGATGAGCCATGATGTGCAGACGCTGCCGCCGGGCGCGCCGCTGTCCGACCTGATCGCGCAGCTGCGCAAGGGCCTGGTGGCCGTGATCGCCGACGATCGCGGCTTCCACGGCCTCGTTACCCGCTTCGACCTGTTGAACCACCTGCGAAAGGGCTTGTCATGAGCCATTCCCCCGAGAAAGACAACGACCATCCGGCCGACGCCGACCTGCGCTTCGACACCCGCGCGATCCATGGCGGCCAACGCCCCGACCCGCTGACCGGCGCGGTGATGCCGCCGATCTACGCGACCTCGACCTATCGCCAGCAGAGCCCCGGCGTGCACCAGGGCTACGAGTACGGCCGCACCCACAACCCCACCCGCCAGGCCTATGAGCGCGCGATCGCGAGCCTCGAAGGCGGCGTGCAGGGCTACGCCTTCTCGTCCGGCCTGGCCGCGATGGCGACGGTGCTGGACACGCTGGACGCGGGCTCGCACATCGTCGCGGGCGACGACCTCTACGGCGGCAGCTACCGGCTGTTCGAGCGCGTGCGCAAGCGCAGCGCCGGCCTGCAGGTGAGCTACGTCGACAGCAGCGATCCTGAGAACGTCCGCGCCGCGCTGCGGCCCGAGACGAAGATGATCTGGATCGAGACGCCCAGCAACCCGCTGCTGAAGCTGACCGACCTGGCCGCCGTCGCGAAGCTCGCGCGCGAGCACGGCGCGCTGGCCATCGCCGACAACACCTTCGCCAGCCCCTGGGCGCAGCGTCCGCTGGAACTGGGCTTCGACGCGGTGATGCATTCGGCGACGAAGTACCTCAACGGGCACAGCGACGTCATCTCCGGCGTGGTCGTGGTCGGGGGCGAGCAGCGCCAGGCGGCGCTGCGCGAGCAGCTCGAGTTCCTGCACAACGCGGTGGGCTCGGTCGCCGGCCCCTTCGACAGCTTCCTCGCGCTGCGCGGGCTCAAGACGCTGGCGCTGCGCATGGCGCGCCACAACGAGAGCGCGCTGGAGCTCGCCCGCTGGCTGGAAGGCCAGCCCAAGGTGCGCCGTGTCCACTATCCGGGCCTGGAGAGCCATCCGCAGCAGGCGCTCGCCCAGCGCCAGATGCGCGGCGGTGGCGGGATGATCAGCGTGCAGCTGGACACCGACCTGGCCGGCGCGCGCCGCTTCCTGGAGCGGGTGCGGATCTTCTCGCTGGCCGAGAGCCTGGGCGGCGTCGAGAGCCTGATCTCGCTGCCCGCGCTGATGACGCACGCGTCGATCCCGGTGGAGACGCGGGCGCGGCTGGGCATCACCGATTCGCTGGTGCGGATCTCCGCCGGCATCGAGGACCTCGAGGACCTGCGCGACGACCTGAAGGCGGGCCTGGACGCCGTCTGACCGAGGAGCGCGCCGCGGGAATTGCGCGGCGGACGAACGCGCCGGGGCCGGGAGGCCGCCGGCGCGTTCTGCTTTTCCGAACCGCTGGCCGCACAAGAATCGAAGTGCGACGTGAAGAATGCGTGAAGATGCGCGCGTCAAACGCGCGAAGCGTTGCGCCGCCAAGTGGCGAATCCACGCGCACCGGATTTGTTGGCTCGTCGGAAAAACCTTCGATAAGTCTTTCTTAACTTCCGTTTAAGCGAAGTTATTTATGATCCGGCTTCGTTTTTCTCGGAGGCCCTCTCATGTCTGCCCTCAACTACCGCCATCTGCACTACTTCTGGGTCGTCGCCAAGGAGGGCGGCTTCGCCCGGGCGGCGGACCGCCTCGGCATGGCGGTGCAGACGATCAGCGCGCAGGTGCGGGAGCTCGAGCGCTCGCTGGGCCATCAGCTGCTCAAGCCGGAAGGCCGAGGCCTGGTGCTGACCGAGGCCGGCCAAGCCGCCTTCGCCCGCGCCGAGGAGATCTTCCAGATCGGCCAGATGGTGCCGCACGAGGTCCACGAGGCGGCCACGCAGCGCGTGCAGCGCCTGTCGGTGGGCTTGTCCGACGGCCTGTCCAAGCTGGCGGCCCATGCCCTGCTGGCGCCGGTCCTGGACACGCCGAACCTGCGCCTCGTCTGCCATGAGGGCGAGGTCGACCAGCTGATCGGCGAGCTGGCCCTGCACCACCTGGACCTGGTGCTGACCGACCAGCCCGCGCCGGTGAATCCGACGCTGCGCATCACCAGCCAGCTGCTGGCCAGCACCTCGGTCGACTGGTACGGCCCCGCGGAACTGGTCGAGCGCGCCCGTCGCGCGCCGAACAAGGGCTTCCCTCACGTGCTGGAGACGCTGCCGGTGCTGCTGCCGACGCGCCACGCCTCGCTGCGCGCGGGCCTGGAGCGCTGGTTCGAGCAGCACCACATCCGGCCGCAGATCGTCGGCGAGTTCGAGGACAGCGCGCTGATGAGCGTCTTCGCCGCGCGCGGGCTGGGCGTCTTCCCGGTCAGCCGATTGGGCGCGGACGACCTGTCGATGATGGCCGGCCTGCACCTGCTCGGCCAGACCGAGGTCGTCGAGGACGTCCACGGCATCTACTCGCGCCGCGGCCAGAACCATCCGCTGGTGGCCAAGCTGCTGCAGCGTCGCGGCACGCAGGAACCGGCGATGGACAACGAATCGGAAATTGCTTCAGCAGAATGAGATTGAAGCAGGTTTATACGAAGTGAAGACGACGTTAAGGTCCGCACCTCGTGCGCGCGAGAGCGCGCGTTCCGTCCAACGGCTCACTCGGATCCAGGAGAACCAGTCATGAGCGACTACCAACGACATCCGGCGTCCCCCTCGGCCTGGACGCCCGCCACCGCCAGCGGCGGCGATTCGGTCTTCACCCAGCGCGCCGACGTGGCGCGCGTGCTGCGCAACACCTATGCGCTGCTGTCGATGACGCTGCTGTTCAGCGGCGCGGTGGCGGCGGCCGCGGTGGCGTTCAAGCTGCCCGCCCCGGGCATGATCCTGACGCTCATCGGCTACTTCGGCCTGCTGTTCGCGATCCACAAGACGCAGCATTCCGCCGCGTCGGTGCCGCTGGTCTTCGCGCTGACCGGCTTCATGGGCTACACCCTGGGCCCGCTGCTGAGCGCCATCCTGAACCTGCCCGGCGGCGCCAACACGATCGCCCTGGCGCTGGGCACCACCGGCGCGACCTTCCTGGTGCTGTCGGCCTATGTGCTGGCGACCAAGAAGGACTTCAGCTTCATGGGCGGCTTCCTGTTCGCCGGCATGATCATCGCGATCCTGGCGTCGCTGGCCAACCTGTTCTTCCAGCTGCCGATGCTGGCGATGGTGGTCTCGGGCGTCGTGGCGCTGCTGTCGGTGGGCATGATCCTGTTCCACACCAGCATGATCGTGAACGGCGGCGAGCGGAACTACGTGATGGCCACGGTCAGCCTGTTCGTCTCGCTGTTCAACCTGTTCACCAGCCTGCTGAGCATCTTCGGCTTCGCCGGCTCCAGCGACGACTGACGGCGCGGCGATGAAGACCTTGCTGTGGTCCTTGACCGGCGTGTTCGCGCTGGTCTGGAGCGGACTGGCCTGGGCGGCGGCCGGCCTGGTGCGCTGGACGGTGGAGGCGCTCTCCACCGGCCGCGCCACCGAGCTGGGCAAGGCCGCGGTCGAGTTCAAGTTCCCGGCCTGGGCCGAGCCCTTCCTCGACACTGGCCTGCTCGAGATGCTCCAGTCCTTCGTGCGCTGGCTGATGGAGATGGCGGGCACCGGCGCCCCGATGGCCGGGACGGCGATCGGCTGGCTGGTGCCGGTGGTGTGGGTCACCTGGGCCTTCGGGCTGACGGCGCTGATCGTGATCGCGCTGCTGCTTAATCACCTGATCAAGAGCCTGCCGCGCACCGGCGGCGGCACAGCAGCGGCGACACGCTGACGCGTCCCCGGCCTCGTTCAGCCCCCGCAGGGCTGGACGAGGCCGTCGCCATGAGGCGCGGCGCGGAACTCGGGCAGCTGCTCGACCTCGGTCGCATAGGCGATCAGCGTCTGCAGCCGCTCCGCCGGCGGCAGCAGCTCCGGCGTCATCTGCCGGACGAATTCCCACATCACGCCGATCGTGATGCCCGCCAGGCCGATCGCGTCGCGCTCGGCCGAGAGCGGCGCCTTGCCCATCTCCGCCTCGAGTTCCAGCAGCGCGGCGCGCAGTTGGGCGCCCACCCGCTCGAGCCAGGGCGCATGCTGTTTGTCGTCCGGGCGCAGCTGCTGCTCGTACACCGCCTGCACGCTCTTGTCGGTGGCCGCCAGCGCCAGGCCGATCAGCCGCAGTGCGCGCTTGAGCGCCGGATCGCTGGGCGGCAGCAGCGCCCGTCCCGGCGACAGCGACTGCGCGTACTGCAGGATCAGCGTCGAATCCATCAGCACCGTGCCGTCGTCGCAGACGAAGGTCGGCGCCTTGACGACCGGGTTGATGCGGCTGAATTCGTCGAAGGTGCGGAACACCGACAGCGAGCGGTGCTCGAAGCGCAGGCCCAGCAGCTGCATCGCGATCGCGGCGCGGCGGACGTAGGGGGAGTCGAGCATGCCGATGAGCTGCATGGCGGAACTTTCGTGAGGGGACGTGGTGGGCTCAGGCGCCGGCGGGCAGCGCCACGGTGAAGCGGTAGAGGCAGCACTCGTCGCCGTGGAGGGTGCGGACCTCGCGATCGATCTCGCCGGCGGCGCGGCCGCGGATGACGCCGGGCCAGAACTGCGCGGCGGGGGTGTTGGCCATCAGGTGGTAGACCTCCCAGCGGCCCGGGAAGCGCGCCAGCACCTCGCCGGCCGCGCGCGCCGCCAAGCCGTGGCCGCGGTAGCCCCGCGCGAGGAAGAAGTAGCCCATGTTGTGGTCGGACAGGCTGTCCTCGCAGTCGCGGTCGACCACCGCGAAGCCGGCCAGTTCGTCGCCGACCCAGATCAGGAACGGATGCACGTCCGGCTGCGCCCAGTACGGCGCCTTGGGCCGCAGCTGGTAGCGCCCCTCGGGCGCGAACGCCACCGGCGTCCACTCGCTGAGGTCGTAGTTGTAGAACTGCATCAGGTTCTCGATGCGCGGCAGGTCGTCGGGCGCCGCGCGCTCGATCCGCAGCGCCGGGCTGTCGGGAAGCGGCACGGGGATCGAGTCGGAAAAGGCGCCGGGTCGTGTCTCCATGAGGCCTCGCTGCTGGCTGTTCCTGTGGTCTTCTCCCGGCCGCGTCAGCGCGGCGGCGGGAAGTCGTCGTCGAAGGGATAGCGCACGCCGGCCAGCGCGCGGATGCGATCCATCCAGCCGAGCACCGCCAGCGTCTCCGCATGCGGGACCACCGGGCTTTCGATCTCACCGGCGCGGGCGCAGCGCATCGCCTCGCGGATCTCGTTCTCGAAGCCGTTGATCTCGAAGGGGCGCTCGATCGTCTCGACCGTGCCGCGCGCCGGCAGCCACTGCAGACGCGTCGCTTCCCAGAAGGTCTCCGGCAGCACGATGGCGCCAGCCGCGCCCAGCACCTGCATCGTGTTGGGCGCGAAGGTGTCCACCGCGCAATGGAACTGCGACACCAGCCCGTCGCCGAAGTCCAGCGCCACCGCCAGCCGCGCATCCACGCCGGTCGGCGCGAGCTTGGCTCGCACCTGCAGGTCCACCAGCGGCGGCACCTCGCCGAGCGCGTGCTGCAGCACCCAGCGCGTGGCGGTCAGGTTGTAGATGCCGACATCCAGCAGCGCGCCGCCGGCCAGCGCCGGGCTGAAGATGCGGCTGTCGGGGTCGTAGGGCGCGGGGAAGCAGAAGCTCGATTGCAACCCGTGCAGCGCGCCGAGACGGCCGTCGCGCAGCCAGGCCGCGAGCTCCTGGTAGGCCGGCAGGAAGCGCGTCCAGACGGCTTCCATCAGGAAGCTCCGGTGCGTCCGCGCGGCCTCGACCAGGCGGCGGCCCATCTCCTGATTGGGCACCAGCGACTTCTCGCACAGCACCGCCTTGCCGGCGCGCAGCGCGGCCAGGACGGGCTCGTAGTGCTGGCCATGGGGCGTGGCCACGTAGACGCCGTCGATGGCCGGATCGGCCAGCAGCACCGCCGGATCGGTGTGGGCAAGCACGGCGGACTCTCCCGCTGCGGACCAGCGGTCGGCGAACTGCTGCGCGCGATGGGCATCGCGGCCGCAGACCGCATGCAGGCGGCAGCCGTCGAGGCGCGCGACGGCATCGGCGAAGCGATGGGCGATCGCGCCCGGGCCGATCACGGCCCACTGGAAGGTGGAGTCGGACATGGGTCGGTGGGGAAGCGGGCCGGTCCCGCGATGTGCGGCAAGGGGAGCCGACATGCTAATCGCCAACGCCGTCGTGACGTCTTGCCGCGGAAGGCCTCAGGGTTGTCCCGGGGCAGGGTTCGCCACGGGGGCGGACGACGCCCATGCCCTTCGTTCCCGGCGGGGTCATCGGCTAAGGTGGCGGCCTCGCACAACACGAATGCCTGTGACCCACGCGGGCCGTCTCCCATGAGGATTCCCTTCGTCCTGGCCGCCACCGTGGCCCTCGCCGCGCCCGTCCTGGCGCAGACCGTCACGCCCGCCGCGGCCCCGGCCTCCGCCGTGGCGTCGGCCGCCACCGGCGCGCCGTCCGCCAACCTGCTGCTGGCGCCGAGTCCGCTGCCGCTGCAGTACCCGCCGTTCGACCGCATTCCCGATGCCGACATCGGCCCCGCGCTCGACCAGGGCATGGCGGAGCAGCTGGCCGAGGTGGCCGCGATCGCCGACAACCCGGCCGCGCCGACCTTCGACAACACCATCGTGGCGCTCGAGCGCGGCGGCCGCACGCTGGGCCGTGCGACCACGCTGCTGATGAGCCTCACCGGCGCCGACGCCAATCCCGCGCGGCTGAAGCTGCAGGCGGACTACGCCACCCGCCTGGCCGCGCACCGCGACGCGATCCAGCTGAATCCCAAGCTCTTCGCCCGCATCGAGGCGCTGTACCAGCGCCGCGCCGCGCTGGGCCTGGGCGCGCAGGAGCAGCGCCTGATCGAACGCCAGTACCAGCAGTTCCTGCGCGCCGGCGCCAAGCTGGACGAGGACGGCAAGGCCCGCATGAAGGCGATCAACGCCGAGATGGCGCAGCTGGGGGCGCGCTTCAACCAGAACGTCCTGGCGGAAGTGAACGACTCGGCGGTCGTCGTCGACAGCCTGGAGGAACTCAAGGGGCTGGACGAGGAGCAGATCTCCGCCGCCGCGGCGGCCGCCAAGGCCCGCGGCCTGGACGGCAAGTACCTGATTGCGCTGCTGAACACGACCGGCCAGCCGGTGCTGGCGCAGCTGGAGAACCGCGCGCTGCGCCAGCGGGTGTACGAGGCCTCGGTGGCGCGCGGCTCGCGCGGCAATGCCTTCGACAACACCGCGCTGGTCTCACGCGTGGTCACGCTGCGGGCCGAGCGGGCGCGGCTGCTGGGCTTCGCCACGCATGCCGACTTCGTGCTGAAGGACGAGACGGCCAAGACCCAGCAGGCCGTCAACGGCATGCTGCGCCAGCTGGCGCCGTCGGCGGTCGGTGCGGCCCGGCGCGAGGGCGCCGAGCTGCAGGCCGTGATCGATCGCGAGCAGGCCGCGCGCCATCAGCCCTCGTTCAAGCTGGCCGCCTGGGACTGGAGCTTCTACAGCGAGAAGCTGCGGGCCGAGAAGTACGGCTTCGACGAGTCGCAGCTCAAGCCCTACCTCGAGATGAGGAACGTGCTGGAGAACGGCGTGTTCTACGCGGCGGGGCAGCTCTACGGCCTCAAGTTCAAGGAACGCCGCGACCTGCCGGTCTACCACCCCGACGTGCTGGTCTACGACGTGTTCAACGCGGACGGCTCGCAGCTGGCGATCTTCCTGGCCGACCTGTACGCGCGGCCCTCCAAGCGTGGCGGCGCCTGGATGAATGCCTATGTCGACCAGAGCGGGCTGATGAACCAGAAGCCGGTGGTGGCGAATCACCTCAACATCCCGAAGCCGGCCGACGGCAAGCCCACGCTGCTGACCTGGGACGAGGTGACGACGCTGTTCCACGAGTTCGGGCATGCGCTGCACGGCATGTTCTCCAACGTGAAGTACCCGAGCATGGCCGGCACCAAGGTGCCGCGCGACTTCGTCGAGTACCCGTCGCAGGTCAACGAGATGTGGGCGGACTGGCCGAGCGTGCTGGCGAACTACGCGAAGCACTACAAGACCGGCGAGCCGATGCCGCGCGCGTTGCTGGACAAGGTGCTGGCGGCCAAGCAGTTCAACCAGGGTTTCGCCTCGACCGAGTACCTGAGCGCCGCGAGCCTGGACCAGCGCTGGCACCAGCTGCCGCTGGACCGGATCCCGGCGGCCGACGGCGTGATGGCCTTCGAGGCCCAGGCGCTGCGCGAGGAGGGCTACGACTATGACGCGGTGCCGCCGCGCTACCGCACGCCCTACTTCAGCCACATCATGGGCGGCTACGCGGCCGGTTATTACGCCTACGTGTGGTCGGAGGTGCTGGACGCCAACACGGTGCAGTGGTTCAAGGCCAATGGCGGCCTCAAGCGCGAGCTGGGCGACACCTTCCGCGCCAAGCTGCTGTCGCAGGGCGGCAGCCAGGACGCGCTGACGCTGTTCCGCGGCGTCGTCGGCCACGAGCCGCAGATCCAGCCGCTGCTGGAGCGCCGCGGGCTGGTCCTTGAGAAGACCCGCACCGCCGGGTCGCCGCAGCAGGCGGCGCAGCCCTGATCGCAGGCGGCGCCCGCCGCGAGCGGGCGCCCGTCCTCAGCCGCCGGTCTTGTCGAGGTCCTTCGTGTCGTCGGCCCCCTGCTGCGTGATCAGCCGCTGCATCAGCGCGAAGAAGCGGTCGTAGAACTGTCCGGCCGGGATGGTCTCGGACGCGACCTTGACCAGCGATTCCGAGGTCGACGACAACGGCACCGAGATCGAGCCGATCGCGCTCACGCCGAGGCTCGTGGAATTGGCGCTGCGCTTGACGTTGTAGCGGTCCTGCAGCGCGGACACGTAGGCGGTGGCCAGCTTGCCGCTGCCGCCCTCGGGCACGCAGACGATGGTGAAGCTGATCTCCACGTGCACCTCGCCCTCGGGCTGGAAGCGCTTCGTGCCGGCGATCGAGTCCGGCGTCGCGGTGTTGATCACGTAGCCCTGGCTCAGCAGCGCGCGCCGCGCGGCCTCGCAGGTGTCGTTGACGCTGGCGTCGAACAGGCGCGAGAAGGTCTCGTCCGCCGCGAAGCGCTCGTTCTGGTAGACGGAGTTCTTGCGCGCGGCGCTGCCCGGCCCGAAGGCGCCGCAGCCGGCCAGCAGCGCGGCCGCCAGGGCCGCCATGGCCCAGGGGCGAAGGGAATCGGAAGTGAGGCGTCGGATCATCGTCATCGGGCCGTGATCGGCCAGCGGCGGATTATCCGTGTCCGGGCTGACGACGCCCCGTCGTCATCGCACCGCTGTGCGGCTGCGGGCTCAGTGGGCCAGCTGCGAGGTCAGCAGCGTCTCCCATTCGCCGTCGATGCAGACCTGCAGGCGGCGCGCGCTGCCGGGGCAGCGGTGCCAGTGCTCGCTGGCCGCGGACATCAGCGCCGGCCATAGCGGGCGGTCGCCGTCGCAGCGGCTGCGCGGGATCACCAGGGCCAGTTCGCGTTGCGTCTCGTGGCCGTCGGCTTCAATGAAGTCCAGCCGCGCCCGCACGACCACCGTCAGCGGGGTCGACAACAGCAGTTCGGCATTCACAATTTCCAGCGTTTCCATGGCCGCGATCGTAGGCAGGGCGCATGCCCATGGGTGTCGGGGTCGCCCGCGACGCCCTGTAGGACATTGCCTCATCCCGCAGGCGGTGATCGCCCTCGCCACCTTGGATCCGAAACGCCCGTGCGCCATTCACCGGCGATCTCCGCTTGTCCTACACAACAACGCGCATGCGGACGACAGGGCCGGCTGTTCGGCATACGTAGAGTCAGTTCCAGCGCACCGCGGGGTGCACAAGGAGCCGACAGATGGGTATCGCCGACCACCATTCCCTCGCCCTGCATGTTCATGAGATCGCCTGCCAGGTCCAGTGGACCGCCGTCGGCGACCACGAACCGGTCCTGGGACTGGAAGCGGCCCTGCCCTACCTGATGGACCACGCCCCCGCGACGTTCGCCGAGCCGGCCCCTGCCGTCGTGTCGACAGACCGCCACGCCGCGTGAGTCCGAGCCCTGTCATCAATCCAAGGAGATCAACATGATGATTCGAGCCACCGTTCTCGCCCTGGCCACCGCTGTGGGCGCCATCACGATGCTGCCGGGCTGCGCCGTCACCCGCGGCCAATCCTCGGTCGGCGAATACGTCGACGATGCCGCCGTCACCACCGCGGTGAAGTCCAAGTTCGTCGAGGCCAAGACCGTCGACGCCAGCTCCATCCACGTCGAGACGCTGCAGGGCGAGGTGATGCTGTCGGGCTTCGCCAAGAGCGCCACCGAGAAGGCCGATGCCGAGCGCCTGGCCCGCGAGGTCAAGGGCGTGAAGCGCGTCAAGAACGAGATCGCCATCCGCAACTGATCGGGTGACCGATCGGGCCGCGGAGGCCCAGCCTGACGCGCTGACGCGCGACCGACACGCGCCCGGTGGCGGCCTGACCGACCGCCACCGGGCGCTGTGCGCGAACGGACGGTGTGCCTCCGCATCCCGTCCGTTCGCGCGCACCCGCTTGTGGTTCCGAGAAGTACACGAGTCCCGCCATGGAGTCCCAGCCCGCCAGCGCCGCCCTCACCTGCTTCCTCGTCGAGGACAACGCCGTCATCCGGGAGAACCTGGTGGCGACGCTCGAGGAGATGGTGGACTTGCGCGTGCTCGGTCACGCGGAGGACGAGCGCGGCGCGCTGGACTGGTTGTCGGAAACCCATCCCGGCTGCGACCTGCTGATCATCGACATCTTCCTGGCCCAGGGCACCGGGCTGAACGTGCTGCGCGCCGCCAGCGAGCGGATGCCGCAGGCGCGCCGCGTGGTGCTGAGCAACTACGCGACGCCGGACATGCGCCAGCGCTGCTTCGCGCTGGGCGCCGACAAGGTGTTCGACAAGTCAGCCGAGCTCGAGGACCTGCTCGCCTACTGCGGCGGCCTGGCCGATGCGGCCCATCGCGATGCGGCTACTCGATCAGCCCGTTCTTGAGGGCGTAATACGTCAGCTCGCTGTTGGTGTTCAGCGCGAGCTTCTCCAGCACGCGCGAGCGGTAGGTCGAGACCGTCTTCACGCTCAGCGACATGCCGTCGGCGATGTGGCCGACGGTCTCGCCGCGGGCCAGGCGCAGGAAGACCTGCAGTTCGCGCTCGGACAGGGACTCGTGCGGCGCCTGGTCGGCCGGCGCGCCCAGGCCCTCGGCCAGCAGCTCGGCCACCGCCGGCGTGATGTACTTGCGGCCGCGGAATACGGTACGGATCGCGGTGGCGATCTCCTCGGGGTCGCATTCCTTGTTCAGGTAGCCGCTGGCGCCCTGGCGCAGCAGCGTGGTCGCGTAGTGGGTCTCGGGGAAGCCGCTGAGGATCAGCACCGGCAGCTCGGGCTTGCGGGCCTTGATGGCGGCCAGGGTCTCGACGCCGCTCTGGTCGGGCAGCGAGAGGTCCATCAGCATCACGTCGACTTCGCCGGCGCGGGCCAGGTCCAGGGCCTCGCGGCCGGAACTGGCTTCGCCGGTGACGCGCAGGTCGACCTGTTCGGAGAGGAATTGCCGCAGCCCGGCGCGGACAATCGCGTGGTCGTCGACGATGGCGATTCGGATCATGGTGAGGCGATGGTCAAGCGAGCGAAATCGCTCGGGGAGTGTAGAGGATGAGCCTGAAGGACACCGTCACGAACCTCGGTCGCAAGACCTGGGCGATGCCGCTGGGCGTGTTCGTGGCCCTGTTGATGATCCTGATCAGCGAGTTGGCCTACTTCGGCGCCGTGTCGCAGATGGACCGCCTGGACACGCTGGGCCGGGCCCGGATGGAACTGCTCCGGCTGATGGCCCGCGTGACCGACGCGGAGTCAGGGCAACGGGGATACCTGATCACCCGCCGGCCGGAATACCTGGACCCCTACCGCTTCGCCGCGGAGGACGCCTCCCAGGGGCTCAGCGCGCTGCAGCGGATGTACGCGCAGGTCGGCGCCGAGGATGCCGAGCGCCGCAGCAAGGAGATCGCCAGCGCCGTCGGCGCCAAGCTCAGCGAGCTGCAGGAGGTGCTCAAGCTCTATGAGAGCGGGCGCGAGGCGGCCGGTCGGGAGCTCATGATGACCGACATCGGCCGCGACCAGATGGAGCAGATCCGCCGTCGCTCGGCCGAGCTGCTGGCCGACGAGAACCGCCGCATCGCGCTGGGCACGGGCCAGGTCTACGACACGTTGATGCTCAGCCGCATCGGCGTGGCCGGCATGACGCTGCTGAGCCTGATCGTGTTCGTGCTGTTCGTGCGCAAGAGCCGCGCGCTCGACGACCAGCGCGCCGAGCAGGCGCAGGAAGTGCGCGCCGAGCGCGACCGGCTGGAGGTCGAGGTGGCGCGCCGCACCGCCGAGCTCACCCAGCTGGCCCGCCACCTGCAGACCGCGCGCGAGGACGAGCGCGCCCGCCTCGCCCGCGACCTGCATGACGAACTCGGCGCGCTGCTGACCGCGGCCAAGCTCGACGTCGCGCGGCTGCGGCCCAAGCTGCAGGCCGGGGCGCCCGACCTGATGCAGCGGCTCAACCACCTGACGGAGACGCTCAACAGCGGCATCGCGCTCAAGCGCCGCATCATCGAGGACCTGCGGCCGTCGACGCTGGACCAGCTCGGCCTGGTGCCGGCGCTCGAGATCCTGTGCCGCGAGACCTCCGAGCGGCTCGGCGTGCCGATCCGCATGAGCCTGGATCCCGCGGTCGAGCTGCCGCCCAGCGCGCAGTTGACGGCCTTCCGGCTGGTGCAGGAGGCGCTGACCAACACCGCCAAGTACGCCCGGGCCACCGAGGTCGAGGTGACGCTCAAGCGCGAATACGCGCAGGCCATGGTCGTGGTTTCCGACAACGGCCAGGGCTTCGAACCGGACCGGCTCACGCTGGGCTCGCACGGGCTGCTGGGCATGCGTTTCCGCGTCGAGGCCGAGCGCGGCCAACTGCGCCTGCGCAGCGCGCCGGGGCAGGGCACCGAGGTCTGCGCCTGGTTGCCGCTCAAGCGCGATGAGCCGGAGATTCCGCGCATCGACTTTCCGATTCCTGGCATGGCCGGGATGCCCGGGGAAGGTGGCGCCTCGCCCGCGGGTGGCGGGCTGTAGGCGGCCTCCTACGGACGCCCGGGACGCCCGGCGACCGTCGCTTCCGGTGGCCGCCGACCCGGCGGCGCCGGGCGCCTGCCTAGAGTGAGGGCATGGATCCGCGGCCTTCCGCGGAATTTCCGCGACACCGCGATATCCCCGAAAGGAGCCTCGCCATGAAGCACTCTTCCCGCCCCAGCCAACTCGCCCTGCTGCTGCCCGCCGTGGTGGCCGCCGTCGCCCTGACCGCCTGCGGTCGTGAGGACGACGGTCGCACCGCCGGCCAGCGCCTGGACGACGGCATCTCCAAGATGGAGCAGAAGTCCGAGGAAGCGAAGCAGGACACCCGCCAAGCCATGGACAACATGGGCAACAAGATGGACCGGACCGCCGACAAGGTCGGCGCCGCCGTCGACGACGCCCAGATCACGACGTCCATCAAGACCGCGCTGGCGGGCGACCCCAAGCTCAGCGCGCTCGACGTGAAGGTCGAGACCGAGAAGGGCCACGTGACCCTGGACGGCACCGCGCCCGACCTGGCCGCGCGTGACCGCGCCGGCTCGATGGCCCTGGCCGCCAAGGGCGTCCAGTCGGTCAACAACCGCATCAAGGTCAACGGCTGATCTCCTCCTCTGCAGCCGTCTGACCGGGGCCCCGGCCCGCGTCGCCCGACGCGGAGCCGGGGCTTTCTGCTGTCGGCCTTCGCCCGGGGTATTCCCGGTTTCCTGTCGTATTCGTGACGATTCGTTAACGCGCTTCACGGGGCTGTCATCCGCGCTGCCTAGCGTGCCGCCGTGTCGCCGCCCGGCCCGTCGAGGGAGACCGGGCCGCGGCGTCCTCGAGCCACGAAAGATCGACATGAAGAAGATGACCGTCCGTTCCGTTCCCCGCCTGTGCCGTCCGAGCCGGCTGGGCCGAACCCTGATGAGCCTGGCCGCGATCGCGGCGCTGAGCGCCTGCAACACCAAGGACAACGACGGCTACGACATTCCGGCCGTCGTCCAGCCGACGCAGGGCCGGCTCGTCGATGCGCCGGTGGAGGGCGTCAGCTACCAGGCCACGCCGTCGGCGATCTCCGGCAAGACCGGCGCGAACGGCGTCTTCACCTGCAAGGCGGGCGACACGGTGAGCTTCAGCGTCGGCGGCGTCGTCGTGGGCAGCGCCGCCTGCGCGGCGACCGTCGCGGCGGCGGACCTCGCCGGCACCAGCACGCTGGGCGACGTCAAGCTGCAGAACCGCCTCGTCTTCCTGCAGGCGCTGGACGAGGATGACGATCCCACCAACGGCATCCGCATCACGGCCGCGGTGCACGACGCGTTGACCAAGGCGCTGGACTTCACCCTGCCCGCGGCCGACTTCGACAAGGCCTTCGCCGCGCTGCTGCCGGCCGGGCAGAACGACGTCTACGGCCAGCCCTACGCCGGCCGCGCGATGAGCGCCAGCCGCCGTGCCGCCGCGGTCGACCACTACGAATCGACGATGGCCACGCTGCTCGGCAAGACCGAGACCAGCAGCGCCACCCAGGACAGCGCCGGCGGCGCCGTCGCGATCACCAAGTTCCAGATCCGCGCCGCCGACAACCAGTACGTGCCCTACGAGGGCAGCAACGCCGACGCGAAGAAGGACACCCCCAAGGGCTTCTATCCGGCGGTCGGCTCGGGCCTGGCCTACAAGGGCAGGAACGCCGACGGCGCGCTGGAGTTCTGGGGCATCACCGACCGCGGCCCCAACGGCGACAGCCCGAGCGCGCCGCGCCCGGACACCGGCGCCGTCGCGACGACCAAGATGTTCCCCGCGCCAAGCTTCGCGCCGTCGATCGGCGTGATCACGCTGGGCAAGGACGGCGCGGTCATCACCAGCCTGAATCCGCTGAAGAACCCCGACGGCTCGAAGGTCACCGGCCGCCCGCTGCCCTTCGGCGCCGTCGGCAACAGCGCCGAGGTGCCGCTGGCCGACACCCTGAAGTTCGACCAGACCAAGGGCAACTTCGACGCGAACGGCCTGGACAGCGAGACGCTGGTCCACGACGCCGCCAACAAGGTGTTCTGGACTTCGGACGAGTACGGCCCCTTCATCGTGAAGATCGACGCGGCCAGCTTCCAGGTCGTCAAGCGCTACGCGCCCGGCACGACCGCCGGCAGCCTGCCCGAGGTGCTGAAGCATCGCCGCCCCAACCGTGGCATGGAAGGCCTGACGATGGACGCGGCCACCGGCCGGCTGCATGGCTTCCTGCAGAGCCCGATCGATCCGGTGGACGCCGCCGGCAAGAGCCTCGAGGTCGTCGACAGTGCCGACCTGGACCAGGACGGTAAGACCACCGACAAGGTCAAGGTGCGCGACTTCGCCCAGTTCGCGCGCTGGATCGAGTTCGATCCCAAGACCGAGACCTCGCGGCTCTACGCCTATCCGCTCAGCTACCCGCTCGCCGCCAAGGGCGAGAAGTGGGACCGCAACCGCACCGGCAGCGCCAAGCTCGGCGACCTGGTCTCGCTGGGCAACGGCAGGTTCATCGTCATCGAGCAGGGCGCCGACTCGACCGGCGCGGTGCGCAACTTCCTGATGCTGGTGGAGCTGCCGGCCGCGGCGACCGACATCGCCGCCATCGGGACCGAGCTCGAGCGCAACAGCATCGATGGCGTGACCGCCTCGGCGGTGACCTGGGCCCAGGTCGTGAAGCTGAAGAAGACGGTGCTGCTGGACCTGAACGCCGCCGGCTGGAAGGCCGAGAAGGCCGAGGGCCTGGCGGTCGTCGACGGCAACACGCTGGCGCTGATCAACGACAACGACTTCGGCCTGAAGTCGACGCTGGTGGACGCCAAGGGCAAGCCGCTGGCCGGCGATCCGACCGAGTGCAGCGTCGACGCCAACGGCGTGATCGTCCAGGACGGCAGCTGCGCGGCCGGCGCGGTCACCGCGCGCGTGACCCGCGGCAACGAGGTCGACCGCCTCACCCACCTGTGGCTGTTCAAGTTCCCGAAGGCGCTGAGCAGCTACGTGGCGCCCTGACCGGCCGGCGGCCCGGTCACTCGCGGTCGGGTCTACCCGAGGTGTCCTCCGGCACCTCGGCGGCCGCGGGACGCTGACGGAGAATGCCCGCCAGCAAGAACTCCAGGCTGTCGCGCATGACCCGTCACCCCCTCGCCCGCACCACGGCGGCCGCGCTTGTCGCGGCCGTTTCCCTTGGCGCCGCCCCCTTCGCCCAGGCCGCGACGCCCGCGCCCGGCGCGGCCGCATCCGCATCCGCGCCCGCCGCCGCGCCCGAAGCGCCGCTCGACCAGCTGCCCTACACGCCGAGCCTGGACACCGCGGCGATGGATCGCAGCGCCGATCCCTGCGACGACCTCTACCAGTACGCCTGCGGCGGCTGGATGGCGGCCAACCCGATCCCGCCGGACCAGGCGCGCTGGTCGGTCTACGCCAAGATGGCCAACGAGAACCAGCGCTACCTCTGGGGCATCCTGGACAAGCTCTCGGCCGCCGATCCGGCGCGCAGCGCCAACCAGGCGCGCATGGGCGACTACTTCGCCGCCTGCATGGACGAAGCGGCGGCCGAGCGCCACGCGCTGGCGCCGCTGCGGCCGCTGCTGTCGCGCATCGACGCGCTGAAGGACCGCCGCGATCTGCCGGCGCTGCTGGCCGCGCTGCACCTGGCGACCAACAACGAGCGCGTGCTGTTCCACTTCAGCTCGGGCCAGGACATGGCCGACTCGACACGGGTCATCGCCTTCGCCTACGCCGGTGGGCTGAGCCTCCCGGACCGCGAGTACTACTTCAAGGCCGACGAGAAATCCCGCACCCTGCGGGACCAGTTCATCGCGCATGTCGCGCGAAGCTTCGAGCTGCTCGGCGATGCGCCGGAGGCGGCGCGCACGCAGGCCAGGCAGGTGATGGCCCTGGAGACCGCGCTGGCGCGCGCCTCGCTGAGCCGCGTCGACAAGCGCGATCCCTACAAGGGCTTCCACCCGATGAAGGCGGCCGGGCTGCAGGCGCTCACGCCCGGCTTCGACTGGGCGGCCTACCAGCGCGCGCTGGGCCTGGACCCGCAGGCGGCCTACAACGTGACCGAGCCGGCCTTCTTCAAGGCGATGGCCAGGGAGCTGCGCCAGCGCGACTTGGCGCAGTGGCGCCACTACCTGCGCTGGCAGCTGGTCAGCAGCCAGGCGCCGACGCTCTCCGGCGCCGCGGTGCAGGCCAACTTCGAGTTCTTCGGCCAGACGCTGCAGGGCGTGCCGCAGAACAAGGCGCGCTGGAAGCGCTGCGTCGAGCTGGTCGACGCGCAGCTCGGCGAGGCGCTGGGCCAGGAGTTCGTCGCCCGCAACTTCAGTCCCGACCTGAAGGACAAGACGCTGACGATGACGAAGCAGATCGAGGACGCGATGGCCGCGCGCATCCGGTCGCTGAGCTGGATGAGCGAGACCACGAAGCAGCGCGCCCAGGAGAAGCTGCATGCGATCGTCAACAAGGTCGGTTATCCGGACCGCTGGCGCGATTACGGCGCGCTGAGCGTCGCGCGCGACGATTTCGCCGGCAATGTGATGCGGGGCAATGCCTTCGAGCTCAAGCGCCAGCTGGCCAAGATCGGCAAGCCGCTGGACCGCGGCGAATGGGGCATGACGCCGCAGACGGTCAACGCGTATTACGACGCGCAGATGAACGACATCAACTTCCCGGCCGGCGTGCTGCAGCCGCCGCTGTTCGATCCCAAGCTGGATGACGCGCCGAATTACGGCAACACCGGCGGGACGATCGGCCATGAGCTGATCCACGGCTTCGACGACGAGGGCCGGCAGTTCGATGCCAAGGGCAACCTGCGCGACTGGTGGACGAAGAAGGACGGCAAGGCCTTCGAGCAGCGCGCCGCCTGCGTGACCAGGCAATACGCGCAGTACGTGGTCGTCGACGACATCCGCATCAACAGCAAGCTGACGCTGGGCGAGGACCTGGCCGACCTGGGCGGCCTGGTGCTGGCGCATGCGGCCTGGAAGGCGCAGATCGCGGACATGTCGCCGCCGCCGGCGGACCGCGACGGCTTGACGCCGGAGCAGCGCTTCTTCGTCGGCTTCGCGCAGTGGGACTGCAGCCACGCGCGGCCGGAGTACGCGCGCGTGCATGCGCTGACCGACCCGCATTCGCCGGGGCGCTACCGGATCAACGGGGTCGCGGTGAACATGCCGGAGTTCGAGCGGGCCTTCTACTGCAAGCCGGGCCAGAAGATGGTCAAGCCCGACGCCGAACGCTGCCGCATCTGGTGACGGGCCCGGCGGGCCTCGCGGCGCGAGGGCCCGCCGACCCGGGCCGCTGACGTCAACCGATCAGCAGGTCCTCGGCCGTCTTGCCGGCCGCCAGCGCTTCCTTGAACCAGGTGGGACGCTTGCCGACGCCGGTCCAGGTGCGACCGGCGCCATCGTGGTATTTCGGCGTGCCGGCGCCGCGCGGCGCCTTGCGCTTGGCGGTGGTGGCCGCGCGGGCCGGTTTCGCGGCGGCCTTGCGGCCGGCGCGCGGACGCTGCAGGGTCGCGCCGAACAATTCCTCGGGGGTCAGGCCGTAGTGATCGATGGCCTCGCGGATCCGCGCGACCACGCCGGAGATTTCCTTCGCGCGCAGCGCCTCGGCTTCCTTCTGAAGTTTCTCGATCTGACTCAGGACTTGTTTCAAGGATTTCGCCATTCGGCTGACTCCATTCGGGGTGAATTGACCTGGGCATCTGCCTCTGTGTCGCTGACCTCCCGGGCGCGACTGTAGCGCCCTGCGCGCGAGCGATGCGGAAACGACACAGCCTGTCCCATTGACGCGGGGTGACTCGACTGATTCCAGTAGGGCGCCGGGCGAGATACATGTCGATTGCGCAGTCCATGCCGGCGCGAGACATCGGTTCATTGCGCTTCGGCAAGAACGCGGGCGGCGACGCGATTCGCCGGGAATGGACAGGGAGCGCGCTCCTTAGAGTGAATCGTTCATTCACCGCAATTGCTGGACGGAGTGCCGCGATGGTTCGATCCACACACCCGATCAATGCGCCGACCTACCTGCGCCTGCGCGACCAGATCCGCGCCGACATCGAGGACGGCTGCTGGCGCCTGGGCCAGCATCTGACGCTGCACGAGCTGAGCGCGCATTACCAGGTCAGCAACGTGCCGGTGCGGGAGGCGCTGCTGCAACTGCAGGGGGACGGCATGGTGGACATGCGGATGAACAAGGGCGCGGTGGTGCGGGCGGTGGACGCGCGCTTCATCGAGGAGTATTTCGACGTACGCGAAGCGCTGCACACGATGCTGCTGGCCCAGGCCTGCGGGCGGCCCGAGGCCCGCGACGCGGCGCAGGGGCCGCAGGTCGAGGCGCTCGTGCGGGCGGTGGAGGAGGCCGCCCGAGATGGCCGTGCGCGGGAGCTGCTGGCGGCCGACGAGACGCTGCAGGAGGAACTCGCGCGCTGGGGCGGCAATGCGCAGGCGCTGGGGATGCAGGCCTCGCGCGGGCGGCTGCTGGAGGCGGTCCGGCGCTCGCGCATGGCCTTGTGGGCGTCGGAGCTGGACGTGCTGGCTGTCCAGGACCGGGCGGTGGTCGAGGCGATCCGGCAGGCCGACCCGGTCACCGCGGGCGAGGCGATGCGCCGCCATGTCGCGGCCGCGCGGACCTACATGCTGCGCCTGCTGCGGCTGCCCGAGCTGCCGGCGCGTGTCGAGGGCGCGTCGTTCGCGCCGGGTTCGACCTCGAGCGAGGCGCCGGACGCCGACTGAGTGGCCTCGATCGGAGGTCGCGCTGACCGCCGCAGCCCACCATTCGGCGCGGTGCTGTTCACGGGGCGCCGTTCACAGGGGCAGGGAGCTCGCCTTCAGGCAGCGCAGCACGAAGCTGGACTTGCTGTGGCGCACGCCGGGGATCTTGTAGAGCTTCTCGCGCAGCAGGCGTTCGTAGTCGCGGGTGTCGCGCACGGACAGGCGCAGCACGTAGTCGTAATCGCCGGAGACCAGGTAGGCATCGATGACCTCGGGGATGGCCTCGAGGTGGCGGGCGAATTCCGCCATCGCCGCGTCGGTGTGCTTGTTCAGGGTGAGCTGCACGATCAGCTGCTCGGGCCGCCCGATCTTCTCGGCGTTCACCTTGACGGTGTAGCCCTCGATCACGCCGGATTCCTCCAGCCGCTTGATGCGCGTCCAGCAGGGCGAGGTGGTCAGGCCGACCTCCTCGCTGACCTCCTGCAGGCTGGCGCGCGCGTTGCGCTGCAGCGCACGCAGGATGGCGCGGTCGAACTTGTCGAGCTTGATTTGCTGATCCATCGCGCTTCAAAAGGAAGATTTGCTGTGCGGCGAATTCTATGAGGCAAGAACGGCAACCCTTTCCGGGCCAGTGACGGGACACTGGACGCATGAATGCCAGGTTCGACGGCGCCCAGGTCAGCGCCCGTGGCGCGGTCATCGACGCGCCTTGTTCTCCCTCCTCCCCTTCATCGCCGGCCAGCGCCGGCCCTGTCGCCCCGCTCGGGAACGCGCCACCGCGCAACGGCGCCCAGACGCTGCTGGACACGCTGGTGGCCTGCGGCGTGGACACCGTGTTCGGTTATCCCGGCGGTGCGGTGCTGCCGCTGTACGACGCGCTGCATGGCGAGCCGCGCCTGCGCCACATCCTGGTCCGCCATGAACAGGCGGCCGTGCATGCGGCCGAGGGGTATGCGCGCAGCACCGGCCGGCTGGGCGTCGTGCTGGTGACCTCCGGCCCCGGCATGAGCAACACGACGACGGGCCTGCTGGACGCGCTGTGCGACTCGGTGCCGGTGCTGTGCATCAGCGGCCAGGTGAACAGCGCGGCGATCGGCACCGACGCCTTCCAGGAGTGCGATGCGCTGGGCATCTCGCGGCCGGTGACCAAGTGGAACGCGCAGTTGCGGCCGGGTGGCGACGTCGCGGCGCTGGTGCGCAAGGCCATCGAGATCGCGCGGGGCGGTCGTCCGGGCCCGGTGCTGCTGGACGTGCCGAAGGATGTGCAGCTGGCGCCGGCGCGTCCCGATAAGGGGCTTGATGCAAGGCCCATCGCGCGGACCGCACACGAGCGGCCGCCGGCGACGGCCCTGCCCGTCTCGCCCATCGTCGACGTGCGTGCGGTGGAAACGGCCGCGGACTGGATCGCCACCGCGCGCCAGCCGGTGTTCTACGGCGGCGGCGGCCTTGTCAACGCCGGGGACCAGGCCTGCGCCGCGTTCGCGGCCGCGGTGGCGCTGGCCGGCGCGCCCTGCACGCTGACGCTGATGGGGCTGGGCGCGGTGCCGGCGTCGTCGCCGCACTGGCTGGGCATGCTGGGCATGCACGGGACGCTGGAGGCCAACCTGGCGATGCATCACGCCGACCTCATCGTCTGCGCCGGCGCGCGCTTCGACGATCGGGTGACCGGCCGGCTCGATGCTTTCGCACCCAGTGCGCGCGTGATCCACCTCGACATCGACCCCGCGTCCATCGACAAGGTCCGGCGCGCCGACCTCGCCCTGTGCGGGGACGCGCGGACGCTGCTGCCGCGCCTGCGCCGCGCGCTGGAGCGACGCCCGATGCCGCCGGAGCGCTTGGCCGACTGGTGGGCGCGGATCCAGGACTGGCGCTCGCGCCGATCGCTGGCCTTCGAGGACACGCCGGAGGTGATCGCGCCGCAGGCGCTGATCGCGCGGCTGCAGGCGCAGCTCGCCGGCCGGGACGCGATCGTGTCGACGGACGTCGGCCAGCATCAGATGTGGGCGGCGCAGCACCTGGCCTTCGAGCGCCCGCGGCGCTGGCTCACCTCGGGCGGCGCCGGCACGATGGGCTACGGCCTGCCGGCGGCGATCGGCGCGCAGGTGGCGCATCCGGGGCGGCTGGTCGTGTGCGTCAGCGGCGATGCGTCGATCCTGATGAACCTGCAGGAGATGGCCACGGCGCGGCAGCACCGCGCGGGGGTCAAGGTCGTGCTGTGCAACAACGGCCACATGGGCATGGTGCGGCAGTGGCAGGAGCTGCATCACGGCGAGCGCTACAGCCACAGCTACAACGCCTGCATGCCGGATTTCGTCGCGGTGGCGAAAGGCTTCGGCTGGGAGGCGGCGCGGGTCACGCGGCGGGATGCGCTCGATGCGGCGCTCGCCGAGTGCCTGGCGAGCGACGGCCCGTATTTCCTCGACGTGGCCGTCGCGCCGGTGGAGAACTGCTTCCCGATGATTCCGGCGGGGAAGGGGCATCACGAGGTGATGTTGGCGGCCCGGACGCCCTAACCCCCGCGGCAACTTGTCATCGACCGTGCGGGATCAAGTCGCCCATTCCTTGAATCGCCGTTGGCACTCTTCCGAAGGGAATCGGGCACCCGCCGCCAACATGCGATGAAGGGCCGCCGCGAGCGCGCTTTCGTCGACAACCGCGTGCGCCAGCAGTTGATCGAGCAGCCACAGCGCGCCGTGCACCGCCATGCCGTCCTTCTGGGCTTGCCTGCGCAGCCGGCCATCGCCGGTCAGCAAGGGCAAGCCGGACTGCCGCGCCAGGTAATAGCAGGAAACGTCCGCCAGAGAGCTGTTGTTGTGCTCGGCAGTGAGGTGCATGAGGTCCGCCACGGCCTCGCTGCCAAGTGATTCCACGATCAGACCGCGCCGGGTCAGCTCTTCGTGGGCAAGGTCCTGCAGTTCGTGGAGGACAAAGTCGGTGCTGCAGAAGCGGAACGGGAGTCGGAAAAGGACGTCCAGGAGATCAGCGTTCCGGAAATCAATCCAGATGTTGGTATCGCTGACGTAGACCCGCTGCATTCATGCTCCCACCGGCGCTGAGAGGGCGGGCTCGAGCGTGTCCAGCGGACGTTGCAGGAACTCGGCGGCACGGGACGGGGTGAAGAGGCCCTCGGCCAGGCCCCAGAACACGAGCGACTCGAAACGTCGCGGTTGCTCCGGCAACAGCGCCTCCGGCTCCGCGGTGCGCCAGCCAGCCTGGGAGAACTGGATGACCGCTGCCTTGTAGCCGGCCTCGTTCAGCAGGCCGAGATCCTTCAGGCGACGAAGGGCCACCTGCATCGAAATCCCGTAGCGCCGCTTTGCATTCAGGAGCTCCGCAGGATGCACGCGTGATCGGCGGTGACTGCCGAAGTCGAGCAGCACCTGTGCGCCGGGATAGAGAAACGCGCCGGCGAAGCGATGACAGCATCGCTCCTTGTCGGCTTCGGACATGTCCTCCGGCAAGGCCATCACCCAGTGGCCGAGCTCATGTGCCGCCGTGAAGCGCATGCGCTCACCTGGCCGCGCGGTATTGAGCGCGATCAGCACATGTTCGTGATCCTCCGTGGCGGCGCACGCACCGTCGAAGTCATCTTGCGCATCGAGCAGCGCCACCTTGATGCCGCGCTCTTCCAGCAACTGCGTCAGGTTCGCGATGGCATCGCCGCCGATGCCCCAGTCGCGGCGCAGGCGCTCCGCCGCGCTCTCCGCCGCGTCGAAGGACTCGACCTGAAGGATCTGAGGGGCCGTCGGGGCGATGCGGACATTGACGGCGTCGAAGCAGCGCTCGAGACCGATATAGCGTTCGAGGTGGTCGCGCATCTGCTCTTCCACCTGTCGCTGCCGGTACTTCGGCATGCGGGCCAGCTTGCGGAACTCGAGCGGCGACAAGGTCACGGCTTCAGCGCGGAAGAAGTACTCGGGTCGCACGCCCAGAGCTTTGGAGAACTGGAGCAGGCGCGTCGAATTCGGGATGGCGTCGCCGCGCTCGAACTTGCTCAGTGCTTGCTTGGTGATGTCACCGATGGCCTGGGCCAGTGCGTCAAGGCTGAGCCCTTTCAAGACGCGGGCCCGCCGGAGTCGGTCGTGGATCATCGCGTGCTCCTAGGTTGACGGGAATTCTATTCCTGATCGTTTCGTCAACCAACGACTGATTCAAGTAGCGTGTCCAGTCGCGCACCGGCTACAGGAGACCCTCAATGACTCGCCCCTTCGCTCCGAGCAATCCCGAGCTCTTCGAACAAGGCCTGCAGACCCGACGAGAGGTGCTGGGCGATGCCTACGTCGATGCGTCGATCCAGAACGCCACCGACTTCACCATCGACATGCAGGAGCTGGTGACCCAGTACTGCTGGGGCGATGTCTGGAACCGGCCGGGGCTGGACCGGCGCTCACGCTCGCTGCTGAACCTGGCGATGCTGACCGCGCTGAACCGGCCGCACGAACTCAAGATCCACGTGCGCGGCGCGCTCAACAACGGGCTCACGCGCGAGGAGATCAAGGAGGTCTTCCTGCAGACGGCGATCTACTGCGGCGTGCCGGCGGCGATCGATGCGTTCCGCTCGGCCGCCGAGGTCTTCAAGGAGATCGACGGCTGAGCCGCGGTCAGGGATTGCGGCGGGCCAGCTCGAAGTGCATGCCGTCGACGTTGCTGCTGAAGTGGCCGCCCCACGCGAAGCCCTGGGCGGCGAAGAGCGGCACCAGCGGGGTGAGGTCGCCTTGCTGGCCGGGCGACGCGGGGGGATGGCCGGCGCCGTTCCAGCGCGCGTTCAGGTCGATCGCGACGCCCCAGCTGTGGGAGCTGAGGTCCGGATTGCCCGGGTCCCAGTTCTTGTGGCGGGGCACCCAGCCGCCATCGAAGGTCTGGATGAGCGAGCCCAGTCCGAGCGCGTCGATGCGGTCGAACACGGCCTGGAAGTGCGGATGGGCCAGTCGGTGCAGGCTCACCGCCGGATGGCCGAGCGCCGCGAGCACCGGATGGCCGAAGGGCGCGATGTGCTGCGTCACCCAGGCCGCCGGCGTGATGACGATCGAGCCGCGCTGCGCGCCCGGCGTCGACTGGAAGGCGCCGAAGGTGCCGGCCAGCTCCGCCTGCGAGAGCGGCAGGATCGTGCCGTTGCCCCGCCGGTGCACGTCGGGCGCGACCGCGCCGGCCGGTGCCGCCGGCACCGGCGTGGCGGCGTCCTCGAACTGGGCGGCGCCTGACCAGAAGTAGTGCTCGCGTCCTTCGACGCCATACCAGGCGCGCCGTCCCAGGTAGGCCTCGCCGTCGATGACGCGATCGACCATCAGGGTGTCGCCCGGCTCGAGCCGGCCGATGCGGGCGAAACCGACCGCCGGCCCGCCGCGCAGGTTCAGCTTCTGCTCGATGCGCACGCGGCGCGGCGGTGCGAGCGGCGTCGCGGCCGGCTTAGGCGAGGTAGTCATCGTCATTGCTCCCGGGAGCCAGGCCGAGCAGCTCCTGGATCTGGACCAAGGTCAGCTCGGCCGTCTGCGCCTGCCCGCGCTCGCCCTGCCAGGTCTTGATCGCGGCGCGCGTGCGGCCATCGAAGAGCGCCGTCACCTCGGCGCCGGTGAGGCCCAGGCCTCGCTGCACCCGCTCGACCTCCTGCGGCGACAGGCCGCGCTCGGCGTCGTTGAGCGCGTCGCTCATCGCTTCCGGGGGCGCTTCTTGCGTCGCACCGGGCGCGGCGGTGGTGGGCGTGCGGGCCAGCATCGACTTGGGAGGCTCCGCGGCACTCGCGGCATTGGCGGCCGCGGGCGTTTCCTGGGCCTTCGTGCCGGCGGCGCGCAGCTTGACCAGCCGGTTCAGCAGATCGAACCAGAACGGTCCGCCCAGGGTGCAGGCCACCGCCGTCATGCTCCAGCCCAGCAGCGCGATCAGCAGGTTGCCCCACCAGCCGCCATCGCCGATCCGGTCGCCGAGGCGGCAGGGGACCGCCTTCCCGGCCGGATCGCAGGCTTCGTCGAAATAGGTCGGCCAGGCGGATCCCGTCCAGCCCAGCGGCAGGCCGATGCTCTGCAGCGTGTCCAGTTCCGCCAGGCGCGTGCAGTAGGACTTGGCCGCCACGTCGTCCCCGAAGCGCTCGCACTGGCGCGGGATCTCCTTGCCCGTCGGCTTGACGAGACGGGCGAGCGCCGTCGGCGCCGAAGCGGCGCTCGGCGCGGCCGTAGCCGCCGCCGTGGGCGGGACGAGGGCCAGCCGGACCGGCTCGAACAGCGCGCGCAGCTCGGCATGCGGCTCGCCGGGCAGGATGGCCTGCTCCAGCGCGGCGCTCGATCGGGCGATGGCCTGCGCATCGGGCGGGGTCGCGTTGAGCGCGCCACGCAGCGTGATCGCGGCACGCAGCAGCGTCTCGAGCGGCGCGCGGACCTGCGCGTCTCGGGTCTCCGCGAGTCGCTTGAGCAAGGCGGCATTCAGGGGCCGCAGCGACGCCTGGGCCCGCGCGAGTGCTGGAGCCGGCAGGCCCGGTGTCTTCGAGGCCGCTGCAGCCGCGGGGGGCGATGCCGCGGGGATCGCCGGCGCGGCGGCGGGCGCGCTGACCGGCGCCGCGGGCGGCATGACGGTCGGCTTGTCCGCCGCGGACACCTGCTGGTTGTAATTGGTGGCGACCTCCTGCGCGACGGTCAGCGTGGCCTTGCGCAGCGCCTCGTCCTGCCAGAGTCGCGCGGAGATCAGGATGGGGTTGATGTTGGCGACCATCGCGGCGAGGAAGCCGAAGACGAACAGCGTCACCTGCGTATGGCGCTTGAACCAGCCGATCGAGCGCTCGCCGACGGCGTCGTACCAGGCCGCGAGCCGGGCTTCGAAGGCGGGCCAGTCCTGCTCCACGCCCATGGCGAGCCCGCGTATCGCGTCGACGAAGGCCGGGTTGGGCAGGGCGCCCGACGAGGCGCCACCGGCGCGCTGCGAGGCGTCCGTGACGGTGGCCACGAACTCTGCCGGCGTGGCCGGACGCAGCCCGGCCAGGTGCTTGTCGCAGAGCAGCGCGATCAGGGAGCTGATGACGGCGTCCGCGTTGATGTAGGACGGCTTGCGGTCCTCCGCGCGGGTGGCCTTCGAGAGCGCGACGATCAGCGGGTGCGCGAGCAGGCCCTTGGCGAAGACGGGGTCGTCGCCGAAGAAGGAGATCACCGCGCGTTCCATGTACTTGCCGCGCAGCGACCGGATGGACGACCAGAGCTCCTGCAGGGCCGTCGCGAGCAGGCTGGTGATCGCGAACACCAGCGCCACTCCGATCACGACGTCGATCATCCGGGTGTCCATCGTTCGACCTCACGGAATGTCGTTGAAGAACAGGTGCGCGCCGATGCGCGCGCAGGGCCGATGGCCGGCGGCCCACCGGGGCGGCGGCGCCAGCCGCGCGGCGTGGTAATGGGTGGCGCCGGCCGTCGGGTCGCCGCGCAGCCGTTCCTGCGGACGGTCCTGTTCCTGGGCCATCAGCCGCCGCGCGATCGCGAGCGCCTGGGCGAAGCGCGCGTTGGTGGCGTCCACCGCGAGCAGCTGCGGCAGGTTGGGATCGTTGCGGTTCCAGCAGCTGAACTGCCAGGGCTTGCGGCAGACCTCGACGACATCACGGCCCCAATAGGTCGCGCGCCGGACGCGGTTCAGCACCACGTGGGCGACGGCCTCCATCCCGTCGATCTGGCCGCGCTCGCCGCGGGCCTCGCCCCAGACGGTACGGGCCAGGATGACGACGTCCTGCCCGGCCGGGCCGGCTGCGGCGGGAACCGCGGTCGAGCTCGCGGGGACCGCCGCCGGCCCCGGTCCGGCAGCCAGCGCGGGTGCCGGCGCCGTCGCGAGAGGCCCGGCCCGGACCAGCGGCTCATCCCGGCGCACGAGTTCGGCGCCGGCCCATGCCAGCACCGGCGCGATGGGAACGGCGATCGCGCAGCGCAGGCCCACGCCATCGGGGGCGACGCCGGCATGCAGGCCGACCAGCTCGTCGCGGCTGTTCCAGATCGGTGCGCCGCTGTCGCCGCCGAGCGTGGCCTCGTCGGGCGTCCAGCACAGCGCGCCATCGAGCAGGTAGGGGCGGGACTCGTCGCCGGCGATGCACAGGCTGGCGCCGAACAGATGCGGGGCCTGGCCGCCGATCGCGCGGCCGCGGGTGCGGATGAACAGCTGGTCGTCGGCCAGCGCCGAGGCGGTGCCCACCGGCCACTCCGCGCCGCGACCGGCGAGCGGCCGCAGCGCCGCCGCAGACACCTCCACGAGCGCGGCGTCCACGGCGCAGGTGACCGGCAGCGCCTGGAAATTGGGCTGCCAGTCGAAGAGGCGCCCGTTGATCGGGGCCGCGTCCGGTTCGCCGTCCAGCCACAGCGTCACGTCGTCGCCGCGGGCGCTCGGCCGGGCCGCGGCCAGCACATGGCCCGAGGTCAGCGCCAGCAGGCTGGACGGGCGCGCGGTCCGGCGCAGCACGGCGGTCAGCGTGCCTTCGAGGAAGCGGTTGGAGGCGTTCTCGGCGCGGACCCAGGCGGCCTGGGCGTGGCCGGACCGTCCGCCGCGGACCGCGTCGACGGGCATCGTCTCGCCGGTCAGCGGCGAGCGGAGCGCGCGCGGCAGCTGCCGTCCCGGACAGTCATCGCCGAAGGCCAGGGTCATGCGCCACGGCCCTTGGCCGCCCACCAGCGGCAGGCGCCACCAGTGAAGCGCGCGCGCCGCGTCCGCCGACAGCCCGAGCCGGGCGGCCAGTGCCTCGTCCTCGCGACGCGACGTCATCAGCGCGCCGAGGGCGGTCCGCACGGCGAGCAAGGGAGCGGCGTGGGCGGCCATCGTCCCGCTCACGGCTTGCAGTCGCCGCGCCCGGCGGCCTTCTGCGTGGCGTCGTCCCACTCGCCGGTCTTCGGGGCCATGCCCTTGGCTTGGCAGCGGTCGATGGCGGCGTAGAGCTCCGCCTCGCTCGCGGGTGGCGTCAGGCCCATCTTCCGCTGCGTGTCGGCGTCGATGGCGAGCGGTTTGCGGCGCGCGGCACCGGCCGTCGACGTCTGCGTCGGCGCCGGGCCGGTCGCCTCGATGATGGACAGGCTGACCGCATGCTCGGCGCTGCCGTCGCGGATCGTCAGCAGCGCGGTGTCGCCGGCCTTGACGTCCTTGGCCGTGTAGTCGACGCGGAACTGCCCGCCTTGCACCTGGACCGGCAGCGAAGTCGTCTTGCCGTCCACCTCCACGTCGGCCGAGGGCACGCCGCCGGTGCTGCTGACGAAGAAGGGCTGCGTCTTGCCGAGCTCGAGCGGCAGGCTGGTGGCGTCGGGCGAGACCCGCAGGGTGGTGTTGTTGATCTTCATCGTGCAGGCCGCGATGGCCTTGCGCGCCTTCGCGGCGCCACTGCCGGCGACGTTCGCCGCGATCTCGTCGAGGCTCGATGTCGCCTCCTGCAACTCCAGCGTGAGCTGCGCGAGGTCTCGGAGACGGGCGCGGTCGCCGGCGCTCAGCGCGCGGACCTGCCGGGCCGTTCCCTGCGATTCGCCGGTGGCCGACGCGCCGCCAGGCGCCGATGCGGGCGTCGACGCCCCAGTGACCCCGGCGCGCTTGAAGCCGTCTTCCAGCGCACCGGCCACCGGCCCCGCGGCCTTGATGGCGGCCAGCACGGCCGTCTGGTTGGGGATCGTCTTGTCGACCTCCTCGCTGACCTTGAGCTGCACGGCCACGGCGCGGGCCCACAGGTCCGAGGCCGCGCCTTCGATCAGGTCGATCGCACGATCCGCGCGCCGCCGGGCCCGGTTGCCGTCTTCCAGGCTGGCGCGGGCCTCCTTCATGGTCTGGATGGCCTCCGGGGCTGCGGGGAGGGTCTCGGTCCGTTCCGACGTCGAGACACAGTCGCGATCCCATGTCGCCTGCTCACGCAGGCAGGCGGACCGGTTCAACAGCTTCAGTTCCTCGGCGGTCGCGCCGGCGGGCGCCGCCGGGCAGGCTGGCCTGGGGCGCGGGCAGCTGCGCGTCCGCGCCGGGACGATCCTGAGTTCGGGCTGGTCCACCTCCTGGGACTGGCGCATCGCCACGCGCAGCTCGTCGCTGCGTCGCGCCACGGCGGCCTTCAGGCCATAGAGGGTGTCCTTGTAATCCGGATCGTCGGGCTCGCCGACGAGGCGGGCCTTGTTCCGGAACGGAGCCGCCGCGTTGAGGCCGCATTGGAGCGCCTCGGCGCCGGCGCGATAGACATCGATGCGCGCGCGCACGATGAAGAGGTTGCCCGCCGCATAGCTCGCGGCGCCGACACCGGCGATGCCCGCGACGGTGCGCGCGCTGCCGTCTCCCAGCGCCACGGCGGCGCCCGCGGCGGACAGGCCCAGCAGCCAGGCGGACAGCTGCGGACTGGCGTTGGACAGGTCGCTGACCGCCGAGACGTAGCGGCCGCGGACCAGGGCGACCTCCTTGTAGACCTCGTCGAAGGTCTTGGGCTCGTCGTTCTTGTCGAGCGTGTATTCGCCCGACACGTTCTTCGACGCCGTCAGGTGCCTGGAAAAGATCTGCGGCTGCAGCGCGGTGCTGCAGCCGGCGATCAGCACGAGCACCGGCAGCGTTGCCCGGCGCAGGCAGCGGTCAAGGCTGTTCACGGTGGGACCCTCCTGGGGGAGGCAGGATCGGGGCCACCGGCGGTGGGCGTCATCCTCAAGCTTGAGGACCGCCCCCCGCTTCGCGGGGCGGGTCAGGCGCCCCGCCGGGGATCAGCGCATCAGATCCATCAGCGACGGGTCGATGCCGGGCGGCGGCGCGCTGCAGTCGCTGCCGATCCACTTGTGGACCGACGTCGATTCATAGGTGATCGGCATGCCCTGCGCGGTTGTGCCCTTGAACGTCACCTTGACGGTGGCGCTGGACTTGTCGGTGACCTGGTAGGAGCCGTTGCCCACGCCGCTGGCCGTCGCGCTCTTGCAGCTCATCGTGAAGGTGCCGCTGGTGGCGTCGCCGGGCTTCACTTGCGTGGTGCAGTCGTCGACGCTCTGCGGCTTGGGCAGGGCGAACTCGGGGCTCTGCTGGCAGTCCAGATGCGGGCTGCCACCGGTAGGCAGGCCGACCTTGGCCATCGCGGCGGCGAGGCTGCTCTTCTGCTGCGGCGTCAGGGCGCCGTTGATGTCGAAGATCGTGGGCATCTTCCGACCGTTGAGCGTGTTGACGCTCGCGCTGGCCCACAGGCCGGGCTTGACGCTGATGGATTGGGCCTGGGCGGGCGCCGACAGCGTCAGCAGGCCCAGCGACAGGGCGAGCGCCGAAGCGGCGGCGGAAGCGAGAGGGGAACGGGAAGCGCGCATGCGTGAGCCTCGTGGAATCGGACGACGAGGCGCAGTCTCCACGGGCGCGGCTACCGCTGTCGAGGCGGCTTGCCCCCTTCAAAGGGGGCGGGTGTGACCGAGGTCATGTCGGCCGGTGGACCGGCGTGCCATGCCGTGCCGTCCTCGAAAGCGACCCGCGTGACGGCGGCGTGGGATTGCGGGCAGCGCATCGGACGGGCCGGTGACTGATCACGCGGCCGGTCGAATTCATGGCTCATGTCGACGTGATGCGCCGGCGCGATGCTGCCGTCGCTGATCGAAACGCCGGCGAACTCGCTGAGCACCTCGTGGCCGGTGCCGCGCTCGCGGACGCAACCGAGCTCGACAGCGACGATGCCCCGCGGGCCGCGGTTGGTCAGCACCAGGGCGAGCTCGCCGCGCACCGGCTTGAGCTCGAGCACCATTGGCGCGGCCGGCAGGTCGATCCAGTCGGGCGGATAGACCGGAGGGGAATGCGGCTCGGATTGGCTGAGCGCGGGCAGGCCGGCGATGGCGAGGAGCAGGCCGGCGAAAGGGGGAGCGAGGCGGGAACGGGTGATCACACGTCGATGTTGGCCGCGCGCAGCGCATTCGTCTCGATGAACTCCCGGCGCGGCTCCACCTCGTCGCCCATCAGCATCGTGAACACGCGGTCCGCCTCGATGGCGTCCTCGATCTGCACGCGCAGCAGGCGGCGGACCGTCGGGTCCATCGTCGTTTCCCACAGCTGCTCGGGGTTCATCTCGCCCAGGCCCTTGTAGCGCTGCCGGCCCACGCTCGATTCCGCCTGCGTCATCAGCCAGGCCATCGCGCCGCGGAAGTCCGTCACCTTGCTTTCCTTGGCCTTCTCGCCTTCGCCCTTGCGGATCACCGCTTCCTCGCCCACCAGGCCCTTGAAGGTCTTGCCGGCCTCGGCCAGGACTTCATAGTCCGCGCCGTGCACGAAGTCCGCCGTGATGATGCTCGAGCGCACGTTGCCGTGATGACGACGGCTGATGCGCAGCAGCTGCTTGTCGGTGCGCGGGTCCGTCTCGGCCGTCACCACCGCGTCGTGCAGCGCCGAGGCCAGCGCCGTCGCGGAGATCTCCGCCGCATCCTTCGTGTCCAGGTTCAGCGACAGGCCCGACGCCAGCAGGTGCAGCGCCTCGCCGTCCATCCAGGCGGACAGGCGCTCGATCACGTTCTGCGCCGCCACGTACTGGCGCGCCTTGGTCTCCAGGTCCTCGCCCTTGAGCACCGGACCCGCGCCCACGCCGGCCGTGTGCAGCTCGGCATCGTTCAGCGCGACCTTCAGCAGGAAGCCGTCCAGCTCGTGGCCGTCCTTCAGGTACTGCTCGTGCTTGCCGACCTTGACCTTGTACAGCGGCGGCTGCGCGATGTAGATGTGGCCGCGCTCCACCAGTTCCGGCATCTGCCGGTAGAAGAAGGTCAGCAGCAGCGTCCGGATGTGCGCACCGTCCACGTCCGCGTCGGTCATGATGATGATGCGGTGGTAGCGCAGCTTGTCCGGATTGAAGTCGTCGCTGCCCGCGCCGCGGCCGATGCCGGTGCCCAGCGCCGTGATCAGCGTGATGATTTCATTGCTGGTCAGCAGCTTCTCGTAGCGCGCCTTCTCGACGTTCAGGATCTTGCCGCGCAGCGGCAGGATCGCCTGGAACTTGCGGTCGCGGCCCTGCTTCGCGGAGCCACCGGCGGAGTCACCCTCCACGATGTAGATCTCGCACAGCGCCGGATCCTTCTCCTGGCAGTCCGCCAGCTTGCCCGGCAGGCCCATGCCGTCCAGCACGCCCTTGCGCCGCGTCATCTCGCGCGCCTTGCGCGCCGCTTCACGCGCCCGCGCCGCCTCGACGATCTTGCCGCAGATGATCTTGGCGTCGGTCGGGTTCTCCAGCAGCCAGTCGCCCAGCTTGCTCGCGACGATTTCCTCCACCGGGCCGCGCACCTCGCTCGACACCAGCTTGTCCTTGGTCTGCGAGCTGAACTTGGGTTCCGGCACCTTGACGCTGACCACGCAGGCCAGGCCTTCGCGCATGTCGTCGCCGGTGACGTCGACCTTGGCCTTCTTGGCCAGTTCGTTGTCCTCGATGTACTTGTTGATCACCCGCGTCATCGCCGCGCGCAGACCCGTCAGGTGGGTGCCGCCGTCGCGCTGCGGGATGTTGTTGGTGAAGCACAGGACGCTTTCATTGAAGCCGTCGTTCCACTGCATCGAGACCTCGACCCCGATGTTGGTGTTCTGCTCCGACATCTTGTCGCCCTGGGCGTGGAAGATGTTGGGGTGCAGCGCCGTCTTGCCCTTGTTGATGAACTCGACGAAGCCGCGCACGCCGCCCGCGAAGGCGAAGTTGTCTTCCTTGTTGTTGCGCTCGTCGACCAGGCGGATCTTCACGCCGTTGTTCAGGAACGAGAGTTCGCGCAGGCGCTTGGCCAGGATGTCGTAGTGGAACTCGGAGTTCTGCGTGAAGATCTCCGTGTCCGGCAGGAAGTGGACTTCCGTGCCGCGCTTGTCGGTCTCGCCGACGATCTTCATCGGGCTGGTCTCGAAACCGTCGCGGACCTCGATCAGGCGGTCCTGCGGCACGCCCTTCTTGAACTCCAACTGGTGGACCTTGCCTTCGCGGCGCACCGTCAGGCGCAGCGTCTTGGACAGCGCGTTCACGCAGGACACGCCCACGCCGTGCAGGCCGCCCGAGACCTTGTAGCTGTTCTGGTTGAACTTGCCGCCGGCGTGCAGCTCGGTCAGCGCGATCTCGGCCGCCGAGCGCTTGGGCTCGTGCTTGTCGTCCATCTTCACGCCGGTCGGGATGCCGCGACCGTTGTCGATGACGGAGATCGAGTTGTCGGTGTGGATGGTGATGACGATGTCGTCGCAGTAGCCAGCCAACGCCTCGTCGATCGAGTTGTCGACCACCTCGAACACCAGGTGGTGCAGACCGGTGCCGTCCGAGGTGTCGCCGATGTACATGCCGGGGCGCTTGCGCACCGCCTCCAGGCCTTCCAGGATCTGGATGCTGGACTCGCCGTACCCCGCGCCGTCGTTCTGCGGCGCGGGCGTCGGGGTGTTCTCAGGAGTGCTGTTATCGGTCATCGGAGGGGTACTCAGGCCGCCGCGGCGGCCGCTGAAAAAACTGGCTGGAACCCCCGCCTGGCGGGGGCAGGGGGTGCGCAACGTTCACGCTCCGGGGAGCGAAGGTCGCGCAGCGACCTTAGATCCTCATCGGCATGACGACGTACTTGAAGCCGGTGTGTTCGGGGATGCTGAGCAGCGCGCTGGACGAGCTGTCGTTCAGGTCCACCCGCACCATGTCCTGCGACATGTTGGCCAGCACGTCCATCAGGTAGGTCACGTTGAAGCCGGTTTCGATCTGGTCGCCGCCGTAGTCGATCTCGAGTTCTTCCTTGGCCTCTTCCTGCTCGGCGTTGCTCGAGGCGATCGACAGCAGGCCCGGCTCGAAGGACAGGCGCACCGCCTTGAACTTCTCGCTGGTCAGGATCGCGGCGCGCTGCAGCGCGGCCAGCAGCGGCTGGCGGCCCAGGATCACGTGGAAACGGTGGTTCTTCGGGATGACGCGGTTGTAGTCGGGGAACTTGCCCTCGACCAGCTTGGTCACGAACTCCATGCCGCTGAAGCTGAACTTGGCCTGGTTGCCGGCGAAGCGCATCTCGATCGGAGCGCTCTCGTCGTCGCCCTTGCCGCCGTCCTTGAGCAGCCGCATCAGTTCCAGCACCGTCTTGCGGGGCAGGATGACTTCCTGCTTGGGCATCTCGGTGTCCGTCTCGGCCTGGGCCAGCGCCAGTCTGTGGCCGTCCGTCGCGACCAGCGTCAGGGTCTTGCCCTCGGCCACGAACAGGATGCCGTTCAGGTAGTAGCGGATGTCATGCACCGCCATCGCGAAGTGGACCTGGTTGATCAGGCCCTTGAGCGTCTTCTGCGGCACGCTGAACGCGGGACCGAAGTCGGCCGCTTCCTGCACCAGCGGGAAGTCGTCGGCCGGCAGCGTCTGCAGCGTGAAGCGGCTCTTGCCGCCCTGCAGCGTCATCTTGTTCTGGTTGGACGTCAGGCTCACCGTCTGGTCCGACGGCATCGAGCGCAGGATGTCGATCAGCTTGCGCGCGCCGATGGTGGTGGAGAAGTCCCCGTCGTCGCCCTCGAACTCGACCGTGGTGCGCACCTGGATTTCCAGGTCGCTCGTGGTCAGCTCCACCTGCTTGCCCTGCTTCCGGACCAGCACGTTGGCCAGGATGGGCAGGGTGTGGCGCCGTTCCACGATGCCGGACACCGCCTGCAGCGCGGCAAGCACTTTGTCCTGGCTGTCTTTCAACACGATCATGTCAACCTCTCTCCACTGTTGGCTGTTCGGGCGAACGCGGCATTTTCGCTGAAGGCGAAGGCGTTTTTCCTCATCCCTTCAGCGTTTGCTCCAGCACATGCAACTGCTGGTTCAACTCGGTGTTCTTCTGACGCTCGCCGCCGATCTTGCGGACCGCATGCAGCACCGTCGTATGGTCGCGGCCGCCGAACAGCTCGCCGATCTCCGGCAGGCTCTTCTGCGTCAGCTCCTTGGCCAGGTACATCGCGATCTGGCGCGGCCGGGCGATGCTGGCCGGGCGCTTCTTCGAGTACATGTCCGCGACCTTGATCTTGTAGAAGTCGGCCACCGTCTTCTGGATGTTCTCGACCGAGATCTGCCGGTTCTGGATCGAGAGCAGGTCCTTGAGCGCCTCGCGCGCGAGCTGGATGTTGATTTCCTTGTGCGAGAAGCGGCTGTAGGCCAGCACCTTGCGCAGCGCGCCCTCGAGCTCGCGCACGTTGGCGCGCACGTTCTTCGCGATGAAGAAGGCCACGTCCTCCGGCATCGGCGCGCTTTCGGCCTCGGCCTTCTTGATCAGGATGGCGACCCGCATTTCCAGCTCGGGCGGCTCGATCGCGACGGTCAGGCCGGCGTCGAAGCGGCTGGTGAGGCGCTCGTCGATGTCCACCAGACCCTTCGGATAGGTGTCCGAGGTCATGATGATGTGCGCCCGCTTGGCCAGCAGCGCCTCGAACGCATTGAAGAACTCTTCCTGCGTGCGGTCCTTGCCGGCGAAGAACTGCACGTCGTCGATCAGCAGCAGGTCCAGCGAGTGGTACTTGGCCTTGAGCTCGTCGAAGGTCTTGCGCTGGTAGTTCTTGACCACGTCCGAGATGAACTGCTCGGCGTGCAGGTAGAGCACGCGGGCGTCGGGGCGGTCCTTGAGCAGCGCGTTGCCGACGGCGTGGATCAGGTGGGTCTTGCCCAGGCCCACGCCGCCGTAGATGAACAGCGGGTTGTACATCTGGCCCGGCGCGCCGGCGACGTGCAGCGCCGCGGTGCGCGCCATCTGGTTGGCGCGACCGGGGACCAGCGTGTCGAAGGTCAGGCTGGTGTTGATGCGGTGGCGGGTGGCGCTGGGCGGGACGTTGGGCGTCGCGCCCGGCTGGATCAGGCTGGCGGCGGTGGCCGGCGCCGCGGGCGGCTGGGCGGCCACGGGCGCGGCGGCCGGACGGGCGGCCACCGAGGCCGGCACGGCCGGCCGGCCGGCTGCCGGCGCGCCCAGGCCGTGCTGGTTCAGCACCTGGCCCATGGTCATGCTGGACGGCTGCGTGCGCGGCAGCGGCGCGATCGCCTCGCGCGGCGCCAGCGACAGTTCCAGGCGTGCCGGCTTGCCGGCGAGCTCGGTCAGGATGGCCTCGATGCGGCCGGCGTACTGGCTGCGGATCCAGTCCAGCTTGAATCGGTTGGGGACGCGGAGGGACACCAGGACGGCCTCGTGGCCGTTCTCTTCCTGCTGGGCGACCTCTGCCGGGGGCAGCGGACGGATCCAGGTATTGAATTGCTGCTCAGGCAGTTCGGCGGCCAGGCGTTCGCAGCCGCGCTGCCACAAGGCCGCCCCTGACAAGTCTGCGCTCATTGTGGAAAACTTATTCTTCGAGCGGCCGGATTGTACCGATGCGAGACCGCGAAGCCAGGGTTATCCACAGATTTTTTGCCCCGGTCAAGTGCTGGTAATCCCCGTGCCTGCCAGCCTCCGGATTGACCCTGATGCAAATCTTTGCTGTAATCGCGGGTTTTCCGGACGCCCGGACGTTGCTGCGTGGGCCTCCGCTTTTCGAGCGGCTTGCGACATTCATCTGAGATGTCCACCGTCGCCACCGTCCGCGGCGCCAAGGTGGCGCGAGGCGACGGGAAGTACCGAAGATTTCCAAGAGGTTGAACATGAAACGCACTTATCAAGGCTCCAAGACCCGTCGCGCCCGCACCCACGGCTTCCTGGTCCGCATGAAGACGCGTGGCGGCAAGGCCGTCATCGCCGCTCGCCGCGCCAAGGGCCGCAAGCGCCTGGCCGTCTGAGCGAAGCGCAAGACGACTCCGACAGCACCGTGATCGGCCGCATCGTGCGATCGGCCGATTTCGAGCGCGTGCTGGGCGCCCCCAGCCGCGCGCGCAGCGCGCACTTCGCCGTGCATCACCTGGCCGCCAGCCCCTCGCTGCCGAAGCGCCGTCCATCCACAGGAACGGCTGACTTGTCCACAGGTGATGCACCGATTCATCCCCAAGCTGTGGATGAACCGTCCTCCGCGAACGTGGCGCCCACCCCCGTTGAATCGGTTCCAGCCGCGCCCGACCGGGCCTGGCTGGGCTACGTCGTGCCCAAGCGGCACGCGAAGCGCGCCGTGACGCGGGCGCTGCTCAAGCGCCAGATCCGCGCCGTGTTCGGCGACCTGCCGACGCTGCCGCCCGGCCTCTGGGTGGTGCGGCTGCGCACGCCCTTCGACCGCAAGCAGTACCCCAGCGCCTCTTCCGATGCGCTGCGCGCCGCCGCGCGCACGGAGCTGCTGCAGCTGACCCGCAAGCTCGCGCCACCGCCCCCGGGCGCCGCCGGCTGACCGGATCGCGGTTCGGAACAGCGACCATGGACGACCGCCCCGGCCTGCCGACGCGACTGCTGATGGGGCTGGTGCGCGGCTACCAGCTGCTGTTCAGCGCCTGGTTGCGCGCGGGCTGCCGCTACAGCCCAAGTTGCTCGAACTACGCGATGCAGTCCCTGCGCCGACACGGCGCCGCCGCCGGCACCTACCTTGCGGTCGGACGGGTCCTGCGTTGCAACCCTTTCTGTCTGGGCGGACACGATCCCGTGCCCGACAATCCGCCCCGCCTGTTCACCCGGTTCACCGAGCGTCCCTCGAGATGCCGCCCGGGGTCAGCCTCTTCAACCGCCAATCCAAAAGCTTCCCATGACTGATATTCGCCGCACCATCTTGTGGGTGGTGTTCACGATGTCGCTGGTCCTTCTGTGGGACGGGTGGCAGCGGCACAACGGCCAGCCGTCGCTGTTCCATCCGGCGCCGGCCAAGGTCGCCACCGCACCCGCCGCCCCGGCATCGGCCGCTTCCGCCGCCGCGCTGCCGGCCGCCGCGGCTGCTTCCGGCGCCACTGCCGGCGCGCCGGTCGCGCCCGTCGTCAAGAACGAGCTGGTCACCTTCAGCACCGACGTGGTCAAGGCCACCATCGACACCCGCGGCGGCAGCCTGGTGCGCGTCGAGCTGCTCAAGCATGCCGACGACACCAACCCCAGCGGCCATGTCGTCGTGCTGGATCCGATGCGCAACTACAGCGCCCGTTCCGGCCTGCTGAACGTGCCGAACGCGCCCAGCGACCAGACGGTGCTGACGCTGGTCGACGGCCCCAAGGAGCTCAAGGACGGCCAGGACACCCTGGTTGTGCGTCTGGAAGGTGAACAGGGCGGCGTGAAGCTGGCCAAGACCTACACCTTCAAGCGGGGCGACTACGCCATCGCGGTGAACCACGAGGTCACCAACACCGGCGCGGCCGCGGTCACGCCGCAGCTGTACCTGCAGCTGGTGCGTGACGGCCATGTCGAGCACACCGGTCCGTCCTTCGCGCCGACCTCGTTCTCCGGCCCGGCGATCTACACCGACAAGGCGAAGTACCACAAGCTCGCGTTCGACGACCTCAAGAAGGGCAAGGCCGAGTACGAGAAGAACGCCGATGACGGCTGGGTCGCGATGGTCCAGCACTACTTCGTCAGCGCCTGGATCCGCAACGAAGCCGGGCCGCGCGAGTTCAACGTCCGTCCGCTCAACCAGGACCTGTACACCGCCGGCATGGTGATGAACTTCCCGGCCGTGGCGCCGGGCGCGTCGGCCAAGCTGGACAACCTGCTGTACGTCGGCCCGCAGGAAGAGAAGAAGCTGGAAGTGCTGGCCCCGGGCCTGGAGCTGGTGAAGGACTACGGCATCTTCAAGATCCTGTCCAAGCCGCTGTTCTGGCTGCTGGACGTCCTGCACACGCTGCTGGGCAACTGGGGCTGGGCGATCATCCTGCTGGTCGTGCTGCTGAAGGTCGCGTTCTACGGCCTGAACGCCAGCGCGTACCGCAGCATGGCCAAGATGAAGGCGGTGAATCCCCGCATCCAGGAGATGCGCGAGCGCCTGAAGGACAAGCCGCAGCAGATGCAGCAGGAGATGATGCGGATCTACAAGGAAGAGAAGATCAATCCGCTGGGCAGCTGCCTGCCGATCTTCCTGCAGATGCCGTTCTTCATCGCGCTGTACTGGGTGCTGCTGTCCAGCGTCGAGATGCGCGGCGCGCCGTGGGTGATGTGGATCCACGACCTGTCCAAGCCCGACAGCCTGTTCGGCCACCTGTTCGGCGCGCCGATCGGCCCGCTGCCGCTGCTGATGACGGCCTCCAGCCTGCTGCAGGTCTGGCTGAACCCGCAGCCGGCCGACCCGGTCCAGGCCAAGATGATGTGGATCATGCCGCTGGCCTTCAGCGTGATGTTCTTCTTCTTCCCGTCGGGCCTGGTGCTGTACTGGCTGGTGAACAACATCCTGTCGATCGCCCAGCAATGGATGATCAACAAGCAGATCGGCGTCAGCGGCTCGAAGAAGTGATCGACGGCGGCGGGGGATTCGCCAATTCCTCACGCCGATCGCAGGAGCCCCCGCACCCCGGGGGCTTTTTTTCGTCCGCGCGCAGGCGCTTAATCGAGTCCATGCGGGGATCGCTTCTCCACCTGACTCGGGACGGTGGGGGACCGGAGGCGCAAGACGCCGGCTCACGAGAGGCGGCGACGAGGCCTGCCCCGCGCCATCCACGATGACGGCGATGCGGCCTGGCGGCCCATCGCCGTTGTTCTTGGTGCCCGGACGCTGCGAGACAATCGCGCCCATGCTGTCGCGACACCAGGATCCCATCGCCGCCATCGCCACCGCGCCCGGACGCGGGGCCGTCGGCATCGTGCGGGTGTCCGCGCCACAAGACCTGGCCCCGCTGGTGACGGCGATCTGTGGCCGCACGCTCAAGCCGCGCGAGGCGACCTACCTGCCTTTCCGTAGCGCCCAGGGCGAGGCGATCGACCACGGCCTGGCGCTGCTCTTCCCGGCGCCGCATTCCTACACCGGCGAGCATGTGCTGGAGCTGCAGGCCCACGGCGGCCCGGTGGTGCTGCAACTGCTGCTGGCGCGCTGCCTGGAGGCCGATCCCGCGCTGCGGATGCGGCTGGCCGAGCCGGGCGAGTTCACGCGCCGCGCCTTCCTCAACGGCAAGCTGGACCTGGCGCAAGCCGAGGCCGTCGCCGACCTGATCGACGCCAGCACCGAAGCCGCCGCGCGCAGCGCCGGTCGGGCGCTGGCCGGCGCGCTCAGCGGCGAGGTCGGCGGGCTGCGCGACGGCTTGATCCAGCTGCGGATGCTGGTCGAAGCGACCCTGGACTTCCCCGAGGAGGAGATCGATTTCCTCGAGCAGGCCGATGCGCTGGGCAAGCTGCGCCGGTTGCTGCAGCGGGTGGAGGCGCTGCTCGATCGCAGCCGCCAGGGCGCGATCCTGCGCGAGGGCATCAAGGTCGTGCTGGCGGGGCAGCCGAATGTCGGCAAGAGCTCGCTGCTGAACGCGTTGGCCGGCGCCGAGCTGGCGATCGTGACGCCGATCCCGGGCACGACGCGGGACAAGCTGAGCCAGACCATCCAGATCGAGGGCGTGCCGCTGCACATCAGCGACACGGCCGGCCTGCGCGACGCCGAGGACGAGGTCGAGCGCATCGGCGTGGCCCGCAGCTGGGATGCGATCGCGGATGCGGACGTGGTGCTGTTCCTGCACGACCTGACGCGCGTCGGCCACGCCGATTACGAGGCCGAGGACGCCGAAATCCGCGGCCGCCTGACGAGCGTCGATCCGGCGCGGATCCTGCAGATCTACAACAAGGCCGACGCGCATGCGCCGGCGGGTTTGCCGGCGGACGCGCTGACCTTGTCGGCGAAGACGGGCGAGGGCCTGGACGCCTTGCGCCGACGCCTGCTGGAGCAGGTCGGCTGGCACGCGGTGCCGGAGGGCCTGTTCATCGCGCGCGAGCGCCACGTGCAGGCGCTGCGCCGCACCCAGGAGCACATCGGGCTGGCGTTGGCCCAGGCCGAGACCGAGCCGCCGGCGCTGGACCTGATGGCGGAGGAGTTGCGCCTGGCGCATGACGCGCTCGGCGAGATCACGGGCGCGTTCACGGCTGACGATCTGCTGGGGGAGATCTTCAGCAGGTTCTGCATCGGCAAGTAGACAACGACATGGCCGCCCCTACGCTGCCCAAACGGGAATCCCTGACCGTCGAGTTCAAGAGCGACCGCAGTCGCCTGTCCGACAGGGATCTGGTGGAAGCCATCGTCTGCATGGCCAACGCCGAAGGCGGCGAGTTGTGGCTGGGTGTGGAAGACGATGGCCGCGTGACGGGTCTGCATCCTGAGCGTCTGCAAGCCTCGGGGCTTGTCGGGCTCGTGGCTGCACGCACTTCTCCATCCCTGTCCGTGACCGTGAGTTCGGTGAACATGGACGACCTCACCGTCGCTTTGATCGCAGTTCCCAAGGCGCATGGCGAAGTCGCCACCACGAACGGCGTCTATCTGCGTCGCCGTCTCAAAGGCGACGGCTCACCTGAATGTGTGGCCATGCTCCCCCATGACCGGGCCAGTCGAGTGAGCAGTTTCGGCCTGATGGATGCTTCGGCGCAGATCGTGTCCGGCGCGACGCTCGGAGATCTGGATCCCTTGGAGCGCGAACGCCTTCGTCAAAGCGTGCAGCAATACGGCGGAGACCGCATCCTGCTGGAGCTTGACGATGAAGCGCTCGACGGCGCCCTTGGCATGACGGCGCGGTTGCCCGATGGCAGCGGTCGCGCGCCGACCTTGACGGGGTTGCTCCTCATCGGTCGCGAAATCGCCCTGAAGGAGCTGGTCCCCACCCACGAGTTCGCTTTTCAGGTCCTGGAGCGCGAATCGGTGAAGTTCAACGAGTTCAGGCGTTTCCCGCTGCTCAAAGGACTGGACTGGCTGGAGACCAACTTCCGGCCCTACAACCCGGAACGGGAGATGCAGATCGGCCTGTTCCGCGTGCCGGTGCCGCGCGTCGGGATGGAAGCCTTCCGGGAAGCTTTGGCGAATGCCTTGGTGCACCGCGACTACCACCGCCAAGGTGCTGTGCATGTCCGACTGGACGACGAGGGACTCACGTTCAGCAATCCCGGCGGCCTGATGGATGGCGTGACGCTGGCCAATCTGCTGACCACCGAACCACGGCCTCGCAACCGCACGTTGGCGGACGCCATGAAACGAGTGGGGATCGTGGAGCGGTCCGGCCGGGGTGTCGACAAGATCTACCGCGGCATGTTGCGCTTCGGCCGGCCCGAACCCGACTACCGCCGTACCAGCGCCACCGACGTGGTGCTACGTCTGGCGACGGTGGACGCCGACGAGGCCTTCTTGAAGCTGGTCGTGGAGCAAGAGGGCAAGCAGGGGCGCGAGCTGCCCATCGACAGCCTGATCGCGCTGGCCGCGCTGCGTGAACTGAAGCGATTGAGTGCCGATGAATTGGCGACTCACATCCAGCGCGAACCAGCGCAGGCCAAGAAAACGCTGGAAGGATTGGTGGAGGCAGGCCTGGCGCAGGCGCACGGCAGCGCCCGGGGACGGACCTATACGCTGGCGATGGGCGTCTACCAGGCCGATGGTCGGCAGGCCGACTACATCCGCCAACTGGGATTCAGCGGCCTGCAGCAGGAACAGATGGTGCTCAGTTACGTGGAAAAGCATGGGTCCATCCGGCGCCACCAAGTGGCGGACCTGTGTCGAATCACATCGCTGCAGGCGAAGGAACTGCTGCGCCGACTGCGCGATGCCGGAAAGCTCGTGCAGCACGGGGAGAGGCGAACGGCCTATTACGTGCTCGTGGGTTCAAACGAAGCCAGATAGCGGACGTCTTTTGGGCTTGTCTTTGGATGTTTTTGGATGTCTTTGGATGCCGCTCATCCAATCGACCTCATATAAAACAATGGCTTAGCCGGACCCAGGGAGGCGGAACAGCGGCTTGGGAGGGGGAATTGGATGCGGTCGAACGCAGCCTTTGAAGGCGCCGAGGCGCTCAATGCCCCTCGAATGCCACCAGCGAGAACACCTTCAACCCGCCCTCCCGCAAGCGCTTCGACCCGCCCAGCTCCGGCAGGTCCACGATCGCCGCGCCCTCGATGACCTCGGCGCCCAGCCGCTCGAGCAGCCGCTTGCCGGCCATCATCGTGCCGCCGGTGGCGATCAGGTCGTCGATCAGCAGCACCCGATCGCCGGCCTTCACCGCGTCGGTGTGCATCTCCACCGTCGCGCTGCCGTACTCCAGCTCATAGGTCTCCTGCACCGTCGTGAACGGCAGCTTGCCCTTCTTGCGGATCGGCACGAAACCGACGTTCAGCTCATAGGCCAGCACCGAGCCGATGATGAACCCCCGCGCATCCAGCCCCGCGATCGCATCGGGCCGCAGGTCGAAGTAGCGGTGCACGAACTGGTCGATCAGCACGCGGAAGGCCCGCGGGTTCGCCAGCAGCGGCGTGATGTCGCGGAACTGCACGCCCGGCTCCGGCCAGTCCGGCACGGTGCGGATCTGCTGCCTCAGGAAGGCGATCGGGTCAGGGGTGAGGTCGGTGTGCGGCATGGGCGCGATTGTCGCGCCGGCCGGGCTCGGCGGGGTCAGGCCGTCTGCTGCTGGCAGATCAGGCGCGCGCGGCCGGCCTGCTTGGCTTCGTAGAGCGCGGCGTCCGCCGTCTGGATCAGGCGCTGGGCCTCTTCGCCGCTGCGCGGGATCAATGCCGCCACGCCGATCGACAGGCTCACCGAGCGCCGCACCGGCGAGCCCACATGCTCGATCGCGGCCAGCCGCACGCTGTCCAGGCAGCGCTGCGCCACCACCTGCGCGCCGGCCAGGTCCGTGTCGACCAGCAGCACCGCGAATTCCTCGCCGCCGTAGCGGCACACCGATTCACCGCCGCGTCCGGCGCAGCTGCGCAGCAGCGTCGCGACGCGCCGCAGGCAGTCGTCGCCGGAGACGTGGCCATAGCAGTCGTTGTATTGCTTGAAATGGTCGATGTCGACCATCAGCAGCGCCAGCGGCCGGCCCGCGCGGGTCGCGCGCTGCCACTCCGTCTGCAGCAGCTGGTCGAACAGCCGCCGGTTGCCGACGCCGGTCAGCCCGTCGGTGGTGGACTGCCGGGCCAGCAGCTCGTTGGCGCGGCGCAGCCGCTCCTCCTGGCGCTTGCGCTCGGTCAGGTCGGTGACGATGCAGACGTAGAGGTGGATCGTGTCGGTCCGGACCTCGGCGATCGCCAGCTGCAGGTGCAGCGCCTCGCCGCTGCGGTGACGGGCGGTGAACTCGCGCGGCTGGCCCAGCAGCGAGCGCGGGTCCAGCGGCGCCTCCTGCGTCGCGCCCGCACCACCCGCCGCCGCCGACGCGGCGCCCAGCAGCATGCCCAGGTGGACACCCTGCAGCTCCGAGGCGGTGAAGCCGAACAGCGACTCGCAGCTCGGGTTGGCCTCGAGCACATGGCCGCCGGAGTCCAGCGTCAGGATGCCGTTGGCGGCCGACTCGATCGTGGCGCGCAGTTGCGCCCGGCTCGCCGCCAGGCGCTGCTGCTCGTGGATCAGGTCGGTCACGTCCATGCGCACGCCGACGATGCCGCCGGATGGCGTGCGGGATTCGTAGATGCGCAGCCACATGTCGTCGTGCACCCGCTGCAGCAGCGGCGACACCTGCTTGCCGCGCGCCTGGCGGCGCTCCTCCAGCCATTCGGGTTCGCGGCCGCGCGCCTCCGGGATGCCGCCGCGCGCGAGGGACTCCCGCACCAGGTCCTCGAAGGTGCTCTTGCGCTGGAAGTGCCGCAGCATGTGCGGGTAGATCTCGACCAGGCGGCGGTTGTAGGCGATCAGGCGGTCCTCGGCGTCGAAGATCTCGACGCTGGCCGGCAGCGCGTCGATCGCTTCCTCCATCGTGCGCTGCGCCAGCCGGGCGCGGGCCTGCGTGCGCGCCAGCGTCGACACGACCGCCACCGCCAGCAGCACCGTCAGCGCCAGCGAGGCCACGCCCACCCACGCCAGCCAGCCGTCGACCGCGTCGCCGCCGAGGGTGACCGTCAGCACGATGGCCTGCAGGCCCACCAACAGCGCGAACGCCAGCAGCGGCCAAGTGCGGACTTCGGCGGATCGGTTCATCGCGGAGCGCGGCGCCGGCGGCGACGCCATGGAAAAGGGTGGCTGATCCTAGCCAGCCCGCTCCGCGGTGAATACCGCTCCACGGGGGGAGAAGCGGGTTCGGGCGACGTCCCCTCGTTGGTGGGGTGCCACGCTTTGTGAGCGACGGTGTACGGGGACGGGTCAGCCGCCGCGGGTGACCGGCATGTCGCCCGCGTTCGGCAGGCTCATGTGGCGCGCCAGTTCCAGCTTCGCCAACGAGTTGCGGTGCACCTCGTCCGGGCCGTCCGCGAAGCGCAGCGTGCGCTGGCCCGCCCACATGTAGGCCAGCGGGGTGTCGTCGCTGACGCCCATGCCGCCGTGGACCTGCATCGCCCAGTCGATCACCTTCAGCGCCATCGTCGGCGCCACGATCTTGATCATCGCGATCTCGGCCTTGGCGACCTTGTTGCCGACGGTGTCCATCATGTAGGCCGCCTTCAGCGTCAGCAGCCGCGCCTGCTCGATGCTGCAGCGCGCCTCGGCGATGCGCTCCTGCGTCACCGTCTGCTGCGCGATCGTCTTGCCGAAGGCGACCCGGGAGATCGCCCGCTTGCACATCAGCTCCAGCGCCCGCTCCGCCGCGCCGATCGAGCGCATGCAGTGGTGGATCCGTCCCGGGCCCAGGCGCCCCTGCGCGATCTCGAAGCCGCGGCCCTCGCCCAGCAGGATGTTCTCCACCGGCACCCGCACGTTCTTGAGCTCGATCTCCATGTGGCCGTGCGGCGCGTCGTCGTAGCCGAAGACGCTGAGATGGCGCTTGACCGTGATGCCGGGCGTGTTCGCCGGCACCAGCACCATGGACTGCTGCTCGTGGCGGCCGGCGTCCGGGTTGGTCTTGCCCATCACGATGTAGAGCGCGCAGCGCGGATCGCCGGCGCCCGACGACCACCACTTTGTCCCGTTGATGACGTACTCGTCGCCGTCCCGTTCGATGCGGCACTGGATGTTGGTCGCGTCCGACGAGGCCACGTCGGGCTCGGTCATCAGGAAGGCGGAGCGGATCTCGCCGCGCAGCAGCGGCTCCAGCCAGCGGTCCTTGAGCGCTTCGCTGGCGTAGCGCTCCAGCGTCTCCATGTTGCCGGTGTCGGGCGCGGAGCAGTTGAAGACCTCCGGCGCCCAGTACACGCGGCCCATGATCTCGCACAGCGGCGCGTACTCGAGGTTGGACAGCCCTTCCGGCGCGCGCGCCGAGCGCGGCAGGAACAGGTTCCACAGCCCGGCGGCGCGCGCCTTGGGCTTGAGCTCCTTGATCACCTTCGTCGGGATCCAGGCGTTGCCGGCGCGACGGTTGGCCTCGATCTCGGCGTGGTAGCGATGCTCGTTGGGATAGATGTGCTGGTCGAAGAACGCCAGCAGGCGCTCGCGCAGCTGTTCAACCTTGGGGCTGTAGTCGAAGTTCATGGAGGAGTCTCCCGGTGAGGCGTTCTTGATGCGTTCTTGACGAGTTCGTGAGGCCGTGAGGCGCGCGGCGGGTCGGCGCAGCGCGCGTCAGCCGCGCTGGCCGCGATAGCGGAGGTACTGCGCGTACAGCGCCTCCATCGTGGTGGACCGTTCGTCCGCATGCAGCGGATGCGAGGGCGCGAAGTTGCAGACGCGCAGCAGCCAGTCGCCGGGCGCGTCGCCGGTCGGCGGCGCGACGTCCAGCACGTTGATGCAGGCCGGCGACTGGACCCAGCTGCCGAGCATCAGGCGCTGGCCGCCAGTGACCGCATGCGACAGGATCGCGGCGTTGACGACGCCATGCAGCACCAGCAGCGCGCAGTCCCAGTCGGGATCGGCCTGCAGGCGGGCGATGCCGCCGAGCACGCGATCGAGCAGCTCGCCGACGCTCTCGCCGTTGAGGAAGCGCTGCGATTCCGGGACCGGGCTGCGCTGCAGGCCGGTGAAGGTGCGCGCGAGTTCATCGGTGGGGATCTCGCCGAGGCGGCCGCCGCGGATCTCCTGCCACTCGGGCCAGACCTGCGGCGAGAGCTCGCCCTGGCCGGCGTGGCGCAGCACCAGGTCGGCGGTCTCGACGGTGCGCGGCAGGCCCGACACGATCACGCGATCGAATCGCACGCCAGCCGCGCGGAACGCCTCGCCGGCGGCCTGCGCCTGCGCGATGCCGTCGTCGTTCAGACGCACCTGCTCGGGCAGCACCGGGCGCCCGGTCGTGCCATCGAAGTAGGTCACCGCGCCATGCCGCATCAGGTAGACGCGGCGGCGTTGCGGGCTGCGGGGCTGGGTGTCCAACATGGGCGGCAGTGTGGCGCAACGACGCAGGCCGCACTGTCACGCAGGCGGCAGGCCCGCGGACCGGGCCACAATTCGCCGCCGTGCCGTGCCGTGCCGTGCCGTGCCGTGCCGTGCCGTGCCGTGCCGTGCCGTGCCGTGCCGTGCCG